>Ga0265298_10000001_pt1 | contig 660091 bp, 552 predicted proteins | sample AusTroGonzalo_MG_3_FD_193486 | JGI IMG/M metagenome (GOLD analysis project Ga0265298, IMG submission 193486) | Bovine rumen microbial communities from tropical cattle in Woodstock, Queensland, Australia - Gonzalo_01 | ecosystem: Host-associated > Mammals > Digestive system > Stomach > Rumen ...
TGTGGCTTCGCTTTCATGGGTGCCGTCACCATACGTATACAATGGCGTTGTGTCGGAGCCTCTCCATAGTACAGCGGTTTGTACTCCACTAACATCCTTATAACCAGCGGCAAAGACATAATTGGAGTAGCATAAATCATTAACGTGTGTGTTGCTTACGTTGTTTAGGAACACTGCTGAGTTTTTGTACACATCACCATAGACGTCATTGTTACGAACCCAATAAACGTCGTTAGTGGATTCATCCACCACAACACTTGTTGAAATATTATCAGACGATCCATTGCAAATGTCGTGGATTTTTTCATTGTTTTTAAACACCACAGCATGCTTCTGGCCGTCTTGTGTGTAGTAACCTGATGCATAAACATCAAAATTTTGTGCAATAACGCTAGTCATGACCAGCATTGCTGAAACAAGAAGTAAAAATCTCTTCATAGCTTATTGATTTTAGTTAAACATTGGTTTGAATTGTCTTGTAATCGTATGCACTCGCAAAATTATACCATAATTTTTATTAATGCAAGAAAAAACTGTTTTTTTTGATTTTTAAGCTATTAAACTACGTAAACTATGTAAACTTTTTCCTATTTTTGCAAAAATTTTTGAGAAATGAAAGAAGTAAGAGTTCGTTTTGCTCCAAGTCCTACCGGACCGTTGCACATCGGCGGCGTGAGAACCGCCTTGTATAACTACCTTTTCGCCAAGAAAAACGGCGGAAAGATGCTGCTCCGCATTGAGGATACCGACCAGACACGTTTTGTGCCGGGCGCTGAGGAATATATCATTAAATCGCTCGACTGGTGCGGCATTAAATTCGACGAAAGCGATATCGTGGGTGGTCCTTACGGCCCTTACAAACAGAGCAACCGCAAGCCTCTTTACAAACAATACAGCGACGAACTGATTGCGAAAGGCCATGCTTATTATGCATTCGACACTGCTGAGGAACTCGACAACCTCCGCAAGGAAGCAGAAGCACAGAAAAAGACCTTCATCTATAACGCCGAGACTCGTCAGGAGCTGCGTAACTCGTTGACAATGACCAAAGAAGATGTTGATGAGCTGATAGCAAACGGCACTCCTTATACCGTGCGTTTCATGATGCCTGAGAACTACGTGGTGGAGATGCACGACATCATCCGTGGAGATATCAAGGTGAACACCAACACTTTGGACGACAAGGTTTTGTTCAAATCAGACGGCATGCCGACATATCACCTGGCAAACATCGTTGATGACCATCTGATGAAGATTTCACACGTGATTCGTGGTGAGGAATGGCTTCCGTCGATGCCGTTGCATGTGCTTCTGTATCAGGCATTCGGATGGGAGGCACCGGAGTTTGCACATTTGCCATTGTTACTCAAACCGGACGGCAACGGAAAACTCAGCAAACGTGACGGCGATCGCTTGGGATTCCCAGTGTTTCCTATGCAATGGGAGAATCCTGAGACACATGAGATTTCGTCGGGATACAAGCAGTCGGGATATTATGCAGAGGCATTTATCAACATGCTGGCATTGCTTGGCTGGAACCCAGGAACAGAGCAGGAGATCTTCTCGATGGACGAGCTTATACAGGCGTTCTCGTTCGACCACTGCAGCAAGTCGGGAGCAAGATTTAACGTGGAGAAGGCGAAATGGTTTAACCACGAATATCTGATGCGCCGCTCAAGCGAGGAAGTAGGCAAGGAATATCAGGAATGGCTGAAGACAGAAAAGAACATCGACGCTGATATTCAATACGTTACAAAGGTTGCGGCGTTGGTGAAAGACCGTGTCAACTTCGTAAAAGAGATGTGGGATCAGAGCTTCTTCTTCTTTGAGGAGCCAACCACATACGACGAGGTGACGGTGAAGAAACGCTGGAAAGAAAATTCAGCCGACCTGATGCGTCAGGCTTCGGAAGTGATAAGAAACATTGACGATTTCAGCGCTGAAAACATCGACAAGGTTTTGAATGAGTGGATTACCAAGAACGAGCTCGGCATGGGACCGGTGATGAACGGATTGCGACTGATGCTCGTCGGAGCAGGCAAGGGCCCGCATATCCATGAAATCCTTGGTCTCATCGGCAAAGACGAGGCATTGAAACGTATTGAAAAAGGTATAAAAATCTTAGGATAATGGCCATTATTTCAATTGAAAAAATGGAATTTTATTCCTATCATGGCTGCTTCGAAGAGGAGCGCAAGATAGGGACGTGGTTCAACGTGGATCTGAGCATGGAGGTCGACACCTCGAAGGCTGAAGAGACTGATAATCTTGACGACACCGTCAACTATCAGGAGGTTTACGCCGTCGTGAAGCGCGAGATGATGATTTCCTCAAAATTGCTTGAAAACGTCGCCAAGCGCATCTTAAATGCCATAAAAAAGGAATTTCCGGCGGTTAGTTATGCCTGGGTCAAGATTAAGAAAATGAATCCACCTTTAGGTGGAAAAATGGAATCTGTTTCTGTTGAAATGGATTTGTAATATAAAAATTTTGTATATTTGCAGCGATTTATGGTGCCGATGAGGCTTAATAGGGAATCGGGTGAAATTCCCGGACAGTTCCCGCTGCTGTGAACTCTTAAATCTGTCACTATGCCACTGAAATCAAGCGTTTCGGGAAGGCGGCAGACCTCAAGGAGCGAGTCAGAAGACCTGCCACAAATCGTAAACAAAGCTTTCGGGATAAAAGCTGGCTTCTCCTTATTCATTAAGGTCTCCCAACATTTTTCCTTGAGGTTTTGAGGTAATTAAAGTATTATTAAACCTTTAAAATCTAAGTAATTATGGTAAAAAAATTTACGTTGTTTTTCCTTTTAGGAATCTTCGGTCTGTTTACGACCAACCTGTTCGCACAGCAAGATGCGACAATCGACCCTTCACAAATCAAATTCTGGATTGGAGAGGGCGAAAGTGAAGCTGTTTTCATCGTCAACTGGGCAGAGCCTGACACAGCATTGGCTTGGGGTTACCGTTTCATTGGCGAAAATGTCGTTATGAAAACCATGATGGACGACATCGCGGCAGCTGATTACCGTTTCAGCTATGAAGGTGAATCATTTATCAACGACATTCATTTCAACGACGGAGTGCTCGATCTGAGTCTCGTGACACCGGGATGGCTTACTTATCTTATCAATGGTGAATCAACTTGGGATTTATTTAACGAAGCGACAGTCGCTGACGGCGAATACGTGAAAATCGGCGACACCGAATGCGGCACAATGATTGATCCTATAAACTGGATTTATGTCTATGAAAAAGAAGTGGCTCCGGTTTACGCTTTAGGCGAAGAGGCAATGATTGCGGCAGCTGATATCCAATATTGGATTGGTGAAGGTGATAATGAAGCTATTTTTGCCATAAACTTTGCTGACCCGGAAGATGTTTGCTATGCTTGGGGTTACAGATTTGCTACTGAAAGCGTCACAATTAAAGAAATGATGCAAGCTATAGCTGATGTTGACCTTCGCTTCGCTTATAATGACGAGCCGTCTCCATGGGGTGGTATGAGTCTTACCGACCTCACATTCAACTATAATGAAGTTCATTATGAACTTGTTGGTTATAACGCCATGTACAATTTGAATGGTGTGGCACCATGGTTGACTTTTGACGAGCAAACAGTAGTCAATGGCGACTTTGTGAAATGGGGCGACTATACTATCGCTACAGAGATTGCACAGTGGACATATGTTTGGGAAACACCAGTTCAGCCTGTGACAGTCTACACCAGCGTCGACGAAATCGAGGCTGCAGCACTTTCGATTTACCCGAACCCTGCAACAGAAGTGTTGTATGTCAACGCTGAAAACCTTAAGGATGTTGAGATTTACGACATGACAGGCCGCAGCGTGATGACAAGCACAATGAATGTCGTCGATTTGAGCGATATGTCGGCTGGCGTTTACTTCGTTACAGTGAGAAGTGAAAATGCTTCAAAGACAACTAAACTCATTGTAAAATGAGAAAACTACTAGTTTTGTTGATGGCTATGGTGCCGGTGGCCCTGTGGGCGCAGTTTGCTCCTGCACAGGATCAGCCCGGCACCACGGCTATTCACGCCGATTCTACGGTTTTTGTCGGCTGGGCCACCGGCTGCGTGGCTGAACCCGGTCCGATGGACATCTCCAACCCAAGTGGTGGTATGGCTGGTGCTGGTTGGCCTGCGGCCAATGCCATAGGTGCTCCTCAAGGCACAATGGGTGTAACATGTCTCGGCGATGGCGGCATGGCGACAGTAACATTCGCTTCGCCTATATGCAATGGCGAAGGTCCCGACTTTGCAGTGTTTGAAAACGGATTCAAGAGCGGCAGTCAGTGGTTTCTGGAGATAGGTTTCTGCGAAGTTAGCTCCGACGGCGAGCATTTCTTCCGTTTCCCGGCAATAACAGCAGTGCAATACGAGACTCAGATTGGCGGCTTTGCTACGATGGATCCAGCACAGATTCATAACTTCGCAGGTAAATACGGCGCTTTCTACGGCACCCCGTTCGACCTCGACGAGGTTCCCGATGATCCGCTCCTCGACAAAAACAGCATCACCCATGTGCGCATCGTCGACGTCGTTGGCTGTATTGATCCTGAATATGCCACTTATGACTGCCAGGGACATCCGATCAACGACCCATGGCCCACACCATTTGCATCGAGCGGCTTCGACCTCGACGCCGTGGGCGTGATTCACGACCAGGCACACACACCGGGATTTGGCGTTGCCGAACAGGAAGAGGTGATGATTTCGGTTTATCCGAATCCTGCACACGACAAATTGTTTGTGAATGCCGAAAACGTGCAACGTATTGATATTTACGGTGTTACAGGACAGATGGTGATGTCAACCACCAATACCGAAATCAACGTTTCGGATTTGGAACCGGGAATGTATTTTGTTCGCGTCAATTGTGGCGACAACGTTTATACTGAACATGTAATAATAAGATAATCAATTAGTTATGAAAAAGATTTGTCCTCGTTGCGGAAAAGAATTCGAATGTGTGCATTCGATTAATTGTTGGTGCGTAACAATACACCTCAGCGACCGTGCGAAGGCGTTTCTGAAAGAAAATTACACGGATTGTTTATGTAAGGATTGCCTTACGGAAATAAACAAATAAAATTGTAGAGACGTGCCATGGCGCGTCTCTATTTTTTTTATTGTCCGTGTTTTTTATATGATTGCCCCAGCGATCAAATATACGAAGAATGCGCACAGCCACGCCACGGAGCATTGGAACAGAATCACAAGGATCATCCATTTTGTGCCGAGCTCGCGGCGAATGGCAGCCATAGCGGCCACGCAAGGCGTGTAGAGCAGGCAGAATACAAGCATCGGGATTGACGTGAGGGTGGTGAACAACGGCATGGCGTTGAGCACCTCGAGGGTAGCCACAACGCTCTCTTTTGCCATGAATCCGCTGACCAGCGCGGTGACGATTTGCCATTCGCCGAGGCCTATCGGCCTGAAAACTGGCGCAATCCAGCCCGCCACGACAGCGAGCATGCTTCCTTCGCCGTTTTCGACCATATTGAATTGAAAATCAAACGTTTGCAGGAACCAAATCACCAACGAAGCGACGAATATCACAGTGAAGGCGCGCTGGAGGAAGTCCTTGGTCTTATCCCACAGCAGATGCGCCACGTTTTTCGAGCTCGGCATACGGTAGTTAGGCAGTTCCATCACGAATGGAGCCACGTCGCCTTTCTTACCTAACCACTTGGTAATCAATGCGGTGACTATGCCGGCGAAGATTCCGAAGAGGTAAAGCCCTATCAAGACCACTCCGCCGTGGTGAGGGAAGAAATACTCGGTGAAAAAGGCGTAGATCGGAATCTTCGCCGAGCAACTCATAAACGGTGTGAGCAATATCGTGCGCCAACGGTCGTGTGTTGAATGCAGTGTACGTGACGACATCACCGCAGGCACAGTGCATCCGAATCCTATGAGGAGCGGCACTATGCTGTGTCCGGTGAGACCGAGCTTACGTAGGAAGCTGTCGCTCACAAAGGCCACGCGCGCCATATATCCGCTGTCTTCGAGAATACTCAGGAAGAAGAACAGCAGTATGATGATAGGCACGAAGCTTATGATGGTGCCGACGCCTCCAAAGACGCCGTCGACCACCAGCGACTGCACCGCAGGCGTTACATCCCATCGTGCCAAGGCCTCGCCGCAGACACCTGCCAGCCACGAGATTCCGTCGTCGAGGAGGTCCTGTAGCGGAGCGCCGAGAGCGTCGATCGACACGTAGATGATAGCCATCATCACGAGGATAAAAATCGGGATGGCCGTCCACTTGCCCGTGAGAATCTTATCGATTTTGCGGCTACGTTGATATTCTTTGCTTTCGCGAGGTTTTACTACTGTCTTCGAGCATAGACGCTTGATGAAGGTGAACCGCATCTCGGCCATCGCGGCGGCGCGGTCCAAACCACGTTCTTCCTCCATCTGCACTATGAGATGTTCGAGTGTCTCCTTCTCATTCTGCGACAGCTGCAGAGCCTCGAGGACGATGTTGTCGCCTTCGATGAGCTTCGAGGCTGCGAAACGAACCGGTATCTCGGCTCTCTGCGCATGGTCCTCGATAAGGTGCATGATGCTGTGCAGGCAACGGTGGACCGCGCCGCCGTTGTCGTCTTTATCGCAGAAGTCCTGACGCACAGGCTCTTCCTGGTATTTTGCCACGTGCACGGCATGTTCCACAAGCTCGTTGACACCTTCGTTTTTAGCTGCCGAAATCGGCACTACAGGCAGTCCGAGAATGGCCTCCATCTCGTTGACGAGGATGGTGCCGCCGTTGTTGCGCACCTCGTCCATCATGTTGAGCGCCAGTACCATAGGCGTGCCGAGCTCCATGAGCTGCATGGTGAGGTAGAGGTTACGCTCGATGTTGTTGGCATCGACGATGTTGATTATCGCCTTCGGCTTTTCTTTCAATATGAATTCGCGCGAGACGATTTCTTCGTTAGTATAAGGTGAAAGCGAATATATTCCCGGCAGGTCGGTCACCAGCGTATCAGGATGATTCTTGATGACGCCGTCTTTACGGTCGACGGTCACGCCAGGGAAGTTACCCACATGCTGGTTGGCGCCCGTCAGCTGGTTGAACAGGGTGGTCTTGCCGCAGTTTTGCTGTCCGGCGAGGGCGAACGTCAGCGTAGTACCTTTCGGGACTGGCTTTTCGTGAGTTTTGTCGTGATAGATACCTTCCTCACCGAGTCCAGGGTGGGCGTTGTGATCGGGTAATGATGTGATATACAATCTGTTAGCATCGAAATCGTCTTTTGGTTCATCGACAGTTTTTTCGATGAGATCCACTTCGATCATCTTGGCGTCGGCTTTGCGGAGCGTGAGGGCGTAGCCGTGAATCATCACCTCCATCGGGTCGCCGAGCGGAGCGTATTTCACCAGCTTCACCACGGCATCGGGAATCACGCCCATGTCGAGGAAATGCTGGCGACGCGAGCCTTTTCCCTTCACGGTCTTGATTACCGCCGACTGTCCGATTTCGAGTTTGTCGAGTGTTGTCATCCGATGCTAATTTTCATTCTGCAAAATTACAAAGAAAAATAATTGGTTGGCATCCCCATTAATAGGGATTTTTCATGCTAAAATGCCACTCCGATTCTAAATCCGGCCGTGAATGCCGTCGGACTGTCGGGGTTCAGTCCGATGAATCCATGGTGGTAGTTGCTGAGGTTACTGTTGCCGCATGCCAGTCCGAGTCCGCCGTAAATGTCAAACACAAACCAACGTATCACCCAGTCGTAGCCTATCACTCCCATCAGCGCAACGCGGTCGACCTGGAGTCGGCCTTCGGTGTCGTGGTTGTAGCGGTACGACGAGTAGCACAGCTCCGGCTTGACGTAGAAGCCGCTCATCTGGATGAATTTATATGCCAGTCGCCATGCCGTTCCGCGCGGGTCGCTGTCTTTGAGCTTATCGAAGCCCCATCCGATGACACCGAAGGTGAATTCAACAGCTTGATAGTCACACACTAAGCGTTGGTATGTGACCTTCGACGTGCCGCTGGCCAGCGACAGCAGCGCCACCTTGACCTCGTTCTTGCGCATCTTCGGCGTTTCCTCCGTCTGCGCAGCTGTCATCAAGGGAATCAAGAGACAAAGAATGATATAGAAGGCCTTTTTTATCATCATATTTTCTGCAAAAATAGAAAAAATGATTTATCTTTGCAAAAAATACATCTTTTGTAATATGAAAAAGAAATTGATAATATTACTGCTTTGCGCCATTACGATTGGCACAGCCTATGCACAGAACCAGCCTGTCGACATGAGAGTGGAGGTGACAGATGTAGATTTCGACGATGATGAGTTCTCCATTTTTACATACAAGGACTCCGAAGCTGACGATTCATTCGGCTATTATCTCAGCTTGGGCCGCGTCACCAAATTCCTTGGCGCCGATGAAATCCTCAACATGGAGGTGTTTAATATCTATGAGGTCGCCATTTGGCTTGGTGCTACCACCGATGAGGCTCTGGCTACACTTGGATCAATGATTGATCTCTACGACAAAGACGTGAATACCGCAGTTGAGTTTAACGGTCGCGCCTCCACCAGTGGCTTTAAATTAGGTGAGACGGTCACTACGACCTGTGTCGTTGGAAAGAAACTTCTCGGCGGCAAACGTCTGGAGTTCCTTTTCCCTGTTGGCAAATATCAGGCAGTATGCTACGTTCCGAAGTCAGTGCTCAAGGACCTTCGTAACAATTTTAAGATAGATATCAAGCTACATCCGAGCCAGCACAGGTAAGTCTATTTTTTGATGAATCTTACCGTAATATCATCAATTTTGATGGTATAAACACTGGGAACCAGTTGGCTCACGTCGACTTGGCCAGTGTAACGTTCACACCTCACCATACGGCCTGTCATGTCGAAAATACTGACGGTTGCATCATTTTTGACATTCAGAAACAGGATATCGTCCGCAGGATTTGGCCAAAGTGTCACATTTTCGACAGTCGGTTGAACTACGCCGTCCCATTCAGCTGCTGCTGTGACTGCGGCAAGCGCATCAACTCGTCCAACGCCGGTACGGTTGCTCTTGATCGGGGTCAGTTTTAAAGATGTCTCTTCGAGGATTTGGCAGATGGCCGCAGGGTTCAGTTCGGGGTTCTCATGCAGCATGAGGGCTACTATGCCTGCTACACAAGGCGTAGCTTGCGAAGTGCCACTCATATAATCGTAGTCATAGATATTGTTGTATTTCAGCGACCATATTATCACGCCCGGAGCGCACACGTCGGGACGGATGAGACCCATGCCGGGATTGTAGGCGTAGTCGCCAAACTCAGTATCTTGCCATGTCACAGGGCCTTCAGAACTGGATGATGCCACAGTGTCGTTTTCATCGACAGAACCTACGCAAATAACGCATGACAGACCGCCCGGATTTACCATCTGGTCGTGGTCAAGATAAGGTGGAGGACAGCTGCCTGGCACGCGAACGTTGAGAGGGATAGGGCAGAGATGCTGAAGATTGTGTTCGTTGCCGGCAGGAAATAAACCGACGATGCCTGCGTCCAACAGTGCTTCACAGGTATGGCGAAGCAGATCTCTTTCCGACACTTCGGCTTGAGCTATGCCCATAGACATGCTGATGAGATCGCAGCCGTGTTCCACTGCAAATTCCATCCCCTTGACCATGTTGACAAGCGTTGCGTGACCTTCGTTATCGGAACTCTTGATGCACATCAAAGTAGTTTCGGGAGCGACTCCAGTCCGTAAGCCTGCGGTGCCGTCGCCGCACACAATACCAGCACAATGCGTACCATGTCCCATGTCGTCCATAGGGTCATCGTCCATGTTGGCGAAGTCGTAGCCATGATGCGGAAACTCCTCACCTCCATCCCAAAGATGGTCGGCGATATCAACATGGTTGTAATTCACACCCGAGTCAACCACGGCAACCACCACACCTTGTCCCTCGTTGCCTTGTGCCCACACCTGAGGCGCATTCACCTGAGTCAAGTTCGGGGCTATGGTATAACGAGAATAATCTTTAATCTCGCCGGTCATTTCCGCCTCGGGGATGCACTGGTGTTTTTTTACAGGTGTAATGCTTTCAATATCAGCACGTTCGCTGAGCATTTGAATGACTTCCTCTGTGGCCGTAAAACTGATGGCATTGGCCGACCAGAGGCAGCTTATCGACGACACCAATCCCTGTTGCTCAAACTCTTTGAGCGTGACCATAAGATCGTGCTGCGAGGCCTCAGCGAAGGCTTTCAGTTCTTTCACCACATAGTCGCGCCGTGCGGCTCTTGTTTGGTGGAACTCTGCCCGACGGCACAGTTCGGTGCGGTCATAACGGGCTTTCATTAGCACCATCACTTCAACAGGCTCGTTGGCAAACGCCGCGAGGCAGCAACATAACAGTATGATGGAAAGAATGGACTTTTTCATAACAAAGAGGCTTCTTATTTATTTAAGCAGGTTTATCTTCTGCACCTTCACGCCGTTAGCACTTTTGATGTGGACGAAGTAGATACTTGATTCGTTACCGCTCAGGTCGAGTGTGGTGTCGTTTTCGGCGTTCACTTCCAAAATCTTCTGTCCCAAAAGGTTGCTCACGGTGATGTGCATCGTGCCGTTGCCGCTCACGTTGAGCAAACCCTTGGTCGGGTTGGGATATATCTGGATACTTTCATCAAGTTCAATTTCAGCAACATTATTGGGCTCGCAGTCGTTCTCGTAAGTCAGGAAGACACCGGCTTGGAGGTCGGTGGAGGTGTAGACCACCTCTCCGTCTGCATTGAGGATGCTGAATGAGCATTCAGGGTCGGTGTCCCATCCAGGGTAAATGTGGAACCAACCAGAGTTCCAGATGAAGTTCAGGTTGCCTTTCAGCAGCGGCAGGGTGACAGTCTTTTCCGAGCCTTCATCCATGCCGACGATGGCGATGCGCCGTCCGCTTTCAGAGGTCACGCTGATGCTGGCGCCTTTCCAGCCGTCGCCACCGGCGTCGTGAAGCTGGAAGGTGATGTCACATTTCTCGCCGACGATAACGCTGCGGTAAACGGTTTGGCTGATACCGGATTCATTGGTGACGTAGATGGCGTATTCATAAAGTCCTGGCTCAAGGCCGTTGTCCTCATATTCCATGTTGGCACCCACTGGGGCATCGGTCAGCTCGGCAATAACCACGCGGTTGCGGCGGATGGTGACTGAAGTGATGGAGGCCAAGTCGTCGCCTCCTACCGTCAACATAGGGTTGGTCCATTGCAGTGTCACGCCGTCAAAGTTGACATTCTCAACGATTTGCATGTTGGCAATGCTGTCGGGACGGCTGTAGTATTCGCCCTGCTTCGGAACAATGTGGCCAGTGAAGCCCGTCTCCGTGTTGAAGGCATAACTTGTGTAGTTGAGCGCACCGATGGGGCACCAAGCGTTGTCTTGACCGCTTAACCCCCAGTTGAAGTGGAAGTAGTCGTTTTCGTCGTAACCGTCACACACGAAAGCATGACCGACTGAACTATTGTCGTCAGTACCACTGTAAAACAAAGGCAAATGCTCGTCCAGACCGCCATTTTTCAGCATTTGGGCCCATTCCTCGTTGCTGTAGTGATTATTTCCGTCTTTCTGCTTATAGACATCGCAGTTGTAGCGGAAATAGCTACGCAGGGCACTGCCTACCATTGAGGCATATGAAAGACTGGAATAAGGACCATAGACCATATCTACGCCAACACCGATATGATACAGAAGTTGGGCGATATCGAAATAATCTTCCTCGGTGCTGAGAGAATCAAGGGTATAGGGCATCAGCTCGAAATGATAGTCTGTCTCGCCGAAGTTGGCGGTTTGTTGGCCATAGCCTCCTGAAAAAGAGTAAGAATGCGAGCCTTCTCCGCGACTGGGCCAGTCGTGGTATTTCATGATCATGCCCAGAGCTGTGGCGATGCAACCGGCATAGACATGACCGCCGGGACCTTGCGGGTCGGCCGGACACTGGCTGTTCCATGGGGATTCTTGGTCCCAAAGTGTTTGACAAAGCGGCCCTACCACGGCACGTGCCTGATAAACCGATTCCCATTCAGCGATGATGTCGGGGGTGGCATTGAGATTGTTCTCGCGGACGTAGTGTATTTCCTCACAGAAATTGTTCAAAGTAAATTGGAATCCATCCGACACGCGAGCAGGGTCGAAATGGCCCGTGGTGGAATAGGCCAAAACAGGCTTCACGCGGTCGTCGGCCGCCACTATTACAAAGCCTTCACCGTTGCTCACGTTGAAAACATAATAGTCGGCAACCCCACGGTCGGCAACTGTGGCCGCCAAACGGAGTTGGCTTTTACCAAGGAACTTAGCACCCAGTTGTTGAGCTTTCTGCTGGTCAACCGGACCGGCAAACACTGCCATACAGCAGCAAATCACCATCAAAAATAGGATTACTTTTTTCATTACTCACTTAATTATCAATGCAAATATACATATTTTCACTAAAAACTATTATCTTTGCAAAAATATTTCTTATGAAAAGACACTTGATATAAACAACAATCAAATTGACGTTTCAAACCTACCCGGTAATAATATTTAATTATCAATTCTTTATATTTAAAAATTCTTTATCTTTGCGACTTGAAAATCTTAAGTTAACCATTTAGGCTTAAAGAGATGAAAAACCTTAATAAACTACGTAACAGCATGACAGTCATGCTGTTGATGGTGATGTTATTCACCGGAAATGTGGCGTTTGCCACCGATTACATTAAAGACGTGCTGCTCATCGGCGACAATAGCCAATCCTCGTTCAACACGCTTCAGAACTCACTCGTTGCAGAGGGATGGACAGTTATCGACAATGACCTCAACGAAAATGCTGGCGGCGACTATATCCATTTGCTTTATAAAAAGGAAAGCAGCCACGACATCAACTATAGTTATGTCACCGGCTTTTTAATCACCAACACCCACTCCCTCGCCATCGTCTATCAAAGCCGCACCTATTACCCCGTGCCTTGCCAGGGAAGCAATAGTTTTGTGGAAAGTCACGGCGACCTCAACAACAACGCCGGCGGCAAATACATTTATCTCTATTACACAAGAGACAACTATTCGAACAAAGCCGTTACAGACGTCACCTTCAACGATACCCAAAGCGGTGCAGTGCCCTTGTTTGGTAGCGGCGCCGGCTACGACTTGAACGAAGACGCCGGTGGCGACTATATCTACATGCACCTCACCACTGCCACTGCCAATCCCCCATTGTCGGGCAACGGCACCGCAAACAACCCCTACGTCATCGGTAGCAACAGCGATTGGAACATATTCACCATGATGGCACAAGACGACCAGTGTTCAAATAAGTGCTTCCAGCTGAACAACGACATCGCAACTGTTACGACGATGGTTGGCACTAGCACGAAGCCGTTCAACGGTACCTTCGACGGCAATGGACACACTATCACAGTCAACATCGACAGCTCGGAGACAGGTACGGCACCTTTCCACTATATCAATGGAGCAACGATAAAGAACCTCACCGTCCAAGGCACAGTGACGTCATCGGCGTATCATGCCAGCGGCTTGGTGGGCGCATGCGGCGGCATCAACACCATCAATAACTGTGATGTGCTCACCAACGTCTATGCCACAGGCTATGGCGGAGGCATAGTGGGCCACGCTGGCACCAGCACGCTTAATCTACTCAACAGTTATTATGAAGGTACCATCAGCGGCTTTACCAACTATGCTGGCGGCCTATTAGGTTGGTGCGACAGTATGACACTCAACATGACCGACTGCCAGTCTAACGGTTTGTTCTCGCCATCAAGCAACGGCAAATACCACCCCATCGCCTGCAAGAGCAGAGCTAGCACTGTCACTGCCACCGTTGAACATGTTTATTATTTCAACAGCATCGTACCTACAGCTACGACATCCTATATCATACCCGAAGCCCAAGGATTGCCTGTTTTATATGGACATGGCACCGAGAACGAACCTTACATCCTCATCAACGACAACGATTGGCAGGCTTTCACCTTGATGGTTCAAGACGACCAGCTTTCAAACAAGTGGTACCAGATGAACAGCGACATAGCAACCGTCACGACGATGGTTGGCACTAGCACGAAGCCGTTCAACGGCACATTCGACGGCAACGGTCACACCATCACTGTCAACATCAGCGGCTCGGAGTTAGGCACGGCACCTTTCCACTATATCAACGGGGCAACCATCAAGAACCTAACCATCAACGGCAGCGTTAGCAGCAGCGCCCGCCATGCTTCAGGCCTGGTTGGCTCATGTGGTGGCAGCAACACCATTACAGGCTGTGCAGTGAATGTTAACGTCAACGGCGCGGAATATGTCGGCGGCATGGTTGGCCACGGCGGCACCAGTACGCTCAATATCATCGACAGTTATTACACCGGCACCATCAGCGGCTTCAACCACTATGCAGGCGGTCTCCTCGGCTGGTGCGACGGCATGACACTCAACATGACCAACTGCAAGTTCGACGGCTCGTTCTCGCCCTCAGGCAACGGCAAATACCACCCAATCGCCTGCAAAAGCAGCAGCAGCACTGTAACTGCCATCGCTGATCACAATTATTATAACAACAACATCATGCCTACAGCTACGGCACCATATATCATACCCGAAGCCCAAGGATTACCTGTTTTGTATGGTCATGGCTTCGAAAACAACCCTTATCTCATCAACAATGAAAACGATTGGCAGGCTTTCACCTTGATGGTACAAGACGACCAGCTTTCAAACAAATGGTACCAGCTGAACAACGACATTGCAACTGTCACGACGATGGCGGGCACCAGCACACAGCCGTTCAGCGGCACCTTCGACGGCAATAGCCATACCATCACTGTCAATATCAGCAGCTCTGAGGCAGGTACGGCACCTTTCCACTATATCAACGGGGCAACCATCAAGAACCTAACCGTCAACGGCAGCGTTAGCAGCAGCGCTCGCCATGCTTCAGGCCTGGTTGGCTCATGCGGCGGCAGCAACACCATTACAGGCTGTGCAGTGAATGTTAACGTCAACGGCGCGGAATATGTCAGCGGCATGGTTGGCCACGGCGGCACCAGTACGCTCAATATTATCGACAGTTATTACACCGGCACCATCAGCGGCTTCAACCACTATGCAGGCGGTCTTTTAGGCTGGTGCGACGCCATGACGCTCAACTTGAACAACTGCCTGTTCAGAGGCTCGTTCTCACCCGCATCGGGAGGTCTGTACCACCCCATCGCCTGCAAGAACGACGGCAGCACCGTCACCGCCACCGTAAAAAGAGCCTATTACCTGAACAGCACCACTGCCACGGCAATAGACAACCATGTCATTCCAGAAGCCGAAGGCATATCAGTTAGTACCACTCTGATAGAAGGCACATGGGATTACCCCGTGACAGCAGCCGACGGCATTACCTATTATTCGTATCTCACAGGAATCAGACTCCCTTATTCTTACGGCTTCGAGAACAACGATCTGGCAGCGGAAGGATGGACTGTCACAGGATATGCAGAAATAGATAATAGTGCTTTTTGGTCTCATTCTGGTAATTATCATTTGGAGATACGTACTGGCTCCTTGATATCCCCCGAGTTTGACGGCAGGTCTGCCATGACTGTATCATGTTATGTGAGTACTAATTCAGATTTTTATCGTTCAGAGTTTCGAATGGGATATTCCACAGCAACCGAAAACATCAGCGACTTCTACTGGGTTAATACGATTTCCATCCAGTCGGCAAGCTATTCTCGTTTTGAAATAACCGTACCTAATGGCACAAAATACATTGCCATCAAAAGTAATCATGGTTGGATAAATGTGGACGATTTCAGCTTCACGGTTTGTAATATACCATTTCCATTCAACCTTGCCGTAACCAACCTCATCGACAAAAGTGCCAAAATAACTTGGGAAGCTCCTGAAACCAATTCAATCATCACGGGTTATACCTATCAGTACAAGAAGAGTAGTGATGAAGACTGGTCGTCCGAAATAACCGTAGGAAGTGATGTCACTTCGGCTGACTTAACAAATCTGTCGGGACTAACAACGTATCAATTCCGTGTCAAAACACTTTACGGCAATGAAGAAAGTCTTTATAAAGACTACTCATTCACCACCGCGGTGTCATTGCCATACAATTATGGTTTTGAGGATGGCATTTTCGGATGGACTCGATGGGACATCAATTGGAACTATACGGAAATCATACCATACGGCAACCATGATGGTAGTCATGCATTCCGATTTTTTACCTTTACTTCAGGAGAACATGGTCCACAATATCTTATAACACCTTTATTACCAGGTGACCCCATAACAATGTCATTCTACTACTATGCCGCATCTCATTCTGGTGGCAGTTTTTTTGTGGGTTACTCCATAGGTGGCGGCCACCCCGAACAAGATTTCACATGGGTTTCTAAAATTTATCTAGACGACAGCTATATTACGTGGAGTAAGTACGAGCATGACTTCCCGACAGGTACTAGGTATATTGCCATTAAATTTGACAATTACAACAGAAATAGAGTTGCTCGTGAATTACGTATCGACGATTTCACTTTTGAAAAGTATACAACTTATGCTGCACCGACCAATCTAGCCACAAGCAGTTTGACCAACCATAGCGCCACTTTGACATGGATAAAACCCGACAACTCAGTCATTGGCTATAAATACCAATCAAAAATGCGAACCGACACCCATTGGTCGGATGAGATATTGACATACAGCACCTTTGTCATACTTGACAACCTGCCTATCAATACCACCTACGATTTTAGGGTTAGGGCAGTATATGATGGAGACAATACCAGCAATTATGTTACCATCAGATTTGTAACCGAAGGAGATACGGAAATTCTTCCATATTATCATGATTTTGAAACCAACATTGGAGGTTGGCGTATTTGGAATGCTTATCGTCATACAGGACATTCAGGAGACTACATACACAGTGGAAATCGTTCTTTCATGTTTGACAAAGGAGCGGACGACGACCAAATCCTAATTTCCCCACAATTGGAATGTAACAGTATCGCAACGTTTTCTGTCTATCACAGAACCAACAATTATACCGCAAGGTTTCAATTAGGATTCTCCAAAACCACCAAAGATCCGAGTGCCTTCACTTGGTGGGCTAGTATACAAGAGAGTACCAGCGAATGGATCCGTTCGGGATATGTAGTTCCTGCAGGAACCAAATATGTCGCCATCAAATGGGTTGGCGGTGATAAACTATACATAGACGACATCGGCATAGAACCGACCACCTATACGGCCGTGACAGGCTACGGCGAAAGCACCGAAAGCGACCATTGGGTATTCTTGGCTTCACCAGTTGTGGGGGACATCGAACCTATGTCTGTCGGCAACCTCATTCCATACACTGCGAGCAACTACGACCTTTACCGTTTCAACCAGAGCGCGGCGGCGGAATGGGAGAACTACAAGGCACATACCGATGGCTTCGTCTTTGAGAATGGTCTAGGTTACCTCTATGCCAACAAGAATGACCAAACTTTGATATTTGCAGGCGAGCTGAACTACGGTATCTCGAAGACTGTGAACCTGGTTTACGACAACAATTCGCCTCATGCCGAAGTACGAGGCTGGAACCTGGTGGGCAACCCGTTCCCAGTGGATGCCTATTCCAACAAGGTTTATTACAAAATGAACGATACGGGCTCCGACATTGAGGCAGTGGCAAGCACTGCAACGGCCATCCCGCGATGCACTGGAATCATGGTGAGAGCCACTGGAGAAGACCAAACGGTCACGTTCACAAGGTCGGGGGTGAAATCAGGCGACAAACCCGAGAGCAAGGGCAGCCTTGAGCTTACACTGACGAAAGGCGGCACCCGAGGCGAGGACTTCCACGACAAGGCCATCGTGAGCTTCGACGAGGGCACACAATTGGAGAAATTCATCTTCAACGAGGAGCACGCTAAACTGTTTATCCCTCAAGGCACCGAGGATTACGCCATCGCGTTCAGCAACAGAGAGGGCGAGGTGCCGGTGCATTTCAAGACGAAGGAGGTTGGGACATATACAATCACCGTTGTAGAGACGCACGGCCGTGCGTCTCTACAGGGCGTCCACCTGATTGATTTGTTGGCAAACGTAGACATCGATTTGGGTGTTGAAAACAGCTACACGTTTATCGGGTCGCCAGCTGACCGTCAGGCTAGGTTTAAAATCGTGTTTAAAAACATCGAAAACGACGGCAACGACATCTTCGCCTATCAGAATGGCAGCGATATCATCGTTTCTGGCGAAGGTGAATTGCAGGTGTTTGACGTGATGGGGCGAATGGTGATGAACCAGCACATCAACGGCGTTGAAACGATTAACAAACCGTCGCAATCGGGCGTTTATATTTTGAAATTAAATGAAAAAACACAGAAAATTGTCATTAGATAAACATTGGCTTTTGGCAATTGGCTTTTGGCTGCCAACAGCTAACGGCCAATTGCCAAAGTTGATTGACAAATACAAGAAACGGTAAGCAATCGAATTAGAAACAACATAAAATGAATACAAAAACATGAAAAAAATATTATTAACAATAGCGATTTTAATGACGATGGCTTTCAGCGCCAACGCCCAGAGTGACGCATTCTTCAACTGGAATGATGCCGACAACGAGACATACCGTTACAATGACAATGGTGTCACCTTTAACTTGCCGACCGCGCACGGTGTCGATTACGACGGCAACGCTCCGTTGGGAAACGGTCTGCTGGTACTCACTGCCTTAGGTGTGGGATATGCCATAAAGAAAAAGCACTAACTTGGTTAGTGCTTTTTTTGAGGTACCAGACGGAATCGAACCGCCGTAAAAGGTTTTGCAGACCTTCGCCTAGCCACTCGGCCATGATACCTTGTCATTGGGACTGCAAAAATACAACTTTTTTCAATATCCCAACGTTTTTTCGAAAAAATTAATTTTTCCGGCCGTCAATCCAGAGCCACAAACGCCACATTAGCCAACCCCACGCAAAAAACAAAACATAGTAAACCCACTTCGGTGTCGTGGGCTGGTAAGCGTCCTCGTTGATGATTTCGGAATACTGCTCCGTCGGGATGTCGGCGTAATAATAAGCTCCCGCACCGAAGTCATAGCCCTCGACAACACCCCTGCGGTTCAGCATGATGTAGATGGCCAAAACCAAAGTGATTACCACCACAACGATGGTAATCACCTTGAAAACTATGTGTTTTTTGTCCATTATTTGAACAAATCGAGGTTCGGGATGTCGAACACCACGCCTGAGAGCAGGAACCATACGGCAAACAGCGTCAGAGCGATGTTAAACACTTGTCCGACGATGTACAGCCACAGCACCTTGCCGCCCTGCATCTGCTTGAAGAGAGTCTTGAAGTTGGTATCCAATCCGATGCTGGTGAACGCGAGCACGAAAGCCCAGTTCTTATACTGGTCGAGCACTCCGTTGATGGCCTTCACATCGGCGCCGCTCGTAGCAGGCATGATGATGAACGAAGCCACCAATGATGCCACGAAGAAACCGATGATGAACTTCGGGAAACGTGTCCAGATCTCGCCTGCGCCAACCTTGCTGTCGCCTGTCTTGTCGACTTTCAAAGCGAAGAAGACAGCCACGAAGAACGCGATGAATCCGATGAGGATGTTCTGAATCATCTTGACCATCGATGCCACCTGCTCTGCCTCAGGTCCGAGGGCGTTACCTGCCAAAACCACAGCGCCTGTTGAGTCGACAGTACCTCCGATGAGCGCGCCGCCCATCATCTGGTTCATGCCTGCCCAACGGATGATCATAGGCTCAAACACCATCATCAAAATGGTGAAAATGATAGAAATGGAGATTGCCAACGAGAGGTCTTCTTTCTTTGCTTTTGCTGCTGCTCCCGTGGCGATGGCGGCCGATGTGCCGCACACCGAAGTGGCTGATGCCAAAGTGATGACCAACGGCTTGTTGCCGATTTTCAACACTTTTGTGCCAAACCACCACATGAAGATGATGACGATAGGTGTCACAATCCATGCGATGCCGAGACCGTAACCGGCAAATTTATAGATGTTGCTGAACAACACCGAGAATCCCATGATGACCAAGCCGGTCTTGATGTAAAACTCAGTGCGTATTGCAGGTTTCAGCCATTCAGGGGTGCCGACGGTGTTGGAAATCAACAAGCCGATGAGCAATGCCCAGAATGCCCACTCGAGGTACATCTTAAGTGTGAATTCGGCGCTTATCATCCTCACAAGGATGCAGATGACGAATAAAACAAGGTAGGCAGGGATGAACTTGCTGAGTTTCTCGCCCTGCAACTTGATGCCAATGCCGAACAAAACTCCAGTCACCAGGAAGGTGCGCAGCAACTTAATCCAGAAAATGCCGTTGCCGAACTGTGCGGCAAGCGATTTCTTCTCCTCGACGTTTTCCCACCAGTGCCATGTGCCGAATTTTAAGGCCGAGAAGTCGAACCAGCCGGTCAAAACGGCTACACAACCGATGGCGATGACGATGAATCCGATCCACACCGCCAACCAGTCTTCTTTTTTCAAAAGATCATTCTTTGCCATAATTTTAAATCTTTAAATTTTAAATTTTGAATCTCTAATTTAGAATTTATAGCTTACCATACATTTAATTATATGGCTGTTTTTGCCTTCAGTTTCATCGACCGAACCTTCTTTATAAACGGTGGTCTGCTTGAGCTGGTAATTCAGCTTCACGCTTAAGAACTTATATGGCAGGAAGGTGACACCTGCTGTGATGATGCCATACTGGCCGACTTTAGCATCTGCGTCTTTTGCGAAATAGTCGTAACGGACAAATGGCAGGAGTCGCATCTCATTTTCATGGCATGTGAAATCGAACCAGTAACCTGCTATTGAATACATGCCGACGCTGCTGAAGTTCTCAACTGTTCCGAGGGTGTCGACGATGTCGCCTGTTGTGCCGGTGATGAACTCTGTACGAGCCACGACTTTGCCGTCTTTGTATTCTGCGCCGAAGCCCAGACGATCTCTCTTGAGAGCATTTGGTCCGTAATGACCTGTGTAGTACGAAACTGAAGCTGTGATGCTTTTAAGAGGGTTGATGTTCAAACGTCCGACAAAATCTTTTTCTCTGTTGTCGTCGGAGCTTTGCATCTTGCCGTCTTTAAGCTTGTAAGGTCCGGTGCCGTTGAACACGCCGACGCTGTAGTCGAACATGTAATGCTCGTCTTTGCCGATTTTCATAAACTTACCGGTAAACATCAAACCCATGTCACGGCCGAGACCGCCAACGCCGCACACATCGCTGTAGCCGACGAGCTTGTTGATAACATCGCCGTAGTCGACTGCTTCGATGTCAACAGGGTTGATTGGATTCTCGATTGAGAACGGGAGCTTGAACTGACCGAACTGCACTGCAAAAGCATCGCAGAATTTGGCTTTTACATAAGCGTCGACCATTGTCGGTACGCTGCTGAAATCTCCCTGAACCTTGTAGGAGATAACATTGTTGAGGTTTCCACTGACTGAGAGACGCACACGACGCATACGGAATGAATTGTCGATGTTGTCGTTGTCATGAACGTCGACCTGATAAAGTCCTTGAACGAATCCGCCGACTTTAACTTTTTCTTGCGCAAATGTTAAGCAGCTGATTATCATCAACATAGCTAACAAAATGAGTCTTGTTTTCTTCATATTTTTATAAATTTGAACAATTATTTGTTTCGTTTTCGGTGCAAATATACAAAAAAAGTAAACGCTTTTACTATTTTTTTAAAAAAAATAAAAAAAAATGTAGAGACGCATCATGGCGCATCCCTACATTAAATCATTCAGCCAACACCGTAATCTTATTCTCCAACACCTCGCACACACCGCCACGGATGTCGAAAAACTGCAGTTTTCCGGCCTCGTCCTGCACTTTGACCTTGCCTTTTCCCAAGGATGCTATCATCGGGGCATGGTTTTGCAAAATCTCGAAGAGTCCGTCGCTGCCGGGCAGCTGCACCAGCACCGCGTCGCCGCTGAAGATCTGCTTGTCGGGTGTTGTTATCTCGAGTCTCATGGCTTACTCCTTGCTTTCTTCCAGCATCTTCTTGCCTTTCTCGATGGCTTCCTCGATGGTTCCCACGAGGTTGAAAGCTGCCTCAGGATACTGGTCGACCTCGCCGTCCATAATCATGTTGAAGCCCTTGATGGTGTCTTCAATCTTCACGGTGGCGCCTTTCAATCCAGTGAACTGTTCGGCCACGGTGAACGGCTGCGAGAGGAAACGCTGCACGCGGCGAGCGCGGTGCACTATGAGTTTGTCCTCCTCCGAGAGCTCGTCCATGCCGAGGATGGCGATAATATCCTGCAGCTCCTTGTAGCGCTGAAGGATGTTCTTAACGCGCTGAGCTGTGTTGTAATGCTCCTCGCCGACGATGTCGGGAGTCAATATTCTTGAGGTCGAGTCGAGTGGGTCGACGGCAGGGTATATGCCCAATTCTGAGATCTTACGGCTCAACACTGTTGTTGCATCCAAATGTGCGAAAGTAGTAGCAGGAGCAGGGTCTGTCAAGTCGTCGGCAGGCACGTAGACAGCCTGTACCGAGGTGATGGAGCCGCTCTTTGTCGAAGTGATTCGTTCCTGCATCAAACCCATCTCTGATGCAAGCGTAGGCTGATAACCCACAGCCGAAGGCATACGTCCTAACAAAGCTGAAACTTCAGAACCTGCCTGAGTGAAACGGAAGATGTTGTCGATGAAGAACATGATGTCGCGACCCGCCGTCTCGCCGTCGCCGTCGCGGAAATACTCAGCCATGCTCAAACCCGACAACGCTACTCTTGCACGTGCTCCAGGCGGCTCGTTCATCTGTCCGAACACAAGCGTGGCCTGCGACTTGTCGAGTTCTTCATAGTCGACCTTGTCGAGCGGCCAGTTGCCTTTCGCCATCTCTTCCTGGAACTCCTTGCCGTATTTGATAACGCCTGCTTCGATCATGTCGCGGAGAAGGTCGTTACCCTCACGTGTGCGCTCGCCAACGCCAGCAAACACTGTCATTCCCGAGTACAGCTTCGCGATGTTGTTGATGAGCTCCATGATGAGCACCGTCTTTCCGACGCCGGCGCCGCCAAACAGACCGATCTTACCGCCCTTGGCATAAGGCTCGATGAGGTCGATGACCTTGATACCTGTGAACAGGATCTCCTGTTTTGTCGAGAGGTTCTCGAACTTCGGCGGGTCGCGGTGTATACTGTTACGCTTGCCCGGATTCATCGGCTTGAGGCCGTCGATGCTGTCGCCAATGACGTTAAACAGACGTCCTTTCACCTGGTCGCCGGTAGGCATGGTGATAGGATGCCCGAGGCTGCGAACCTCCATTCCGCGCCGTAATCCGTCGGTGGAGTCCATGGCGATGGTACGCATGGTGTTCTCGCCTATGTCCTGCTGCACCTCGGTGATGAGCTTGTCGCCGTTAGGACGAGTGATCTCAAGCGCATCGAGAAGGCTTGGAAGGCTCTTCTCGTCGTCAAAAGCCACGTCGATGACAGGTCCGATAATCTGTACAATACGACCTTTAATCTCTTTCTCCATTTTCTTGTTTTTCAATTCCTAAAATTGATTCAAAACGCCTGATGAAACTCCATTGGAAGATTATCAGGTAAAATATCCCGATGGTTATCGCGCTGTCGGCGACGTTGAACACCGGACTGAAAAATATCTCTCCGCCGAAGAACGGCACCCATTCCGGGAAGGTGAAAAGCGGAAAATACAGCATATCAACTACTCTGCCTTGCATAAAGCCCGCATAATCGAATATGAGGCCATAAAACATTCCGTCGATGATGTTGCCCAATGCACCTGCGATGATGAGCGAGATGCCGAATAAAGGGCCGAATTTCACGTTTTTCTTCACCAGTTTGAAGAGAAGCCAGAACAGGAACACCACTGCTGCGATGCGGAAAAGACTGAGGAACAGCTTGCCCCACTCCGCGCCTGAAATCTCCCATCCGAATGCCATCCCGTTGTTTTCGATGAAGAGGATGTAAAACCACTTCCCGAAAACCGGAATAGCCTCGCCGATTGCCATCGTCGTCTTGACAAGTATCTTCGACACCTGATCAAGCAAAAGAACCAAAAAGATGACAATCAGCGGCTTTTTCATTTTCTCTTGTTCTGATTCATCTTAGCCTCGACGCTCAGCGTGGCGTGCGGCACGGCGCGCAGACGCTCCTTAGGGATGAGCTTGCCGGTCACACGGCAGATGCCGTAGGTCTTGTTCTCGATACGAATCAAGGCGTTTTCGAGATTCTGAATGTACTTGATCTGACGTACCGCCAGAGCGCTGTTTTCCTCTTTCGAGAGCACTGCTGCACCTTCTTCCAAAATCTTGAAGGTAGGAGCGGTGTCGTCGGATTCGCTGTTGGCCACGTTTTCCTGAAGCAACTCCAGGTCTTTGCGAGCCTGTGCCAATCTATCCTGAATCAAAGCCTTGAATTCAGCCAGTTCTTCGTCAGAATATCTGGTTTTTTCTGATGTGTTGACTGTTTCTTCCATGTTGTTATAGTTTGTTATGCTTTCTTAATCATTAATTTTGCCGAGACTTTATCGACAAGTTCTTGAGCTTCAACACCTTCGAGCTTGTCGACCATATGAAGCGTTGCAAGGGTCTCGGAGCAGATGTAGTCGCAGAAGCGTTCCACCGGCTTCACGATGTCTTTGTTATGCTCTATCGTGAGAATGATCTTGTCGGTGACCTCCAAACCGCTGTCTTTTCTCATGTTTTGCACGCGGTTGATGATCTCTCTGGCGAGACCTTCTTCGAAGAGCTCCTGCGAGATGGTGATGTCGAGGGCAACGGTCATGTTGTCCTGTGTGGTCACTGTCCAGCCCGGGATGTCTTCAGTGGTGATGAGCGCGTCCTCGAGGATGAGTTTAACCTCTTCACCTTCAACAGTTAACGTCACGCCGCCGTTTTTCTCGAAGCTTCTGATTTCTTCCTGCGTCATGACGGCGAAGAAACGTGAGAGCTGTCCCATGTACTTGGCATAGCGCGTCTTCAGCGAGGCGAAGTTAGGTCTGATCTTCTTCACCAGGATGTTGAGCTCGCCGGTGAGGTATTCCACCTTCTTCACGTTGACTTCCGAGAGGATGAGGCCTTCGACCTTCTCAAGCTGCTGCTTCATCTCGTCGCTGAGCACCGGTATCATAATCCTCGACAATGGCTGACGCACGCGGATGTTGGCTTTCTTTCTGAGCGAGAGCACCATCGAAGCGACGAGCTGAGCCATCTCCATGCGCTCCTCGAGCTTCTTGTCGATGAACTTCTCGTTTGCCTTCGGGAATCTGGTGAGATGCACCGATTCGGCGCTGTCGCGGTGTGTCACGGCGTTGAGGTCGCGGTAGAGCTGCTCGCTGAAGAACGGCGCTATAGGCGAGATCAAGCGTGCCAGGGTGTCGAGACAGGTGTACAAGGTCTGATAGGCCGAGGTCTTGTCATCGGAGCCGTTGCTCTTCCAAAAACGGCGGCGTGACAGACGCACATACCAGTTGCTCAAGTGAGCGTCGACGAAGTTACCGATGGCACGGCCTGCCTTTGTCGGCTCGTAGCTCTCGTAGTCTTTCTCAACTTCTAAAATGAGAGAATTGAGTTCCGAAAGGATCCATCTGTCGATTTCCGGACGTTTTGCAAACGGGATGTCGGCTTCTTTGTACTCGAATCCGTCGATGTTGGCGTAGAGTGCAAAGAAAGCGTAGGTGTTGTATAATGTTCCGAAGAACTTACGGCGGACGTCGTCCACTCCGTCTTCGTCGAATTTCAGGTTATCCCACGGCTGCGAGTTGGTCATCATATACCAGCGCACTGCGTCGGCGCCGTATTTGGTGATGGCTCCGAACGGGTCGACGGCGTTGCCTAAGCGTTTCGACATCTTGTTGCCGTTCTTGTCGAGCACCAAGCCGTTGGAAATCACGTTCTTGTATGCCACCGAGTCAAAGCACATCGTTGCGATGGCGTGCAAGGTGAAGAACCAACCACGTGTCTGGTCGACGCCTTCTGCGATGAAGTCGGCCGGGAAGGTCTTGTCGTTGAGCTGACCTGGCTTGCCCATGTAATGAATCTGTGCGTAAGGCATGGCGCCACTGTCGAACCACACGTCGATGAGGTCCGGCTCGCGGAACATTTTCTTACCGCTTGCTGAGCATAAAATAACACCATCAATGTAAGGACGATGTAAATCAAATTTTGAATTTTGAATTTTAAATCTTGAATAGCCTAGTTTATCAACTTCTTCTTCAGTCATGAAACCAGCTTTCACTGATTTTTCGATTTCTTCACAAAGTTGTGCCACGCTGCCGATGCAGATCTCTTCGTTGCCGTCTTCGGTACGCCAAATCGGCAGCGGGGTTCCCCAGTAACGTGAACGTGAGAGGTTCCAGTCGACGAGGTTTTCGAGCCAGTTGCCGAAACGACCGCTACCCGTTGCCTCAGGCTTCCAGTTGATGGTCTTGTTAAGCTCAATCATACGGTCTTTCAAAGCGGTGGTCTTGATGAACCAGCTGTCGAGAGGGTAGTAGAGCACCGGTTTGTCGGTACGCCAGCAGTGCGGATAGTTGTGGGTGTGTTTCTCGCTCTTGAAGAGCTTGCCCTGTTCCTTCAGCATGATGACGATCTCGACATCCAACGAGATATCTTTGTCGGTCTTCGTCGGGTCGTAGGCGTTTTTCACGAATTTGCCTGCGTATTTCTTATATTCTTCAACGTCGACGTGAGTCTTAACCCATTCAGGATCAAGGTCTTCGAGGTTGAAGAACTTACCTGTCTTGTCGACCATCGGCTGTGCCTTGCCGTCTTTGTCGTAGAGGTGCAGTGGCGGGATGTTGGTCTGTTTTGCCACGCGGTTATCGTCGGCACCGAAAGTAGGAGCGATGTGGACGATACCTGTACCGTCTTCTGTTGTGACGTAATCGCCAGGAATCACGCGGAATCCGTCGCCGTCAGGCTTCACCCAAGGGATGAGCGGCTCGTAGTCGAGTCCGACGAGGTCTTTACCTTTACAGGTGCCCAAAACCTCGTAAGGAAGCTTCTTGTCGCCCACTTTCCAGTCTTCGAACTTCGGTTTCTCTTCTTCTGACGGGAAGAACGATGCCATCAACGGCTTTCCGATGATGATGTAAATCTGCTCGCCACTGTTCGGGTTCACTGTCTTCACGAGGTTGTACTCGATGCCGGGACCTACTGCCAATGCTGTGTTCGACGGCAAGGTCCACGGTGTGGTGGTCCAGGCCACGATCTGCACGTCGTGGAAGTTCACATCGACACCAAACGGCAGCTTCTGGAACTTACGCTGCTCGGCTTTCAGGCGGAACATCGCCACGCAGGTGAGGTCTTTCACGTCGCGGTAGCAGCCAGGCATGTTCAACTCATGTGAGCTGAGACCTGTTCCGGCAGCCGGTGAATAAGGCTGAATGGTATATCCTTTGTAAAGTAATCCTTTGTCATACAAGTCTTTAAGCAGGAACCACAGTGTCTCGATATACTCGTTTGTGAAGGTGATGTAAGGATTGTTGAGGTCGACCCAGTAGCCCATCTGACGGGTGAGGTCGTCCCAGCGGTCTTTGTATTTCATCACTTCCTCGCGGCAGGCGCGGTTGTAGTCGTCGACGCTGATCTTCTTACCGATATCTTCCTTGGTGATGCCGAGCTTCTTCTCAACGCCGAGCTCCACTGGCAGTCCGTGGGTGTCCCATCCTGCCTTACGGCTGACGTATTTCCCCTTTAAAGTCTGGAAACGGCAGAAGGTATCCTTAATGGTACGCGCCATCACGTGGTGGATGCCAGGCATGCCGTTGGCTGAAGGCGGTCCTTCGTAAAACACGTAGGCAGTGCCGTTCTTGGTGTTCTCCAAACTCTTGTTGAAGATGTCGTTGTCTTCCCAAAACTTACGAATCTCATCGGCTATATTGGTGAGATTCAAAAACTTATATTCGCGATATGCGTTTTTCATAAAAACGTATTTATATTTTCAAACAATCTGCAAAGATAAAAAAAAGAATTGATTTTCGCTGAATTATTTAAAGTTTTTTTAATTTTGCAGTGAAAATTCATCATTTTGAAATAAAAATCATCAGATATGAAAATGACTCACTCTATCGGAATCGATATCGGAGGCACCAACACCGACATCGGAATCGTCCGCGCCGACGGCAAAATCATCGACAAGGAAAACCTGCACACCAACGAATACTACGACGCTGAGTTGTATGTGAAAGATATGGCCGACAAGATCAAAATCTTGCTCGAGCGCAACCATATCGCTGAGATCGACGGCATCGGCATCGGCGCCCCGAACGGCAACACTTACACTGGCAGCATCGACAAGGCGCCGAATCTTAATTTCAAGGGTCAGGTGAAGCTTGCCGAGATGATGAAGAAACACATCAACGCTAAGGTTGTGGTGTCGAACGACGCCAACGCCGCGGCTTATGGCGAGATGATCTACGGCGGCGCCAAAAACCTCGACCATTTCATCACCTTCACACTCGGAACAGGTGTGGGCAGTGGCATCATCATCGACAGGAAGCTCATCCTAGGCTCGACGAGTACTGCCGGTGAGCTCGGTCATTCTATCATCATCATCAACGGCCGTCAGTGCGGCTGCGGACGCAAAGGCTGCTTGGAGACTTACACCTCGGCCGGCGGCATCCGTCGTACCGCTCTCGAGCTGATGGAGCAGAATCCTTTGTACAACGGCGTTTTGCGCCAGGTGGCACCAGAGAACCTCACCTCGAAGATGGTTGGCGACGCCGCAAATGCCGGCGACCCGATAGGATTGCAAACCTTTGAAAACGTTGGCTATCTGCTTGGCATAGCGATGGCGAACGCTGTCACCTTCTCCGCTCCCCAGGCTATCTTCCTTATGGGAGGTCCCGTACACGCAGGCGAGGTGCTGATGAAGCCTCTGCGCAAGTCGTTCGACGAGCACCTGCTTAACATCTATCAAGGCACAGTGGAGATTAGGGTTTCAGAACTGAAAGACAACGAAGTGGCCATACTTGGAGCCGCGGCGTTGTGCCAGCTATAGTGGCGGAAGGTTCTGCATAGGAGAGAATATCAGGCAGCCTATAAGCGCGTAAAGGGCAACAGATACTAGCGAAAGCAGTATTATCGGTTTGTTGTTGTGATAGAACTTCCTGATAATGACAGCCATCACCGGGATTGAGGTGATAGGCAGCACAAGCACGAAAAGCCATACTGGGTATTTCCTTTGGAAAAGTATGATTTTTCGTGCTCTTCTTATCTGTTTTTTCGTGAGACGTTTTGTTCTGTTTTTATAAAAATGATAAAGAATGATGTCGAAGAAGAAGTAGAAGAAGATAAATCCAAACACTGCTCCTGCTATCGTGGCTGCCAAGGTGACGCCAAACGACAGTCCTTCCGCCATTCCCGCCGCAGGCGCGAACAACGTCTTCACCGAAGCCGTCAGAAACACAGAAAAAATCTTCCAAAACATTTTTTATCGCATCAATTTAAAAAAGTTGTATCTTTGCACCCGAAAAACAAGCCACTTTAGCTCAGTTGGTAGAGCAACGCATTCGTAATGCGTAGGTCGTTGGTTCGAGTCCGACACGTGGCTCTTTTTTTATTTGTCAAGTATCTGATACACAGAGTTATTCGACTTGAATTCCGGCACGATGACCTTCATCTGCTTCACTATCTCGAAATCGTTGCATGTCGGAAGAATCTCAAGCAGTTTTCCAATCTCATTGTTCACCTCATCCTCGGTATATTCACGCACCTTTGCGCGCATAATCTTCGGATGCTCGGTCGGGATGGTGTTTTCCTTCGTCGCCAGCAGCTCTTCGTATAGCTTCTCACCCGGACGCAGACCAGTGATCTCGATCTGGACGTCAGGCACATGCGACAGCTTGATCATCTTGCTTGCCAGGTCGTAGATCTTCACCGGCTTGCCCATGTCGAACACAAAGATATCGTCGTCATCGCCAATGGCACCAGCCTCTAGCACAAGGCTGCAGGCTTCCGGGATGGTCATGAAGTAACGGATGATGTTGCGGTCGGTGACGGTGAGCGGTCCGCCGTGAGCCAGCTGCTTCTTAAACAGCGGGATGACCGAACCGTTGGAACCTAAGACGTTACCGAAACGCGTGGTCACGAACTTAGTCTTACTATTTCTGCTCTGCGTGTAAATCTCGGCGATACGCTTGGTGGCACCCATCACGTTGGTAGGGTTCACAGCCTTGTCGGTCGAGATCATCACAAACTTCTCAACGCCATATTTTATTGCCAAATCCGACACTATCTTTGTTCCGAAAACGTTGACAAACACCGCCTCGTAAGGGAAACTCTCCATCAAAGGCACGTGCTTGTAGGCTGCTGCATGATAGATAATCTGAGGCTGGTATTTCTCAAACACCTCAGTCATCTTGTTGATATCCTTCACGTTACCCACCACAAACTCCTTCGGCACAGCGATGTGACGGTAAGGATCCTCGTTGTTCATCTCAAACTGCAGGTCGTACATTGGCGACTCGGCCTGGTCGAACATCACAAGGCATTTCGGGTTGTGCTGCAGCACCTGACGGCAAATCTCGCTACCTATCGAACCGGCCGCGCCAGTCACCATCACCACCTTGCCTTCAAGCTCGTGTTTCACATTTTCCTTACCTAAAACTATAGGGTCTCTTTCAAGCAAATCTTCAATCTTAATATCTTGAATCTGATTGAAATTCAATTGGTTACCGTTGATCCATGAGTCAACGTGAGGCACCGATTTCACCGACACGCCGAGGTCGATGAGCTTGTTGACGATGTCATTACGTTTATCGATACTCAAACTCGGCATAGCCAAAATAATCATATCGACACTGTATTTCTGGATGAAACCTTTGTTAAGAACCGCCTCAGGCTTGCGGATACGCACTCCGTTGACGGCTTTTCCGATCTTCGATGACGAGTCGTCGACAAACGAAACGATGTTGTATTGCGTCGAAGTGTCCTGATACAGAGCGTTTTGCGTGATAGGACCTGCGTCGCCGGCACCATAGATGATGACGTTGATCTTATTAGGCTGAGGACGCAGATATTCATTGTAAACACGACGTATCAGAAGTCGGGCCACGACCAAGAACACCAAGGCGACGATACACGTCAGGAAGAGCGTGAGATAATTAGGGAAGAACTTGTCGAGTACTTGTAAACCTTCTATGTTGTTAATCAAATACTTACAGATACCAAGGGCGAGAAATACCCATACGGTCGTCCGGGTAATTGTCTCAATATCTTTAAAGCCGGTATATCTGACAAGACCTTTATATGATCCTGTAAACAGAAAACCTATTATAAAAAACAACAAAACCGAAGTGGTTCCTTGGAAAAAGAATAATAATGTCGGCTTTGTGTAGTTTGGATAATAACCTACCAAAGGGACGAAAACCAACGCCATTATCACGATAAAAATATCGAAAACAAGGACGTAAGCTCTTGATAATGAACCTGAATTCCGTTTTCCGAAAAACAACTTCGCGATATTAGTTAAAAGTTTCCTCATAGTATATTAGTTTTAAAAATAGTGTATTAGTTTTAAAAAAGTTCTATTTTTGCCATTCTTTGATGAGTTGCTCGTCTTGCATTTTACAGATGAGAAGACAGTTGTTGTCGTCGACAACTATATAATTATCAAGACCTTGCACTATCACCTTCTTCCTTCCGTAGGAACGCACCACGCAGTCTTTGCTGTCGACCATCTGTATGTTTTCGCCGATGAGCGCGTTCTTGTTCGCGTCGTAAGGAATATGGGTGTAAAGACTGCCCCAGGTGCCGATGTCGCTCCATCCGAAACTGGCCGGATACACTAGCACATCCTTCGATTTCTCCATCACTGCGTAGTCGATGCTGATGTTCGGACAGGTCGGAAAGAGTTCGTCGACGACTTTTTGCTCGTCGTTTTTGTAGAAATGTGGCTCGATTTTGTCGAAAACCGCTGCCAAATCGGGCACTAGCTTAGCTATCGTGTTGACAACCATCTTCACGTTCCAGATGAAGATGCCTGCGTTCCAGTAATATCCGCCGTCGGCCAAGTATTTCTTGGCTGTCTCGAGGTTTGGCTTCTCTTTGAAAGCCTCCACTTTCTGGATCTTCTCCTTCGAGTTGGCATCGACCGACTTGATGTAGCCGTAGCCTGTCTCCGGACGTGTCGGCATCATACCGAGCGTCACGATGACGTCGTTATTCTTAGTATATTCAAGCGATTCCTTTATTACTTCCTGGAAATGCGGCACGTCGAGCACCAGATGGTCGGCTGGCGAGAACACCAGGTTCGCGTCGGGGTATTTGGCGTAGATCTTACGGCTCACATACTCGATGCAAGGTGCTGTGTTGCGCATGATTGGTTCCATAAGTATCTGAGTCTCAGGTACTTCTGGAAGTTGCCGCATCACAATATCTTTATATTTCTTAGATGTCACAATCCACACATGGTCAGGACTGATGATGCCTGCGAAACGCTCCACTGTGAGCTGGATCATCGTCTTTCCGATGCCCATCACGTCGATAAACTGTTTCGGCTTCTCGGGTATCGACATAGGCCAGAAACGCGAGCCGACGCCGCCTGCCATGATAATCAAATGATTGTTATTCATATATTTTTTCGTTTATTTATCAATTTTAAAACAAGTCTTGCCTTCGCGATAGGCTTTCTCCCATTCCCAGGCGCTGCGTGTCATGTCGTCGAGGCTGCGCTCGGCTTTCCATCCCAGTTCTTTGTTGGTGTAGGTCGGGTCGGCCCAGATTTTCACTATGTCGCCTGCTCTGCGGCCTACTATCTCGTATTTCAGTTTCACGCCATTGCTGCGCTCGAATGACTTGATGATGTCCAAAACCGAGTATCCGGTGCCAGTTCCTACGTTAAACACCTCGAAGCGTGCTTTCATCTTACCTTGAATCATGCGTTCCACAGCTTTCACGTGGGCTTTCGCGAGGTCCATGATGTGGATGTAGTCGCGGATTGGCGTCCCGTCGGGTGTGTCGTAGTCGTTGCCAAACACTCTGAGGTACGGACGGATGCCGTAGGCTGTCTGTGTGACGTATGGCATGAGGTTGGCCGGCACTCCGAATGGCAGCTCGCCGAGTTTTGCGCTGTCGTGTGCTCCGACAGGGTTGAAATAACGTAACGCTATGGCGTTCAAGCCTTTATAAGCTGTGATACAGTCCTGCATTATCTCTTCGGCGATCTGTTTGGTGTTACCATAAGGACATTCGGCCTTCTTGATAGGCGCTTTCTCCGAAATAGGAAGGTTTTCGGGGTCAGGCTCGCCGTAGACGGTGCACGACGACGAGAAAACGAGGTTTTGCACGCCGTATTTGTCCATCGATTCAAGTATGTTCATCAACGAATCGAGGTTGTTGCGGTAGTATTTCAGTGGCTGTTCCACCGACTCGCCGACCGCTTTGTGCGCGGCGAAGTGAATCACGCCTTTAATGTCTTGGTGACGCTTGAAAAAATCGTCGACTTTTTGGCGGTCGGCGAGGTCAAAGCACTCAAATTCAGGCTTCTTTCCTGTTATTGATGCGATGGCGTCGAGCGCCTCGATTCGCGAGTTAAACAAGGCATCGACGATGATCACATCGTAGCCCTGCTGCTGCAGTTCGACTGTGGTGTGGGAGCCGATAAATCCGGTGCCTCCGGTGACTAATATTTTCATATTACCTCCAACCAAAAGGATGTTCTGACAATGGCAGCTTCGCCAGTGGATGATAGTCTCCTACCAGTCCGATTGGCTTAGCGTTTCTAATCTCGTAAACTATCTCGATGCAGTTGCGGGCCTCTGAAATGCGGAAGCCTTCGCCTGCAAGTATCTTCTCATAACTCTTGGTGTGCAGCTCGGTGAAACCGGTGCTGAACTCAAACTCCGAGCCATCGATCATGATGGTGCGGTAGGTCTTTTTCTCACCTTGGACGGCATTGGCTGGAAGAGTGTCGGCGTTGATACTCAGGAAGTAACGCACTCTGGCCTTAGGCATCTCGAGGTAGCCCGCCACACGGTCGTGAGTCGACACGTGCACCACGTTTTTCGTCACCGGACCGAATATCCACGAGAGCATGTCGTAGAAATGTATTCCGATGTTGGTGGCTATGCCTCCGCTCTTGTTCTCGTTGCCTTTCCATGAGGTGTAGTACCAGTTGCCTCTCGCGGTGATATATGTCAGGTCGACGTCGTAGACCTTGTCTTTCGGACCTTCGTCGATCTTCTTTTTCAATGCCACTATGGAGTCGTGCAGACGCAGCTGAAGTATAGTAAATGCTTTATGTCCCGTGCTTTGCTCCACCTTCTCGAGTGCGTCGATGTTCCAAGGGTTGAGCACCACCGGCTTCTCGCAGATGACGTCGGCGCCGAGACGCAGTCCGTAGCGGGTGTGCGCGTCGTGCAGGTAGTTTGGCGTGCAAACTGTCACATAATCGATATTTGTGCCACGCTCGATGAGGCGCGTGTTATGACGGTCGAAGAGCTCCTGTTCGGTGAAAAACGCTGCATTGGGAAAATAACTATCCATGATACCCACCGAGTCGCTCTTGTCGTAGGCCGAAACCATGTTGTTTCCCGTGTCTTTTATCGCCTTAAGATGCCTTGGGGCGATATAACCTCCAACTCCGATAATCGCAAAATTCTTCATTTTTTAATCTAAAAAACCCTTAACTATCAACTATTTAACTACTTTAAACTTTCAACTTTAAACTTTCAACTTTCAATTCGTATTGTCTCCCACATTCACATTTCAAATCTTCGCCCAGCTTCTTCCCGCATTCGCAGACCCATCCGATCTGTCGTGCCGGCACTCCTGCCATCAGGGCGTAGTCTTTCACATCCTTTGTCACTACCGCTCCGGCCGCGATGAGCGCGCACTTTCCGACGGTGTGGCCGCATACCACGGTGCAGTTGGCACCCAGCGACGCACCTTCTTTTACTAATGTCTTCGCATAAACGCCGTGCGCCGGAAAGTGCGCGCGTGGTGTCACGACGTTAGTAAATACGCAGCTCGGACCGCAGAACACGTTGTCTTCAATCTCCACGCCCTCATACACCGACACGTTGTTCTGAATCCTGACGCCGTTCCCTATCTTTACATTGTTTCCGATGTTGACATTCTGCCCGAGGGAGCAGTCTTTCCCTATCACCGCGCCCTTCTGGATATGACAGAAATGCCAGATTTTGGTGCCGTCGCCAACGACGGCACCTTCATCTATAAAACTCGATTCGTGTTTATAAAACATTATAAGTTACCTTTTTCAATGTCTTTGAAATAGTTCACCGTTCCGACTTTCAGCTCTTCTGTGGCTGCGTCGTCACACACGATGATGCCTTTCGGATGCATCTGCAATGCGCTCACAGTGCATAGATGGCAGACTCCGCCTTCGATGGCCTGTGCCAAGGCGCGTGCCTTGTTGTGACCGTTGGCGAGAATCATCACCTCGTCGCTGTCCATCACAGTGCCCACACCGACTGTCAAAGCGGTCTTCGGCACCTTGTTGATGTCGTTCTCAAAGAAACGTGAGTTGGCAATGATGGTATCTGTGGTCAACGACTTCACACGTGTGCGTGATGTCAGCGATGAGCCTGGCTCGTTGAAGGCGATGTGACCGTCAGGACCGATGCCGCCCATAAACAGATGGATGCCGCCGTATTTCTTGATCTTTGCCTCGTAGTTGGCGCATTCTTTCTCAAGATCCTTGGCGTTTCCATTGAGGATATTGACATTTTCCTTCTTAATGTCGATGTGCTTGAAGAAATTGTTCCACATGAATGAGTGGTAGCTCTCCGGATGGTTCTCAGGGATCTGCACATATTCATCCATGTTGAACGTCACGACGTTCTTAAACGACACCTTGCCGGCCTTGTAAGCCTTGATGAGGGCTTTGTAAGTGCCAATAGGTGTTGAGCCTGTCGGCAAGCCGAGGATGAAAGGCTTCTTTGCCGTTGGCTTGAATTCGTTGATTCTGCGGACGATATGATTTGCCGCCCACTGTGACATCTTGTCGTAATTAGGTTCAATGATAACTCTCATATTGCTTATAGTTTAATAGTTTTATTTAATCAATTCTCTAGCATCGGCGATATATTGCATCGCTTGCTCAGTTTCTTTCTTAATCTGTTTTACGAAGCTGTTGTCTTCCAGCTTGCCGTTCACCGCGTCACGCTCGGCCTCATTGCGGAATGTCGAGTTGCGGATCACGTTTTCGTAGTCTTTCTTCCTCGAAAGATAAACCTGTTCGCAGACGTACTGAAGCACTTTTTCGCCTCTGTTAAGGGCATCCGCAAAGATTTCTTTTGTCAAAGAAGGACATTTATTGTAGATGAATCTCAAAGCCTGATAGCTGTGTAACAGCTTGTCGGTCTGGTACTTAGTCCACAGCTCGTTGTAACGGTTGTGGATGTCATCCCAGCTGTCGAGCTTGCCGCTGCAGATGTCGTCGATGAGCTTCTCGAGGTCGTCTTCCGTCACGAGCTGTCCACCGAGGTTGATCCACTCGCGCTGACGTACGTTGGTGAGACGTTTGCACATCTGTTCGAACGTCTCTTTCGGATGTATCTCCATATGGTAGACAAGATTTTTCACCGCATAGTAGATGATCATGTCTTCGTAGGCGTGATAAGCCTCATAAGGCTTGAGTATCACCACTTTACGATGCGATTTCTCCATCTCTTCGCCGAGGACTTCGAGACCTTTAACCACGTTTTTATCTCCGTTGAGGAGCTTATGTCCGAGCTCACGCAGGGTGTAGTATTCTTGCTCAGGATTCTCGCCTTTCGAGCGCAGATAAGCCTTGGCAGTCCACACCTCGAGGAGCTTGCGGCCAGCTATGACTTCTTCCATAGTGTCAGGCGCAAATGTCTCAAACTCAATGTTTTGGATGCGGCGTTTACGCTTGTCGCGCTTCTGGTATTTCGAGGTGTTACGCGCTATGGCGTACATGTTGTACATCCACCAGTATGCCGGCATCACCTCGAGCTGATCCTTGGCCATGTTGTTGTTTACCAACGCAAACGGCAACTTGATGTTCATCTCGTTAGGATAGTCGGCCTTCGAGAGGAGGGTGAACGATGCGAACTTCGACGAGTGCTTCACACTTGAGCAAAGTCCAGGCCAGAAGCCACGTTTCGCTACTATCTCACCATCGGTTGCGCGGCTGTTGTGGTTCGAACCCAGCGTCGCACCGGCGGCCATATTGCTCTGTCCCATGACGCAGGCAGCGATGAGGAACGAGTTGTTGTGATGCTGCTCATGAGCCGGGAAGATGAGGTTGTTCAACACCTCGCAGCAAGATATTGTCGAGTTGTCGCCGAGGATTGAGTAGATGACACGTGCTCCGTATTTCAGGTTACAGTTGTCGCCGATCACGAAACGTGTCGCCACTACCGAATAGAAGATGTGGCAGCCGTAGCCCACGATGCCGTTGACGAGTATCACGCCTTCGCCGATCTGTGTCGGCTCTTCCTCCGATGAGTTGATGGTGATGTTTTTCAGCTTACTTGCACCTTTGATGTAGCAGCACGGACCGACCTTCGCGTCTTTGATGATCCATGAGTTCTTGATCACGCAGCCTTCGCCTATCGTGCCGTAGTAACCTCTGCGGCTGTCGTAGGCTTTGTTGGTGATTTCGAACAGACGGTCCTGAAGTTTTGTGATATCGGTGTATTTTGCCCAGAGGTAGGCGTCGGCGGTGATCATGCCGTCGAAAGGCAGCACCTTACGTCCGCCGGCCTCGTTCATGAGCTCCAGCCACACACGCACGTCTTCCGGCTCGCCTTCTTTCAGTATGCCGTTGCCGAACTTCGAGTGGTCGGTACACGAAACCTCATGGATGTTGAAGAGTATGCATTTGTCGCCGATGATGTAGTTGGCGATGTAATGCACGTCGTGGATGGCCACGTAGTCGCCGATGTCGCACGAGATGATGGTGCTGTCGGTGATTCCGCACGTCATCTTCAGGTCATGGTACTGAAGCACCACGTTTTTTATGGTTCCAATCCGCACTAAACCATAAAAACGATTGTTTTTGACCAGGTTGGTATCGAACTCGTCGGTGACGAGGATGTCGTCCCAACTTGTGGCAGTGTTGCTGTTCTTCACCAAGCGCTCGATCTCGTCGGAACGCAAGTGACGCCAGCCCTTTTCCGGTTCTTTTACCTGCTGGTTTCTGAAAGAGTACTGATCGAGACCTTTCTTCAGATATTTCTTATCGATGAAGTTCTCGTAGATACTCTCGTATGGTAATAAAGTTACTTTTTCCATTTTTTAAAAATTAGGGTTATTTTACTTACGTGAATTACAAAATATCCCTAGAATCACGGCCAAGGTGTAACTACACGCGCATATCTACACTTCGATTTGATTATATGTGATAACTTACCTGTTCGCATACATTTCCTTGTAATAATTCTGATAATCGCCACTCGTCACATTATCCATCCAAGCCTGATTTTCGAGATACCATTTCACTGTCTTTTCAATGCCTTCCTCAAATTGCAGACTCGGCTCCCAGCCAAGTTCGCGTTGAAGTTTTGTCGAATCGATGGCGTAACGCATATCGTGACCTGCTCTGTCGGTGACAAAAGTGATGAGGTCCATGTCTTCGCCTTCTTTTCTGCCTAAAAGACGGTCGACGGTATTGATGACAACCTTAATGATATCGATGTTTTTCCACTCGTTGAAACCCCCGATGTTATACGTCTCGGCAATCTTTCCCTTATGGAAGATGAGGTCGATGGCTCTGGCGTGGTCTTCAACATACAACCAGTCGCGCACATTCTCTCCCTTGCCGTAAACCGGAAGCGGTTTTCTATGACGTATATTATTGATAAACAATGGGATAAGCTTCTCCGGGAACTGATACGGACCGTAGTTGTTCGAGCAGTTCGTCACGATAGTCGGAAGTCCGTATGTGTCGTGAAATGCTCTGACGAAATGATCAGAACTTGCTTTTGCTGCTGAATATGGGCTATGCGGCTGATATTTCAAATCTTCAGTGAAGAATTTTGAGCCATAAGCCAGATGGTGCTTTCCACTGCTTGCTTTTGTCGTAAACGGAGGCTCGATGCCTTCAGGGTCGGTCATCTCTAAAGCGCCGTAAACTTCATCGGTGGAGATGTGGTAAAAACGCTTTCCTTCCCATTTCTCGGGCAGCTGCTCCCATGTCAGTTTCGCGGCCTGCAGCAGACTCAAAGTGCCCATCACATTGGTCTGAGCGAAAGTAAACGGGTCTTTAATCGACCTGTCGACATGACTTTCGGCTGCGAGATGAATCACTCCGTCGACGTTATATTTCTTGAAGATGTCCATAATGGTCTCAAAGTCACATATGTCAGCCTTTACAAAGGTGTAGTTAGGCTTGTTCTCGATGTCTTTGAGGTTGGCGAGGTTACCCGCGTAAGTCAGTTTATCGACGTTAATGATATGATAATCAGGATATTTGTTCACAAAAAGCCGTACGACGTGACTTCCTATGAATCCTGCTCCTCCGGTGATGATGATGTTTTTCATATTCTATTAACGCAGATTTTTAATGATTCTTTCCAATATGGAATCGTGATATTTAATTCTTTCTTGATTTTCGTCTTGTCGAGCACCGAATAGCTCGGACGCTTGACTTTGCTCGGGAATTCGTCGCTGTGGCACGGCTGGATGTCGCACACGTTGCCGCTCAGCTCGCATATCTCTTTGGCGAAGTCGTACCAACTCGTAACTCCTTCATTACTAAAGTTGTAGAGGCTGTTGGCTGTTGGCCATTGACCGTTGGCATTTTTTAATTTTTCGATAAAAATAGCTATCACATTAGCAAGGTCGAGAGCATATGTCGGGGTGCCTACTTGGTCGAAAACGACTTTCAGACTGTCACGTTCGGCCGTCAGTTTGCGCATGGTCTTCACGAAATTGTTGCCAAACTCGCTGTAAAGCCAGGCAGTGCGGATGATTATGTGCTTGCATCCCACTTTTTCGATGGCGCGCTCGCCGAGAAGCTTGCTTCTACCGTATGCCCCCGTCGGATTCGCAGGCTCCGTCTCCGTCCTCGGAGTATTACCCTCATTTCCGCCGAAGACATAGTCCGTGGAGATGTGGATGAGCGTGGCGTCGTTGTCTTTGCATGCCTCCGCGAGATATCCCACCGCCGTTGAGTTAAGCTTCTCGGCGAGCGCCGGCTCGTCTTCAGCCTTTTCGACGTTGGTATACCCGGCGCAGTTGACAATCACGTCTATCTTCTCGCGTCTCACGCAGTCCATCACGGCTTTTCTGTCTAGGATGTCGAGTTCCTCCACATCGGTGAAGATGTAACGGTCGGACGAGTTCTTCGAAACTATCCGCATCTCGTTGCCGAGCTGACCGTTGGCGCCTGTGACTAATATATTCATCTCTTATTTCTCAAAAACAAATGGCGATTCAAAATCTTTAAACAGAGTGTGATGCTTGTCTTTTTCCGACAGAATAACCTGTTTTTCTGATATTAACCAATTGATATTCAAATCTTTATCATCCCACTGAAGTGCTCCTTCGCTTTGCGGAGCGTAGTAGTTGTCGCATTTGTACTGAAACACCGCAGTCTCGCTCAGCACGGAGAAACCGTGGGCAAAGCCGCGCGGGATGAAAAACATGCGGTGGTTGTCCTCGGAAAGCTCACAAGCCACATGCTGTCCATAGGTCGGCGAGCCTTTGCGGATGTCGACGGCCACATCGAGAACTTTGCCTCTCACGCAGCGCACGAGCTTGGCCTGCGCGAATGGAGGTGCCTGAAAATGCAGGCCTCTCAGCACGCCGAAGCACGACCGTGACTCATTGTCCTGTACGAAGTTAACCTTCGCCACCTTTTCCTCAAACTCCCTTTGCGAAAACGACTCAAAAAAATATCCTCTCTCGTCACCAAACACCTTCGGTTCAATGATCACCACGCCTTCTATGTCAGTTTTTATGACTTCCATCTAGCAAAAAATGTACAATTAACTTGCAAAAATACATATTTAAATTTTAATATCAAAGGAAAAAGTAGTATTTTTGCAAAAAATTCGAAAAACATGATTCTCTGTTTGGAAACTGCTACGCCGTCGTGTTCGGTGGCTTTAGTGCATAATGGCGTGGTTTTGGCTTGCGAGGAAGACCCGAAAGGCCAGAATCACAGCGAAAAAATCACTCTTTTCATCGATAAGGTGATGAAAAAAGCGGGTATCTCATACAACGACCTCGACGCCGTCGCCGTCAGCATGGGACCTGGCTCCTACACCGGTCTCCGCATCGGCGTGAGCACCGCCAAAGGCATCTGCTACGCGGTCTCCAAACCGTTAATCGCCGTGGAAACGCTGCATGCGATGGCATATGGCTGTAAAAACAACGGCTTTTTGATCCCGATGATCGACGCCCGCCGCATGGAGGTCTACGCCGCCATCTTCGACGAAAACGTCAATAAAATAAAGGATACCGAGGCCCTCATCATCGACGAGAACTCGTTCGCTGAGTTGAAAAAAGATCATCATCTGTATCTCTTCGGCGACGGCGCCGATAAATGCGCCGAACTCTTCGAAAACGACGATAAAATCACCGTAATCAAAGAGTTCTACTGCTCAGCGAAGTATATGAACGTCATCGCGCAACGCAAGCTCGACGCCAAAGACTTCGTCGATGTGGCTTATTTCGAGCCTTTCTACCTCAAGGACTTCGTCCCCGGCACCCCAACGGTTAAGGGTTTACACTAATTCTTGCACCATTTGAATATGCTCCGAACTCCGGCGCATACTGGCACTGAATCTGCGCGTATCCGGCGCTGAAACTGCCGTCTTTTGTCACGTACAATTCGTACGAAACGGTGTGCTTGCCTTTTGGCAGACGTTCGATGAAATATTCCATCGAAACGTCAGTTGTGCTTTGATAATACCAAAGTCCGTTGTCCCAATGATAGCGCGAAAGCTGCTCCACCGGCTCGAAGCATGCGCCGCGAAGGTCCTTCAGATACACAAACTCCATGTCCTGACTGTTCTCAAACGTGATTTCCACCTTGACTTTATCGCCGACCTTGACGTTTTCAGGTATGATAAGCTCGCGCTTGATCTTCATCGCGTCGTTGTGCTTCTGCACCTTGTCGATAGGTACAAAATACTGTCTGAATACTCCGCCCCAGACCACATGATTAGAGTGGTTTTCAACCGTCACCTTGACGCTGTCATCACCAACAGTCATTGAGGCTTCCGCACTTTCGGCACTCCAGTTGGTCCCGCGGTTCATGAGGGCGAAGATGGCCTCCACCGTGGCGCGCTCGTTCTCCCACATATTGGTGCGTTTCTGGGTCAGAATCCACAGACGCATATTGTCGATTTCTTCGGCGATAGGTTCAATCTCATTGAACGCCTCCAAAATCCTCGCTTCGGTCTCCACGCTTATGTAGCGCCAGTACATTCCGAGTTCGTTCTTGAGAGCGCGCTCACGCAGCGACTTGACGACTAGTTTGGCTATCTCGCCGTGGTTGTTTCTGTTGAGTATCAAGGCGATGTAAGACTGCTCTTCGATGCTGAAACGTCGCCAGTCGCTGTATAACTTCCTGATAAAGAAGTCTTTAGCCTCGTTGAACTTGTCGCTTGTTTCGTAATCGAAATAACTCATCGCATAGAGTTCCTGCATCGTCATGAAGCCGCAGATGGCGTCTTTTTTCTTCTTCGGCGTGTCGAGTTTCTTATATCTCGTAATCACTTCATTTTCAAGGAAATGGAAGGCTTTTTCGGTCATCTCCGTGTTGTCGCCCAGACGACCGAGTCCGCACAGGATATACTGCGTGATGTACTCGCTTTCAGGCATGCCTTCGATCCACGACCAGCCACCGTTGACGGTCTGTTTTTTCTCAAGAATACTCAAAGCTGATGCGAGATTTTTGTCAATGGCTTCAGCATCAAAGAGTTTCGCGACGTTGGCGCGTTGCTGGGACTCGCTCTTGGCCTCAAGCACCCATGGCGTTTCCTTTAACAAAATAGCCTTCAGCTCTTCGTATTTCTGCAGTTCCGACAAGGTGTCGCCTTCGTGTTCATCCAGCATTTCCTTGATGTTCGGATTGTTTGCGATAATTTCCTGAGCCATCTTGTTGGTGAAATACCTGTTGAAGACTGTCATCGCGTATTTCTCATCGCCATCGGCGAGATATGGCAAGGCTTGAATCGCGTAAAACATAGGATTTGCGTTGAAATTCAGCTTCACATCGTAGTTACGCTCATCCTCATTTTTGATGTTAAACTCGAATTCCTCGTTGGTATTGGCCTTCGTCGTGAGCGAATAAGTCTGAGTGAGGAACACTTCGGTGCTCAACACAGGCAGCAGATGCTGCTCGGCATCGCTGAAACCGCCAGTGGTTGCTGAGAAACGGAATGTCAGCACTCCGAGGTCTTTGCGCATCGCCACTTTCCAGCGCACCCTACGGCTCTGATTGGCCGGAACCTTCATATGCTTGATGTCTTGAGCCAAGATAAGGTCGACAGGATTCCCGTTTTCGTCGAAAATCTCAAGTTTTGCTTCTGGATAAGCGAATTCGTCACTCATATTGATGACGTTGGCGGCAATCCAAAGCGTATCTTCGTCGTAGGCGAACCTCGGCATGTCTGCCATAATCATCAACGGCTGCTGCGTGACTATGGTTTTTTCGAGATTTCCGACACTTAAAGTTTTACTGTAACTGAGAATCTTTAAGTTCCAGCGTGTCAGCGCGTCAGGCATGGTGAAGGTGAAGGTGCAGTCGCCGTTTTCGTCGGTCCGCAGGTTAGGGTAGAAGAATGCCGTCTCGTTGAAGTCTTTACGGATCTTCGCCGGCTGGATTTCCTGAGGTTCATATGGTTTGGTATCTAGCTGGATTTCAGTATCAGAAGTGGCATGCATGTAGACTTCTTCTTCCTCAACGGCATCGTCCATGCAGTAATAAATATTCCTGTTTATAGAACCGCCTTTTATACCGAAACTATACCAGCTCGGAAGTAGATTCATAGCCGAAAACGTCAGGTTTTCCTCATAATGGAAATAGTAAAGATGATAATACTGATATTTCTTCTGAGTAGAAAAACTTCTGTCAGATTTTATCGAGCTGCCTACAGTTACCCCCGGTTTATTATAGATATTCCAATGAAGAAGGCCGAAATTGTCAAGAGCAGCGTCGTACATTACAGCCATTACAGCTGCATCGACAGGATTTCCTTTATAGTTTTTAACAGTCAGGCTCCAAATGTCCTGCTCGCCAGGAAGCATCTTGTTTCGTTCAGTATGTAAAACCACGTCCAAATCCAAATTATTATAAGGAATAACGACGTAGTCGACATGACTCATTTCAGTGTTGTATTTGACTACAGCAACTTGAAAATCAATACGTCCGCGATCTTCTTCCCTAACTTTGTAAGATAGCTTTACCACATTGTTATTCAATAAAATACGTTCTGTTCGTAGAATTTGGGTGCCTTTTTTAACGATAACCAAGGCCGACACATTTTTCTCCGACGAGCCGACATAATAGTTGATGTTCTCGCCTGGCTGAGCCGAAGTCTTGTCGATATTTGTCCAAAGCATTGATTTATAAGGCATCTTCTTTGATTTTATATCGTGCACGATATATTTATTTGAGAAGGCCGAAAGGGTGTCGTCAACCGAGCGAAGTTCGATAATATACTGTGCCGGCGTCAATTTTTTGTCTTGCAGAAGTTTGGCTTTGCCATCGACGTCAATTACTCCTTGACAGACAATTTCTTTTGAAATATCATTCTTTGCATAATAATCAAAATTCGGGAAATAGGCCTTGAGCAAAGCATCGCTTAAAATCTTTCTGTCGAAGTCGCCCAAATCTATCGGATATCTTTCTATATCATTGATTTTAAATATCTTATATTCAACTCGAGTGTTTACTGACTTCCCGCTAATATTAGTTGCCGTGACATATATTTTGTCCAAATCTTTCACGTCGACAATATCTGAGCCTTCAATTCGGATATCATATTTATTATATGTAGAGTAAACGCTGTATTTTCCGATTTGCGACTCGCCCTGCTTGTTAGTAGCCGTGACATTTATCTCGTATGTGTATTTTGGCCTGTTGACAGATTCAAATTCATTGGATGGTGACAACTGAAAATCAATGTTAAAGGTGCCATCAACGGCTGTTATACTTTCGCCCGTCGCAATTGTCTCGTCAGAGATATGATAAGGCGGAACCCAATACCAAAATCTGAACGGGAACGAAGTTTTTCTGGTAATCGTATATTTATATGTTACGTTGTCGAGTCCGAATCCGGATAGTGCGGCAATTTTTCCGGAAACACTAATGCTGTCGCCAATTTTGTACTCTTTTTCGGGCGCATTGAAAGTCACTTCGAATGTCGGACGCTTGTATTCTTCAACCTTAAACAATACTGAGCCTTTTTCATCTCTGATATTAAAATAACCGTTTAGTCTGTCGGTCGGAATAACAAAACTTCCATGTGCGGCGCCAAATTCGTTAGTTTTAAGTTCAAGAGAATCAATAACATGGCTGTTTGCATCACGAAAATACACAACGGTTTGAAAATCTGGTAAAACCTCCTTTTCTTTTGAATTGCCGCGATATGCGAGGTAGTTGAATTGCACTGTCTGACCCGGACGGTAAATTGCGCGATCGGTGAAAATCTCGCTTTTTATTTCGACGTTGTCTTTTTTGGTACTTTTATAATACGAAAATGACTGTTCCGAAAGAAGTGTGTCGTTTTTGTCGTATAAATCAATGTAATACGTGTTTTTTTTCGTTATTGGAGCTGTGAGGAAACCGCTTCGGTCGCTGATCACGTCGGCAACTGTTTTGCGTCCCCATGATTTGGTGTCGTGAGAATAAGAACTCTGAGTGAAATGTGCTTTGACAAAACTCATTGGCAATCCGGTTTCACGATTCACTACATAAAGATTGAGATTTTCGTCAGTTTCCAAATTAAACATTGCCAGATTACTGACTTGAAAAGCGCAATAAATCAGATTTTTTGGATCATCAAAACTGTTGTTGTTTGAGAAGACGAGATAATAAACGCCGCATTGCAAAGCAGGTAACGCGATAAGCGACGAGTGAGCTTTGTAGTCAGTTTCTTCAGGTATTTCAAGAGTTTTTTCAACTATCGGTTTTTTAGTAAGAATGTATGGTAATATATCCTCATTATATTTAAATGAAAGTTTCAAAAACTCGTCGGTCGACACCTTGAATATTTTGTACGATGGATTTGTTGTGTTACGGTATTTTAAACCCACCGCGATAGGCTGACCTGGAACATAAACGTTATTTAATTGAATCTCAATGGCTTTTTGTTGCAAACTCTTGATATATTCCACACATTGGAGATATAGAGGGTGGTTTTTATCGAGAAGAGTCATCGTTTCGTCGCACAGACTCTTAGCTTTGACAAACTCGCTCATGTAAGTCATATACTCGATCTGCTTGATTTTTATCTTTGCAATGAATTCATTATCAGTGCATTCGTCGGCCAGTTTGGTAAAATCGTCGTAGTTTTTCTCGGTGATTTGTCCGAGCTGGTTAATCCTATTATTATAATAAGCCTTCGTGTATTCGTTTTCGAGGTCGAAGGCAAGAAGCTTTTCGTAAAGATTCTGTTTGTCGGCAAACCAGAAGTACTCGCTTATCAGACAATGCATTACGTAGTCGTAGAGCGTCGGCTCGAGATCGATGTCGAACACGGTATGGTCGTTTTCCGACTGGAAAAGATCGGCATATTGCTCCATCGAGACGGTCTTGATGAAATCATCGTCCTGATAGCCGATAACGTCGTCATATTTTGATTTAAATTTGGCGATTTCGACGTTCAGAATCACCTGCGAAGCCTTGGAAAGCTTGGGGAGATACGATTTGCAGTAGCCTACGATGGTATCCTCGGGATTCTCCTCTTTCATGTTGAGGATATCGCTGCGGCGGAGCACTGTCTTGAGCAGCTGGACGTCGTTTTTGTCCTTCAGTGCCTGTTTTTCGATGTTGTTCAGCACTTTTTCGGCCGATTCGGGAAGCAGGTTGGAGATGTTTTCATCGTACTCCTTCCACATTTTTTGATAATCTTGAGCGTTGATACTCAATGATATAGCTAATGCTATTATGAAAAATGCGATTTTTTTCATAGCAATAAAATTTATTCGGTAAAATAATAACAAAAATCGTGCCAAATTATTGTTGCTCTTGGCCTTTCTCCTCCATCGCCTTCTTGTAACACTCGCGGCAGAGCGGTTCGTAGCTCTCGGTCTCGCCCAGCACGACGAGCTTGTCGCCGGCGATTTTACGGTAGGAATACTGCGCCAGACTTCCGCAGCGCATGCAGATGGCGTGTACCTTGGTGACGTCTTCGGCTATGGCCATCAGTTGAGGCATGGGGCCGAACGGCTTGCCCATGAAGTCCATGTCGAGACCGGCAACAACGACTCTAATCCCTTGATTAGCAAGCTGTTGACACACGTCGATAAGTTCGTTGCCGAAAAACTGGGCCTCGTCGATGCCTATCACGTCGCATTCGTTTGAGTAGAATAGAATCTGCTGGGCGTTTTCCACCGGGATGGAATGTAGGGCATTGGAGTTATGCGACACCACGTCTTCTTCCGAGTATCTCGTATCGATTCCCGGCTTGAAGATTTCGACCCTTAACTTGGCGATACGGGCGCGGTTCAGACGACGGATCAACTCCTCGGTTTTGCCCGAAAACATTGAGCCGCACACCACTTCAATCCATCCTTGCGATTTATTATGAGAATCTTTTTCGAGAAACATATACGACGCGTTTAAATTTTTTATAATTTTGTAGCTACAAAAATAAGGAATTTTATCATGGAAACACAAAAAAATGATGAAAAAAATATTGTGCTTGAGCTGAAACACCAGCTGGGCCGCATGATGGTGCAGGTTGACTACATGTATCGCAACGACCGTGAGATGAGCCGTCTCGACCTCGACATTATGATGGAACGCACCCGCGATTTGTATGATTTGCTGTGCGATTATCAGGCTGGGGAATATCATCATTCGCCCGTCGATGAGGTTGAGGAAGAACCTCGTAATACTGAGATTAACGAAGGCGGCGAACTGATCAACCGTGATGTGGATTTCGAGATAGAAACGCCGGCTGAGGTTTTGAACGAACCTGAAGATAATGAAAAAAATTCAGAGGAACCAGTTGATGAAACCCCCGCCGAAACTTCAGAAGAACCTGTCACTGAGGATGAAGACGAGGATTGGGAGGACGAAGACGACGAGATGTTTCGCGTTGAACAACCTGTTGAAGAGATGCAGGAAACCCTTGTAGAAGCTGAAGATGCTGAAGAAGAAATTGTTTCAGAGCCAGAAGACAACAGTCTGGCGGCAAAATTGCAGCGCGCACATGTCTCCGATATCAGATTGGCATTAGGTATCAATGATAAAGTGATGATTATCAACGAGTTGTTTATGGGTTCGGTCGACCGCTACAACAAATCCATCGACGCTTTGAACGACTTTCCGACGCTCTCGGGCGCCCGCGTCTACATGAGCGAGCTGCAGATCGAATTGCAGTGGGACACAGAATCTCAAGCATATAAGATGCTAAATGATCTAGTAGAGAGAAGATTTGTTTAATCGTCATGAAATTATATTTAGTCCCTACCCCGATTGGTAACCTCGAGGATATCACCTTGAGGGCGTTGCGAGTGCTTCGCGAGGAGGTCGACGTGATTCTCGCCGAGGACACACGTACCAGCGGTAACCTCTTGAAACACTACGACATAAGCAAGCCAATGCAGGCCTTCCATCTCAACAACGAACACATGGTGGTGGAACGTATCGCCGAACGCATAGCCAACGGCGAACGCATGGCTTTGGTCACCGACGCCGGCACTCCGGCCATCTCCGACCCTGGCTTCATGCTCGTGCGCGAGTGCATAAAAAGAGGTGTGGCGGTGGAGTGTCTCCCCGGTGCCACGGCCTTCGTGCCGGCTCTCGTCAACTCGGGACTGGCAGCCGACCATTTCATATTCGAAGGATTCCTTCCGCATAAGAAAGGCCGCCAGACGAAGATCAAGCAAATCGTTGAGAATGAATACACTACGATATTATACGAGTCGCCGTTCCGACTGGTGAAGACGCTCGAACAGCTGACCGAGGCTGCCAGTCCCGACAGAAAGGTGTCGGTGGCCCGCGAGCTGACGAAGATTCACGAAGAGAACGTGCGCGGTACACTGGAGGAGGTGATAAAATATTTCAAACAGAAGGAAGTCAAGGGAGAGATTGTAATTATTTTAGAGGGTAAAAACGGATCGAATCCGTCCGAATTATCGACCGACTGAAAAATTGCAAAATTCGACCTTTAGATACTGTTTTGTGACGAAATTTCCATATGTGTGACGAAATTCGGAAAAATTCGACCAAAAGATACTTTTTGACGTTAACGAGAAACGATTTTTTTTCGTCATTTCGAGCGGACGTCGAACGCAGTGAGATGGTAGTCGAGACCTGAGCTTCAGTCGAAATGACGGGGTTGTTCGAAAGTAAATTATAAAAATATGAAAAAGTTCTTTATCACATTATGCGTAGTCTTGCTGGCGACTTGCTTGGCAGCCCAAGACAACGGCAAGACATTAAATGAAAACGGTGAAATCATCAAGAAAGGCTGGAACTTCGGACCGCTACCAGTGGTAGGCTACAACAGCGACCTCGGATTCCAGTACGGAGCCTGCGTTGACATTTTTAATTATGGTGACGGCTCGAACTATCCTGGCTATGACTTCAAGATCAACTTTGAGGTGTCGACCTACACCAAGGGCTCGAGCATCTTCCGCTCGTATTCCTACTGGAATAACATCATTCCCAAAGGTGTGCTTTTTGCCGATTTCGGATATTTTATCGATAAAAAATTCGACTTTTATGGTTTCAACGGATATGCTTCGCCATATTATAAGGATTTGGCCGTGAATATAGATAGGGAAGCCAATTATTATGATTTTTCCCCAGGTATTGTTAGCGAGCCTGGAATGAAAGAAAGCGGACTGTATTATAGGGACAGACGACAATTTCGAGCTGTGCTAAGTATGAGGCAAAAGATTGGAAATCTGGAACATCTGTCTTATGGAGTCGGATTAGCTTTTTATGATTACAAATTCAAACCGATGACTATCAAGAAATATGAAGATCAATATTCGCTTTACTCCTTGTATTGTCAAAGTGGTCTTATCCGCGAAGACGAGCAAGGTGGCGGACATGTTACACAGTTTAAGGCGGGCATCATCTACGACTCGAAAAACTACGAAAACGATCCGACTCGTGGAATATATTTTGAAGCTACATTCACTGCAGCACCCGATTTTATTGACCGTCACGGCTACGACCACCTGACATTCACCGGAGTGTTCCATCATTATATTCCTGTATGGGGTGACCACCTGACATTCAGCTATCGTATTGGCGCTCAGAATGTTATCGCTGGCGACATCCCGTTCTATGCGATGATGAACACAAACCTTATGTTTTACAAGAAGATATACACCGAAGCGTATGGCGGCTCAACAACAGGACGTGGTATCAACCGTAATAGCGTCATCGGACAGGGAGTGGCATGGTTAAACGCTGAGTTGCGTTGGAGAATTACGAACTTCAAGTTTATCAACCAGAACTGGTGCGTGGCTATCAATCCGATGTTCGACGCGGGCATGGTGACGCAGACATTCCGTCTCGAGGAACAAAAGGCTGCGATGAAACAGCTGAACCATATCACCTACGACACAGAGAAAGAATACGACTTGATTTACAGCGGCAAAGAGGGAAGCCTCCACACCTCAGCGGGATGTGGCTTGAAGCTCATCATGAACAAGAATTTCGTGGTGTCGGCGGAATTCGCGAAAGCCCTCAACAAATTAGATGGTGAGGGAATGCGCGCTTATATAGGATTTAACTACATATTCTAATGTAAGGACGTGGTCGCCACGTCCCTACATAGTCATTACTTTTTTCTGAAAAAGCTCAGAACGAACAGCGCAACGGCACATCCTATGAGGCCGAACAGTTGCCATGTCCATGGATTTGGATGGACATCTTCTTCATAGATCTCCATGCGGGTTTTCACCGAATTGATGATGGCCTTTGAGCTGTAGGTGGCGCCACTCACGGCGTCAAGGTCGAGGTCGATTGCTTCTTTTGGTGTGAGACCGTAGAAATTCTCAACAAGCTGAGCGTTGGTGACTCTCTCAAGGAAACGTGGAGTCTCCTCATTGTCAAGGATGACGATACTTTCGATTTTACCGTTTACCATGTTGATTTCCATAGGGATAGCACCGTTAAATCCGATGATATCCTGGCAATATTCGGCAGTGTAAAGCGTGCCGTTGCCGGTGTTGTTCAAATCGTGATTTCCAAAACGGTCGATGCCGAACATCACAGCAAAGAACCCGAGGGCGATTGCGAAAACGTAGTTTAAGAATTTGACCATAATAGTATTGTTTGACGAAACAAAATTACAAAATTTCTGTCATTTCGATTATTTTTTTGTAACTTTGTACTTTCAATTTTTGTGCAATGGGAAAAATTCAGGACGATAACACTCTTTATTCAATTTGTAAATATGCAGTCGACCACCATACCCGCCGCAGCTTTTCGCGGATCAAGATAGTAGGCGAGGAGAACATCCCCACCGACGGCGCCGTCGTGTTCGGTGCCAACCACTGCAACACCTTGATGGACGCTCTCGTGCTGCTCCAAACCACTAGGCAGAAAAAGGTGTTCATAGCTCGTGCCGACATCTTCCAAAAACCGCGTATCGCCGCGATTTTGCGGTGGCTCAGAATACTGCCGATCTATCGAATCAGAGACGGCATCGGTGCGGTGCGTGATAAAAACGGCGACATAATAGACCAGGCCGTCGACGTCATGCACGACCAGGTGCCATTGTATCTCTACCCCGAGGCAACGCACCGCACCATGCATTCGTTGCGGCAGCTCAGCAAAGGCATCTTCCACATCGCTCTCGACGCGAACCGTAAGTTCGGTCATGAGAAGCCGGTGTACATCGTACCTGTGGGACTCGAATACGGCGACTATTTCCGTTTCCGCACTAAACTCCTGATAACCTACGGCAAGCCAATTAATGTGACGGAATACATGAAAGCCCACGAAGGTGAGACTGAAGCGGTGATAATCAACGAGTTAAAGACGATGCTTCGCGAAAAGATGTCGGAACTCATCTCTTTCGTGCCCGATGATCCCGACTACGACGCCATCTGGGAGATGACAAAGATAAAAGTCGGGAAACGCCCGTGCAACCTGCAAAAACAGATGCAGAAAAACAGGGAAGAGATAGCGAAAATCGTCGATTTAAGAGAAAAAGAACCCGAAAAAGCACAATCGGTCTTCGAAAAAGTCAGAGAATTCACGAAAAAACGTCTCGAGAAGCATATTTCAGTGAAATCGGTGGCTAAAAACCAGTCGTTTTTGCTTACCTTCTTAAAGTCGTTGCTGGCCATCGTCGGACTCCCGATTTTCCTCGCGGCAGCCGTGGTGACTTGTCCGATTTGGATAGTTGCATCGTTGATAATCAGTAAGTTAAAAGACCAGGCATTCCGCAACACAGCCAACATGTGCGTCGAGTTTGTGCTGCATCCGCTCCTCATGATAATCGGGGTGACGCTGCTGTTCTGTCTGGCACCATGGGAATACGCCATAGCAGGCTCGCTTTTCCTGTATTTCAGCTATGTTTTCTTCTTCGATTACAAGGAATTTGTCCGCGTCCTGGCTTCCGACTGGCGCTGGCTTTTCAACAGAAAAATGATGCCTGAGATATAAAATTTTCACTGTTTATATTTATTTAACAAAAAAGTCTTATCTTTGTAAGTTAAACAGATAAGGCTTTTTTTATTGGTTCGCTTTTGTGACCCAAGTGGCGAAGCTGTATAGAAAAGTCACGTAACTTTTTAATTATCAATTGTTTAAATATGAACAAAGTTTTTGACGGACTGCGACTATTTCAGAAAGCGGAGTTGCTGATAATGATGTTTTTGGCAATGGCGATACCGTTTCACTGGCTCGCGGCGCAATATTTCGAGGTGGCGTTGTTTGTGTGCGCCGTCTTGAAGCTCATTTTCGATCAGAAATTCAAGCTTAACGAGCAGCAGCTGAAGCTGAAATGGGCATATATCATATTTGCTTTGACGTGGTTTATCTACCTCATCGGGATGTTATGGACGCAGAACACCTCGGTAGGCTGGGCGCAGGTGAGCAAGAAGCTCGGATTCCTGATTTTCCCAGTGATATTTGTCATTTCCGACATGTCGTATATCAACAAAACCAGACTCAAAGCCATCGGAAATGCCTTGGTTTTGGGCTGCATACTGTTCTTCCTGATGCATCTGGTTTATGCCATCTACGACGTGATTTTCAACGGAGCCACAACAGCGCGTTTCTTCGACGCCGACCTCATGAAACTCTACTATGTGCATCACAGTTACCTCTCGATGTACGCCGGTCTCGGACTGATGTTCTGTTTTATGGAAATTTTCGGCGAAAATAGTCGTAAAGTAAAGATATTCAATATCTTAGCTTATATCACTCTTGTTATTTTCGTCATCCTGATCCGGTCGAGAGCGGGCTTGCTTTGCATGGTTCTGCTGTTCATTCTGCAGTGGATTTGGCTCACTTTCATCATGAAAAAGAAGAAATTGGGCACGATAATGGGATGCGTTTTCCTTGCAGCTGTCATCGCCACGATCGTCGTTTTCCCCAGCAGTGTCGCGCGAATCACGACGACAATCAAGGATTTGACGACGGAGCATGCCAACGACCACCGCATGGTGCAGTATAAAGGTTACAAGCCGGTGATGCAGGAAAACTGGCTCTTCGGCGTGGGTACTGGCGACCGCACCGACGCTACGCAGGAGGCATATCAGGTTTATAAGAAGGATATCATCGAGAAAATCGGTCCGCAGATAGCGTTTCAGATTGACATGATTACCGCTTGCGACTACTACGAACCTACCGACGAGATGCGCGCCGACATGCAGAAGCTGGCCTTGAAATACGGTCGCGATCCTGAGGTGGTGAATGCGTATCTTGTTGATTATCTGTATATTAACTTCGCTATAGATAAAGGCATCAACGCGCATAATCAGTTTTTCGAGACGCTGATAAGCGTAGGAATCATCGGAGTGATACTGCTGCTGGCTTACTTCGTGGTGCCGCTGATTTTATGGATAAAGAGGAAGCGCTGCGACATGCTGTACTTCTCGTTTTTGCTGATGATAGGCTTTAACATGCTGTTTGAGTCGGTGTTTGAAGTGCAAATGGGGATAATATTTTTCGCTTTCTTTAATGCATTATTGTTTTACACGTCATTTCGAGCGGAACGAAACGAAGTGGAGTGAAGTCGAGAAATCCTCCACGAACGGGAACATAAAATCCGGTAAAAACATAATGATCTTGCTAAAGAGGATTTCTCCATTTCGCTACGCTTCAGTCGAAATGACGCTTAACAAGTAATTAAAAGTATTGAATATGAAAAAATTTTTATTGATTGTTGGTTTGTTAGTGACTGCTTGCTTTGCAAGGGGTCAGGAGTTGCTGATTCCGTTGAATGACGATTATGAGATGGAGGTGCAGACGGCGGCTTACAGCTCCGATTATCTGTTTCACACTGCGATGCGAGGCTGGTCGGAGTCGATGTTCGATGGCATCATCAAACTCGACAGTATCAATGAGTTATATCGCATTCCGATTCATAAAAAAGGAAAGTTTTCGAATTATATCCTGAATTCGTTGCTTAACGACGACTTCGTGAGGGTGAAAAACGACGATTATTACGTCGCCATCAATCCTTTTATCGATTTTCAGATTGGAAGCGACGGTCACCGCACCACTTGGGTGAACACTCGAGGCGCTGAGATTAAAGGAACAATAGGCAAGACATTCGCTTTTTATGCCAACGCCCGCGAAAACCAGGCAGTTTTTCCGATTTATATCGACGATTATTGCACAAAAGTAAAAGTCACTCCAGGTCAGGGCCTTGCCAATCGTTTCAAGAAGACAGGTCGTGATTATACCAATGCGGCGGCTTATGTGGCTTATCGTCCGGCCAAGTGGTTTGATGCGACTTTAGGTTACGGAAAGAACTTCATCGGCGACGGCTACCGCTCGATGATGCTCTCCGACAATGCCGCAAACTACCCGTATTTTAAGGTGAAAGCCGAGTTTTGGCGTGTGCAGTACACCTGCCTGTATGCCCAGCTTACCGACCGCAACACTGTGATGGCCGACAACACCTTCGCACGTAAGTGGATGGTGGTTCATTACCTCGATTTCGCCGTCACGAAACGCTTGAATATCGGCTTCTTCGACGCTGTGATGGCTTCGGCTCAGACTCACCAGGAGGTGATGGTCAACGACTCGACTACGGCGACCATCGACATGCGTCGAGGCTTTGATTTTCAATACATTAACCCGATTATCTTCCTCCGCTCAGCTGAATATTACGCCGGCTCATCGCCCGACAATGCCTTGCTCGGCTTAAATGCCAGCTTGATTGTCGGCAAACACACCACAATCTATGGACAGTTCGTCCTCGACGAGATGACGGTTCACAGATTCATAGCACGTAAAGGCTATTCGGGAAATAAGCAATCATATCAGCTCGGTATCAAGAGCTACGACTGCTTTGGAGTAAAGAATCTTTTCCTGCAACTCGAAGGAAACATTGTAAGACCTTACATGTATTCGCATTCTTCGCTTCATACTCAAAAATCTATTGGCGAAGACAATTACGCACATTACAACGAGCCGCTGGCACATCCTTGGGGAGCAAATCTCTGGGAGGCAGTAGCACGTGCCCAATACAATTGGAATCGCTGGTATTTCCAGTATAAGCTGAACTATGGACAATACGGCGACGACTGGGACGTGGAAAACAACGTTTGGGCCAATTACGGTCACAGCGTGTATAGCGATTACACCACCGCCATTCCTCTGGATTGGGACGAAAACGGCAATGATACGCACGATGGCCATTATCTCCTTACGGGAAGAAAGACGACAGTGATGATGAACGACGTGATAGTGTCGTATATGGTGAATCCGAGGTATAACATGAACATTTTCGTGGAGGCTACACATCGTCATTTTGCGGCGCAAGGTCTTGATACTCAAAGCGATTTCATCTTCAGCTTTGGCATCAGGTCGAGTTTGGACAGAAAATATTACGATTTTTGATAAAATTTGAAAAAATATTGAACGAGATATGACATTCAGAAGAAAAGTTACCGATTTCATTCAGGCGCTCATGATGAAAAACAGCTTCACCGCTGATCTCATCATGAGAGTCAGCTACAGACATCATTCCGGGCATAAGCTGAACCTCGAGAACCCGCAGACGTGGTCGGAAAAGCTCATTTGGCTCAACAAATACTGGCAGCCCGAACTGAAATCGATAGGTGCCGACAAATACGCCGCGCGCGATTATATCAAGAGTAAAGGTCTCGACGACATCCTCCTCGACCTCTACGGCGCCTGGGACGATGCCGATAAGATTGATTTTGACGCACTTCCGCAGCGTTTCGTGATGAAATGCAACCATGGATGCGGCTATAACATCATTGTCGAAGACAAGAAAGACCTCGACGTGCAGAAAAGCGTGAAACAGCTGAAGGAATGGATGAAAGTCGACTGGGGCGCTGTGACACCCGAGCGGCATTATCATTACATCAAGCCGATGATTATCTGCGAACAGTTCCTGCCGGTGAAAGATTACCGCGAGGTGAAGGATTATAAGGTACATTGCTTCAACGGCGAGCCGAAGTTCATCGGTGTGTGCTACGACCGCGACATTGTGACGCGTCACTCGAAAGGCGCCATCTACTCGACCGACTGGAAACGGCTGTTTTTGCTGAAGGACGACGACCCTAACGACGACGGCAACGTCGAGAAACCTGAGGCTCTCGACAGGCTCATCGAGGTGGCGAAGAAGCTCTCTGAAGGCATCCCTTATGTGAGAGTCGACCTCTACGCTGTCGGCGAGCGCGTGTTCTTCGGCGAGATGACGTTCTCTCCCGACGGCAACGTGCTCGACCGCGAATACACCTACGAGACGACGGTCGAGATGGGCAAATATATTGATTTACCTGAAAAAATTAGCAGAAAATGGTAAAAAAGAAACAACTTGTAGTCTGCGGAGGCGGCAGCAGCGCCCACACGCTGATACCGTTTTTGAAAGACTCCGATTTTGAGGTGTCGATATTCACTTCAAAACCCGAAAAATGGCATCACACCATCGAGCTTCAATACCAATCGCCCGACGGGAAGGTGCTCGCGACGTTTTCCGGTCCGCTGAAAAAAGCCTCCAGCAACGCGGCGGAGATCATCCCCGACGCCGACTACATAGTGTTTTGCATGCCAGTGCACAAATACAGGCTCGGACTTGAGGAGATTGCGCCGTATATCAACAGAAACAAGACGGTTTTTCTGGGCACCATGTACGGTCAGGGCGGCTGGAACTGGATGGTGAATGAGATTAAGCAGAAGTATTCGTACGACAACATCGTGACCTTCGCTTTCGGCCTCATTCCTTGGATTGCTAGGACTATAGAATACGGCAAGATAGGTGTCACCTACGGCTGCAAGGCTGCAAATTACGCCGCCTGTTACCCGAAATCGTATTTCAAGCAGATCGACGAGGAGTTTTTTGAGAATATATGTAAAAAATGGTTCGGGAAAGGCGCTGTGGAGCAGAGCGAAAACTTCATCTCGCTGACGCTTTCGGTCGATAATCAGATAATTCACACCTCGCGCTGCTTCGGCTTGTATAAGGTTTATGGCCGTTATTGGAAAGAGAAGTCGGAAGTGCCAATGTTTTATCGGGATTACGACGATATCTCGGCCAATCTGCTTGCTGATTTGGATAATGATTACACTAAGATCAGAGAAGAAATAAAAAGGCGTTATCCGCAGGAAAACTTCAAGTATATGCTTGATTATCTGGCACTTGAGCGTTTTTCTTATCAGTCGCATAACACCGACATCAAAGAGTCGTTTATCAACTCGCAGACGCTGGTGGCCATCGGTACGCCGGTCATCCAGAATAAAGAAGGCTTGTGGGAGATCAACAACAACTACAGGTTCTTCATGGACGACATCTACTACGGCAACTGTATCGCCAAGTGGATGGCCGAGCAACTGAACATAGAGGTTCCGACCATCGACGCTATCCTGCGTTGGGCACAGATGGTCAGAAATGAGCAGATTATCGATGAAAACGGTCGCCTGATGATTGAAAATGAATGTCTTAGCGCGCCGTATAAGTCGGGAGTGCCTTGTTTTTACGGATTTAAAACCATCGAAGATATTATAGACTGATGTCGTTAGGTCAACAGACGGTTAGCGGAGTGGCTTGGACCACGGTGCAGCGATTTGTCACGCTTTTCCTGGCGTTTGTGGCGAATCTCGTGCTTGCCCGTCTGCTGTCGCCCGACGATTTCGGCTGCATAGCCCTGCTGATGGTTTTCATCTCGCTGTCGCAGATTTTTGTCGACGGCGGCTTCGGCGCGGCTTTGATACAGAAGAAAGAGCCCACGCAGGCCGACTATTCCACCATTTTCTACTGGAACCTGCTGCTCGCACTGGGATTGTATTTCCTGCTGTTTTTCTGCGCGCCCGTCATCGCCAGATACTACGAGATACCGATTCTCAAAGACATCTTGAGGGTTCAGGGCTTGATTATCATCCTCGACTCGTTTGGACTTGTCCATAAGAACAACCTCCGCAAGACGCTGCAGTTTAAGAAGATATCGCTGATAGTCCTGGGCGCTAACTTCATCGCTGTGGTTGTGGCTATCACCATGGCTTACAACGGCTTCGGAGTATGGTGCCTTGTCGCTCAGCAGCTGCTGATAAGCGGCATGACGACGGCTTTGTTCTGGATTTTCAACAGGTGGAAGCCGTCGCTGGTGTTCAGCAAGCAGTCGTTCAAAGAGCTGTTCGGCTTCGGCGGGTTCATACTTCTTTCGAATATGATTGTGAGCTTTACAAATGAGGTTCAATCACTTATCATGGGTAAACTTTACACAGCGAGGGACGTCGGACTCTATTCGCAGGCGCGGAAGTTTGAGTCGATAATGTCGGGTACACCGTCGACTGTCGTGAATCAGGTGACGTTCCCGGTTTTCTCGAAGTTTCAGAACGACATACCGCAGCTGACAAACATCTTGCGAAGAATTACGAAGGTGATGGCTTTTGTGGTGTTTCCAGCGATGATATTAGTGATTTTGATAGCAAAGCCTGCCATTGTGCTGATGCTCACCGACAAATGGGTCGACTGCGTGCCGTTTTTCCAGATTCTGTGTATCGGAGGCATGGCCGAGGCGCTTGGCGACATCAACTACAACGCGGTGGCGGCCATCGGCAAGAGCAGGGTTTTGTTTAGGTGGACGTGCATCAAGTCGGTGTTGGGCATACTGCTGATCGTCGGCGGCTCGTTTTTTGGAGTGAGGGGGATAATCTGGGCGGTGACAATACGCTTTTACCTTGTTTTCCTGATACATGCGTCGCTGGCGGCACATTATCTCAATTTCAACATCTTCACTCAGCTGAAGGATTTGTTTGAGATAGCGCTCGTCTCGGCGGCGGCCGGTGCGTTGGCGTATATCGTCAGCACTAAGCTCTTTATGGGTTTGAACATGTACTATCTCGCTGGCATTCAGATAGTTATCTACGCTGTGGCATATTTCCTGTTGGCTTATGTGTTCAGCAAGCCGATGTTCGGCGAGGTGAAATATATAATCGGGATGTTTAAGAAAAGATGAAGATTTGCTGCATTTTCAATATGGCCCCGCATTACCGTATGCCGATTTTCTCGAAGATGAGCGAGAATTTCGACTGTGATTTCTATTTCGGCGACCATATGCAGCAGCCGATTAAGAAGCTGAATTACAACGAGTTAAAAGGATTTAAGAAGGAGTTTCACAACGTCTTTTTCGGGAATTCTTTTTATTGGCAAAGAAAATCCGTCAGACTTGCTTTCAAGAAATACGATTATTTTCTGCTGAGCGGCGAGCCGTTTTGTATCTCATATTGGTTTATCTTGTTGATAACCAAGTTGTTAGGTAAGAAAACAGTCACTTGGACGCATGGTTTTTACGGCAGGGAAAGCGGCATTAAAAAGGTAGTAAAGAGAGCGTTTTTCAAACTTTTCACCAAGATAATGGTCTATACCGATTATTCCATCGATTTGATGAAAAAAGAAGGTATAAGGGCAGAGAAAATGTTTTGCATCGCGAACTCTTTAGATACTGATAATCAGTTAGTTATAAGAATAAAACTGAATAAGACAGATATTTTCACTTCGCATTTCGGCAACGACGATCCGGTGATGATGTACATCGGGAGGATTCAGAAGATTAAGCGTCTGGATTTGTTGGTTGAGAGTTTTTATAAGCTTAAAAATGAGGGTGTGAAATGCAACCTTCTGATTGTCGGCAAAGACGATGAAAATGTCAATTTACCTAAGATTATCAATGAGTTAGGATTGGAAGACTCGGTTTGGTTATATGGTCCGTGTTACGATGAGGAGGTGATTGGGGAGATGTTTTACAACTCGGCGGTCTGTGTCTCGCCCGGCAATGTCGGCCTGACTTCGATACATGCCCTGACGTATGGCTGTCCGGTGGTGACGCACGACAATTTCCCGTACCAAATGCCTGAGTTTGAGGCGATTACGCCTGATGTCACCGGCAGTTTCTTCAAGATGGATGATGTCGACGATCTGACCGAAAAGATTCGTTTTTGGCTTGAAAAGTCGACTGATGAGCGCGAAGCGACACGGTCGGCGGCCTACCAAACGATTGATGAGAAGTGGAACATACATTACCAGCTTGAGGTGATGAAAAAAGTTTTTGTGTGATGCCGAAGATTATCCAGATAAACACCGCTTTGAACTGTGGCTCGCACGGTAGAATCGTGGAGCAGATTTCGCGTGTGGCCGCCGACCGTGGCTTCGACACGACGATAGTCCATGGCGCGCGTTATCTGAATAAGTCGCAATTCGCTGATATTCAGACGACTACAAAAAACCAGGAGAGGCTAAATGGGGTGAGAAGTCTGCTTTTCGACGCTCACGGACTTGGTCTGAAGAGTGCGACTAAGTCGTTGATAGTCAAGATGAAAGAGATAAAGCCCGACATTGTGCATCTGCATAACATCCACGGGTATTATCTGAACTACAAGATTTTGTTCGATTATCTCGCCGAGAGCGGCGTTCCGGTGGTGTGGACTCTCCACGACTGCTGGAGCATGACGGGCCATTGTTCGCAGTTTGAGAACTACAATTGTGACAAATGGAAGACGCAATGTTATGATTGTCAGCACCTTATGGATTGGTATCCGAAGTCAATTATCGACAGGTCGAAGCGCAATTTTGAGTTGAAGAAACAATGTTTCACCTCGGTGAAAAACATGACGATAGTGCCCGTCTCGCACTGGCTGGAAGATATAGTGAAGCAGTCATTTCTCGCGAAATTCCCAATAAAAGTTATAAATAACGGAGTTGATTTGTCGTTGTTCAGACCACGTAGGGACACATCGAATGTGTCCGCGATTGACGCCAAATTCACCATCCTAGGCGTCGCCTCCAACTGGGACGACGATAAAGGCGTGAAAGAGTTTGTGCAGTTATCGCAAAACCCTGATTATCAGGTGATTATGGTTGGGGTGAACGAGAAATTGAGTAAGCAGTTGTCCGATGCGATTATCAAAGTGGCGAGGACTAACAGTCAGGAGGAGCTGGCGAAGTATTATTCGATGGCCGATGTGTTTGTGAATCCTACGTATAAAGACACTTTCCCGACGACTAACCTCGAGGCACTGGCTTGCGGAACGCCAGTGATTACTAACAAAACCGGCGGCAGTCCCGAGTCTATCACTCCTGAAACGGGTATCGTGGTCGAAAAAGGTAATTTCGGTCAGCTTTGCGAGGCCATCGAGACCATCCGAAAGAACGGAAAGAGTTGTTATTCAGAGAGTTGCAGAGAGCGAGCCGAGAAGTTTTACAATAAAGACGATCGTTTTAAAGATTATATCGATTTGTATGAAAATATCCTTGATAACAGTCACGTTTAACAGTGCCGAGACCTTGCGCGACACCATGCAAAGTGTTCTTAATCAGACGTTTAAGGACATCGACTACATCATTGTCGACGGCAACTCGAAGGATGGCACCTTGGACATCGTGAAGGAGTTCGAGCCTAAGTTCGAAGGCCGGTTGCGCTGGGTTTCCGAACCCGACAAGGGCATCTACGACGCCATGAACAAAGGTGTCAGAATGGCCCAGGGCGACGTGGTGGGGATCCTCAACAGCGACGACTTCTTTGCATCGGACCACGTGCTGCAGACGGTTGCCGACGCTTTTGCCGGAAACCCAGCGCTGGAAGGCGTCTACGCCGATGTGCGTTACGTCAACTGGCACGACACCACGAAGACCGTGAGGATGTTTTCGGGTAAGGACTTTAAGCGTGAGAAACTATGTTGGGGAAAGATGCCGGCGCATCCGTCGTTCTACGTGAAGCGCAGCTGCTACGACCGTTTCGGTCTCTATAGCCTCGACTACCCTATATGTTCCGACTACGACATGTTTGTCAAGATGATATGGGTCGGCAACATCAACACATTGTATATCAACGATGTATTTGTCAACATGCGGAGCGGCGGCACCTCGTCGAACGGCATCAGAGTGCATCGTAAGATAATGCGCGAAAGGGTGCGCTGCGTGCGCGAACACAAGATGCCAAGCAACTTCTTCAAGCAAAACTGGCGTTATTTCGAAAGAATTATAAGTCTGATAAAAAAATAATTACAAATGAAAGAGAAACTAAAATACTTCTACATCCTGGTCTGCAACATCCTCATCACGATGATTGCGGCCGTCCCTTACATTTGGATATGGCACAAATACCTTAACCAATTGCTGTTCAAGGAGTTCCTCTTCAAAGGAAACTACGCGATGTATTTCATCTACATCGTCTTTGTGATTGTTTTTGTCAATATGTTCGGCGGCTACAAGCTGAACGTGAGCAAAAAATCGAACGTGCTGCTGTCGCAATGCGTCGGATTGCTGTGCGTCAACATCTGCGAGATTATGATCACCGACCTGATGGTGGGATATTTCTGGATGATACCACGACTCTCCGTGTATTTCCTGCAGATTTTCATCGTTCAGGTTGTGCTTCTTTTCCTCTTCACGATAGTGATTATCGTAGTCTACCGCAAGACTTTCCCGCCTTACAACGTGCTTCACATTTATGGAAGTTATAAAAACAACCTTAAAGAAAAGATGATGGATAGAGGCGATAACTATCAGATAGTCAAGGAGATATATTGCTTGGATGCACTTGAGGATTTGATTAACCTGATTCAACCTTACGACCTGATTCTTGTCAACGACGTGCCCACCGAGGTGCGAAATAAGATTTTGAAGGCTTGTTTCAAGAATAACAAAAAGGTCTACATCACACCGAAGATTTCGGATATCATCATCCGCGGATGCGAGAATCTGGCCGTCTTCGACACGCCTTTGCTGTTTGCCAACGACACCGTTTTGACCATCCCGGAGCGCATAGTGAAACGCAGTTTCGACATCTTCCTTTCGGCAATAGGATTGATAGTGCTTTCGCCGATAATGATACTCGTCTCGCTGGCTATTTTCTGCTACGACAGAGGTCCTGTGTTTTATCGTCAGACTCGATACACTAAAGGCGGAAAGACCTTTAAAATCTTGAAGTTTCGCAGCATGATACCTGATGCCGAGAAGGATGGCGTGGCGCGCCTGGCTTCGGAGAATGACGACCGCATTACGCCTATCGGAAAGTTTCTGAGAGCCTGCCGCTTAGACGAGCTCCCGCAGTTTTTCAACATCCTTGCAGGTGACATGAGTTTCGTTGGACCGCGTCCCGAACGCCCAGAGATTGCTGATGAATACACCAGGGAGGTGCCTGAGTTCGCCTTCCGTCTGCGTGTCAAGGCCGGACTGACGGGCTACGCGCAGGTGTTCGGAAAATACAACACCACCTCGTACGACAAGCTCAAACTCGACATGATCTACGTCGAGCACGCCTCGTTGCTGACCGACCTGAAGCTTCTGCTTCTCACCTTGAAGGTCATCTTCATCAAAGAAAGCACCGAGGGCCTGGAAAAAGGACAGATAACAGCTTCAAACAAGAAATGACGAACGATTTTTACCTTTATCGGCACGCTTGGATCTCGGCTCCGTATTTTGATTGTCAACTCACTGATAATCAATGTAAAGAGTTGTTGAAAAAAGGTGGTTGGATGGTGCGTAATACTTTTGATATCGATTGTAATACACCTACTGATTTTTGGTATATTATCAAGGATTCCTACAACGGAATGGAGGATGTACCTAAAAAAGACAGAAAGTTTGTACTTCGGGCCTTGGAGATGATGGATTTTAAGATTATTGATAAGAAAATAATCGAAAATGAAGGTTATGAAATAGTCAAGAAAGCCTATGACAGTTTCGTGGTGAAGGATAGGAGGATGAATCGAAACATCTTTAAGGAAAATTTGAATAATTGGGACGAACAGAATCACGAGTTTTGGGGCATTTTTGACAAAAAAGATGGAAAATTAGTCGGTTTTAGTGTTGTAAGAGTTTTTGAAAGCGGACGTTTTTATGATACTGCTTGGATTTTGCCGGAGTACAAGAACGATTACCATGCCTATTACGGATTGTGTTATAAAAGAAATGAATATTATCTTGGAGAACTGGGTTTGAAATACGTGACAGATGGCTCAAGAAGTGTTACTGAGCACTCCAATGTGCAGCCGTTTTTACAACAAAAATTCAAATTCAGAAGGGTGTATTGCAAGATGAAAATCCATTACAAATGGTGGTTTGGGCTAGTTGTCAAGATGCTTTATCCGTTTAAAAATTTAATTTCAAATTCGAGCGTGAAAGCGATGCTGAAACTGCACGAGTTAGGTCTAAAAAGTCAATAAATGCCAAAAGTTCTGTTTGTAGCGAATGTTTATGAACATATTGTCGGGTTTCACCTGCCGTATATGAAATGGCTGAAGGAACACGGCTATGAGGTTCATGTTGTTGCAAATGATTTGGGCGATTATCAGGTTCCTTATGCCGATAAGGTTATTGAGATGGGAATTGAGCGTAGTCCGATTAAGATAAGTAACTTGAAGGCGATTAAACAATTAAGGCAACTTATTGATAATGAGAAATATAGCCTAATTTCATGTCATACGCCGATGGGTGGTGTTGTGGCACGTTTGGCGGCACGCAAAGCACGTAAGAAGTTTGGTTTAAAAGTTATTTATACGACGCACGGACTTCATTTTTATGGAGGTGCACCAAAGAAAAACTGGCTGGTTTTTTATCCTATTGAGAAGTTTCTATCCCACTGTACAGATGCTATTGTTACTATTAATAGTGAGGATTTTGAATTAATAAATAAGAAGAATTTTAAGAATAAAAAGACATACAGGATTCACGGCATTGGTATAAATATTTCGAGACTTGGCTATGATAAAGAATTGAACATGAATGAGTTGCGAGAAAAATACGGGTATAAACCAAATGATTTTATCTTGCTTTATATGGCAGAGTTTATTCCAAGAAAGAATTTCAAGTTTCTTATTGAGGCAATGCCCGATTTGATTAAAAAAATACCAAATATTAAGATGATTTTTGCGGGCAGAGGAGAAGATAAGGAGAAGACAATTCTGTGGGCTAAAAATGCGGATGTTGAGAAAGATATTAATTTTATCGGAAGGCGAAGCGATATCGGTAATCTGATTAAAATCAGTGATTTAGGTGTTTCTTCAAGTATACAAGAAGGGTTGGGAATGAGTGTTGCTGAGTCGTTATACCTCGGGAGACCGGTTGTGGTTTCTAATATTAGAGGTCATAGAGATTTGGTACAACAAGGCAAGAATGGTTTTTTATTTGATTTGAATGATAAAAACGATTTTATCGACAAGATTGTTTTTATGTATGAAAATCCTGAAAAGCGAGAAGAAATGGGAAGATACGCCATGGAAAGCATGGAAGAATTTCTGATTGACAATTCGTTGAATGATATGGCGAAGATTTATTCTGAGGTTAAAACTTTATGATCATAAAATATATTTTTGATAGACTCTTTTCTTTGATTTTGCTGGTGATTTTGTTACCGGTGCTGCTGGTCATTTTTATTCTTCATAAGATAAGAATGCCGAGGGGGCCGTTCATTTATAAGCAGGTGAGGGTTGGAAAGAATGCGAAGTTGTTTAAAATCTATAAGATCCGTACTATGGCCGACGATTCGGAGGCCGACTGCACTGTGACGACAGCCGATGATCCGAGGATTACGCGGTTTGGACATTGGCTTCGCGAGACCAAGGTCGACACGTTTTTGGAGCTCATTAATATATTAATAGGTGACATGAGTTTTGTGGGTCCGCGTCCCGATGTGCCGGGCTATGCCGACAGGCTAGAGGGCGACGACAGGGTGATTTTGAAGATGCGTCCCGGACTGACTGGTCCGGCCTCGATAAAATATCGTCATGAAGATAAAATCTTGGCTCAACAAAACGACCCAAAACGCTATAATGACGAGGTTATTTGGCCCGATAAGGTAAAAATCAACAAAGAATACTACGAAAACTGGTCGGTGTGGCGCGATATTACGATACTTTGGAAGACCGTTTTTGGAAGATAACAGGCTGATAGTCAAAAAGATACGAAAATTTTCAAAAATTAGTGCAAATTTTTGTCGCGCGTATTGAAAAACGTCGTACTTTTGCAGTCGCAAACGGAGAAAACCGTTGTTAGCCTCCTTAGCTCAGTTGGTTAGAGCATCTGACTGTTAATCAGGGGGTCTCAGGTTCAAGTCCTGAAGGGGGCGCAAGAGAGATTACAAAGTGTAATTTTTTATGTTTCATGTTATTAATTGAAGAATGAAAGCCAGCAGGTTTCCATTCTTTTTTTATCGGAAATTATGAAGAAAGTTCTAGGTATCGGCAATGCTCTGGTTGACATCTTAACCAGAATCGACAATGACAATATTCTGAGCGAGCTCGGTCTTCCAAAAGGTTCAATGCAGCTCGTTGATGAGAAGACCGCCGCGAAGGTGGCGAAGGCACTCGAGAAGTTCGACAACTCGATGGCGCCTGGCGGCTCCGCCGCCAACACCATCCACGGCTTGGCAAAGTGCGGCGTGGAAGTGGGATTCATTGGTTTTACTGGCAACGACAAGGTCGGAAAGTTCTTCGACGACGCCATGAAGTCGGTGGGAGTGAAGCCCATCATGTTTCACAACGACGTGCCTTCGGGGATTGCCCAGGCAATCATCTCGCCTGACGGCGAGCGCACCTTCGCGACTCACCTCGGAGCAGCCGTTTTGCTGAATGAGACTCACCTCACCTTGGACATCTTCAAAGGCTGGGATTACTGCTATGTCGAGGGTTATCTCATCGCCAACCGCCCGCTGTTCAAGAAAGCCATCGAGCTCGCGAAACAAGCAGGTTGCAAGGTGGTTCTCGACCTCGCATCGTACAACGTCGTTGAGGATAACCGCGACTTTTTGATCGAACTTCTGCCTCAGATCGACATCGTTTTCGCCAACGAGGAAGAAGCCAAGGCGTTGACACAAGGCACCCCGGAGGACGCCCTTGAATTCATCGGGAAACAATGCGAAATAGCAGTGGTTAAAGTCGGAAGCAAAGGCTCGATGATCAAGCGCGGCAGCGAGAAAGTGACCGTCGGCTGCAACAAAGTCAACGTTATCGACACCACAGGCGCCGGCGATTTATACGCTGCCGGTTTCATGGCAGGTCTCATCAAAGGTTTCGACCTAAAAAAGAGTGGCGAATTAGGCACTTGTCTGGCAGGAAATGTCATCCAAGTGATGGGAGCGAAACTCAATGATAATCAATGGAAAAAAATTATTCTTGATTATTTTAAATAGGTATTGAAAAAATGTGTACTTTTGCACCCAAATTGAAAAATAATTAATAAAAATATAGAATTTAAGAAAAATGAAGGTATTTCAGACAGACGACATTCGGAACATCGCTCTCATTGGAGCTGCTAAATCCGGAAAGACCACGCTTGCCGAAAACATGATTTTCGAAGGCAAGCTCATCAACAGAAAAGGCGACACCACTAGTAAGAACACAGTGTCAGACTACCGTCCGATCGAAATGGAGCGCGGTATCTCTGTTAACGCCAGCTTGTGCTACACAATCTTTAACGACAAGAAAATCAACATCTTGGATACTCCTGGCTTTAGCGATTTCTCTGGCGATATCGTCGCTTGTCTGACCGCTGCCGACACAGCAGTGTTCACCGTCAACGCACAGTCGGGTGTTGAGGCTACGACAGAAAACGCATGGAAACACGCCGCTAACACAAACAAGCCGGTGGTGTTCTTCATGAACCAGCTCGACCACAACAACGCCAACTTCGACGACACCATCCATCAGCTGAAGGAATATTTCGGCGACAAGGTCACTCCTATCCAGTTCCCAGTGAACACAGGCGAGGGCTTCAACGCTGTTATCGACCTCATCATGAAGAAGATGCTCGTCTTCAAGAACGGCAACGGCGCTCCTGAGGTTCAGGACATCCCTGCCAACCTTGCTGACAAGGCTGAAGAGCTTCACAACGACCTCATCGAGCACGCCGCTGAAGGTGACGACGCTCTGATGGAGAAATTCTTCGACGAAGGCACACTCTCAGAGGAAGATATGGAAGCCGGTATCCGCATGGGTATCGCAAAACGCGAGATTTTCCCTGTGATCTGCGGCGCAGCAAAGAGCGGTGCAGGCGTGACACGTCTTCTCGAGTTCATCGTCAACGCTTGCCCATCACCGGCACACGTTGCTCCTATCAAGGCTGAGAACGGCACAGAGTTCCACAACAGCGTTAACGATCCTGCTGCAATGTTCTTCTTCAAGATATCGAACGAACAGAACGTCGGTGACGTCGCCATGGCACGTATCTACGGTGGCACAATCACTGAGGCTCAGGACCTCGTCAACCCACGTACTGGCAACAAAGAGCGTATCTCACAGATCCTCGTTTCGAACGGTAAGAACCGTGAGAGAGTCGAGAAAGCCTGCGCTGGCGATATCATTTCAACCATCAAGTTGAAAGATGTCCGCGTGAGCGACAGCCTCGTCGACGCTAAGGTCGCTGAAGCTGCATTCCCGGCTATCAAGTTCCCGACACCTATCTTCTCGATCGCCATCAAGGCTACCAACTCACAGGAAGACGAGAAACTTGGCGGTATCCTCAACGATATGCACAAGACAGACCCGACTATCATCACAGGTATGTCGCGTGAGTTGAGACAGAACATCCTGCAGTGCCAGGGTGAATATCACCTCAACACCATTAAGTGGTACCTCGACAACGTTCATAAGATCGGCGTTGAGTTCGCATCACCTAAGATCCCGTATCGTGAGACCATCACCAAGTCGGCAAACGGCGACTACCGTCATAAGAAACAGTCGGGTGGTTCAGGTCAGTTCGGTGAAGTGCACATGCGCTTGGCTCCTTACTACGAGGGCTACACCGATCCAACCGACCTCCAGGTCCGTGACACTCAGGAATACGACCTCCCATGGGGCGGCAAGCTCATCTTCAAGAACTGCATCGTCGGTGGTGCTATCGACGCACGTTTCATGCCGGCTATCTTGAAAGGTATCAACGAGCGCTTGGAAGAAGGTCCTCTTACAGGTTCATACGCCCGCGACATCATCGTCTACGTGTATGATGGTAAGATGCACCCGGTCGATTCAAACGAAATGGCATTTAAGATTGCCGGACGTATGGCATTCTCAATCGCCTTCAAGGCCGCTGGTCCTAAGATCATGGAGCCTATCTATGACCTCACAGTCCGCATGCCTGAAGACATGATGGGTGCAGTGAACACTGACCTTCAGGGTCGTCGCGCCATCATCATGGGAATGGATTCGGACCGTAACTACCAGATTATCCGCGCTAGAGTGCCGCTCGCAGAGATGGATCGTTATTCGACATCGCTCAGCTCACTCACCTCAGGTCGTGGCTCATTCACAATGGAATATGCTGAGTACGCTCAGGTTCCAGCCGATGTCCAGACCAAGCTGTTGAAGGCTTACGAGGAGTCGAAGAAAGACGAGGATTAATTGGTTTACCGTTTACGGTTTACAGTTTAGTAGGGGCGAATCATCATTCGCCCCTTTTTTTATTCAATAACACCTGAACCGAGAACAATCGGTTCCGTAGCGTGGTAGATGGTGCCGAACTGACCACTGGCGACGCCGGAAATCATCACGTCACTGTTGATTTTAAGGCCTTTAGGGGTGATGTTGAGCGTGCCGGTGCGGAACTCGGGTTGGTGACGGATTTTATATCTAATCGGCTGATTATCAACGAATTTTATAACAGGATTCATAGCTTGGACGTCGACCAGTTCGATGGTGTTGACGTACTGTGCCTCGGGGTCGTAGCCTTGCGACACGTAGACGATGTTCTGGTCGGTGTCTTTCTTCACCACGAACCACGGTCCGCCGCCTAATCCCAAGCCCTTGCGCTGACCGATGGTGTGGAACCAGAAGCCTTTATGTTTGCCGAGCTTCTTGCCTGTCTCGAGCTCGATGATGTCGCCTTCCTTCTCGCCGACATATTCGCGGATGTAGTCGTTGTAATTAATCTTTCCCAAGAAGCAAATGCCTTGAGAATCATGACGTTGCGCACTCGGAAGGCCGTATTTCTCGGCTAATTTGCGCACCTCGCTCTTCGGCAGTGCTCCGACAGGGAACATCGCCTTTTTAAGCTGCGGATAAGTGATTCTTGCCAGGAAGTCGGTCTGATCCTTAAAAGTGTCGACGGCTGTACCGAGCCACGCAACTCCGTCATTATCAATCCATTGCTGAGCGTAGTGGCCGGTGGCGATGCGGTCGAACTGATAGCCTGCCTTCTCCTCGAAAGCGCCGAATTTGATGAAGCGGTTGCACATCACGTCGGGGTTGGGGGTGAGGCCCTTGCGCACCGAGTCCATGGTGTAGGCCGCCACGCGGTCGTAGTATTCCTTCTGCAGGTCGACGATGTCGAACTTACAGCCGTATTTCTTGGCGATGAAGGTGGTTATCTCGATATCTTCCTCCGAAGGGCAGTCCATGAGGTCTTCCTTGCCTTCGAGGCCAATCTTGATATAGAAAATATGGGGTTCGATGCCTTGTTCCTTAAGGAGAGGCACTATCACAGAGCTGTCGACGCCGCCGGAGACTAACGCTGCAATCTCCATGCTTACTTACGCTTCTCGAATTTCGTTCTGGTGACCGGGATGGTGAAGCCGTATTGGCCTTGTCCCATGTCGATCTCGGCCGAGCCGTAGATGCCACCGTTGCGTTTGCCTTTATAGGCAGCCCACATACGGTCGCCGTAGGAGAAATGCCACCATTCGCCAGGGAAGTTGATGAAACCTTCTTTCTTCATCAGTTTGACGAGATTTTTGCGGTTTCTGCGCTGCTCCTTGGTGATATGGCTGCTGTAGGTGAATGTCGAGTCGTTATACTCGTGGAAACGCGTGCCGTAGTTGAAATCTTCGCCTTTGTCGTTGCACAGTGCCACGTCGACTGCGCCGCCTGTCTCGTGACCGCCCATGCTGCCTTTCGGGTCGTCGGTCTTGAACTTGGCGAGTTTCATGGCCTCGTGACGGCCAATCTCAGGGTTCTCGGCGGTGATTTGTGCTATCACGCTCTCGAAGCTCTCGCTCATCTTGATGCGCGAACGGAAAGTCTTGTAAATCTTGAGGTTTACACCCTCAGGAAGCTTGTCAGCGATACGATAAAGCTTAAACAGGACCTGTTTTCTGATGAGGTTGGGGTCTTCGAGTGTCTCTTCGTTGAAGATGATATGACGGTGCGGCAGGAAGTCGACGAGCGGGTCGAAGTTCTCGTGCACGTGCACCTTGCCGACGTAACGGCGCGACATGATCTTACGCAGTCCGATGGCATAGGTGAAATGATGCCAATGGAAGCGGAAATGACGTCTTCTTCTCTTCGATTTGAAATACCAAATCAACCAAATGAGGATTATCAGAACAACCGCTCCGATGATGAAATTTGGGATGTTTGCGATGAGCGCCGCCTTGTGGGCTTCAAACCATTTTAAAACTTCTTCTAACATATCTCGAATCTTATTTTATTTCAACAAAAACGGGACAATGGTCGGAATGCTTTGCTTCCGGAAGTATCGCCGCGTCGACTAATTTATCTTTTAACGAATCTGTAACTATATGATAATCAATACGCCAGCCTTTGTTATTCTCTCTTGCGTTGGCGCGATAGCTCCACCATGAGTAGTGGTTCGGCTCCTTGCAGAGATGACGGAAACTGTCGATGTATCCGTCGCTGAGGAAGTCGGTAAACCACTGCCGTTCCTCGGGCAGGAAGCCTGAGTTGGTGGCGTTGCGCACCGGGTCGTGGATGTCGATGGCCTCGTGACAGATGTTGTAATCGCCCGAAAGCACCAGGTTTGGCCGTGTTTTCCGCAGATTGTTGACATATTTTCTGAAGAAATCGAGCCATTCCATCTTGAAATTCTGACGTTCCTCGCCAGTGGTGCCCGATGGATGATACACGCTTACAACTGAAAGGTCACCGAAATCGGCACGCAGGAAGCGTCCTTCGTCGTCGTAGAGCGGATTATTCATACCGTAGACTACCTTGTCGGGCTCGTGTTTTGTGAGGATTCCCACGCCGCTGTAGCCTTTTTTCTTAGCTGAAAACCAATAGCTGTGATATCCCATCGCCTCGATCTCCATCACAGGAATCTGGTCGGGAGTGGCTTTCAGCTCCTGAAAACACACCACGTCGGGAGAAACGCTATCGAGCCACTCGAACAGTCCTTTCGATATTGCTGCGCGGATTCCGTTGACGTTATAACTGATGATTTTCATGCTTTTTCGATGCCACTAATTCACATTGCAAAATTAATAATAATTTTTTATTAAAAAAATATTCATTATAAAAATTCATTTTTTATTTTTGCGATATGAGATTAAGATTAAAGACTCGAGCGAAGATTTTCTTTAAGTCGTTGAATAAGTGGCGATTAACCCATTTATCCGACCGGCAGTTCATGATACTTTTGGCTGTCCCGACTGGTTTTTTGGCGGGCGTGGCGGCGGTTTTGATCAAATTTTTCGCCCATTCGATACGCGATTTGTTCTTTTATATAAGGACATTGGACAGCAACTTCAATCTCTTGTTCTTTATCCTACCCGCAATAGGTATCTTATTGACTATCATTGTGATACGATATGTCATCCGACGTGAAGTGGGGCATGGTATACCCGGACTTTTATATGCGCTTTCGCGAAATAAGGGCATTGTGAAGCCTTACACCACCTTCTCTTCGATAATAACCAGCGCTTTGACGGTAGGTTTCGGCGGATCGGTGGGATTGGAAGGCCCTTCGGTGTCGACTGGTGGCGCCATCGGCTCGAACATCGGCCAGCTGCTGAAGCTAAACCAGAAGCAGATTAACGTGCTGATAGGCATGGGAGGCGCCTCGGCATTGGCCGCCATCTTCCAGGCACCTATCACCGGCGTGGTGTTCGCCATGGAGGTCTTCATGATCGACATCTCCATGACCGCGCTCATCCCCATCATCATATCGGCGTTCTGCGCCATCCTCACCTCTTATTACTTCCTCGGAAGGGCCGTGGAATACGACATCACCATAGCCGAGTCATTCATCCCGGCCAACACCTTGTATTACATTGGTTTAGGTCTCGTGGTGGGACTGGTCTCGGCCTACTTCATGAAGGTCTACTTCAGCGTAGGCAAGAGGTTCGGAAAGATCGAGAACCCCTGGCGGCGCTTCATCATCGCGGCCTTATGCCTCGGCGCCCTGATCTTCGCGTTTCCGTCGCTGTACGGCGAGGGCTATGAGACCATCAACGCGGCCCTCAACGGCAAGTGGGACATGATTCTGTTTAACACCGTATTCGAGCCGTTCGCCGACAATATCTGGATAGTCATCCTCATCTTTGTGTGCATCATACTTTGCAAGGCCTTCGCCACCTCGCTCACCTTTGCTGCGGGCGGCGTGGGAGGAACATTCGCTCCCGCTCTGTTCCTCGGCGCCATGACGGGTATGGTATATGCATTGATTATCAATAATTTAGGTCTTGGCGACCTGAATGTGACCAAGTTCGCCCTCGTGGGCATGAGCGGACTCATCGCGGCCATGCTGCACGCCCCGCTGACAGGCATCTTCCTCATCGCGGAGATCACCAACGGCTACTCGCTGATGGTGCCTCTGATGATAGTGTCGGCACTGTCGCTGGCGGTCAACAGATTGTTCTTCCGCGAGTCGATCTACACCCAGAGCATAGCCGAAAAAGGCGTGAGGGTGTCGTTCAACAAAGACGAGACCATACTTAACATGATGACTTCCAGCAACTTAATAGAGACTAACTTCAGCACCATTCGTCCTGAGCAGACACTTGGCGACCTGGTGAAAGTCATAGCCTCGTCGTCGAGAAACATCTTCCCTGTGGTGGCCGAAGACGGCGAGTTCCGCGGGCATATCCTCTTCGACGACGTGCGGAAGTTTATGTTCGACACAAGTCTTTATGGCACCTCAGTGGAAAGGATTATGGTTTACCCCGACTACGTTATCAATTACGACGAGTCGATGGAGGAAATTGTAAAGAAATTCGAGGAATCACATAAGTATAATATTGTGATCGTTGATAACGGGAAATATCTTGGCTACATCTCGCGAGCCAATGTGTTTACTGCTTATCAAGCGACTTTGAAGGAGATTTCCGCTGAATAATAATCGTCATTTCGACCGGAGCCGTTAGGCGTAGCGGAGAAATCCTCCATCCGAAAAATCTTTTTAAAAGCCGTTTTTCTTATAATGTTTATACGAAAAGAGGATTTCTCGACTACCATCTCACTTTGTTCGATGTTCGCTCGAAATGACGGCCTTTTTATGATGGAAATAATCATTCCACAGAGCCCACATCAAGAAGATAACCACGTAAAACATTATCTTAAAGATTACGTCGTGCGCTAGGGCGAAGTCATGCGGGAATGGTCTTAAAAACAAGGCGATTCCGACAACTCTCACTACGTTTGTAAACTCAACGATAACCAATCCCAGCGGGATGTACCATGCCTTGTGTTTCCACGGTCCCGGGAAGATGAGCATGAGGAAGAGCCAGTGCATCCACTGCTTCAGACTGGTGCACTCGGGAGCCACCGTCACGTAGGAATAGGTGTCCTCGTGGTTGAGGAAGCCTATCGTTTGTCCGTAGGTGAAGAAATCCATGCCGAAAATGTGCTCCAGCGTCCATGTGCTCTGGTCGAAAAGCAGAGCCGACGCCCAGATGAAGAGCTTGTCGACCGCGCCTTTAATCGGCCAGAAATCGAGACCTTCATTCCAAAAAAGATAAAGGAAGTGGAAGCTGAAAATCAAAACGAAGAACAGCCCCACGTCGAAGTACGACTGGTAGCGCTTATCCGCGTAAAGTTCTTTTAATCGCTGCTTGTCCATTAAAACCTGTATCCTGCGGTTAATGACACTGAGTTAGTTGACGACTTCGTGTCGGTGTAGCGGTATTTCACTGTGCCGTAGCGGTCGTGAATGTCATCGAGGTACGGCTCCTTGGTCTTCAGCACGTCGGTCAAGCCGATATTCGCGGTAAGCGAAAACATGATGCAGTCGAGGTAATAGTAAGTAATTCCTATAGTTCCGCAGATATTCAACGGTTTATATTCGTCGCTGCTTTTGTAGTTGAGTGTCTTATGAAGAGGACCGCGCTCCACGTTTTTCTGTGCCCTCACGCAAAGGCTAGGTGTGACACCGGCTTGGATCGACAGACCTTCGGCCGGGAGGGCGATCTTCAGCAGCAATGCCGCGCTGAGGTTGGTCATCTTCATCTCGCCTGTGTAGTCGTATTCCACTGAAAACTCATCGGTGATATCGGGCTGGTCGACCTTACCTTTAATAGTGTAGCCATATTTGTTGTAGAGCAGGTGGAACTGCACACCCAAATCCTTAGTCAGTGGCATTTCGTAGTAACCGCCGATGGTAAATGACGGGGTCATAGCATCCAGTTTGGCGTCGTCGATAGGCAGATAACGCACCTGATAAGTGGTGTCACCGGTATTGTCGACTATGGTTTTTGTAAACACCTCGCTGTCGTCGTAATACAAGTTGCTGTTGATGCTCATATTACTGCCATTTATGCCGAGATAAATGCCGTATTTATAATCTTGGGCCATGGTTTTCACCGCAAAAAAGGCCAAAATTCCGATTAATAATGCCAGTTTTCTGTTCATAATGCGAAAAAATTTTTACAAAAATAGTAAAAAATCAATAAAAGTAGTATATTTGTAAGTTTTTTAGTGAATTTTTTATGAATTTAAGAGTCACATGCGTGCAGAGCGACGTCATCGCGCGGGATCCTGAGGCCAACAGGCTTCATCTCGACGAGATGCTGAAAAACGTTGAAAACACTGATGTTATCGTGTTGCCTGAGACGTTTACGACGGGCTTTCCGGCCGACCCGAATCTCTTTGCCGAAGAGGTTGGAGGTGCGACGATGCAGTGGATGCAGGAGAAGGCCAAGCAGAAAAATTGCGCGGTATGTGGCACTATTGTTTTGAAAAATAAGGTTTTTTACAACAGTTTTATCTGGATGGAGCCCGATGGGAAATATTATTTGTACTATAAACGGCATCTGTTTACCATGGGCGGCGAGCTGGGCTTGAACCCAGGCGAGGAGCGCATCACCATCGAGTGGAAAGGCTGGCGGATAAGGCCTTTCGTGTGCTACGACCTGCGTTTCCCGGTGTGGGACAGAAACAGCGTGAAGTATGGAAAATTTGAGTACGACGTGGCGATTTTCACTGCCGAGTGGCCGCAAAAGAAGTCGGAGGTGTGGAACACTCTCTTGAGGGCGCGAGCCATTGAAAATCAGGCGTTTGTGGTGGGAGTGAACAGGGTCGGCATCGACGATGAGAACATAAAATACAAAGGCGAGAGCATGGTTTTGAACGTGAAGGGCCGTGTGGTGGAGCAGGCTCAAGAAGGGGAATGTGTGTTCACGGCAGAATTAAGTGAATTTGAACTTGAAGCGTTTAGGGAATATTTTAAGGTTTCCCAAGACTGGGACTAAAAATGAATTGATAATTGATAATTGACAGTTGATAATTAAAAGAGTTCAAAGGGTTCAAAAAGTTCAAAGATCTTGAACCTCTTGAACCACTTAAACCTCTTGAACTAAAAAAATAGAATTTTCAATTCTCAATTTTCAATTGTCAACTAAAAAAATAGAATATGGACATCATTATAGCAGGTGACGGTGAAGTTGGTTTGCACTTGGCGGAGGCCTTGGAGCGCAGCGACCATAACATCACCATCGTGGACCCCCACGAGGAGCTTCTGAAGATGATGGAGTCGCACTCCGACCTTATGACGATTGCTGGTGACTCCACCTCTATCAAGGTTTTACAGAAAGCCAACGTGAAGAAGGCCGACATGGTCATAGCCGTGCTTCACGACGAGCATATCAACCTCCTGACGGGTATCTTGGCGAAGAAACTCGGTGCCAAGCGCGTGATAGTGCGTGTCAACACTATGGAGAACCTCAGTCCGGAGTCGTGGCGCATCTACCAGGACCTCGGCATCGACGGTATCATCTCGCCGGAAGACATTGCTGCTCAAGAGATTATCACCTTGCTGAAGCAGACGGCGGCCACCGAAGCCTACGACTTCGCGGGAGGCAAACTCGAGATGTATATGATGAAACTCGAAGACAACGCCAGCGTGCTCAACAAGACGTTGGCCGAGCTGGCTGAGCGCTTCAAACACCTCGATTTTAAGCTGGTGGCGATACACCGCAGACAGAACACCTTCATCCCGCACGATGGCGATGCCCTCAAGTCGGGCGACATGGTGTATGTTATCACCAAGCCGAGCGCCGTGCGTGAGCTGATGCAGATGGGCGGCAAGAAGAAATACGACATCCACAACGTGATGATCATCGGTGGCGGCCGCGTGGGACGAATCACTGCCAAGCGACTTGAAAACGACATGGACATCAAGATCATCGAGAAGGACAAGGAACGCTGCTATGAGCTGACAAATGCGTTGTCTAACACATTGGTAGTCAATGCCGATGCCCGCGATGTGGATATGCTCGAGGAAGAAGGCATCAAGAGTGTCGACGCCTTCATCGCGGTGACCGAAAACACCGAGACCAACATCCTGACGTGCCTGCAGGCCAAGGCTTACGGCGTGAAGAAGACCATTGCCTTGGTTGAAAACATCGATTACATCGACATTTCGCAAAATATCGGTATTGACACGATTATCAATAAGAAGCTGATTGCGGCGAGCTACATAGTGCGCTACACTTTGGGCGATAATGTGTCGACCCTGAAGTGCCTCAGCGGCATCGATGCCGACATCATGGAGTTTGTGGTGCCAGATGGCTGTCTGGCCACGATGCGGCCTATCAACAGGCTTCACGTGCCTGAGGGAGCGATTATCGGAGGAATTATAAGAGGTGAAGTGAGCTACATCGCCAACGGCGACTTCCAAATCGAAGCCGAAGATCGTGTGGTCGTTCTTGCATTGCCGCAGGCGATTAAAGAAGTAGAGAAACTGTTCAGATAGTACCGTCATTTCGACTGGAGCCGATAGGCGGAATGGAGAAATCCTCTTTGAGATAAAACAATGAAGAAAAGTTATAATAATTTAAAAATAGATTTATCGGATGGAGGATTTCTCGACTCCACTCCGTTTCGCTCGAAATGACGTTGCGTATGAACCGTGTTCCTGTTTTTGTTAAAATAACCTTCAAATTATACCTACTCCTGTTAGCAATATACTTCGCTTTCAGAATTGCGCTTTTATTACTAAATCTTGACCGCGTTGGAGAAACTACCACTTGGGAGGTGATTCAAGCCTTTGTGATGGGTGTTCGCTTTGACATCGTTACAATTGGCTTTGTTATCGCAATTCCTACAATTATTTTAACAATTTTTTCATTTTTCGGGAAAAAAAGCCGCACTTTTGAGCTAATTTACACTTGGGTTCTAACTGTTTGTTTTACAATAACTTTCGGCATTTGTGCTGCCGATATCCCTTATTTTGATCAGTTCTTCGACAGGTTTAATATCACCGCTTTCGAGTGGATGGCGACCGGCGACAGCGCCTTCGTCTTCAAGATGGTATGGGAGGAGCCGACCTACATCCTGATGATGCTCCCTGTGCTTGGCGCAGGCTTCGTTTTCTGGTTCTTCATGAATAGAATAATGAAGCGCTCAACAGGCTGGGAGTCAGTGGGTTATGTAAGATATGGCATTGCTACTGTGCTGCTTTGGGGACTTGTTTTCATCGGCATGCGAGGCCGCCTGAACGAGAAATCGCCTATCATGGTAGGCACCGCATATTTCTGCAACAACGCCATGCTCAACCAACTCGGCTTGAACCCTAATTTCACTTTGGCGCGAAGCTGGCTCGATGCGAAAAACCCTGATAATCAGAAGGTTAGGTTTATGTCGGACGAGGCTGCCATTGCCTTGGTGCAGAAGAATTTAGAAATTGAAAATCCTAACGAAGAATTTCCTATTGCGAGAGAAGTTGCAAGTGACTCAGTATCAAACAATTATAACGTTATTGTGGTGATAATGGAAGGCATGAGCTACAACAAGACCGCTCATGGCGGCAACACCCGAAATCTCACTCCTTTTCTCGATTCTTTGATGTGTAACTCGTTGAGTTTCAACAATTGCTATACAAGTGGCACTCACACCTACTGCGGCATCTACAGCACTTTTGTGTCGTATCCCGTCATCTTCAGGAATATGCCTTTGAAGCGCATCCCCGTGCTACAGTACGACGGCATCGCTGCCACCTTGCAGAAAAACGGCTACCAGACGGCCTATTTCACCACTCACGACAAAGAGTTTGACAACGTGGCCGGCTTTTTGACTCAGAACGGCGTGGAGCGCATCGTTTCGCAGGCCGATTATCCCATTGCGGAAGTGAAGACAACCCTCGGTGTGCCAGATGATTTCATGTTCCGATTCGCTATGCCTATTTTCGACGAGATGGCCAGTAATGACAGGCCTTTCTTCGCGGCGATGATGACTGCTTCCGACCATGGTCCCTTCTACGTTCCGGAGTATTTCAAGGCCAAAAACGACGACGTACGATACCAGATTACCGAGTATGCCGACTGGTCGCTGCGGAGGTTTATCGAGATGGCACAGGAAAAGCCTTGGTTTGACAACACTTTGTTTGTGTTTGTGGCCGACCATGGCGCGGCTTTGGACACCGACTATTCCATCCCGCTGAGTTATTTCCATTCGCCTCTGGTTTTTTACATGCCTAAGCATCTGCAAGCTGTTGAAAATGAGGCGATTGCGAGCCAGATGGACATCTTCCCGACGGTGATGGGCATCTTGGGCAAGGGCTATGTGAACAACAGTTTCGGAATCGATTTGCGGAAGGAGAGCAGGAGGTATGCTCATTTCATGGGCGACGACAAATATGGCGTGCTCGACCACGAGTGGTTGCTCATCAACAAGCCGAGCGAGGAGCAGGTGGGTTTGTACCGATATGTGGAAAAAGACAAGAAAAATTACATTTCTGAGTATCCCGAGGTGGCCGAAGAGATGAAAAAATACGCCGAATCGGCTTGGCAAGTGAGTGATTATCAACAAGATAAGAAAAAAGTAAAATTTTTGTTGCACGAATAAAAATTATGTGTAATTTTGCGGTCGGAAATGCCCAATGGTGTAATTGGCAACACGACTGACTCTGGATCAGTAAAGTCTAGGTTCGAACCCTGGTTGGGCAACGCAAGCAGAAATTGAGATGTCGAAAGGCGTCTCAATTTTTTTTATATTTTTTGTCGAAGCTATTTATATTTTTATTAACTTTGCGAATGACTATTTTCCCGCAAAGGAAAATCCCATATTGTTTTTATAAATGATTGAAATCCAATAACTTAGCTGATTTCGATGTCCCCGAGGTATACTCGGCCCTGAAACTGTGCCCTTTTTGATATATGAATATCATAGAAAAAAACGCTTTAGCATGGTATGTTTTGCGCGTGACTTATCAGCGCGAGATCGCGGCATCGAAGGCTTTGGAGGAACTTGGCATTGAGCATTATGTGCCGACGGTGAGGATGCGCATCCGTAACGAGAAAGGCGTGGCGACGGGTTGGAAAGTCGAGCCTTTGGTGCACAACTACATCTTCATTCACGACACGTTCGAAAATATCAAGAAGCTGAAGCAGAGCAAGCTCGACTATCTGCGTTTCATAATGGCGAAGGATGATGCGGGGATGATGAGCGTACCGCAGTACGTGCCCGACAAGCAGATGAGCGATTTCATCAAGGTGGTGCAGACCATGGGGTCGAAGCCGGTCGATCCGGGTATTGACCTTCGTAAAGGTGACCGCGTGAGGATTCTGACCGGTCCGTTTGAGGGTGTTGAAGGCGTTTACGTGAGGATGCCAAACAGACACGAGAAACGCGTGGTGATTAAGATTGAAGGCGTTGCAGCTGTAGCAACGGTAGCGATTAACGCCTCGGATGTAGAGAAGATTTAGCTTATAATCTTATAAACTATGAATATAGCAGTAGCAGGAACAGGATATGTAGGATTAAGTATCGCTACATTATTAGCTCAGCATAATCACGTTACCGCAGTTGACGTGGTGCCGGAGAAAGTTGAATTGATCAACAACAGGAAATCTCCGATTCAGGATGAGTATATCGAGAAATATCTCGCTGAGAAAAAGCTCGATTTGATAGCCACTCTCGATGGCGAGAGGGCATATAAGGACGCTGAATTCGTTGTCATCGCAGCACCGACCAACTACGACCCGGTGAAGAATTTCTTCGATACCAGTCACGTTGAGGAGGTGATTGATCTGGTTTTGAAGGTGAACCCGGATGCCACGATGGTGATTAAGTCGACCATTCCTGTGGGATACACGAGGAGTCTGTATGTGAAATATGCCGCAAAAGGTGTGAAAAAGTTCAACCTGCTGTTCTCGCCTGAGTTTTTGCGTGAGAGCAAGGCGTTGTACGACAACCTCTATCCTTCGAGAATTATCGTCGGTTATCCTAAGGAAATCGATGGTTTCGATGAGGAAAACGAGGCTATCAAGAAGGTTGTGAGCGTGAATCTCGAAGAGAAAGCCAAGACTTTTGCCAAACTTCTGAAGGAAGGCGCTATCAAGGAAGACATCCCGACCTTGTTTATGGGCATGAAAGAAGCCGAGGCTGTGAAGTTGTTTGCAAACACTTATCTCGCTTTGCGTGTGTCGTATTTCAATGAGTTGGATACATACGCTGAGGTGAAAGGTCTTGATACTCAGGCTATTATCGATGGTATCTGCCTCGACCCACGTATCGGCTCTCATTATAACAACCCTTCGTTTGGTTATGGCGGATATTGCTTGCCGAAGGATACCAAGCAACTTTTGGCAAACTATGCCGATGTGCCTCAGAACATGATGAGCGCCATCGTTGAGAGTAACCGTACCCGTAAGGATTTCATTGCTGATCAGGTGCTGAAGATGGCGGGATATTACACTGCTTCTTCGCAATTTGATCAAACCAAGGAAGCCGACATCACCATTGGTGTTTTCCGTTTGACGATGAAATCGAATTCAGATAACTTCCGCCAATCGTCAATCCAGGGTGTGATGAAACGAGTGAAAGCTAAAGGCGCAAAGGTTATCATCTACGAACCAACTTTGGAAGATGGTTCAACATTCTTCGGCTCATTGGTGGTTAACGATTTGAAGAAATTCAAAGCGCAATCTCAAGCTATTATTGCAAACCGCTATGATTCCTGCCTTGACGATGTGAAGGATAAGGTTTATACGAGAGATATTTTTAAACGCGACTAACATAAAAATAACATATTATGAATCTCAAAGGAACAAAAACAGAAAAGAATCTCATGGAGGCCTTCGCTGGCGAATCCATGGCAAGAAACAAGTATACTTATTTCGCCTCAAAAGCTAAAAAAGACGGCTATGTCCAGATTTCGAAGATTTTTGAAGAGACAGCTGCCAACGAGCAGGAGCATGCCAAGATTTGGTTTAAATATCTGCATGATGGTGAGGTGCCGGACACTGAGGCAAATTTGAAAGCCGCTGCCGAAGGTGAGAACTTCGAGTGGACCGATATGTATGCCCGTATGGCAAAAGAAGCCCGTGAGGAAGGTTTCACCGAGATTGCCAGAAAATTTGAGATGGTGGCAGCTATCGAGAAAGAGCATGAGGAGCGTTATCGCAAACTCTTGAACAACATCGAGGAAGGCATAGTCTTCTCACGCGATGGCGACAGAATCTGGAAGTGCTCAAACTGCGGCCATATAGTCATCGGTAAGAAAGCTCCGCAGATCTGCCCGGTTTGCAACCATCCGCAGGCGTATTTCGAGTTGAATGCGGAGAATTATTAAAAAAGCGAAACGAATTATGAAAGGCATCGTCTTAGCAGGTGGCTCTGGCACAAGGCTTTATCCGATAACGAAGGGCGTAAGTAAGCAACTTCTGCCGATATACGACAAGCCGATGGTGTATTATCCGATTTCGGCGTTGATGTTGGCGGGGATAAGAGATATTTTGATAATCTCGACGCCTTACGATTTGTCGGGATTTAAAAGGCTTTTGGGTGACGGCAGCGATTACGGCGTGCATTTTGAGTATGCCGAGCAGCCGAGTCCTGATGGTTTGGCGCAAGCTTTCATTATTGGAGAGAAATTCATTGGAAACGACAGTGCCTGCTTGGTTTTAGGTGATAACATCTTTTACGGTGCCGGATTTACTTCATTGCTCAAAAATGCTGTACAAGACGTCGAGCAAAATAAGAAGGCGACAGTTTTCGGATATTGGGTTTCGGATCCTGAAAGATATGGTGTTGCGGAATTCGACAAGGAAGGCAATTGCTTGAGTATTGAGGAAAAACCGAAGAATCCGAAGAGCAATTATGCTGTTGTTGGCTTGTATTTCTATCCGAATAAGGTTGTAAATATTGCAAAATCGATTAAACCTTCGGCAAGAGGTGAACTGGAAATTACCACTGTGAACCAACATTTTCTCGAAGATGGTGAGTTAAAAGTGCAAGTTTTTGGAAGAGGTTTCGCTTGGCTTGATACTGGAACTCATGATAGTTTATCAGAAGCATCAACATTTGTTGAGGTTATCGAAAAACGCCAGGGGCTGAAAATAGCTTGCCTTGAGGGTATCGCTTACCGCAACGGTTGGATTAGTGAACAAAAAATGCGTGAGTTGGCCCAGCCGATGCTGAAAAACCAGTACGGTCAGTATCTTTTGAAGGTTATTGACGAGATGAAAAACGAAATTAATTCGGAAACGTTTGTGAGATAAGAATATAAATTATAGTTATGCATATTAAATCGTTCAAATACAAACAACATTCATGGGAGTTGGATAGTATCTATTTTAATCTCCTAAATTTGATTGTTGGAAAAAATGCTGTTGGTAAATCAAAAACATTGAAAGCATTGCTAGAAGTGGCAAAATTCATTAAAGGTGAATCTGCCAATGATGCAAGTGCACATAAGTGTTGTATGGTTTTTGCTGATGCAGATGGTAAGGAACTTCAATATTCGTATGAATGGTCTGGTAATGCGGTTATTGCTGAATCTATGTCGTTTGATAATCGAATGGTTATTTCCAGAGATAAAAACCAGGCTGTTTTGAACGAAGATACAATTAATCCGCCTGTAAACAAACTGATAATACAGACTCAAAGAGATACAAACAAGTTTCCTGAATTTGAAACGGTTATAGGTTGGGCGGAGCACACAAGAGTTTTTTCATTCAGTGATTTAACATCATTCAATTCTTTTATAATTCCCAATATGTATACGGAAAGCATTGAGTTCGATGATGTATACGAGAGGATTGATGATAACAAGGAAACGTTTGTATTAAATACAATGCGTGAGCTTGGATACAAGATTAGTGGAATTACTAAGTTGGAATTGACTCCGCACAAGATAATATACTTAAACGAAGAAGGTGTTACAGCATCGCTTTTCCCACATTCCCTATCAAATGGAATGGTCAGAGTGTTTTATATCCTTACTTATTTGGCTTATATAGCGATGGTAGAAGGTGCTAAGACTTTTTTGGTGGATGATTTAGGAGAGGGGCTCGATTTTAGTCGTTCTTCGAAATTGAGTAAAATAATGTTTGACTATTGCGAAAGTAATGACATACAGTTGATAGTAACTTCTAATGATAATTTCCTAATGAATGCAGTTGATTTGAATAATTGGATTATATTGCAAAGAAAAGGTAATAAAGTTACTTCATATAGTCAAATAACTCATTCTGATATGTTTATAAAGTTCAGAAAGATGGGTCTGAATAACTTTGATATGCTAAGTACTGATTTTGTGGATAGGTTTATTTCGGATGCTAAATAGATGAAAGTCGCCATATATGTAGAGGGTATAACTGAAGCTAGTTTTGTATACCAATTGATAGGTTGTTATTATAAATGGGATTGGGAGTCCTTTAGGATGGAGTGTTATCATCTGGATCCAAAGGAAGCTTATGAAAGTCTTAGGGATTTTGGTAAAGACAATGCTCCAGATTATTATTTGATATATGATTCGTGCTCGGATACGGCTGTTTCGTCGGCTATAAAAGATCGTATTGAGACGCATCAAAGAGAGGGATATGACAAAGTTGTTGGACTCAGAGATGTTTATAGTGAGAATTATAAAACGATATATCAACAACGGTTTGATAAAAAGCACATTGATACTTTCATAGCTGATATGCGGGCAGCTTTGGCGCTGTATGATTCCAAAGGATTGACCCGTTTGTGCTTTGCAATCATGGAAATTGAGGCATGGCTTTTAGCTATGAGCGATGTTTTTCAGCGTATTGATTCAAGATTGGATGCTAAGTGGCTTTGTGATAATGCGAAGGTTGATATTAGTAAGGATCCAGAGAAGGAATTTTTTCATCCATATGCACGGTTAGAAGCTATTTATGATTCGATATCAAAGCCTTATGGAAAACATTGGGATGCAATTAAAGGAATAATAATGAAGCTTCAGAAAAGTGATTTTGAGAACCTGTATAATTCTGGTAAATGTAATTCATTTAAAGAGTTTTATGATACGATTTTCAAATAAAAAACAAAAAATATGAAAAACCTCTTAACATTATTAATAATGTGTCTTTGTTTTTTCACAGGCTGCAAGGCGCAGACTAAGGTTGACAATTCAGTTTCTGGCGACCTAAACCTCAATAAATATCTTGGAACATGGTACGAGATTGCCCGTTTCGACCATAAGTTTGAGCGTGGCATTCAGTTCTGCAAAGCCCAGTATTCACTGCGTGAAGACGGCAAAGTGGCGGTTTTGAACACCGGCATTAAAAACGGCGAACCAAGCGAAGCAAAAGGCAAGGCAAAGTTTACCGATAACCCGCGAATCCTGAGAGTTTCGTTTTTTGGACCATTTTACGGTGACTATAGAATCATGCTTTTGGATGAAGACTACCAATGGGTTTTAGTCGGTGGTAGTGATGACAGCTACCTCTGGATTTTGGCTCGTACACCAAAGATTTCAGAAGAGGTGAAAGATACCATTCTGGCTGAGGCGACGAGAAGGGGATATGATGTTAAAAAGTTAATTTGGGTGGAACAAAGCGGAATATAACTACATAATAGCGTAAAACCAATATTATTATGACCAACGATAGCGTTTTATTTCCCTCCTTGTTTGAAGATGATTATATTACTCGTTCATTGGGTTCTATCGTAAATCAGCCAGACATAGCTCTAACAGAATTGGTGGCAAATGCATGGGATGCCGGAGCGTCTCATGTTAGCATTTGTATTCCAGAGAATAATAATCAGATTCTTTCCATAGAGGATGATGGTGTCGGCATGACCGAAGAAGAGTTCCAAAATCGATGGATGAAATTACGTTATGATAGAGTAAAATCACAGGGTCATAATGTTGTCTTTCCTCCAGGTATAACAGGGAAGAGGACGGCTTTTGGACGCAATGGTGTGGGACGACATGGTTTGTTTTGTTTTGGCGAAGAATATAAAGTTATAACATCCAAAGATGGGAAAAAATCAACATTTGTTGTTAAGTCAAATGTAGAACAGAATCCTATTGCCGTTACCCAAAAAACAGAAGAAGCATCTGATAATCATGGAACAAGATTGGAGGTGGTTGTCGAAAAGAATTTACCAAAGGCCGATAATATTCGCGAAATCATATCTGCTAGATTTTTGCATGATCCTCAATTCGAAATAGAGGTTAATCGTGTTAAACTGGATTTGGACAATCTATCTGGCGGTGCAGACCCAGCTGAGTTAGATGTTGAAGGAACGGGTATTCATTTGACCGCTTATTTTATAGACACAACAAAGTCGAGCCGGAAAAGTGTTTTTCAGGGTATTGCTTTTTGGCAGAGCAATCGCTTAGTTGGTGAGCCAAATTGGACACTTGGTAAAAATATTATACTTGATGGTCGTACAGCATTGGCTAAGCGCTATACATTTATAATCAAAACTGATGACATGACCGAGTTGGTTAAAGAAGATTGGAGTGGATTTAAAAAGGCCGATGAAGTTGATAAGGTATATGATGTGGTTGAAAAGTATATTGATGAATGTCTCAGTAATGTTTCGACGGCTACAATACAAACTATTACGGAAAATCTAGATCCAACTGTTAAAAAATCTCTTGATAACGTTAATCCATTAATGAGAAGAAAAGTTGAAGAAGTTATAAAAGACCTTGTTATTTCATCACCAAAAATCAAACAGGAATCTGTCAATGTTGCAGTTAAGGCGCTTGTCAATGTCGAAAACTCAAAAAACGGCAAAGCTTTTTTGGAAAAATTGTCGAAAATGAGCCCTTATGATATTGATGGACTTAATGAATTGCTTGACAAGTGGACAATTGGCGATGCACTTGAGGTTTTGAACGAAATAGATCGTCGTCTCGCAATAATTCAAGCAATACGTAAACTTGCCGGTGATAACACCACTAATGAACTTCATGTTCTTCATCCGATGATTGCTGAGTCGCGTTGGCTGTTTGGTCCTGAGTATGAATCTTCCGAGTATATCTTTAATCGCCAGATGAAAACAGCGACCGCGGCTATTTTTGGCGAAGATAAGTTCCAAAGGATTGACATAAACGAAAAGAAACGTCCTGACTTAATTTGTATGCCGAACAGTACTATAGGTGTTACAGGTTTGGAAGACATACCCGACGAGACAGGCCTAGTTAAAGTTCGCCACCTCTTGCTTATCGAATTGAAAAAAGGAGCCTTTAAGATAACTCGTGAAGAACGCAACCAAACTCAAGGCTATATTGAAGATTTGGCGAAATCTACAGTTTTGGGAGGCAATTGTCGTGTCACAGGTTTTGTTGTTGGTGATTCCATTTCCGACAATGTAGCTAATGTGACGACAGTGGAGTGCGACAAAGTTGTGTTGGGTACATTATATACTACAACTTATTCGCAACTGGTTGACACAGCCGAAAAACGTATGTTTGGCTTGCGAAAAGTGCTTGCTGACAGGTACGATGATGTGCCTGGTATGAATCTTTATAACCAAGCTCGAATGTCAATATAATCTGAAACTTATTTATACAACAATGTCACAAAGTAAAGGCTACCAAATATTCAATAATAGGCTTGAATATTTCCTTAAATTAGAAAGTTTTAATCAATAATTACAAATGAAAGATCAGTTCAACAAAATCTGGAATAGTCCAGTATGGAGTGCTGTAATAGCGTCGGTCATTTTTTCGCTTTTGGGTTCATTAATTTCTCTTTTTAAGGGATTGTTTAGTGGAGCTGAAACTATTCCCGAAGCTTTTAAAGATGTGTTTAGCTATAAAGTAAATGTTTGGATTGTACTAGCTATTGTGATAGTTTTAGGAGTGCTTGTAAAAGCAATAAAGAAAAAACGTGACAAAATAAATGAACCGCCAGTTACTCCTTTTGTTGATGGTTTTACAGAAGGTATGTACCAGGGTCTGAGATGGAAGTGGCGGTGGCAATGGAGCCCATCCAACGGAATTTATTATTTGACTGATTTAAACATAGTGTGTCCACAATGTAATGATGGTTTGTTGACTGCCGGTTATATGAATTACCAATGCGGGAAATGTGGTGCAGATTTACGATGGATAAACTCGGATCATAATGCTGTAAAAAAACAAATTCTTGCCGATGCAAGGCAAAGATATTCATACTGCAAAGATTATATTGGCGAGATAAAAACAGGATATGTGAAGTCTTAGTAAAAGTTTCCCTTGCTAAAAAGTAATGAGAGTGTTTTTCAAAAAATTGTGGAATGATCCAGTGGGTGCTTCAATAATAGGTGGAGTTATAGTGTTGGTGTTTTCATCAATTGGAGCAGCTGTTGGTTCTTATTTTGGATATGGGAATTTTATAGATATTCTTAAAGCAATAGCTAACTTTGATTTAAAGCTTTGGAAAGTTGTTCTTATATTTTTTGCTTATTTAATACTAAAAGGTCTTGTTAAAAAATATGGCTCATTTAGGTATGATAGTCACACATATAGTAATGATCAGGAAATCTATGACATTATTATCAAAGAATTAAGTAATGATGGCGTAATTCATTTTTTACGTACAAATAATTTTGCTGGTTTTTCTTTCCGACTATCGTCATTGGATGAACTAGACGATTTCTATAATAGTCATATAAATGATCCAAAATTTGAGTTCTTCCATCCTAAATTGGAAGAAATGCGTAAGAAATTGATGGCTGATGTTAGTGACTTCCAAGATTTAATAGCAACAAAAACCTTTCCTGGTGCATATCAAGACACACAAACAGTTCCACCAGAGTGGGAAACTAAATGTCCTGAATATTTTTGGGAGGTAGTTAATAAAATACATAAAACCACAAGTAATATTTGTGAAGATTATGATATGATTATTAAGTTTGGGAAAAAAGTTATTAAGCAAGTATAATAAGTATGAGAAGACAATATGGCCACATGCCGCAGTTGTGTGTCGATGAGCCTCAGATGGTAAAGAAAGTTGTGGTGAAAGTGGCAGTTAGATAAATAAGGATTAAACGAATATACATTATATATTATATGATTAACATTGGAATTATCGGTTGTGGCTTCGTGGGTGGAGCGTTGAAGGATTGGTTGGAGCACAACAATCCGGAGTGCAAGTTGTTTATCAGCGACCCGCCGAAGGGATATAACGACGATTTGAGCAATATCGACATTGCTTTTCTGCAGATACATGTTCCTACTGAAGACGACGGCACGCAGGATTTGACGCTGATGAAGCAGTTGATTAAGAATCTGCCGGATGTGCCTGTGTTTGTCCGCACCACTATTCTTCCTGGTTCCAGCGAGATGTTAACGCGTGAAACGGGTCATCAGGTGTGCTATATGCCCGAATTCCTGACTGAGCGTACATATATTGAGGATTTCAAGAAGCAGACAATGGTGTTCACGGGCTCGCATGAGCTGCTTACTAAGATTTTCGTTGGTAAGAAGTTTACGGTGATGACTCCGTTGGAGGCTGAGCTTACGAAATATATGCACAATGTGTTTGGTGCCTATAAAGTTACCTATTTCAACGCTTGCCGCGAATATTGCGAAAAGATGGGAGCCGACTGGCGCAAGGTGCATACCGGAGTGCTTCTTTCGGGCTATATCAGCGACACTCACTCCTATGTGCCAGGTCCTGATGGTAAGTTCGGCTACGGCGGTAAGTGCTTCCCCAAGGATGTGAATGCTTTTGCAAAGATGACAGAAGGTACGCCTCTCGGAACGCTTTTGGAGCATCTGCATGAGCTGAACGTGCATTTCAGAGGGGTGGAGGAACATATATAATTTATAAAAGCTTATTATTGAATTGAAATATGAAAAAAATCATGCTCGTTTTCGGAACCCGACCGGAGGCAATTAAAATGTGCCCATTGGTGAAGGAGTTTCAGAAATATCCGAATGATTTTGAGACCGTGGTGTGCGTGACGGGGCAGCATCGTGAGATGCTCGATCAGGTGCTTCACATATTCGATGTGATGCCTGATTACGACCTCAATATCATGCAGCAGGGACAGGATCTTTACGATATTACAGCGAGAGTGTTGGTTGGACTTCGCGATGTGCTGAAAGAAGTGAAACCTGATGTGGTTTTAGTGCACGGCGACACCACAACGAGCATGGCGGCTGCAATGGCGGCGTTTTACCAGCAGATTCCTGTTGGACACGTGGAAGCTGGCTTGAGAACAAATAATCTCTACAGCCCTTGGCCAGAGGAGATGAACCGCCAGGTGACGGGAAGGATTGCGGAGTACGATTTTGCACCGACTCCATTGAGCAAAAAGAATCTTTTGGCGGAAAATATTGATGAGAAAAAGATAACAGTTACAGGAAATACTGTCATTGACGCGCTTTACATGGTTGTCGATAAGATTAAAAATGATGCAAACCTTGAAAAACAGCTGAAAGACAACCTGTTGAAAGCGGGATACGACGTAACAGAGCGAAGGATTGTTCTCATTACCGGCCATAGACGTGAGAACTTCGGCGATGGCTTTATCAATATGCTTACGGCGATTAAAGACCTCGCGATGAAGTATCCCGATGTTGATTTCGTTTACCCGATGCATTTGAATCCTAACGTTCGTCGGTACATTGCTGAGGTTAATAACCAATCAACAATAACCAATAACCTGTATTTCATTGAGCCGCTTGAATACCTGCAGTTTGTGTATCTCATGGAGAAATGCAGCATTGTTTTGACCGACTCGGGTGGCATTCAGGAGGAGGCTCCGAGCTTGGGTAAGCCGGTTTTGGTTATGCGAAACATCACAGAACGCCCCGAGGCTCTTGAAGCAGGCACTGTTAAACTTGTTGGAACTGATCACGACAAGATTGTTTCGGAGGTTGGTAAGTTGTTGGACGACAAGACATATTACGACAAAATGAGCAGGGCAATAAACCCTTACGGTGACGGAAAGGCTTGCAGTAGAATAGTTGAAACATTAAGAAAATGATTAACGTAATAGGTTTAGGATATATCGGATTGCCGACGGCTTTGATGCTGGCTTCACATGGTGTTGAAGTTATAGGTACTGATTATAATAAAGAGTTGGTGGCTACGCTGAATTCGGGCAAGACTACCTTTAAAGAAAAAGGTCTTGACGAGCTTTTTCGTGCAGCTCTTGCAAAAGGCATTAAATTCACAACGGAGTACCAGCATACCGATATGTATATCGTGAGCGTTCCAACGCCTTACGACAAGTTTAGCAAGAACGTCGATGCCAGCTATGTGGTGGCTGCGATGAAGGAGGTGATGAAGGTTTGTCCGAAAGGGGCTACCATAGTGATAGAATCGACTATCAGCCCGGGAACTATCGACAAATATGTGAGGCCGATAATTGATAAAGACATTAACATTGTTCATGCCCCGGAACGAATCATCCCGGGCAATATGGTGTATGAGTTGTTGCACAACAACCGCACAATTGGTGCCGACAGCCGTGAGGTTGGCGAGAAGGTGAAGCAATACTATTCGACTTTCTGCCAAGGCGAGATAGTAGTGACCGACATCCGCACAGCTGAGATGACGAAAGTGGTTGAAAACACTTATCGTGCCGTGAATATCGCTTTCGCAAATGAGTTGTCGAGAATTTGCCGTCACGACAATATGGATGTGTATGAAATCATTCGCATTTGCAATATGCATCCGCGTGTGAACATTCTTCAGCCAGGTCCAGGCGTTGGCGGACATTGTATTTCGGTCGACCCTTGGTTCTTGGTTGGTGACTATCCACAATTGGCAAAGGTTATCGATGAGTCGATGAAGACTAACGACAGTCAGCCGGTGTTTGTGCTCGAGCGCATCTATGAGATAATGAAGGAGAATAACATTGCTGATAGTCAACGAGTTGGCCTTTATGGCATTACTTATAAAGAAAACGTCGACGATGTACGCGAGAGCCCGACTTTACAGCTGCTCGATATCCAGAAACGCCATTTGGCTCAGCCGTTGAAGACTTTCGACCCATTTTTCACCGACAAATCCATTGTGCCGAACCAGATTTTGGACTTCGACCAATTCTTGAAAGAGGTCGACATGGTTGTTATCATGGTTAAGCACGACCACATCAAGCAGAATTTCGACAAATTGAAGGGCAAGGTGGTGTTGGATTGTCATAATATTTGTAAGATGGATGGGGTGTATCATATATAAAATGGATTTGGCTGAAACAAGAATAACCTATCATCACTTCAGCTAAGGAATAATTGTTTGGTATGAAAGTGTTTTCACAACGATACGGATATACTCAGATTGATGATACTTTTGTCAGAGAAAAGATGACAGAAGCGGTGGAGAATGCCATTTGTAATTGTTGTGATGATTTGAAGAAGTCATTAGAAGCGATATCGTTTGGCGACACTGATTATTACAGAGGAATGGAGGAAGTACTATGGAGATATTTCCTAAACATGAGGTTGTCTGACTTTAATTACAGATATTCTTACAGGGTTGTTCTAGTAGACTATATCAAAAGTAAATCAAATCCTTGGTACAAAAAGCTCGATATATTAGAGAACGCTTTGCGTTATCTTTATGCGTTGTCGGAGAGGATTGGCACCGTTGCAAGCAGAGTTAATCATTTTGTATATTCGTTAAACAGCGATTTCAAAAGGCTTAATTATGCATATCGAATTATTGACAAGCAGATTGTAGAGGTTACATCAGAGGAAGAAATAACGTCCATCAAGAAAGCTTTGGAGGAGAATAAGGATAATATAAAGGAGCATATGACCAAGGCTCTGGAACATTGTTCTCAAAGGCCTACGGGGGATTATCGTAATTCAATAAAAGAATCAATATCTGCAGTTGAAGCTCTCTGTAGGGAAAAGACTGGAGAAAGCACATTGGGCAAGGCACTTCAAAAGCTTGAAAAAAGCGGAGTAGTTATACCTGCAACACTGAATGCTGCGTTTGACAAGTTATATACATATACAAATCAACCAGATACTGGTATACGCCATGCTATAATGGATGATGATGGCAAATATACCCCTGGAGTGGATGAAGCAGTTTTCATGCTGGTATCATGTTCCGCATTTATCAATTACTTGAACAAAAAATAAAGAAGGGGTTGATTGATAAAAATTATAACAAAGTTTGATTATGAAAAACCATCTTGTTACTTTAATACTACTTTTGCTTGCCGTAATCGCATTTGGGCTTAAGTTTTTCGTAAGTGATTCTTTTACAGATGTTTTTGATGTTGTGGCCTTTGTTTTAGCAATTTTTGCAGCTATAGCAGAGATAGTATTATCTGAGCGTGGCATGAAAAAGATAAAAAATGGAATAGATAACATCGCTGTTTGGGAAACATTGAGCTCGGAAAATTATAAGAAACTTGAACAAGAAGGTAAAATAGACGAGAATAAGTTCTATGCTACTTATGAAGATTAACAATTATTATTCATTTTGCAAAAATACAATAAACATAAAAAACTATGATTAACGTTGGAATTATAGGATGCGGCTTCGTGGGTGGAGCCCTCAAAGATTGGTTAGAACACAACAACCCTGAGTGCAAGCTTTTCATCAGTGATCCTCCTAAGGGATATAATGATGACCTGAGCAATGTGGACATTGCATTCCTTCAGATTCATGTGCCAACTGAAGATGATGGCACGCAAGATCTGCGATTGATGACGGAATTGATCAAAAAGCTTCCTGATGTACCTGTCTTTGTCCGTACTACTATTCTTCCTGGTACCAGCGACCGCCTCTCGCGCGAAACGGGCCACCAGGTGTGCTACATGCCAGAGTTTTTGACTGAGCGTACACACATTGAAGATTTCAAGAAGCAGACCATGGTCTTCACGGGTGCTCATGAGTTGCTGACCAAGATTTTTGTCGGCAAGAAATTTACTGTTATGACACCATTGGAGGCTGAGTTGACAAAGTATATGCACAATGTGTTTGGCGCTTATAAGGTTACATATTTCAATGCTTGTCGCGAATACTGCGAGCAGATGGGTGCTGACTGGCGCAAGGTGCATACGGGTGTACTGCTTTCTGGTTATATCAATGACACTCATACCTATGTTCCAGGCCCAGATGGCAAATACGGCTATGGCGGCAAGTGTTTCCCAAAGGATGTCAATGCTTTTGCCAAGATGACAGAAGGCACACCTCTCGGCACACTGCTTGAGCACCTCCATGAGCTGAATGTGCATTTCAGGGGGGTAGAGGAGCATATATAATCAAAGCAGTTTCCTAGTCTTAACGCGCAACTGGAACTGCGATAGGGGCTGAAGGGTCATCCGCACGGCCTTGAAGCCCCAAGATATAAGGACATTGGTCCTATGAATAATTCACTTTAAGATGAGAAAACTATTTGTTATTTTTTTGACGATAATAACAATCCTTGCTTTTTCAGCATCCTCAGTGATGGGCTGCAATAGGGTTGTTGTGCGGCAGGGTGACGACTTAGTTAAGGTTTTCTCAGCTAAAAACACCAAATATATTATAAAGGAGAATCTTGATCTTTGTGGAAGGAAGGTAAAGATAGGCAGTGGTAGCACGTTGGTGTTTTGTGGAGGGTCGATGGCAAATGGCACAGTTGTGGGCAATAATACCAAAGTTAAGGCCAAAAACTATGAGATTTTCAAACGAGGTTATATGCGCTATAGGGCTTGTATAGAAGCAGATGCTAAGCCTAACTCACCTCCTACGGTAATAAAAGAACACCATAACTGTCTGGTCATTGAAGGTACTTGGAACAACAAGACATATGGCACCAATTGGACAGGATTGACGAATGGCAGTGAAGAGGATGTGATGCTCGCTGTAAAGAATTATGTTTTGCTTCACAGAGAAGGTTCGGTTGTGGTGTTTCCAACTTTTAATGCTTGGGGGTATGAGTCAACAAAACTGCCAAGTGGTTATGTGCTTGATTTCAATAATTCATATATTAGCTATCCGGATAATCTTGATGTATGGGTGGACAAATCGATATCAATTCCTGATGGCTCAAAATCATGCTCGCTCGAAAGCGGATATGGTTTGATAAGCACAGATAGTCATACAACTATAAAAAACTTATATATAGATGGCAAATCCACATATCGACAAGATGAGCCAATAAGATTAGGGGTATCATGTATTATATCAATAGGCAATGCTAAGAATGTGATATTTGATAATGTCAGCATCTCAAATGTATTAGGCCCTGCAGTGACTGTACAGTCTGGCGCAAAAGATCTGACATTTAAGAATTGTAGATTCTACAATATTGGTGAACATATAGTATATTCCCACCAATATTTAGGTTATTGTCATTTTGAAGGTTGTACTTTTGATACTTGGGATTCAGAGCGCTTATCCGTATATAGAAATGGGTTGGACTATTTGTACAAACATACGCCTCCAGTTGATGAAAAGATCGCATCGTACGATGAGCTATATCATTTTGAATTAACTTTTTCAGAGTGTACATTCAATAACCCTAAACGTGTCAATGAACAAGGTCGTACGCTTGGTGGTTTTTTGACGTGTGTTTTTCCTGTTGTTGTGGAATTGAACGATTGTAAGTTCTTAGGACATATGCCGGCATTTAACCCGGGTAGTTGTGATATTTCTGAAAAGAGTGGAAAAGTATACAGCATGATTGTTAAAGGGTGTGATGGTGCGCCATATGTTTATTCTACTAGATCTGGGGGAAATGTTTTAACAGAGTTTTACGACTGTGTGAATATCCCATTTCGTACTGTCTATGCTAAGCGATATGAAAGATGCAAACTCTTTCTTGATGTTAACGAGAACAATATTGAAAATGTGTCGTCATCTTTTGAGATGGAGTTTGGATATCCGTTGATTATAAAAGATTGTGAATTTACCGATATTGGGACTGGAAATAAAATCAACCATCCTATTTTTCATCGTGCTGTGATTTTCGAACATTGTAAGTTTGTTAACAATGTTAAACGTGACGTGGTGGCAAATATTGTTATTGTTAAAGCGGATTCTCCAATTATAATTACTTACACAAATTGTGTGTTTGATATACCAGACTATTCATTGGTTGGCGGTAATTATAAAGAGGGAGAGATTGTTGTTGAGAATTGTGATATTAAAGCAATTAGCCCATTGAGAACAATACACATGTATTAATCAATTGTGACATGACAGATGTAATAAAAAATAAACAAATGGCTGTTAATAAAACTAAAATAGCAAAAAATACGATAATGCTTTACATCCGTATGATTTTAGTGATGGCTGCCATGCTGTTTACAACACGAATCGTACTCAAAAATTTAGGAGTAGAGGATTACGGAATATACAATGTTGTTGCTGGAATTGTGACAATGTTTGCCTTCTTGAATAGCGCAATGGCTGGTGCTACCCAACGATTTCTTTCATTTGAACTTGGAATCAATGATGAAAAGCGTGTTAATATGGTGTTTTGTCAGTCGGTTATAATACACGTGATTATTGCCGTTATAATTGTTGTTTTGGCCGAGACGATAGGCCTTTGGTTTGTATATAATAAACTGACAATACCAAATGACCGTTTTGAGGCGGCTATGTGGGTGTATCAGATAGCTATCCTTTCATTTGTTTTCCATATTATCAATGTACCATATAATGCATCTATCATTGCGCATGAGAAAATGAGCGTTTATGCGTGGTTAAGTATATTGGATGTAGCATTAAAACTAGGTATTGCGTATCTTATTTCTGTGAGTCCCTATGATAAGTTGATATCATATTCTTTACTTATTCTAATAACGACAATAGTTTTATTTCTTTTTTATAGAACATACAGCAAACGTCATTTTAGTGAGTGTACATTTCATTTTATTCTAGATAAGCCTAAATTTAAAGAAATGTTTTTCTTTGCAGGTTGGAATATCATAGGCAATATGGCATTTGCATTACGTAATCAAGGTTCTAACATCTTATTGAATATGTTCTTTGGTCCTGTTGTTAATGCAGCTCGAGGCGTGGCACATCAGGTTGATTCAGCAGTTGAACAATTTGTTACTAATTTCCAAACAGCAAGTAATCCTCAGATAGTAAAGTCTTACGCCCAAGAACAATACAATGAAACCATGAAGCTTGTTAGTCAGTGTGCAAAATTTTCATTCTATTTGATGATATTACTGGGATTACCAATTATTTTTCAAGTTGATTATATATTGTCTTTATGGTTAACAGAAGTTCCTGCATATACACCAATTTTTGTACAGCTAATTCTTTTAAATGGTATCATTGATTCTATCTCCAAAGCTTTAAAAACCCACGTCAAAGCCACAGGTAAAGTAAAATGGTATATGATAATTCAGGGAGGATTCTATCTGCTTGCTTTGCCTGTAATATATATCTTCCTTAAACTTGGATATTCACCTATTAGCTCGGTACTAATTCTTGTTATTTTTACATTTCTTGGAACATTCTTACGTTTGTTTCTTGTTAAAAGCGTGGCAAAAGGTTTTTCTATTGAATATTTTTTACGAAAGGTGCTATTCCCAACCACAATAGTTGGAGGAATAACAGCCGGTTTATGTTTTGTATATTCAAAGTTACTTCCGACAATGTCTTTTGAGGCGTTAGTCATCAATACCATAGTAATGGTTGTAGTTACAGCATTTTTCGTCTGGTTTGTTGGTGTCACTAAAAGTGAAAAAACATATATACTTAATTTGATCAAAAAAGTTATAAAGCGATGAGAGATAAAAATTGTCAGATGGTTGTAAACAATGAGCTTTGTTTCGGTTGTGGCACATGTAACGTGGTTTGCCCAGTAAGGGCAATTTGTATGGAGTTTTCGTCAATTGGACGTCTTATCCCTGAAATAAATGAAAATGCATGTATTCGGTGTGGACTGTGTGTGAAAGCTTGCCCTGGAATAGATTTGTCAGGTAAGTTGGCAGAGCTAATTGATTCAACATTGCTTGGTGAAGTGAAAGAGGTTTTGTATGGTCGCAGTGCTAATGAAGAAACTTTTAACAATGCTCAAAGTGGTGGCGCCGCAACAGAAACCATAGCATACCTTCTTGACGAGGGTCGTATAAATGCGGCATTGGTGGTTGTTCAGGAAAAACAGCATGCCAAATATCGTATTGTTACGGCCTCACGTGATCTTTTTGCGAGTCAGACTTCACAATACACACCTGTAGACTTGTTGAGTGGACTACCTCTACTAATGGACTACCAACATGTTGCTGTAGTTGGCATACCTTGTCATATAGAAGGTATTGTTAAACTTAAAGAACAATTTCCCAATAAATTCACAAATATTGAATACCTGATTGGCTTAATTTGTGCGGGAACTCAGTCGCAACTTATGGTGGATGTTGTTAAACGTGTTGGAGAAAAGAGAATTGGTCCAATTGCTGAAAATGATGAAGTTAGATGGCGGCAAAAAAAGTTCAGTAATTACAAACGTGCTGATATTGCCATAGTTTCATCGGATGGGAAGGTGCGAATGCTTGAAAACGATATCCGCCATACGGCTAAAAAATACCTCTCATCGCCACGGTGCAAACTTTGTTTTGATAAATTGAATCTATATGCCGACATTGTATATGGTGATGCTTGGGGCGTGAATGGTATCGACACCAAGCAAGGAGGCAATATTATTGTTTGCCGTACAGACAAGGGTAAGTCATTGATTGATGAAATGATGTCGAAAGAACGGCTTGTTGGTTGTTCGTGCCCAATAGAAGATGTATTGAAAGGCCAGGGTATGCCAAAAAAGAAGAAGATGGTGGATTCGATGATGACCATATATAGTCAGAAGAATTGGCGACTACCGGGCTGGATAAAAGGTGATGTGTTTAAAGCGAGTGATAAGAATATCGAAACTCTCAAGAAAGATGTTGAAAACTATATGGCACGAAGTAAACGTAAGCCTGAGAAGGTGATTAGAGAGGTTGCAAAAAAAATCAACCGACAACTTATGATAATAGATGTCAAAAAGTTTTTGAGAAAAATAATAAATAAATAAAAATCAATATTATGGTAATACAATTAGATGGCGGTTCAAGCACTAACAAAGGGGCGCAACTAATGATGGTTGCAGTGATTCAAGAATTGAAACGCAGTTTCCCTGATGCAAAACTTATTGTCAATAATAATAATCCAGATGATAGGTTGATTAGGTGCTTGTATGGGAACAATTATAAACTTCTAAGAAAAAGATCTTTTTATAGGTTTGTATCAAAATTAAGATTAGAAAAAATAGCGAGTTTGTTTTCCAGAAAACTGTCAAATTTTTTTACAGTAAAGCATGCCGTTAAAGGATCGAATGTTATGTTTAATATTGGAGGTTTCCAATTTGGTGACCAGTGGAATCATAATCAAAAAAATATTGCAAATTGGAGGGATTATCTTTTAAAATTACATCGATATGGCACTAAAATCGTTTTTTTGCCACAAGCTTTTGGTCCTTTTGAAAAGGAGGGAAGCAAAAAAATGTTGAGTGTATTAGACGAATTTGCAGATATTTTGGTGGCACGAGATGAGGTTTCGTTATATTATTTAACATCGGAAATAATTAAAAAAGATAAGGTTTTGCTTTATCCTGATTTTACTGCTTCCGTAAAAGGTGTTGAAACAGAATATTCAAAAAAACATAAAAATAAGATATGCGTCATTCCAAATAGTAAAATAATCCAAACAGGAGTAATGGATTATGAATCTTATCAAAAGGCAATTGTTAAAATAATTGATCATATTTGTAAAAATGGTTACAAAGTGGTTCTTTTGAATCACGAAGGGCTTGGAGATTATAATCTATGTAAATCTATTGCGTCACAAACAAATGATGAGGTGGCAATTGTCACGGGGTTAAATGCAGTTGAAACCAAAGGTGTGATAGCTTCTTCTTATATGGTAATCTCTTCGCGCTTCCATGGAGTGGCAAATGCACTTAGTTCTTGTGTTCCTTGCTTGGCAACTAGCTGGAGTCATAAATATCAAAAGCTCCTTGATGAATATGAACAATATGATAATTTGCTTGATTTAACTGATATTGATAAGGCGTATTCAATGGTTGATAGAATGCTTGTTACGACACAAAATGATAAAATAAGAAGCGTGTTAAAAGCGAAAAATGAAATAGTAAAAGCAAAGAATTTAGAGATGTGGAATACTATTTGGGAAATGATAAACAAATGATTAACACAATATTGTATAGTTAAGCCGCTATGAAAAACATATTGTTACGATCATATGAGATTGTTTTGTTTCTCTTTGCTATATCGATTGTCATGACTATGTATTCCATGACTGTTGGAGATGAAGAGGGACAATTATTTGGCATTAGTTATGGCTACTATGTATTACCATTGTTATTGGTCAACATAATCATATGTATAAATTTTTTAAGCTGTTTTAATTTTAAGGGAATACAAGGCTGGTTGGTTTTATGGATAATAATAGTCTCTTTTAATGTGTTATTGTTATCAACTAGGAAGGGAGCATACCTTATCCGTGTTAATCTTTGGACCACTTCATTCTTATCAGCATATTGTCTTGCAAGAATGAATGAAAACACGGTAAAGCAGATTGTTTATTTGTTTCTTATTATATACATTATTGGTCTGTTTTATTTTATACAAGGAAAATTATTTCAACTTGCCAATCTCAAAAGAGGTTTGGAGGATACTACAAATGCGATTTATTGTTTAGTATCCATTGTCCCGTTTTTAATGTTGTTGAAACAGAAGTGGCTTAGACTTTTTCTATTGATTATCGCTTTTGTGTGTACGTTGTATTCCAATAAACGTGGTGCGGCAATTGTAATGGCTTTAGCTATGATTCCAACCATTAGCAATGTTTTTGAAGGAATGCAAAATAAAAGATCAAAAAGGTTTTTAATAATCGCAACGGGTATTGCTATAGTATACCTTTTATATTATATTGGTGGCGCCTATCTTAATGGAAGATTGTTTGAAAGGTTTAAAGAGGTTGAAGAAACCGGAGGCTCTGGGCGATCAGAAATATGGGCCAATGTATTAGATGCATATAATAGTTCAAATTTTGGAGAACAGTTATTAGGTCACGGGCATTATGCCGTTAGTAGCTTGGGTAATGCTACTGCCGCACACAATGATTTTTTAGATGTATTATATGACTATGGTCTTGTTGGATTATTTGTTTATGTAATGATACATTTGTCTTTAATAGCAAAGATTTTCAAATTAAGAAAAACAAAAAATGCAATCATGTGGCCATACATTACGATGTATGCAGTGTTTCTGATCATGTCGTTGCTAAGTATTTTGATTGTGCAGCAACGATATATAATCTTTATGGCTGTTTTTTGGGGATGTATGGAAGGATGTAGATTTAGATATCGAAGTTAAATAGTTAATAATAATGAAATTTCATGTTTTTTTTAGGAAATTGTGGCATTTTCCGTCTTTTATCGGGAAAAATATTCTATATGGATTCCGATGGTGGTTAAGTAAACAGGCCAAACATTCTGTTATATGCTGGATGATCCCAGGACTTAGGCCTGTTATTTGGCGTTGGTGTGGAGCAAAAGTTGGGAAAAATGTAAGCATTGGCTGGGAGGTTTTCCTTGATGTCATGTATGCAAAGTATCTTACCATTGAAGATGATGTATGGATTGCAAATCGATCTACGGTTTTTTGTCATCGTCGTGTTATGGATGATTATCACATAGGAGATCGCTATAAAGAGCTTCCACAGAAACCTCGTCCTGTTGTGATAAAGAAAGGTGCGTGCATTAGCATCGGAACAACGGTTATGCCTGGACTTACTATTGGTGAGGGCGCTGTAACAGGAACGGGTGCATTGATAACAAAAGATGTTCCGGCCTGGACAATTGTTGCTGGTGTGCCGGCTAAAGTAATCAAAACACTTGAACCTAGAACGGAATAAAAGAAAGATGAAACAAATCATAATTAATGCCGATGATTTTGGTATCAATGAGGTAGTGACGGCTGAAATTGAAAATCAGATAAAAGCGGGCAATGTTAGTTCCACGACAGTGATGGCTAATGGTTTATGTCTTGATAAGGTTAAGCGTTTTGCAACTTTTCACCCTGAAATATCATTTGGCGTTCATTTGTGTCTATCAGAATTTGACTCAATAACTAAGAGTAGCAGTCTTCGTCAATCAGGAATAATTGACGAAAATGGTAGTTTTATCCACAAAGAGATTTTTAAATTAAAACAATTCTCTGAAGATACCAAAAAAGCAATCAGCGAAGAGCTTAATGCTCAAATAGATATTGTATCATCAATGGGTTTCCCAATATCTCACGCAGATAGTCATCATCATGTGCATACCATTTATCCATTGAAAGAGGTATTTGCAGATGTGTTAAACAAAAGAGGAATAAAAAAGATAAGGATAGGAGGAGATTTTCGTACATGGCAAACGAGACGCCATGTACTGTTATGGATTAGGCGTTTGAGATTGAATAAATATTATAATTCACATTTTATCACAACCAATGCCTTCTATTCATATGCTGAATATTTAAAAATGGGTCAAAGATGTGGAGACAATATCATTGAACTAATGTGTCATCCTGGACATCCAGGTCAACAGTATCGCGATGAGATGAAGTCGGCTGAATTAAAAGAGGCATTAAAAAGTGAAGATATAAAACTGATTACTTACAATGACCTACATTAAGGATTTTTCAGTTATTGTACCTGTTTGGCGAGGAGCCATCAACTACCTTCCGAGATTATTTGATTCAATCCCTGAAAAAAAAGGAATTGAGATAATAGTAGTGGACAACAGCAAGGAGCCAGTGAAACGCGAAGAAATAGAAAGCCCTCGTGAGATTACCTTGCTCCATTCTGCCCCAGAACGCCATGCTGGTGGCAGCCGTAATGATGGAATGGCTGCAGCAAAAGGAAAATGGTTGTTATTTGCCGATGCTGATGATTATTATACATCAGATGCTTTTGACACATACTATTCAAAATTAGATTCAGACGCTGAAATAGTATATACTGGTATGGGTGGAATTTACGAAGATACTGGCGAACCATCAGATAGAGGTGATGGGTATGCCCGTTTGGTACATAAGTATTGTGTTGGTGAAGTGGAAGAATACGATTTGCGACTTGGTTTTGCGTCGCCATGTTGTAAAATGGTGAGCCGTGAGTTGGTTGTTCGTGAAGGACTAAAATATGACGAAATTAGAGCAGGGAATGATATTTATTTTTCCCTTACGAGTGGTTTTTTTGCAAAAAAAATAGATGCTGTTGATACGACAACCTATATAGCCACAGTAAACAGAGGCTCTTTAACCAAACGACGAGACTATGAGGTTATTAAGGCAAGACTATACTCAAAACTGCATTGCAATCAATTTCTTCGAGAACACGGCTATTCGCACCATCAACATTCTGTTATGTTTGCTATGGCAGAGAGTCGTCATTATGGTTTATGTAAATCGTTGGAGTTTTTGAAGATGATAGTAAAATTTCGTCAAAACCCATTTTCGGGTTGTCGTAATTGGTTCAAGACTATAAAAAAAGACAGGGAACTAGGCAACATTGATGAAAAATATATAATAAAATAGTTTTGATAATTATATGTGACTATAAATATGAAAATCAACATTCTTTCTTCTGTATACCCTTCAGACAACGCTCCTAAAGGTACTACGCCTGTTGTGCATTATTTTGCTAAAGAATGGGTGGTAAATGGACATCAGGTCCATGTTTTTCACACAGAATCGGCCTTCCCTAAAGTGTATTATATAATTGGGAAATTATTTAAAAAGGCTTTGGATACACGACTTGGCCATTTGGTGCCAAATCAGATTCCTTCTGAATATAATGAGATTAAAGACGGTGTAATGGTTTCTCACCTGATTTTGAAAAAACACAAGCCTCACGGAAGATTTTCAAAAAAAGAAATAAAAAATGCTATGAAACATATTTCCAATTGCATAGACAAAGAGGGGATACCAGATTGCTTTGTCGGGCATTGGGATAATCCACAATTGGAGTTACTCCGAGCCTTGAAGGATAAGTATCAAAGGCCTACTTGTCTTGTATATCATAATAATAAGTTCGGTCAATTGCTCAAATGTTATGGTAGTGATACACGGCCATTGGTTCATGATATAGATTTGGTTGGTTTCAGAAATATTACTGCTCAAGCTGAATATGAGAAACTATTCGGGAAACCGTCTCTTTCGTTTATTGCAGCTTCTGGTGTTTCGCGACCTTTTATAGAGGCTGGATTATACTATGAAAAGGAAATTAGAAAAATTGATCATTTTGTTTATGTTGGCTCATTAATCAAAAGAAAATACCCAACTGCGATAATAACAGCCTTATCGCGATCTTTTCAGGATGAACTGTTTGACATTACTTATATTGGAGAGGGTGACGATAAGAAAAGTATTCAACATCGATTTGACGAATTGAAATGTAGAGGAAAGTTGATTTTTACTGGCAGAATACCTCGTGATGAAGTGATTGATTATTTGAAACAGTCGGACGTTTTTGTAATGATTTCTAAGGGAGAGATTTTTGGTCTTGTGTATTTAGAGGCAATGGCTCTTGGTTGCATAACAATAGCAGCTCGTCATGAGGGCATAGATGGCATTATTGAAGATGGAGTTAATGGTTTTTTGTGCGAAGCTGGAAATGTTGACGAGTTAGCAGCAATAATAACAAGAATAAGGCAAATGAGCCCCGATGATTTATTGTCAATATCAAAAAAGGCCAAGCAAACGGCATATGAATATTCTGATGTAAATGTGGCCAACAATTATATGAATGAATTGAGAAAAATGATTGTATGAAACTCACTTATATATACGGAAAAATTTGGAATAGAATACGAGGCAAGTGTATTGCATCCAGTAAGGTTGATAAAACATCGGTGGTTGGAATGGGTTGTAATATAGTGGGCACAGTGATGGGAAAATATTCTTATTGTGGCGATGACTGTCAGATAGTAAACACGGAAATAGGCTCTTTTTGCAGTATTTCTGATCATGTTTTCATTGGTGGTGCCGAGCATCCTATGAACTGGGTTAGTACGTCTCCAGTTTTTCAGAATGTGCGGCATAGTGGTCCGAGAAAACGATTTGCTAAGTTTGGTCTGCCTAAGTCAAAAAGAACTGTTATCGGTAGTGATGTTTGGATTGGACATGGTGTAACAATCAAACAAGGTGTAACTATTGGACATGGAGCGATAGTGGGAAGCAATGCTTTGGTTACAAAAGATGTTCCACCTTATGCTATAGTTGGAGGTGTGCCCGCAAAAGTTATAAAGTACCGATTTGCCGAAGATATTATAAAAACATTACTATCCACTAATTGGTGGTTAGCATCGGATGAAAAGTTGGCCAAGTATTCAAAATTCGTAACAGATTGCAATTCGTTTATAGACAACTGGGTGGGTTGATTATGGGAACGTCATCTACAACGTTAATTATTTAATTGAATATCCATGAATATCCTTTTCCTTTTCGTATCCTTGCCAGATCTTTCCAATGATGGTGGTTTATTCCCTTCCTTGATTCATGAATTTGTACGACAAGGTCACAAAGTGTTTGTTTCTTCTAGAGGCAAAAATGTAGAAAAGACGGAAGTGATAATAGAGGGTGGAATACCTGTGCTTCGTGTAAAATGTCCTGAATTTACTGGTGTTTCAAGCAATGTAAAAAAGGCTTTGGCATATCAGGAGTACGTGGTGAAGCAGAGATTCTATATAAAGAAGTTTTGGGGCAAGGAAAAATTTGAAGTTATATTCTCACATTCACTCCCGCCAGAGTTGGCCTATGTTGTCGATGGATTAAAGCGTCATTTCAAATGTAAGTTTTATCTTGAAATACCTGATTTTACATGGGAGGATGCCGTGGCATACGGTTATTTTAAGAAAAACAGCCCAATAGGTTTGTATTATCGTTTTTGGGAACGAAAAATGTTTAAGTGCGCCAATTTTATAGGTGTTCCTACCAAAGGTAATGTGACGTTTATTCGAAATATGTATCCTTGGATATCTGAGGAAAAATTTGCTGTTTTCCCATTTTGGTTGAGGCCGTTTGAGGCAATAAAAGACGAAAGTCTCAAAGAACGCATTGGCTTGAAAGACAAATTTGTTGTGATATATGGAGGCAGCGTGGGCGCTGCACAGCGGATAGAGCATTTTGTGGAGTTGGCAGAAGCTTGTTCTGAATACAAGGATATGGTATTTCTTCTCCTTGGTAAAGGGTCGTATTTACCAGTGATAAAACAAATGGCAGAAGATAAACAACTGTCAAATGTGGTTTTTAAAGATTTTATTCCTCAGCAGGACTATTTGCGATTATTGGCTTCATGCGATGTGGGTATGATTATTCTGAATGAAAAAATGGCCACACCAAATTTCCCTAGCAAATCACTATCTTATTTGAATTCAAGAGTACCCATTTTGGCTGCACTTGATCATGTAACGGATTTTGGTGAGTATTTGGAGGAAAATGGTGCTGGTTTGTGGGGCTATAGTGATGATATTGAAGGATTAAAAAAACAATTGCTCAAATACTACAATTCAAAAGAATTGCGGGAACAAACAGCCCGAAGAGGGTATGAGTTGTTTGTCAACAATATGACCCCTGAATGTGCATACAATTTTATCAGTTCACAAATTGGAATATAATATGGAATATACAATCAAACAGCTTCTTTTCGATGATGGAGATGTGTCGTTGCAAAAAGTTGCCGATCTTCAAAATATTGTGTATGAAGGCAAGCATAATTTTAATGTTAGAGGGTTCAGACAGTGGTATTTGAATAATCCTGCTGGTAAGGTTATTTCCTTCAATGCCTTCTATGGTGATGAACTCGTTGCCCATTATGCTTGCATTCCCTATAAGATGGAAATTGAAGGCAGAGTGGTTATGGGTTTGTTTGATATGGCCACGGTTACACATCCTGAACATCGAGGCAAAGGGCTATTCAAGAAATTGGCCCAAACCACTTATGATTATGCTAAGTCGAATGGTTTTGAATTTGTGTTGGGTGTTGCCAATGCTAATAGTTTCCCGGGTTATATGAAGTATTTTCCTTTCACCTTTGTCGGGCAGTTGGAGGTTAAGATGGGTATGGGAACAAAGATTGAATGCGATGGGGATAAAACATTTAAGGTATTTAGAGACACAGAAATTTTCAATTGGAGACTTGATGCTTGCAAGGCAAATTATTGCAGAAAGAAGAATGCCTTGGTGGGTAGATACAATTCGTTTGTTCAAACATTTATGGGTACTTACTCTGACACATTGTTGGATGGCACTAACGCAAAAGACAAACATTGGGGTTTCAGGCCAAAATTGTATGTGGGCATGGGGGCCAGATTTGGAAGTATATATCTTACAGTGCCTAAATTTATCAAGCGGTCGCCATTCAATTTGATTTTCCTTGATTTGACCGATGGAAAACTGCCTAAGATGACCAAGGACAATGTGTTTTTCCAACTTTTTGATTTTGACGTGGCATGAACCTGATTACATTTGATATAGAAGAATGGTTTTTAGACTATTCAAAGGGGCTTGGAACAAAGGAAAAGAATGATAGGTATGTCAATTATCTAAATCAGATATTGGATGCATTAGATAGAAATCGTATTAAGGCCACATTTTTCTGTGTTGGAGAAATGGGGCGACTGTTTCCTGATGTCATTAGAAAAATACATGCTCAAGGACATGAAATAGGCTGCCATTCCAATATCCACACTTGGCTCAACAAAATGTCTGAAGCTGAATGTCGTGAAGATACACGGTGTGCTATTGACAGCATAGAACAGTGCATCGGTGAAAAAGTGAAAAGTTATAGAGCACCGGCTTTTTCAATTGGTGAAAAAAACAAATGGGCTTTTGAAATACTGGCTCAAAATGGTATAGAGAGAGATGCCTCGATATTTCCAGCAGCCAGATCATTTGGCGGTTTTGCGCATTTTGGACAGAAAACGCCTTGCATAGTGGAATACAATGGTGTTCGCATTAAGGAGTTTCCTATCTGTACAACAAAAGTGCTTGGAAAAGAAATGGCATATTCAGGTGGAGGCTATTTCCGATTCTTTCCGTTGGGTTTTGTGAAAAAAGAAATGAAGAAAAGTCCATATGCGATGTGTTATTTCCATATAGGTGATTTGGTTCCTGAGTCGCATGGCTTGCAGAGTAAGGCCGAATATGAGGCCTATTTTAAAGAAAAAGGAACGTTGAAGGCTCGCTATATGCGCTATATTAAAGGAAATCTCGGAAAGAAAAACGCTATTTCAAAGATGATGAGGTTGATTGATGATATGGATTTTATTAACCTGGCACAAGCAAACGAACAAATAGATTGGAATGCATCTCAGATTGTAAAATTATAAGATTATGTATAAACATTTTTTCAAAAGAGTTTTTGACTTCTTAATTTCACTTGTTGCACTTATTGTGATAAGCCCTTTCTTGCTTATTGTCATCATCGTTCTTCATTTTGCCAACAAAGGGGCAGGTGTATTTTTCTATCAAGAACGCCCTGGCAAGGATGAGAAGATTTTCAAATGCATCAAGTTTAAGAGCATGACAGATGAGAAAGACGAGAATGGCAATCTTCTGCCAGAACAGCAACGTTTGACCAAAGCAGGTGCTTTCATCAGGAAGTTCTCCATTGATGAGCTACCGCAGCTTATCAATGTGTTGAAAGGCGATATGGCTTTCATCGGGCCTCGTCCGTTGCTCGTTAAATATCTGACTCTTTACAGCAAAGAACAACATCGTCGTCATGAGGTGAGGCCTGGCATGTCGGGTTGGGCACAGGTGCATGGACGCAACAACATTACTTGGACAGAGAAATTTAAACTTGATGTGTGGTATGTTGACCACTGTTCGTTGTGGGTTGACATCAAGGTTATTTTCCTCACCATAAAAAATGTGCTTTCTTCGAAAGATATAGTATTAACAACAGGACCTTTTACAGGAGACAATTGATATGAAAAAAGTAATGATATTAGCTGGCGGTAACGACCAGATTGCATTAATTGAGGAATTGCGTCGCTATTTCAAGGGCGAAGTGGAGATAATTCTTGTGGATATGTCTGATAAGGTGAGAGCGATTCCTTTTGCCGACAAGTTCCTACAAATAAGCACCATGGACAAGATTGCTGTTTTGGCTGCTGCAAGAGAGGAGAAGATTGACTATATCCTTACTGCCTGTGGCGACCAGCCGCTTTCAACCATGGCATACGTGGCAACGGAGATGGGATTGCCAACCTATCTGAGCGAACAGGACGTGAGAGACCTTACCAACAAACGCTTCATGAAGGACAAGATGGTTAAGTCTGGTATTCCCACGGCCAAACATGTTTATATCGACAAGAATTGGGATGGAGTTATTCCTGATTTTGAATATCCGTTGGTGGTGAAACCTGTTGACAGCAACGGTAGTAAAGGAGTGAAGAAGGTGTTTACACCTGCCGACATGGAAAAGGCTTTGAAAGAGGCTTTCCAATACTCCTTGTCGGGCGATGTTATCATCGAGGAGTTTAAGCAAGGCGAGGAACTGTCGGTGGATGTGTATGTGGAAGGGACAACTGCCAAGTTACTCTCGATAACTGCCTCTAAGAAGATTCAGGAAAACAAGGATTCATTTACCATCATCCAGAGCTATTATCCGGCTCCAACGGATTATAAAGAGGAGCGAGTGCTTGAGATATGCCAAAAGATTGCCGATGCATGGCATTTGCACGACACACCGCTGTTGGTGCAGATGATTCAGAAAGGCGATAGCTATAATGTTCTGGAGTTTAGTGCCCGCATGGGTGGCGGCTCAAAATATCGCTTGATTCAGGTGCTTTCGGGTGTGAATATTATGGAAGTGTATGTGAAGATGGTGATGGGCGACAAACCAAAGGTTGCCCCGGCAAAGCAGTACAACAACGCCATCATGAGTTATATCTATTGCTACCCTGGCGTGTATGAATCGGTTGAAGGATTGGATGAGCTAAAGGCAAAGGATGTGATCATGGATTACTTCATATACCGTGGCCCTAATTCGGTGATAGAGAAATCAAATACCAGCAGCGATCGGGCAGCTGGTTTCTTGGTGGTGGGCGATTCACAAGAAGAAGTAGAAAATAAGTTGGCAGAGGCCAATGCCGTTTTGCGAGTGCTAAACGACAAGGGAGAGGACTTTATGCGTCACGATTTATTCCAGAAATAAAAAAGTTATGAAACTTCAACAATTGGCTAACGGCACTGTTTATCTCCAAGCTCCATTGAAGGCATACGAATTGGACAGTCGTATAATGGAAGAAAAATATGGCTTACGAGTGAGGCAACTCGACTATAATGACGACAAGGATTTGGAAACTTGGATGGACATCATCCATACTTCATACGACGATTGTCACTTTACACTTGATACGGCAAGAGACTATCTGTCAAACCATCAGTATATGAAAGAAGTACAATCGTTTGTGTTTCAAGAAGTTAATGAGGGTAGGGCGGTAGCTACTGTTTCAATCGGTGTGTATAAAACCAACCCCAGAATAGGAGGTGACTTTAGAATAGGGGTAACCAAGGAAGCACAAGGAAAAGGATATGGCAGGCTATGTATCTTGTTCGCTTTTTCGCAGTTGGCTGCAAGAGGTGTGAAATATGGAGAATCGGCTATAGCCTTCAAACGTAAAGAATCGTTGTATTTGCATTATGCCTTGGGTTTCAAACCTCAACCAAACACACGTTATTTAGCTAATAAAACTTCGGACAGTAAGATGAAAAATCTCAATTTTGTTTTAAAATATCGATTAAGAAAATCATATCGGGATTATTTGAAAAAAGAACGTAATCAATTTGTTAAATGAAAATAGCAGTTATAGGAGCTGGCAATGGCGGACAGGCTATTGCCGGTTATTTAGCCACACAGGGCTATGAGGTTGCTTTATATGATATTGCCGAAGAAAAAGTTAACGAACTGAGACTGCTTGGCGGCATACAGTTGGAAGGCCGTCTAAGTGGTTTCGGTAAACTTAACTGCATAACAACCAATATTAAAGAGGCTGTTAATGGTGCTGAAATCATTATGGTTACCACTATCGCCAATGCCCATAAGGCAGTGGCGCAAAGCATTGCTCCATACGTTGTGGATGGGCAAGTGATCATCCTCAACCCTGGCCGCACCTGCGGTGCATTAGTGTTCAAACAAGCATTAATGGAAGCTGGCTGCAAGGCCCGTTTCTATCTGGCCGAAGCGCAAACTTTGGTGTATGCATGCCGCATTGTGCAAAACGGCACGGTGAACATTATCGGTGTGAAGGATGAGGTACTGCTGTCGGCATTGCCTTCGAAGGATACCGACTATGTACTGAGCAAGATTAATCCGCTCTACCCAAGCTTTATGAAGACAACAAACATACTCCGCACTAGTTTGGAAAACATTGGTGCCATGTTTCATCCTTGCGTGCTATTGTTTAATGCCGCCACCATCGAGCGAAACGAGGTGTTCTGGTTCTATCGTGACATGACCGAACAGGTGGCTGCATTTATCGAGCGCTTCGACGCAGAGCGTTTGGCAGTTGGCAAGGCCTACGGCATTGATTTATTAGGCGCTAATGAATGGATTAAGTTTGCATATAAAGACACCGAGGGTGAAACTCTATGCGAACGAATGAGAAACAATCCTGCCTATCATGACATAAAATCACCATCCTCAATCTTTACTCGTCAGTTGACCGAGGACATCCCAACTGGCGTGTTGCCCATCATGGAATTGGGGCATGCCGCTGGAGTGGAAACTCCGCTTTTGGAATCAATGATTCATATTTGCGAAGCCTTGCTGGGTAAAGACCTGCATACGAATGGTCGTAACCTGAAGAATTTGGGTTTGGCTGGCAAGAGCAAACAAGAGATATTAGACCATATTACCCATGAAGCCTAATTTAAAAGACGTTTTCGGCTTTATAAAGCCCTTGGTAGATGTTCACACCATGGGGGTTTATACCATGGCTAACCTGCTTCGCGACTGTGGCTATAAGGTGTATGTGTCGAAAGACGACATCAACGAGGCTGTGGAGCAGATCCACAAAATCAACAACTACAGTTTAGTGAAGAAGTGGATTGTTGACAATAAAATCACCCGTCTCGGTTTTAGCTACCGCCTTGACCCCAAGGAAGGCAGCGACTATTTCATGAGCCTCTACATGCACTTGAAGGGTGACAATATGTTTGAGGAGCAGGGTGGCCAGCTCACCCAGATTTTCTTTGCCGGACTGCCCGACACTTGTGATATAGTGCGGGGTAAGACCAATGGCGAAGTGCTGGTATTCCCAGGCAACGAAAGCCCTATTGAGTCGCTCACCATGCTGAAGGTGCCGGAACATTTGATGCCGCAGGCGTTGAACCAAAAGAACCCCTACGACGATATGCGCTGGAACTTCGCCAAGAAGCTCATCGAGTCGGAAAAGTTCAAGATAGAGCCATCGCAAGACCACTACGGCTATGCCAAATGTGGTATGGATGATGATACCTATATCGAACGTCTGAAATATGCCCGCAGCAAACATGCCCTGCCGATTATCCGTACCCATTCTGGTCCATATAACCCCAACCGCTTGGAGGCTTTGAAAGAGTATAGTTCGTGGTGTCGCGATTTGGCGCAAAGTCAACTGTTGGATGTACTTTCCATTGGTAGCTCGCAGCTTACACAGTCGAACTTTGGTGAAGACTGGGAAGGCAAGCCCAATGGCGGTGGTGTGCCGGTAAACTCGGAAGCTGAATACCGCACCATCAAGGAAGAAGCACGACCTATGCTGGTGCGTACCTATTCTGGCACCAAGGATGTGCCGGGCCTGGCCAAGATTCACGAAAGGTCGTTGAACATTTCGTGGCACGCCTTGTCTTTTTGGTGGTTTGACGAGTTGGATGGCCGTGGTCATAACAGTTTGCTTGACAACTTGAAGGAACATTTTGAGGCTGTGCGGTGGATTGTCACCACTGGCAAGCCGGTTGAGCCCAATGTGCCACACCATTTTGCTTTCCGTGGTGCTGACGACATCACATATATCATTTCGGGCTATTTGGCAGCCAAGGCCTGCAAGAAGATGGGCGTGAAGCACTTGATTTTGCAGAACATGCTCAACACCCCAAAATACACCACCGGTGTGCAGGATTTGGCCAAGGGCAGAACCATGCTGAAGCTGGTTCGTGAGTTGGAGGACGACACTTTCCATGTGAGCCTGCAATCGCGTGCCGGCCTCGACTATTTTGCCCCCGATTTGGAGGAGGCAAAAGTGCAGTTGGCAGCAGTCACCTGCCTGATGGACGATTTGGAGCCCGAAAACGACAATAGTCCTGAGATTATCCATGTGGTGAACTACAGTGAGGCAGTCCGTTTGGCGACCCCACCTATCATCAAAGACAGCATTCGCATCACCCTCAATGCACTCCACGAATACCGCACCGCCCGTGCTTTGGGCAAGATTCCGAACATGAAGTATGACACGGAAGTCAAATATCGTGAAGAATCCTTGTACAACGAAGCTAAAGAAGCCATTGCAATGATGGAAAAGGCAGTGCCGAACCTCTACACGCCAGAAGGATTCTACAAAGTGTTTGTCGAAGGTTTTCTGCCAGTGCCATATTTGATGGATCAACACCGCAAGTTCCCGAAAGCCACACAGTGGCATACGGCTATAAAGAATGGTGGTATATCTGTTGTTGATGACGAGGGCAAGGTAATCAACACTTTGGATAGGTATAGGAAAATAATCTCGCAGATGCAGTAAGAAGGATTAATGGTTTGTTGAGAGGGTTTGTCAAGTTTGCGTTAGATGAGTAAGACGAAAAAGCATTATTATGTCGAAGAAATTAGGTTCATATAGTCCTGCTTTCTTTAAGATGAAAGTGAATGTGGACGGGGAGATTAATCTTAATATGATGGCTCCAAAAGATTTTTCTGTTTTTTTCCATGAGTACATTCATTTCATTCAGGATTTTACCACTGCCGCTTGTTGCCGTCGTATTTATGTTTATGGTGAATTTGTTCGACAATGCGTAATACAAATCACAGCTGGGCCAAAGGATTTTACCGTTCCCGTACAAGTTCCTGAATTGGAGAACAATGTTATGCCTAACATTGATGTGATGAACAGGGTGGAAGGCGATGATGAGGATATGTCGGTTGTCGTGATAAAAAACATTGACACCTTTCCGGAAAAGATTGTTGACAAAGATAGTAATAATCTGAAATTTGAAACTTTGGTTGTGACCACGATGGGTGATATGCCTATCTCAGTGGGTACTTATGCCATTAAAGAAAGTATGGCATATTTGGTAGAGCAGCTTTGCACAAGCGATCATGAGAAATCGCCTGATTTTCCATATAATATTGCCCGTTTGATTTGTGATTATATGCTGGGGAAAAACGCTGTAGATGACTTGAAACTATTGGCTTTGTGCGATGTTTCATTATTGACTAGCAATCCGGGTTTGTCGTTTTACAGGAATCTTTGTATGATTCGTGACGGTGTGATGGTTTTGAACAATCCCGAGGATGTATATGATTATTTTTATCGAAGTCGTTCTATTGCCTACGATACAGGTCAAGAGGTTCTCTCGATTACGGATTACATGCAAAGTGCATTTTTAGCTCTTGAGACATTGAAACAGTATTATGCACTTGAAAGACTGCAAGACTTGAATGAATGGCTTGAAAAGGTGTTTCTAACAGGAGTCGCATTTAGAATGAAACGACCATATTTCATGATAGAAATGGCTCGTGGGGCCAAGGATAAGGCTAATGGGGTTTTGCAATTTTTCGCCAAAGAAATTGGCTCTCCTCTGATTGAAAACAATCAGGGACAGATGTTTAAATTAGAGTTGCCGGGAGGTGAACCTCCCACTGAATATCTTTATGTTTTGCAACAAATCTATAACCTTTTTAAGAAAGGTGAAAAGGCTTGTACATTGAAACCATGGTGCGTCATAAAACTAGGAGAACCAGAAGCACCGGCTGACGCTCGGTGTGATTCTGCTCCGTGGTCGCGGTGTAGGGATACAAATCTTTGTCCTTATGCGCTCTTCTGGCATCACAGAAAGTTATCTACATTTATTCCAAGAATTGATGGCTAATAATAAAGAGGCTAAACTAACTGCATACGTAACAACAACATTTGGCGAAGTATATAAATCAGAACCTTACTTAGTTAAGGATATAGTAAAGCAAGGAGAATATGTTCGGTAACGAAATTTCATTATTGGACTGACACTTAAACTTATCAAAAAATGGTCAAGCTATTTGGAGTTTTCATTCTCATTTTTATTGTCGTTGGAATTATAGTAAAGTTTTTATGGGAAACTTTTTTTGCCAATGACGAGGAGAAAGCTGTTTATGATAAGCTGATAGAAGGTGGTATTACACTCATTCTTGCTACGATTCCTTCATTTTCGGAATCGTTGTTACAATTCTTGTACGATTTTCTAAATGTAGAGAAATCAGTAGCTATCAATGAATTATCTCCATGGTGGCTTGTTGCACTTGGCTTGTTGCTGTTAAGTGTAGGTGTTATATTGAAGATTATTGATGCGTCAGCCAAATGTGTTATACTTAATATGCCAGGAACCATTCATCACACCAAAGATGATGGGATATTAAAAGCACTTAATACCAATAACTGTGATGAGATCAAGATAAGTGCAGCCAATTGTCAAACCGAGATGCAAAAGATTTCTCAAACCAAAGTAAATGCGGTTTTGAGTGATATTAAATTACAAATGGATCGCTTCAACCGCATGTCAAACTATAAAAGGTGTTTCACCGGAATGGCACCCATACCTTATGTTATTTTGGCTGGAACAAAACACACAGGTAGCGATATTAGATACTATCTTGAATTCAATAAAGCAACTCAGCAATATACAAAACTTAATAACGAGAAAAAGTATCCAAAACTAATAAAATCCGAAATAGTTACAATTGATACAAATGAAATTGTTGTTTCTGTTTCTATAACGGCGGTTATAAATGATACAAACACCAAGCAATTCAAAATGCCAGTATTTAACCTATCACTTGAGAAAACAAAAGATAATGCAATTTATAGTAAGAAACAACTAAACGAGTATGTGGATGATACTGTTACATTCATTTCAGAAGTATGTAAGAAAAATAGTAACATTGCCAGGGTAAATTTATTGTTGGCGACTCAGGCGTGTTTTGCTTATGCATTAGGGGTGGCCCTCGTTCTAATGCAGAACCGTGTGCCTCAAATAGTTTCATATCATTATGTTGCACCTTCATATACAACTGGAATAGTTATCAATGGTCGAGAGTCTGGTCATATTGTCAAAGTATAAAGATTAAATAATGTACGATTTAAGCACTGAGTTCAATAGGTTCTATAATAATGAAGTTGTTCTTGCAGGCAATACTCAGACAGATCTTTTTGAAAAAGGCAAACTGAACATTAAACGCTTGAAAGAAGGACTGAAAATCTATAATGAAAAACATGGGACATCCTTCAAAGTGTCTGAAACTATAACTCAAGGCAGTATGGCCATGAACACAGCTGTTCAGAGTGATTCAAAAGACTTTGACATAGATATGGCCATTGTATTTCGTGATAATAATGTAGGGAATATTGGCTCTCAGGCGATAAAAAATATAGTTGTTGAGGCATTGACGTACAAATGCGGCCAGTTTAGTGCAACTCCTGAAAAGAAAACCAACTGTGTACGAATAATCTATAGAGAGGGGTACCATATAGACTTTGCTATATACCGAAAAGACATTGATGTATATGGCAATGCTACATACTATCATGCTGGGAGTGATTGGACAAAGCGAGATCCTAAAGCTATAAATGACTGGTTTAAGAATTGTGTCGAATTAAAAGGGCAAAACCTAAGAAAAGCAATCAGGCTTAGCAAAATGTTCTGCAAATCACGTGATGGTTGGGACATGCCAGGCGGCCTCATACAAACTGTTTTATGTGAAGAGCGTTTTCGTGGAGCCACTCGGTTGGATGAATGCTTTTATGATACAATGTGTTCAGTGAGAGACAGGCTTATGTGGAATAAAGATGTGTATAATCCAACGGATACGACACTTTCATTATTACAGACCGAAGCCCATAGGAATAGAATGGTTGTTTATTACAATCGTTTGGATTCATACATATCTAAATTAAAAGTTCTTAACGAACCGGATTGTACACGCGAAAAAGCCATTACTGCTTGGAACGATTTCTTTAATCGCGATTTTTGGTCGGATTTGTTGTTAGAATCCTCAATGAAAGTGTTTGCGCTTGAATCTCGTAGTAGAGTTCAAGATGTTGTTTTGTTCAGGGAAACTGAGCAATTCATTGAAGACATGATGCCTGTAGTGGAACAGTATGATGCAACTATTACAGCTACCGCCAAGGGCGATGGATTCTCGGATCATCCATTGCAATATTTCTTGAGTAAATTTAGGGCGATGCCTCACCATTTCAAAATAACCTTTACTTGTAATCATGACGTTCCCGAACCTGTTACGTATTACTGGAAAGTTAAGAATGTTGGAGCAACTGCTGAAAAACGGGATTGCATTAGAGGCCAGATAGTACTGCGGGAAAAAACCATTACAGAGAATACAAATTTCTATGGGCCTCACTATGTGGAATGCTATGTGGTTAAAGGAGGAGAATGTGTTGCAAGAGCGAGAATATCAGTCCCTATCGGAAATTCTTAGTGGATAAAAAAGAAAATATGTATAGTATGACCGATAATATCATCACTCAAACTTTATTAGACAGCCTAACCGTCCAAGCCAAGTCCTCACCTCACTTGCGTTGCAACCTTGATCTGCGCAATTCCGCTAACGACCACTCACAGCGCATGCTCAACGCCATCGAGCTAGGTACAGTGATGCCTATACATAGGCACATGACTTCGTCGGAGACGTGTGTGTGCGTGAGAGGGCATTTTGAGGAGTATTTTTATGATGAAAAAGGCAACCTTACAGAAACGATAGACATGGTTCCGGGAGGCACAATCCTCAACATACCTATTGGACAATGGCATAGCCTGAAATCGCTGGAAAGCGGGACGGTGCTGCTGGAGGCGAAAGACGGACCATGGGAACCGATGAGAGAAGAAGATATTTTAACTAGATAAGATTAAAAATAACATAAAATGTCAGTATTTAAAGACAAAACCCTCCTTATTACCGGAGGTACAGGCAGCTTCGGCAATGCAGTGCTGAACCGCTTTTTGAGAACAGATATCGGCGAGATTCGCATCTTTAGCCGCGACGAGAAGAAACAGGACGATATGCGTCACGACTTTCAGGCTCGCATGCCGGAAGTGGCTAATAAAATCAAGTTTTACATCGGTGACGTGCGCAACAAGAGCACACTGAAATATGCTATGAAAGGCGTCGACTATGTGTTTCATGCCGCCGCTTTGAAACAGGTGCCGAGCTGCGAATTTTTTCCGATGGAAGCAGTGAAAACCAACATCGTAGGCACAGATAACACCTTGGATGCTGCTATCGATGCTGGCGTGAAGTGCGTGATTTGCCTCTCGACCGATAAGGCCGCTTACCCAATCAACGCGATGGGTATCACGAAAGCCGTTGAGGAGAAGGTGGCAGTGGCAAAAAGCCGCTATTCGGGCGATACCAAGATTTGCTGCACCCGCTATGGCAACGTGATGTGCTCGCGCGGCTCAGTGATTCCGCTTTGGATAGATCAGATTCGCAAGGGCAACCCGATAACCCTTACCGAGCCTAAGATGACCCGTTTCATAATGAGTCTTGAAGAGGCCGTCGATTTGGTTCTTTTTGCTTTCGAGCACGGACAAAACGGCGATATTTTGGTTCAGAAAGCTCCGGCTTGCACAATTCAGACTCAAGCTGAGGCTGTTTGCGAGCTTTTTGGCGGAAAGAAAGAAGATATCAAAGTTATCGGCATCCGTCACGGAGAGAAAATGTACGAAACTCTTCTGACCAGGGAAGAATGCGCCAAAGCTGAGGATATGGGTAATTTCTACCGCGTTCCGGCCGACAACCGCGACCTGAATTACGATAAGTTTTTCAAGGATGGCGATGTGAAACAGGTTACCATCGAGGAATTCAATTCGGATAACACATATCGCCTAAGCTTAGAAGAAACAAAAGCAAAGATTGCAAGCTTGACGTATATACAAAACGAACTTAAAGGCATTCCAAATTTAGTATAAACAGTTCAAGAAGTTCAATAGTTCAAAATTTTTAAAAACTTGAACTTTTTGAACCTTTTAAACCTTTTGAACAAAAAATAAAGACTATGGCAAGTTTTAAGAATAACGGGAAGTTGAAACTTCTCATCATCGTAGGCACTCGTCCGGAAATCATCCGTCTGGCGGCTGTGATTAACAAATGTCGTGAGTATTTTGATTGCCTTTTGGCTCATACCGGACAAAACTACGACTATAACCTCAATGGGGTGTTTTTCAAGGATTTGAAGCTGAAAGACCCCGATGTGTATATGGATGCTGTGGGTGATGACCTCGGTGCCACTATGGGCAACATCATCGATAAGAGCTATAAACTTATGGTTGAGGTGAAGCCTGATGCCGTTTTGGTGTTGGGCGATACCAATAGTTGTCTTTCGGTGATTGGCGCAAAACGTCTGCATATACCTATCTTCCACATGGAAGCGGGTAATCGTTGTAAGGACGAATGCTTGCCGGAGGAGACCAACCGCCGCATCGTAGATATCATTTCGGATGTGAATATGGCTTATTCGGAGCACGCGCGTCGTTATCTGGCCGACTGCGGTCTGCCGAAGGAACGCACTTACGTGACAGGTTCGCCTATGGCTGAGGTTTTGCATCAGAATTTGAAAGAAATCGAGGCGTCGGATATCCATAAGAGACTGGGTTTGGAGAAAGGAAAATATATCCTTTTGAGCGCTCATCGCGAGGAAAATATCGATACCGAAAAGAACTTCATGAGTCTTTTCAATGCTATCAACAAGATGGCTGAGAAATATGACATGCCGATACTTTACAGCTGCCATCCGCGTTCGCGCAAGCGTCTTGAGGCAAGTGGTTTTAAGCTTGACAAACGAGTTATTCAACACGAGCCGTTGGGTTTTCACGATTATAACTGCTTGCAGATGAATGCTTTTGCCGTTGTGAGTGATAGCGGTACATTGCCTGAGGAAAGCAGTTTCTTCACCAGTGTTGGTCATCCGTTCCCGGCGATTTGCATCAGGACTTCTACCGAGAGACCCGAGGCATTGGATAAGGCATGTTTCTTCATCGCCGGTATCGACGAAAAATCGTTGCTTCAGGCAGTGGATACAGCCGTTGAGATGAATAAGGCAGGCGATCATGGCATTCCGGTGCCGGATTATGTCGATGAGAATGTTTCGACTAAGGTTGTGAAGATTATTCAATCATATACTGGTATTGTTAATAAAATGGTTTGGAGGAAATTCTAAAAGGGTTCAATGGTTCAAAGGGTTCAAGGGGTTCAAAATCGCTTGAACTTTTGGAACTTCTTGAACTTTTTAAACTTTGAAATATGAAAATTTTAGTCACAGGTGCAAAGGGATTCGTTGGGAAAAATCTCTGTGCGCAACTTAATAATATTAAGGATGGCAAAGCTCGTTGCTATGGCGATGTTACAGTAGAGGCTATTTATGAGTACGACTTGGATTCAAAGCCTGAGGAATTAGATGCTTGGTGCAAGGAGTGCGACTTTGTGTTCAATTTGGCGGGTGTAAACCGTCCGCAGAATCAGGAAGAGTTTATGCAAGGCAATTTCGGCTTTGCTTCGACGCTGCTTGATACTTTGAAGAAACATGGCAATAAATGCCCTGTGATGCTTTCTTCGTCGCAGCAGGCATCGCTTACCGGTCGTTTTGGCAATTCGGAATACGGACGCAGTAAAAAAGCAGGTGAGGATCTGTTTTTGAATTACAGTAATGAAACTGGCGCAAAGGTGCTGGTTTATCGTTTCCCGAATCTGTTTGGCAAGTGGTGCAGACCGAATTATAACAGCGCAGTAGCCACTTTCTGCAACGCTTTTGCCAATGATTTGCCGTACACGGTAAACGACCCGTCGGTAGAACTTGAGTTGCTTTATATCGATGATTTGGTGGATGAGATGATTGCCTGCTTGAAAGGCGAGGAGCATCATTGTGAGTTTGAAGGTTTGGACGTGTTGCCAAAGGCGGATGGCAGATATTGCTACGTGCCTACAACACATAAAATCACTTTAGGCGGCATTGTCGATCTTCTGAAATCGTTTGCTGAGCAGCCGCAAACATTGATGATTCCAGAGATTCCTGCAAACAGCTTTGCAAAGAAACTTTATAGCACTTACCTCAGCTATCTTCCGAAAGAAAAAGTTGCTTTCCCTTTGAAAATGAACGTCGATGACAGAGGCTCATTTACCGAATTGGTTCACACTTTGAATTGCGGTCAGGTTTCGATTAACATCTCTAAGCCGGGCATCACGAAGGGTCAGCATTGGCACAACACCAAGTGGGAATTTTTCATCGTGGTCAGTGGACACGGATTGATTCAGGAACGCAAGCTTGGTACTGATGAGATTATCGAGTTCGAAGTGAGTGGCGACAACATCCAGTGCATACACATGCTGCCAGGGTATACTCATAACATTATCAATTTGAGCGAAACCGAAAATCTCGTCACGGTAATGTATTGCAACGAAATCTTCGACCCCAACAAGCCCGATACGTATTTTGAGAAGGTATAAATTTACGCGTCCATGATTATTGACGACAAGCTATTGAATGAGTTGACGGAGCAGGCCAAGGCATCGCCGAGGTTGCGAATGAATTTCGACTTACGCAATTCTGCAGAAGATCAGTCGCAGCGCATGTTGAATGCTATTGAGCCAGGCTCGCCTATACCTATACATCGTCACCCTAAATCATCCGAAACAGTAGTCTGCTTGCGCGGCCGGCTCGTTTGGGAATATTACGACGAGCATGGGCGGAAATGCACCGAGAGAATCGAACTTTCGCCTAATGGCCCGATAGTGGCTCTGAATGTTCCTCTAGGCCAATGGCACACCGTGAAAGCCCTTGAATCGGGCTCAGTGATAATGGAAGTGAAAGACGGCCCGTATGAGCCGCAGAGTGCGGAGGATGTGCTGGAGGTGTAAGGGTTATAGGTTATTGGTTATTGAGGAGTGAGGAAAAGTTTAGGGTTGAAAGTTTAGAGGCAGTTGGGAAGTGTAGAGTGGAATGTATTAAGTATAGAATATTGGGATTATTATGGAAATTAAGTAAAACAGCAAATAAAAGAATAATCAAATATAAGAATTATGTATATTGAATCACTTATAATCAAAGGGCTGTATGGTCATTATAATAAGAGTATTAAATTCAAGAAAGACTGTACACTTCTTGTGGGTATTAATGGATCTGGCAAAACGACAATATTAAAAATCATATATTGGTTGTTAACCCCATCAATACCTGAGTTAAGTTCGACGAAGTTTGATATTATAAAAATGGTTTTCAACTATAATGGTATCAAACATATAATCCTGTGTGAACAGATTAATAAAGAACTAAGATATAAATTGACTGTTGGTGATAAAGAATTCGAACCATTAGTAGCATCATTAATCCAGGATCCGTCATTATTTAAAAATGACTATAGAATACGAGAATCTATAAAACGTAGTTATGAAAGATTAAGCCCAGAATCCAAAGAGATCGAAACATGGGAGACAATACAAAGTATACCCACACCAGTCTTTCTCGGTATTGACAGAAATCCACACTATTGGGATAGAGATTCGGAAGATGACCGTAAATCATTTAAATCTAGCGATCAAGACAAGGCACTTAATTACTCTTCCAAGTTGCTCAGGAATGCATTTACACAAGAAAATGCAAATGTTCTTAAACTGACAGAACGTTTTAAATCAAAACTAATGCTTTATGCATTCGACTCTGTTCTTGATGTCAAGACCTCCATTCCTGAAAGGAATCGACTGCCATCTACACAACAAATTGAAAAAGTTGAAAGTAGAGTTCTAGAATTATGTAAATCAGAATCGTTAAATAAAGAGGACGTTGCAAGAGTAAACAATTATTTTGAACAACTAAAAACAATAGGTAATCAAGACGAATCTACTCCTAATGGGAATATAAATTTTCTTGTAAATATAAAACAATTTGAAAAAGTTAAAAATATTTTGAAAGATTTTGAAGAATTTGAAAACAAGAAACAAATAGAAACAGATAAAACGGATACATTTATTCGAATAATGAATGATTTTTTAAAAGATTCAAATAAAGCTTTATACTTCAGTCCGGCTTCATCTAATGTAGAATATCAAATCATTGATAAACATCAAAAGGTTGTTGAAGATGGTCTGGATATTCATTATCTTTCTTCGGGAGAGCAGCAATTACTTGTTCTTTTTACAAATATTATTTTTGAATCTCCTAATCATGTATATATTATTGACGAGCCAGAATTGTCTTTACATGTAAAATGGTTAGAAATGCTTTATCCTCATCTAGAAGAAGTTTTTCCTAGTGATGATCAACTGATAATAGCCACACATTCTCCAATTTTGGCTGATAAAAAAAGAGATAATGCATTAGTATTATATCCATATTAAATCATGAATATTGGATTTCCAGAGGCCAGTGTGTCCTTCAACCGAGGACAAGATATTTTATACAGGCAGTTTAATGATATTGATTTTTATGTAGAGGATACAGATAAGGAGAATCTGTATTTTCTAATTTTAAAAAATTTGCTTCCGGGTATCAAACTGTCAAAAATATTTCCATTAAGCGGCAAGAAAAATGTGATATCAGATGCACAATCTAACAGTTCAAGTAAGCGAAAAGTGTATCTTGTTGACCTTGATTTTGACGATATATTGGGCCGTAAACAGAGTATACGAAACTTGATATATCTTGAACGTTATTCTATTGAGAATTATTTTTTTGATGAAGAAGCAATAAAAGAACAAATAAGAGAAAAGAAACCGTCAATAAAAGATGCAGAGATTAATCGAAGTTTTAGTTTCAACATAGAACTTACAAACATTTTGCATTATTTGAAAAATATTGCATTGGCTGCTATTGTGATTCAACGCTATAATCTGGGCATCTCATATCCAAATCATAATTTTCAAGATTATATGAATTATTATAATTCTGGAGGAACATATTCCCAAAGTATAATAGCATTTTTTAACCAAGTTGAAAACGGTTTAAAAAACATTGATGGTCGATTTTCATTATCCGCCAAATTGAAAAATGAAAAAAAGTTCATTCGAGGATGTAGTCTTGGTAATTTAATCCCAGGGAAATGGGTTCTTGTGCTTATTAAAAGTTTGTTGTTAAGAAGAAAACTAATTATTCAGAAAAACGATGATTCCTTTTCATATTCGTTGGCAAAAGATGTAAATGTGAAAAATTTGAGATTTATAGCAAATGAAATAACGAGGATTCGTGGCTAACGCAAACGTTGTATAACCGAGGTGGCTTATTGGGGGGGCAAGCCGTTAAATGAATATTACGAAATGATGTTATAATTATATATGTCGCAACTGGATTTATTTCCCAATACTGGGATTAAAGAGGAAGATAGACTATATGTGATAGGCAACGGTTTTGATATTCATCACGGTATTAAATCAAAATACCGTGATTTCAGAAAATGGGTGCTAAAGGATGATAAGGATTCAACTCTTGTTGGTTTAATGGATGATGAATTGTTGTTTCCATACCAAAATGCATATAGTTCAGTAATAAGGATAATGAATGAATGGAAGAAAGATTCGCAAAATCTAATTGATAAATATAAAAGTTTTTTCCAATCATTAAATAATTGCAAGGGTGTATGTGTACTTGGATTATCTTACAGTGACATTGATATCCCTTACCTAAATGAGATTGCCGATACGGTAGCTTCGGATTGCCAATGGTTGCTGTATTATCACAAAGAAGAAGATAAAAAGAGAGCCATAGATTTTGCAAAAGCAAAAGAATTAATGCATTATACGTTAAAAAACATTGAATAAAGATAGAGTCAGATAAAAAGCAATAAATGTGTTATGAAAGAAAACAAGAATATAAGATTATTAAGTAATGAGCCTTGTCATGAGGATGCTTTTGAAGGGCACGCCCACAAAAACATCGCTGGACAGGTGGCTAGGATCATAAAAGATGATAAAGAAAGGCATATAATTGGCATAGAAGGTGGCTGGGGCTCTGGTAAGAGCAATCTCATTTCGCTTATCAATAAAGACCTAAATGGAGATACTGTATATGACGAAGATTATGATCATAAAAACTCTAAATACCCATTCTTTATCTATGATGCATGGGGGCACCAATCGGATTATCAGCGAAGGGCTATACTCGAGGAGTTAACTGATGACTTAATCTATAAAAAGCAGATTCTTTATGAAGATAAGTGGAAAAAGAAGCTCGGCGAATTGCTGGCGAAGAGAAGAAAAACAACCACCAAGGAAGTTCCTCACTTAGGTATAGGCTTAATTATGAGCATTATTATGACGGTCTTAACACCGCTGGTGGTTTTTGTGGTCGGTCTTATTCCTGCAACATTGTGGTGGGTAAAAGTACTTGTCGCAGTTTTTCCATACTTGCTCGGAATATGGTATGCTATTCATGATAGAAAGAGTAGTTTGAAAAAGAATGGTCAGGACTGTACAATAAAGAATATATTTTCCGAGTTAATTTTGGTTTATAAAGATCAAATTAAAGAAAATGAGACGTATACTACAATATCCGAGAAAGAACCTTCTTCGACAGAATTCAAATCGTGGATGGATGATGTCGACAAAGATTTGACAAGTCTTAATAAAACTTTGATCATAGTGTTTGACAATATGGATAGACTTCCTTCTCAGAAAGTTGAAAGTCTATGGTCTTCTATACACTCGTTCTTCTCTGATAAAACCTATAATAATATCAAGGTGTTGATACCTTTCGACAGGGAACATGTAAAACAAGCATTCAAGAATGAGGATGCAGAAAAGGAGTCTTTTGGGAACGACTTTATCAATAAGACCTTTGACGTAGTGTTCCGTGTACCGCCACCGATTATGAGAGGTTGGCAGCAGTATATGGAAGACATGTGGAAAAAAGCTTTTGGAGATGAGTCGGAACTTCATATTTCAGTAACGCAGATTTATGGAGCATTAAGAAAAATACATACTCCCAGAAAGATTATTGCCTTTATAAATGAGATGGCAACAATAAAAATGACCATGCAAGATGTTATCCCTGATAAATATATAGCTTTGTTTATCTTTGGAAAAGAATATATGGACAAAGACCCTGTTGGACAATTGTTGAATCCTGATTTTATGGGAGAAGTCAAGTTTGAGTATGGTAATGATCCCAACACTATAAAGTATTTGTCGGCACTTTATTACCAACTTCCAGTAAATAAGGCATTGGATGTTGTTTTTACCAAAGAAGCCACGGATGCTTTAAATAATGGAGATTCAAAACGACTTCATGAGATAATGGAGCATATTGATTTGTCAACAATACTTGGAAATGCAGTATTAAAGGTAATTGATGTGGAAAAGGCAACGATGGCATTGGCGGGATTGGATGATTATGAGGGGTATGAGAATATGCCAAAATGGCTGATTAAGATTTGGGACGATTTGTATCAACATTGCAAAAATTCACATGTGTTATGGAATGAAATCAAAGATTACCATACCACATTGTATAGACACCTTTTTGACGAAGATCTTGCAGAAGAATTAATAAAGGGATATCTATCGATAGATGATTCAAAATGGAATGCTAAATTGTATATTGACACCATTGATAAATTAAAAGTTAATAACGACCTAATTGACAGAAAACTTGCCAAATATAAACGAAAAGTATCACCGGCACTCTTTTTGACATTGTTGAAATATACTAAAGATAAATATGAAGATTACGGAGTGCAATACGATGTAAAAGAACTCGATACTTACTTGGCAGGTCTAAATCAAGAGGATGTTATGGCTCTGGAAGTAATTCCATATATTGCATTAGGAGATAATCAATTACCAGAATATGTGGCGACTATTGAAGAATGGTTGGGGAACACTAGCGATCTTGGAATCGATGAAACAAGCATTTTGTTTGCCAGATTGAAAGAATTATCGATTAAGCCTATCGATTTTTACAATTATTTTTCAGATGCCAATATTTATAGGTCTTGGAATGCAATAAGTATTAGTAATCCATTTAAATATGATTTGCTGTCAATGAGATTGGCCAGAAAAGACAATTTTACTCCGGCATATAGTGCGGCGTTTGATGATATTCTGGAAAGCTACGATGATAACGACGCGGAAGCTTTGGCAAAGGTTATTGAATATTACATGGATTATGGAGATCTTTTAGTGCAGTCAGATTATTATATGGATTATCCTTTGGTGGTGGAAGTGGTTGAAAAACTGACGAAAGGATCTTATGGAACATCAAGAGCAAATATATCGCAGTGTTTAAATCATTTTGATCAAATAGTTGATGAATATGCATTAGATCCAAAGGATTTGTTAAATAATCTATCACACTGGAAGGTTGATCAAAAGAGTCTAAATGTTGCCTCTTTGCCATCGGGTCTAATCATTGTTGCGGGAGAAATAGACAATAAGATTTCAAAAGCCATACATAATGCATGTGAAGAACATTATAATTCTCAATCACAAGACCAATGGAAAGAACATATTCTCACAAAGGACGGTACATATAGAATCTGGAAGTTATATCACCCTAAAAAGTATCAAGCCAATTTTGATGCCTTGAAATCCGTTTTAAAAGATTATGCGAGTGGTGTTGAAGCTAAACAACCAGATAGAAATCTCATTGGAGAATGGCTTGGAATATGCTTGGAATTAAAGCATTCTGTCAAAGGTTTGTTTAATGACCTTGTTGGTATTCTTAAAAAGGATTCAGCAATTAGTAAAGCCAAATTACTTTTCTTTGGTGCATGGTTGTTGGAGTATTCTGATATTGAGAAACAAAATGATTTTGTTGAAAAGATGATTCCTACTGAAATAATTGATTCAGATGTGATTGATTTCATAGCAAAGCATATTGACAAATTAAAGAATTGCACTATTTCGGAAGATTTTACGGAAAAGGTTAAACATCTTGCGCAAACAAATATGAAGGGCAATGAAGCAATTGAAACAGTATGTAAGGCGTTGAAAATTGATACTGAGGAGATTAAAGAAGAGGAAGAATAAATAGCTTTATTACATCTTTTGTTAAGAATCAAGATGAGCCTATATTAGTTGCATATAGTATTTAATCATGCACATAATACCCAATAGAGTATTTCTTCTTGCCCGTTGCATGAGGCGGGATTATGCCGAGGATATGTTTTACAACGGGAATCTATTCTTCAATTATCCCGTTTGTTGGATTGGGATGGGGGAAGATGGTGACGAAGGCCAAGGTGATGTGTATGAAGGTGTTTATTCAAATATAATTTCAGAAAAAACAAAAAGTTTAAGGAAAGATTCAAAAATTGTTAGGATTAAGGATAAACCATATTTACGATCAGAGTCAGTCATAAAAGAGTGGCCGTGTATATGTTTTTTTAGTGCAAGTGATCTGGCAGATAAAAAGATTGAAAACGGTACTTTTGTATATGATATGGCCAAAGATTACATCGATTCGTTTTGTAAAGGCGAGACGTTCTGGTCGATGTTTAATCTGGATTTGCACCAGAGAACATCAATGATAATAATCATTAGGCCAGGCGAATTTTTTAGAAGAATAAGGGGATTGTTTGCAACACAAGGATTGGTTGAATTTAATGATTTCATTATGCAAACAGTATCCTACAGGAAAAAAGGAAAACCATTTGCATATACACAGGAACCATTTGAGTTATTAAATAAAGAAGAACAGTTTAAAAGACAACAAGAATTTAGAATTATATTGAACCCTGGAAATCCAAAAGTTTTGGAGCTACTGCGTGAAGGGCACAAGTTGTGTATCGGCTCCATGGAAGAATATGCGGTATTGAAGACAAATTTCTATGATGGAGCCAAAATCAAGGTTAAAAACGGCTCAATTATTTTTGAAGGTTCTAATTGGCGGAACATGTCAGGTCCGTTAAATGAGTGGAATTTGGATTCGCTGTTGGGGCTAATGCATGGCGCATATCATACGACGAGTTGTGTAATGGATGGTCAGGAGGAAGGAATACATGCTTTATGGGTACAATTGGTATATGTGTTGGCTTCAAAATACAATATAGAAATACGTCATGCTGAATATGACGATGACAAAGACGATAATGTTTTTCTCATTCCTCATAGTGATAGTGTTGATGTAATATTGAAAAACGAAGAAAAGGACACTTATTACTATTTGAAAGATAATTATGGTTATAAAGCTCCATCGTTTGATGTATTGTATGGTGGATTTCCGCCAGGATTAGTAAATGTTTATTGTTGGAAAAAGAAAGAGAATATTTGATAATTTAAAAATATCTGAAAAATATTAGATAATATTCGTTTATTGAACAAAAGTAAAATAAAAAATCATATATGCCAAACAATCGTATTTACCTCTGCCTCGCGCATATGAGCGAAGCAGGATTTGAACAAAAGTATATTAAAGAAGCGTTCGACACCAACTGGGTGGTGCCGCTTGGACCGAATGTCAATGGATTTGAAAAAGATTTGGAAGAGTTTTGCGGTCAGAATAAACGCGTCGTGGCGCTGAGCGCTGGAACTGCTGCTGTGCATCTCGCACTCATAGCATGTGGCGTGAAACCGGGCGACGAAGTGTGCGTGCAGAGCTTCACATTCTGCGCATCGAGTCATCCGATAACATATCTTGGCGCAACTCCAATTTTTATTGATAGCGAGAAAGACACTTGGAACATGGATCCTGAGTTGCTCGAAGAAGCTATCAAAGACCGCATTGCAAAGACGGGTAAGAAGCCGAAAGCCATTGTGCCTGTTGCACTTTACGGAATGCCTTATCAGATCGATAAGATTATGACTATTGCCAATAAATACGACATTCCAGTGATTGAAGATGCTGCTGAAGGCTTCGGAAGCCGCTGGAAAGGTCGGGTTTTGGGCACATTCGGCAAATATGGCGTTTTGAGTTTCAACGGCAACAAGATGATCACCACTTCGGGCGGCGGAGCATTGATTACAGCCAACGAAGAAGAATGGCGCGTAATCATGATGTACGCCACACAGTACCGCGAGAGCTATCCTTACTATCAGCACGAGAAGATAGGTTTCAACTACCGAATGAGTAACATCTGCGCTGGCATCGGCCGCGGACAGATGACTGTGGCGAACGACCATATCGCACATCACAAACACGTTCAGAAGATGTACGAAGAACTGCTGAAAGATGTGAAAGGCGTTCACGTCCACGCTCAGCCGAATACTGGCGAATACGACAGCAATTACTGGCTTTGCACCATCACAATCGATGAGAACGTGAAGATTATGGGTCAGGAGAATGCATACAAGACTATCGTGACGGGTGCTGTGGGCGGTGCAGCAGGAGTGATTCATGCCGCTTCATCGGCGGTTACGGATTGCCAACCAAACGATAACGTCGAGGCCCTCCGCGTCTTCATGGATGCAGCAGGCATCGAGGCTCGTCCAGTGTGGAAACCGATGCACAAACAGCCGGTTTATAAGAATTGTCCAGCTTACGTTAATGGCGTTTCGGAATCCATCTTCAAAGTCGGAATGTGCCTGCCTGCAGGGCCGTATGTTAAGGAAGAAGATGTTAAATATATTGTGAAGAAGATTCAAGAGGCAATAATCTAGTTTACATAGTTTAATAGTTTACATAGCTTACGTAGAAGATAGTTTGCGTAGATAAAGGATAGGTCAGGTTTCGGAAGGGACTTGGCCTTTTTTATTTTTAAGATGAAAATTTGCTAATTCATCGAAAATTTTGTATTTTTGCAAGTTAAACATTTCGTAATTATGTCAAAAACCGCATTAATCACCGGAATAACCGGGCAGGACGGCAGTTTTCTTGCCGAATTCCTTCTCGAAAAGGGCTATGAAGTGCACGGCATCATACGCCGCTCGTCGTCGTTCAACACCGGGCGCATCGAACATCTGTATCTCGACGAATGGGTGCGCGACATGAAACACAAACGCCTGCTTACGCTGCATTACGGCGATATGACCGACTCGTCGTCGCTCGTCCGCATAATCCAAAGCGTGCAGCCCGATGAGATTTATAACCTCGCGGCACAGAGCCACGTGAAGGTGTCGTTCGACTGTCCGGAATATACCGCCGAGGCCGATGCGGTGGGCACCTTGAGACTCCTCGAGGCCGTGCGGATACTGGGTATGGAGAAGAAATGCCGCATCTACCAGGCGTCGACGTCGGAGCTGTTCGGCAAGGTGCAGGAGGTGCCGCAGAAGGAGACAACGCCGTTCTATCCGCGCTCGCCTTACGGTGTGGCAAAGCAATACGGCTTCTGGATTGTGAAGAACTACCGCGAGAGCTACGGCCTGTTTGCGGCTAACGGCATATTGTTTAACCACGAGAGTGAGCGCCGCGGCGAGACATTCGTTACGCGAAAGATCACGCTTGCGGCATCGCGAATCAAGCAGGGCCATCAGGATAAGCTGTACCTCGGCAACCTCAACGCCTTGCGCGACTGGGGCTATGCCAAGGACTATGTGGAGTGCATGTGGCTCATCCTCCAGCAGGAGAAGCCCGAGGATTTCGTCATCGCTACGGGCGAATACCATTCGGTGCGCGAGTTTTGCACTCTGGCGTTTAAGAACGTGGGGATTGAGCTGCGCTGGGAAGGCGAAGGCGTAAACGAAAAAGGCATCGATGTGGCTACGGGCAAGAGCCTCGTGGAGGTCGACCCGCGCTATTTCCGTCCGGCTGAAGTCGAGCAATTGCTGGGCGATCCGACGAAGGCGAAGACACAGTTGGGATGGAATCCTAGGAAGACGAGTTTTGAGGAGCTGGTGAGGATTATGGTGGAGCATGATATGAAGAAAGTGCGGAAGATGTATGCTAAAGTGTAAAGTTGATAGTTGAAAGTTGATAGTCAGTTTTCAAGTTTAAAGTTGAAATAGTATGGAGTTAAACTCGAAGATATACGTTGCAGGGCACCGAGGCATGGTGGGAAGTGCCATCGTGCGGGAGTTGCAGCGGCAGGGATATGACAACTTGGTGCTGAGGACACACCAAGAGCTCGATTTGACGCGACAGGATCAGGTGGAGAAGTTTTTTGCCGAGGAGAAGCCCGAATATGTGTTTCTCGCTGCGGCGAAAGTGGGCGGAATCGTGGCCAACCAGAACGCTTTGGCCGATTTCATGTACGACAACATGATTTTGGAGATGAACGTCATCCACGCGGCTTGGAAAAACGGTTGCAAGAAGTTGGAATTCTTAGGAAGTTCGTGCATTTATCCTCGCATGGCACCTCAGCCGATGCCGGAGTCGTGCCTGCTTACCTCGGAGCTCGAAAAGACCAACGAAGCCTATGCTTTGGCGAAAATCAGCGGCTTGAAATATTGCGAGTTCCTGAATCGCCAGTACGGCACTGATTATATCAGTGTGATGCCGACAAATCTTTATGGCCCGAACGACAACTATCATCCGGAGCATTCGCACGTTTTGCCCGCTTTGATCCGTCGTTTCCATGAGGCGAAAGTCAATGGTTTACAGGAAGTTACATGCTGGGGCGACGGCAGTCCGCTGAGAGAGTTTTTATACGTCGACGATTTGGCTAACCTTTGTGTTTTCTTGATGAATAACTACTCGGGCAATGAAACCGTTAATGCCGGAACTGGTAAAGAATTGACTATCAGGGCTTTAACCGAATTAGTCGCTAAAGTCGTCGGCTATAAAGGTGCAATCAAATGGGATCCTTCGAAACCGAATGGCACTCCGCGAAAGCTTCTCGATGTTTCGAAAGCTACAGCTCTCGGCTGGAAGTATAAGACGGAGCTGGAAGATGGAATCCGGCTCGCGTATGAAGATTTTCTTAACAATCCAGTTAGAGCTGAACGATAGTATGCTTCGCACTTTGGCTTTTGGCCATTGGCCATTAGCCCTTAATTAAAAGAATAAAATAATGTCAAAAATGCCAACAGCCAATAGCCAACAGCCAATAGCTAAAGTCTTCGTATCCGGTTGTTACGATCTCCTTCATAGCGGTCACGTGGAGTTCTTTCGGCAGGCAGCGCAATACGGCGAGTTGTATGTCGGAATTGGCTCTGACGCTACTATTTTGGAGTATAAGCATCACAAAACTTTATACAGCGAGCAGGAACGCCTCTTCATGGTGAAGAGCATCCGCTATGTGAAGGACGCTTTCATCAACGCCGGTAGCGGAATCATGGACTTCATCCCGACGGTCGATGCCCTGAAACCTGATATCCTTGTGGTGAATGAAGACGGCGACCGTGAGGAAAAACGGCAGTTTTGCAAAGAAAGAGGCATAGAATATGTGGTTTTGCGTCGCGACCCGCATGAAGGACTCGATCCGCGATCTTCTACTGATTTAAAGAAAGTCGAAAGTCGCATCCCGACACGTCTCGACCTCGCCGGAACATGGATCGACCAGCCATATGTGAGTTGTTTTGCTCCGGGATGGGCTATAACTATTTCATTGGAGCCGAATTTCGAGGTTCGTGAACGCTGCGGACTTAGCACCTCGACGCGCAACGTCATCAAACGGATTTGGCCGTATCAGCTGCCGAACATAGATCCTGAGACCTTGGCGCGACTGGTGTTTTGCTTCGAGAATCATCCCGAGCGTGAAGACGGTATCATCAGCGGAGCGCAAGATGCTATAGGAATATGCGTTCCGGGATTGTGCCGCCATTATTACGACAATCACTTCTGGCCAGAAAAAATCGAGACTTGCAACGATGAATCAATTCTGCAATGGCTTGAAAATCATTTAGTTATGATCCCGATGGAGCCTCGCAAACCTGGCTGCTCCGTTGTCGAAGGTAAAGACATCACCGAACCGAAGGTAAAAGCCCTGGCTCAAGCCGCCGACAACTGCTGGAATGCGATAATGAATAAGGATTTGCAAGCATTTGCTGCTGCTTACAAAGCTTCATTTGAGGCACAAGTAGCGATGTTTCCGGGGATGGTGAATCCTGTTGAGATTCCGGGTCAAGCCCGGAATGAGGGGACTATCCTCATCGCGGGCGAAGACCCGCGATCTCCTTCAATTCAGGAGTACATTAATAAGTATTCATCAATGCCAGATGTTCTAGCCTATAAGATGCCTGGTGCAGGAGGCGGCGGCTATTTGGCTTGTGTTGTGGAAGATACTAAAGCTTTTGCAAGGGAGCATATAGAAGCAATAAAAATTACTATTAGGCGATCTGGAATGTAAAAACAACGATGATGTTACAAGGGATTGTTTATATATTGACCAATAAAAACAACACTACATTGTATACTGGTGTTACGAGGGATCTTCAGCGAAGGATTGCAGAGCACAAGCTTCATATCAATGCAGGTTTCTCAAATAAGTATAAAACGGAAAAACTTGTTTATTATGAGGTATATGATAGGCTCGACGCTGGTATTCATAGGGAAAAACAGTTGAAAAAATGGCATAGAGATTGGAAAGAGAAATTGATAAACGATTTTAATCCTGAATGGAAAGACTTGGCTGAGGATATTGGTGTTGATGAGGAGTACATTCAATCTGTTAAGGATGCTTATGATAGTGGTCATTATGTGGCAGGAGATTCCGGCTCGGGGGCCGGAATGAGGAGCCTACCGCACAATCCACCTTCTATCGCGGGCGAAGACCCCCTCATCGCGGGCGAAGACCCCCTCATCGCGGGCGAAGACCCCCTCATCGCGGGCGAAGACCCCCTCATCGCGGGCGAAGACCCGCGATCTAATGACTAAACAACAAATAATATGAGATTAATCGAAAAAAAATATATCATTCCTTTCATTGCCATCACCACGCTCTTTGCGCTCTGGGGATTTGCTAACGACATCACCAACCCGATGGTGGCGGCGTTCCAGACTTTAATGGAACTGCCGGCAGCGAAAGCATCTCTCATACAGTTTGCTTTCTATGGCGGCTATGCTACTATGGCAATACCTGCGGCGCTTTTCATCAGAAAATACAGCTATAAAAGCGGAATTCTGCTTGGTTTGGCGCTTTACGCCGTTGGAGCACTGCTTTTCATCCCGGCTGCAGCCCGACAAAGCTTCACATTTTTCTGTTTAAGCTTGTATATCCTGACATTCGGATTGGCATTTCTCGAAACTACCGCAAACCCATTTATTTTGTCTTTAGGTAACAAAGAAAACGCTACCCGCCGCTTGAATCTGGCACAAGCCTTCAATCCTATGGGTTCTCTGGCAGGAATGGCAGTTGCCTCAATGATAGTTCTTCCTAACTTGTTGAGCGACAAGCGCGATGCCTCCGGAAACATCATCTTTCCAATGCTTTCCGAAGCCGAAAAAGCCGACATCCGCCTTCACGATTTAGCAGTCATCCGCGACCCATACGTCGCTTTGGGCATCGTCGTTATCATAATGCTAATCATCATAACATTGGTAAAAGTGCCAACAGCCAACGGCCAACAGCCAACGGCCAAAAAAGCCAATAGCCAACAGCCAACAGCCAAAGTAATTTTGCGACATCTCTGGCAAAACAAAGTCTACCGCGAAGGCGTCATCGCCCAAGTGTTCTACGTCGCCGCCCAGATTATGGTGTGGACTTTCATCATTCAATACGCTGATAATCTTGGGATTAGCAAAGCTACAGCACAAAACTACAACATCATCGCGATGTGCCTCTTCCTTTGTGGCCGCTTCATCTCCACTTTTCTGATGAAATATGTCGACGGTCGCCGTTTATTGACGATTTTCGGAATATTAGCCGCGATTTGTTCGCTTGGCGCGATATTAATTGTAGGAAAACTTGGTTTATATTGCCTCATTGGCATTAGTCTCTTCATGAGTCTGATGTTCCCGACAATCTACGGCACCGCGTTGGAAAAAGTAAGTCTTGAAGACGCCTCACTCGGTGCAGCATTCCTCGTGATGGCCATTGTTGGTGGAGCGTTGATGCCGCCGCTGCAAGGTATGATAATCGATTTTGGCACTGTTTTTGGTCACCCTGCCGTCAATGTAAGCTATGTTTTGCCATTTATATGTTTTATAATAGTCGCTGTTTATGGTTTGCGAGCCCGAAAAAGCCAATAGCCAACAGCCAATAGCCAAAGTAAAAGCCATGAAAAGATATTGTCAAACTTTAAATCTCGTCGACGACGAACAAATGATCCAAAAATATTGTGACGTTCACAAAAACGTCTGGCCCGAAATCATTGAAGGTCAACGGCAAGTGGGGATTCTGGATATGCAGATTTATCGTAAAGACCGCTCGCTTTTCATGATAATGGACACCGTCGACGACTTCGATTTCGACCGCGATATGGCAAAATTAGCCGCTCTTCCTCGCCAAGCGGAATGGGAAGCATATGTTTCGCAATTCCAAGGCTGTTCGGCAAATGCCCGCAGCGACGAGAAATGGCAATTGATGGAAAGAATATTTTAAACCTCAATAACCTATAACCAATAACCTATAACCATTAAAAAGAAAACAACATGAAAAAACCTAAACATAGTAATAGCCTTTCAACGTTTGTCAATACGATATTGCGCATCTACGGCGAGCATCCCTTCAAGCCGATGAACTACAAGCAGATAGCAAAGATCATGGGCGTTCGCGATGCTGCAGGCAAAGACGTGATATTTCAGGTGCTCGAGACCCTCAACCGCGACGGTCAACTCATTGAGCATCATCCATATAGCTATACTCTGAACCCTGATCTGGTGAGCGAATACGGTCCGAAGCCGCATTACGTGGTCGGCATCGTCGACATGAAGAGCACGGGCAAGGCCTATGTGGTGCCTGAAGACGGCGGCGAGGACATCCAAATTGCAGCCAATAACACTGGCAAGGCGCTACATGGTGACAAAGTCAAGGTGGCGATGTTCCCGAAGCGTAAGTCGAAGAAGACCGAAGGCGAGATTGTGAAGGTCATCCAGCGTGCGCATAACGAGTTTGTGGGCATCTTCAGCGTGTCGCACGGCTATGCCTTCGTGGTGCCCGACAAAGACACCATGCCGGTCAACTTCTTCATCCCGCGAGGTAGCTACCGTGGCGCGCGCGACGGACAGAAAGTCATAGTGAAGCTTGCCGATTGGCCCGAGAACTCGCGTAACCCGTTCGGCGAGGTGATCCGCGTGCTCGGCTACCCGGGCGAAAACAACGTCGAGATGCAGTCGATACTCGCACAATACGAGTATCCGCTGGAGTTTCCGAAAGATGTCGAGAAAGAGGCAAGTCAGATATCCGATAAGATTTCTTCTTCAGAAATTAAAGCCAGAAAGGACTTCCGCGATGTCCTTACCATCACCATCGACCCTCGCGACGCAAAAGATTTCGACGACGCCATCTCTTACCGCAAGCTTCCTAACGGCAACCACGAAGTCGGAGTTCATATCGCCGACGTGTCATATTACGTGAAACCAGGCTCGGCCATCGATCAGGAAGCACAGCAGCGTGGTACCTCGGTTTACCTTGTCGATAGAACTATTCCGATGCTCCCGGAGAAGCTGTGCAACATGGTCTGCTCGCTTCGTCCCGACGAGGAAAAACTGACGTTTTCGGCTGTCTTCGAGATGAACGACAAGGCCGAAATTCTTAAAAAATGGATTGGCAAGACTGTGATAAAATCCAACCGTCGCTTTGCATACGAAGAGGTTCAAGCTATGATTGAGGGTGGGGAAGGTGATTATAAGCAAGAAATATTGATTCTCAACGATTTAGCTACCAAGCTGCGCGAAAAGCGCATGGCTCAGGGCTCAATCAACTTCCATTCCGAGGAGGTGAAATTTATCCTTGACGAGAAGATGCACCCTATCGACACTTACGTGAAGGTGCAGAACGAGGCGAACATGCTCATCGAGGACTTTATGTTGCTCGCAAACCGCACCGTGGCGGAGGCAATCGGCAAGAAAGACTCGAAATATCACGGCTACACCTTCGTTTATCGTGTGCACGACGAGCCTAACCCTGAAAAATTGTTCAGTTTCATCTCGTTAGTGTCAAAACTGGGCTATTCGATGAATATCAGCACCCGCGAAAACCTGGTGAGGTCGTACAACGCCTTGTTTGATGCCGTCGAAGGCAAGGGTGAGCGCAATCTTGTTGAGACTGTAGCACTTAGAACCATGGCGAAGGCGCTTTACAGCACCGTCAACATCGGTCACTACGGCTTGGCATTCCCGTTCTACACGCATTTCACCTCGCCAATCCGCCGTTATCCCGACTTGATGGTTCACCGTCTGATCGAGCGCTATATGATTGATAATCAGCCGAGTGTGAATCAAAATGAATACGAGGTTTTGTGTCAGCACGCCTCCGAGATGGAGCGCAAGGCTGCCGAGATGGAGCGAGAGTCGGTGCGTTACAAACAGGCTGAGTATCTGCAGGATAAGATCGGCAAGGTGTTCGACGGACTCATCTCGGGCATCAGCAAATGGGGCATCTACGTGGAGCTTGTCGACAGCAAATGCGAGGGTATGGTGCGCTACAGCACCCTCGACGACATGTACTACCTCGACGAGGAGAATTTCCGCGTCATCGGCCAGGAAACACGCCAAATCTACCGCCTCGGCGATGCCGTGAAAGTCCGCGTGGAGGCTGTGGATTTGATTAAAAAGCAAATGGATTTTACCATGGTAAGCGCCAAACGCAAAACCAAAGGAAAGGCCATGTAAGGACACACCGCGTGTGTCCATAAAAATTTTTGTTTCATACAACAAAATTTTATATTTTTGCGGTTAGAAAATTATTAAAAACTTCATATTATGGTTAACTACAAGGATTTAGGGCTCGTGAACACCCGTAAAATGTTCGCAAAAGCTGTCGATGGCGGCTATGCCATCCCGGCATTCAACTTCAACAATATGGAACAGATGCAGGCCATCATCATGGCGGCAGTGGAGACGAAATCGCCAGTGATTCTTCAGATTTCGAAAGGCGCTCGTAACTACGCCAACCAGACGCTGCTGCGCTACATGGCAGAAGGCGCTGTGGCATACGCCAAGGAACTCGGCTGCGCTCATCCTGAAATCGTTCTTCACCTCGACCATGGTGATTCATTCGAGCTCTGCAAAAACTGCATCGAGATGGGATTCTCATCGGTGATGATCGACGGGTCGGCACTTCCATACGACGAAAACGTAGCACTGACACGCAAAGTCGTCGACTACGCTCATCAATACGACGTGACAGTCGAAGGCGAACTTGGCGTTTTGGCAGGCGTTGAAGACGAGGTCTCGGCCGAGGCCAGTCACTACACAAAACCTGAGGAAGTGGTAGATTTTGTGACCAAGACAGGCGTCGATTCACTCGCAATCTCCATCGGAACATCGCACGGAGCATATAAATTCACGCCTGAGCAGTGCACCGTCGACCCTAAGACAGGCCGTCTGCTGCCTCCACCTCTCGCCTTCGACGTGCTCGAGGCCATCGAGAAGGAGCTTCCGGGCTTCCCGATTGTGCTTCACGGCTCATCATCGGTGCCGCAGGACGATGTCGACACCATCAATAAATACGGTGGCGGACTGAAGGCAGCTGTCGGTATCCCAGAGGAACAGCTCCGCAAGGCAGCAAAGTCAGCAGTGTGCAAAATCAACATCGACAGCGATAGCCGTCTCGCCATGACAGCAGCTATCCGCAAGACTTTAGCCGAGAAACCGGCAGAGTTCGACCCTCGCAAGTACCTCGGACCAGCAAGAGATCACATGAAAGAGCTTTACATACATAAGATTATCAACGTCTTAGGAAGTAATGGGAAATTAGCTGAATAAGATGACAAAATCTTTATTTTTAAAAAGGGTTTCATTATCAGTCCTTTTCGTGATGTTTGCTTTCGCAGGAATGGCGCAAACCACTTTTACTGCTGGTGATTTGAATTATCAGGTTAATCCTGATGGCGTTTCGGTGACTTTGACCGGACATGTTGACGGTTACAATGCTACCGGACCATTGAACGTCCCTGAATCGGTGAATTACGAAGGCACCGACTATGCTGTGACAAGCATCGGCAACAGCGCGTTTTTGTATTATTTTTATTTGACAAGCCTATCACTCCCGAATTCACTGATTACCATTGAGGATGGCGCATTTGCGTATTGCTCAGGTTTTACTGGTGATTTAATCATTCCAAATTCAGTGACCACCATTGGCGCAAGCGCATTTTTCACATGCTACAGCTTTGACGGCGATTTGGTGATTGGCAACTCGGTCACGACCATCGGCGAATATGCTTTCGACGATTGCAACGGTATGCATGGCGTACTGAACATCCCGAGCAACGTGACAACGATTGGCTTAGACGCTTTCAGATATTGCGCTTTCAGCGGAATAACTGTCGATCCGGCGAACCCTGTTTTCGATTCGAGAGACAACTGCAATGCCATCATCCGTACGAGCAACAACGAGTTGGTGCTGGGATGTGTAAACACTGTTATTCCTACCTCCGTCACAGCGATTGGCGAGAATGCGTTTTGCGGTCTCGATGGGCTGACATCAATTAACATTCCGAATTCTATAACTTCCATCGGAGCAGGCGCTTTCTCGTTCTGCTTTCATCTGACTGGCGATTTGACGATTCCGAATTCAGTGAAAACGATTGGAGCCGGTGCGTTTTTCCAATGCTCGGGCTTTGACGGAACATTGACAATAGGCGAATCTGTAGAATATATTGGCGACTATGCCTTTAGACAATGCTCTCATTTTACAAATGCCGTCTCTTTGGCAACCGTGCCTCCTGAGCTTGGCAATGAGCCAGGATGGAATTGTGTTGTGTTTGAACAGTTTGGTACTCAAACACTTACAGTTCCTCAAGGATGCGCCGCAGCTTATCAAAACACGGCTTGGTACGACCCAATGGGATTGAACGGTTTTTATGAATTTATTGAAGCTGAGCCACAAGCGGTTTCGGAAGTTGAAGATGCCATTTCAGCGGTTTATCCGAATCCGACCAACGGTGTGACCATAATTGAGGCTAAAAATCTCCAAACCATTAGTGTTTTCAATACTTTAGGACAAGTAATTTTTGATACTTTTGTCACCGGAGATATCTTCGAATATGACTTCAGCAATCAAGAGGCTGGAATGTATTTTATCAAGGTTGAAACGGAAAAAGGAGTTGAGACTAAAAGAGTGGTGGTAATTTAGGTTATAGGTTATTGGTTATAGGTTATTGAAATAACGATGTAATAATTTAATGGTTACATCGTTATTTTTTTATGAAAAACTTTTTCCTATTGCTGATTTTGGTGCTTTGTGCTTTAAAAATAACAGCACAAGAAGAATATTTCACAGTAAAAGGAAGGATTTTTTCGAACGACAGCTTAACGGCAATTCCTAATGTGAATATAGTCAGTGAGTTATCGCGTTATGGAACGACTTCAAATCAGGACGGATGGTTTTTGATAAAATCAAAACCAATTGATACTCTTTGGGTTAGCTGTGTAGGATTCGACCGTCAACGAGTTCCGGTTTTTCGAGATAGTATTTTAGATAAAGAGCTGATAATCAAGATGATACGAAGTAACGTCATGCTTGATTCAGTTGAGATATATCCTTGGGATTATGAGACTTTCAAGCAGGAAATCATCAATATGCCGTGGCGTAGGCCGTATATGGTTCCTGGAATCTCGAAAGAAGGCGACGAAGCGTTTATTCACAAAAAGCCAGTTCGGGAGCCAAAAGGCTCGGTTGTCAGTCCTATCACATTGATTTACAATAGGTTCAACAAAAGAGAACGCTTCAAAAGAAAACTTGAGCGCAATCGCCGACGTTTCAATCGCGAGATGGAACGCCTCGGTGCGGATTCATTGATGATTCCGGAATGACGAATTTCTTTGAAAGTTTTTAATTATTTTCCTATCTTTGCAAAAAATATTTTATGGCAAAGCGCAAAGTACCGCATACCTACGTCATCGTTTTCTTCATAATCGTGGTTGCCGCCGTTATGACCTGGTTCATCAAGCCGGGAATGTATGTGGACGGGCAGTTCTATTATGAAAACGAGTTACCCATTGAGTATCAGGAGGTTTTTCAGCCCGAAGCTCAGACGTGGCAGGTGTTTTCGGCGCTTTTCAACGGCTTTGTGCAGCAGTCGAAAATCATCATTTTCATCCTGATGATTGGCGGCGCATTCTGGATTATGAACAAAAGCCGCGCCATCGACATGGGAATTTTTTCTTTTTTGAAATTTACACAACGACTTGAAAATCATAGGTTTATAAGGTTTTTAGGCATCGACAACATCATCATCGTGCTGATAATGCTGCTGTTCAGCTTGTTCGGTGCGATTTTCGGGATGAGCGAGGAGTGCATTGCCTTTGTGATAATCATTATACCGCTCGCAATATCAATGGGTTACGACAGTATCGTGGGTCTCTGCATGGTGTATGTGGCGGCTCATATCGGCTTTGCGGGTGCGATTTTGAATCCGTTTACGATAGGCATCGCGCAGGGAATCGCCGAAGTGCCGCTGTTTTCGGGCATCGGCTACCGCATCTTCTGCTGGGTGATTATCAACATCTTCGGCATTGCTTTCGTGCTGCATTATGCCCATAAAGTGAAGAAAAATCCGAAGATTTCAATCATGTACGACGATGACGCTTATTGGCGGAAAAACAGCGTGGCACAAGGGCAGGAGTTTGAACATTATGTACCAAAATCAGCTTGGTTTGTGTATGCGTTTTTGCTCATCGCGATGGTGATTTTCTCGTATTTAAATCCAAAAACGACATTAGTCATCGGCTCAAGCGCCTTTGTGATGCCGATAATCCCGATTTTGACTGGAATTTTTGCCGTTTTAGGAGCTTTTTCGTTAAGAAAAACGGTACATAACTTCATTTTGCTGCTGCTGCTTTACACCATTATTTACCTCATCGTCGGCGTGATGGGCTACGGCTGGTATGTGATGGAGATTGCGTCGCTATTCCTCGCCATGGGCATCTGCAGCGGCATCGCTATCGGCAAGAGCGCCAGCGACATAGCTAAGCTTTTCATCGAAGGGATGAGCGACATTTTGTCGGCTGCGGTGGTCGTCGGATTGGCGGGCGGCATCGTGATAATTTTGCAAAATGGCGGTATCATCGACACTATTTTGTACGGACTCTCGAAATCGATGTCCGACTTCGGCAAGGTGGCGTCGGTGGAGATAATGTATGGCATTCAGACACTTATCAACATTATCATACCGTCGGGTTCGGCGAAAGCGGCGATAACCATGCCGATTATGGCGCCGTTCAGCGACCTCATCGGGGTGTGCCGTCAAGCCACTGTGATGGCGTTCCAATTCGGCGACGGCTTCACCAACATGATAACGCCAACCTCAGGGGTGTTGATCGGAGCATTAGGAGTAGCGAAGATCCCATATCAGAAATGGTTAAAATGGGTGTGGAAATTTATATTGATGCTGATAATTTTAGGTGGAATATTATTGATTCCAACGGTTTTAATGACATTGGAAGGGTTTTAATGTAGGGACGCACCGCGTGCGTCCAATAAAATGGGCACATTGTTAAACATAAGAAATCTCCGAATTTCATTCCTTCGCGATGGCGAATGGAACGAGACAGTGCATGGTGTCAGTTTCGAGGTGCCAAAAGGGAAGACCCTTGGAATCGTTGGCGAATCGGGTTCAGGAAAATCGGTGAGCAACCTGGCAGTGATGCGGCTTTTGAACGAGAAACAGTCGCGAATAACAGCCGACGAAATCACCCTCGACGGGAAAGATATCCTGCATCTTTCGGAAAACCAGATGCACGACATCCGCGGAAAGCGCATCGCCATGATATTCCAAGAGCCGATGACCTCTCTGAACCCCGTGTTTCAGTGCGGTTTTCAGGTGACAGAAGCTATTCTTGCCCACGAAGATGTCACCGAGGATGCGGCCAAGGCCCGCACCATATCCCTGTTCAAAAAAGTGATGCTACCACGCCCCGACGCCATCTACAAGAGCTACCCTCACGAGCTCTCGGGCGGACAGAAACAACGCGTGATGATTGCGATGGCGCTGGCCTGCAACCCCGAGCTTCTGATAGCAGATGAGCCTACCACTGCCTTGGATGTCACCGTCCAGAAAGAGATCCTGAAACTCTTGAAAGACCTTCAACGAGGCACGCCCGAGAGCTCGGAGTCCTCAGATAGCTCCGAGAACTCCCAAATGTCGATGATTTTTATATCTCACGATCTCGGCGTCGTCTCCGAAGTCTCCGATTACATCGCGGTGATGCACAACGGCAATATCGTCGAGTATGGTGAGGCCCAAGAAATCCTGAACAACCCAAAAGATCCTTACACCAAAGGCCTCCTCGCTTGCCGTCCGCCGATGGATTATCGTCTGAAACGGCTCCCAATAGTGAAGGAATTCCTCGACGGCACCTGGAAAGAAGACGCTGATTTCAAAAAGCAACTTATTGTTACTCAAGAAGATAGAGAAAATCATCTGAAAGAGATATACAGTCGCGAACCGATTTTGAAGGTGGAACATCTTAAAACGTGGTTCCCGCTCAAAAAAGGCGTTTTCAACCGTGTTTACGACCACGTGAAGGCCGTCGACGACGTTAGTTTTGAGGTCTATCCTGGCGAGACACTCGGTCTGGTGGGCGAGTCGGGATGTGGAAAGACAACTCTCGGCCGCTCGATTTTACGTCTGGTTGAGCCTTCCGAAGGAAAGATTATCTTCGAAGGCAGGGATGTTATGTCGCTGAGCGGCAACGACTTACGTGAATATCGCAAACATGCGCAGATTGTCTTCCAAGATCCGTATTCGTCGTTGAATCCGAAGATGCGCATCGGCGACGCGATAGCGGAGCCGATGATGGTGCACGGACTGGAGCCGGATGCTAAAAAACGTCGCGACAAGGTGTGTGAGCTGCTCACCGAGGTCGGACTGCAACCCGAACATTATCAACGTTATCCGCATGAGTTCTCAGGCGGTCAGAGGCAACGAATCTGCATCGCGAGGGCGCTGGCAGTGCACCCGAAACTGATAATCTGCGACGAATCGGTGTCGGCTCTCGACGTGTCGGTGCAGGCGCAGGTTCTGAACCTCCTCAACCGACTGAAAGACGACTTCGGATTCACGTATGTGTTTATCTCTCACGACCTTAGCGTAGTCCGCTTCATGTCGGACCGCATCCTCGTGATGTACAACGGAAAGCCCGTAGAGCTCGGTGACGCCGATGAGATTTTCAACAACCCGAAGAATGAATACACAAAGAAGTTAATAAACGCAATTCCCAAGATATGAAAACAATAAAAGAAATCTACCGAATAGGCCACGGCCCTTCATCGAGTCACACTATGGCCCCTCGCTTCGCTGCGGAGCAGTTTCTCGAGCGTCATCGCGATGCCGCAAGTTTTGAGGTCACGCTGTACGGAAGTCTCGCCGCCACTGGCAAAGGCCACCTTACCGACGTCGCCATCCTCGAGGTGCTAGAGCCTCATGCCAAGGTCAACATAGTGTGGCAGCCGAAGATATTCCTGCCATATCATCCTAACGGCATGACATTCAAGGCTTTAGATACAGATAACAAAGTTTTTGAAGAATGGACGGTTTACAGCGTTGGCGGCGGCGCCCTCGAAGAGGAAGGGAAGCCTTCCGTCATCCCCGACATCTACCCGCTGACGAAGATGACCGACATCATGAAATGGTGCGAGGAGACTGGCAAGACCTATTGGGAATATGTGCTTGAGACCGAAAATGACAAGACTCTTATTCCACATATCAAAGCCGTCTGGCAGACCATGAAAGAAGCCGTGGAGCGCGGATTGCGTACTGAAGGCAGACTGCCCGGACCGCTGAATCTGCCAAGAAAGGCTGCACAATACCACATCAAGGCGATGGGCTACCAGCACACTTTGCGCAGTCGTGGACTTGTGTTCTCCTACGCCCTCGCCGTTTCCGAGGAAAACGCCTCGGGCGGTCTCATCGTCACGGCGCCTACCTGCGGCTCGAGCGGAGTGCTTCCGGCCGCATTATATCATCTTCATAAAAGCTACGAATTCGACGACCTGCGCATCTATCGCGCCTTGATAACCGCCGGTCTGATTGGAAATATCGTGAAAACCAACGCCTCGATATCTGGCGCCGAAGTGGGCTGCCAAGGTGAGGTGGGAGTGGCCTGTGCTATGGCTGCGGGTGCCGCCTGTCAGCTCTTCGGAGGCAGCGTGGCACAGATCGAATATGCCTGTGAGATGGCTCTCGAACATCACCTCGGCATGACCTGCGACCCGGTCTGCGGACTGGTTCAGATCCCGTGCATCGAACGTAACGCCTTCGCCGCCGCCCGAGCACTCGACGCCAATATCTACTCGACATTCACCGATGGCCGTCACCGCGTCTCCTTCGACAAGGTGGTCGCCACCATGAATAAAACCGGCCGCGACCTGCCATTCCTCTACCGCGAGACGTCAGAAGGCGGTCTGGCTGAAGACTACAAACAAATGGAATAATCGTCATTTCGAGCGGAACGAATGTGGAGTCGAGAAATCCTCTTTGAGAAGAAACAATATAAGAAAACCGATTACTCAATGGATTTATCGGATGGAGGATTTCTCCATTCCGCTACGCTTCAGTCGAAATGACGATCCTTTCGAGCAGTTCCTTCATTCCTTCCGACGCCCCCTTCTTGATATGAGTGATCGGGCGGCGGCTGTTGATGTTAACATCCTTAGGATCAATGAGATACACCTCGGCATCGCTTGGCACGTAATACAAAAGACTTGCTGCGGGATACACGTTCATCGAGGTGCCGATGATGACGAAAATGTCAGCTTTTTCAACGTATCGCACTGCAGTCTCGATTTCAGGCACCGCCTCGCCAAACCATACTATGAACGGCCTCAGCTGACTCCCGTCGCCGGCTTTGTCGCCCATTTTCACCTCAAATTCCTCAGGTTTCAGCTCGCGGATGTAACGCGGGTCGTTGGGGTTGTAGCTCGAACACACCTTCGTCAGCTCGCCATGGAGGTGGATGATGTGGTGACTGCCCGCTCTCTCGTGCAGGTTATCGACGTTTTGCGTCACCACCGTCACGTTGAAATACTTTTCCAATTCGGCGCAGAGGATGTGACCTTGGTTTGGCTTCACATCCAAAAGCTGCTTGCGACGCTCGTTGTAAAATTTTATAACTAATTCAGGATCAGCCTCATAGCCCTCGATTGAGGCCACCTGCATCACTGGGTATTTGTCCCACAGCCCGCCGGCGTCTCTGAACGTACTTATTCCACTTTCGGCACTGATGCCCGCTCCGGAAAGAATGACTAGGTTTTTCATAATTCAAAAGTTTTAGCCAACAAATTTAATAATTTTTGAGATTAACAAAGCAGAAAATCGTCAATTTTTCGTAATTTTGCCTCGCGATGGCTGGAATTTATCTCCATATTCCGTTTTGCAAAAGCAAATGCGCTTACTGCAATTTCTTTTCGGTCGTTTCCGAGAAGCAACGTGCTGATTTTCTTGATGCTTTAAAAAGGGAAGCAGTTGCAAGAAAGGATTATTTGGGCGGTGAAGAAGTGCGGACGATATACTTCGGCGGCGGCACCCCGACGGTGCTCGAAGCTCTCGAAGTTCTTAAAGTTCTCGAAGTTCTCCGAAAAAACTACAATATCAATGCCGCCGCCGAAGTCACTCTCGAAGCAAACCCGGATACCATTTCAAAAGAAAAGCTTCTTGAATATAAATCATTAGGTATCAATCGTTTAAGCATTGGCATTCAAAGCTTTTTTGACGACGATTTGCAATATCTCAGCCGAAAACACGATTCAAAACATGCCCTTAAGGTTCTTGATTGTGCAAAAGAGGTTGGTTTTCAGGAAGTTACAATCGATTTGATTTACGGCATTCCGACTCTGACCGACGAAAAATGGCGTAAAAACCTTGAGATTTTCTTCTCGACAGGCTTTAATCATCTTTCGGCTTACGCCTTGACGGTTGAAGAAAAAACGGCTTTAGGACAACAGATTAAAAAAGGATTGGCTGCGCCGGTAAGCGAGGAAGAGACCATCAGGCATTATGAGATTCTTGTCGAAATGACTGAAAATCATGGCTTTGAGCATTACGAGATAAGCAATTTTGCACGCCCCGGACATTATTCGAAGCACAATACCATTTACTGGAAAGGTGAAAAATATCTCGGCCTCGGGCCTTCAGCTCATTCTTTCGATGGCGTTTCACGACAGTGGAATGTGGCAAGCGTGAAGGATTATTGCGAGAACTATTCCTTTGAACGTGAAGAACTTACACTTGACGACCGCTACAACGAATATGTCATGACTTCCTTGCGAACCAATTGGGGCTGTGATTTGAATTATATTTGCGACAATTTCGGGGAAGAATATGTCAAAAGGTTTAATAATTTGACCAAAAAACATATTTTAAGCGGAAAAATGTATCAAAAAGACGAAAGTTTCATCTTAAATGACAAAGGCATGCTTTTCGCCGACGGTATCGCTTCAGAACTGTTTGTCTGATGACTTTTTATCAAATTAATTCCCTTCCCTATTAAATAATTCCGTATCTTTGTCGATTATTTTAATCATAAGACTATGACTAAACATTTACAACATCTCAGAAAACTTGCAGTCATGACGCTGGCAATGCTGGCTATATCATTGAATACCAACGCCCAAGAGTGGTATATCTACGGCGTCTACACCTTCAGCGCACCGCATCCGGTAGGCGATTTTCATGAATATCACTATCAGGGCGAGACGGTGATGCTCGGTGGTCTCGACTTCCAAACCATCTACGTCCGCAACGAGAATAACCAGGTTCACCTCGCAGGCGCCTACCACTCCGACGGCGACCAGATCGTTTACTGCAAATGGAACGGCGCAGCCTACGAGGACGCCGAACTGCTCTACGACTACGACCTCGAGGTGGGCGACTACTTCCACGATGACACCGACCACCCGATGCAGGTGACGGAAGTGTCAACAATCACTGACCTTAACGGCGTGGCAAGAAAGAAAATCACTTTCACATTCTTAGGCCTGACCGACGTGACTGAGTTCTGGGTCGAAGGCATCGGCAGCAACCGCGGCTTCATGAACGTGGGCATGTGGGAAGCGTCACCCGACAGCGACGGCGAGATGTACCATCTGCTCTGCTATCACGAGGGTAACAACGTGGTGTTTGTCAACCCTGAATACAACGAGTGCAACCTCCCTTACGGCATCGAAGAGAATCTCGTCGAAAACGACGTCAATATCTATCCTAACCCTGCAAGTCAAGAGGTTAACATTCTGATTAACAATGGTTTAAATATCTCAAGCATTGAAATCATCGACCTCACAGGCCGCGTCATGCTGAAGAGCGAGAAGGCTGTTGGCATCGACATCAGCGATCTCCCTGAAGGCCAGTATTTCGTGAAGATCATCGGTGAGACGACCATCGTTAGAAAACTATTCATCATCAAATAAAAATTCGCGATTATGCAGAAAGTCTGGCGAGCATTCACATCGTTCATCCTCATGCTGACGCTCATCCTGTGCGCCTTTGAGGTCTACAGATGCACGCTCTATGTAATTGATTCAGTCAAAACCGGCACCTATCAGGGCTTCCTTTGGCTCGCGATAGGTATGGCGGCGTTCCTCATCTTCACGGCTCTTTTCTTCAAGAAAAACCGCCATCTAGTCTACACCCTGACCCACGAAGGCGCCCATTTTCTTGTCGGAGCACTGTTTTTACGTCGTAAAATCACCGAATTCAACGCGAAAGCCATCGAATACATCAAATCGGGCGAGAACCTCGGCGAGGTATGGTCGGTGGGCAGCAACAACGTCTTCATGTCGCTGGCACCTTACATGCTGCCTTATTTCACCTTTATCTTCGTCTTCATGCGCCTCATGATCAAGCCCGACTGTCTCCCGATAATCGACTTCATCATCGGCTTCACCCTGATGTTCCACTTCGCCTGCTGGAAGAGCTACATGGGCTCGTACCAGGGCGACCTTAAGGTGTGCGGACTCTTCCGCTCGTATCTCTTCATCTGGACCTTCATCTTCTTCAACGTGACGATAATTCTTTATTCGCTCGGCGGCGGGATGACGGCTCCGGTCGACATCATCCAAGCTAATGTGAACTGGTTCACCCAGGCCTGGAACGACATCCTTTGGGTAGTATCATTGATAACAAAATAAATTTTAAATATATGAAAATCAAATATTTAGCTATGGCAATAGCACTTACTGCAGCACTGTTCAGCTGTGGCGAAAAGCAGGATAAGAAATCTTGCGAAGAGAACTACGAAGCCCTTGCAAATCAATATGCTAAGGTGACTTTGACCACCGACATCAGTCATCTCTCCGACAACGAGGTGCAGATGCTCGACTTGCTTTTTAGGGCAGGTAAGATAATGGATAACATCTATTGGACTGAAAACTTCAATGGCGATAAGGACGAGTTCCTCAACGGAATAGAAGACCCGAACGCCCGTAAATATGCCGAAATCAACTACGGTCCATGGGATCAGCTCGATAACCGTCGCGTGTTTATCCCTGGTTACGGTCCGAAGCCGGAAGGAGCAGGATTTTATCCTACCGATATGACAAAAGAAGAGTTCGACGCTTGGGAAAACCCAGATAAGACCAGTCAATACACTCTGGTGCGCCGCGATGAGAACGGTAACCTCAAAACCGTTTGGTACCATGAGGCATACAAAGATGAGATCCGCAAGGCAGCAGAGCTTCTTGTCGAAGCTTCGCAACTCGCCGAGGATAAAGAGTTTGCCGATTATCTGCAATTCCGCGCAGTCGACCTCCTCATCGACGACTACTACCATTCAGACATGGCTTGGATGGATGTCCGCAACAACAATATCGACTTTGTGGTAGGTCCTATTGAGAACTACACCGACGGCCTCTACGGCTACAAAGCCGCTCATGAGTCGTTTATCCTTATAAAAGATAAGGAATGGACTGAAAAACTTACACGTTACGTGGCATTGCTGCCTGAACTTCAGACAAAATTGCCTGTCGACGACAAATATAAACAGGAAAAACCGGGTAGCGACGCCGATTTGGCTGCCTACGACGTGATTTTCTACGGTGGCGACTGCAATATGGCATCGAAGACCATCGCCATCAACCTGCCTAACGATGAGAGAGTGCAGCTGCAGAAAGGCACCCGCAAGCTCCAGCTGAAGAACGCCATGAAGGCTAAGTTCGACAAGATCGTCGTCCCGATTTCAGAGGTCCTGGTAGCTCCTGAAGCCCGTCAGAACGTGAAGTTCGACGCATTCTTCGCCAACGTGATGTTCCACGAGGTGGCTCACGGTCTGGGCATCAAGAACACCCTCGACGGCAGCGGCACAGTGCGTCACGCCTTGAAGGAACAGTATTCAGCCATCGAAGAAGCTAAGGCCGACATCCTCGGTCTGTTCCTCGTGACCAAGCTCCACGAGATGGGCGAATACAACAACAGCACTCTCGAAGAGAACTACACCACATTCATGGCCGGCATCTTCCGTTCGGTGCGTTTTGGCGCCGCCTCGGCACACGGAAAAGCCAACATGATCGAGTTTAACTTCCTCGCCAACGAAGGAGCCTTCACCCGCGATGAGAATGGCTTGTATAACATCGACTTCCCGAAGATGAAGCTCGCGGTCGAGAAGCTCGGCGGCGCTATCCTCACGGCACAGGGTGACGGCAACTACGAGTATGTGAAGGAGTGGATTGCCACCGACGGCGTCATCAAACCTGAGCTCCAAGCTGACCTCGACAAGCTCGCCGGCTGCGGCATCCCGAAGGATATCTGGTACGAAATGGGAATGGAATACCTCGAGCGTTAGGAGGAACAGAGCATGACGACGGCGGAAATCATATCGCTGATAGCGACGAAAGAGCTCAACGACATCGACCTGAGTGGCATCACCCTCGAAGGGCTTGACTTCGGCGGATGCACCTTGACGAAAGTGAATTTCAAGGGCTCCACGCTGAGACACTGCTCATTCGAGGAGGCGGTGCTGGACTGCTGCAGTTTTGAGTGTTCGGGTAAGACCGACACCCCTAACCTGCAAAGCGTCTCGTTTAAGAAAGCTACGCTGATCAACTGCCGTTTCCGTTACGCCAACATCGCGTGGAGCGACTTCCGCTATGCACGTATCGACCAGGCCACTTTTGAAGATTCAACCATCGATTTCTGCGATTTTTACCGTTGTTTCTTCGAAGGCGTGGTGCTGTTTAAACATGCGAAGATAAGCAACTCGAGCCTGTATTACACCTATTTTGGCGACGCCACCAACCTGCGTCGCGAAAATCTCGTCGACGGCCGTATCTTACAGCAAAACAAGAAAAACTACATTAAGTTTTTGGTCGACTGGCACACATACGGCACAGGTGTCCGCACCAACGACATGAAGGTCGTCTCCGACTGGAGTCCCGATGCGGCAGTGAAGGCCCGCTGGTCGGATGCCGAAGATATCTATAAGACTCTCATGGGCTTATGGACACAGCGTGGCTTCAACGCCGACGCCAACTGGGGCTACGTACAAGGACGGCGCATGGAGCGTCGGCGTATGATGACCGACCTCACCGACAAGAAACTGGGCATCTGGACTAAAATCGAAAGAGTGTGGCATATCATCGGCAACAGCCTGTCGGACCTGTTTTTCGGATACGGCGAGAGCATGTTCAAGATGATTCTCACCTATATCTTCACGGTGCTGCTGTTCGCATTCATATTCAGCTCGGAGGTGTCACCGCTTCATTATCTGGAGGCGTTGGGCATCAGCTTGAAAAACATGGCAGGCGTCGACTCGGAAGTGCTTCACGACGTTTCGCCATTGGTCGACATGCTTAACCTCGTGCAGACCACCATCGGAGTGCTACTTACAGGTATCTTTGGATTTATTTTAGGAAATAAAATTAGAAATCAATAGTAATATCAAATCAAATTTTAAAAAAATGAAAAAATTATCAGTTTTCTTTGCCATCATATTCGGTATGATGGGCATCGTGCGCGCTGACGAAGGCATGTGGTTGCCAATGTTCGTCGAGCGTTTGAATTATGTCGACATGCAGAAAATGGGTCTCCAGCTCACACCTGAAGAACTCTACAGCATCAACAACAGCAGCTTGAAAGACGCCATCGTGGGTCTCTCAAACGGCGCTCACCCACGCGGATTCTTCTGCACAGGCGAGATCGTGTCGAAAAACAGCTTGCTTTTCACCAACCACCACTGCGGTTACAGCTCAATAGCCGCCCTCTCGACGGTTGAACACGACTATCTCAACGAAGGATTCTGGGCCAGAAGCTTCGAGGAAGAACTCCCGGCAGAAGGCGTCTCAGCATCGTTCCTCGTGAGAATGGAAGACGTGACCGAGGCAATCCTTGGCGTCGTCACCGACGACATGGACTACATGGCACAGCAGCAGGCCATCAACGCCAAGATTAAAGAACTCGAAGAGGCAGCATCGGAAGACGGCAAGCTCAACCCTGTCATCAAAGGATTCTTCGAGGGTAACGAGTATTACATGTTCGTCTACAAGACCTACACCGACGTGCGTCTCGTGGGAACAGCTCCTCAGTCGATTGGTAAGTTCGGCGGCGACACCGACAACTGGATGTGGCCTCGTCACACCGGCGACTTCTCGATTTTCCGTGTCTACGCTGACGAAAACGGCGAGCCGGCCGAGTTCAACGAGAACAACAAGCCTCTCACTCCTAAGCACTCACTGCCAATCAGTCTCGACGGCGTGCAGCCCGACGACTTCACCATGATCTGGGGCTTCCCAGGTTCGACAGAGCGTTACATGACATCATTCGGCATCAACTACAACGTCGACGTGTTCTACCCAATCGTTTACGAAGTGTTCAAAGCCGAGACCGACGTCATGGACGAATATATGAAGGTCGACAAGAACATCAACATCATCTACGCAAGCAGCAAAGCAGGTTTAGCCAACACATGGAAGAACTTCGAAGGCCAGATTACCATGCTCCGCAAGAATAAAGTCGCTGAGCGTAAAGCCGCTCTCGAGGCCGACTTCGCAGAATGGGTCAACGCCAACGAGGAACGCCAGGCCGAATACGGCGAGGTGCTCAGCACTCTCGACGACATGTACAGCATGCTGAGCGAGGTAGCAGCCGGACTGTTCTATCCTAACTTCCTGGCACAGCTTTACCCGATGGGAACAGCAACAGAGTTTGTCCAGTACTATCAGATCGCAAGCAGCAAGGAGTCGACAAAAGAAGATAAGCTGGCAGCAGCCGAGGCTTTGAAGGAAATCGACGTCGATGCTTTGTTCAAAGACACCGACCCGCGCGTGCAGAAAGACATGCTCGTGGCAGTGATGAAGATCTACGGCAGCAAGTTCGAAGCCGATGAATGTCCTGCTTTCGTCCAGAAACTCCTCAAGAAGAACAAAGGCAGCTGGGAAGCTGTGGCAAACTACATCTACGACAACTCGATGTTCAGCCAGGCCGAGACAATGAAGGCCTTCATCGAGAAACCAAGTGTCGGAAAACTCAGAAAAGACCCAGCTTTCCTCATGCTTGGTGGCTTGATGAACCAGCTCTACGGCTCAGTTCCGGGCTACAGAATGGCTAACAACGAGATTGCTCAGGCCGACCATCTCTTCGTGAAGGGACTCCGTGAGTTCTACGCCGAGACACAGCCTGAAAAGGTTCTCTATCCTGATGCAAACTCAACACTGAGAATGAGTTACGGTTCGGTGAAAGACTATCAGCCGGCCGACGCTATCTCTTACGACTATGTGTGCACCGCCAACGGTATCCTCGAGAAATATATCCCTGGTGACTTCGAGTTCGACGCTCCTAAGGAGCTCCTCGACCTCATCGAGAAGAAAGACTTCGGTCAGTATGCCGACAAAAACGGCGAACTCATTACCTGCTTCCTGTCGACCAACGACATCACAGGCGGTAACTCGGGCAGCCCTATCATGAACGGCAAGGGCGAACTCCTCGGACTCGCTTTCGACGGCAACTGGGAGGCTATGAGCGGCGACGTTAACTTCGAGCCGAAACTCCAGCGCACCATCAACGTCGACATCCGTTACGTGCTCTTCATCATCGACAAGGTCTACGGCGCAACCAACCTCATCGATGAATTAGAGATTCACAAGGCAATGCCGGAACCGATTCGCGTTGAAGAGGTGAAATAATCCCTCGCTTCGCTCGGATTAATTGCTGACGTTGCGGCGGCATTAAAGTTCTTAGAGTCCTTAAAGCGCTCAGAGAGCTTAGTGCCGCCGCAATTTTTTTAAATGTTTTTGTAAATCTACAAAAAAATCGTATATTTGCGAGATTAATATCTTTAAAAATGAAAAAACTCCTTGCAATATTCCTCGTTTTCGTAGCATTTCTTGCAAAAGCCCAGACTCCGAGCGAAAATTTCGATGTCACTCATTACGAGATTCATATCAATAATATCGACTTTACTGGTCATACGATTCAAGGTGAAACCACCGTCACCCTGACAGCCTTAAGTTCGACAAATGTTATCAATCTTGAGCTTAAGTCATTGACAGTCAGCGCTGTAACAGCGACTGGCGCCAGCGTAAGTAATTTTGTGCAAAACGGCGATGTGCTGACGATAAACCTCTCGTCAGCTTTAGCAGCCAATGCGAGCGCTTCATTCACAATAACTTACGGTGGAAACACCTTCAACGAGAGCTGGGGCGGCGTAATGTGGACTAACGGCTACGTCTGCAACATGGGCGTCGGATTCGAGTCAATACCGCACAACCTCGGTAAATGCTGGTTCCCATGCGTCGACAACTTCACCGACAAGGCGACATATTACCTGTGCGTCGTTGTTCCAAACGACAAAAAAGCCATCTGCGGCGGCAACTTCATCAACACTTACGACAATGGCGACGGCACCACCACTTGGCACTGGGAGATTCCTCAGGAAGTTGCGACCTATCACGTCTCGTTTGCGGTAGGCGACTACGTGGAGTGGACCGACACCTATAACGGCATCGAACGCGACATTCCGATCACAGTTTATGTAAAACCGAGTCAGATCAACAACGTGCCGGGCACCTTCGTGCATGTGAAAGACATCGCCAGCTTCTACGAAAACTGCTTCGGTCCGTATCCTTTCAACCGTATCGGATATGTAGTGACAAGCGTTGGATGCATGGAACATGTCGATAACATCGGCATCACCAGCGGCATCGTGACAGGCAACACCTCTCAGGAGGAATATGTGGCGCATGAGATGTCGCACATGTGGTTCGGCAATAAAGTCACCTGCTCGACGGCCGAAGATATGTGGCTCAACGAAGGTTTTGCGCAGTTTTGCGGAGTTTTCTACCGCTCGGCAGTCTACGGCGAGGACGACTTCCAGCAGGCCATGAGCACCAAAATCAACACCATAACAAGTTGGTGCAAGAACGAGAACAACTGGATTCCATTGAACAACATACCGCAAACCATGACCTACGATGGCAGTGCCGTTTATAACCGCGGCGCTGTAGTCGTCAACACCCTGATGAACTACCTCGGCCGCGACACGTTTTTAGCTGCTTTGCGGAGCTATCTCAACGCTTACAACTACAGCGCCGCGTCGTCGGAAGCACTGCGCGACGCCCTCACTGCAGCCACTGGCATCGACATGAGCGGATTCTTCGACACCTATGTGTTTACCGCGGGAATGCCGCACTATGGCGTTGATATTCTTAATGTTACGCCAAACGGGAACCAATACGATGTTACCGTGAGGATGACTTATCAGCACATCGGACCTGAGCATGTCGGACTGAACAATAGGGTAGAGGTGACCTTCGTCGACAACGCAGGCGAGCTGCAGACTGTGCTGATCAACTGGGACGGAGCGGAGGCTAACTGGACCTTCCCGCTCGACATCAACCCAATAGCAGCATTTGCTGACTATTACAACCACTTCCTGGATGCCAAATTCGATAAAAACCTGATGGCTACCACAACCCAAAATTGGTCGGTCAACCAGCAGCTTGCACTTACCGTCAACAACGTTGCCGACTCGGTGATGCTGCGCGCCGAAGACCATTATGTGGCGCCCGACAACGACCCTAACATTCCCGCTTTGACGCTTTCTACCAAGCATTTCTGGAATGTCTTCAGACATGATTTCGGCGATGCCGATGTCACCGGAAAATTCACTTATTCAAACAATGCCAGCATGGACGGCGACATCATCCACACCGAAAACGACTCGGCGGTACTGCTCTACAGGGCTAACATCCACGATGTGTGGCACAGCATCCCTTACACCCAGCAGGGCAACTGGAAAATCGGCTATTTCATAGTGAGCGACCTCCCGAGCGGACAATATACCGTAGGAGCCATCGACAAGACGCAGCTCGGAACAGGCGAATTGTCAGAAGTCGTTGATTTCTTTACAGTTACGCCAAATCCAGCAAGCGACAGAATCAAGATTAATACCACAATTGAAGATGGTAAAATATTGATAGTCAATAATTTAGGACAAACCATCGGCTCGTTTTCTGTTAAGGGAAAAGAAATGACAATACCTGTAAGTGATTATAAATCAGGTGTTTACTTCGTATATTTAATGGACGGGAAGAAAAAATTCATTTCGGTAGAAAAATTGATAAAGAATTAAGATTTTTTCGTAATTTTGCATCGAATTCGAGTTTAATTTTAATTATAAATAACGTTATTTTTATGAATCCAACTCATATTGAACACATTGGAATTGCCGTCGTAAGCTTAGACGAGTCGATTCCTGTTTTCGAGAAGATGCTCGGAACAAAATGCTACGCCATCGAAGAGGTTAAAGATCAGAAGGTTAAGACTGCTTTCTTCAAAGTAGGTCAGACCAAGATCGAGCTTCTCGAGCCAACATCACCTGAGAGCACCATCGCCGCTTTCATCGAGAAAAACAACGGTAAGGGCGGTATGCATCACATCGCATTTGCAGTGGAAGGCATTGAAAATCAGCTTGCTGACGCCAAGGCAAACGGCTTCCGTCTCATCGACGAGACTCCACGCGGCGGCGCTGAAGGCCTGACCATCGCTTTCCTGCACCCGAAATCAACAGCCGGTGTCCTCACAGAACTTTGCGAAAATAAGAACAAATAATAAATATTCAGAAAATGATAATCGAACAGAAAATTCAGGAGTTGTTAGACAAGCGCGCTCTTGCACGTCAGGGTGGCGGTGAGAAGCGTATTGCTGCACAACACGAAAAGGGAAAGTACACTGCTCGTGAGCGCATCGCCATGTTGCTCGACGAGGGTAGCTTCGAAGAATTCGACATGTTCCTCACACACCGCACCACCGACTTCGGTCTGGAGAAGCAGGTGTTTCTCGGCGACGGCGTCGTGACAGGCTACGGCACCATCGACGGTCGTCTGGTTTACGTGTATTCACAGGACTTCACGGTGCTCGGCGGCTCTCTTTCAGAGACTATGTCGAAGAAGATATGCAAGGTGATGGACCAGGCCATGAAGGTCGGCGCTCCTATCATCGGCATCAACGACTCAGGCGGCGCACGTATCCAGGAAGGATCACGCTCATTGGCAGGTTTTGCTGAGATTTTCCAGCGTAACATCAACGCCTCGGGTGTGGTGCCACAGATCAGCGCCATCTTCGGACCATGCGCAGGCGGCGCAGTCTACTCACCGGCATTGACCGACTTCATCCTCATGACCGAACAGAACAGCTATATGTTCCTCACCGGCCCGAAGGTAGTGAAGACAGTGACAGGCGAAGACGTCAGCACCGACCAGCTCGGCGGCGCTTTGGTACACAACCAGAAGTCAGGCGTGAGCCAGTTTATGACTGCAACAGAAGAAGAAGGTCTGCAGCTCATCCGCGACCTTATCTCGTATCTGCCACAGAACAACCTCGAAGAGGCTCCGCGCATCGAATGCAACGACCCTATCGACCGTAAGGAAGACTCACTCAACGCCATCATCCCGGATAACCCGAACAAGCCATACGACATGAAGCACATCATCCACGCCATCGTGGATAACGGCGAGTTCCTCGAGGTCGCACAGGACTTCGCGAAGAACCTTATCGTCGGCTTCGCACGTTTCGACGGCAAACCTGTCGGCGTGGTCGCCAACAACCCGGCCTTCCTCGCCGGCGTGCTCGACATCAACTCATCACGTAAGGGTGCACGTTTCGTCCGCTTCTGCGACGCATTCAACATCCCGATCGTGACATTGGTCGACGTCCCTGGCTTCCTGCCTGGCACAGTGCAGGAATACGGCGGCGTGATCACCCACGGTGCTAAGATGCTGTTCGCCTACGGCGAAGCCACAGTGCCAAAGGTCACCATCACCATCCGTAAGTCATACGGTGGCTCACACCTCGTCATGGGTTGCAAGCAGCTCCGCGCTGACATCAACTACGCATGGCCTACAGCAGAAATCGCCGTCATGGGTCCTTCAGGAGCTGTCGAGATCCTCAACGGTAAAGAGATCTCAGCCATCGAGAACCCAGAGGAACGCGCCGAGTTCGTAGCCAAGAAAGAACAGGAATACCGCGACAAGTTCGCAAATCCTTACGACTCAGCGAAATATGGCTACATCGACGACGTCATCGAGCCTCGTAACACACGTTTCCGCGTCATCAGAGCCCTCCAGGCACTCGAGACAAAGAAAGACACGAATCCTCCGAAAAAGCACTGTAACATTCCATTATAATTTTGGATTTAAAGATTTAAAGATTTAAAATTTAAGATTTAAAATTAAATTGGATATGAATAGTTTAATGATATTATTATCGGCTGTCAGAGAGCCTATCGCTACTCACGACTGGGTGGTCACCGTCGGTGGCTTCTGCATCGTGATCACGGCATTGGTGGTGCTGTTCCTCATCTTCACAGGATTCTCGAAGCTCGTGAACCACGACTTCAAGAAAAGCAAGAAGACTACTACAACCACAACGCCAAGCACCTCTACAGCAGCGGGCTGGAAGGTCGACGACGACCTCGCAGTGGTCATCGGACTGGCTCTCGCACTGGCGAAAGACGTCCACGACGAAGAGTCGGGATTCGTGACCATTCAGAGAGTCGAGCGCCGCTACTCCCCATGGAGCTCGAAGATTTACGGATTAAATGGTTTAAACAGAAGAAATTACTAAGCTATGAAGAAATTTAAATTCACAGTCAACGGGAAAGAGTACGAAGTCGAGGTGAAGAACTACGAAGGCGAACACGCTGAAGTAGTCGTCGACGGTACTCAATATAATGTAACAGTCCAGCGTGAAGAGGAAGCCATTCCTACCTTCGTCGCTCCTAAGCGTCAGGCTCCAAAGCCGGCAGCAGCACCTAAGGTCGAGGCTCCGGCAGCCACATCGGCACCTGCCGACGGCTACAAGTCACTGGCACCGCTTCCGGGCACCGTCATGCAGATCTACGTCAACGTGGGCGACGTCGTGAAACGCGGCGACAAACTCATGATGTACGAAGCCATGAAGATGGAAAACAACTTCCTCGCTGAGGTTGACGGAACAATCAAAGAAGTTAAAGTCAGAGTGGGCGACAACATTCTGCAAGGCGCTGTTTTATTTGTAATTGGCTGATTATGAAGAAGAGATTCAACGTTAAAAAGAAAGCCCTGCTCATCGTCGCACTGGTGGCCATACTGCTCGTGCTTCACGGCATCATGACCTCAAGCCCTGCCATGGCCGAACATGTGTTCGACAGCACACAGACAGTGACGACAGAAATGGTGACGACAGAGCTCTCGCCGGAGGCTCAAGACGCTGAGATGCAACAGCTCTCAGCAAGCGACGCCATCGGCGACGGCATGTATTCGTTCTGGCAGTTTACGGGATTCCGCAACTGCACACGAGGCAACCTCATCATGATTCTGGTGGCATTCGTGTTTATCTTCCTCGCAGTAAAATACGACTTCGAGCCTATGCTGCTCATCCCTATCGGTGTGGGTATCATAGTGGGTAACATCCCGTTCATCCAAGACTCGTATACCTTTGACCTTCAAGTCGCTTTGGCAGCCTTGTCGAAGATCGAGATTCAAGGAAACCTCACATTCGACTTGACAGAAGCACAGAAGTTCTTTGTAGGACTCTTTGCCGGACAAGACACCATGAACTGCACTCAGGCATTGGAGCACTTCCATAGCATGACTCCTGAGCAGCTGCAGGCGTTCCTGCCAGCCGGTATGGACCCGACAGCACCAAACACAGCCAAGTTCTTCGACGGCTTGATCAGCCAGGTGTTCAACATGAACATCCAGACCGGCGTCTACCAGAAGGGCTCAGTGCTTAACTACCTGTATTTCGGTGTCCGTCAGGGTATCTATCCTCCTTTGATCTTCTTGGGAATCGGAGCAATGACCGACTTCTCGTCATTGATCTCACAGCCTAGGTTGATGATCCTCGGCGCCGCCGCCCAGCTCGGTGTGTTTATCACCTTCATCAGCGCGCGTGCCCTGGGCTTCGACCCGCATGAGGCCGCAGCTATAGGTATCATCGGCGGCGCCGACGGTCCTACAGCTATCTTCATCTCAACAAAGATGGCCCCGCATCTCCTCGGTGCAATCGCTATCGCGGCATATTCCTACATGGCCCTCGTGCCTGTCATCCAGCCGCCTATCATGCGCTTGCTCACCACCAAAGAAGAGCGTCTCATCAAGATGAGAGAGCCACGTGCAGTGGGTAAGACCGAAAAGGTTATCTTCCCGATCGTCGGCCTGCTTCTCACCACCTTCATCAGCCCGTCGGCATTGCCATTGCTCGGCATGCTGTTCTTCGGTAACCTGCTGAAGGAGAGCGGCGTGACGAAACGTCTGGCCAACACTGCAGCCAACCCACTCATCGACATCGTGACAATCCTGTTAGGCCTCACCGTCGGTGCCTCGACGCAGGCCGACGTGTTCCTCACGACAGACTCACTCATCATCTTCGCCTTGGGTGCCTGCTCATTCGCCGTGGCAACATTCGGCGGCGTGTGCGGTGCCAAGCTGATGAACGTGTTCTGCAAGGAAGGCAACAAGATCAACCCTCTCATCGGTAACGCCGGCGTGTCGGCAGTGCCTGACGCAGCACGTGTCTCCGAGGTCGAGGGACAGAAATACGACCCTTCGAACCACCTCCTCATGCACGCCATGGCGCCAAACGTTGCAGGCGTTATCGGCTCGGCAGTGGCAGCTGGTATCCTGATGAGTTTCATTGGAATTTAAACGAAAATTGATTGTAGAGACGTCATAATATGGCGTCTCTACATTTTTATTAGGGAAAACATTATGTTATTAATCGGTATCGCCGGCGGCTCAGGATCCGGCAAGACAACAGTGGTTAAGAAATTGATTGAGGCGCTTCCTGAGGACTCAATCAGCGTGGTGTCGCAAGACGCCTATTACTGGGATAACGGCAACCTATCGCCTGAGGCGAAGAAAGAAATCAACTTCGACCATCCCGATGCCATCGAATGGGACCTGTTGGTGAAGCATCTCGACATGCTGAAACGCGGCGAGACCATCCCGATGCCTATCTACACCTACGTCACCTGCGCCCGCTCGAAGGAAGTCATACCGGTGAAGCCGACAGAGGTGGTGATAGTCGAAGGCATCCTTATCATGACATGCCCTGAGCTCGTGAAACGCTTGGATATCAAGATCTTCGTGGATACCGATGGCGACGACCGCCTGATGCGTATCATCAAGCGCGACATCGAGGAACGCGGCAGAACAGTGTCGGACGTATTAAGACATTACGAGACCTTCGTGAAGCCGATGCATAACCAGTTTATCGAGCCTACGAAGCGCTTGGCCGACATCATCATCCCCCAGGGCGGCAGCAACCAGGTGGCAATCGACATCATGGCAAGCCGCATCAGGATGCAGCTGTCGCAAATGAAAAAACAGGAAAACAACTAGCGAAGCGTATAGGCATACCCTCTTCCTTGAAATTTTACCTTCTTCAAATCAGTGCGGCGACTCGAAAGCTTCACGAGCACCTGATTGATTTTTGCCTTCATCTTAGCCTCATCGATATTGATATTCAACGATTTAGCCTTAGCCATCGCCTTGGTGTATATCTCATTGCTGGTGGTCGGCTTGCCGTTTTCCTTAATCACATCGAGCACTATGGTGTCCCACTGCGACAGCGGATACGGCTTGCGCGGGGTGGTTTTATTTTCGCTTAAAAGCCGCGTCAGCTCATCGATTTTCTCGTTGAAAAAGTCGATTTTAGCCTGATTTTTATTGATTTCCGACTTGAATTCAGCTATCAATCCTAATATCTCATCCTTCGTGAGTTCGCGCTTTTCCATAATTTTCAGATATTTTATTATTGTTTTGCAAATTTAAAAACAATTTTGAATAAAATGCTATATTTGCAAAAAATAAGTTTCATGAAAGAGATATTAGACTTTCTTAACCTCATCGTTGAAAACAACAACCGCCCATGGTTTCAGCAGCATAAAGACCTGTATCAGAATGCGCAGAATAAGTTCAATGCCATCGCTGAGCAGATATTAATAGGTGTGCAGAAATTCGACCCGCTCACCCGCGGATTGACCTTGAAAGACTGCACCTACCGCTTTTATCGCGACACGCGTTTCTCGCCCGACAAGAGTCCGTATAAGCGTCATTTCGGCTTGTTTATCTGTCCGAACGGCAAAAAATCGGGTCTGGCGGGCTATTATTTCCACGTTGAGGGCGAAGGCGCCGAATATCTCGGTCATCACGGGCTGTATCCGGGCATGTATATGTGCGAGCCGTTCATCACGAAGAGTGTGCGCGAGGATATCAGCACCAAAGGCGATGAGTTTGTGAAGGCTCTGAAGAAAGCTAAGAATTTCACTATGGATTTTTCTTCAAAACTGAAAAAAGTGCCGAAGGAATATCCTGTCGATCATCCTTACGCTGAGTATCTGAAGCTCAAGGACTTCTGTCTTTATGAAAACATCTCCGACGACATGATTTATTCCGACCACCTGGTCGAATGGGTCGTCGATGAGTTCCGCTCGTGCTACGACTTCAACTCGTTTTTGAACCGCGCGGCGCTTTTTGCGATGGAAAATGAATAATTTTTCTTTTTTTGATGCAGCAAAAACGGTTTTTCTTCGTTAAAGAGATGTAAAACGGATGAAATGTTAGGATTTGGCATTGTTTTGGACATGGCAAGAAAAGGCAACCAGCGCTCGATGATGAGGCTCTATGACCTCTGCTGCGACGCCGTCTTCAACGCCTCCTACCGGATAGTGCTGAACGCCCAGGACGCTGAGGAGATTACGCAAGACTCCATCCTCAAAGCCTTCGCAAATCTTGACAGTTTCAGCGGTTCGGAACGCGACTTTACGGCGCTGGTCAAGACCATAGCCATCAACAAGAGCATCGATATGTTTAGGAAACGCAGCAAAGAGCCGTTTTACGAGGAAATCGACAACACAGCTGACCGTATCGATGACGACGACACCGATTTTGAAGATTTCCCGATAGAAAAGATAAAAGAGGCATTGAATAACCTTCCCGACGGCTACCGCCTGACGATAACAATGAGATTGATAGAAGGAATGGAATTCAGCGAGATAGCGGAACAAATGGGAATAAAAGAGTCGAGCGTAAGGTCACAATACGCCAGAGGGCTCGAAAAGTTGAGAAATATAGTAATTGCTAATGACAAGGGGGTTCCTCGTCCCTGTGGGACTCGGAATGACAGGGATCACACAATAGGAGAGTGTCATTCCGAGCGAAGCGAGGAAACTCCTGCAAATTGAACGAAAACTATTAAACTATGAATATAGAAAACAAAATACAAAGCAACAAATCGTCATTCGATGACGTGAAGATGCCAGTCGGAAGCAGGGCGCGTTTCGAGGAACGGCTCCGCCGAGAGGCAGGGCGTTACGTCCGCCGCGACGACATCGCCATCCAAAAGCTCCGCATCATGACATGGACCTCGGTGGCGGCGGCAGCGATAACCGTTTTCATGGTGATTTCGGGCATTTTCTTAGATGGAAGAATATCAACAAAATCGCCGCAAGTGGCTGAGAATAAATTAGTTACGATGCGTCAATTTTACGACGAAAAGATGGATGAAGCCATCATGAATCTGGAGGTTGTGATGCAGAATGTCGACGACTCGACACGCATGCAGATCAACGCGGTGATTGACGGACTGACAAATATGGGCGATATTTTTGCCGAGATGGCACCTCTTCCGGAAGAGAAACAGATGGCTATAGCCGAACAGATGTACGACAGCAGATTAAAAACAATAGAGTTAATAACAGAAAAGATAAACAAATAGAATTATGAAAAGGTATTTAGTTTTAACAGCATTATGCCTGATGGCTTTGGTTGGCACAGCCAACGACTATAGAGGCGAGGGCGGAAAATACAGATACGAAGCCCAGAAACTTATCGAACAGACCTACAGCGTCGACGCTAACCCCGTCCTCGAGATGGTCGGAAAATACAGCGATTTCATCATCACTCCATGGGATCAGCAGATGATCGACTTCAAGGTGAAAATCATCGTGAAGAGCAACGACGAAGACAAACTCAAAGCGAAATTCAACTCTATCGACGTGAAATTCGACAAATTCGGCAACAAAGTGACCGCCGAGACGGTGTTTGGCGACTACAAATACAGGACTTTCAACGGCACGATGATCATAAAATACTACGTGAAAGTGCCGAGAGACGTCTTCATGGAACTTGAGACAAAATACGGCGACATCAAGGTAGAGACCGTGGCCAAGAGACTCGAAGTCGACATTAAATACGGCGACCTGAAGGCCGACAGTCTGCTCGCCGACAACAGCATCGACATAAAATATGGCGACATCAACATCAACTACGCAAATAATATCGAGTTGGAACTCGACTACGGCGATGCAAAAATCAGAAATTGCGACAAGCTCAGTGCTGAGCTGAAATACAGCAATATCTATGTCACTAATCTCAACGAAGGTAATATCGAAAACAAATATTCGACAGTGAAGATTGAGAAGGTGGCGAAGATCGACCTCGACGACAGCGCCTATTCCGACATCAAGATTTCGAATGTCACCAACAGCATGATTGTCGAGATGCGCTACTGCGACCTCAAGGCCACGTTCAGCACGCTGAAGCCTATCGTCGACATCGACGGACAGTATTCCGACGCGACGCTGTACATCAAGGAAGACGCCTCGTTTGACTACAACCTCAAGTCGACCTACAGCGACATCATCTTCAAGGGCTTCTTCGACACTAAGGTCATCAAAGGAGCAGGCTCGTATGGCGATGGCGAACGCGGAAGGCTCTACATCACTACCGCCTACGGCGACGTGAAAATCAACAAAGAGTAATTATCTTTTTTTCATACTTTGAATTTTTAATGCCGAAAATGAAAATTTTCGGCTTTTTTATTCATTGTATACCACCTCCAGCATCACGTTTCCGACCATCTGCAACGTCTTGACATCGATGCAGTCGATGTTATCCTTCAACGTGTGCCAATACGGGAAGAAACACGAGGTGCGGTCGGGGTCGCCGACGAGGTCGATGATGTCGATTGACGGTATTCCGGCGTAGTGAATCATATAGATATGGTCGTCGTTGATCGGGTCGCCGAGCTCGTTCACAAAATGCTCGTCGTAGCCCATCTCGCGGGCTGTGCGCCACACCTTATTCAGCACCCATGCTGAGTTGTTTTGCGAGTAATATTCCTTCGGAAAACGTGGATTTGAGGCTCCGACCATGTCGAGAAGTATGCCGTAATAAGCTGAATAATTGCTTACATGCGGCTTTTTCGACCAATACTGTGAGCCGAGACCCCAAGAGAGGTCTTCGCGTTCGCTTACGTCCATCCATTTTGGTGAGCCGTAGTCTTCCAAGTCGAAGAAAATCAAGTCGATACCGACACTTTCGTCGATGCGATGGTTTTTCATCACACGTGCCATCTCCATCATGATGCCGCAGCCCGAGGCGCCGTCGTTGGCTCCGTCGATAGGCTTGCGCCAGTTGGCTTCGTCGGGGTCGTTGTCGGCGTAAGGCCTTGAGTCCCAATGCGCTGCGACGATGATGCGCTTCTTTGCATCGGGGTTGAACGCCGCGATGATGTTTTTGCCATTCATCACTTTGCCATCGTAGATGCGTGATTTGAATTCCTGAACGAAGACGGTGTCGGCGTAGCCGTCCAGAGTGTTTACTAGCCACTCGGCACATTGCTGATGCGGCATCGTACCGGGAACGCGCGGACCGAAGTCACACTGGGCTTTCACGAAATAATAAGCCGAGTCGCCGTTGAAAGCCGGGACAACCACGGTTTTCTTAGTTGTCTTCGGCGCCGAGGGCTGCTTCGGGTTATTATTCCTTTCGCAAGAAATAAAAATAATCGCAATAGCTAAAACAAAAAATATCTTTTTCATATTTGGAAACCACCTAATTGTCAATTCTCAATTTTCAATTGTCAATTATTTAACGTATTTTTCCCCGTTTCTGATATACACTCCTCTGAAATTATCAGGGACTTCATCACCTAAATATCGCCCTTCAATATCGTATGTCTTATTATCTATCAACGAGTTATTTTCTGGGATTTCTTCAATTCCTTCATATCCCACGTATGGCACGAAGGTAACAAGGCCAAGGCTCAGGTCGTCGTTTTTATGATAAATATGATCCTCGATGCGCTCGATGCTGTGAGCGTCCCAGTCGTTGCCGACAGCCGTGAGGTCGCAGGCCGAGTTGTTGTACAGGTCGTACACTACGCCGCCATTGCCGTTGTCGTGAATCTCGTTATGACCCCAGTCGTCCTCGGTACCCATGTCGATATCGTGCTGATAAATCGCCGTGATACCCCAGAGGTTGCCGGTAATCACGTTGTTGCGCAAGATGGCCTTGTTGCTGGTCGTGTAGCCGTAAATCGAGATGCCGCTGCCACCGTTCATCGGGTTGTCCTCGTGGTTGTTGTCGGTAAACTCGTTGTCCACGATGACCGACGAGATGGTGTAGCCCTGCTGGTTGTAGCCGTAACGGTTTTCGCGAATCTTGTTGTTCTTCAGCAAAACCTTGGTCGAGCCGGTGTTCATGATGTCGGCTACCGAGATGCCGCCCACATACCACTGCGCCATGATGGTGTAGACGTCGTTGCCCACGATGCGGATGGTGTCGTTGCCGCCCGGACCGAGGTTGATCTGCGGAGCATTGACCTGGTCGGTGCCGTTGGTGTCGAAGTCACAGTTCAGGATCTGCGGCGAGGCCTGGCCGTTGGCCGGCGAGCTGATGGCCGAGCCGCAGTTAAGCATGAAATAACAGTTTTTAATCACCGGGTCGCAGTTGAAGATGTCGATGACGGCATTGCTGTAATCCCTAGTGAAATAAACGAATTTCACGTCGTCGAAGGTCACTTCCGACTCAATGACTTTGATGCCTGCGCCGTCGGAGAAATACATCTTCTTCAGCAAACAGTTGGTGGCATTCTCAAAACGCATGCTGAAATGGTTGGTCTCGTTCAAGCCATAAAACTTGGTTCTGGTGCTTGAATTAGTGCAAACCATTGAGCCATTGATAGTTAAGAGCACCGTGGCAAAATCGACTCTCGACGTCTGATTGTCGATTTGCAGCACGTCGCCCGTCGAAATGGTGAGGTCGGCGTTGACAACATAGCCGTTTTCACCGACAGTGACAACTCCGCCTGTGATATCAACAAGGTCAGCAAAGGTGTAGGTGACGCCTTCGCCCGGACTTGTCCACTGAGCACGGAGTGTAGTCGCTATTGTCATAATAACGACTAAAAACAAAAATGACTTTTTCATTATATGACACGATACTTTGGCCTTTGGCCATTGGCCATTAGCTTTCTTGCCAACAGCCAACAGCCAATAGCCGAAGTTTACTTCTTAATCGCTGCAATACCTGGAAGTTCCTTACCTTCGATGGCCTCGAGCAAGGCACCGCCGCCTGTCGAGACGTACGACACCTGGTCGGCCAGACCGAATTTGTTGATGCAAGCCACCGAGTCGCCGCCGCCGATGAGCGAGAAGGCGCCGTCTTTGGTAGCCTCAGCAATTGCTACGGCAATGGCCTTTGAGCCCTGTGCGAAGGTGTCGAACTCAAACACGCCGCTCGGACCGTTCCAGAGTATTGTCTTTGAGCCTTTGATGACCTTGGCGAAGAGCTCGCGGGTCTTTGGACCGATGTCCATGCCTTCCCAGCCGTCGGGGATGTTCATCGGGTCAACTACCTGAGTATCAGCGTCGTTGGCGAATTTATTACCTGCCAAAGTATCGATTGAGAGAACCAAATTCACGCCTTTTTCCTTGGCTTTTGCCAGGATGTCGAGGGCGAGGTCGAGCTTGTCGTCTTCGCAAATCGAGTTACCGACTTTGCCGCCGAGAGCTTTCTTAAATGTGTATGTCATGCCGCCGCAGAGGATGAGGTTGTCGACCTTTGTGAGCAGATTCTCAATGATTTCAATCTTTGTCGACACCTTTGAGCCGCCCATGATAGCCGTGAACGGGTGTTTGATGTCGTTCATCACCTTGTCGACTGCCGCCACTTCCTTGCCCATGAGGTAACCGTACATCTTATGGTCAGCGTCGAAATAATCGGCGATGAGCGCTGTCGAAGCGTGAGCACGATGTGCTGTTCCGAAAGCGTCGTTGATATAGTAGTCGGCGTATGAAGCGAGGGTCTTGGTGAACTCTTTCTGAGCCGCTTTCACCTCTTTCTTGGCCTCGTCGTAGCCTGGCTCGCCCTTCTCAATGCCACGTGGCTTGCCCTCTTCTTCCGCATAGAAACGGAGGTTTTCGAGCAGCATCACGTCGCCGTCTTTCATATTTTTGATAGGCTCAGCGGCCTTCATGCAGTCGTCGACGAAGATCACCGGTTTGTCGATGAGTTCTTCGAGGTGTTTTACTAACGGCTTCACCGAATATTTCGGGTCGGGGTTCTTTTTCGGACGGCCGAGGTGCGACATGATGATGAGTTTACCGTTGTCTTTCAACACTTTTTTCAAAGTCGGCATTGCCGCACGCATACGGGTGTCGTCGGTGATGTTGAAGTTGTCATCCAACGGAACGTTGAAGTCGACGCGCACAATGACGCGTTTTCCAGAGAAATTAGTTTTGTCAATGTTAACCATGATTGTAATTTTTTAATTGTTATATAATCTTTTAATCCTTTAATCTTTTGAACCTCTTGAACCCTTTAAACCCTTTGAACTCTTAAACCAATTATCAATTGTCAATTCTCAATTATTCAATTCCCGAAGCATGCAAAAATCCTCTTGATTAACTGCTTGATACTGTTTGGCTTAGGCAATTTTTCCTCCTCCACTGCGGTGAAATCGGTATCGCCTCTTTTTAGGTATTTTTCGGTGAAAGTGCCCGAGCTGATGCCCCATTTGAGGATAAACATCTTCTTGCCTTTATTTTTGCGCATCCTCTTGGTCGATTTGCTTCCGAAATGATAAACCAGACTGTTGCCAACGCCAATAAAATCGCGCACTCCAGCATGCCATAGCTTACGCGAGATGTCGGGGTCGGAGTACCATCCCGGATGAAATTCCACGCTCATGCCGCCGACGAGGTCCCAGCAGTCGAGAGGCATCACATTAGGCGGCCAGGTGCTTCCACGCCAGTCGCTGCGCACCAGGTTTTGCTGCTCTTTCAGCAGTTCTTCCTCGCGAAAACTCTCGATATCGGTACCGAAGTCGCGCACCACCACGCACGGATTGTTGCCTGTCGGCTCGACGAGGGTACTCGAAATCATGAAATATTTATGTGTATCACGCTGGTTATCAGTCAGTTGGTTGATTCGCTCAAGAATCGGCACATCCCAGTTCGGCATGAAATACATGTCGTCGTTGGCGTAGAACACAAACTTGGTGTCGATGAGGCTGCGGCAGGCATTCAGAGCGTAGCAGATGCCGATGTTTTCCTTCGCATAGATATAGTCAATCGCTTGATTTTCAATCCATTGAAGCGTACCATCGGCGCCTTCGTTGATAGCCACGATAATCTGATGCTCGTAGGCCGAGTTTTTGCGGATGCTGTTCACGCAAAGGTCCAGATACTTCAGGTTGTTCCACGTCGGGATGATGATCGTGAAGCAGTAATCCTTTTTTTCGGCACGTTTATATTTCTCAAAGCTAATCATAACTTCTTGTCTGTCAATTCTTTAAGTGTTTTATATTTCATCCTTGTGGCCTTGGCGGTGGTAAGGCAGATATGCCATCCGTCGGCGCCGTCGAGGAAGCCCAGCTGGAAGAAATAATGCTGTATGAAGCTGAAGATAGGCGACACCACCATGTAAAACGAGGCGTGTTTCTTGCCTTTCATAAAATAATGCTGTCCGCGCATCTTGGCGAACTTAAACTGCTGATTCTCATAGTCTTGCGCCGTCTCAAAAGAGTAGTGGAGCAGGTTGCCTTTCAGCACTTTTTCTTTTACCTTGGTCGAAAACTCCAGCGTCTCGTGAATCTCGCCCTGCCATTGTCCCACGGTGCGGTTCCAGATGCGGATCTTCCTGTCGGGATACCAGCCGCAGTGACGGATCCAGTGACCGCAATAATTCGTTAAGCGGTTCATACTGAACACTATATCGTGCGGCATGTGCTGGTTTTTATACTTGAAAATCGACTGCTTCAGCTCGTCCGACAGCTCTTCGTCGGCGTCGATGCTCAAAATCCAGTCGTTGGTGGCCAGACTGTTGGCAAAGTTCTTCTGTTCGGAATATCCGAGCCAGTCCTGATGCACAAACTTAACGCCGAATTGCTCGCAGATGGCGGCGGTGTCGTCGGTCGAGCCCGAGTCGACAACAACGATCTCGTCGGCCACATCCTGCACCGAATTGAGGCATCTCAAGATGTTGCGCTCCTCGTTTTTCGTTATTATCACCACCGAAATCTTCATGCTATTCAACGTTTTGCAGTCGTTTTTTATAGATATAATTGAACGATTGGAAATTCGATTCGCCGTAATTTTTCATGCGTTGCACCACCTCAGGCTTCTCTTCGGCATAATTCTTGCCGTCAAAGTCTTGATAATGATAGAGTTGCGGAGGTTTATTCTTACTTCCGATGAAATACCAGTCGTCGTCAAACACGCAATATTCGGTATCTCCGCTCGAAAACACCATCGGACGTTTTTCCTGTAACAGATTGATACCCATTGTGTTATTCACAAATGAGATGTCGAGCATGCCCATCAGTGTCGGGTAGATGTCGACTTGCGACACGAAGCCGCTGTTGATCTCGGGCTGCAGTCTCGAAGGCGCGTAAAACACCAGCGGGATGTGGAAATAGCTCACCGGCGGGATGTACGACTTCACGTAGTCCTTGCCGTGGTCGCCTACCAAAACGAAGATGGTATTGTCGAACCATTCAGTCTTTGCTGCCGTTTCGAAGAAATGACGCAGCGACCAGTCGGCGTATTCCACAACCGCGTCCTTGTCGTTTTTAAAATGACTTTGGAACGACTTCGGGATGATATACGGCTGATGGTTGCTCACCGTCATGATGACGCCGAAAAACGGCTTTTCGCAGCTGTTAAAGGTATTCGCGGCATATTGCAGCAGATAGTCGTCGCACACGCCCCAGTTCGACTTCTCGGCATTAGGGTCATAGTCGAGCGACGAATATATGCGGTCGATATGGTTTTTGTTTAAAAACACGTCGAGTTTCTCCCATGTGGCCTCGTGCGAGAGGAAGAACATGGTGTGATATCCGTTGTCTTTCAACGTCTTAGGCATGTTGTTGTATGTCAGCACGGGTTCTGACTTCACGGGGTTGAACTGATATGTCGGGTCGTCGTTGAAGGTGTTGGCATAGCCGCATGTCGAGGCGAAGATGCCGCTGATGGTGTGTTTTCCGGCCGAGAAGCAGTTCTCGAAGTAGAGACTCTGGTTGACGAGGCTGTCGAGGAATGGCGTAAGTCCTTGATAATGACCGCTTCGCGTAAGCAGGTCGGCGCTCATGCTCTCCATCAGGATGAGGACCACGTTGCAGTTGTTAGGCACGGTGTCGGCGACAAATCTCCGCGAAAGCGGATTCTGAAACTCGCTATCTTCCTGAATATCCAGATATTGGCGCATATTTGCTATCGCCAGCTCGTCGTCCATCAGGGTGACGTCGGTGAGGTAACTCGTTATAAATGTGTAAGTTGGGTTATGTCCCATCTGGTTGAGGAACGAATTCTCGCAGTAGAACGAGTCGTAAACGCTTATCGGCCGCTCGCGGGTGACGTAGCCGCGCATTCCGAAGAAGATAAGCACCAGCATCACTAGAGTTGAGATGCTTTTTACGATGTAATGCTTTGATTGCCAAAGAGATGTGTTTCTTACAATCTTTTTGCTTATGTAATAAATGCCGATGATGACCAGCACCAGAGGGATGAAGAACAGCCACAGACTCGGGTCGCCGAGGATCATATTTGTGACGTCGGCCAGACCGTTGTCGCCCTTGAACCAGTCCATCGCCGTGAGGTTGATGTGGTCGGCAAACTGGTTGTAATAAGGGATATCCGAGACACAGGCGAAGGTCAGTATTGACAGCAAAACCGTCATCACGACGGTCATAATCTTCTCGAAGACTACGTTTTTCTTACCGATGAAATCGAAAATGGTGAAGATTATGAATGGCAGAGCCAGCACGTAGCTCGACGTCACAGTGTCGAAATGCAAGCCGACGAAAAAGCCTTTGATTACTATGAGAAGCGGCACTCCGGTAATCTCGTCGAGGTGACAAAACATCAGTCCGAGGCGGTAAAGCAGCGAAATCACCACGATGACAAGATAAAACTTCAATGTTATCTTGACGCTCACCGGAATATCGACCTTTTTCGACATGATGCAAATTTTTGCAAAGGTACGAAATGATTTTTAGAAAAGCAAGAAAAAAACGTGAAACGCTTAACCCCCGTCATTTCGACTGTAGCGAAGCGGAATGGAGAAATCCTCCATCCGAAAAATCTTTTTAAAAAGCGTTTTTATTTAATGCTCATCCGCAAAGAGGATTTCTCCACTACACCCTCACGATGTTCGGGTTTCGGTCGAAATGACGCTAGGCAAGCGACCACTTCTTCACCACTTTGTAAACTGCTCCCTCCGGTCGCAGTATGCTCTGGAACAGCACGATTTCCTTCACTTCCTGGTGGATGTACGACTTTTGTTCGATGGCCTGGACCACCTTTTGGAAATACTGCTTCTCGCAGAGGTCTTTGATGCGCCCGAGGGTGAGATGAGGCACGAAATTCTGGCGGTCGCGGAGGTATCCTATGCTGTCGAAGGCCGTCAGCACGGCTTCTTCGAGCTTGAGAAGCTCGTCGGGAGTCTGCTGCATGCCGAGCCAGAGCACTCGCGGGGCGTAACGGGCTCCGAAGATGCCGGTTTGGTTGAAATCGATGGTGAAACTCTTTTGATTTTCAAGCACTTTCGTGACGGCGTCGATAATCTTAGGCTCATCCTGCGGCGGCGTCTCGCCAATGAATTTCAAGGTTAAATGTATGTTGACGGGCTTCACCCAGTTGATCATCTTCTCGTGCGACAGACGCCGCCGCAGATCGTCAACCAGCGGCGCGAAGCCGTTGCCCTCAGTCTGAATCGGAATCGCTAAAAATAATCTCTTCATCTCAAACCTTTTGAACCTCTTGAACCCTTTGAACCTCTTGAACCAAAATAATTGTCAATTATCGATTCTCAATTGTCAACTATTTATTATTGTATTTCGTCATCGTGAGCTCTGGCCCTATCGCCACGAAGCTCTTCACGAACTCCACTGCCGCGTCGAGGCGTGGCTGTATCGCGTCGATATCCTGCTGTTTCCATTCCCCGATGACGTAGTCGACCTGCTGTCCCTTGGCAAAATCGTTGCCGATGCCGAAGCGCAGCCTGCAGAAGTCGCTGCTGCCGAGCGCCTCGATGATGTCCTTGAGGCCGTTATGACCGCCGTCGGAGCCTTTTTTACGCATTCTGAGCGTGCCTACAGGCAATGCTAGGTCGTCGCACACCACGAGGATGTTCTCCATTGGGATCTTCTCTTGTGTGGCCCAGTATTTCACGGCCTTGCCCGAGAGGTTCATATACGTCGTGGGCTTGATCACAATCATCTGGCGGCCCCGGTATTTCATCTCCGACACCATAGCCAGCCGCTTGGTGGTGAAGGTGCCTTCGAGGTTTTGGGCCAGATGGTCGGCGACCATAAAGCCGATGTTATGCCGCGTGTTGGCGTACTCGGCTCCGATGTTTCCCAGACATGCAATCAAGTATTTCATGCTGCAAAAATAAAAAAAAGCCTTCAATTGAAGGCTTTTTCAACATAAATTTCTTAAAATTTACATTATTTTGCTTCTGCTGCTGGTGCTGCTGCGCCTTCAGCTGCCGGAGCTGCTGCCTCTTCGGTTGACTCTTCCTCAGCTGCTGCGTTACGAGGAGCCTTGACGTCGACTACGATGGTGTTCTCTGCTACGAGCACAGTCATCTTCTCGAGGTTGAGGTCTTTCACCTTAATCGACTGGTTCATCTGGAGTGATGTGACGTCGACAACGATGTTATCAGGAAGATCGTTGACATAACCACGCACTTTCAACTTCTTGAGGTTCATGTTCATACGGCCGCCACGCATAACGCCCGGGCATGTGCCCTGAGTGCGGATAGGAAGCATGACAGTGATCGGATTGTCTTCATTCACATCGAGGAAATCGGCGTGAAGGACTTCGTCGGTAATCGGATGATACTGAATGTCTTGAAGGATTGTGTGGTAAACTTTACCCTCGATTTCGAAATCGATGATCAAGGTCTCAGGTGTGAAGAGGATCTTCTTGAAGCTTCTTGCATCTGTTGCAAACTTCACCTGTTCGATGTTGTTACCGTAAATGACGCATGGCACCAAGCCTTTTGCGCGCAATGCTTTAGCATCTTTTTTCCCTACGTTCTCGCGAAGAGAACCGCTCAATGATACTGAATTCATTTTTGTTAATTTTAAAAAATTTGTTAATTATTTTTTGTTAAAGAATTCGGACAATGATTCGTAATTCTCCACCTTCTTGATGACCTCAGCAAATAATTCCGCTGTCGAAAGGACGTGAATTTTCTTGCTTGGGTTCTTCAGCGGGATGGTATCTGTTACGACCACTTCGTCGAATACTGAATTATCTATACGTTCCATTGCCTGGCCCGAGAAAATCGGGTGTGTGGCGAAAGCGCGGACGCTGCGTGCGCCGTTGTCTTTGAGCAGCTGGCCTGCACGTGTGATGGTGCCTGCCGTGTCGATGATATCGTCGAGGAGGATGACATCGCGGTCTTTAACGTCGCCGATGAGGAGCATCTTCTCGATCTCATTCGGTTTCGAGCGTTGTTTGTGGCAGATGCAGAACACTGTGTCGAGCATCTTGGCATACGAGGCGGCGCGGCGTGTACCACCGGCGTCGGGCGATGCTGTGATGATGTCTTTCAGGCCTAAGCTCTGGATATATGGTACAAAAATCTTTGATGCGTAGATGTTGTCGACCGGGATGTCGAAGAAACCTTGTATCTGGTCGGCATGGATGTCCATGGTGATGACGCGTGTGACGCCTGCGGTCTGAAGCATGTTGGCCACGAGCTTGGCGGCGATGCTGATACGCGGACGGTCTTTACGGTCCTGACGGGCGAATCCGAAGTAAGGCATGACGGCGATGATGCGGCGTGCCGAGGCGCGCTTGGCGGCGTCGACCATCATGAGGAGTTCCATCAGGTTTTCTGTCGGCGGGAATGTCGATTGAATCAAAAATACGTCTCTTCCGCGTAAGTTTTCTTCAAACGAAGGCTGAAATTCGCCGTCGGAGAACACCGTTACGTTGCATGTTCCGAGAGGTTTTCCGTAATATTTGGCTATCTCGTCGGCCAAGTATTGCGTTGCTCTACCTGAAAAGATTGATACTATAGGCTCTTGCATAACTCAAATGTGTTTGTTAAATTTTCCGGGTGCAAAATTATGAAAAAAAATGTTGCGTGTAACAAAAAATGTATTAATTTTGCAGCCGAAAAAAAGTTCATTGAAAATCTAAGGCCTAGGTGGCGGAATTGGTAGACGCGTCGGTCTCAAAAACCGATGAGGTAACACTCGTGCCGGTTCGATCCCGGCCCTGGGTACTGAAAAAAGGAGAGGCGATTATTCGCCTCTCCTTTTTTTTCGTTTACCGTTTACTGTTTACTGTTTACAGCCTGCGGCTCATTAAAAAAACCATAAACCGTAAACTATTCCTCGCGTTTGCGTCTTGCGACAGCATATCCGGCGCCGAGGGCACCAAGGATGATAAGGCCACTGCCAAGAGGAGTAGTCTGGTCGTCTGTATAACCATGTGCGCTTGGCAATGCTATAGTTGGGTCGCTACCACTATCACCTCTATCCATGAAGCCACCGTCGTTTGATTTGAACCAACCATCACTCTGGGCGTTGGCGATAACCATCATCATTACGAATGCGATTGCGAATAATATCTTTTTCATTTTATTTTCTTTTTTTAAGTTGTTTCTAATTTGTTTATTATTGCTTCTTTTCGTGTCTTCTGACTTTGGCCGTTGGCCTTTAGCTGTTGGCAGCCAATGGCCAATAGCCAATAGCCAAAGTTTATCTTACCACGATCTTCTGAATATTTTCATTTAATCTGAAGATATAAACGCCCTGTGGCATTGCGATGGCCTCGACACCGTTGATCACAGTGTTCTTAACCATGCGTCCCATGACGTCGAAGATCTGAAGTTCGCCTTCGCCGTTGACGATGAGGTCGTTACCGCTCTGGTAGACGAATATCTCGTTGCCGTGTGCGTCGTAACCCTTCTCAGTGAACGAGAGGATGAAGCGTTCCTCGCTGTCGTTGTTCGATGCGATGAATGAGTACTCGTTGTCGAGCAGGAGGTTCACGTCTTCGCCTGTCAGGCGGTCGATGAGATGCAGATAGCTCATGTCGATGCCTTCTGTCTCAACGCTGATGGTGTATCTTCCCATCTCCTTAGCCTTGAAGTTGACCGGCATTGTGCCATGACCGTCGCTGCTAACGATAGCATAGTCGGCGTCTTCCATCGGGAAGTAAAGTTTTGCACTGCCTTCGAGCATTGTGAACTTAGGCAGGCTGCTTTCGCTATTGAAGTTAACGACTGCATTGTCGACGACCTTTGTTGAAGCGGTGCCTCTTGATGTAATATTCTTTGCCAATGTCATCTGAAGTGCTGCTGTGTTGCTTGGAGCAGCGGCATTCTGTGTTGCGGCTTTTGTGAATGTAACTGTAGTACCAGCATTGCCATATACTGCGATACCCTGATAAGGATTAATAGCGCTTTCAGCAGATTTACTAGTGACTGAAGAACCATTGTTAAGCTCGCTGAATGCCTTGTCTACTGTAACTTTACATGTCAGTGGGTTACCAATGAGGTTCCAACCTGTTGTTGCAAGAGTAACTGTTGCGTTGTCACTATCTGAAAGAGGTTGAATCTCACCTGCCACGCTGAGGGTATTACCAGCTTCGCTAGCATAGAGATAACCTGTGCCACGCTGGAAACCATTGGCAAACAGTTCAGCGTGCTCATTGTTCTTTTTATTAAGCCATTGAGAATTATCCCAGTCTAACATGTATAGGTCGTAATCGTTGTTGTCCCCCGATGTTATTGCAGTGTTGAAGCTTGCGTTATTCACTGGTGAAGCGATGAAGTACCAACCATTTTTGTCAGTTGTATATGCGTTTATATTTTTCTGAACTGTAGCTTGAACACCTTCGTTGTGAACAATCAAACGACCGCCGTCTTCGATAACAAGGAAATCAGGATCTGAATTGCCAAGCGTTCCACCTACTGTTAAAGTTATGCCATCTGGAACTATGACGTAGGTATCCAAGTAATAAGTTCCAGTGGTGATTGTAAAGTCATTTTCCAATTCAAATGATTGATTAAGAGGAAGAATGTTGTCGTCTAAGGCATTTACGGTGGTGCAGTAGCTGGAGTAGGACACATTGCTATATGTAAGGGTAACTGATGCAATATAGGCAGTGCCATTAGGATAGATATGGAATTGCTTTGTATTACCAGATACATTAATTGTTACAGAGCCATCAGCTGCTGCAGTACTTCCCGATCCATAAGTCGCATCTGTTGAGGAAGCGGTACCAAGATTGCTTGCGCTGCATAAGTAGAATGTGCGTCCATTTGCCGTATTATTATTGGTGGAAATGGTTATAGATGAGATATTATAGGGGCATTCTGGTGTGGTCAGATGAGAGTTATAGGCTGATTTTGTTGGATCGGCATTGTACCCAAGTTGTAATGAATAAACCTCTCCATTCTTATTGATCATAAACTTACCAGACCAATCATCTATTGTGTAATTACCATATGATGTTTTTCCCTCTCTGTTAGTTTGTATCGTTGAATTTGTCAGTTCAACAGTTCCTTCATCACCGCCAGCCTGAATTGCAAACACAGCATAATAGTCTATATTATCATTACCCATGTTAGCAGAATTGACAAGGACGTTTGGAGCATCATCCTGTATTCCAACAATAGAAGAAGTTGTCCAACCCATAAAGGTGTATCCATTTGGAGCGGTTACGCTTGGGAAGGTGATGGCATCACCTTCATAGACATTAGAATCGGTGCCGGATATTCCACCCAATACGTAGAATGTTGCGTTATGCTTGGCGTTTTCTGTGAAGCTTGCAGTTAAGGTAACATCATTTGTTGGCATTGTGAAGGTTAGTGGATTGGCTGTTGCGTCAGCGAGTGTCACTCCTTCCGCTGTCCAAGATGTAAATGTGTAGTGATTTGCAGGAGTAGCAGTAGCAGTTACGCTTGCGCCTTCGTTGACTTCACATGAACCGTTATCCAAAGTCTTGCCTGTTATTTCCACACTACCGTTTGTAGCGCTGACGGTAAGGGTTCGGGTGTTAAGAACGATTTCTTCAACGAACCTTACATTCTTTGCTTCGTGTGTAGTGTTGTTGAAGTAAACATACTCATTGGCTAAAACCTTTATCTTGTCACCTTCTTCAATGCCTAGTGAACTAAACTGCTGACTTTGGCCTGTAGATGTCAAACAGCCATAGACGTAAATTGTACCCGATTCATCGGTGAGGTCAAAGTTTCCGTATGTCGTATTAACAATATTAGATACATCGCCGGTAAGGTAGCACTTGCCACCGCCTGCTGCAATAAACTCAGCAATAGTCTTGTCGAGAATTGGATTCACGGTGATGGTGTATGTCTGAGTACGACTTACGTCATTATTTGTATAAGTCACAGTGACGGTTTGCTCGCCTGTCTGAGACATATTGTATCCTGTAAATACCGAACTAGCCGTTACATCTTGTGTTGAATTGTCGCTGAACGTGGCTGTTACTGTCATACCTTCATGAGAGAAATCGTCATCCACATAGAATGTTGTTGGATAGTCGCCAGAAAGGGTAATAGACGACAATGTGACGGGAGCAGCCGCTTGGGTAATTGTTACATCTTTAGTAACAGTTTCATTGTTTCCATAGGTGTAAGTCAGAGTTACTGTTGCTGTATGTGCTGAATATGCATCATTGACATTGCAAGTAAAAGGTACTTCATCGTCAGTAATGTTGCCAAAAACCAGATTTGCGATGGTGCTTGTGGTTCCAGCTTTAACGGCAGCGCTAAGTGTACCAGCCGGATCTGGCTCGTCGTTGATTGAATATGTAATGCTTCCACTTGTAGCATTGTATAGGATTTCAACATTGGCGGCTACGATTGTAGGTTCGCCAGTTGAGACCACAGAAATGTAATAAGTCGTGCCAGTTGTTACTGTAACTTTTTTTGCGAGTTTTAATGTGGTTCCATTATTGGAGCTATAAGTTCTAAATGAGCTATTAGAATACCCTCTCAAAACAGCTTTTGAACCAGAATAATTTTGCTGATATTGCCAGTTGTCTTCAGTATTGAGAACTACATATTTCCAATAACTATCCTCTGAAGAGTGCCAAGCCAAACCACCGGAAGATGCTTTTGATGCATATAAATAGCCCTTGCCAGAACCTGAATTATACATTGTATAACCGACTATTTCGTTATTGTCACTCACGGCCGTAAAAGTTATTTCACAAACTCCATCTGGTGCTTCTGTTGCAACACTGTTGGTAAAAGAGAAAGCATTGGTCGTGGCTCCACCATGGCCGCCGGAAGAAATTGTGCCGTTAAAAGCATGATAATCATCGGTCAACAAGGCATAAACACCTGCATCAGCATCATCGAGATCTGTCAGTTCCCATCCTGTTGTTGAACCACCACCTTCTGTTCTTGTATAAACAGGATAAAGAGTTATATCTTCAGTTGGATAATATGGGCCAGCTGTAATAATCGTTGCAGGAGCAGTAGTTGTTTCCGTTGTGATATTGCTGGTTATCCAACCTGCAAAAGTATAAGGGCTAACGTCACTTCTAGAAGGCAACGTTACGCCTGCTCCAGCTGAAGTTTCTGTTAATTGCGTGTTGTCGTCACCCAGAGTAACGGTACATGGTGTAGCATCGCCAACGGCCAATAAAGTAATATAAGAATTTGTGGATCCTCTCACACTAAAAGTCGATGTGTTCGCAGTGTTTGTTAAATATTGACATGCAGATCCTCTTTCTGATTTTACTGTATATGTCTTATATTGATTAGATTGTTGAGCAAACGTCCAATAGTGTTGACCAGATGTGACGGTCTTGATATTATAATTTGTTGAACTAGTAGTTCCATTCTTATATAAGTAATACGTCGTGTTATTAATCGTCTGTTGGATATAGAACTGACCAGAAGTATTGGAGTTTTCAACCAATTTCCAAGTAATATCCGAAGCATCGGAAGTATTAACCTTACCTAAAGAATTTAAAGTAAGTTTTGTGCCAGCATAAGTGGTGGCAGAACTCATCGTAGAAGCTTTGGGAAGTGCATAATAGTCGCCATTATAATAAATGGCAATTACGTATTCGCCGTTGTTTGTGGCGGTTTGAGATGTAACTTGATCAGTAGTCGCCCACACCTTCATCGGCAGTGCCATCATCAATATCGCTGCGATTGCTGCGATTAAGATTGTAAATGTTTTTTTCATTTTTGTTTTGTTTGATTTTTTGTTAATTATTTATTTTTTTATCTCTTTTTTACGCTTTTTTATTACGCTAATTTTGAATTTTTTTGCGTTGCGCCGCCCCAATTGATCTACATTCGTCAATTCTAACCCACTGTAAATCAACACACTATAATAAAAACACCTCTTCGCACGGAATCTCTTTCAAAATGGCCCACAAAGATAGGAAATATTTTAATTCCACCGACAATTATTTTCAATTAATTTAGTTGAGAGTTTAGAGTGTAGAGTTTAGAGTGTTTACAGTTTACCGTTTAAATGTTTAAAAGTAGGCGCTTATTAATTAATGGTGTCGAAAAATTTTGTATCTTTGCGGCAAGATTCAAAAACTAAATTATGATTGATATAAACATATCAAAGACCTAAATTTATAGATTAAAACCTATGAAAAAGAACGACTTGAAAAACAAAAACACAGAAATTGAAATTGGCGAATTTGGCCCAATTTACAGACAGTTTGAAAAGAAACCGAAAGAAGCGATTAAGTTTTTATGCAAAAATAAAGCAGGAGATTGTATTCGTGCTTTATACAGAGAAGACATCGGTTTTATCGATATCATTTGGGGTGAAGTAACAGATCCTGTAAAAAACAATGTGATAATGAACAAAACCTTTGTTTTAACATCATTCAGTATAAAATAAAAATCGCCAGCCTATTGACTGGCGATTAAGATAAAGTGGAAACATTCAGAACGTATGACGTAGAATATTTTATGTTTGGTCCGCTGCACCAAAGAACCACTATGACGGTTGCAAAAATACAAAATTTTTTTATTGATTCGACTAAAATTGCAAAAAAAATATTTCAATAACCAATAACCTATAACCAATAACCATTGAATTTTTTGTATTTTTGCAAAAAATTCAGATCATGAAATCACTTCTCGGAATGTCGCATCAAGAGCTGCAAGAGCTTGTGGCTCAACATAATATGCCGAAGTTTACGGCTTTTCAGCTCGTCGATTGGCTCTACCGCAAACGTGTGAAAACCTTCGATGAGATGACGAATCTGTCGAAACAGACACGTCAGATTCTGGCTGAAAACTACGAGACTGGCTATCGTGCCTTCGCAGATGTGCAGGAGTCGAAGGATGGCACCAAGAAGTATCTGTTTCCGGCCGAAAACGGCTTCGTCGAGACAGCGTATATCCCTGAAAAAGACCGCGCTACGCTTTGCGTGTCGTGCCAGGTGGGATGCAAGATGAACTGCCTCTTCTGCCAGACGGGAAAGCAGGGATTTCAGGGCAATCTGTCGGCTGGCGACATTATAAATCAGATACTTAACCTGCCGGAATACGAGACGTTGACGAACTTCGTCTTCATGGGCATGGGCGAGCCGATGGACAGTTACGACAACATCATGCGGGTGCTCGAAATCATGACCTCCGACTGGGGCTTGAGGATGAGTCCGACAAGAATTACGGTTTCCACTGCAGGCGTCATTCCTAACATGAAACGTTTCATCAACGAATCGAAATGCAACTTGGCTGTCAGTCTGCACAGCCCGTTCCACGATGAGCGCGCGAAAATCATGCCGGTTGAGAAGTCGTATCCTATCAACGAGGTCATCCACGCCATCCGTCAGCACGACTGGGGCGGGCAGCGTCGCGTGTCGTTCGAATATATAGTGTTTAAAGGCCTTAACGACACTCCGAAGCACGTCAACGAGCTGGCCCGTCAGCTGGGGAGTCTGCGCTGCAGAGTGAATCTGATAAGGTTCCACGCGATACCGAATATCGATTTGCAGAGCCCGTCGATGGACGAAATGGTCCGCTTCCGTGATAAATTAAATGATAAAGGAATTATCGCCACAATCAGGGCTTCAAGAGGTCAGGATATCGATGCCGCCTGCGGCTTGCTATCGACGAAAAGATAGTCTCACTAAAAGCGGCCTATGGTCTGAAGCCTCTTTCTCTTCTATTACTATAGATTCCAGCGTTTTTGCTTGGCAATTGTTGAATGTCGCCACGTAGTCGATGCATTCTGTAGGCTCATCGGCAGGGAAGGTGGGCTCGTTTTCTGAATTTATAGTAAAATATTTCTTTAACTCCAGTAAAAGCTGAGAGTTTGGAGCATCGTTCCAGTCGCCGGCCAGTATAAAAGGCTTCTGCCATTGCTCGGCTTCATTAATTATTAATGGTATAGAGGCTATTCGGGCATCTTCTTCCAAATCCAAGTGTGTGCAGGCGATTACGTACTCTTTCAATTCCACGATAAGCAGCACTCGAGGCTCATCGCCTGGAAGAGGAATACGTTTCGTGCTTAAAGGCTGCTCTTTGGTGAGGATGCCCACGCCGTAAGCGCCTCCGTCGAAATCGATGGCTTTGCCGAAAACAGGATGATAATCGGTACGATGGGCCAATTCTTCGATTTGATATTTCTGCTCGCTTCGGCTTGTCATGCTGTCGAGCTCCTGAATCGCCACCACATCGGGCGCGTTTTCAGTAATAACCGCGGCAGTACGGTCGTAATCCAAAACCCAATCCATTCCAGCGCAATGCCGCACGTTGTAGCTCATCATTGTTACTGCGAGATCCTTGTTCGGCTTGCAAAACCAGATTGAGCAAAAGATTCCAGTTATCAGCGCAATCGCAAAAAATAAAGTCCGTTTCATATTTCAAAAATTCTACCCCAAAGATATGAAAATTAAACTATTAACTACGTAAACTATTAAACTTTTTTGTATCTTTGCAAAAAATTGTATCAAAGTGCAAACGTTAAAATCACAGATAAACCCTGCTGGTGCTGAGTTTCAGGAGAACCGGAAGGCTTTCATGGAACTGATGGCGAAGTATCACGACGCTATGGACGCCAGCATGCACGGCGGCGGAGAAGCGGCTATCGCCAAGCATAAGAAACGCAACAAACTCCTTGCCCGCGAGCGCATCGACCTGCTCATCGACAAGAACACTCCGTTTTTGGAGCTCTCGCCGATGGCGGCTTACGACACGTATAACAACGACTTCCCGTCGGCTGGCATCATCACCGGAATAGGCATGATACAAGGCCGTGAGGCGGTCATCGTTGCCAACGACGCCACGGTGAAAGGCGGCACGTATATGCAGTACACCGTCAAGAAACACCTGCGCGCACAGGAGATCGCGATGGAGAACCATCTGCCGTGCGTGTATATGGTCGACAGCGGTGGCGCCTTCCTGCCTGAGCAGGACACCGTGTTTCCGGATAAGGAGCATTTTGGCAGATTTTTCTATAATCAAGCCAGAATGTCGGCAATGGGCATCCCTCAGATCGCCATAGTGATGGGAATGTGTACCGCTGGTGGCGCCTACGTGCCTGCGATGAGCGACGAGACCATCATAGTGAAGAAACAAGGCACCATCTACCTCGGTGGACCTCCGTTAGTGAAGGCCGCTACAGGCGAAATTGTCACCGCTGAGGAGCTTGGCGGAGCCGAGATGCATACCTCTGTCTCCGGCGTTGCCGACCACCTTGCGGAGAACGACAGCCACGCTATGCAGATCTGTCGTAACATCTTTAAAACACTGGAGAAGCCGAAGAAACAGCTGCTCGATATGCTTCCTGTCGAAGAGCCTCTCTACGACCCGACGGAGCTCTACGGCATCGCACCTGTAGATTTGCGAAAAGTCGTTGATCCGCGTGAGGTAATCATGCGTATCGTCGATGGCAGTCGCTTTCAGGAATTTAAAGAGAGATATGCAACGACTATCGTCTGCGGTTTTGCTCATCTGATGGGCTTTCCGGTGGGTATCATCGCCAACTACGGCGTGCTTTTCAGCGAGTCGGCATTGAAGGCGACGCACTTCATCGAGCTGTGCTGCCAACGTAATATCCCGTTGGTTTTCTTACAGAACGTCACCGGCTTCATGGTCGGAAAACAATACGAATGCGGCGGTATCGCCAAGGACGGCGCCAAGATGGTGCATGCGGTTAGCAACGCCAACGTGCCGAAGTTTACGGTCATCTTCGGTGGCTCGTTCGGTGCCGGAAACTACGGTATGGCGGGCCGTGCCTACAGTCCGAGACTGCTGTTTATGTGGCCTAACGCCAAGATTTCGGTCATGGGAGGCACACAGGCGGCCAACGTGCTCGCGACAGTGAAGGAAGACCAGTATCACTACAAGGGAATGCCAGTCCCAGAAGAGGAAATCAAGAATTTGAAACGCGAGATTCTGGCGAAATACGACTACGAAGGCTCGGCTTTCTACAGCACTGCGCGTCTGTGGGACGACGGCATCATCGACCCGATCGACACACGAAGAATCCTTGCCATGGGTATCGCGGCATCGCTCAACCAGAAGTTCCCGCCACAACAGTTCGGAGTATTTAGAATGTAATTATGGAATTTACCACACTTCAAATAGGAATAGAGAAAAACGTCGCGCGCGTCGCGCTGAACCGTCCCGAGGTCCGCAACGCCTTGAACGCCATGATGATACGTGAGCTCACGGAAGCCGTCGACTGGCTCGACGCGCGCGAGGATATCTGTGTGATTGAGATCTGCGGCAATGGTAAGAGTTTCTGCGCCGGAGCCGACCTCAACTACATGAAAGACATAGCAAAATATGGCTATGCGCAGAATCTGGATGACGCAAACAAGCTCTCGAAGCTGTTTCAGACCATCTATTTCTGCAACACTCCAGTCATCGCTCTGGTGCACGGTCACGTGATAGGAGGCGGCAACGGCATCATTGCGGCTTGCGACGTGGTTTTGGCTGAAAACGATACTGTTTTCGCCTTCAGTGAGGTGAAACTGGGACTCACTCCAGCTACTATTTCGCCTTTTGTCATTGCCCGATGCGGCGAGACGATGGCTCGCGACACCATGCTGAGCGGCCGTAAGTTCACGGCTCAGGAAGCGTTGAGATTCAACCTTGTGAACTACGTCGGCACGATGGAGGAGCTCAACAAACGTCTGGATTTCTACACCGAGCACTACCTCGCAGCATCGCCATATGCCATCCGCGACTGCAAGCAGCTGATCCGCGGTGTCTGCGGTCACGGCGACCCTTACAGCGAAGTCTTCGTAATGACATCATCCCTCATCGCCAACGAACGAATGGGGAAGGATGCCCAGAAGAGAATGAAGGAATTCTTTGAAAAGTAACTTTGGCTATTGGCTATTGGCCGTTGGCTACTTTTATACAAAAAAAACAATAAGATATGTCACAATTTGAAATCAGACCAGCTCGCGAAAACGAGGCCGCTCTCGTCCTCGATTTCATCAAAAAGATCGCAGTTTACGAGAAGATGATCGACGAAGTTGAAGCTACTGTCGAGTCTATTCATGATTCCCTTTTTGTGAAGCATGAAGCCGAGGTTGTCTTTGGTTGCGAAGACGGCGTTCCTGTCGGTTTCGCCTTGTTTTTCCACAACTTCAGCACTTTCGTCGGTCGCAAAGGTTTGTATCTTGAGGACCTCTTCGTCATCCCTGAAAAGCGTGGCTTAGGCTACGGCAAAGCGTTGTTACTCTACCTCGCCCGCCTCGCCAAAGAGCGCCACTGTGGCCGCATGGAGTGGGTGTGCTTGGATTGGAACCAGCCTTCAATAAACTTCTATAAATCCCTCGGTGCCAAGCCAATGGATGACTGGACGATTTATAGGCTGGATGAGAAACTGTTAGGATAATGAAAAACCTCCTATTTCTTATATCATTCCTTAACAATCCTTACTGTTGCTGTACCTGATTCGCCAGTAACGCGCACGAAGTATACTCCTGAAGCATAGTCTTCCAGGTCGATTTCAGCATGTCCGTCGATGATTGCGGCATCGGTGATCTGACGGCCGAAGACATCAAAAACGATAGCTTTGCCGTTGGAAACATTAGCATTTACAGTGATTTTTCCTGTCGTAGGATTCGGGTTCACATAAGCATTCAAAGCATAAGTCTCGTTGACGCCGTCGTTGCTGTTACCGACTCTCACGTCGTCGACGTAAACACCTTCAGCGTCATGTCCTACGCCGTCGAAGCCGATCTGATATGTGGCCGAAGGGCTTGGAAGCGCTATCGTGACTGTCTCCCAGTCGCTGGTGGCTTCGGAGAAATTCTGCAACACATGCCAGGTGTCATTCACGTCGGTGCGGTAAGCCACATAAAGCTCGTCGACGGTGCCGTAGCTCAAGCCCCTCAGCTGTTTGTGCTTGAAGGTGAGTGTCGGGTTGGTGACTGCCGTGATGTCGAGTTGTGGCGAGATGAGGACGGCTTCTCCGCCGAGCCAGATGAAGAATGCGGTGTTGTTTAAGATAGTATATCCTGGATCCACCACCCAGCCGTCGATACCGGAAGATATCTCATTATACCAGCATACAAAGTCTTCTGAAGCCTCGAAATCATCGAAGAATGGCTCGTCGTCGGTGACAGGTATCACGTCGCAGCGGGTGGTGAAAGTGACAGGTGTGGCCCATTCCGACTCCATGCCGCCGCAGATGGCTTTCACACGGAAGGTGTAGTCGGTTTGTGGAATGAGGTCTTCAACCATATGAGGCTGAGTCTCGACGGGCTTTGACTCTCCATTTATCTCAACGACCCAACTGTCTTCGTTGCCTGTCGTCGACCAGTTGAGAAGAACCGAAAAAGCGGTGATATCAGTGGCTGCAAGACTTGTCGGACGTGCGCAGCCTCCTGATCCCGAGACTTCAATGTTGTCGACGAAAATCATATATCCGCCAAGGAAACGTCCCAAAAACGAGATCTGATATGTCGCCGACAGGTCGGTCAACACAAAACTGTCCTCGTAAAAGTTCTGATAGTCGCTGATGCTGTATGTGCCCAAGGTGTGCCAGGTATCAGTCTCCGACGTGCGGTAGCTCACCACCAGCTCGTCATTCTCGTAAAGTCCCATCATGGCATATGAGAAGCTGAAGTTAGCCGATCCGACCTGTGAGAGATCCAAGACAGGGGAAATCAGTCGTGCCTCGTCGCCGTTGTTCGAGGCAGAGAACGCCGCGAGGGTGGTGCTTGAGCCTGTCATGGCGCTCCAGTTGCCTCCGTTGGCGTCCACGGTCCAGCATTCCAACCCGTTGTCGAAGCTCTCAACGAAAGGCTGGCTGTCGGTGACAGTGAATGTACATTGTCCGAATAATGTTGTGGCAGTTAAAACCAAAACGGCCACAAGGATTAGTCTATTAATCGTTTTCATTTTCGTAGTTATTTGTTATTTGTTAATATGTTTTATGCGCAAAAATATAAAAAAATCCATAGCTGCGGCATCTGAAATGCGATTTTTTTTTGTAAAACAGGCTGATTATCAGTCTATCTTTCAGAATTTCCTAATACTGCAGAGGGTAAAAATTATTTCCTGCACCCTGCTTGTATATATAATAAAAAAGTCGTAATTTTGCAACGAATTATATACTATGCCATCGAAGAAGATTCATAAAGTGCTTATTGCAGGCCGCGGAGAGATTGCGGTGAGGGTGATGCGTACGCTTAAAAAGCTGAGTATCAACTCGGTAGCTATCTACGCCGACAACGACGCCGACGCGATGCACCGTCGTCTCGCCGACGAGGCACGTCCACTTGGCCACGGCGCACTCAAAGATACTTATCTCAATATTCAGAAGATTATCGACGCAGCTTTGGATACCGGAGCCGACGCTATACATCCCGGCTATGGATTTTTGTCAGAATCTCCAGAACTTGCCGAGGCTTGCGCGAATAACAACATCATCTTCATCGGTCCCGATGCCGAAACCATGCGTCTCATGGGTAATAAAATCGCTGCCCGCGAATTTGCGAAATCGCACGGAATACCAGTGACTACTGGCGTTACCGGCACTGTGGACGACATTGTGAAGCAGGCCGACAAGCTTCCTTATCCTGTGCTGATAAAGGCAGCGGCAGGCGGCGGCGGAAAAGGCATGCACATAGTAAGAAGTAAGGATGATTTGCGTGATGAACTCGAGAAAGCGTCGCGCGAGGCGCAGAAATACTTCGGCGACGGCGAGGTTTACGTTGAGAAATATGTCGAGAACCCGCGTCATATCGAAGTGCAGGTGCTTGCCGACCATTACGGCCACGTGATTCATCTCTACGAACGCGAATGCTCGGTGCAACGTCGCTACCAGAAGATTATCGAAGAATCGCCGTCGCCGACACTCACTCCTGAGAAACGTCAGGCGATTTGCGAGACTGCCGTAAACCTCTGTAAGGCAGTGGGTTATAAAAACGCTGGAACAGTAGAATTCCTCGTCGACAGCGACCTTAACTTCTACTTCCTCGAGATGAACACCCGAATCCAGGTGGAGCATCCAGTAACGGAGCAGCGCACCGGCATCGACATCGTTGAGGAGCAGATCCGTATCGCCCGCGGCAAGGAGATGGGATGGACACAGGACATGATTCAAGACAAAGGCCACGCCATCGAATGCCGTGTGTATGCTGAGGATGCGGAGAATAACTTCCTCCCGGCAGCAGGTGAGGTGACACTCTATCACGAGCCTCAGATGCGTGGCGTACGTATCGACAGCAGCATCGATGGACCATGCACAATCAGCGACAGCTACGACCCGATGATCGCCAAGCTGATATGCTTCGGCAAGACCAGAGATGAAGCTATAGAAATTACTCGCAGAGCGTTGAAGGAATATATCGTCCAGACTGAGAAGACGAATATCCCTTATCTGCAAAGTATCATTGATAATCAAGACTTTACAAATAATAAAATCGACACTTCCTATTGCGGAAAGCATCAGGAGGAGCTGATTGAGACCATGCGTCAGGCTCGCCAAAACATCAAGAAAGAAGATGTGGCGGCGATGTTCCTCTTCCACAATTTCAACAATCGTCAGAGCACTGCAAATGTCTGGAACTCGATAGGTTACTGGCGTTTCCAGATGTCGCTGAACGTAACGGTGGAAGACCAGTCGATGAAGGTGCAGATCAACCATCTTTCGGGCACTAACCTCGAGTGTGTCATCAACGGAAAGCCTTATTCTGTGATGCTTTCGCAAAATGGCGAAGTCCAGAAGGTGATAATCAACGGAAGGACCGAACCTGTATTTGTGTCGTGCACGACATATCATGATTTTTGCGTGCATTTACGCGGCTTGGACTTCATCTGCCGTCGCGACGACCAGCTCAACGACATGAAAGACTATTCGCATACCGACGTGGCTGGCGACGACTTGAAATTTTTCTCGCCAATGCCAGGTAATGTGATGAAAATCAATGTGAAAGAAGGCGACGAAGTACATTACGGCACTATTCTTTGCATCGTGGAGGCTATGAAGATGGAGAATAATATTGTGGCGAAAAGCGATGCTAAGGTCTTGAAAATCAATGTTAAAGAAGGTGAAAAAGTAGATACGAAAACAGTTTTAATTGAACTTGGAATATGAATTTCGGATTGACTGAAAAACAAATCGAACTGCGCGCTAAAGTCCGCGAATTCGCTGAAAAAGAAGTGAAACCGGTGGCGGCGTTCAACGACGAGCACGAGAAATTCGACGTCGAGCTGACGAAGAAGATGGGAAAACTCGGACTTCTGGGCATGTGCGTGCCGCAGGAATACGGCGGACAAGGACTTGACACTTTGTCGTATATCATTGCTGTTGAGGAACTTGCACGTGTCGACGGCTCCACGGCAGCTACCATAGCGGCTGATAACTCGCTGGGTATCGGCCCTATCAAAGATTACGGAACCAAAGAACAGAAAGAGAAATATCTCCCGAAACTCTGCAAAGACCATCTCTGGGGCTTCGGTCTCACCGAGGAGACGGCCGGCAGCGACTCGAGAGGAACAAAATCGACTGCAAAGAAAGTTGATAATCAATGGGTTGTCAACGGAACAAAGATATTCATCACCAATAGTGCCACCCCGATGACACTCGGAAGCACTATCCAGGTAATATCCGGCGAGAGCAACGGAAAGCCTGAGTTTACTGCGTTTCTCATCGAAAACAGCACTCCGGGCTACACTCAGCGTCCGATGGACCGCAAGATGATGTGGCGCGCCTCGAACACTGGTGAGTTGAAGTTCAACAACGTGAAGTTGGGCGATGAGAACATCCTCGGAAAACCAGGCGACGGCTCGCATATCATGCTTGCCACTTTAGATGGCGGACGTCTCTCCATCGGCGCTATGGGTCTCGGCTGCGCTCAGGGTGCCTTCGAGATGGCTCTCGAATATTCGAAACAGCGCGAGCAGTTTGGCAAGCCGGTGTGCAAGTTCCAGGCAGTCAGCTTCATGCTTGCCGAGATGGCGATGAAGATCGAGGCGGCGCGCGAGCTGCTTTACAAGGCCTGTAGAATGAAAGACGCTCATCTGCCTTACGGAAAACAAGCCGCGATGGCGAAACTCTATTGCTCACAGGTCGCTGCTGAGGTCTGCGACAAAGCCGTCCAGGTGATGGGAGGCCACGGCTTGCTGAAGGATTTCAACATGGAACGCTTCTATCGCGACCAGCGAATCCTGCAAATCGGAGAGGGCACGAGCGAAATTTTGAAACTCGTTATATCAAGATATATTGGGTGTTGATTTTCGTCATTTCGACTGAAGCGAAGCGGAATGGAGAAATCTTCCACGAACGAAAACAAATGAATAAAAAGTAAAAACAAATTATATTAAAAGCTAAGTATATGGAAATCACAAAACTCAATCAAATGTTCGACGTGCTGAAGAGCCGTCCTAAAAAACGTCTCGTAGCAGCTTTTGCTATGGACGACCACACTGTTTGCGCTGTCAACGACGCTGTCGACAACGGTCTTATCGATGCCACCCTCATCGGTGACCCTGCGCGTATCGCTGAGATCTGCAAGGCAGAGAAAATCGACATCAACAAGTTCCGCATCGTTGAGGAAAAAGACGATGTGAAGGCAGCTGCATTGGCATGCGACCTCATCAACCGCGGCGAAGGCGATATCCTCATGAAGGGCCTTCTCCCAACCGATAAATACATGCGCGCCATCCTCAATAAGGAACGCGGTCTCTGCCCACCAAACGTCACTTTGGCACACGTCGCAGTTATCCAGAACCCTAACTACCACAAGCTTCTCGTGGCTTCTGACTGCGCCATCATCCCGTTGCCTGACCTCAAGCAGAAACAGACAATCTTGAAATATGTCACCACAGTGTCGAAGGCTCTCGGCGTGAAGACCCCGAAAGTCGCCCTCGTGACAGCTACCGAGCAGATGAGCGCCGGCATCCCGGCATGCGTCGACGCAGCTATCATCTCGAAGATGGCCGAACGCGGTCAGATCAAGGGTTGTCTCGTCGAAGGTCCTATCTCTCTCGACCTCGCTTGCGACGCAGAGACAGCACAGATCAAAGGCATGAACAGCCCAGTGGCCGGCGACGCCGACTGCCTCGTGTTCCCTAACCTCGAAGCATCGAACGTGTTCTACAAATGCTGCTCGAAATTCGACAAGTCGGAGATCGGTGCAATGCTCATGGGCGCCAAGGTCCCTTGTGTGCTCTCATCACGCGGCGACACCTCGCTCACGAAGCTTTATTCAATCGCTCTTGCAGCTCTGATAGCATAAAAACTAATAACATAAAAAACTGATACATAATGAGTTATAAACTTTTAATCGTCAATCCAGGCTCGACATCAACGAAGGTCGCCGTGTTCAATGACAAGGAACAGGTTTTCAAAAAGAATATCAAACATTCTGTTGAAGACCTCGCCAAATACGATAAGATTGCTGACCAGTTTTCTTATCGTAAAGAAGTGATTCTCAATGAGTTGAAAAACGAAGGCGTTGATATCAACGGTCTCAGCGCTGTCGTCGGCCGCGGCGGTCTGCTTCACCCGCTCACATCAGGTGTCTACGAGGTGAATGAGCCGATGATGCGTGACCTCAAGGCAGCTACATACGGCGAGCACGCCTGCAACCTCGGTGGCTTGATCGCTAACGACATCGCCAAGGAATACGGCGTGAAGGCATTCATCGCCGACCCTGTCGTCGTCGACGAGATGGAAGAGTTGGCACGTTTCTCGGGTCACCCGTTGTTCCCGCGTATCTCTATCTTCCACGCCCTCAACCAGAAGATGATCGCCCGTCAGCATGCTGAGGCTGTTGGCAAGAAATACGAAGACCTTAACCTCATCGGCGTGCACCTCGGCGGTGGCATCTCGGTGGCGGCTCACAAGAAAGGTCGCGTGGTGGATGTCAATAACGCCCTCAACGGCGATGGTCCATTCACACCTGAACGCTCGGGCGCTCTTCCGTCAGGACCATTGATGAAAGCCTGCTTCAGCGGCAAATACACCAAGAAAGACGTCGATCTGATGCTTAAGGGACAAGGCGGTTTTGTGGCATATCTCGGCACCAACGACGCTCTCGAGGTTGAAAACGCAGTGAAGGCCGGCAACAAGGAATGGGAGAAGGTGTATCGCGCCATGGCATACCAGGTCGCTAAGGAGATAGGCGGTCTCGCAGCAGCGGCTCTCGACATGAAGGTCGACGGCATCTTCATCACAGGCGGTATGGCTTACGACAAGACCTTCTGTGGCATCGTGACCGAACATGTCGAGAAGATAGCTCCAGTGTACCGTTATCCTGGTGAAGACGAGATGCTCGCCCTCGCTTTGAACGGCATCATGGTGCTCGACGGCAAGGCCGAAAATAAGAAATACGAATAATTGTCGTTATATGTAGAGACGCGCCCTGGCACGTCTCTACAATTGTATATTTATGCGTCGAGTTAAATATTTAATCCTGACAATTTTTGCCTTTATCTGCTTGACTATCAATGCCCAGCAGAATGGTAAGACGTTTGTCCATATCGTCCATGCCGACCATCAGGTGTATGATGAGACGTTTGGAAAAGACGTGGAGCGACTGCTCGGCAGCGTGGCACTGCGTCAGGATTCGGCGTATTTTTACAGCGACAGCGCGCATTTCAACGAAAAGACGCGTTATTTCGACGGATATGGCAACGTTCATATCGTGGTGAACGACAGCACCGACATCTTTAGCGACAAATGTAAGTATTCGGGCGACATAAAATTCGCAGAATTATTTGACAATGTCATCCTAAAAGATGACTCTACAGTGTTGAAAACCAATTACATGACCTACGACCGCAACCAGCATCTGGCTATGTATCCTAACAATGGAACGATAACGCGCAACGACAAGAATCTCGTTTCCCGAAAAGGTTATTACCGCGATGACATCCAGGTGGCATATTTCCGCAAAGATGTGGTGGTGACAACGCCGAAAAGCCGAATGATTACTGACACTTTGGTGTATAAGATCAAAGAGGAAAAAATGTATTTTTACGGTCCGACGACCATCTATTACGAGGATAATGTCCTTCATGGAAACTATGGCTGGTACGACGCAAATAACGATGTGGCATACCTCGACAGAGGCGCCACTTTGAGCAACAAAGGCTACTCAATCGCTTCAGCCACAATGTTTTACGATAAAAAAGCCGACTACGCGAAGGCGATGAGCAACGTTTTTATCGAGGACACTGTCAACAAGGCGATTGTGGAGGGAAACTTCGCGGAGATGTGGAAGAAGCTGGGCAAGAGCTACGTCACCGACAGCGTGCGAGCCCGCTATTTTGCTGAGCGTGACACACTTTATCTGCATTCCGACACCTTGTTTTTCTTCATGGACACAGCTACGCAGAAGGCTGAGCGTATGCTGGCATATTACAACGTGCGGTTCTTCAGGAGAGATATTCAAGGGAAATGTGATTCTTTGAATTATTACGTCAGCGACTCGTGTGCGAAGATGCGCCGCGACCCTATCATCTGGGCCGAAAACAGCCAATTACGCGGCGATTCGATCAATATCGTGATTGCGAATAAGTCGATCGACACGGTGCTGCTTTATCCGAACGGTTTCATCATCCAGAAGGACACCATCGAGGGCTTCAACCAGATCAAAGGCAAGACGATGATAGCTTATTTCAAGGACAACGAGCTCGACCATGTTTATGACGACGGCAATGCTGAGACGGTGTACTGGCTGCGCGAGGAGGACGGCTCGATGATCGGCATCAACGTGTCGCAGAGCGTGGCGATGGACATCACCATCGAGAAGAATCAGATTGTAAGAATCAAATATTTCAAAAAGACGACCGAGACCTTGTATCCGAAGGAGAAGATGAAGCCCGGCATGGAGTATTTGAAGGACTTCGAGTGGCTCGACGAGCTGCGTCCGGTCGACCCGAACGACATCTTCCGCAAGGCGAAAAAGACCGAGCAGGACAGCGGAAAACCACGCCGAAGAAGCCGTAGGAAATAATTTTGAAAAATAATTGTCGGACGTATCAAAAAAAGCTGTAATTTTGCAGCGCAAAAATCAATGGGGTATTAGCTCAGTTGGTAGAGCGTTTGAATGGCATTCAAAAGGTCAGGAGTTCGATTCTCCTATGCTCCACAAAAAAAGGTTGCAACGTGCGTTGCAACCTTTTTCATTACTTTACATTCGCTTTCAGCGAATTCGAAATGATTTTCTTCAGTTCGATTATCTTTTCCTCCTTGTAGTCGCGCTTCTCAGGCACAAATATGTTTCTGTGCTTGCTTTTCCTGACTTTGAACTTCATGTTGTCGAAGTCGGGTCCCATGATCTCCATGCCAAGTCGGTTGAGGACCGGCGGCTCGAGCACCGAGATGTGGTAGTCGTAGCTCATGTCGAGGTTATGCCGGCCGTAGAGCATGGCTGAGTATTTGTCGAGTGTGACGGCGAACGGGTAGACGTCGATTTCGTTTTTGAACACCGTAAACTGCACGCTGAGACTGTCGATTTTGTTTTCGGTAGTGTTCTTAAACAGCAGCAGTTTCTTGATGGTGTTGAATGTCTCGCTGTCGAGCACCACGAGGTCGGCGCCTTCGATGCTGCAGGCACCTTTGAGGGTTGAATATTTCGGTGTGTAGTCCGATTTCAGGTTTGTCTCGGCTGCGAAGTGGAACTCGGCTTTGCCGGCAAACTCCTTCAGCATTGGGACGATGGTGTCGAGGTCGGGGATGATGCGTATCATCTCGGCGATGTCGATGTCGAGCAGATGGAAGTCGAAGCCGGCGTATAAGTGATTCCTTCTCTTCGACTTATACAATGCTGTGAGCTGCATCTTGGCTGCGTCGCTGGTGAAACCCATCTCCTGGAGCACCAGCACGCCGTCTTTGATGGTGAGGTCGCCGCCCACGTTACGTATCTCCATCTCGCCTGCGAGGGCGTTACGGATGTCGGTATGAAGTATGACTTCCACGCCCATAGGCACCATAAACGGGTCGTCTTCCACCGCCGTCGAGTCGGCTGCTGCAGTCGTCTCTTCTTCGGTTCCCATGCCGTTGAAGATGTCCATCAGCTGGTTGACGTCGGTGTAGTTCGACGTGAAGTTGAACTCGCCGATGAGCAGGTCGCCGTTTTTGAAGTGCTCGTAAAGGTTGGTGAGGTCGCCTTCCAGCTCGAAGTCGGAATTACCCAGCGTAATCTGGCTGTTGTCGATATGCAAGCCGGGCTCGCCGTAGGTGAGGTTTATCTCGGGTATTACGACGGTCTCGCTCAGGTCGCTCATCTCGAACGCCGCGTTGCTGAGTGCGAGGGTTACCGAGGGCTTCCACTGCAGGATGAAGTCTTCCTCTTTCTCGTCGTAGTCGGCACTGAGGTCGACGGCGAGAGCCTCGGTGGCGAAATACATCTCATCGCCCATGCCGAAGACCAGCGAGTCGCTGTTGTAGACCGCGGCGTACGAGATGTTGCCGTCGTTGCACGACGGAAGCATGAAGGCGCTGCCTCCGCCGTAGTTGGAGTGCAGCACCATGTCGTCCATCGTGAAGTCGACACGGCTGAAGGTGAAGTCGGCAATGGCGGCGGTGTTGTCGTTCTCGTCGAGGACGTTCGACACCTGCGCGTCGATGTTGAAATCCTTGAGTGCTGCTGTCATCATGCCGGTGATGTCGGCGTCGAGGTCAGCGCCTTTCAGCTTGACCTGAGCGAGGCCGTTATTCATCGTCTTGTTAGGATTCGGCAGCACAAAGTCGACCTTCAGGTCTGATGACTTGATGTTGATGGTGTCAGCGTATACGATGTCGAGGTTGCGGCATTGCAGATTGCCGTCGAGCTTGGTGTTCATGAGGTCGAGCTCGCTGAGCTGGTCGACAGTGCCTTTCACGTTGACATCGGCCTTGACTGCGCCTTTGGCTAGGAGCTCATCAGGAAAAAAAGACTTTACATCATCAAAATAAAGGTCGGTCTTGACGCTGAGGTCGCAATCCATCTTATCCATAAAGTCGTTGACGGTGCCGTTGGCGGCCACGACGGTGTTGTTCATCTTCAGACTCAACGAATGAAGGTCGAGATTCGATTTCCCGTTAAGGTCTACATTGGCGTGAAGCGTGGTGTTGAGGTTATGGATAGGATAGGGGAGTTCCTCCGGCATCTCGAAGTAGCCGTCTCTCAGCATCACGTCGGCGTCGATGACAGGCATGTGCTCGTCGTCGTAGGTGCCTTCGATGTGCGAGTTGAGTATCAGCTCACCGTTAATCTTGATTCCACTAAGCAACGCATTTCTCAAACGATTCGGAATGAGTCGGATTATGTTATTGATAATCATTGCGTTAGTGTGGAAATCCATGTTGAGCGTGATCTCATCTCTGATGATGGCTTCGCCAATGAATTCAATTTCTATGTCGTTATAGCTGATCTGCGACTTGTCGAATTTGGCATGAATCTCGTTGAGGTCGAACTCAAGCGGTATCTCGAGGTTGATGGAGGCGCTGTCGACGTATTTCTCGTCGTCCATAAACAGCGTGGTGCCGTTGGCCGTCATGTTGAGGATACCTTTAATAAACTCGTAGTTGTTGATGTCGCCTTTATACTTGAAATCGAGGTTGTCGAGGAATGCCGTGATGTTGTCGCTGCCTGTCATGAGGAAGTTGATATCGTCGCTGGCGAGGTTGGCGTCGGCGTTGATATTGTCGCCCTCCATCTTGACGATGCCGTTGAAGGCAAAGTCCTTCACCGAGGCGTCCATGGCGGTGCTGTCGTCGGCGATGCTAGCCTTTAAGTCGCTGATATTCAAGTCGATATCTCCATCGATGATGTCGTCGATGATGCTCGCCTTGGCCAACAGTGACAGTCCGTTGATGGTGGCGACGGTATTCTCAGCCAAGTCGGTGTAGTTGAGACGTAAGTTGTTGATTTTCACCTTGTCGATATTGATGGCATACGAGCTCTCGGCCTCTTCAACCTCGGGTTCCACCTCTTCTGCCACACTAGGTGGCATGATGTCGAGGTTGGTGTTGCCTTCGGTGTCGAAGAAGGCGTTGACGAATCCGCCGTTGAGCATGCAGGTGTTCACGATGATCTCGTCGCCGAACAGCAGCTTGCGCAGGTTGACCGACACAATGCACTCGTCGATGTAGGCGAGAGTGTCGGAAGTCCATCCCTGTGTGGGGTTCATGAGCAACAGGTCGTTGATTTCGATACCCGCATCGGGGAAGGTCTTAAACAACGTGAGGTCGACCTTGCCGACGTTGACATCGCAGGTGACGTAATCCTCTGCGTATTTGTTGACCAGTGAGGTCAGGCGTTTCGGAGTGAGCACCAGGTAGAGTGCCAGCAATACTACGACGATAATCACGCCCAGCAGAGAGGCGAGACTTATCCAAGTGACCTTATAAGCTTTTTTCATGGCGAAAAATTATTGAACTCTTGTCAATGTTACTTCTCTTTTCAATGCGTCGTTGTTGTACTTCAACGTTGTCTCGTTGAGTATGAGGATGTTACACAGCTGTGGCACGTCGCCCTGACCGCCTTGGAAGTGAACGATTTGCGTAAACTGCTTATGCGCCTCGTCCATCGTCCAGTCGAAATGGTCGGCTTCTTCTTCCTGCACGTCGTCGGCAGTGTCCCACATGTGGCCTGTGCCGTTGGAGTCGTAGACTTCGAAGTACGGCTCGGCAGCGTCGGTCTTCCAACGTCCGACGATCAGCTCGGCATAAGTCTTTGTCGGCTCCGGCTCGTCTTTCTTACCGCAGGAAACCATCATCAAAGTGATGATAACCGCCGAAATTGTTAGTAATACAAAGATTTTTTTCATATCTTATAATTCAATAACCAATAACCTATAACCAATAACCATTAAATGGCTGCTATCATCTCAATCTCGACCATCACCTCTTTTGGCAGCGTTCTCACTGCAAAAGCAGCTCTCGCTGGAGGGTCTTGCTTGAAGTATTTGCCGTAGACGGCGTTCATGGCACCGAAGTTGGCGATATCGCTGAGATAGCATGTCGATTTCACCACGTTGTCGAAGGTGCATCCTGCCTCTTTGAGGATGGCCTCGAGGTTTTTCATGACCATTTCGGTCTGCTCGGTGATGCCGCCGTCGACCACGTTACCTGTGGCTGGGTTCACTGGCATCTGGCCTGAGATAAACAAAAATCCGTTTGCTGCGATAGCCTGGCTGTATGGGCCGATGGCTCCTGGAGCGTTGTTTGTTGCGATAGCTTTTTTCATTTTATCCAAGTTTTAAAATTATTCATTCTTTCAGTTACCTTGCGGATATAGTTTTGAGTCTCCGGAAGGAGTTTTCTCTCGTAGTATTTGAACAGCTGCTCGTAGGTCATGCTGTTGATCTGCGGTATGGCCTTCGAGATGTTGTAGTCGCCGCGAAGAGCCTTGGCCACGTTGCCTGCGCCGGTGTTGTACGACGCTATGATGCAGAGGTTCTGGCTCCGCACGTCGGTGACCTTGGTGTAGTATCTCTTCTTCAGCAAATAAAGGTAATGCACGCCCATCTCAATATTGTTTTCAGGCTCGTAGAGGTAGTTGGCCGTCGGGGCCGAGAACGATTTGTTAAGACTCTTTGCGCAGTCGGCACCCGCCGAGCGAGGGACAATCTGCATCAGGCCGTAGGCTGGCACATACGATTTGGCTTTGGGGTTGAACGACGACTCGGTCTGCATGATAGCGAAGGCGAGTGCCGGGTCGACATCCCACTTCTGGCAGTATTTCTGCACTTCCTTGATATAGTTGCTGGCGCGAGTCTTGATATGGTCGGGTGCAAGGTCGAGCTTCACGACCACCACCTCGCGTTCTACCTTGTCTTCGCCCTTGATCGGTTTCACCTCGGGCTTGGCGTTTTCGACGATCTCTTTCACGCCTTGGTCGATCTTTTTCTCGGTGATGACCTCGCCTTTAGGCGTAACCACTTGATTTTCAAGCACCGGCTTCTCCTGAAGCGGAGCGGCTTTCTCCACCTCGCTGTCGTAGTCTTTTGTGGTTCCCTGCGTCGTCAGCAGGAATTTAAGCTGTTTCTCAAGTTCTTTCTTATCGACGGGAGTGCCTTTTTCTTGAATAATTTCGATGGTGGCCTGGCCTGTCTCAAAGTCGACATTGGTGCGCACGTTGCCGTTGTCGGTGTATTCAACCCAGTCTTTCTGGGTGCTTTCAATCACATTGCCTTTGCCCCATTTTTCTTCTCTTTCCTTAAGAAACTTATTGTAAGCCTCCTGCTCAGCCTTCACGTAGTCTTCGTATTCTTTCTGCAGTTTTTTGATGCCTTCGTTCTGGTCCTGCTTCATCTGCTGCATCTTCTCGTTCTGCTCACGGACATATTTCTCATATTCCGATTCAACCTGCGCAAAACAACCTAAGCAACTGAATATCAATGTTATAAGAATAATATTTTTCATGTTATTATATTTTTATCTCTGCAAAATTAAAACTTATTTTTCAAAAATCAAATAAAAATTCAATAACCAATAACCTATAACCAATAACCATTAATAATTATCGCGATAATCCTTCTTCTTCGTCAACTTCAGATCCTGCAACGCCGACGCCTTCACGTTGATCTGGAAGTTCCACGATTTATACGTTCCGTAAGGGATTACGTTGAATCGCATCTCCCAGCAGTGGAGGTCGCGGTATAGCGTGAGCGAGGTGTAGGAAATCTTCTTCGTCTCGAAGTCCCAGCCGGTCTGCGCCGACACCTTCCATTTCGGCGAGAGACTAATCTCGCCTCGCAAGCCGAGCGTCTGCACGGTAGTCCGGTTGTCGTGCAAGAGCCAGTTGATATACGTGAGATTATTGGATAATCGCAGGTTATAGCTTAGCGACAGCGACCAGCTCGTCGACCAGTCGATGTAGCCGTTAGGGTTGTTGTGAATCTCGTTGAGCTCCTCTTCCGAGGCGTTAGGCGACGACACCAACGGTTTCTCTTCTTTTTCCTTCTTTTTCTTGCCGAATGTCTGGTCGTTGATGGTGTAGCTGGCGCTGAAGTTCCACGTCACACTCTTTTTCCTGAAAAGCCGGTGGTTGACGTCCCATTCGAACTTGTTGAGCTGCTTCGTGCCTGCCGAGTCGAGGACGTAAGGGTCCCACATGCTCGAATACTGAATGCTCATGTTTTTGAAGAGGGTGGTACGTCCGCTGACGCTCATATACGACCAGTTGAGCGAGTCTTTCGCCACGTCGTAATTGCCTGAGAATGTGAGGTTTTCGATGAGAACCACCTTCTTCAGGCCTGTTATGGTGTCTTTTCGCGACGGCACCTTGATCTCGAGGTTGTTGCCGAAGCTGTACGTTATCCTTCCTGATTTTTGTCCGGGCGGAGCGCCGAAGATGCCGCCTTGATAATAGCTGTATTTCTGCTCCACGCCGTTGCCGTCGATGTAGCTCGAATAATAGTTCCAGAAGCTGTCGCTGTAGTCGGGGTTATACGAGAAGCCGACCGTAGGGGTGAACACGTGGCGGATAGCTCTGATAGGGCCGCGCTTGAAGCGGAACATGCCGTAAATCTTGGTGGTTATGTTACTCGACATGTCGTAGGTAAACACGTTACCGAACCGGTTGATGGTGTCGGTCTGCACATGTCCGTAGTCGGTTGAATCCCATATCCAGTCTTTCTCGTAGCGCTGCAGATACATCTTGTCGGTGAGGTTGAGCGAGGTGGTCCAGGTGAAATGCTTAAACAGCTTGATAGGCAGGTTGATGGGCACACGGTGCTGCATGCCATTCTGCATGTGGTCGAGCCATCCGTCTTTGAAGAATAGGCTGTCGGCCATGCTGATGTAGTTCTTTGCGTTGGTCGAATAGCCCACGTTGAGTTCGCTGTACCAGTGCTTTTTACCTGATTTTCCTATGTTTTTCAAAGGATAGATGCGGTTCATCGACAGTGTTACCTCGGGCAACGTGATGGTCATCTGGTGTGTGAGGGTGTTCTGGCTGTGACTGCCGTTGACAGTGAGGTGGAACTTGCTTCCGAAGCTTGTCTGGTAGGCGATGCTCGACTGGAAGGTGTTGCTCAGATACTCCGTCGTGCTGATGGCGTTGTATTTGTTGTAGTTGTTACTCACGATGTAGACGTCGGCTGAGAACGACGACTTCGGACGGGCCTTGGCGTCTTGCTTATGCACCCAGCGGATCTTGAAGTCGGTGCTCTCGGTGTAGTCGGCCGAGCCTTCGACGCCCACCTTGTTGATGGCGTAGCTGGCTGTCAATGAGCCGTTGTACTTATATCTGTTCACATAACGGAAGGTCGGCTTCAGCGCCCAGCTGCCTCGGGTGTAGATGTCGCCGATGAGCTGCAGATCCATATAGTTGTTGATGGCCCAGTAATAACCGCCGTTTTCGAAGTAGAAGCCGCGGTTGGCCGACTCGCCGAACGATGGGATGATGATACCCGAGCGTTGTCCTTTGGCATTGGGTATCAAGGCGAAAGGAATGGCTACCGGCAGCGGAGTCTCCTCAATCTTCACGTAAAGCATCTTGGCCACGATCTTATCGTCGGGGATGACGATGGCTTTATTGAAGTGGAACTCATAGTGCGGGTGCTCGCGGTTGCTGCAAGTGGTGAACGAGCCCGACTTGATGTGAATCTTGCCGTCGTCCATCTTCTTGATGCGGTCGCCATGCAGGTAATTCTGGTTGTCTTCGGTGAAGACCTTGCGGATGATACCTTTTTTAGTGTCGAAGTTAAACGACATCTCGTCGGAATAGTATTTCTGTCCGGCCTGCGTAAAGACTGGCTTTCCGACTATCTTACCCGTCGAATCGGGCATTCCCTTGGCGAAGATGGTATGTTTCTCGAAGTCGAATTCGATATAATCTGCCTCCACCTCGATGTCGTCGTATTTTATGACGGCGCCGCCATAGTAGAAAATCTTGTTGTTTTTGAAATCCTGAACGGTGGAGTCGTTACAGGTACGGTCGATCTGGGCCTCCAACGGCGATTTCTTGTCTTGACCTCTGGCGACGACCGAAAAAATCATCACAAGGAAGAAAAAAACAAGAAAAAAGCGATATGTCGGCTGCTTGTACAAGATTTTTATCTAATTTTGTAAAAAATTCTAATCAGTTCAAACTGCAAAGATACGGTTTTTTATGAACGCCAGACTTATATTTTTTATTATATTAATGAGTTTTTTTGGTTTTTTGTCGAAGTCTGAAGCCCAAAATGCTAAGATTCAGACCGTTGTCATCGACGCGGGACATGGCGGGAAAGACGCGGGAGCGGTAGGAAAGAAGGCGAAAGAGAAGGATATCACCCTCGCTGTGGCGAAAAAAGTGGGCGCAAACATCAAAAAACAGTATCCCGACGTGAAGGTTTACTACACCCGCACCACCGATGTGTTTGTCGAGCTGATGGAGCGCGCCAGGATTGCCAACCGTAACAATGCCGACCTCTTCATCTCTATTCACTGCAACTCCGTGGCCAATGCACCTAAAACCTGCGGCGCCGAGACGTTTATCATGGGTGACCATAGAAACAGCGCCAATCTGGCTGTCGCAAAGCGCGAAAACGCCTCTATCCTCTACGAAAGCAATGCCGATGAAAACTATGGAGGCTTCGACCCTAACAGCACCGAGGCTTATATCGCCTTCAGCTTCATTCAGAGTGAGTTTAAGCAGCGTTCGCTGGAGTTTGCCGAACTAGTTCAGAATCAGTTGGTTAGCTCGGCAAAAAGAAACGATAGGGGAGTGCAGCAGGCGGGATTTCTGGTGCTTTACAAGACCGCTATGCCGTCGGTGCTCGTGGAGCTCGGTTTTATCTCCAATCCTACTGAAGAAGCTTACATGATGTCGGCCGATGGGCAAAACACCTTAGCCTCAGCAATTGCTAAGGCTTTCAGCACTTATAAGACCAATTTTGAGAAAAACTCCGTCGACATGCAGCAGGAGACGGTTGCCGCTGAAGAAAATATTGCTGCTCCAGTGGTTTCTGAAGCTCCGGAAACGCCAGTCGTGCCGCCTGTTGTCGACAAAAATAAGGGCATTGTATATAAAGTGCAGTTCACAACTCGCAATCGTGCTGTCGAAAATGCTCCAAATGTCTATAAAAACCTTAAGGATGTCGACTATTACGAGCACAACGGGATGTTCAAATACACCGCAGGCTGCTTCGCCACCAAAGCCGAAGCCGATAATTATCTAAAAGAGGTGATCTCCAAAGGCTACGACGGCGCCTTCGTCGTGAAATTCGAAAATGGCGTGAGGAAATAAAAACGTTGGGGCGAATTATCATTCGCCCCAACATTGTTTTTTACAGATTGTCTTTAAAATATTCAGTGATCTTCGTTATCAGATGCGCTCTGTCCATGCCGTAGACGTTGTGGTCGTGGCCTGGGTAAACAAAGTAATCCATCTGTTTCTGGTTATGGATGGCCTGCTCAAGGAACGAGAGGCTGTTCTGCCACACCACAGTCGGGTCGGTGGAGCAGTGGATGATGAGCAGCTTGCCCTCGAGTTTGTCGGTCTTGTTGTCGAGAGCAGTCAACTCATAGCCTTCAGGATTTTCCTGCGGGGTGTCCATATAACGCTCGCCGTACATTATCTCATAGTATTTCCAGTTGATGACAGGTCCGCCGGCGACGCTGACCTTGAACGTCTCAGGGTAGTTGATCTTGAGCGATGTCGACATGAATCCGCCGTAGCTCCAGCCGTCGCTGCCGATACGGTCAGCGTCGACGTAAGGCTTCGTCTTGAGGTATTCGATGCCTGTCATCTGGTCGTGCATCTCCATCTGTCCACACTGGCGGTGTATGATCTGCTCGAAGGCCTCGCCACGGTCGGCCGAACCGCGGTTATCGACAGTAAACACTATGAATCCCTCTTGTGCAAGGTAGTTGAGGTAGATGCCTGCGCCGGCCAGCCAGGTGTCGGTGATGAGCTGAGCGTGCGGTCCGCCGTAAACGTAGACGATGACAGGGTATTTCTTGTTTTCATCGAAGTTGTAAGGCTTGATGATGCGGGTGTAGAGCATCTGTCCGTCCTCGGCCTCGATGCTGTCGATCTCGGTAACGCCGATGTTGTAGTCTTTGATAGGATTTTCGGCCTGATACAGATAGTCGATGAAACGTCCGTTAGCGTCGACGATCTCGGCTGCTCTAGGCACATCGATGCTGGTGTAGTTGTCGATGAAATATCTGCCGCTCTTGCTTGGAAGCACGCTGTGAGTGCCGTGTTTCTTGGTGATTTTCACCTTCTTGCCGTTCTTTATGCTCACCTTATAAAAATGACGCTGCAGCGGGCTGACCTCGGTGGAGGTGTAGTAGGCGTTGCCCTTGCCGTCGAAGCCGTCGAATGAGGTTACCACATAGTCGCCTTTCTCGATTTGACGGGCGTTGAGGGTCTTGGTGTTATGCAGCCAGAGGTGGTAGTAGCCGTCGCGCTGGGCGAGCCACACAAACTCGGTGGTGCTGCCTGGCAGGAAATGTGCAGGTCCTTGAGGCTCAACATATTGCTCGTCGATGTCTGTGAAGATGGTCTTGTTGAACTCGCCGTTCAAGGCATTGTATTCGTTGAAGTTGAGCGTGTCCTGGCCACGGTTCAGGATGCCGATGTAGATGTTTTTGTTGTCGTTGTTCCATGTGATGGCGGTGAGGTAATGCTCCTCAGGCTCGCCGGTCTGCATCACCACGTCGGTGCCTTCAGCTATGTCGTAAACATGCAGCTTCACTATGTGCGACGTCATTCCGGCCATTGGGTATTTGATAGGTTTCTCTGTGGCGATACGTGTGGTGATGTCGACGAGCGGGTAGTCGGTCACCATGCTCTCGTCCATCAGGTAATAGGCTAGCTTGCTGCCGTCGGGCGACCAGAAGATACCTCCGTCGATGGCAAACTCGTTGCGGTGCACCGACTGTCCGGCGATGACGTGCTCAGGGTTCTCGGTGATACGGATCTGCTTGCCGCCATTGGCGATGTAAAGGTCGTTGCCTATGGTGTAGGCTATGCGCATCGTCTTGGCGTCGAGGGTCATGTTCTCGGCGTTGGCAGGATATGAGTTGATGTTTTTAATACTTTTATCCTTGATATTCAACGTGTTAAGCGTGATGTTGCCATCTTCACCCATTCTGAAGAAATAGCCGCCGTTTTCGGTGGTCCAGGTGATGTTTGGCATACGCTTGAACTCGCCGACGCCGTTGCCCTTGGCGATGCTGTTGATCATGTCGAGGGTTAACAAGGTGTGCGACGACTTCTCGCCCGGACTGCGGAAGCGGATTTCGTTGTCTTCGTTGAAGACGAATTTGTCGGATGAGCCCAGCCATTTGAAGCTCTTGGCTTTAGCGTAGACTTCGCGGTTGTTGTACGAGGCGTCCTCCGGTGTAAACATTTTCTTTTCCTGTGCAAAAGATGTCATCATGAACATCATTGCAATTGCTGATAATAATAATTTTTTCATTATTTAAACTTTTAACTTTATAACTTTCAACTTTAAAACTACTCTAAACTCTACACTCTAAACTCTACACTTTGTGTATCGCCTCCGCAAATTTGTTTAGTAAATCCGGTTCTTTCTCGAACGCTGTCCCGATGACGATGACGTCGGCTCCGGCTTTGACGGCCTCTGCTGCCATCTCAGGAGTCTTGATGCCTCCGCCGACGATGAGCGGGATGTTGATCATCTGTCGTACCTTCGAGATCATGCTTGTCGACACCGGCATCGCGGCGCCCGAGCCTGCCTCGAGGTAGATGAGCTTCAGACCCAGCATCTCACCGGCGATGGCGGTGCACATGGCGATGTCGTCCTTGTCGTGCGGGATAGGCGTGGTGTCGCTCATATACGTCACCGAGGTGGCCTTGCCGCTGTCGATGAGCATGTAACCCGTTGGGATGATCTCGTTGCCATAGAGTTTGAGGTAGGGCGCCGCGATGACGTGACGTCCGATGAGCATCTCGGGGTTCCTTCCTGAGATCAACGATAAAAGCAGGAATCCATCGCAATACTTGCTGATTTGCAATGAGTTACCCGGGAATATCAATACCGGAATCTTCGAGTGTTCCTTGATGAGCTTGATGCAATGGTCGAGGCTGTCGGTGACCAGCAGGCTGCCTCCCACGAAGAAGAAATCGACGTCGGCGGCGTTGGCCTTCTCAACCATCGACAGGATCTGCGCATCCGATGGCTTGTCGGGATCGATTAAAACCGCAAGTTTCTTGCGTTTCTTGTCATTGAAATTGTCGTAAATCGCCATATTTTATTTTTTAAGAATTATCCTGAATGTAGTGCCTTGTCCGACCACGCTGTTCTTAACGAAAATCTTGCCTTTGTGATAGTTTTCGATGATGCGCTTGGCCAGCGAGAGTCCCAGTCCCCATCCGCGTTTCTTCGAGGTGTAGCCCGGCTGGAAGATCTGCTTGTACATGCTTCGTGGCAGTCCCTTTCCCGTGTCGCTGATATCGATAAACACGTTGTCGTCATCCTCAGTGAGCTCCACCGTGATCTTACCTTTGTCGCTCATCGCGTCGATGGCGTTCTTGGTGAGGTTCTCCAAAACCCAGCTGAACAGAGCGGGGTTGAGAGGTGTAACTATCTCACGCACAGGCAGTTGCACATTGAACTCAAACTTCGACGAGAACCTGTGCTGCATGTATCTCATGGTCTTGTCGACGACGGCCACCACGTCGGTCCTCTCCAAGGTAGGGATGGAGCCTATCTTCGAGAAACGCTCGGTTATCGTCTTCAACCTGTCGATGTCGATCTCCATCTCCGTCGTGCCCACGAATGGCTTTTCTTCCATCTTCAACAGCTCGACCCAGCCCATCAACGAGCTCAGCGGCGTGCCGATCTGGTGTGCAGTCTCCTTCGCCATGCCAGCCCACACCTGGTTTTGCTCCGAGCGGCGCACATAGCTGAACATCAGGTATGCCAGAAGCACAAACAAGCCGAAAATCAGAATCTGAACCAAAGGGAAATATCGCATCTGCAGAAGCAAATCCGAGCGACGGTAATAGATGTAAACCTTGTTGTCGTCGAGATAGTTCACCTTTATCGGGACGCATTCTTCCTGCATCGCATGTATCTGATTTTCAACGTATTTTGTGTCTTTCATCTTTATTGAATCAAGATTGCCGTAGGCCAAGACGCTGTTGTCGGTACTGTCGATGATGATGACCGGCGCACCCACCGCGTTGTCGGTAACGTCGTTGATGAAAAGCTCGAACAAGCCGTCGAGAACGCCTTTCAACTCGGTGAAAATCAACGATTCTTTATAGTAAAGCCATTTTGTCTTTCCGAAAAGGTCTATTTTTATAGGCTGATAAACGTTGAATTCGCCCATCATCTCCTTGTCGAACTTGGTTTTATCCTTGAGATGCTCCGGCATGTTGATGGAGAGGTCGATCTTTGCGGAATTATCAGTAATTACTACTGGAATGCTTATATTACTCTGAATGATGTCGAGATAAATGGAGGTGTTCTCCTCCGGACCGGCTTCGAGGAAGCTCTCGTAGGCCTTTGCCAGCAACTGCACGCGTTTCTGCTCTTGTTCGCCCACCTCGTTGAAAAACACCTTGGTGTAGTTCATCAGCTCGGCATGGCTCTGCACCGCCTCGGCCCACATCTCGATCTGCTTCGACTCCTGCGCCGCGAACCTCTTCACCAGTCGGTTTGTATAGTAAATAGAGATGGTTATGATGATTACAGCCAGCACGGTGAGCGCCAGATTCCACCATCTTTTTCGCGTATAAATGTTGTTTTTCATACCACAAAAATACAAAATTTTTATTTAAATAAGGTGTGTAGCGAAAAATGTTGTAATTTTACACGTTTTTTCAAACGCGAAATTTTTAGAAATATTATGGAATATAATTTTGAAGAAATCGAGAAAAAATGGCAGGAATACTGGCGTGACAACAAGATCTATCATGTTGAGGTTGACCACGACAAGCCGAAGTTTTATGTGTTGGACATGTTCCCTTATCCGTCGGGTGCCGGTCTTCATGTCGGCCATCCGCTGGGCTATATCGCATCGGATATCTACGCCCGCTACAAGCGTCTGAAGGGTTTCAACGTGCTTCACCCTATGGGCTACGACGCCTACGGACTTCCAGCTGAGCAGTATGCCATACAGACGGGCACGCACCCGGCCATCACCACGGAGAAAAACATCAACCGCTACCGTGAGCAGATGGATAAGATCGGTTTCTGCTACGACTGGGACCGCGAGGTGCGCACCAGCGACCCACATTATTATAAATGGACGCAGTGGACTTTCCTCCAGCTGTTCAACTCATACTATTGCAACAAATGCAAGAAGGCTCAGCCGATATCTCAACTCATTGATATTCTTAGCAAAAACGGCACTGAAGGTCTTGATGTGGCTTGTACCAAGCCGATGACTTTCACCGCCGCGCACTGGAATGCGATGAGTGAGCGCGAACAGCAGGAAACACTGATGAACTACCGACTGGCATATCTCGCCGACACCATGGTGAACTGGTGCCCTGAGTTAGGCACGGTGCTTGCCAATGACGAAGTCCAGGACGGACTCTCAGTGCGCGGCGGGTATCCCGTCGTACGTAAGTCGATGCGCCAATGGCTGCTGAGAATCACAGCCTACGCCGAGCGACTGCTTCAAGGCCTCGAGACATTAGATTGGACCGAGTCGATCAAAGACGTGCAGCGTAACTGGATAGGCAAGTCGATGGGTGCCTCCGTTTTCTTCAAAGTTGCCGATAAAGACATTGATTTTGAGGTGTTTACGACACGTGCCGATACCTTGTTCGGCGTCACCTTCATGGTGCTTGCACCTGAACACGAGATGATAAACCAACTCACCACTGACGAACAGCGTGCTGCCGTTCAGGAATACGTCACCTGGGCAAAGAACCGCTCCGAGCGCGAGCGTATGTCGGAGGTGAAGAAGGTAAGCGGCGTGTTTACAGGCTCTTACGCTGTCAACCCGTTCAACGGCACCAAGATACCGATCTGGATATCCGATTACGTTCTCATGGGCTACGGCACCGGCGCCATCATGGCAGTGCCGGCTCACGACAGCCGCGACTTCGCCTTCGCACGTCATTTCAACCTCCCGATAATTCAAGTGGTTGCAAAGCCTGGCGAAGAGCCGTCAGATCCTGCCACATGGACCGAGTCGTTCGACGCCAAAGAAGGTGTGCTTGTAAACTCAGAGTTCCTCAACGGACTCACGGTGAAACAGGCTATCCTCCGCATGATCGAAGAGCTCGAGAAACTCGGCATAGGTAAAGGAAAGACCAACTACCGTCTGCGCGACGCCATCTTCAGCCGTCAGCGTTACTGGGGCGAGCCGTTCCCGATTTATTACAAGGATGGTATGCCTTACGCTATGGATATCAAGCACTTACCGCTTGAGTTGCCTTCCATCGATGCTTACAAGCCGACCGAGACAGGCGAGCCGCCGCTGGCAAGAGCCAAGAACTGGGTCACTGAGGAAGGTTATCCTATCGAGACTAACACAATGCCAGGTTTTGCAGGTTCAAGCGGCTACTATCTCCGCTATATGGACCCGCACAACGAGAACGAATATTTCAGCAAAGAAGCCAACGATTACTGGCAGAATGTCGACCTTTACATCGGCGGCGCAGAACATGCCACAGGTCACCTCATCTACAGCCGTTTCTGGAATAAATTCTTGTTCGACCTTGGAATTGCCTGCAAAGACGAGCCTTTCCAGAAGATGGTCAACCAGGGAATGATTCAAGGCCGTTCGAGTCTCGCTTATCGCGTCAACAAGGAAAAGATGGCGAAGGTGACTGGTCAGAAGGTGAATTGCGAAGGCCCGTTGTTCATCTCGAAGAACTGCAAAGACCGCGAGGAGTTCAGCGACCCGATCCATGTCGATATCAACATGGTGCACAACGACATCCTCGATGTCGAGGCTTTCAAGGCATGGCGCGACGACCTGAAAGACGCTCAGTTTATATATGAGAAAGACAAAGACGGCAACGACATCTACGTCACCGGCGTGGAGATCGAAAAGATGTCGAAGTCGAAGTTCAACGTGCAAAACCCTGACGACCTCGTGGCAAAATACGGAGCCGACACACTGCGTCTCTACGAGATGTTCCTCGGACCTCTTGAACAGTCGAAGCCATGGGATACCCAAGGAATTGAAGGTACTTTCAGATTCCTGAAGAAGTTCTGGAAGCTCTATCAGGAAATCAGCGACGAGCCTGCCACCAAGGAAGAACTGAAGGTTTTGCATAAGCTCATCAAGAAGGAAGAGGAAGATATCGAGCGCATCTCGTTCAACACTGTCGTCTCCGCTTTCATGATCTGCGTGAATGAGCTCACCGACATGAAGTGCAACAAACGCGCTATCTTGGAGCCAATGGCAATCATGATTTCGCCTTACGCACCGCATATCGCCGAAGAGCTGTGGCATCAAATGGGTCATAACGACAGCGTGGTGAACCAGAAGTTCCCTGAGTTCGACGCGAAGAACGTGGTTGAGAACACATTCTTGTACCCGGTGTCGTTCAACGGCAAGAAACGTTTCGACCTCGAGCTACCTCTCGACACGAAGCAGGACGAGGTTCAAAATGCCGTCGTCAACGCCCCTGAAGCCAAGAAATGGCTGGAAGGTGTCAGCATCAGAAAGGTTATATTTATTCCGAAGAAGATAATCAATATAGTTGTGGGGTAGACAAATGAAGAAAGTCTTATTTGCGATATTATTAATAATAGGTGTCTCCGTTTCCGCGCAAAATTTGCAGGAACCGGAAAGCGACCCCGTCATCACCAGCCGCATTGCCGAATGGCAGGATCTGAAGTTCGGTTTCATGATGCATTGGGGCATGTATTCGCAATGGGGCGTGGTGGAGTCGTGGTCTATCTGCAACGAAGATTGGATCGACCGCGGGGGAGCCAATTATATCCAGTATAAAGCTGATTATCAAGCACTTAACAAGACTTTCAATCCGACGAAATTCGATCCTGAGGCTTGGGCGAAGCTGGCAAAGGAAGCCGGAATGAAGTATGTGGTGTTCACTACCAAGCATCACGACGGTTTCTGCATGTACAACACCAAAGAGACGACATATTCGACCGTCGACCCGTCGTGTCCTTTCTCTTCGAATGAGAAAGCCGACATCACCGGTGCCATCGTGGAAGCCTTTAGAAATCAAGGGTTTTGGACAGGCTTGTATTTCTCGAAGGCCGACTGGCATCATCCCGATTACTGGGCCGAGCAGTGGGCGACTCCGGATAGAAACGTGAACTACGACCCTCGGAAATATCCTGAGAGATGGCAGCGTTTCTGTGACTTCACCTACAACCAGATCCGTGAGCTGACGCATAACTACGGCGACATCGACATCTTGTGGCTCGACGGCGGTTGGGTACGTCCTGAATATAGCCTCAACGACGAATATCGTGAATGGCTAGGCTGCAAAGGCTATATTCAGGACATCGACATGCCGCGCATTGCAGCCATGGCCCGCGAAAATAACCCCGACCTCATCATCGTCGACCGCACAGTGCACGGGAAATATGAGAATTACCAGACGCCCGAGCAGCAAGTCCCCGACACATTGCTCCCGTATCCATGGGAGACGTGCATGTCGATGGGCAACTCGTGGTCCTACGTTGAGACCGATAACTACAAGAGTACCAATAAGATAATCCACCTTCTCGTCGACATCGTGGCCAAAGGAGGCAACTACCTCCTCAACGTAGGCCCAACGCCCGAAGGCGAGTTGCCCCCAACCGCCGTCGAGCGTATGCATGAGATAGGTAAGTGGATGAAAATCAACGGCGAAGCCATCTACGGCACACGTCCGTTCTATCCTTACTGCGACGGGAATGTGCGCTTCACCCAGAAAAATGGCAAGGTCTACGCCATATATCTCCTCGACGAAGGCGAGACGATGCCTAAGTCATTCAAAATCAATGCCGATTTAACTAAGAAAAAGATAAAAATCCTCGGCAGCAAGGCTAAAGCCAAGCTCACCAAGACCGCCGACGGATACCTTATTAATATTAATGGCGCTGTCGACCTCGAACACGCCGTCGTTTTTGAATTAAAATAAAATTGAAATATGAAAGAAGAACTCAAAAGAATGGACCTTCCTTACCTCATCGCCGACCCGAGTCTGGCAGGGTGGGGTAGAAAAGACATTGAAATCTCCGAACACGAGATGCCAGGTTTAATGGCACTTCGCAAGAAATACGGCGCCTCGAAGCCTCTGAAAGGCGCTCGCATCAGCGGCTCGCTCCACATGACCATCCAGACCGCCTGTCTCATCGAGACCCTCAAGGCTCTCGGCGCCGAGGTGCGCTGGGCCAGCTGCAACATCTTCTCGACGCAAGACCACGCGGCAGCCGGTATCGTGGCTGGCGGAACGCCAGTGTTTGCTTGGAAAGGCGAGACCCTCGACGACTACTGGTGGTGCACCATGCGAGCCCTCACATTCCCCGACGGCAACGGTCCCGACCTCATCGTCGACGACGGCGGTGACGCCACACTGCTGATACACAAAGGCTACGAATGCGAGAACGACCCTAAGCTCCTCGAAGTGGAGCCGACTAACGCCGAAGAGAAAGCCCTGATGGGCGTCATTAAGGAGACGTATAAGATGGATCCTCAGCACTGGCACAAGGTGGTGGCCAACTGGAAAGGCGTGTCGGAAGAGACAACGACAGGCGTACACCGCCTCTATCAGATGAAAGAAGCAGGCAAGCTGCTCGTCCCGGCCATCAACGTCAACGACAGCGTCACCAAGAGTAAGTTCGACAACATGTACGGCTGCCGCGAGTCATTGGCCGACGGCATAAAACGTGCTACCGACGTGATGCTTGCCGGCAAAGTCATCGTGGTGCTTGGCTACGGCGACGTGGGTAAAGGCTGTGCACAGTCGATGCGCTCCTACGGCGCCCGCGTGCTCGTCACCGAGATCGACCCGATATGCGCTCTGCAGGCCGCCATGGAAGGTTACGAAGTCACCACCATGGAAGAGGCTGTGAAGGAAGGTAACATCTTCGTCACATGCACCGGCAACTGCGACGTCATCACCCTCGAGCACATGCTCCAGATGAAAGATCAGGCCATCGTCTGCAACATCGGTCACTTCGACAACGAGATTCAGGTCAATGCCTTGGAAAACTACAAAGGTGTCAAGAAAATCAACATAAAACCGCAGGTCGACAAGTTCGTGAAACCCGACGGAAAAGCCATCTTCATCCTGGCTGAAGGCCGTCTGGTGAACCTCGGATGCGCCACAGGTCACGCCAGCTTCGTGATGAGCAACTCGTTCACCAACCAGACCTTGGCGCAGATGGACCTCTGGGCCAAACGCGGCACCTATCCGGTCGACGTCTACTGTCTGCCGAAGTACCTCGACGAGGAGGTGGCGAGATTGCATCTCGAGAAAATAGGGGTGAAGCTTACCAAGCTCACGCAGAAGCAAGCCGACTACATAGGCGTACCTATCGAAGGACCTTATAAAGCTGATATTTACAGATATTAAATACTTGTAGAGACGTTTCCCGAAACGTCTCTTTTTTTTGATAAATCTGGTCTAATTGTAAACCCTCAAAGCCGAGCCGTCGAACTGCGTGAAATATTGTATCAGCGGGTATCCCGAACCTTCGATTATGCTGCCGTCGAGAATAGAGTATTTGTAGTTGAGGCAGGAGTCGACGACGTACGGCAGATCCACATAAAGACGGTTGTCGGGACAGGCATACGGGTCGTTTGGCGACAGCCGTTCGTAGGCTCTGAATTCGTCGATATTGTATCTATAGATGATGATGCCGTAGCTCGGCAGTGGCGCGGTGACGTACATCCATCCGCCCACGGCGTTAAGCTCTTGGTACTCAAGCGTGTTGGGGTAGATGGTGAAGTTTATGTTGACCTCCGGAGAGTTCGGATTTTCGGGTTTGCTGTTACATGAAATGACAAAAATAGCCGCTAAAGCGACAAAAAAAACCGTTGAAATTTTTAAAATTTTTCTCATTTCAAAATTATTTTGGTGCAAAATTAACAAAATTTTCGACAAAAAATTGCCAAAATGCCGATAAAAAATCTTTCCTAAAACCCTAAAATTTTGTTTTTAAGCGAAAAAATCATTAATTTTAAAAAATTATAATATGTTTATTTTTAACGTGTTACAAAGATTTAACTCGAAAAGTTGAAAAATATTTTTCCTAAATGAAAATAATTTGCTTGTGGGAATGAAAAAATTGTTGTACTTTTGAACCCTAAAAATGTGCACTGAAAAAAGCAAATTATTTGATAGTATAACATAAAAATTCAAGGTATGTTAAAAAAATTACTATTTTTATTCTGCATTGTGCTGACGTCGTGGTCGTTAGCGCTTGCACAGCAAGGTCGTCTGAAGGGTGTCATTACTGACAAAGACACTGGCGAGCCTATCGCATTTGCCAACGTCGTTTTGGAGAACGGCGGTACGCAGGTGGGAGGTGCCAGTACCGACTTTGACGGTAACTACGACATCAACCCTATTCCTCCGGGAACGTACGACCTGAGAGCAACATTCGTTGGTTACAACACCTTCGTCATGAAGGGCGTTGTGATTTCAGGTAACAAAATCACCTTCCAGGACATCAAGATGAGCATGCAGTCGGAAGTGCTGGATGCTGTTGAGATCGTCGACTACAAGGTGCCTTTGATCTCAAAGGACCAGACATCGGCTGGTGCTACCATCACCGCAGAGGAAATCGCGAAGATGCCTAACCGTTCGGCAGAAGCAGTCGCGGCCACCGTCGGTGGTGTGTTCTCGCAAGACGGTGAGGTCGGCAACATGCGTGGTGCCCGTTCTGAAGGTACAGTGTACTACATCGACGGTGTCCGCGTCATCGGAAGCCACTCGGTCCCTCAGTCGGCTATCGACCAGGTCGAGGTTATGCTTTCCGGTACTCCGGCTATGTACGGTGACGTGACTGGTGGTATCATCAACATGACCACTAAAGGCCCTTCGAGAACATTCGGCGCAGGCTTGGAAGTTGAGCAGTCACTCGACGGCTACGGCCACACCAGAGTTGGCGTCAACGCTCAAGGTCCGCTCATCAAGGGTAAGAAGTCAGAGACAGCTCTCTTGGGATTCTTCGTGTCAGGTGAGTTCACCCGTAACAAAGACGGATGGATCACAGCGATCGGTCACTACAAAGCAAGTGACAGCTGGCTCGATTACATCAAGGAGCACCCGCTTCGCGTCGGTGCCGACGGTGAAGGTGTTTACCCGAACGGTGAATTTACCAGAATGGGCTCGATGGAGTATGTGAAGAACTCACAGAACACTTCAAACTGGACAATCAATACAACAGGTAACATCAGTATCCGTACAACTGAGACCATCAACCTCACAGTGGGTGGTAGTTACATCAGATCGAGAGAACACGATGGAAGCCGTAATCATGAATACTTCAACTACGAGAAAAACGGCATGTACGACTACCAGAACTGGCGTGTCTACGGTCGTTTCACCCAGAGATTCCCAACGGCTCCTGAAAGCACCTCACTGATCAAGAACTTCTACTACAGCTTGCAGATCGACTACTCGAGAGTTAACGGTAAGAGCTACGATCCTGATCACAAGAAGGATATCTGGAAGTATGGTTACCTTGGTAAATATACCATCTACAAGACCCCTACCTACCAGATGGATACAGCTATCACAGTCAACGGTCACACCTACACCAACGTGTGGCACACCAACTCATGGGACTATGATACATTGGTAGCATTCCGTCCAGCCGACTACAACCCGTTGCTGGCCAACTATACCTCGATGGTTTACGATTTGTATGATGATCCGGCAGGTCACTACACCAACTTCGACTACCTCCAGTTGAGCCACGGATTGCTTAACTCACAGTCGCCATCAGCATTCTACGGAATGTATTATGCTCCTGGTACAATCCAGTCGAACTACGGATACAGCGAGAGCGACCAGTTTGGTGTTAACCTCGCAACAGCTATGACAGTCGGTAACCACGAAATCAAGTTCGGTCTCCAGTATGAGCAGCGTAACAGCAGATCATGGAGCATTGGTGGTCGTAGCTTGTGGTACCTCATGAGAAACCTCGCTAACTTCCACATCGACCAGTTGGATGTTAACCATCCTGAAATCGTGAGTTACGACGGCTTCGTCGATACAATCAAGTACTACAGAATGTACAACGCCGCCGACCAGTATCAGTTCGACAAGAACCTTCGTTCAGCTCTCGGACTCAGCGTCACAGGCGTCGATTGGATTAACACCGACTCATACGACTTCAACGACAACTCAATCGAATACTACGATAAAGACGGTGTCATGCACAAGGCTTATCTCAACGATGGCTTCGATATCAGCATGTTCACTCCTGATGAGTTGACACAGGACGGTAACTCATATGTCGGATACTACGGCTATGATTACCTTGGTAAGAAACTCAAGAAACAGCCGAGCTTTGAAGACTTCTTCACAGAGACCGATGAAAACGGTAACTACACACGTCCGGTGGGTTCGTTCAGACCTATCTACATGGCTGGTTACCTCCAGGATAAGTTCGCATTCAAAGACCTCATCTTCAACGTCGGTGTCCGTGTCGACCGTTTCGATGCTAACCAGAAAGTCTTGAAAGACCCATATATCCTTTATGATTACTACACAGTAGGCGATAAGATCAGCAATGGTAAGATCGTCCTTCCTAACGGTTCAACAGTCGACGTTCCTGGTAACATCGGTGAGGACTATGCAGTGTACGTTAATAATATTAAGGATATTACCCAAGTCATGGGTTATCGTTACGAGAACACTTGGTACAATGCAGAAGGTGCTGAAATCAGCGACCCGACCACTTTGAACGCCGGTAGCGGTGTCACAGCATGGGTCAAGGATAAAGATCAGTCACATGTCGACATCAACTCATTCAAGGACTACAGCCCACAATGGACAGTGATGCCACGTATCTCCTTCTCATTCCCGATTTCCGACGACGCTTTGTTCTTCGCTCACTACGACGTCTTGACACAGCGTCCTTCGAACATCCACACCAATATCTATGATTACTACTACTTCGAGCAGGAGAGCGGTACTCTCAACAACCCTGCTTTGAAGCCGTCGCAGACCATCGACTATGAGCTCGGTTTCACCCAGAAGCTGACCAACACATCGTCAATGACAATCACAGCATATTATAAGGAGTTGCGTAACATGATCCAGATGTACCGTTACACAGGTGCTTATCCTAAGGATTATACATCATACAGTAACTTAGACTTCGGTACTGTTAAGGGTATCACAGCATCATACGACTTACGTAGAACCAAGAACGTTCGTCTGCGTGCTTCTTACACCTTACAATATACCAACGCTACAGGTGCTTCAACATCAACCATGAGTGCTTTGATTGCAGCTGGTGTTCCTAACTTGCGTTCAACCTTCCCAATGCCTTGGGACCGTCGTCACCAGTTCAACGTGACTTTGGATTACCGCTTCGCTGACGGCAAGGACTACAACGGTCCTGTCTCGAAACGAGAGAAGTCAGGCAAGAAGCCTATCCAGTGGCTCGCCAACACAGGTGTCGCTATCACAATGCAGGGTGGTTCAGGTACTCCTTACACTGCAGCAAGCAACATCAACTCACCTCAAGGTAACTCAACCAATATCTTGAAGGGTTCGTTCTACGGCTCACGTATGCCTTGGGCATTCCGTTTCGATATGAAGATCGACAGAGACTTCGACCTTAACATCGGAAAGAAAGACGGCGACAAGCGTCCAGCTTACCTCAACGTCTATTTCCAAGTGCTCAACGTGCTTAACGCGAAGAATATCATAGGTGTTTACCATGCAACCGGTAACCCTGATGATGACGGTTACCTCTCAGCTCCAGAATGGCAGCGTGAAATTCAAAATCAGACAAATGCTGATTCATACCGCGAGTTGTACAGCTTGTATGTCAACGACCCGGGTCACTATTCAAAGCCTCGTCAGATTAGAATTGGTATGATCTTTAACTTCTAAACAGAAAATAAATACTGGTAATATGAAGACTATAATTCGTTTATTAACTGTTGCATTTCTTATTGCAAGTGTAACTGAAGTAAGAGCCGAGAAGGTTCAGATGAATGGCCCTCAGTCTCGGAATCTGAAACAAACCACTGCTGGATGTACACCATCTTCAACGTATGCTTGGTTGAACATCAACAACGCTAGAGTGCGTGTCAACGCCGGTGGTGATATGTGGTGGGATCTTCCGGGCGGTTCAGGTGCTAAATACTACATCCCTGCCAACGGTTCCGCAACATCATTGTATGCCGGTTCTCTTTGGATTGCAGGTATGGACGTCAACAACCAGTTGAAGTGCGCCGCTATCCGTTTCCGTCAGGAAGGTAACGACTTCTGGACTGGTCCTCTTACAGTTGATGGTACAGCATCTATCGACGCCGCTACATGTATGGAATACGATAAGATGTACAACATCACTCGTGCTGAAGTCGACGATTTCCTCCAGAACTGCGACGACAACGGTATTCCGGTTGCAGGTTATGAAATCCCGGCTAACATCATGAACTGGCCAGCTCACGGCGACCCGTCAAGAGGAATGAGCTACTATCTGGCTCCTTTCTATGATAGAGACAATGATGGTACTTACGACCCGACACAGGGTGACTATCCTTATTATGACATCACCAATGAACTCTGCCACACTCAGACTCCTACAATGGAAGAGATTTATGCCGGAACAGTTTACGGTTCAATCCTTTCCGACCAGGTGATCAAGGGTGACCAGACAATCTGGTGGGTGTTCAACGATAAAGGTAACTCACACACTGAGACAGGCGGTGATGCTATCGGTATGGAAATCAGAGCTCAAGCATTTGCTTTTGCAACAAATGATGAGATCAACAACATGACTTTCTACAGCTACGAGATCATCAACCGTTCAACTTACACCTTGACCAACACATACTTCTCACCTTGGACCGACGTTGACCTTGGTTATGCTAAGGACGACTACGTTGGTTGCGACGTGAGCCGTGGTCTCGGTTACGGTTACAACGGTGCCGCCATCGATGGTAGCGGTCAGACAGAAGCTTACGGTGCCAACCCTCCAGCGGTCGGTGTCGACTTCTTCCAGGGCCCTTACCTCGATCCAGATGGAATTGATAACCCTAAATACGACTCATTAGGAAACCAACTCTGTGATGAGAGTATCAACGGTGTGAACTTCGGCAACGGCATCGTCGATGATGAACGTTACGGTATGCGTCGTTTCGTGTATCACGATAACACCTCATCATCAATCAACGGTGACCCTAAGACAGCTCCTGAGTACTACCTCCTCCTTAGAGGTATCTGGAAAAACGGTGCTAAGATGCAGTACGGCGGTACAGCTGTTCCAGGCGCTGCCGGTACAGTAGGTCCTGCTTGCGACTTCATGTTCCCATACGACTCCGACCCATGTAACTGGGGTACAGGTGGTCAGACTCCTGGTGGCGGCTTCAACCAGAACGGCTTCTACTGGAGTGAGGAAACAGGTAACAACGGTCAGCCTAACCCTGTTAACGACCGTCGTTTCATGCAGTCAGCTGGTCCTTTCACCTTGAGATCAGGTGCTGTTAACTACATCACATTCGGTGTGCCGTGGGCACGTGCTACCACAGGTAAGCCATGGTCATCAGTCGAACTTCTCCGTAAGGTCGACGATAAGTGCCAGTCGATGTTCGATAACTGCTTCAAAGTTCTTGATGGTCCTACAGCTCCGGATTTGACAATCCGCGAACTCGACAAGAAACTCATCATCTATCTGTCGAACTCAGAGACATCGAACAACGCACATGAGGATTATGCTGAAATCGATCCTAACATCCCAGAACACGATTCACTCGGAAATCCTTACGACAGATATTTCCGTTTCGAAGGTTATCAGATCTATCAGCTCGCCGATGCTGAGGTCAGTGTCGACCAGCTCACCGATGAGTCGAAAGCTCGTCTGATCTTCCAGTGCGACGTTAAGAACAGCGTTTCAAGAATCGTCAACTTCATCTACAACGACCATATCGGATACAGTGTTCCTACCATCATGGTTGAAGGCGGTGATAACGGTATTTCACACTCATTCGTGGTGACACAAGACCAGTTCACTATGAACAACGACCCAACTCTGGTCAACCACCACACCTACTACTTTATGGCAATAGCTTACTCCTATAATAATTATTCGGAGTACATTCCTGATCAGACCCAAGGCGAAGGCCAGAAACTGCCTTACCTCGCAGGTCGTAAGAACATCAAGTTGTATTCAGCTATTCCACATAAGATTGTGAATGGTACCATCATCAACTCATCATATGGCGACCAGCCGGTCATCACACGTTGGACTGGTAACGGTAACGGTGGCAACCATGTTGAGATGTCGGATGCCGACGTCCAAGAACTGTTGTCACGCCCAATTGCAAGCGCCGACAACCAGTTTGGTGATCCTACCTACCCGATTATCTATCACCCGACATACAAGAGAGGCTATGGTCCTGTCAATGTGAAGATTGTCGACCCGTTGAATGTCAAACCTACCGATTATGCTATCTGGTATCATGACTTCCAGGATATCACTGTTGAACATCTTACTGGTGATGCTGCTATCACAGGCGACCACGCCACGAAGAAGGCCTTCAAGTGGACTTTGAAAGACCTTACAACTGGCGAAGAGTTCGAGTCAGACACAACCACCCAGCTTGCAAACGAGAAGATATTCATCGACAGAGGTATTTCTGTCAACATCTTACAGCCATGGGAGATTGGTCCGTACAGCATCGGTACGACAAATGATAAATCAACTTACAAAGTTCTTGCTCCGAAGAATGGTCTTATCACAACATCTGTGACTTACGCCGACAGTTCGAACCGTTGGCTCGCAGGTATCAGAGACAGTGATGCTGTTCCTTCGAATCCGTTGAACTGGATCCGTTCTGGTACGTATGTCGACCAGGATAATGGTGCTAACAACGACTTTAGCATGAGCTCATCATCATCAGGTACTTCGAAGCCATACGACCCAGATGCCAATTACGAAAGCATTGCTGAAGGTTCATGGGCTCCATACATGTTGACATGCCTCAATGGCGGTGCTGCAAACCCTGCACCTCTCTTCGATGGTAACAGCCGTTCAGACTCAATCTTCCAGAGAATCGGTTCAATCGATATCGTTCTCACGGCAGATCAGTCGAAGTGGACACGTTGCCCGGTGTTTGAGATGTGTCAGAACCAGAACCTGTCGCAAAACGGTGCAAAACCATTCGCTTTGCGTAGAGCTCCGTCAGTTGACAAGAACGGTAATCCAGCAGCTGCTGACTATGAAACAGCTTTGACAATGGATCCAAGCGATGATCCGGAGGCAGCCAACTACATCAGCGCTTTCGGTATGGGTTGGTTCCCAGGCTACGCTTATGACATTGAGACAGGTGTTCGTTTGAACCTTGGTTTCAGTGAAGACTCGTTCTATCCGGGCCTCAACGGACGTGACATGATGTTCAACCCACCAGCGCTCTCAGAAGCATCGGCAGAAGGCGGCTCATTGTTCGGCGATGAGGTTATCTTCGACCAGTTGAGCGGAACCCCGTTGTTCGGTGGTAAGCATTATGTGTATATCTTCCAGATGCACACTGGCACAAGCTTGGCATCAAGCGGTTACTCATTGGATTTCAAAGTCCCTGCTTACGACGGTGGTAAGTTCTTGCACGATGGTCTGCATTACATCGACAACATCACAAGAGAGGCGTTGCAGAAGGTGTTTAGAGTCACCTACTGGGCACTTCCAGGATGGGTCGGTATGCCAATGGCTGTCGCAGGCAAAGAATGGTTGCCGAAGAACAACCCTGTTAAGATTTCAATCCGTATTGCAAAACCTTACAAAGCAGGTTATGCCAATATTCCGCTTGAAGTCGTTACAGATGACCTTTACGACACTGTCAACCACAAGGGTTACTTGCCATACTACACCTTCACAACTAAGGGATATGGCCCGACCCTCAACAACGCTGATAAGGGCGAATCGGATCTCGACCTCATCAAAGTTATTCCAAACCCATACTATGCATACGACAACTACGAGTTGAATGCTCTTACCCACAAGGTGAAGATCGCCAACCTTCCTGACAAGTGCGTGGTGACCATCTACACAGTAAATGGTAACAAGATCCGTCAGTTCAAGAAGGACGACTCGTCGGTGACATCAATAGATTGGGATTTGACCAACCATGCTAACACACCTATCGCGAGCGGTATCTACATCATCCATGTGAAAGATAATGTAAACGGAGGTGAACACACTGTTAAGTTCTATTGCGCAATGCGTCAAGTTGACTTAAATACATTCTAAAATTATTTGCGAACAAATTAAAAGTACACGATCATGAAAAAGTTATTTAGAACTATCGTAATAGCAAGCTTGACAATCATCATTGGATTTACGAGCACACAAGCATTCGCAGGTAATAAGGATAGAGCAGGTCAAGCAGGTGCAAATGAGCTTTTGGTTAACCCATGGGCGGCATCATCAGGTTGGGGCAACGCTGGTATGGCTTGCATCAAGGGTGTTGACGCTATGTGGAGTAACGTGGCAGGTATCTCGTTTGTAAACACCATGGATCTTAACTTCTCATACACCAACTGGCTCGCCGGTTCGGGAACAACAGTAGTATCATTCGGTATGCTGGCACGTGTTTCAGAATCAGTGGTCGCTGGTTTATCAGTTATGTCGATGAGTTTTGGCGAGATTGACAGAACAGATACAGAACACCCGGACGGTGGTATTGGTACATACAAACCGAGTTTGATGAACATCAACATTGCTGTTGCAAAGTCGTTCTCAAACAGTATCCACGGCGGATTTGTGTTGAAGATCATCAGTGAGTCTATTGCTGATATGACAGGTACAGGCGTTGCCATCGACGCTGGTATCCAGTATGTGACAGGTATTACCGATAACATCCACTTCGGTATCGCCTTGAAGAACATCGGACCTACCATCAAATACCATGGCGACGGTCTTGCAATGCAAGTGAATCTTTCATGGATGCAGTCAAGTCTCACAGTGGTGAACCGTGCTGATGAGTTCGAGCTTCCTACCCAGTTGAACATTGCTGCAGCGTACGATTTCAACTTCGATAACGCCAGCCGTTTGACATTGGCAGCCAACTTCAACTCAAACGCATTCTCGAAGGACCAGTTCATCTTCGGTGTTGAGGGTTCATTCCGTGACATCCTCATGCTCCGTGGAGGTTACACCTACGAGGCCGGTTTGCTGAAGAATATCGAAGATGCCGACTGCACAAACGTTTACAAAGGTTTGTCACTCGGTGCTTCAGTCCAAGCTCCTCTCAGCAAGGAGAAGGGTGTGAAGGTTTGTCTCGATTACGCATACCGCAACACAAAACACTGGAAAGGTACACATTCTGTAGGCGCAAGAATAATATTCTAAAAAAAATTCTTGTATCTCAAAAAAAAGTTGTATCTTTGCATACAATTTTACGAAAAAAAGAGCCCTTATTTAACGTAAGGGTCTCTTTTTTTACAATTTAAAAATTACAGTTATGGCAGACGTAGAATACTTTACACAAGCTGGACTACAGAAACTGAAGGACGAATTGGAGAACCTGTGTGTCAACGAGCGTCCGAAGATCGCGGCGGCAATAGCAGAGGCTCGCGATAAGGGTGATTTGTCGGAAAACGCCGAATACGACGCGGCAAAAGAGGCTCAGCAGCTTCTCGAGATGAAGATAGTGAAGCTTCAGCTCACCATTGCCAACGCGCGTATCATCGACGAATCGAAGATGGACACCTCGAAGGTTTTGATTCTCTCGACTGTGAAGATCAGAAACGTGAAGACAAAACAGATGATGACATATACCATCGTCCCTGAGAAGGAAGCTAACCTGAAGGCAGGAAAGATCTCCATCACATCGCCTATCGCCAAGGGATTGCTCGGCAAGGCAGTGGGTGAGCAAGTCGAGATTCAGGTCCCAGCAGGAAAACTTTTGTTTGATATCGTTGAAATAACAAGAGAATAAAATGGCATCTATTTTTTCAAGAATAGTGGCAGGTGAGATTCCATGCTACAAAATCGCTGAAAACGACAAGTTTTTCGCGTTCTTCGACATCAGTCCTCTCGTCCCGGGTCACACTTTGGTCATCCCTAAGAAGGAAGAAGACTACATCTTCGACATTTCGGATGCCGACCTGGCTGAGATGATTGTTTTCGCCAAGAAGATCGCTGTGGCGATAAAGAAAGCCATCCCATGCAAGAAAGTCGGAGTGGCGGTGATAGGCCTCGAAGTGCCTCACGCCCACATCCACCTCGTGCCTATGCAGAAAGAGGGCGACCTCGACTTCCGTCGCGAGAAGATGCACCCGACAGAGGAGCAGTTCAAGGAATGGCAGAAGAAAATCGTTGAGAATCTGTAGAGATGGAAGACACTTTTAAAATGGTTGCCAAGACTATGGCGGGGCTCGAGGGAGTGCTCGCCGAGGAACTGACATCCATTGGTGCGCAGAATGTTGAGCCGCTGTACCGTGCCGTAAGTTTTGAAGGCGACAAGGCGATGATGTACAGGGCCAACTACTGCTGTCGCACGGCCTTGCGCATCCTGAAGCCTATCACGAGCTTCGTGGCGCGCAACGAGCTGGCACTCTACAACAACATTTTCAAGATAAAATGGCACGAGATTTTCAATATCAACGAGACTTTCGCCATCGACGCGGTGACGAGTGGCAACTACTTCACCCATTCGCAATATGCGGCGCTGAAGGTTAAAGACGCCATCGCCGACGAGTTCCGCGAGCATTTTGGCGCAAGGCCGTCGGTCGACGTCGAGAATCCCGACTTGAGAATCAACGTGCACATCGAAAACGAGAAGGTGACGGTGTCGTTCGACAGCTCGGGCGAGTCGTTACATAAAAGAGGTTACAGGAAGTCGGTCGACAAGGCTCCGATGAACGAGGTGCTAGCCGCCGGCCTGATCAAGCTCACGGGCTGGAAGTACGACTGTAACTTCGTCGACTGCATGTGCGGCTCGGGAACTATCCCGATTGAGGCGGCGATGCAGGCTCTCGGCATCCCGGCAGGGTTCTTCAGAAAGAAATGGGGTTTCATGACGTGGCACGACTTCGACAAGGAGCTGTGGCAGAACGTCGTCCTCGAGGCCGGCGCCGAGATGGAAGAGTTTGACTATGAGATCGTCGCATCTGACCGCTCGGCCAAGGCTGTGGAGATAGCAAAGGCCAACATCGAGAACGCGCATCTGCATCACGACATCAAGCTGACGAAGCAGGATATGTTTGAGATGGTGCCGCCACCCGGCGCCGGCCTCATGATCATCAACCCGCCTTACGGAGAACGTCTGGAGGAGAGAGACATCGTAAAGCTCTACAAGGGCATCGGCGACGCGCTGAAGAAGAACTTCAAGGGCTATGAGGCTTGGATCATCAGCTCCAACAAAGACGCCTTAAAACTCATCGGATTGAAGCCTTCGAAGAAAATCGACGTGTATAACGGTCCGCTGGAGTGCAAATTCGAGAAATTCGAAGTTTTTGAGGGTTCTTATAAGGACAAAAAAATAAAAGAATATGAAGGTAGCGATGGACCGCGTCCGTCGTAAATCATTGAAAAATGAATAATATCACCACCATGCTGAGGAAATTTTCGAGGATGTCGTTGCTGTTTCTGGCGACGATTTTCGTCGAGAGGGCTGTGGAGCTGATAATGGCATGGTCGGGCGATATCAAGATAGAATCATATAGTGGTTTTCTATGGGCAAATCTGGTGGCTTGCGGCTGTCAGGTTTTCGTCGTTTTTATAGTATTTGCGGCATTTTTCTTCCTTTCAAAACAATTGGCGAAAGCCTTGGCATTGCTGCTGTTTGCCATTCTGGCGTTCACTGAGATGGGCTTTGTCATCTATCATCATTCAACAGGATTGATGATGGGCCAGGAGATGGTTTACAGGCCATTGTGGGAGACTTGGTTCACGGTAAGAAGTTTCCTCAGTCCGGCTCTGATATCGCTTATTTTTGTGGTTTTTGCGGCTTATATCGCATTTATGGACTGGTATTCGAAGAAGCTGTCGAGCAGGATGCTGTCGTACGTCACGATCGGCTTGATGGTGGTGTCGATTCCGGTGGTTCTGCTGGCGAAACCACATCAGGATGAGTATGTGGCGAATAAGATATGGTATTGCGTTGACGATATTTTGAAAATCAAGTCGGCCGATGCCAATAATACGGTTCAAAATGCCGAGTTCATGAGCAGTGTGAAGTCACACGACGAGTATCTGGAGATTTACCGTCGGATGTTTCCGAATCGTGAAAGTGTTGATAATGAGTATGTTATAGAACGTAAGGACAATACAGAAAACGTCCTTGGGCCATATTTCGAGAAATCGGACGAGAAAGTCAACGTGGTGATAATCATTGTCGAGTCGCTGGGCTCCGATTTGTTTGGCATCAACGATTACGGCGTTTGTTACACGCCGTTTTTGGATTCGTTGTCGAGGTCGTCGCTGCTGTGGACCAACTGTCTGTCGACCACGCCGCGCAGTTTCGGTGCTGTGCCGTCGATAACGGGATCGGTGCCGCATGGCGTAAGAGGCTTCCAGTTTGGCGAAATCCCCGATCATAACAGTCTTTTCACGATTTTGAAGGCCAACGGTTATCGTACCAACGCGTTCTATTCGGGCCTGTTTACCTTTGACAAGGTTTACGACTATCTCGTTGCGCAGCGAGTCGATTATCTGTCGCCGTTTTACGAGGAATTTCAGGCCGACAGGTCGGGAAACAAAGATGGCGATTTCTGGGGTTACAACGACATGACGATGTTTGACAAGTCGTTGCAAGTTCTTGAAAATCAAAATGATAACAAACCAGAGCTGGATCTTTTCATCACGATAACGCAGCATGAGAAGTTAGCTTTGAAAGATAAAAAACTCAATAAGTATTATTACGACGAGACGAAGCGGATAATGTCGGATTTGCCCAAGAAGGTGAGGAAGGCTGAGAAGGGCAATATCGGCAAGCTGGCTGCCACGCTGTATGCCGACGATGCTGTGCGACGTTTCTTCAAGAGTTACAATGAGTTACATTCAGATGGCAACACCATTTTCGTGATCACTGGCGACCATAATATGGGATTGAAGAAGGATTCGTACCTCGACGCCTACAACGTGCCGCTGATTATCTGGTCGCCGCTGCTGAAAGGTGCGAAACGGTTTAATTCGCTGGTGTCGCACGACGACATCACGCCATCGTTGGTGGCTCTGTTGCGCGAGAATTTTGGTGTGAGGACTCCCGAGACGGTGCACTGGATGTCGGATGGACTCGATACGCTGAGCGATGTGAAATCTGATTATATCGGATATCTGTTTACCTATTCGATACATCCTGTGGCTTTTGTCGATAATGATGTTTTCTTGAATTTTAAAGACGGGAAAGCTTATCATATCGGCGACAGCCTTAAGCTTTCGGAGGCCGACAGCGTTGATTTTGCGTATTATAAAGAGCGTTTCGATGCCTTGGTTTATGTCGATAATTATGTTTATCTGAATAATAAAATCATCAGAAATCCTATTTTTTCTTCTAGAGATTTTAAAACTGTAAAGGAAATAAGTCTGCCCGATTCCGTTTTTTGTGCTACAAATGCTGAAAGACCCAGCGTTCACACCCCTGATACATTATTCTTTTTCAAAGAAAAATTTGAAAACATGCCTTCGGTGATGAAAATTGTCGTTGAGGCCGACGTGAAATTCACCAAGCAGGTGCCGATTCATCATTTCATTCATATCGGAATGCGTTGCTCGGGCGATAATATGAACAGCACTGAGTTTTCGGATTGTGTTTCAAAATACATCAAAAACTATGATTATCAAGCCGATACGTGGGAGAAAATGGAACTTTCGATGATGTTTCCTACCAATAATTCGGATGAAACGCAGCTGGAAATGTATCTCGTCCCGGCCGAATGGGATGCGTGGTGGGATCCGGAGCACACTGTGACTTTGAAAAAAATCAAAATTTTCTTGTTTTTATAAAAACACCTTATTAACTTTGCATTTCATTTTAGGAAATGATTAGCAAAATTGAAAGGTATGTATAAAATCACCCAACATCCTATTCTTGACATCGCCGAGGGCGAGTCAGTAGAGTTTATTTATGATGGCAAAAAAGTGGTTGGCAAGAAAGGCTATACCATCGCTGCCGCTTTGCATCAGGCTGGTTTCCCGGTTCACAGCCACAGTCTTGACGGACGTAACCGAAGCCTTAACTGCGGTATCGGTAAGTGCGGCGCCTGCGAGATGCTGGTCGACGGCAAGATTCGCCGTATCTGCATCACTTTGGTTGACGGAGTGAAGGAAGTGAAGCCTATAAACAACGAGGCTAACGTGCTTCCTGACGCTAAAGAGCTTCAGCCGCGCGAGGTGAAGGTTTACAAGACTCAGGTCGCCATCATCGGCGCAGGTCCTGCGGGCTTGGCTTGTCGTGAACAGCTGAACAAACTGGGCATTAGCAATGTTGTTGTGGATAATAATGCAAAGATAGGCGGACAGTTTAACATGCAGACACACCAGTTCTTCTTCTTCGAGAAGGAGCAGAAGTTCGGTGGAATGCGTGGCTTTGACATCGCTAAGACTCTTGCTGGCGACAACCACGAAGGAATTTTGTTGAATAATGTGGTTTGGGACTTGCTTGAAGGCAAACGCATAGCTATCAAGAATATAGTGACTGGTGAGGTGGCGTATATCGACGCAGAGCATCTTGTGGTTGCAACAGGTGCCGTGCCGTTTATGCCGACATTTGAAAACGATGACCTCCCGGGAGTGTATACCGCTGCAGTGTTCCAGAAGATGATGAACCAGGAGCACACTCTTTTGGGTAAGAAAGTGTTGACGGTAGGCGCCGGCAACATAGGCTATCTCACATCATATCAGGGCATGCAAGCCGGCGCCCATATCAAGGCTATCATTGAAGGTATGGACCATGAAGGCGGCTTCCCGGTGCAGGCAAACCGCGTGCGTAGACTCGGCATCCCGATCATGACATCGCATGTTTTGTTGAAGGCTATTCCGAACAAAGACCATACAGGCGTTGTGGGCGCGGTCATCGCAAAATGCGAGAATTTCAAGCCGATTCCAGGAACTGAACAGGTGATCGACGACATTGACATCATCAATATCTGCACAGGTTTGATTCCTGACAGCCAGCTGCTCGTCAAGGGTCGCGAGGTGTTTGGCTTGAACACCTACGGTGCAGGCGATGCAATCCGTATCGGTGAAGGCACAAGCGCCGTTTTACGCGGAAAACAAGTCGCCTTCGAAGTGGCACAGAACATGGGCTTGAGATTCAATTATGATGAATATCTCGAGGTTTCGAAGCAATATATCGAGTCGCAGCAGCACCCGATCAGAGTGTTGCAGGAGCCTAACAAGCCGACGGCAGAGAGAATGGTGGCAAAGCCGTTTGTCATCGCCGACTGCGTCTACGGATTCGCTTGTAATCCTTGCTCGTTCAGCTGTCCGCAAGGTGCCATCACCAAGTCGAGCACAAACACTGTGCCGGTTATCGATTACGACAAGTGCATAGGCTGTATGAACTGCGTGAACCACTGCCCAGGCTTGGCAATCTTCGGCTACGACATGAATAAGAACACGCTGTTCCTGCCTGTGGAATATGAGGTAAACGAAGGCGTTGAGGTGTTCCTTGTCGACGACAACGGCAAGAAAGTAGGCGAGGGCGTTGTGGAGAAGGTTTTGAAGAAGAACAACAAGACCAACGTGGCGCGTGTCATCGCAAAAGATATTGATAAGAGTAAACTGGTCGAGGCTCGTGGCTTCATCGTCAAGGAAAACTATCCGAAACCGATAGAATTCAAGCCATTGAAGGATGTGGAATCAGAGACATACGTCTGCCACTGCGAAGATATCAAGTTAGACAAAGTTTTGAGTGTCATCGGTGACCGCAAGACCATCTCTGTCGACGAGTTGAAGCACATCACACGTATGGGTATGGGTCCATGCCGCGGAAAGAGATGTATTCCACGTGCACGTCAGATTTTGCGCACCTACGGCATCGAGCTTGTTGGCGATGCCACACCGCGTGCTCCTCTGTCGAATCAGGTGAGCCTGGATGACTTGTACAACCCGAAGACTAAGGAAACATTCGTGTTCCCGAAGATGAACGACGTGAAGAAAGAGAAGGTCGAGGTGTTTATCGCTGGTGGCGGTATCGCTGGTAGTGCTTTGTTCCGCTACTTCTCGGAGGCAGGCAAGAAGCCTGTGATGATCAACTACAGCCGTGGTGCTTCGTGGCGTTGCATCGGTGGCGGCCGTCCGGCGTTCTCAAACCCTGATATCGCAGATATCGCGGTGCACAACCACGAGATCTTCAAGAACATGCAGAAGGTGCACAACATCAACTACCACCTGACACATTACGTCAACCTGGTGCATGATGAGGCAACCTATAAATCACTCGACGCCTCGCGCGCTTGGAGCGATGCATATATGATCGACCGCAAGGACTTCAAGAAAGAGATTTCACCGTTGTGGGACGATAAAAAAGACACTTACAGCCATGCTTTGATTACCCGTGACTGCTGGCAGGCAACACCTGGTAGAGTTATCGACTACATCCGTGGCATCGGCGTGCAGAATGGCGGTCGTTACTTTGAAGACTGCGAGCTGCTGCACGTGCAAAAAGTCGGCGGACATTATATTACCTTGGTGCGCACCCACGAAGGCGCTTACGTTGAATACACCTGCGACCACTTCGTCAACGCGATGGGATGGGGTGCCGAGAAGTTCAACGACATGCTCGGATTAGACACAGGCTTGTATCCTGTCAAACACCAGGCGTTTATCACACGCCGTTTGCCGATGATGGGACCCAACGGAGGTCCGCTCGACATGATCATCGACCGTCGTCACTACAAAGGCTTCAGCGCTGTTTACGGACAGCAGTGGGCACACACAGGCCAGATCATCGGCTGTGCCAGCCCTGACACCGACGCTTACGAGGCACGTCAGAACATTAAGTATAACAGCAAGGAGTTCTTGGAGATCGTTTCTGAGGTCTTCGCAGAATGGATCCCGAACCTCGGCGAGGTGAGCTTCTTAGCTTGCTGGGCCGGTCGTTACACCGAGCCGCGTTACATCGTCGACCCGGAGGTCGGTCTGTTGACAGGATTGCGCGGTCACGGCTTCATGCTCGGCCAGTATCTGGCGAAGATCTACGTCGACAAATATCTCGGTAAGCCGGTCCCAGGTTATATGAAAGACCTCGCCATCACAGGCAAAGGCTTGAGTGAGAACGCATTTAAGTAAGATTATGGTTTTCAAAGGATATACCAAACGTGATACTTCGATCATCAAGGGATTTGGCATCCTTTGCATAGTTTTGCATAACTATTTTCATTGGCGGCCACCTTCACCCGGTGAGAATGAATTCAACTTCTTATCGGAGAGGGTGACTGCCTTTTTCACGCTTTTAGGCGACAATCCTGGCGAGTTTATCAATCTGATATTCAGCTATTTAGGCCATTATGGAGTTCAGCTGTTTATTTTCATAAGCGGCTTCGGTCTCGCGATGTCGATGATGCAGCACCCGAGGACGTGGGAGTCGTTTGTGGTTTCTAAGCTTAAGAAACTGTATCCGCTTTTGCTTATAGGAATACTGTTTTTCATCCTATCTTATATGGTGATTTACATGAAACAGATAGGTTTCTATGAGAAAACAGAGATAAAACGCAAGCTGCTTCTCATCCACACCTTGATTCCTAATTCAGGGATGAGCGTCAACGGACCGTGGTGGTTTTTCGGTTTGATTTTCCAGCTATATCTGCTGTTTCCATATCTTTATAAATCGATTTGTAAGTGGCGATGGAAAGCCTTTGCGGTGCTGTGCCTCATTTCGTATGTTTTAATATTTTTATTCAGATATGTTTACACGAGGCATAACGGTGAGCTTATCATGATGAACGCTCCAGGACATATTCCTGAGTTTTGTCTGGGAATCTTATTGGCGTGTAGTAAAGATAAGAGAATCAATGTGTTATGGTTTGTGCTGGCTGTGGCATTGTTCTGCTTAGGCAACTGTTATGAAATGTTTTATCCGTTCACATTCCTATCGTTGACGGTCATGATGGTGTTTGCTTATCAATGGTTGAAATCGATTCCGATCAATAAAGCGGTTATCTCACGTCCGCTTGCGTATTTCGGAGACATTTCGATGGCGTTGTTCGCCACGCATGCGGTTTTCAGAGATCCGATTATCAAGATCAGCTGGACTGATACCGGAGCGTTGTGGTTCCTGTGGACTGGCTTTATTTATCTGCTGATAGCTTGGGGTGTTGCAGTGGCAGCCAAGGTTTTATACGATTATATTGAATCGAAGCTTGATAAAATCAAAATTCGTGAAAACCGACTGACGCATGTCATCGGGATAGTGTGTCAGGTGGCGATAGTGGTGTCGTTTGCCTATGTCTTGGTGAAGTTTGGTTAGTTTTCTTGATGATCGACAATCCACCTGGCGTCACGCTCAATCATTTCCTCTAGAGTAACATTATTATCTTTGGCTTTTTGTCTAATCATCTCCATCAGATCAGGTTTTGATTTGATTTCTTCAATCATTTTCTCGACTTTGTATTCATAAAGCATGGCTTCGGACGAATGTCTTGCCTGATACAGATTTCGTGCCTCGTTGATGGCTTTGGTGTTACGTATTGTCGGGTTGTCGGTGTCCAGACCTTTGATTAGCTCCGGATTGTTTTGCAGCATCAAGGTGGCGTCCCATTGCGAGATGTGCAAGCTATCGGCATAACGGTACACCTCGGCGTTCCAGAGGCTGTCGCTGACGCAGAGTTTTATCAAGGCATCTTCGGCAAAACCGTATGAAATCTTGTACATCTGGGCGTTATCGGTGAACCAAACTATGTAATCTGAGTTTATTATTTCGTATAGTCTGTCAGTTTCGCCAATAGGAGTGCTCTTATGCAAATTCGGGCCATAAAAATCGGTCATGTTATAGAACCAGTAATGCACCTCGTTGAAGATTTCGTTGAGAGGAAGATATTGGTTGAAAGCTCTGAAGAAGGAATTTCCGACGAAGATGGCGTTCATTTTCACTGTGTTAGAGTCGGCGAGGATGTTTATCTCCCTTTCGTAATATTCATAATCGGAAAGCTTTATCGGGCGAAGCAGGTTAAGTCCGAATTCAAGGTCGCGGATAACGTGTTCGGTCTCCTTGCTGTTTTTGATTTTTCCACCTATTTTTATTTGAGGCATCGTCACGCCTTTTTCATTTGCCATGAAACGGAATAGCGAGTCGGCTGCGTAAACTGATGGGAAAACCCAGTGTGCCGAGGCTTGCGGGATGGCTGGGTAGTCAAGTGTGTCTTGAACATCCTTAAACCAAGAATTCATGTCGATGTACGGGAAATCGTATCGTGCAAACTCCTCGCGGTAAAAGTTGTAGGCGTGTATGGTGGTTGTGTCGAACTCTCTTTCCGGCAGGTACTGCGGATACAGATCTGCTTTGTCGGGGGAGGTGAAAATCATGAATTCGATGCCGTAGCTTTTCAACACGTTGCGTAGTTTGTTGAGGATGCGTATCTCACGTGTAAACCGCTCGACGGCATCGTCTTTGCTGACCCAGCGGTACATCTCCTTGCCGTAATATTCGTTGACGTTGAAGTTGAAATATAACCAGTTATCTTTGCCTATTGCGACTTCGTTGCTATATGATTTATGATAAAAATCCCAGAGATATTGGTTGAAAAGACGGATCATTATCTCGCGAAAGCCGATGTTATTCCTGAGATATTCTTCAAGATGTGTTTGATATTGTCCGTTGTAAAACTCGTCGAATGTCAACTTAGGTCGCTTAACCTCGTTGGTGACGCCTTCGAGTTCCCAGATGGGGAAGAAACGAGTCTTTCCCTGAAACATTATCAGGAAAAAGACGCCTAATGTTGCGAGACACAATATGTTGACTATTCTATTCTTCATGTCAGAATCTGAAATAGATGAACGGGCTGAATCCTACTGCGTTGAGTGCGCCGAGGCAGAAAAGCAGCATGAAGATGGCGAGGACCCACAGAATTATTGTCTCAGCCATTGTGTGTTCCTTGTAGAAAACAGCATCCTGCAGTCTTTTCCCGAATGGGATGAGCGTGAAGAATGAGAAGAACAGTGCCACGATGAGTGTGGTGTAGAACTGTGAGTCGGCGTTGATGCTGAACGTGCTGAAGTCGAAGGCGAAGAGTCTTCCGATGAAGGTGAAGGCCTGGTTGAGGTCTTCGATGCGGAATATCGCCCAGCCAACCATCGCGAGGATGAAGGTGATGATGACGCTCGGCACCTTGCCGATTTTCTCGTAGAATTTCTTCAATCCCATACGCTCAAGCACGAGCCAGAATCCGTGGTAGGCACCCCATATGACGAAGTTCCAGCTTGCGCCGTGCCACAAACCTGAGAGGAGGAACACCACCCAGAGGTTGAAATACATGCGGCGTTTCGAGCAGCGGTTGCCGCCAAGCGGGATGTAAAGGTAATTGCGCATGAAAGCTCCGAGAGTCATGTGCCATCTGCGCCAGAACTCGGTGATGCTCTGTGAGTTATATGGGTTGTCGAAATTCTCCGGGAAGTGGAATCCCATGATTCTGCCAAGACCGATAGCCATGTCGGAATAACCGGCAAAGTCGAAGTAAAGCTGCATTGTGTAGGCTGCGATGGTGATCCAAGCGGTGCCGGTGTCCATTATGGCGAGGTCGCCAGCGAGAAGCTTATCTACTTGAAAACCAATGACATCGGCGATGAGTATCTTCTTCGACAGACCGATGATGAAACGGTTGAAGCCCTGTAAAAACTCAGATGCTTTATATTCGCGGTGACGGATCTCACTCTCGATGTCGCAATAACGCACGATGGGGCCGGCGATGAGCTGCGGAAACATCATGATATAAACGATGTAGTCGGTGAGTTTATCCATCGGCTCGTTGTTGCCGCGGTAGGTGTCGATGACGTATGTTATCGACTGGAAAGTGAAGAACGAGATGCCTATCGGCAGCAACACCTTTGCCATCCTGATGGCATTGGCGCCAAACAGCCCGATGAGCGCGTTGACGTTGTCAATCAAGAAGTTAGCGTATTTGTAATAGACCAAGAGTCCTAGACTTATGATGATTGCCAAGGTGCAATAAAGTTTTTTAAGACCTGATTTTTCGGTCTTTCGCATCGCTTTCACAAGATAGAAGTTGGCGATTGTCGAGCCGAGAAGATACAGGATGAAATCGGGCGCACCGTAGGCATAAAACACTATCGAGAACACTAAGATCACGTAGTTTCTGAACTTTTTCGGACAGATAAAATAGAATATCAGAAAAAGAGGTAGAAAATACAAAAGGAATACGTTGCTGCTGAATACCATATTATTCTTTGTTTTGTTGATTAATCAATGAAATTGCCTCTTCGATGAATCCGTTGCCGAGCTTGTAAAGCTGTACCGTACAATAGTTGAGCATGATGAAGTCAGCGTTGTAAATCTCATCGAGAAGGTCGATGTCTTTTGTTGAATTATATTTATTGTCGAAATAAATCGTGCTATTGTAATACCAATAAGGGAACTCTCTAAAAAGCTCGCCCAGATTGTAATTATACGAAATCGTCCAGAAAAACGAGTCGCCGATGGTGATGAGCTTCGGTCGGACAGCTGTTTCATCAGGAATTATTGATGTTTTTACGTAATAATGTTTGTTGGGTTTAATTGGTAAAGCGAGATTGAAGAGCTGTTCGAGGTCGTCGTCGGGCTCACGGACTCTGCCAACGTGCTTGTCGGAAATTTCAACGTTCAGAAGGTTCATGCCGCTGATGTATTCCATGTATCTCATGATAGAGTCGAAAGCATGGGTGGCGGCAATGTTCGACCAATGTGTGCCTGTCTTAGGAAACAGTGGATAATCGACATTTTCTTTGGCATCTTTAAACACCTCGACCATATCGATATAGTTTACACCTAACTCATCGAATTTCTTCTTGTAGAAATCGTAGGCATGGATGCCGTCAGGGTTGAAATATTGGGTGTTTTCAGGAAGATTTTCAGGATAAATAACATCTTTTCCAGGAATCATATTCACAAAGATGTATGTGTTGTGCTTTTTCAGTATTTCCTGGAGTTTATACAGATTCTCGGCCGTCTCTTCGAATAGCTGCTCTGTCTTTTCGGCGTCACCGTCATACCATCTGTACATCATGCTTTCGTAATGGTCGCAAACGAAATCCGATTCGTAAAGCCAGTTGTCTTTTCCTATATCGATCCAGCCGTTGAAAGTCTTGTGGTAACAAGTCCAAACATATTGATTATACAGACGAATCGCCCATTCGCGGAAGCCGAAATTGTATTGTTTGTAATTTTCAAAATCTCTTTGATATGAGCCGTCTTTCAGAGTTTTAAAGCTTAAAACAGGTTTTTTGACAGTGTTGTAGAAGCCTTTCAGCGACCTTAGACTTATCGGATGAAAGGCTGATTGCACGAATAAGAGCATGAACAATGCCACTGTGCTGATAAACAATTTTTTATGAAGCTTCCTGTTCACGTTTTCTTATTTTTGTATCTGTTTAATTCTGCTGTTTCTTGTCGTAGGAATCGCATCTGTCGCAAGGTCGGAGAAATAATTCTCCGGGTTGGCGAACAAGATGTCCTTTGCTTCGTCCAACCTTTCTTCGTCGGTGCTTTTCTTACTTGTTGCAGCGATGACGTTGAGCGTACTGTCGATTTCAACGTCTTCATGGGTGAGATATAGCAGTGCTTTCGGCAGGAATTTATTGCTGAAAACGTAGAGCTGTCGCGGTGAATATGAAAGGTCAATGATGTCGGCGTTGATAATCTCGTCGAGTATGTCGATTTTGCTCGAATGGTTACAATTCGGGTTGAAATGAATGGTGCTGTTGTAATACCAATACGAATATTTACTGAAAATCTTGCCTAATGGTATTGCGCCGTTGATGTTCCAGAAATAAGAGTCACCGACGATTATGAAGACTGGTCGGATGGCGGTGGAGTCGTTGTCAATGGTGACATCCGCGTAGTAGTGTCGGTTTGGTCTGATTGGCCTCAGAAGGTTTAATACATCTTCTTGATCGGTGTCGGGATGTCGCGGCGCAGCCTCATAAATCTCCCCAATCGTATAATTATGCAGGTTGATGTCGGTTTTGCCTTCAACGTAACGCAGTATGGTGTCGAACGAATGTTCGCATGCAATGTATGTCCAATGTATTCCTGTTTTTGGGAACAAAGGATAATCGACATCGCCCTTCAATTTTGCATACTCTTTCTGCAAGTTGATATAATTAATGTCGAGGCTGTCGAAAACGTATGCAAAATAGTCAACTGCATGGAAAGGTTTTTTATACTCACCTGTGTACTCTGGCAGATACTCATGACAAATGAATGTCTTACCTGGAAGCAATGTGGTGAAAATGAAGGTGTTATATTCTTTCAAGATATTCTGTACCTTATACATGCGCAAGGCTTCCTTCTTAAACTGTCGCTTCATTTCCATTGTGTCGTTGGTGTAATCATAAGTACCGCTGACATAGTAGTCTCGCACCTCTCTTGTTCCGAAAAGCCAATCTTTTTTGCCGATTACAACGGTTTTATTATGCGTTTTCCGGTAAAAATCCCAGAGATACTGGTTGTAAAGACGTAACAAAAACTCACGGAACCCGAAATGTGCACGGCAATATTGCTCAAAATCCCTTTGAAAAGAACCATTGGCATATTTGTAATAGTCTAATTTCGGCATCTCCACCTTATAGACAGCGCCTTTTAAAGGTTTCATTTTGATAAAACCAGTAGAAGTTTGGACCGATATTATGGTCAAAACTACTATTGTGATAAAAATCAATATTATGCGAATAAGTTCTTTCATTATAATTGGTGCAAAGATATAGATTTTTTTTGTACTTTTGCATGTGTTATTAAGAAAATTGTTTGAGATGAAATATTGGGGCTTTTTATTGACAATACTGCTTGTTTTAACGGGTTGCGAAAAAGCTGCGAAAAGCGATTTTGACTTCAAACCTATGATAAATTTTGCAGGTGGCGATACTGTTTGTCTCGACATGGATTTGCAAGATGTTATAAATAGCGGTATTGTGATTCCTTCGGCGAGGCAGTGCAATGAAGGTTGTTTTGTTTTTTCTTTTAAAGGTAAAAAGAATCAATACTATAAGATTTTTTATCAGAATGAGAGCTATAAGTTCGAGAATAACAACGAGTTAAGCTATGAAAACTTTTATGGCAGCTGGGAAGATGTGTCGGTGGAGTTTAAGAAAATTGAGGAGTCGGGAATCGTTTATGATTCGTTGAGAATAGTGGGAAATCCGCGTAACGAGCACCGGTTTTACGGCAAAGATATCTCCGAAAATCCTTTTTCTGACGAAAAATTCAAGGAAGTTGAAGACAACATAAGATATAACCCCAATCTACATAAGATGGTGGCCGAGAAGGCTGAGGCTAACGGCACCACTTTTGAGCGACAGCTTCAGCTTGATGCCATCTGGGTGGTTAACGAGTCGATACACAAAGGCGATTTTAACCAGCGATGGAAACGTAATCCGCGCGTTGGCTGCTATTCGTTTATGCTGGTGGTTTGCGATGAAAAAGCTCTCAATTTGATTCCGGAATATGTCAAAAACATCGGAATGACTGATGAAAACGGGAAGTTCGTTAATCCGTACTCGTTTTTTGAATCTAAAGAAATCGAAGGCGTTGATGTGATTGTCGGACATAGAATCCTGAAGACGAGGGCGGTTCTGACACCTGGACAAGGACTGTTCATCAACGATTCGGTGGCTGGAAACTCTCAGAAAATTTACTCGGAAGCACTTTTTGAACAGATGTTCAACGATGTCAGCAAACAGTTTACTTTACGCAATATCCCCGTTATTCAGGATGTTGTGAGTGACGACAACCCTTACACACGTGCACAGTACGAGGCCAACAAGACTCGCTTCGACAGCACCGAGCTGCTTTACGACTATCCGGTTGTGAGCGCCGAGCCTGGCAAGACAGTGAAAATCGACACTTCCGACAACAGCATCGTTTTGATAAATCCGGGTAACGGTGATATCAATGATCTTAAGAAAGAATCCACAGGCATCAGAACTCGTGTTGGCTTCACCTACGGCAAGTTCCGCGGAAAGATCAAGTTCCCGGTGATGCTCAACGACGAGAATATCTGGAATGGCCTGACTTACGCTTTTTGGATGATTTATCAGGACTGGCGCGACTGGAACAACCGCCGTCCAAGCAAGTCGGGATATGTCAGAAAAGAATGTCAGGAGTTTAACCCCGAAAGAGCCAGCGAATACTATTATTCCGAGATAGATATTGAAATCGCCAAGGCATCGAAGTTTTGGCCGAAACAATATTATAATAAATGGGTGAGAGACTCGAAAGTGGAGGACGCTACACAAAACAGCGACGTGATTTTCGCCTGTACTAATTGGGATATGGCATGCCGCGACCCTAAAAAATACGATGCAGGCGTCTTCACGATGGAATACGATGACTGCGAATACGAGGCGATGCGATGGCATCCCGATATGCAGGCGATGACAATACGCACCCCGATAAGCAACGATGTCTTCAAAGAAGATTATTATTACTACGAAATCGACTGGCAGCCGAAGTCGATAACATGGAGGCTTGGACCGTCGCCCGACGATATGAGAGTGGTCGGATATATGACCGATGATTATTCTAGCATCCCCGATAATCAGATGCTTTGCATCGTCACACAGGAATATCATTACTCGGAATGGTGGTCGCCGGTGGTATTCTGGCAAGGTCTGATACCTTACAACAAAACTGACATCAAAGGAAAAGTTTTTGAAATTGTAATCGAATAGTTTTTATGAAAAAAAATATTGATTTTGATGAAATTGTAGCCAAAATTACCGACGGACTGAAGGTCTGGACGAAATTCGGCCTCTTGTGGCTGCTGCTGGCCTTTGTGCTGCGCATCAGTTTCTTCTTCGTTATGTTGTTTGCCAACAATGCGGGCTGGTCGGCGCTCCCGATAATACTCTCAGGCGTGTATTTCGATATCGCCGTGGTACTTTCTGCCGGTGCGATACTATTGATACCAATGTTGATAATCAATTGGTTGCTACCGAAAACGACCCGCGTGCTGGCGATGCTTTTCATTACACTTTACGTGATAATCTACGGCTGCCTCATCGGCTATTATTCCAACGTGACACAGCCGCTCGACCGCGTTTTCTTCATTTACACCCCTGAAGAACTCTACAACATCGTCGTATCATCGGTACATTTCTCGTTTTGGCCGCTTATCGGCGTTCTGGCGATAGTGTTTTTGTACGCCTTGCTGCTCCGCTTCTGGAACAGAAAGATAAAAATCGGCAAATGGTTGGCTGTTTCATATTTCGCGGTAGCCATACTTTTTGTTATAATTTTTAATTATAAATCGTTGATTACCAATGATAAACCATATAAGACGTATCAAGATTATTGCCTTGCGGTGAACCAGATTGCGTTTACGGCCAACGATTTCAATAGCTATTATAGGCAAAATAAAGAGGATGACTACAGCCTGTACGATGAGACGGTTTTGCAAGACGCTGTGGAATACCAAAGCCGGTTCCCCGAGTTCAATTACGTCGACATACATTATCCTTTCTTGCGCGAAAACAACGATCCCGATGTCATAGGAGGCTATCTCAACAAAACATCCGACGGCAAAGCTCCTGATTTTGTGTTTATTATAGTTGAAAGTCTTGGTCAGCGACTGAGCTCGAGTGATCCGAAGATGTCGTTCACCCCATTCCTCGACAGCTTGAAAAAAGAGAGTCTTTACTGGCCTAACTGTCTGGCACTTGCTGAGCGCACCTTTGGCGTGGTGCCCAACGTGTTCTCATCGGCACCTTACGATAAGCTTGGCTTTGCACGTGTCTGGTGGCCTATCCCCGACCATAACTCGATACTCAAAGATATGTCGAAAAACGGTTATTCGCTGTCGTTTTATTATGGCGGAAATGCCGCTTTCGACGGACAAGACAGTTATATGCTCGGGAACGGAGTGACTTATCTGATGGATCCTTCGGAAGTTGATTTTGACCAGGAAAACAAGGCCGAGATGCTCGAAAACCACTCGTGGGGAATGTACGACAGAGAGATGTTCAACGCCGCTATAAAACATCGCGACACAGTGTCTAGAAATCGTCCGAATACCGATATCTACATCACTTTGACGACACACGAGCCTTTCTATTTCAAAGGTCAGCAGCCATATATCGACCGTGTGAGGAAGATGCTTGCCGAGACGAAGGAATTCGGTCCTTACGAAAAGTCAAACGTGACGAATAACGACTACATGTACGCCGCGTATCTGTATGCCGACGAGTGTATCGAGGAACTTATCAATTATTACAAGACCTTGCCTGAGTTTGAAAACACTATTTTCGTCATTTTTGGCGACCATCGCACGGGCTGCGTTTATGTCAATAAGAGTCCTCTGCTGGTGTACAACGTGCCTCTGATTATTTATTCGCCTCTGGTGAAGGAACCTAAGACGTTTAAAGGCGTTGTGACGCATCATGATATTGCGCCAACAGTAACGGCATATTTGCATAATAACTATGATTATATGGTTGACGACGAATGCCACTGGCTCGGGACGTCGCTCGACACATCGGCGGTGTACAACTGTAACCAGTCGGTGGCGTTTATGCGCAACAACAGGGAGGTGGTTCAGTATCTGCACAAAAACTATATGCTCGACCGCGACCGCGTGTATTATGTCGATACAACCCTTTATGCCGATGAGATTGATAATGATTCAATAAAAAATCAGTTGAAAGAATACATGCGGCAATATCGAAACATTGACCGCTATGTTACACAAAACGATTTTCTGCTGAAGAAACCCGACAATGCCAAAGAGCTGATTGATTACGAAAGGGAGGATATCGTTGATTATCATATAGACGGTAACCATCTGGAGTATCTGTACAATAATTTTGAATTCAATGGTAACTACGAACGCGTCTATGTTAATGTCAGCTTCAGATATAAAATAAAGAACAACGCCGACCCGAATGAGTTGTTTGTGGTGTTTAAAAGTTTAGACAAGAAACCCAGATCGTTGTTTTACAAGGCATTTAGGTTCTCGGAAATGACTGTGGAATCAAAAGGAGACAATGTTTTTCGGGTAAAAACCACATTCTTTATCGTCAACGATGAAATTATGGATTACCCGATGGGTATCTTGATTCACGCCAAACAGGATTTGGACATCGAATGCAGCGATTTGAAAATCAGAATTGAGGGCTTGCCGAAATAACGGCATCTGCCACGTTGTCGGCTATGATGCGCCGTCCTGCCTCGGTGTAATGCTCGGTGGTGAAGGTGCGGTCGATGAAATACTGGTCGGGAACAGCCTCGAGGTTGTCGACCACGGTGACGTTCTCCAGGTTGCCGTATCTGTTGACGAGATAATCGCGATTTTGACGCATCAAAAACACCAGATCATTGCCGAGAAGGTTCTGCGCTTGCTCGGTATTTTCAGCTAAGATATTGAAAATCAGGTTCCAGCCGCGTTGTCTGGCCAATTCCACAATGTTGTCGAAATCCTTCACCCGAGGGTTGTCATCGTGAATCTGGAAGGCATATTGCTGGATGAATGTGATTGCCAACAGCGTCTTCTCCTGGTTGCGCGTGCCGTCGGCATTCATTATGCCTTTTCTGTTGGTGTTGTAGTCCCACTCGTAGTTGGTGTGATACTCGAAATTATAAGGAAACACTAGGGTGTCGTGGTTGCGGTGATATACTCTATGCTCGGCACGTTCGGCATTTGTCGACATGTCGTAGGCTTTGAATGCCAGCTTGAAGCGGTTCACGAGCGGTGGGTTGTCTTTCAGGAGCACCAGTTGTTTCTGAATCGGAGTCTCGAGGTTCGACTCAATCCAGTTGTACCCGAATGAACGCAGGTTCATAGTCACTATGACGGTCTCCACCGGCGAGTCGTCGGGGATATGTTTGAGCAGGTAGTAGTACACCTCGGCATGCGACGCGTCTTTTGTCATGTCGCCGCAGCGCATCTCGGGGAATTGGTCGAAGATGAAGTCGCTGATTTTACGCCTGTCCTTGTCAGCCCACGCAAAGGTGTGGTTCGACGACTCGCCGGTGTACACCATCGCACAGCTGTCGTGGGCGATATTCCACGCGAGCTGCACCTCGTCGGAGTGTTTCAAAAGGTCGTTTTTAAAGAAAAACTTTCCGTAAATCCAATTCATCAGAACCAGAAGTGCGGCGAGCAGGGCGAATTTATATAAAAGCTTCTTCATGGCAATCAGAATTGGAAATAGATAAACGGGAAATTATTGACACTCGAGCAGGCTATTATCATGAAAATCAATACGAAATAGATGGCCCAACGCACAACGGCCGGACGCTTGTCGCACCATCTGTCGAAGCGACTGTTAAACAGCAGTATGTCCATCACGATGAACAGCCCGAGGTAAACCCATATGCTGCTTTCGATGCCGAGATGTTCGGTCACGCCGAAATTGTTGAACAGCGCCTGGAACAGCTCGCTGATGTTGGCGAAACTGGTGGCGCGGAATATCGACCAAAATAGCGTCACAAGTAGGAACGTCTTGGCAATCTTGAAGCCGTCGACGATGATTTTTTCCAGTCGGCCTCTGTTTTCCTTTTCAGGAATATGATTCAAAATGGCTTTTTCGACGATGTGAAGCAAGCCGTGAGCCGCACCCCAGATGAGGAAGTTCCACGCCGCGCCATGCCATATTCCGCTTAGGATAAACACCACCATGATGTTGTAGGCCCAACGACCGAACTTCACGCGACTGCCGCCCAACGGGAAGTAAACATAGTCGCGGAACCACGTCGAGAGCGAGATGTGCCAGCGATGCCAGAACTCGGCGATGCTCTTCGAGAGATAAGGCGTGTTAAAGTTGTCGCTGATGCAGAACCCCATGAGCTTGGCGCTTCCCAACGCTATGGTCGAATAGCCGAAGAAGTCGCCATAGATCTGGAACGAATAGAAAAACATCCCGATGAGGATATCCCAAGAGCTGTATTTGCCTGGATCGGCATAAATCATGTCGACGTAGGCGCCCACGTTGTCGGCCACCACCATCTTGATGAAAAGTCCGAAGATGATGAGTCGGAAACCCTTGGAAATATTATCGTATTCAAATTTTTTTTCTTCGTGGAGCTGCCGCAGGAGGTTGCCTGGACGCTCGATAGGGCCGGTGACGAGCTGAGGGAAAAACATCACGTAAAGCGAGTAAATCCCGAAGTTACGCTCGGCTTTCTGGTTGCCGCGATACACCTCGATAACGTAACTCATGCTCTGGAAGGTGTGAAACGAGAGACCTATCGGCAATATCAAATCGACAGTGGTGTTGACGTTAAGGCTTAAAGCTTGGCATAGTGCGACAAAATTGTCATTAACGAATCCGAGATATTTGAAAACGAAAAGCACCAAGCAGGTGGAGACTATGCTTATTACAAAATAACGTTTCTTAAGTTTGTGATTATCAGCATGTTTCTCCATTAAAATACCAGCCGAATAATCGATTATTATCGTACCGAGAAGTATCAGGATATAGGCCGGGACAAACCACATATAAAACGTGCAGCTGGCGACCAAGAGCATCATCCAGCGATACCTTTGCGGCAGCAGATAAAACAGCATCACCACAATGGGTAAAAAGATGACATATTCTATGGAATTGAAGAGCACGCTTTATATTTTTTGCAAAATTATGAAAAAATATCAATAAAGTTTAGTCAAAAATGACTATTTTTGCAAACTAATTTCTCTCCGTCATTTCGACCGTAGCGAAGCGGAGTGGAGACCTGAGCGAAGCGAAAGCATTCGCCAAGGCGAATAAATCTCATAAAAAAGAGAATAATATTATCAAAATATGAAGGAAGATTTCGTAGAAGAATTGCGCTGGCGCGGAATGTTGAACAACATGACACCAGGCACAGAAGAACAGTTGAAGAAAGAAATGACCACGGCTTACTTGGGCATCGATCCCACCGCCGACTCGCTGCATATCGGACACCTCTGCGGCATCATGATGTTGCGTCATTTCCAAGCTGCAGGGCATAAACCTCTAGCGCTCCTCGGCGGTGCCACCGGCATGATTGGCGACCCGTCGGGCAAGTCGGCTGAGCGTAACCTGTTGAACGATGAGACTTTACAGCATAACCAGGCTTGCATCAAGAAGCAGCTGGCTAAGTTCTTGGATTTCGACAGCGACAAACCGAATAAGGCCGAACTCGTCAACAACTACGACTGGATGAAGGATTACACCTTCCTGCATTTCATCCGTGACATCGGCAAGCACATCACCGTCAACTACATGATGGCGAAGGATTCGGTGAAGAAACGTTTCAACGGCGAAGGCGAAGGCATGTCGTTCACGGAGTTCAGCTACCAGCTCGTGCAGGGCTACGACTTCCTCTATCTCTTTGAACATAAGAACTGCAAGCTGCAGATGGGTGGCTCCGACCAGTGGGGTAACATCACCACAGGAACAGAGCTCATCCGCCGCAAACTCGGCGCCGACAAAGAAGCATTTGCCTTGACTTGCAACCTCATCACCAAGGCTGATGGCGGCAAGTTCGGCAAGACCGAGAAAGGCAACATCTGGCTCGACCCTGAGAAGACCTCGCCGTATGCGTTCTACCAGTTCTGGATGAACTGCACCGACGAAGATGCAGCTCGCTACATTAAGATCTTCACCCTGCTCAGCAAGGAAGAGATCGACGCTCTTATCGCTCGTCACACGGCCGAGCCGCACCTCCGCGAGCTGCAGCGCACGCTGGCGCGCGAACTGACATTGGTCGTCCACTCGAAAGAAGATCTCGAGATGGCCGAAGAAGCCACACAGATCCTCTTCGGGAAAGGCACAGCCGAGGCATTGCATAAGTTCGATGAGGCCACCTTGTTGAGCATCTTCGACGGCGTGCCACAGGCTAACTTCTCAAAGGATGCGTTGAGCGCAGGCGTCGGCATCGTCGACTTCCTAGTACAGACAGGAGTGTTTCCGTCGAAGGGCGAGGCCCGTAAGATGGTGCAAGGCAACGGCGTGTCGGTCAACAAAGACAAGGTGACCGAGCAGAAGACCGTCGGCACTGCTGACCTCCTCAACGGCAAATACATCCTAGTGCAGAAAGGCAAAAAGAACTATTACTTGATAGTCTGCGAATAATGTATTGGATTTTCCTGATTCCTACGCTGTTTCTAGTCCTGTTGGCCTTTGCGGCGATAGGAATCAAGGCTATTGTGAAGAAAAACGGCAAATTCGAACGCAAATGCGCTCACTCACTCGACCCTGATGCAAAATGCGTCTGCGGTGGTGACGAAACTCAGTGTCCCAACCACTCAGATTGAATCATATTGTCATTATCGACATATATAAAATACGCCTCGACATCTTGATTTTCAAGTAGTTCCGAGGCTTTTTCTTTGCCTACGAGCATGCAAATTGTGGCCAGACAGTCGGCCCACGAGGCATTGTCGGCTATGACGGTGGCGCTCAAGAGGTTGTGCTCGACAGGATATCCCGTCTTCGGATCGATGCTGTGCGAGTAACGGACGCCATCTTTTTCAATGTATTTCCTGTAGTTTCCAGAAGTCACAATGCCTTTGTCCTTCAAATTGATTTTGATTTGAACTGAGCGCTCTGAATCGTAGTTTTCAGCTGGTTTTTCAATGCCGATGGTCCACATTTCGCCATTCGGCTTTGTTCCGCGAGCCATAATCTCGCCCCCGACATCGACCAAATAGTTACAAATTCCTTTGGTTTCCAGGAACTTACCAATCAAATCGGTGGTGTAGCCTTGTGCCACGGCGTTGAAATCCAATGTCATATTGGGGTTGGCTTTCACGACTTTATTATCGATGATTTCAACTTTATGATAATCAACGAGTTGGCGTATTGAATCGACCATCTTAGGAGTCATTTCGAGTTCTTTTTTATAATGAAAACCCCAGGCCGAGACCAACGGACCGATGGTTGCATCGAAAGCGCCGTCGGAAAACTCCGAAGCCTTCCGCGCCCACTCGAAATTATCCTTAAATATCTGATTTACAACGACATCTTCATTCCGATTCACCTTTCTGATAATAGAATTTTCATTCCAAAGCGACACCGAATTGTCTACTTCCCTGAAAATCGAGTCAAACTCCACCTCAAAATGCCTATTTTCTTCATCAAAATAAGAAATCGAGAAATACGACCCCTGCGTCACGCCTGAATAATTGATTTTCTGCGGCTGCTTGCTACAAGAAATCAATATAACACCTAGAACTATATATAAAACTCTCTTCATCAGTGCGATTTAATCGAAGTATATCCTATCAGCTTATCATAGTTTTGAATCGGATCAAACAGATACACAAAAATATGATAAACATTATTCGTTTCCCAGAAATCGCCATTAACCGGCGCCACCGAAGTGATACCAGTGGCGTTGTCCTTCACGGCATACATATAATCGTAATACCCTTGTTTCAACAGCAATCCCTTCTGATAACCGCGAAGCTGCGGATTGTATTCCATCTTCGCATTTTCATCCAAACGCCAGTCTGTAATAGCACCGATGATATAAACATCTTTGTCAATCATGTATTGTGGCCACTGCAGGAAGAAATCAACCATGGCATAGTCGGCTTCGTTAGCGGCGTTAAGATTATCGCGCTCCAGATAGATATATTTTTCGCCATACAAATCCTCATCGTCGATGTAGTTGTGCACGCTGCGTTTCGCATCGGCATAAAGCGTCACTACGTAATAATCCTCCTCGCGGTACACGGTTCTGGTCTTCTCCGGACGGTTGTCGAAATTGCTTGTATTTATCCTAAGGAATTGATTACCAGACTCAAACACTGTCTTCGGATTGTTGGTATACGACAATTTCTCAGGATAAACATATGTCGGCTTCAGTCCGAAAACGGCATTGTCCCAGCGACCGTTCTGCTGTATCGTGACATTGGAATACTGGTCGGCACGCGAGTTGAACATGTCAGGATAGCTTATCTCAAGGTCAATCTCCTGCTTGTTGGCACCAAGATTCAAATCATAAGGATAACGCGGCACCGAGGCACGAATCTGAGATATGTCGTGCACGACATAAAATCTGCGGGTGAAGTAGATATCATTGGGGTTTTCGCCAGTCACGACGAGTAAGTAGTTGCCCGATATCTTCGGCATCATGTCGACAGTGGGGAAGAGCAGGTCGTAATGAACATAATTCACAAAAGTGTTGACCGAAAAGGAAAACTGGTCGATTTCCTCCTGAAAATAACCGTTGAGATATTCATTTTTCGGCAAATCGGTCGGCCGCCATTGGTTGTCGCAATGCACGAAAGTGTAGTAAAGATAAGGTGCATCGTCGGTAAGTAGGTCGAACTGCAGATGCAGCTGCTCCTTCATATTGTTGAGGTAAATTATCGGCTTGTCGAGCTCAAAATCCTTCGGATGAAGTAACACTGTCTGCACCTCGTCCTTGTAGTTTATGTCGCCAAACGATTTCAAGTTCTGTCCCGAAACGTTTATTACAAAAACTAACAATATGATTATCAACGACTTAAATTTCATTCAATTATAATTTTATTTTTTGTAAAATTAATAATTTTAGAATAACCATTTTTATAAACGGAAATTTTTTAATTTTGTTACATATTTTAGTTATGGACAGAAAAACATTATTTGTTAATGTGATCTTGCCGCTGCCTGTACCAGGCACGTTTTCCTATCGTGTCCCGATGGAACTGAACGACAGCGTGAAGGTCGGACAGCGCGCCGTGGTGCAGTTCGGCCGCACAAAGATTATGTCCGGACTGATAAGCGAAGTGACGGAGAAAGTACCTGATTTTGAGCAAGTTAAGTATATCCTTGGCATTCTTGACGAGAATCCTGTAGTCAACCGGCTGCAGCTGAAATTCTGGCAGTGGATTTGCGATTATTACCTCTGCTACGAAGGCGAGGTGATGCAGGCTGCTCTTCCTTCGGCCATGAAGCTCTCGAGCGAGTCGAAGATAAAGCTTTCCGACGAGTTTGAACTCGACACCATGGCTCTCAACGACTTCGAATATCTCATAGTCGAGGCATTGCAGGTGCAGCCTAAGCTGACGATTAGCGAGGTGAGCAAGATCATCGGCTACAAAAAGGTGATGCCGCTCATCAAGACGATGATAGAGAAGAAGATTGTGGTGATGGAGGAGGAGCTCGATGCTAAATTCAAGGCAAAATACGAGCGTTTTGTGGCACTTGCTGAGGAATATCATAGCGATGAGAAGATGCATGAGCTCATGGACGAGCTCACCAAGCGAGCCTACAAACAGCTCGAGGTGGTGATGTCGTTCTTCGTCCTTGGCGGCGATGCCGAGCAAGACATCATCGCATCCGAAGTCCTCGCTAAATCCAATGCCAACAGCACCGTCCTGAAGGCTCTCGTCAACAAAGGAGTGTTTAAGGTCTACCAAAAACGTGTCAGCCGACTCAAGAGTTTCAACGCCCTGACCGACGTTGACACGATAAAACTCACTGATAAACAACAAGTTGCATTCGATGAGATTCATCAAGGCTTCGCCGACAGCAAGCCCGTGCTTCTGCATGGCGTTACCTCATCAGGAAAGACCGAGATCTACATAAAACTGATTCAGGAAGCGCTCGACAAAGGCCGTCAGGTGCTGTATCTGCTGCCCGAGATAGCCCTCACCGAACAGATTATCAACCGTTTGAAGAAATATTTCGGCGACAAAGTCGGCGTTTATCATTCGCGCTATAGCGACATGGAACGCGTCGAGATCTGGGAGCAGGTTTTGGAGTTTGAAAATACGCAAAGCTCTAAGTATCAAGTGATTATAGGCTCGCGTTCGGCCATCTTGCTGCCGTTTTCCAACCTCGGACTCATCATCGTCGACGAGGAACACGACACCTCGTTCAAGCAGATTGACCCTGCGCCGCGTTACAACGCCCGCGACCTCAGCATGATCCTCGGCCGTTTTCATAACGCCGACGTCATCCTTGGCTCCGCCACGCCGTCGTTCGAGAGTTACTACAACGCTCGGCAGGGCCGTTACCACCTCGTCTCGCTCACACAACGCTTCGGCGGCGTCGAGATGCCCGAGATCATAGTCGACGACATGCGCATCGAGCGCAAACGTAAACTCATGCAGGCTAACTTCGGCAGTGTGCTCGTCGACGCCATGCGCGGCACCCTGGCCGACAAAAACCAGGTGATACTCTTCCAAAACCGCCGTGGATTCTCGCTACGCCTCGAATGCGGCGTCTGTCACTGGGTGCCGCAATGCATCAACTGCGACGTGTCGTTGACTTACCATAAGTCGCAGAACATCATGAAATGCCACTACTGCGGCTACACGATGGCTGTCCCGTCCAAATGCCCCTCATGTCATAGCACCGACCTTAAGATGCATGGCTTCGGTACGGAACGAGTCGAGGAAGACCTTTCTTCCGTCATTCCCGAGGCTCGCTGCGCTCGCCTCGACCTCGACACCACGAGGTCGAAAAACAGCTACCAAAACATCCTCGATAGCTTTAAAAACCGCGAGACCGATGTGCTCGTGGGCACTCAGATGGTAACGAAAGGCCTCGACTTCGACTGCGTGAAGACGGTGGGAATACTCGATGCCGACAACATGCTCTCATTCCCCGATTTCAGGGCTTTCGAACGCAGCTTCCAGCTCATGGAACAGGTCAGCGGTCGAGCGGGCAGAAAAGGGGAGAAGGGTAAGGTCATCATCCAGACGTACCAGCCCACACATCCGGTGATCCTCAACGTCGTAAACCACGACTACGTGCGCTTCTACGAGGAACAGATGCCAATCCGCAGGCAGTTCTGCTATCCGCCGTATTATCGCTTGATAATGATTAAGTTACGTCATTCCGACTATAACAAACTCAACACCGCAGCCGAGTCGTTCGCCAAGCGGCTGCGTCCAGTGTTCAAAAACAACCTCCTCGGCCCCGAATACCCCGTGGTGTCGAGGGTCAAAAATCAATACATCAAACAAATCCTCATCAAGTTCGACCGCAACGACAACTCGATGAAAATCAAGGATTTGATAAAAACTGAAATCGAATCGTTCAAACGAAACAACGATTTCAAAGCAGTCAACGTCTCCATCGACGTCGACCCAATATAAAAAATGTAGAGACGTCATATTATGGCGTCTCTACAAATTATTACCCTATGACCAGGTTTCTATTCTCCTTTTCGTGTCGAATAGCTGATACGGAATGCACCGCATTTACGCAGTTCCTGCTTCACGTCGGTGACCAATCCCATTCTCACCTCCTCATGAATCTTGAGTGATGTGGTGAGTTTCTGACGGTCAGCCTCGGCGCGGTCCATACGTTCCTGTTCGACAAACGGGATAATGTCGTCGATACGTGCGTATGAGTCGTTGAGCTGCAAACGTGGTTCTGTACCATAGAGTTTGGTATTCGTCGGAGGTCCGATGTAGATGAAACTCACGAGTGATTTCTTCTCGAGTTTCTGGACTTCCGTCGCTGCTGGTAATTTCATCTTGACTTTCAATGTGGTCTCGCGCATTGAGGTTGTAACCATGAAGAAGAAAATCAACATGAAGATAATGTCAGGCATTGATCCGGTTGAGATAGCCGGAACTTCTTTTGATCCACCTTTTCTGAATTTTGCCATAATCGTCTCTCCTATTATTTGATTTCTTCAGGTTCAGCCTCTGAGATACGCACAGGAACAGCCTTGTTGACGGCATCGACCTTGTCTTTGTCGGTCATGTCGTTATAATGCTGCTTGAAGTATGTCATTGCGACCTCTTCCCTGAGTTCATTGAAAGCTTTTGCCAATTCATTTTGAACTGCAATGTACATCTGATATGAAGTACCGCGGTCATTCTTAAGTGATACGACGCCTTTGTTGGTCATGAAGTTGCCAATCATATCGATTTCCTTGACTTCGACTTCAGGAGCCTTCTCATCATTCGGTTTAGGAGTGATGAAATCTCTTGTCTTGTCCTTCAAATCGGCAATGTCGCAAGGTTTTCCATTAACCATCAACTTGTCGTACTTATTGATCATGACGTTCAAAATGTTTCTTTCTTTCACTTTGACATCCATGTCGGGGTTTTCTACTGGTGGTGGCAGACGACGGAAGATACCGCTGTCAGTGTCCATCGTAGTGGTAACGAGGAAGAATATCAACAGCAAGAAAGAGATATCAGCCATTGAACTGGCGTTGATTTCCGGTACTTTCTTTTTCTTACGGGCCATGATAAATTCCTTCCTTATTATTTATTAATGAGTTTCGATACTGCTGAATAGATTACAGCTGCGATTGTGCCGCCTACAACAATGTATGTGAATACCATGAAGAAGTCGACGAAGGACTCAGTGCCTTTTGTCACTCCCATTGATTCAAGATACTCCACAGGAAGTGTTGCGCCTCTTGATAACAGCAATGCGATGATGGCAAGGACTGCTACGATAGCCACAACAAAACCAATTGATTTTACACTCTTTGGATTGATGATAATCCCATAGATAGGTGCAAACAAAATCGCAACCACAGTCAATCCAAGCATGCAATATGCAAAGCCCATGAATGTTCCGACGCTTGACTCACCACCGATGATGGTAAGGATACCGAAGACGACGTTGAGAACCATCAAGGCTATCAGCACATATTTGCAATATTTTGTTAATTTGTCGACCATGATTCTTGTTTTGTTAGATTAGTTTTTCTTTGAATAAGCGTGGAGCATGTCCATGAATGTGATTGAAGAATCTTCCATATCGTTGACGATACCTTCGATCTTGTTAAGGATGAAGTTGTAGCAGATCTGGAGGATAACAGCGACGATAAGACCGAACACGGTTGTCAACAAAGCGACCTTCATACCGCCTGCAACAACTGTTGGGCTGATGTCACCTGCTGCTGCGATAGCATCGAATGCAGCGATCATACCGATAACAGTACCCATAAATCCCAACATAGGTCCTAATGCGATGAACAATGAAATCCAGCTTGCGCCGCTCTCAAGGTTACCTGTCATAACTGAACCGTATGAAACGATTGATTTTTCAACTTCTTCAAGACCTTCGTTGTAACGCATCAAACCTTGGTAGAAGATGCCGGCGATAGGACCGCGTGTGTCACGGCAGAGATCCTTTGCCTTCTCAATACCACCCTTGTTCAAAGTTTCTTCTAACTCAACAAGAAGCTTCTTGGTGTTTGTTGTGCTTAATGTCAAATAAATGATTCTCTCGATTGACACTGCGAGACCGAGTACCAAAATCAAAAGGATGATGCTCATGAACTCCCAGCCACCATCGATGAACTGTTTCTTCAAAACCTCGTGGAATGTTGGATCTGCAACCTCTTCTGTTTCCATTGTGGTTGTAGCGACTGTCTCAGCTGGTTCTTCTGCTGGTGCAGCAGCCTCGACTTGTTCTGTCTGTTCCTCAACAGGTTGTGCATTTTCTTCTTGTGCAAGAAGGTAGTTGCTGATTCCAAATGTCAAAAAACCGGCAACTGTCAGTAAAGCAATTAATTTTTTCATGATTTGAATTTTGAATTACTACTTTTTAATTTGTTAATATTTATTTTAATTTCAATTTTTAATTTTCAATAACCTATAACCAATAACCTATAACCATTTTCACTGCGGAGAGAGCGGGATTCGAACCCGCGGTACCCTTTTGAAGTACACACACTTTCCAGGCGTGCTCCTTAAACCACTCGGACATCTCTCCCGGGGATTTTTTCTACTCCACAAAAAATCGTGTCAAAATTACAAAATTTTTCTTTTTAAATAACAAGAAATTATAACAATATTTTATTTTTTTTTAAAAAAAGAATTAAAGCGTAACATTTTCAATATTTTACATCTCTAAACTCTACACTCTACACTCTACACTGATCACACTGTCATCTCACCACGTAGCGGTGTCTGCAGATATCTCTTGATTTCCCTGCGCCCCATCTGCGTGCCCAACAAGTACATCATCTTCGCCAAGGCCGACTCAGTTGTGATGTCGTAACCGCTGATAACGCCAATGTTTGTGAGATCTAAGCTCGTCTCGTAACGTCCCATATCCACCGATCCCGACTTGCACTGTGTCACGTTGTAGATGATGAGCCCCTTCTTGATGGCTTCGGCCAGCTCGTCGAGGAACCATTCCGAAGTAGGCGCGTTGCCCGATCCGAAAGTCTCCATGATGAGTCCTTTCATGCCCGGCGTGTTCAATATGTGTTTTACGTAATCGTGAGTGATTCCTGGGAAAAGCTTCAAAATGCCCACGTTGGTGTTGAACTGCTTGTGGACAATGAGCGGCCTGCCCGTCGGCTCCATGATGAACTCACGGTTGTACTTGATCTTGATGCCCACATCAGCTAAGGTAGGATAGTTGCCCGACGAGAAAGCGTTGAAGTTCTCGGCGTTGAACTTCGTCGACCTGTTGCCTCTAAGTAAATGATTCTCAAAGAGTATGCACACCTCCGGAACACTCGGCTCGCCATCCATCTTCGAGGCGGCAATCTCTACCGAAGTTATGAAATTCTCGCGCGCGTCGCTGCGGACCATGCCCATCGGCAGCTGCGAGCCCGTGAAGATGATAGGCTTGGCAAGGTTTTCAAGCATGAAACTCAATGCCGAGGCACTGTAAGCCATGGTATCGGAGCCGTGCAAAACCACGAAACCGTCATATTTCTCGTAGTTTTCCTCAATCTTTTCGGCCAGCTCGACCCACACCTCAGGCGTCATGTTCGACGAGTCGATGAGATGCTCAAACGAATACATGTCGATGGTGTAATCGAGAGTACGAAGCACTGGCAAGTGCTCGTAAATATTGCCGAAGTTAAAAGGCACCAGACTCCCGGTCTTCTGGTCTTTCATCATTCCTATCGTGCCACCTGTGTAAAGCACTAAAATCTTTGGTTTTCTCATATCTTAAACAAGTTCTTTGCGTTGTCTGTCGTTATTTTACAAATTTGTTCCATCGTTATCCCGTAAATCTCCGCCACTTTCTCCGCTGTCTTGACGATGTATGCCGGCTCGTTGCGCTGTCCGCGGTACGGAACAGGAGGCAAGTAAGGGTCGTCGGTCTCCAAAACGATTCTTTCCATCGGGATTTCGGGCAAAAAATCCTTCACGGCGCAGTTTTTATAGGTGATGACGCCGCCGAGCCCGAGATGGAATCCGTAGGAGAGGGCCGTTTTTGCCTCATCGAGTGTGCCGTTGAAACAATGCATCACGCCGGCGAGGCGGCCGTCTTGCTCGTGGTCAAGGATTTTAAACATTTCTTGAAAAGCGTTGCGAGTGTGAATAGACACTGGCAATCCCAACTCCTTCGCCCATTGCAGCTGCTCGCTCAACACCTCAATCTGCTCTTTCTTGAAAGTGTCATCCCAGTAAAAATCCAAACCGATTTCCCCAATGCCCACAATAGCACCGCTGTCATTCCGAGCGCAGCGAGGAACCTCATTTTCAATCACAGCCAGCTTCGTCTTATAATCCTCTCTCACCTCCTCCGGATGCAATCCCATCATAACTCTCACATTATCAGGATGTTGCTCGTAAAACCGCATCATCGGCGCTATGCTTCTTTCATCGCAGTTCGGCAGCAACAGCATCGTCACACCAGCCTCCATTGCACGCTGAAAAGCTTCTTCTCTGTCGAAGTCGAAGGCTCCGTCGTAGATGTGGCTATGTGTGTTGATAATCATAGTGTTACGTTAGTAAAGGAAGTTGTCGTATGGGTATCTGATGGCGTGCATGTCGCGGATTTCACTATACAACAAATCTCTAAATTCCTGATAATGAGTCTTTTCAGCTGCCGAGATAAAGATGCAGGGCTTGCCCTTTGCCATCCAGGTCTTCTTCCAGTCGTCCAAAGTGTAGTTTTTCTTGGTGATTGGCGTCAAATCGTCGGCGTCCTTCTCTTCGTAATGATATGCATCGATCTTGTTGAACACCATTATCACTTTTTTGTCGCCAGCGCCAATGTCGACCAAGGTCTGGTTCACTGTCTCAATCTGTGACTCGAAATCAGGATGCGAAATGTCTACAACATGCAGCAAAATATCGGATTCCCGCACCTCGTCTAATGTCGATTTAAACGATTCAACCAGCTGTGTCGGCAGCTTTCTGATGAAACCTACGGTATCTGACAGCAAAAACGGCAGATTTTCAATCACCACCTTCCTCACAGTGGTGTCCAAAGTGGCGAAAAGCTTGTTTTCGGCAAACACATCGCTCTTGCTGAGCATGTTCATTATCGTCGACTTGCCCACGTTGGTGTATCCGACGAGCGCCACGCGTACCATCTGCTGACGGTTTTTGCGCTGCACCGACTTCTGCATGTCGATCTCTTCGAGTTTCTCCTTCAGCGAAGCGATTTTATTACGGATAATCTTACGGTCGGTCTCGATCTGCGTCTCACCCGGACCTCTCATGCCGATACCGCCTCGCTGACGCTCCAAGTGTGTCCACATCCTGGTCAGACGAGGCAACATGTATTGATACTGAGCGAGTTCCACCTGCGTCTTGGCGTAGGCGGTCTTCGCATTCTTGGCAAAAATGTCGAGGATGAGGTTGGTTCTATCCAAGATGCGGCACTCGAGCTCGTTTTCAAGGTTTCTTATCTGCGTGGCGCTCAACTCATCGTCGAAAATCGCCATGTCGATCTCTTCCGCCTTGATATATTGCTTCAGCTCTTCGAGCTTGCCCGTTCCCAGATATGTCACGCTGTTCGGACGATCCAAAGGCTGCACGAAACGTCCCACGGCAACGCCTCCGGCTGTCTCCAAAAGAAACTCCAGCTCGTCGAGGTATTCCTCCGTGCGCTCACGGTTTTGCTCGTAGGTGCTCACTGCCACCAAAACCGCACGTTCCTGTTTCTGCTCGTGTTCTATCATTAGAATGGCTTAAATCCAATGATTTCTCTGACTTCTTTGATGGTCTTTCTCGCGCTTTCTCTAGCTTTTTCAGCTCCCATGCGAGCCACCTTATTAATATACTCGTCGTTGGCGTCAATCTCGCGTATTCTCTCGCGGATTGGGGTCACAAACTGTATCATGTCCTCGGCGAGTTGTTTCTTCATGTCGCCGTAGCGGATGGTCATATTGTTGTATGCGTCGTCAAAGAACTGCACCGTCTCGGGTTTCGACACAATCTTCATCAGCTGGAACAGGTTCTGAATCGGCTCCGGCTTCTCCTGGTTCATCTCGGTCGGACCGCTGTCGGTCTTGGCGCGCATCACTTTCTTGCGAATCGAGGCGTCGTCTTCAGCCAGGAATATCGCATTTCCTTCGCCTTCGCTCTTGCCCATCTTGCCGTTACCATCCAGTCCAGGTACCTTAACCAATTGATTACCAAAGTTAAACGCCTGTGGAATCGGGAAGTATTCAACGCCGTAGATGTTGTTGAAACGTCCGGCAAAGTCGCGTGCTTTCTCGAGGTTCTGCTCCTGGTCCTTGCCAACCGGCACGTACTGCGACTTATGAATCAAGATATCGGCTGCCATCAGGGTCGGGTAGGTGAGGAGACCTGCGTTGACGTTGTCGGGCTGTTTGCGCACCTTCTCCTTGAAGGTCGTCACGCGCTCGAGTTCGCCGATGTAAGCGTTCATGTTCAGGAAAAGATACAGCTCTACCACCTCCGGCACGTCGCTCTGCACATACAACGTCGCTTTCTCCGGGTCAACGCCCGCAGCGAGGTATTCCACCAAGATCTGACGCACTCTTCCATGAAGGTCATCTGGGTGAGGATGTGTCGTAAGTGAATGATAATCAGCTATAAAGAAATAGCAGTTATAGTTATCCTGGAGGCGTATGAAGTTCTTCACCGCGCCGAAATAGTTGCCTAGATGTAAGTTTCCTGTCGGCCTGATGCCGCTCAAAACGATTTCTTTCATAGAAATATATTTAAACTTGCAAATATACAAAAAAGTTTACAGTTTACAGTTTACAGTTTACAGATTTTTTTAAAAAATGAAAAAGGAGACGAATTATCGTCTCCTAAATTGTCGGCTATTCCAGTAAACCGTAAACAGTAAACAGTAAACGGTAAACTAGAAAGTGATGTCATCACCGTTCTTATTCAGGAAATTGTACTGAAGGACGTGGAATGACTTGATTTCCTTGACGTGTATCGTCTTGTGGTACTTCCATCTCCATTTTCTTGCGATGGAGAAAAATCCTTTAGTCAAGTAGGCGTAGATGAAAGGATGAACCTGTATCGTCACCTCGTTCTCGTTTTGGTCGAGTAACAGGTACTTGAGGCTGCTTTCGATCTCGTCGATGTAGATGAGCGACGGTTTGATTTTGCCCGTTCCGTCGCAAACCGGACATTTTTCCTGGACGGTGATTTCCGTTGCCGGGCGCACACGCTGACGTGTGATCTGGATGAGCCCGAATTTCGTGGCAGGGAGTATGGTGTGCTTGGCGCGGTCTTTCGCCATCTCCTGCTGGAGCTTCTCGAACAGCTCTTTGCGATGTTTCGCTTCGTGCATGTCGATAAAGTCCACGATGATGATGCCGCCTAAGTCACGGAGGCGCACCTGACGTGCTATCTCCACTGCCGATTCCAGATTGACAGCCAATGCATTCTCTTCCTGAGATGCTTCTTTGTTCAACCGATGCCCGCTGTTGACGTCGATGACGTGCATGGCCTCGGTGTGTTCAATGATGAGGTAAACACCATTTCTGATTGTGACAATCCTACCAAACGACCCCTTCACCTGACGCGCCACGCCGTAATGCTCAAAGATAGGCTCTTTGCCTTTGTAGAGCTTCACGATGTCGGTCTTCTGAGGAGCGATTTTGGTGATGTAGCTCTTGACTTCATCAAAAAGCGGTTGATTATCAACAGTTATCGTGTTAAAAGACTCGTTGAGGATGTCTCTCAGCATCGCCGAGGTACGGTCAAGTTCGCTCACAAGCTTCGCCGGAGCCTTGCTTCCGTATAACGACTCAGTGACCTGCTCCCATTTGTCGAGCAAGTACTTCATATCGGCATCGAGGTCTTCGACCTTCTTCCCCTCCGCCACTGTGCGGATGATGACGCCGAAATTGTTCGGACGGATGCTCTGAATGAGTTTTTTAAGACGACCGCGTTCTTCGCCGCTGCGTATCTTCTGCGACACCGACACCCTGTTCGAGAAAGGCACCAACACTATGTAACGTCCTGCAAACGAAATCTCTGCCGAGATGCGCGGACCTTTAGTGTTTATTGGCTCTTTCGCGATCTGCACCGGAATCTGGTCGCCGGCCTGGATGAAATCCGAGATCTTACCCGTCTTGTCGATATCAGGACATAACTTGAACTTGCTCATCACCGTCTGGGCGGTCTTGCCCTCCTGCGCCAGCTTCGAAAACTGAAGCAAGGAGTTGATCTGCGGACCGAGGTCGAGATAGTGAAGGAAAGCGTCCTTCTGGTTGCCGATGTCGACAAAAGCGGCGTTCAAACCCGGCAAAATCTTCTTCACCCTGCCGAAATATACGTCGCCGACAGCGAAATTACTGTTGATCTGCTCTTTGTGGAGCTCAACAAGCTGCTTGTCTTCCAACAAAACAATATTAACCTCTGAAACATCGGAACTTATAACAAGCTCTCTGTTGACTGCCGGAACTGTTGTTGTGTTGTCCATAATATTACAAAGGTTTAAATTTCATTTTAAAAACAATAACACAACATCGGTATACGCAATGCTGTGTTATTCTTCCGTAAGAAATTAATCTTAAAGATTATTTCTTTTTATGTCTATCCTTTCTGAGACGTTTTTTACGTTTATGGGTAGACATTTTGTGTCTTTTGTGTTTCTTACCGTTTGGCATAATACAAAACTATTTAACCAAATTACTTGAGGTCGTTGATGAATGATTTAGCTGGCTTGAAAGCAGGAACGTTGTGTGCTGGGATAACGATTGTTGCACCCTTACCACCGTTAGCGCGGATGTTTCTACCCTTCTTAGCAGCTCTCTTCTTGCTCTTGAAGCTACCAAAGCCTCTGAGATACACATCTTCATTCTTCTTAACTGCTTCCTTCACGATCTCCATGAAAGACTCAACTACTACCAGGGCGTTACCTTTTTCAACACCTGTTTTTTCAGCGATTTTCGCTACGATTTCAGCTTTTGTCATGACTTTAATATTTTAATTGTTAATATTGATTTCATTTTCGGGTGCAAAAATAATAAGATTTTTTTAATTGTGAACAAAAAAATTAATTTTTTTCATTCATTTTCTTATAGATACGTTTTTTTTCTTATCTTTGCACTATTAATTTATATGTATTTTTGTGTAAAATTTTAGAGCTATGGCAAGTCTTAACAAAGTGATCTTAATCGGAAATTTGGGTAAGGATCCCGAAGTCATCTCATTCGATAACGGGACAAAGAAAATGACAGTATCTCTCGCAACGACAGAACGTTACCGCGATCGTGACGGCAACTGGCAGGAGCAAACCGAATGGCATAACCTCGTCAGCTGGGGCACCCTCGCTCAAGATATCTTCGAAAAACGCCGCAACTACGCAAAGGGCGACCAGATGTACGTCGAAGGCCGCATCCGCTCACGCCAATACGTCGACAACCAAAACGTCACACGTCATATCACCGAGATTATCGTCGACAAGATGATGAGCCTCAGCGGAAACCGCCAGCAACAACAGCAAAACCCTAACGCATCATACAACGCCTACGCCGGTCAGCAATCACAACAGCAACCTCAACAGCAATACCAACAGCCTGTCGAAGCCCCAATGCCGGCACAGGACTACAACGGCGACGACCTCCCATTCTAAACCATGACTGACGTTCCGTTTTTTCTCGGCATCGACACGGTGACGATAATTTGTCTCGTCATCCTGTGCGTAATGCTGCTCTTTTCGGCACTCGCCTCAGCAAGCGAGACAGCCTTCTTTTCACTGCTGCCCAACGACACCAACGAGATGGAGAACTCCGACCGCCGGTCCGATAAACTGGTGCTCGAACTGCTTAACAAACCTAAGACGTTCTTGGCTACAATATTGATAACCAATAATTTAGTCAACGTTACCATCACCATCTTCTCGGTGTATATCATGAACAGGATGTTTAACTTCGAAGCAAATCCTGTTTGGGCATTTATTATTAATGTAGTGGTGGTGACATCGCTGCTCCTCATCTTTGGCGAGATGATACCGAAGATCACTGCAGCCAAAAAAGCCCGCAGCCTCTCCACAGCCCTCGCTCCGTCGATACGCGTGCTGATCATAATTTTCAAACCTCTCAGCAACCTGTTGGTGAAATCGACAGCAGTAATCGACAAAAAACTGGCCAAAAAGAACGCTAACCCACTGTCAATCAGTGATTTAACTACAGCAGTCGACATCACTACGGCCGAGGAGACACCCGACGAGGAACGCTCTATGCTCCAAGGCATAGCCACCTTCGGCGAGAAAGAGGTGAGCGACATCATGCAGCCACGCGTGCAGCTATTCGCAATAAAAAACACCACCAAATTCAACCATCTGATCGAGCTTATCATCGAAAATGGATTCTCGAGAATACCAGTATATGAAGACACTCTCGACGAAATAAAGGGCATTCTTTACGTCAAAGATCTGCTGCCGCATCTCAACGACGCCGACTTCCAATGGCAAGGACTGCTCCGTCCGGCTTTCTTCGTACCCGAAAACAAGAAAATCAACGACCTGTTCCAGGATTTCCGCGCCAAAAAGATCCATATCGCCATCGTGGTCGATGAATACGGCGGCACCTCGGGACTCGTCACCATGGAAGACATCCTCGAAGAGATAGTGGGCGACATCAGCGATGAGTTCGACGCCGTCGAAGAGAGTAAATTCTATAAAAAACTCAACGATAAAACCTATATCTTCCAAGCCCAGACAAGTCTGGTCGACTTCTGTAAGGTATTTGATATCAATGAGTTATATTTTGAAGATATAAAAGGCGAATCCGACACGCTCGCAGGTCTCATCCTCGAGATGGAGGGCCGCATCCCGCATGCAGGATTCTCCACATCTTACAAGGAATTTGTCTTTAAAATCGAAAAAGCCGACAAACGCAGAATTATTGAAATTAAGGTGATTTATAATGAGAAAGACGACGAATAGCCTGGCGGCACTGCTGCTCTTACTGCTGGTGACGGCATGCGGCGACAAAAATCCGCAGCCGAAACCGCATGGCTATTTCCGTATCGATCTGCCTGAAAAACAATATGTTACGCTCGATACCATGGCGCGCTACTGCTTCGAATATCCCGTCTACGCCACCATCACCCCCGACAAATATTCGCCCGAAGAGACCGACTGGGTGAACGTGGAATTCCCGGCATTTAAAGGCACTGTCCACATTTCTTATAAAAATGTCGACGGCAACCTCCCGCATTACGTCGAAGATGCCCATAAGATGATAGTAAAACACATCGAGAAGGCGTCGGGCATACGCGACAGCCTTATCATCGATGATGAGCATAACGTTTACGGGCTGATGTATTTCCTTGAAGGTGAAGGAGTTGCGTCGCCGCTGCAGTTCTATGTCACCGACAGCACTCGGCATTTTCTTCGCGGATCGCTGTATTTCAACATCTATCCCAACAACGACTCGCTGCAACCGGTCATCGACTTCATTACCGACGACGTACGGCATCTCATCACCACTTTAGAATGGAAATAAGATGAAGAAGATATATGCCATAATCATCGCTATAATGCTGACAGTCAACGTGTTGGCGCAGCAGCAGAACTATGCGGGCATGATCTCGCAGGGCGAAAACGGCGAGTATTTCTACATGCGTAGCTCGCTCGAGATGGTGTATATCGACACAGAGAACTTCCCGAACAAAGACATCGTCGACGCCTCGTGGAATGACTACATGGATCCGAATAAAAACTTCCCGAACCAGTATAACAAACACGGAGCCAATATCGGGACGGTGCCGCTGGGAGGCAACTCGGAGATGTCGGACCAGGATATGGCAAAGGCCATTCTTCAGTACATCAACAGAAACCATATGGCCAACAAGCTGGTGATGCGCTGGTTTGACTATAACCCCAAAGGTAGCATAGAGTTCGATGTCGAGAACCCCGAGAACCGCGATGCCATGATCAGCATGGGAACCATCTTCGAACGCGGCTATTATACAGTGAATGCAGGTGATGAGAGCGTCACGATGACGGCGTTGAAACGCGACCGCGACACGCAGATCAAAGACCTGTCGATGAAGCTCATCCCGTTTACCTTCATGACGTTCACCAAGTTCGACTTCTACGAAAACGAGCCTGTGGCCCGGGCGATAAGAGACGGGGCCGTCGCCTTGGCATATGCGGCATACGAAGAGAACCTTAAAGCGGGTGCCGACAAGACCATTGCCCGATTGAAATACGACCTGCTTGTTGGAGCCGCCGACGCAGTATACAACTCGACAAAAGACGGATATACGCTGAAGTCGAACACCTGGCTGTATAAACTCGTGTGGGACGAGAAGACCGAAGAGTATTTCAACACCCAGGTGATGCAAGACCCCACGCTGCTCGAGTTTAGCGACCGTTTCCGCATGGAATATGTCGACTGTCAGGCCAACCAAAGCACCGTAATCATTTCACTGACAAGGAGTTTCGAAGAAATCATCGACCTCACCATGGTGAGAAACCTCAACAAGGTGTTCCGCGACCTTCAGGACCGTAACGACGTGTTCAAGGTGTGGACTCCGCTCCTCGATTTCTACAGCCTCGTGAGTCCGAACCTGTCGGCGCCGATATCGGTGGAAAACGGCGTCATCACAGCGAAGATCGGCACTAAGGAGGGCCTGCGTGGAGGCGAGCAGTTTGCCCTTGTCGACGACTACGGCACGTTTTATGGCTACGTCGTGGCTCAGCCGGGTATGGTGTGGGACAACGACAACGACGATATCGGCGCCGACGCCCAGCAGTGCTATGAGCCTCAAGTCGATAAGAAAGGCAACATCGTCACCAGCACCACTTTCAAAGGAAAAGTACCTAAAAACATATATTCCGGACTGCTACTCACCAACCCCATGCCTCCGAAGAAACACCGTATTGCGGCACGCATCGGAACAAAGGAAGGAGTGGAGGAGGGCGACAGCTACGCCGTGTATCAATATGATGCGGCGGCGGATAAACTCATCAAAAAAGGTGTGGTCCGCGTGTCAAAAGGCCACGTCTGGGATAACATGTTCTACAACAGCCGCAAAGGATCCGCCGCCGCATCGTCGGAAGAGCTGAAAAAGCGCGACAAAGACGGACTTCGTGTGACCGAGACGGTGTTCACCGGCAGCTGCAACGTCCAACCCGGAATGTTCCTGAGAAAGGCACGATGACTCCACTGGGCACGTCTTTTTTTTAAAAAAATTGTGTTATTTAATAAAAAAGTTGTAATTTTGCACTTTTAATAGAAATCGTAATCGAATGTAGAATCCTATTTAAATAAAAAGAAAGGGGGACAAGCATGATTGAGACCTTGACAATCGGCTCGCTGAAATGGCGTCATGTGACGAATCCGGCGGATGAAGACTTCAAATTTTTAAAAGAGAAATTCCATTTCCACCCCTTGGACATTGAAGACTGTAAGTCAGTCAACCAACGCCCTAAGATAGATATCTACGACGACTATTACTTCCTGATTCTTCAGTATCCTAATTTCGACCGTCAGAATAAGTTCATCAAGACAAAAGAGGTGAAGTTTTTCTGGGGGAAGGACTATATCATCACCATCGAGAAATCGCCTTGGTATGTGAGCCAACTCTTTAACGAATATCAGGAGCGCGACATGGCCGAACTCGAGCAAAACCTCAAGACTTCCGATATCTTGCTTTATCGTATCTTCGAAAAGCTGATGATGGAGTCACTCTATTTATTAAAAAAGGTGGGATTGGACCTCGAGTTGATCAACCGCGAGCTCTTCGGTACCAAACAGGTCAAGATTATTGAGAGAATCAGCGTCACACGAAAGAACATCATCACCATAAACACTTTGTTCAAGCCTCAGCTGAGGGTGTTCCACTCCTTCGAGACCGGTCAGATTCGCGGTTTCGGCGACCTGGAGTACATGGAAGACTACTGGGGCAATATCCTCGACTATTACCAGAAGGTATGGGATATGACCGAGGACTATGAGGACTTGATTGAAGGTCTCTCGAAGACGTTCGACTCGATGCAGACCAACAAAACCAACGAAATCATGAAGATCCTCACCCTGATTTCGTCGATAATACTTCCATTGACGTTTATCACCGGTATTTTCGGCATGAATGTGGTGTTCCCGTTCATCCCAGAAGGCTCCACTTCTGCAATATGGATTATTGTTGGAGTGATGACAGTGATGGGAGTAGGATTGACTCTCTTGTTCCGTCATCGTAAATGGTGGTTCTAGTAATAAAAAAAAGGCTTCGCGATTGCGAAGCCTTTTTTGTTTGTTTCAGTTAATGCTTACTTAACAATAACTTTCACAGTCTTATCGAAGCCGTTAGCGCTGATTGTGCAGAAGTATGCACCGCTCTCGAGGTCGATGTTGATGCTGTTATCACCTGTTGTGAGGTTCTTGTTGAATCTCTTCACTGTCTGACCAGCGATGTTGGTGAATGTGATTGTTGCGTCAGCATCCATTGCTGATGAAACTACAATGTAGTCTGTAGCAGGGTTAGGATAGATGCTATAAACAACATCCTGAGCCTCTGTATCTTCAACACCTAATGACTTGATAACCTTAACACCGTGGATGATGTTTTCTGTACCTGTAGTCTGTGTGGCGCCGCTGCCCCAGTAGAAACCGATCTCATCGTCAGCCTGGAAGCCGAACCAGAACTCATCGTTGTGAACTGTGTTAAGAACTGAGTTTGTGAAGAGACCTTCCTGATACATGTACAAAACTCCATCCATGAGGTCGTCTTCATTCTGCAACCAGTATCCGTCGATAGCGTTACGATAGCTGACATAGATGCTTCTGAAGTACTTGTTGAGGGTACCATGTACACGGTTTGTGCAAGGTGATGAGAATGCGCATGCGATGTTGCCCTGTGGGTCGATTGAAAGTGCCGGATGACCTGAAGCACCATTCAACTTGCTGAGGTACTCTGTACCTGACATGTAGTACTTGTCGTTATCCCAGTCGATGCCTTCGTACATTGGAACCATTCCGATCCACTTTGTTGAGTCGTTTACGATATGGACATAACCTGGCTCTCCAACGATTGGCCACCAGAGACGTGCAGCATGGTGTGGGTTAGGACCAATCATGCCTGGGTCTGTGTATTCTGGGTGCTCTGTGTCAGCGATAGGAGCTGGCTGAGTGCTGTTCCAGTAAAGGATACCGTCGACTGAACGACCTGACCAGTATGAATAGTAACCAGACTCATTGTCTGTGGTGTGAATCATTTCAAATGTGTTGAGAGCTACGTGGACAGTACCGTTGTTGTCGATAGCGACAGCACCGTTCATAGGCATGAACAGAGTGTCTTCCATGCCCCAAGGTTGTCCGTTTTCGTATTCGAAAGATCTACCTTCGTATGGGTTTTCCCAAACCCTTGTTGTCTCCCATGTTGCACCGTCATCTTCTGAGGTGAACAGCCACACGCTGTTTGTCAAGCAACCTGAGTAAAGGAGAGCTACTTTGTGGCCGTTTGATGCCATGCAGTAGTCGTCGGCTGAGAATGCGTTGTGATCCCAACCTGTCTCGTGAAGAGGACCGTAGCTGACTGTCCAGCTGTTGATGTCGTCTGGGTTTTCAGCACGCCATAACACTGTCTGAAGGTCTGTTTCGTCTGAGCTGATTGAGTGCTGAAGAACAGCAGCTGCAACAGCAATGTTGTGGTTGTCACCGCATGTGACGATTCTTGGCCATGTTGGGTATTCTGTTGTGTAGATATATCCTTCTGGATAATCCGGAAGAGCACCAACATATGTCCACTCACCTTCACCTGCTGTCTCTCTCAAGAAGCACTGCATGTGACCATTGCCGTGAGCGAGGAGGATTTCACCGTTTGCACCATATTGTGCAATTGATGGCCAACCTGTCTTGAATGGCTCAACGCGTGTTTCCGGCATATCCATCCAGTCGCTGCCGTCGTAGAAGTTGTAACCTGTACCACGGTCTGAAGCTGTCTGGTTGTTTTCGTGTGACATTGTTGCTACAATACCCACGTTACCGTTTGGCAACTGATACATACGGTTTGCAACATACTGGTTTGACTGGAGATCATAGAATGTCCAAATGGTCTCACCATCTTCCATATCGTCGTATCTGTTGATGACAGCGCTTCTCTGTGCTGTAGGAGCATAAGTTGAAGCTTCTGTTGTCATTTCATTACCGACAGCGACGATTTTGCTGTTGGCTTCCATCTTCACTGCGTCATTTTTGGTGACGAATCTCTGTGCGAAAGCACTTACGCCTAAAATAAGGCCGAGAGAAAGTAAAAATACTTTTTTCATTGTTAATAATTTTAGTTGTTAAATATTCAAAATATCCAATTTGGATGCAAAGATATACATTTTTATAATAGGTGCGTCTGTTTTTGTCAAAAAAAGTTTAATTTTTTTTAAAATTATATTGAAAAATTATGTAATTTTATGCCTTGAAATATTTGATGAAATGAAAAGATTAACTCTATTACTTGCAATCGCATTGATGATGGCATCATGTACAAAAGATGAGCCACAAAACGTAGTTTCTTATGTCGATACCTTTATCGGAACAGGCGGCCACGGCCACACTTACCCAGGTGCCACCGCTCCTTTCGGAATGGTGCAGCTCAGTCCCGACACCAGGATGGACGACTGGGACGGCTGCTCGGGCTACCATATCTCCGATGATCATATCCTCGGTTTCAGCCACACCCACCTCAGCGGTACGGGCTGCAACGACTACGGTGACTTCCGTTTCATGCCGATTACAGGTGAAAAACATTATAAATCCGATGAATACCGTTCGGCCTTCCGCCATGAGACCGAGGTCGCGCGCCCAGGCTACTACAGCGTGGTGCTCGACGACTATAATATTAAGGTGGAGCTGGCCGCCGGAGAACGTGCCGCCATGCACCGCTACACCTTTCCTGAGAGCAGCAACGCATCTGTGATTCTCGACCTCAAGGAGTCGACACTGTCGAATGAGAAGATCTACGAGGCTTGGGCAAGAGTGGAGTCGGAAAACGCCATCAGCGGATTCCGCCGCTCGGGCTACTGGGCGCGCGACCAATACCTCTACTTCTACGCCGAGTTCTCGAAACCTATAGCGTATGTTGAGCTTGACAACAATAACCTCGTCTACGGATTCGACTTCGAAAACGATGGCACACCGCTGGTGATGCGCATCGGCATCTCGGCCGTCGACGTGGAAGGCGCCAAGAAAAACCTCGAAGCAGAGATTACCGACTTCGACCTTGACGCCCTCGCGGCCAAAACCTATGAGACATGGAACAAAGAGCTGAGCCGCATCATAGTGAAGAGCGATAACGAACGCGACAAAAAGATATTCTACACCGCTCTGTATCACTCGTTTATCGTGCCTAACCTCTATTCTGACGTCGACGGCCGCTACCGCGCCCACGACCTGCAGATACATCAGTCGGACCGCCCACGCTACACCGTATTCTCGCAGTGGGATACCTTCCGCACCGAAAACCCGCTGCTCGACATGATACAGACCGAGCGCGCAGTGGATATCATCAACACCTTCATCGATAACTACGAGACAGGTGGCATGCTTCCTACATGGGAGCTCGCAGCCAACGAGACACACTGCATGATAGGCTATCACTCAATCCCAGTCATCGCCGACGCTTACATCAACGGCGTCACAGGTTTCGACGCCGAGAAAGCGCTCGAAGCTATGGTGGCGAGAGCCAATATGGACATCTGGGGCCTCGACTTATATAGGAAATACGGCTACATCCCGGCCGACATGGCTGGCGAGTCGGTGTCGACGACACTCGAATATGCCTACGATGACTGGTGTATCGCACGCATGGCCGAAAAGATGGGCAAACAGGACATCGCCGACGAGTTCTACACCCGCGCTCAATACTATAAAAACCTATACGATCCGGAGACGAAGTTCTTCCGCGGACGTAAAAACGGCGGCTTCGTGTCGCCATTCGACCCGCGTCAGGTCAACTTCATGCTGACAGAGGCTAACACCTGGCAGTATAACTTCTTCGTTCCTCAAGATGTGAACACCCATATCGAGATGATGGGCGGCAAGGAAGAATACGAAAACATGCTCGGACAGCTGTTCAGCAACACCTCGAGCCTCACTGGCCGCACACAGGTCGACATCACCGGCCTGATTGGTCAATATGCCCATGGCAACGAGCCTTCACATCACATGGCTTACCTCTTTAACTTCGTCGGGAAGCCAGTACGCACTCAGAAAACCGTCAACCAGATCATGGATGAGCTCTACACCGACCAGCCTGACGGCCTCTGCGGCAACGAAGACTGTGGTCAGATGTCGGCATGGTACGTGATGAGCGTCATGGGATTCTTCCCGGTGACGCCTGCAAGCGGCATGTTCATCATCGGAGTGCCTCATTTCGAGGAGATGACGCTGAACTTCGAGAATGGCAAACATTTCACCATCAAAGCTAAGAACTTATCACACGAAAACAGATATATCGCATCGGTCAAGCTGAATGGTAAGTCGTTGAAACGTAGCTATTTATACTGCGACGAGGTGCTCAAGGGAGGCAAGCTCGAGTTCATCATGACCAACGACCGCAACACCGATTGGGCTACTTCCGACGATGAATGCCCGGTGATGCGTATCAACGCCGATGCCATAGTGCCGGCACCTATCATCAACGTCGACAAATATGTGTTTTACGACAGTCTCGTTGTGAGCATCGCTCATCCCGATGCCAGCGCCGTGATCTACTACGCATTGGATATCACCGACCCGTCGGCAGGCACCATCCGCAGCGCTTCGAAATACGAGGGACCGTTTGTCATCAAGGCTACCACCGAGGTCAACGCTGTGGCTGTCGTCGACTGCGAAGAAGGCAAGTCGTGCGTGTCGACCGTGGCGTCGGGGTCGTTCAAGAAGATAGCCGAAGGACGTAGTGTCAAGGTAAAATATCCTCACAGCGACCAGTATGATGGCGGTGGCAGCATCGCACTCATCGACCTGCAGCGCGGCAACGACAACTTCCGTGTGGGCATGTGGCAGGGTTACTATGGTGTCGACCTCGACGCCACGGTCGACCTTGGCGAGGTGACCGACATCAGCCGTGTGGCCGGCAGCTTCCTGCAGGACCAAGGCTCGTGGATATTCATGCCGACAGAGGTGGAGTTTTTCGTCTCGACCGACGGAAAGAACTTCAAGTCGATAGGAACGGTCGAAAACGAAGTCGACCCTGAGACCGATGAAGCCATCATCCAGGAACTCGATATCAGAAAGAAATTCAAGGCCCGCTACGTTAGAATGGTGGCCAAAAACATAGGAATTTGTCCTGAATGGCACGTCGGAGCAGGCGAAAAAGCTTGGATTTTCTGCGATGAGATAGTCATCGAATAAAAAAATAAGAAATTTTTTGACGAAAAGCGTAGAAATATGCCTCGTCAGACGATATATTTTTATTGATTTTTATACTTTTTTCAATGATTATTTGCACGTAATTCATTGAATGATAAGGTGTTAAAAATTTTGAAAAAATTTTTATAAAAAAGTGTTGAACGAATAAAAATAATTTCTAATTTTGCACCCCGAAAACAAAGCTCACAAATTAAGGCTTAACTAATAAACTATTCATACATGGCAAGTGCAAAGCAGATATTGAATTATCTGGCAACCAAGAAATTCTGGGTTGAGTTCCTAATCATGACATTCGGAATGATTTTGACTGCCATCTGTGTTCATTATTTTTTAGTGCCAAGCAAGTTGATTATCGGAACAATCTCCGGTTTGTCAATCGTCTTAGCGACGGTGTCGGAGAGTCTGTTCGGCGTGCATCTCGAGGTGTCAGTGATGATTTTGGTCATCAACGCCATCTTGCTTGTCTTGGCATATTTCCTGATAGGCAAAGAGTTCGGCATCAAGACGGTTTACACCGCTTTGATATTAGGACCTTTCACAGCGTTGTTTGAGAAGTACCTGCCGTATCAGATGGTCATCACCAACTTATATGGCGAGAAGAGTGCGTTCTACGACGCTGCGACGGGCGGGTGGTCGCCAGTGGCTCTCCAGGAAGGCGTCTCATCGCTGATGGGCGACCCTTGGTTCGACCTCCTCTGCTTCGTGCTTATCCTCAGTTTCTCACAAGCCACCTTGTTTAAGATCAATGCTTCAACAGGCGGTCTGGATATTCTCGCAAAGATTGTCAACAAGTACTTACACTTTGACATCGGAGCATCAGTGACGGTGGCAGGCACAATTATCTGTTTGACGGCTTTCGCCATTAACCCGTTCAACATTGTGGTAATCGGTTTGATTGGAACATGGATCAATGGTATTGTGGTCGATTACTTCACAGCGGGCTTGAACAACAGAAAACGTGTCTGCATCATCAGTCCACAGTACAAACACATTCAGGATTTCATCATCAATGAGTTGCAGCGTGGTGTTACAATGTACGATGTGACAGGCGGTTACAGCAACCAGAAGAAGGTTGAGATCGAAGCCCTGTTGACGAAAGACGAGTTCGCTAAGTTGATGAATCACATCAATGAGAACGACATCAACGCTTTCATCACGGCGGGTAACGTCAGCGAGGTGTATGGACTGTGGGCCAGTAAAAAGGAAAAGACAAAGCAAGAGAGAGTAAAGCTTTGATTTTCATAGGATTAAGTTTTAAATGGTTAATTTGGAAACGGCTTCCCTCCCCAGGAAGCTGTTTCTTTTTTATGACATTAATAAACGTCGTTTCGAATTAAAATAAACTGCCTTGATCGGCGCCTTTGAAGAGTCCGAGATGTTTGTAAGCCAGGTCTGTCGCCACACGTCCGCGTGGTGTGCGCATGAGATAGCCTTCCTGTATGAGGAATGGCTCGCATACCTCTTCGATGGTGCCTGCTTCTTCGCCGACGGCTGTTGCTATGGTGTTGACGCCGACAGGACCGCCTTTAAATTTCTCGATGATGGTGAGCAGGATACGGTTATCCATGTCGTCGAGGCCATGCTGGTCGACGTTGAGGGCTTTTAGGCCGACCTTGGCGATGTCGATGGTGATACGGCCGTCGCCTTTTATCTGCGCGAAGTCACGTACACGACGCAACAGCAGGTTCGCGATACGCGGTGTGCCGCGGCTCCTTCTTGCTATCTCGAAAGCTGCCTCGTCGTCGATAGGTACCTTAAGTATTGACGCTGAACGTTTTATGATATTTGCTAAGGTCTTCGAATCGTAATATTCCAGACGCATATTGATTCCGAAACGCGAACGCAGCGGTGCCGTGAGCAGTCCGGAGCGTGTGGTGGCGCCGATGAGGGTGAACGGGTTGAGCTGAATCTGTACGCTGCGGGCGTTAGGACCCGTCTCAATCATGATGTCGATGCGAAAATCCTCCATCGCGGAGTAGAGATATTCCTCCACGACGGGACTAAGACGGTGTATCTCGTCGATGAACAGAACGTCGTTTTTCTCAAGACTGGTGAGCAGTCCCGCGAGGTTGCCCGGCTTGTCGAGCACTGGTCCCGAGGTCATCTTCATATTCACACCCAGCTCATTGGCGATGATATGCGACAGGGTGGTCTTACCCAGGCCCGGAGGCCCATGGAGCAACACATGGTCGAGCGACTCGCCTCGCTGGGCGGCCGCCTGCACAAAAACTCTGAGGTTGGCAACGACTTGCTCCTGTCCGGCGAAGCTGGCGAAAGCGTCAGGTCGTAAAACCTGCTCAATCTCCCTCTCAGCCTTGCTCATCGAGGTGCCGTATGCGTCGAGATTTTCATTCATATCTAAAAATTATTCACAAAATTACAAAAAAACACATACTAATTTGAAAGTTTTTGCGTAATTTTACAAAAAATTTTGTGTTTTGAAGAAGAAACTGTGGTTTTTTATCATAACATGCTTATTATCAATAAGTTGTGCCGCTCAAAGCGGGTATCTGGATTTAAATCAGGACCCGAGAATCGGCAATTTGATAATGAAACAGCGTCAAATTCATGTCAACGACAGCACGATTGACGGCTTCAGAGTGCAGATTTTTATGGAACTTGGCAACGATGCCCTGCGTCATGCCGACAGCGTGAAAATGCGTTTCTCGGAGAAGTATCCCGAGGTGCCGATATATCTCGTATTCGGTCAGCCTTACTACCGCCTGCGCATCGGCGACTACCGCACACGTCTGGAGGCCGAGAATATGTATCAGCAGGTCAAGAAAGAGTATTCAAACGCCTTCGTGACCGCCGACCGTATCGAGTTGCCTTACATCGCGCTGTGCTCGAGCGTGGCCAAGTTCGACACCATCGATCCCGATGAGCTGAGGAAAAAGATTTTCATCGACGACGAGTATATCATTGATACTCTGTTACTTGACAGTCTTTACATCTACGACTCGCTCAACCGTTTGAACGATGACATTTTTTATGAAGAATAAAAAGAGATTATGGAAAACGAGGATTTGAAGAGACAGATAGAAGAGCTGTTCAGGCTGTTCAAGAAAGTGATGGAGAAATACCCGCCCGACGACGTGCCTGGCATCGACAAGGCTCAGCTGGAGCAGCTGAAGGCGTATCTCACGCAGTACGACTCAATAAAGGATCAGTTCTCGGTGGAGATGTTCGGCATGATGGATAACGGTATGGCAAAGCAGTTTATATCGATGTTAATCAATAAGTTACGCGAGCAGCTTGGCGAAGATGCCGATATCGACGAGCTTCCTGAAAACCATATCGAGGAGGTGGAGATGAAGGAGAAGGCATTTGAGTCGCTGCAGACCGGCGAGAATTATCAGTCGCTGATCGATGCCATCGACGCTCAGCTGAAAAATCCCGATTTGACGGACGATGAGATGGATACCCTTCTCGACAAACGTCAGAATCTGATAAATAAAATGCATTCTAAATAATTGAATATCAATAAAATAAATATGAAAAAACGGTTTTTCCTGTTAACGGCAATGCTTCTGGTCTCGTTTATGGCGAGTGCGCAGCTCATCAAGGACCGCTCAAACGGACTGGTCACCATGGGTTTCGATTTGTTTAGCGACATCAACACCGGCAGCAAATATGAGAATTTCAACTTACGTGCGATAAATCAGGGTTTCGATGCCTATCTGACCTATAATTTCCCGATGGGTGACTCGAAACACACTGTTTCGCTCGGCGGCGGCTATTCGTTTCATAATTACTATATGAAAGGCGCCTGGCTGGCTGAGCCTTATGCGCATAATATCGAATTTACTGAGGCTACAGTGAAGAAGAGCAAGGTTTGTTTCCACTATATGGACATCCCGTTGGAGGTGAACTTCAGGATTGCCGACAAGTTTAAGATTTCGTTTGGCGCCAAGGTGAGCTTCCTGATCCAGGCCAACTCGAAGGCTGTTGGCTACATGTACGGCGACGGTCATAAATGGGAGGTCAAGTATAACAACATCAACGCTGTGGAAAGCATCATCTACTCGTCGTTCGCGAGATTCGGCTACAGGTCGGTGAACCTTTATATCGGATATCAGTTTACGAGTCCGTTCAAGGATGGAAGAGGTCCGCAGGTGCTGCCGTTCTCAATCGGTATCGGCATCAGACCGTATTAAAACAAGGTAAGGGAAAACACTATTATAACCGTGGCGAATCCCATGGCGAAGCCTGAGTAAATCTGGGCGTTGCTGTGGGATTTGAGTTTTAGTCGGGCGGCGGCCACTATGCCTGAGATGACGATGCTGCCGATGAAATAAAGCAGATACAAGCGTATCGAGATTGTCGTCATGAGGAAGAGACAGGCCGTGAGACAGCCCCAGCCGAGGGCATGGAGACTTATTTTCCAGAAAAATGTGATAATGAAAGCGAGAATCGTGGTGACGATGACGGTTGTAAGATAGAAGTTGTAGATTGAAAACAACGGCATCTTATTGAAAAACCTGAGTGTCACGAAGAGGAAGAGTACCATGATGAACAGAGGCCCGAGGCGGTCGTCGCGTTCGTCCATCTCGTACGACTCGATGAAATGCCATTTCTTCAGCATCACGATGACGAGGGCTGGAAGCAGGCAAGTCAATGAGAATGTGATGGTTAGAAACGTCCAGTCGTTGCCTGGCGTGAAGCGTGTGATGCCAGAGAGCAATAGAAGAATCATCATCCATGTGGGATGGAAGATGGGATGGCCGATTATCGAGATGATTTTTGCTGTCTTCATAACACTTTACGGAGGCGGGCGACGGGGATGCCCAGTTGTTCGCGGTATTTGGCCACGGTGCGTCGTGCTATGGTGTAGCCTTTCTCTTTCAAAATTGCGGTAAGCTCGTCGTCGGTCAGAGGGCTTGACTTATCCTCGTTTTCCACGCTTTCGCGGACTATCTTTTTCACCTCGCGCGTCGACACGGCCTCGCCTTCGTCGTTGACGAGTCCTTCGCTGAAGAAATATTTCAGCTGGAAGGTGCCGTAGGCCGTCTGCACGTATTTGCTGTTGGCGACGCGCGAGATGGTCGACACGTCGAGACCGACCATATCGGATATATCCTTGAGTATCATCGGCTTAAGCTTGCCTTCGTCGCCAGTGAGGAAGAAATCCTTCTGGTAGTCCATGATGGCTTTCATGGTGACGTAGAGCGTGCTCTGGCGTTGTTTTATGGCGTCGATGAACCAGTTGGCCGCATCGATCTTGTTTTTGATGAAGGTGACGGCCTCGCGTTTCTCGGGACTGTCCTTTCCTGCCGAGTATTCCTTGAGCATCTCGAGGAAGTCGTGGCTCACATGCAGCTCCGGAGTGTTACGGTTGTTGAGCATCAGCTCGAGTTCGCCACCGTTGTTGATGACGGTGAAATCGGGGATGATGTAGTTGTTGTTCTGACTCACGGAGCCTGTCGAGCCGCCTGGCTTGGGGTTGAGCGACAGTATGATATCGAGCGCGCGTTTGAATGCCTCGTCCGACATGCCGCTGCGCGACACTATCTTATCGTAGTGTTTCTTGGTGAACTCGTCGAAATGGTTCTCGATGACGTTGATGGCGTTGTCGCAATCTTCACTAGGCTCCTCCTCGTTGTGTCGGCGAAGCTGAATCAACAGGCATTCTTGGAGGTTTGTGGCGCCGACGCCTGCCGGGTCGAAGTCTTGGATTATCGCCAAGACCTCACGGATTTCGTCTTCTGTGGCGTCGATGTTCTGCGTGAACAGCAGGTCGTCGGCGATGCCTGTTATCGGTCTTGAAAGATAGCCTGCATCGTCGAGAGTGCCAATGATGTAAGCACCGATCTTGTATTTCTTCTCGTCGAGTTTGCGGAATCCGAGCTGTTCCATGAGCGAGTCCTGGAACGTGGCCTCGTTGGTGATAGGCGCCTCGTAGTGTTTGTCGTCGGGACTGCTATTGTTTACTGAGTATTTGTACGCTGCGTCATCCTCGTCGTCGTCCTTCAGGTAGTCGTCGAAGTCGTCGAGCGGGTCGTAATGGTCGTCGTCGCCTTGGTTATCCTCGAAGGTGTCGACGTTATCGTTTTCATCGAGGCTCTCGCCGTTGATGTCGTCGTATTCGTCGTGGTTTTCGCCCTCTTCGAGGGCAGGGTTTTGCATGATCTCCTCTTTGATGCGTGTGCTGAGCTCCATCGTCGGAATCTGCAGCAGTTTCATGATGAGAATCTGCTGTGGCGACAGCTTCTGAAGCAGCTTTTGCGTCTGAGTAAGTCTCTGCGAGCCCATTTTTTATTAGTACAAGCAGTTCTTAGGTGTACGTGGGAACGGGATGACGTCGCGGATGTTGCTCATGCCGGTGACGAAGAGCAGCAGGCGTTCGAAGCCGAGGCCGTAGCCAGAGTGAGGCACTGAGCCGAAGCGGCGTGAGTCGAGGTACCAGTCCATCGATTCCTTAGGAATACCTACTTCTTCCATACGTTTGAGCAGCTTGTTCATGTCGGTCTCGCGTTCTGAGCCGCCGATGATCTCGCCGATGCCTGGGAACAAAACATCCATGGCGCGGACGGTCTTGCCATCATCGTTCTGTTTCATATAGAAAGCCTTGATCTCCATCGGGTAGTCGGTGAGGATGACAGGCTTCTTGAAGTGTTTCTCAACGAGATAACGCTCGTGTTCTGACTGCAGGTCGACGCCCCATCCTGTGATAGGATACTGGAACTTGCCTTTCTTGTTGTAGTTGCAGTTACGGAGGATATCGATGGCCTCGGTATATGTAAGGACCTGGAACGGATGCTCGAGAACGAAATGCAACTTCTCGATGAGTTCCATCGATTTCTCTTCTTCTTTCTTGTTCTTTTCTTCTTCCTGGAGACGTTTGCTGAGGAAGAGGAGGTCGTCCATGCAGTTATCTAAAGCATATTGAATCAAATACTTAAGCATCTCTTCGGCGAGCTCCATGTTGTCGTGGATGTCGTAGAATGCCATCTCAGGCTCGATCATCCAGAACTCGGCGAGGTGACGTGTGGTATTTGAGTTCTCGGCACGGAAAGTAGGACCGAAAGTATATATCTTCGAAAGTGCTGTCGCTGCGAGTTCACCTTCAAGCTGTCCTGACACTGTGAGGTTTGTCGACTTTCCGAAGAAATCCTGGCTATAGTCGATCTTGCCTTCTTCGGTCAACGGCAGGTTTTTGAGGTCGAGGGTTGTCACCTGGAACATCTCGCCGGCGCCTTCGGCATCGGAGGCTGTGATGAGCGGGGTGTGGATATTGTAGAAACCCTTGCTGTTGAAGAAGTTATGGATAGCAAACACCATCGCGTGGCGGATGCGGAACACTGCTCCGAAGGTGTTGGTGCGGAAACGCAGATGAGCTATGTCGCGCAGGAACTCGAGCGAGTGTTTCTTAGGCTGAAGCGGGTAGAAGTCAGGGTTTGCCGGACCTAACAGCTCGATGCTGCTCACTGCCAGCTCCACGTTCTGACCGCTGCCTGCCGACTTCACCAGCTTTCCGATGGCCGATACCGAGGCGCCGGCGTGCATAAGCGCGAGGCTTTCCTCAGGAATCTTCTCCAAATCGATGACCAGCTGAAGATTGTTGATGGTCGAGCCGTCGTTCAAAGCGATGAAGGCGACGTTTTTGCTGCCGCGTTTGTTGCGAACCCAGCCTTTCACATTTATCTCATTATCAAGCTCTTGCATTGCGAGAGCAGCTTTAATCTCTGTACGTTTCACGATTTTTACTCTTTAAAAATTTCAAACTACAAAATTACAAATTTTTGCTGAATTATCATATTTTATTTTTATATTTGCAAAAAAATATGAGATGAGCGCAAGCTTCGACATAAGAAAATGGTTTGAAAATCCTAAGGAATTGCTGGTCATCAGCGGTCCGTGCAGCGTTGAGAGTCGTGAGCAGCTTTTGGAGACTGCCAAGGGCTTGAGCGAGATCGACAGGGTGAAGGTGTTGCGTGGCGGCATCTGGAAGCCCCGCACACGTCCCGACGCCTTCGAAGGGATAGGCGAGAAGGGTCTCGAATGGATGCTGGAAGCCAAGCAACGCTACGGTTTCCTGACGATGACGGAAGTGGCTGTGCCTGAGCATGTTGAACTGGCGTTGAAGCATGGCATCGACATTCTCTGGATTGGCGCCCGCACGGTGGTGAACCCGTTTTCGATGCAGGAGCTGTCGGGATGTCTGAAAGGCGTTGATGTGCCGGTATTTGTAAAAAACCCGATAGTCCCTGATTTGAAACTGTGGCTTGGCGCGTTTGAACGTCTTGGCGGTGCAGGAGTTAAGTATCTTGGAGGCATTCACCGCGGATTTGTGTCGTACGACGAGACGCATTATCGTAATGCGCCGCTTTGGGAGATACCTATCGAGCTGCTACGTTTACGTCGCGATATCCCAGTGATTACTGATATCAGCCATATCTGCGGTTGCCGTGAGTTGCTTCAGGAAGTGGCACAGACGGCTCTCGACATGGGCACTATCGGATTCATGATAGAGACGCATAACGACCCTGAACATGCCTTGACCGATGCGAAGCAGCAGATTACGCCTGAAAGTCTGAAAAAAGCTTTCAACAGCTTGGTTTTCAGAAAAAGAAAAGTTGAAGGCGATGATGTGATTCTGAATAATCTCCGTAAGGAAATCGATGTGATTGACGACGAGTTGCTGAATCTCATAGCAAAGCGAATGAATATCTCAGAAAAGATCGGCGATTTCAAGAAAGAACACAAGGTGACGGTGCTTCAGATGGACCGCTGGAAGAGTGTTATGGAAGACCATATCAACAAAGGTGTGAATCTCGGCTTGAATGAGGAATCGGTAAAGGAGATTTTTGAAATAATTCATAAGGATTCTATCGAAAGACAGTTGTGAAAAGGCATGTCGCGATAATGTTTATCATGATTCTGATTGCTGTAAATAATAAAGTTACGGCGCAGGAGACATTCGTGACAGAAGGAGAGACGGTGGTTTACAAAGTGTGTCTTGACGAAAGCATTCAAAGCGGTACGGTGTCGGATGCATTGCAGAATCTGCCTGGAGTGCGAGTGGATGTTGATGGAAACATCACTATGAGAGGTGTGTCGAAAGTTGAGATTTTTATCAACGACCAGCCGGCGCATTTTAGCGAAGATGCCAGAAAAAACTACATACAGCAGACATCGGTGACTGATGTGAAAGAAATCAGAGTGATGGTTAACCCATCGGCACGTTACACCACCGAGAGCGACACCGGAGTCATCAATATCATAACAAAAAACGAGCAAAATGGTGGACAGTCGATGAACATCGGCTTGCAAGCCAATACATTGGCGGAATATTCCCCATGGCTATCATATAGTTACAACAAAGACAAATTGTCGCTGGTGACAAATGTGAAAGGCACTTATAATCATGATATAAGTCATTCCGATTCATATAGTTATAGCTACGCAGACGAAAGTCATGACGATACCCTGAACGTGTTCAAAAACCATGATCACAAAGATTTGAAAACGGTTGTGTTGAATCTGGATTTTCAATTGAATTATAAAATAGATGCTCACAACGACGTAACTTTTTATTTGACAGGAGAGCTGGAGAAACGCAATTCAGCGGTATATGATAGTACTTATCGCAAAGATGATAATGAGTATCAATATATTACGAATGCTAAATATGATTTTTTAGGTCTTGACGGTCGTATAGGCGTTGCTTATAAGCATCTTTTTAACGATAATGGGCATTCCATTGCTGCGAATTTCAATACGATATGGATGCCTGGCGAATCGACTAATATCTCGAAACGGCATTATAATGTTGGCGATGTCATCGACAGGACTACACGCGAGCAGAATATCTATTCCGATTTTCATTGGGATGCGAAAGTGGAATACACATTACCTTATTCGAAAAAAGGAGAGCTTTATGTGGCTCTGATGAAGACGCATCGTCCTGACGGCAACCGGCTGCTTTTTGATTCGCTGGTAGGGGATGGATATGAGCGTGATACTTTGAGAACTGAGATTCGCAACTATTACACTGATAAAAATGAGGTTTTGATCAATCTTCAGCATCGTTTCGGACGTTTCACAGTCAAACCGGGTGTCGACTTCGATTATACTGTGATGTCGGGCAAGTTTCCTGAAGAGCATCAATACAATTTCTCGAAGGATTTCTTTACCGTCCATCCATCGATTTTTATAACGTATAGCACTGACAATCAGCATAATTTCAGTATCGGATATACTCATAAGACGAACTATCCGTACGTGAGGAAATTCTCGCCGAGGATTCTTTATCAAGAAGATTCGTTTGATGTCGGAAATCCTGATCTGAAGCCAGCTTCGACGCATGTCTTCAAAGCCGAATGGACAAAATATTGGAAGAAGTTCGGTTCGGTCGGCATCAATGCATATTACAAAGGATCATCAAACTACATCAACGATGTGCAGTTCTCGGCTTACAACCCGATTTATGGACGTTATGTCACGTACAATATGCCTGTAAATCTTGGCGGATACAATGATGCCGGCGGCGAATTCAATATCACTTACCGTCCAATGGCCATGCTCAACGTGAGGTTTTATGCTAACTTGTATAACTCACATCTTGAATACCCGCTTTCACAGGATGAGATTTACAAAAACGACATGTTTTGCTATAATCTCACGATGAATGTGTGGACGAAACTTTGGCATAGGCTGGAACTTTATGCCTCAACGTATTATAACTCGAAGACGCAGGCTTTGTACAAATATACGCAAACACCTTATGGTATCGACTGTGGTGCGAGGATGGACTTCTTTAAAAATCGTATATCGCTGTTAATTGATGTGAATGATTTGTTTGATTGGAACAAAACCGACAACTCTATAAGTCAACCGACCTATGAGTATTATTCGACCGAGAAGAAGAGAAGCCGTTTTGTTAGCATGGAGATTATTTTTAAGATCATATAAATTTAACGATATGACAAAAAAACTATTAACTTTTTTAATCTTTTTGATGAGCTTTAGCACACTTTTTGCCCAACAGAGGGTGATTGTGGTTATGGCTGAGAAGTATGACGACGCACATTTGTCGGTGAAGACACGCAACATGACAAAAGCTCAGCGAAGTGATTTTGATATAAATGTGAGAAAAGCGTTTTGTCAGGCGTCACAGCAGGAAGTCATTGATTTTCTTAATGGTTTTAAAGATGAAAATGCGGTAAATGAAATAATACAGTTTTGGACTTTCAATGGTTTCAGCTGTGTCGTTTCAGAAGAAATAATAGCGCAACTTGCTGAACGTCAGGATGTTGCATGCATTTATCGTGATGATAGGCGTAAAATGGTGCCCGATTTTGTTGAGACAAATGCTATAGGTACAAGAGACATCGCATGGCATGTCGGCAAGGTGAATGCGCCTCAGGTGTGGAGTTACAACGGCTCGACCGGATATAACGGCAATGGCGTGGTTGTCGCCGTCGTTGATTCGGGAGTCGATTACAACCATATCGACATTGCGGGCAGCATGTGGAATGGAGGAAGCGACTTCCCTTATCATGGCTACGATTTTGTCAATAACGACAACAACCCGATGGATGAATACTGCCACGGCACGCATGTGGCTGGAATCATAGCCGGACAGGGCAACGCGGGCACTCAGACGGGCATCGCTCCCGGAGCTAAGATTATGGCTGTCAGGGTGTTAGACGATACAGGTTATGGTACCGACACTCAGCTAATCTCGGGCGTTGAGTTTGCTGTGGAGCACGGTGCCGACATCATCAATTTGTCGCTTGGCGACCCCGATATTGGTCCGTCGATGGTGTATCGCGACATTTTTGTGACTGTTCAGCAGTCCGGTGTGGTTGCCTCGGTGGCAGCCGGTAACGTCGGTGACACGCAATACAGCTATCCGATTCCGAATAATGTCGAATGTCCGGGCAACTGTCCGCCGCCATGGCTGCATCCCGATCAGGTGAACCTTATTTCTGGTGGCACTTCAGCTGTTATCTGCGTAGGTGCGACCGATTCCAACGACTCACATTGCGGTTTTTCTTCGGTGGGTCCAGTGAACTGGCCCGACTATCCGTATCAAAACGGCGACGCCTCGCAGCCCGGACTGATACGTCCCGACATCTCGGCACCAGGCGCCAACGTCACCTCGCTGAACTACCAGACAGGCACAGGCTACGTGGCATACGATGGCACTTCTATGGCAACTCCTTGTGTATCAGGTGTCTTAGCCCTCTTACTCGAGGCGTCGCCGTCGTTGTCGCCCGCTGAGCTCGACTCCATCATCGAGCTGACGGCTGCCAATGTTGGCAATACCAAGAAAAACAACATCACTGGCTCTGGTCGTATCGACGCGCTGGCCGCCGTCAACGCTGTCTTCCATCATGGCCCGACCAACCTGACTGCCGCCTTGACTGGCGATTACGTCGACCTTAACTGGACGGCGGCCGCAAATGCCACGTCGTATAGCGTTTATCGCGACGGAATTGTCGTTGCAAATAATTTAACATCAACGAATTACACCGACCGTCTGGAATATGCTGGGAAATATACATATTATGTGAAGGCGCAGCTGAACAATGGCATGGCGACCTTGCCTTCGAACTATGTAGTGGTAGATAAGATGCTCGAAATTCAGATAGTGGTATCTGATGAGACGAAGGTTTATTTGAGTTGGCACATGCCTGCAGGCATATATGATGGTTTTGAATCTGGTGATTTATCATCAAACATGTGGATTAACGACGGCACTAACCCTTGGGAGGTGACAACAGTCACGCCTAACAGCGGTACATTTTGTGTGAGGTCGACCAACAAAACGATGTTCTCGACAAGTAAGATTTCGCTGGCTGTGAATGTTGCAACTACTTGTGTAGTAAGCTATTACGCAAAAATAAGCTGCTTCCCGTTGAACGGCGGTGGCTTCTTCATCGACAATGTGCAGTATGGTCAGACCATCAAAGACGAGGTGCCTTGGACTAAGTATTCGGTGGCATTGAGTCCGGGCAACCATCTGCTTGAGTGGAAATACGGCAACCAGCTCACTGAGGGCGACTATGAGAACGCCTTTTATATCGACGACATCACTGTAGGAAATACCTACGACGTTTATCGCTCCAACTGTGATGGTACTGGCATGACTCTGATAGCAGATGATATCATGACTCCGTATTCTGTTGATAATGCTTGGGTTACGCTGCCAATAGGACTATATAAATATGGCGTATGTATTAATAACGACAGCAACATTTATTGGTCGATATGCATAGATAAGGATTATCAGGGTGTAGGTGAAAATGTTGTGGCCGATGTGATGGTTTACCCGAATCCGGCAAAGGATATTATCGTCGTTGTGACAAATGATTCATCCGTACAACGCGTTGATTTGTATGACGTTACAGGTCAAAAGGTGATATCCTCGACCGAAACGGAAATCAATGTTTCGGAATTGGAATCGGGGATTTATTTCGTCAATATTTTGACTGAAAAAGGTGCATTTACTAAGAAAGTGACAGTTGTGAGATAATCAGAAACGGTAGTAGAGGACGAATTCGAGCACGTCGTTGAAGGCACCGAAAAATCCGAAACGATGGGTGCCGTAATTGCTGAAGTTGCCCGCGTAAGCTGAGTTTATCGAGGTTATTACGCGGGTTCCTAATTGGAGTTTTTTACCGTCGAGGTTTATTTTAACACCAAGTATTCCATTGAGACACAATCCTTTCCATCGACTTGAAGGCTCGTTTCCGCCGAGGGTTCTCTGGTTGGTTTTAACAAGTACATCGACGCTGGCACCGGCTTCAAATGCTATCCAGTCGAGATTGCGTCCGTTGATGTTTAGAAAACCGAGGTTTGCCGAAGCGACGAGCGGAAGTTCCACATACTCAAGGTGAATCTTGAATTGATACGGGTCTTCGGCACTTGATTTCGCACCTTTTTGGATATACTTGATTTCAAATTGAGTTTCGAAGATATCTGAAAGTTCCAATCCGACGAAGAAACCGCCTGTGAAACCTATCTTGTGGAAGCCGTTGTTATGGTCGCCGTCAATCTGGGAAGTGGTGCCGCCTATAGCGAAGCCGCCGTAGAAGGGTTGAGAGCTGGCAGAGCTACAAACAAAGAGTAGAACCAAGATTGCAAGTAGGGACGTGGCGCGCCGCGTCCTTACATTTATTTCATTTTTCATATTTCACGTTTTACACAATAATACAATAAACTCTTTAACGCCTCTTTTGCCTCGCAATCGGGGGCGTTATTCAGTTGATTTTCAGCCTGTTGGATGAAAAATTTCATTTTTTCTTCACAATATTGCAAGCTGTTTTTTTCGTTGGCTTGTCGGATGATGCAGTCGACGGTGCGGCGGCGTTTTCTGCTGAGGCGTATCCTGTTGATTATCAATGTTCTTTCGATGGCGGAGCTTTCTTTAAGAAGATGTATGAGCGGCAGCGTCATCTTATGCTCGCGGATGTCGTTGCCGTAGCCTTTTCCCGAATGGTTATCTGGTTGATAATCAAAGATATCGTCGCGAATCTGAAAAGCAGTTCCCGCATTGATGCCGAACTGTCGCATATTTTGCACCTGTTCGGGTGTCGCGCCTGCCGAAACGGCTCCGATGGCGCAGCAAGAAGCGATCATTGAAGCGGTTTTTTTCTCGATAATCTTATAATAATCCTCTTCGGAGATATCGAAATTTTTAGCTTTCTCAAGTTGGAAAATCTCGCCTTCGCTCATATTTTTCACCGTCTCCGAAATCATGTCAAGCATCTGATAGTCACGGTTTTCGAGAGCAATCATCATGCCTTTCGAAAGAAGGTAATCACCTGCCAAGACTGCGATTTTGTTTTTATACATCGCGTTGATGGAGGCAAAACCGCGGCGTTCGGAAGCGTCATCGACCACATCGTCGTGAATCAGAGTGGCAGAATGCAATAATTCGATAAAAGTTGCGGCACGATAAGTGCTGTCTGTGACCTCGCCGAAGCATTTCGCCGAAAGGAAAACGAAGAGCGGACGCAGCTGTTTCCCCTTGTGTTTCAAGGTGTAACGACCGATTTTATCCAACAAAGAATTGTCGGAGTGCAACGCATCCTGATAAAAATCCTCAAAATGCCTAAGCTCGTCGGAAACCGCTGATTTTATGTCGTCGAGATCCATCATTTCTTAATTAAAGTGCAAAATTAATTAAAAATTTTGTTATTTGAATAAAAAGTTATAATTTTGAAGTTTGAAATAAAAGGCAGAATTATTTTTAAAAATTTTATAAGTAATTGAATATCAACTAAATACATTTTAACATGAAGAAAGACACAAAGGTTTTTAACCTTATCCGTAAAGAAAAAGAGCGTCAGATGCACGGCATCGAGCTTATCGCTTCTGAAAATTTCGTCAGCGACCAGGTGTTAAAGGCCATGGGTTCGGTGATGACAAACAAATACGCAGAAGGTTATCCGGGCAAGCGTTACTACGGCGGTTGCCAGATCGTTGACCAGACCGAGCAGATTGCCATCGACCGCGCTGGTGAACTCTTCCAGGCAAAATTCGTCAACGTGCAGCCGCACTCAGGCGCACAGGCCAACATGGCAGTGCTTCTCGCATGCTTGAAGCCAGGTGACACCTTCATGGGCCTCGACCTCTCGCACGGCGGACACCTCTCACACGGTTCACCGGTCAACTCATCAGGTATCCTCTACAACCCAGTGGCATACGAAGTGAATAAGGAAACCGGTATGGTCGACTACGACGACATGGAGAAGAAAGTCGCTCAGTACAAGCCGAAACTCATCATCGCTGGTGCTTCAGCATATTCACGTGACTGGGACTATGCTCGTATGCGTAAGGCAGCTGACTCAGTCGGCGCTATCCTGATGGCTGACATCTCACACCCGGCAGGTCTCATCGCCCGCGGCATCCTCAACGACCCGTTGGAGTACTGCCATATCGTGACAACAACCACACACAAGACCCTCCGTGGACCACGTGGCGGTATGATTATGATGCGTGAAGACTTCCCGAATCCTTGGGGCCTCACAACACCTAAGGGTGAAGTGAAGATGATGTCGGCATTGCTCAACAGCGCAGTGTTCCCAGGCGTCCAGGGCGGACCACTCGAGCACGTCATCGCATCAAAGGCAGTCGCTTTCGGCGAGGCATTGACAGACGAATACTTCGAGTACATCCTTCAGGTGAAGAAGAATGCAGCTGCAATGGCAAAGGCATTCAGCGACAGAGGTTACAACATCATCAGCGGTGGCACAGACAACCACTTGATGCTTATCGACCTCCGTTCGAAGTTCCCGGAGATCACAGGTAAGATGGTTGAGAACACCCTCGTTCAGGCTGACATCACAGTCAACAAGAACATGGTGCCGTTCGACAGCCGTTCACCATTCCAGACCTCAGGTCTGCGCGTCGGTACTCCAGCTATCACAACACGTGGTTTGAAGGAAGACATGATGGAGCCAATCGTTGACTTGATCGACGACGTCATCAGCCACATCGACGACACCAAGAAGCTCGAGGCAGTGAAGGCTAAAGTGAACGAGATGATGGCCGACAGACCATTGTTCGCTTGGTAAACAGAATTCGTTATAAAAAAAGGCGGGCCGAAACCCGCCTTTTTTTATAATGAAATCACCTCATCCATTTTAATGTCATTCGGCTCGGTTGGTACCTCATCGACTAATTGGAAATCGAAACAGATTCCTATTCGCTTTATGCTCAGATGTTTACATAAAAATCGGTCGTAGTATCCGCGGCCTCGTCCGATGCGGTTGCCTTTTCGGTCGAAGGCGACACCTGGCACCACTATGAGGTCGTAATCGCCAGTGTATGGCTCGTTTTGAGGTTCCAAAATGTTGAAATCGCCCACGGCAAAGCCAGTGTTTTCGGCAAGTTCAACGGGAATAATGTCATCGCCGACAACGGTCGGAAGGATGATTTTCTTTTTATGGCGCCATTTCTCGAGGAAGGCTTGAGTTTGCACTTCATCGGGTAAAGCGCTGTAAATCATTACGATACGCGCTTTTTGGAAATCGGGATGCTGTTCCAGTTTCGATAAAATAACCTCCGACTGCTCAAGAAGCTGCTCTTTGGTGTGCTGTTTCTTGAGAAGTTTGATGAGTGCTCGTAATTCTTTCTTGTCCATTATTTGAACCACTTCGTGAGATTTCCTCTCAGAAGAAGGTAATAAACTGCGATTCCGATCCAGCTTGTGATGACCACCAAAATGCTGATGAGGATTTTTGTGAGGACATTGATTGGCTGACTGAGGATTTCTAAAACCGCCAAAACTCCAAGGATAACACCTACTACGTAAATAATTGTTGCTACCATAATTCTAAAAATTTTTGCAAAATTACGAAAAAATATCTATCTTTGCAAAAAATGAATTGCTATGAAAAAATTATTGATTGTCATTCTGGTTTTAGCCGTCTTGGCTTTATTCATGAAAGTAACCGTTCCGCAACCTGAAAAGCATCGTGAGGCAGCTCAGAAGAAGCTGAATGAGCTGGTCGGTCAGAAGCTGTCGAGTTTAGAAGGAATACAGGGTATCGTCGAAGGTGACGACTTCGATGTCAAGGCTTGGTTTAATGTGGCATTAGACCAACTCGAGGTGAAGGATTACTTCGTTTGTAATGTCGGTGAAATCACTTACGAAGGCGACACATACCCGCTTACAGTCGGCGTTTTCAATAAGGTTTTCGTCTTGACCGACTACAAGGACGAGATTCAGAAAGCCGGCAAGAAGGTCGAGGAATACAAGAAAAAGCTAGAATAGATTTATTCACTCATCGTTGCATCCCAGAATTTTTCAGCATCGGTGGTGACAATATAGCCTTCGTCGATGCCGTATGGCGTGTATCCTGAAGGAATCAGGTTGACATAGCTATTGCGGTCGATGCCTTCCACTTTGTAATCTTCCTGATAATATGACAGAGTTCCCCAGCAGGAGAACCAATAAGTGTTTTTCGCCATATAGGCGTAATAATCTTTATCTTTTTGAGCCTTTCCGAAAGCAGGATATATCAGCATTTTCTCGCCTGAGATGTAATGTTCGCGCATTTCTTGGAGTGAAAGTGGTGTGCCGTTTTTATCCGTGACATAATGTCCGCCCATATCGGTGTCGACCATAGCCCATTTGTTGAGTTCAGGCAGCCACACCTCGTTGACGACGTGGCAATCCGGGTCGTCTTTATCTTCAGACATGCAGGTGATATATCTTGCTTTGATATCTGCCGAAAGGAATAATTCGAACGCGAAAATGCTATGCAGGCGGCAGTTGAAAGCCGGCTCGACCTCTTTTATATACTCCCATAATCCGATGGCGTTCACATCTTTAGGCCATTTTCTTTGGTTGGCGTGAGGGATGTTTGAAGAGACAAACTTGCCGATTGCGACGGTTTTCTCCCAAGTGGTGGCATTTTCAGGATAAAGAGTGTCAAGTTGGAAATAATCGCGAATTTCTTGTGCTCTCATTTCATTTTGAGCGATTTTCATTTCAAAGACATTGGTATCGGCGGCATATTCGCCAGATGTGCGCAGCAATTCGACACGTTTGTTGAGTAATCCATAGTTGTTTTTGTCGATATAGACATCGTATTTTGGTTCGATGATCCAAATAATAATACCGGCGATAACTGCAAGAATGCCAATGATGGCAAAGATGTTTCTGATAATGGAGTAAAATTTTTTCATGGTTAATTAACGTTATTTTCTTTCAGAACGCAAAAATAGAGATTTTGCTGCATACATTTGTAAAAAAAGTAGAGACGCCATATTATGACGTCTCTACGGTTTTCGTTTCAGGAAATTTTATTTCCCTTCACTCAGTTTCTTGTAGCCTTCGTAGCGGAGCTTAGCAAACTGCTCGGTCTTGGTGAACAATTCTTTTGCTTCCTCTGGGAAGGTCTTCAGCAGTGAGTTGTAACGGACTTCACCCATGATGAAGTTCTGGAACTTGCTCCAGTCAGGCTCTTTGCTGTCGAGGTGGAAACCGTTCTGACCTGCTTCTTCCTCAGCCGGGTTGAAGCGCCAGAGGTGCCAGTAACCGCAATCGACGGCGAGCTTCTCTTCCATCTGTGAGTGGCCCATACCAATCTTAATGCCGTGGTTGATACATGGAGCGTAGCAGATGACCAATGATGGTCCCGGATATGCTTCAGCTTCTTTGATTGCCTTGAAATACTGGGCTTGTGATGAACCCATTGCAACCTGTGCCACATAGACGTAGCCGTAGCTCTTGGCAATCATGCCGAGGTCTTTCTTACGAACCTTCTTACCTGATGCAGCGAACTTAGCGACAGCGCCGGCTGGTGTAGCCTTTGATGACTGACCGCCTGTGTTAGAGTAAACCTCAGTATCGAGGACGAGGACGTTGACGTCTTCGCCTGATGCCAAAACGTGGTCTAAGCCGCCGAATCCGATATCGTATGCCCAACCGTCACCACCGAAGATCCACTGTGACTTCTTCACGAGGTGATCTTTGAGGTCGAGGATCTGCATGCACTTGTCGCAGCCGCACTTCTCGCAACCGGCAACAATCTTGTCGGCCAACTCAGCTGTCTTGACGCCGTTCTCACGGTTGTCGATCCACTCCTGGAAGAGCTTCTTGAGGTCGTCGCTGCAGCACTTGCAGTTGGCGATAGCGTCTTTCATGATGAGCTCGATGCGGTCGCGGAGCTTACGTGTGGCTGTTGCCATACCGAGACCGAACTCAGCGTTGTCTTCGAACAATGAGTTAGCCCATGCCACGCCCTTGCCTGAACGGTTGTTCTTGCAGTAAGGTGTCGCAGGTGCTGAACCGCCGTAGATTGACGAGCAACCTGTTGCGTTGGCGACGAGCATTCTCTCACCGAAGAGCTGTGTGATGGTCTTGATATAAGGTGTCTCACCGCAGCCGGCGCAGGCGCCCGAGAACTCGAACAACGGCTGTGCGAACTGGCTGTTCTTGGTGTTGGCGTATTTGTCGATGAGGTTGTCTTTGTAGGTGACTTTCTTCTGACCGTACTCCCAGTTCTTGGCTTCGTCGAGTTGGCTCTCGAACGGTTTCATCACCAATGCTTTCTCCTTAGCAGGGCAGACGTCGGCGCAGTTGCCGCAGCCTGTGCAGTCTAACACTGAAACCTGCATTCTGAAGTGCATGCCTGCCAATTCCTTCGGCATCTTGACGTCGATGGCGTTCATGCCCTTTGGAGCTTTCTTCATCTCTGCATCTGTCATGACGACTGGGCGGATTGCTGCGTGAGGGCAGACCAAAGCGCACTGGTTGCACTGGATACAGTTGGCTGGGTTCCACTCAGGAACGACGGTGGCGACGCCACGTTTCTCGTAGGCTGTTGTACCTGCCGGGAATGTACCGTCGACGATGTCTTTGAATGCGCTCACTGGGAGGTCGTTACCGCACTGGGCGACCATCGGACGCATCACCTTGTTGATGAACTCAGGATCGTTGGCGTTGTGCTCAAACACGAAGTCGGTTGTGCAGTCGAGTTTTGCCCATTCGGCTGGGATTTCAACCTTTGTGATCTCACCGCCGCGATCGACAGCTGCATAGTTCATGTTGACGATGTCTTCACCCTTCTTACCGTAGCTCTTCACGATGAACTTCTTCATCTGCTGGACTGCGAGGTCGTAAGGGATAACGCCTGAAATCTTGAAGAATGCGCTCTGGAGGATGGTGTTGGTACGGTTGCCGAGGCCAATCTCGTTAGCGATCTTAGTAGCGTCGATGATGTACATGTTGATGTTGTTGAGAGCCAAGTATTTCTTCACATAGTCAGGAAGATGTTTCTTCGTCTCAGCAACGCTCCATGGTGAGTTGTAGAGGAATGTTCCGTTCTTCTTCAAGCCACGGAGGCAGTCGTATTTCTTAAGATATGACGGGACGTGCACTGCCACGAAGTCAGGTGTGCCGACGAGATAAGGAGCCAAGATTGGCTGGTCGCCGAAACGAAGGTGTGAGCAGGTGTAGCCGCCTGATTTCTTTGAGTCGTAGTCGAAGTAAGCCTGGCTGTACTTGTTGGTGTTGTCGCCGATGATCTTGATAGAGTTCTTGTTAGCGCCCACAGTACCGTCAGCGCCGAGGCCGTAGAACTTGGCTTCGAATGTGCCCTTTGGAAGGATAGAGATTTCCTTACCGACCTTGAGTGAACGGTGTGTCACGTCGTCGTTGATACCGACGGTGAACTGGTTCATTGGTTTTGCTGAAGCGAGGTTCTTGTAAACTGCCAAAATCTGAGCCGGTGTGGTGTCTTTTGATGACAAACCGTAGCGACCGCCGATGATGAGAGGCTTGCATTCTGCCGGGATATCTTTGCAATTTGCAAATGCTTCGACGACATCGAGGTACAGAGGATCACCGTTTGCACCCGGTTCTTTTGTACGGTCGAGGACGCAGATACGTTTCACAGTCTCAGGAAGGACAGCACCGAGGTACTTCACGCTGAATGGACGATAGAGGTGAACTGTCACGAGGCCGAGTTTCTTGCCTGCTTTGTTCTCCTTGTCGATGACGGTCTTGATGACGTCGTTGACTGAACCCATTGCGATGATGACGTCTGTTGCGTCTTTAGCGCCGTAGTATACGAATGGAGCATATTCACGACCAGTGATCTTGCTCAGCTGTTTCATATATTTTGCTACGATGTCAGGAAGAGCGTCGTAGTATTTGTTCTGCAACTCTCTCGTCTGGAAGTAGATGTCAGGGTTCTGTGCTGTACCGCGTGTAACAGGGTGCTCTGGGTTAAGAGCTCTGTCGCGATAAGCCTTCAAAGCCTTGTAGTTGACGAGCTTGCGGAGTTTCTCCATGTCGGCTGCTTCAACCTTCTGGATCTCGTGTGATGTGCGGAATCCGTCGAAGAAGTGCACGAACGGCACGCGGCCTTCGATTGCTGCGAGGTGTGCAACAGGGGCGAGGTCCATGATTTCCTGCACTGAGCTTGTTGCCAACATTGCGAAACCTGTCTGGCGGGCGCTCATCACGTCGGCGTGGTCGCCGAAGATTGACAATGCCTGTGCTGCGAGAGCACGTGCTGAGACGTGGAATACGCCTGGGAGCAACTCACCGGCGATTTTGTACATGTTAGGGATCATCAGCAACAAGCCCTGTGATGCTGTGTAGGTGGTGGTCAAAGCACCAGCCTGCAATGAGCCGTGCACTGCGCCTGCAGCACCAGCTTCTGACTGCATCTCAACGACTTTCACTGTGTCGCCGAAAATATTTTTCTGACCTTTTGCTGCCCATTCGTCGATATACTCTGCCATCGGTGATGACGGGGTGATAGGATAAATGGCGGCAACTTCGCTGAACATGTAGGCAACATGGGCCGCAGCCTGGTTACCGTCGCATGTCATAAACTTTTTTTCTGCCATATTTCTTTCTTATAGTTTAAGATTATTTCTCTTCGTGTTGGCAACCTTCATGCTGATGCTCGCAGCCTTCATGTTGATGCTGGCAACCTTCGTGGTTTCCTTCGCATTTGTGGCCTTCTTCGTGCTTGCAACCTTCGTGTTTGCACTCATGTTTGCCTTCGCACTTTCCTTCGCATTTCTTTTCACCTTCTTTGCAGCATTTGTGCTCGCCTTCTTTGCAGCATTCAGGTTTTGGCATATTGGCCTTCATTTCCTGCATTTTCTTTGCCATGTCGATCATTTCAGCTCTCTGGTTCTCGTCGAGGTTTTCCCAGTTGGCGAGGGCTTCGACCATCTTATCCATGCATTGGTGTTCGCACTCATGGTGTTTCTCGCACTGCTCTTTCTTATCTTTGCAGCACTCTTTCTGTTCGCAATTCTCTTTGTTTTCCTGTTTGTCGCAGCATGATGTCATCAAAAATGCTGCAAGACCTAATGTTAAAAATAACTTTTTCATTTTAGTATTTTTTTAATGTTAAACAATTTATTCCTTTATATCCAAAATATAAACCACCTCGTCGTCGCGCTTCATCAGGTGCTGCTCGCGGGCGACCTTCTCGAGTAGGGCAGTGTCGTTCTTCAAGGCGTTGAGCGTCTGCTCCTGCTTCTCGATTTCACGGTCGTAATACTCCACTTCCTTCTTCATTTTGCGCAGCTTGCGATAGCTTTTCCCTTGCTCGAAAATGTTGTATTGGTCAATAAAGACAATGAGAGCGGCGAATATCAACGTCGCAATGACATATTTGTTCGAAAACTTCTTTATAACGTCCTTAAAACTCATTGTCTAAATTTTTGCAAAGATACAAATTTTTCTCGTAAGATTTGAAGATATAAGATTTTTTTGTTATTTTTGCGAAAAATAAGAAAATTATCATGAAAAGACTAATTTTTGCTTTGATTTTGACGTCTGTCGGCCTTGCATTATATTCGCAAGACGATGAGTATCAAAAATATCTCGAATCGCAAAAAAAGCAATATCAGCAAAGCATCAATGCGTATCAAAAGGACATGCAGCAGAGAAGTCAGGAAATGCAGGACTTTATTGATAAGCAGAATGCCGAATTTGCCGATTTTATGGCCAAACAATGGGAACTGTTCAACGATTTTGCCAAAGATCAGGTCGAGATGAACAAGCCGAAGCCGACGCAAGTGCCTGTCGCTACTGTGAATAACGAAGAGAAACAGTTTTCTTCGAAAGAAATTCAATATACGAAAGAGGTTGAACTGCCGAAGGTGACGCATGCCACGGCGGTGACGATAGAGAAGGAGGAGGATAACAAATACGAGCAGCGTGTGAGCGTCGACGAGAAAGGCGTGAAAAACGTGCCGATGAGCGACATGGAGAGGTCGAAAAAACTTGCAATCGACAACAGCAACAACCTTTTGCTGAATTTCTACGGTCGTCAGGTGAATGTGCATTTTGACCCGAAACTGAGGATAAAAAGCGCCGGAATCGATGAAAAAAACGTGTCGGAATACTTCAAAAAAATTGCTAATTGCCAGAAAGAGACGCAGGCTTTGTGGGGCGAAATCAAGGGCGTTGTCGACCAGTTCGGACTCAACGAATGGGGCTATTTCTGTCTGCTCCGCACCCTGTCGGAGAAGGTGTTTTCGAACGTCAACGACCGTGTGATGTTCTGTTTTTACATGCTGCGTAACGAAGGCGGCTTCAAGACGCGTATCGGTCGCGGTAAAGACTCAGGCAACCTCACGCTTCTGATAGCTCTCGACAACAGCAAACAGGTGTATTCCTACACTTTCTTCCGCTTCGACGACGACTCGAAAGGCAACAAAGTGAAATATTACTGCGTGTATGGTGGCGGCAAGGCCAACGAGGCGGTTTATTCGTACAGCTTCAGCGAGCAAGATGCGGCGAAACGCCAGATGACGCTGGACTTCACAAAGAACCTCAATATGGGAGAGTGTAACGTGAACCGCGAGCTGAAGCTGACTAAGGATAAAAAGATAACGCTGCCTTACAACAAGTCGCACATAGCCTACCTCGACGACGTCCCGATGACGGTGTTCCCGATTTATTTCACCACGGCGCTACCTATCGAATCGCAGAAGGTGCTGCTCAACACCTTCGACCAGATGAAGAAAGACTACACCCCGACGCAGTTTATCGGGATGCTGCTGCATTTCGTGCAGACGGGCTTCGAATACAAGACCGACGAGGAGCAGTTCGGCTATGAGAAATATTTCTATCCCGAGGAGGTGATAGGATACCCTTACTGCGACTGTGAAGACCGGTCGGCGTTGTTCGCCTGGCTGGTGGAGCGCTACACCAACGCGAAGGTGATCGGACTGCAGTACGAAGGCCACGTCGCCACGGCAGTGTACTTCGGCGACAACGCCGACGTGAAAGGCGACGGATTCATGTACGGCGGCAAGAAATATTACGTTTGCGACCCGACATACATCAACGCGTCGATCGGAATGACGATGCCGCAGTACAAAGGAAAGACTCCGAAAGTTATAAAATTGAAAAAATAAATTGATAATTGACAATTGAAAATTGATAATTATTTTCGGTTCAAGTAGTTCAAGAGGTTTAAAAAGTTCAAGAGGTTATGAATCAACTGAATAACTGAACAACTGATAACAAAAAAAGCTATGAATAAGAAATTTTGGATAACGATTTTGATAATTGCATTGGTGGCGGGTGCCGCCGTGGCGTCATATTTCATTTGGTTTCACCACGACTACGTCGAGCCGGAAGTGCTTGAGCCGGAGGTGTTTCACGATGTGGAGTTCGATGAAGACCTCCTGATTGGGGTTTGGAAAGAAGACGAAGTGTATTATCGTTACAACGAAGACGGAACCGCAGTAACATGGGACCTTTCCGAAGACGTGATGGAAGACGAAGGTACACAACTGACATGGACGCTCGAGGGCGCTCTATTCACACATTATTACCAGATGGAAATCGGCGGAACAATTCCTAAAGTCTTCAATATGAAGGTTTTAGAATTAGATCTGATGGAATATAACGACGATTACGGTGTGAATCACACCTTTACGAAGGTTCAAGAACTTCAGCTTATTCAGTAAACCTCTTCATCACGACGTAAGCCTCGGGGATGCCAAGCTCTCCGGCCTTACTTAAGTCTTTGATAGCCTGTGACTTCTTGTTGAGATAAAGCTCTGTCAAGGCGCGGTTGTAATATGCCTCGCCGAGGCTCGGCTCGTATTTTATGGCCATGGTGTAGTCGTCGATGGCCTTCTGGAACTCCTGCATCTGCAGGTGGATGTTGCCCATGTTATACCACACATAAGGATTGCGTTTGTTTTTAGCCCAGACTGTCGTTATCGTCGTCAGCGACTGCTGATAATCGGGCTTCTCCTGGGTGGGAGTGAAGCTCTCGTTGGTGCGCTTTTGCGTGATATATATGGTATTTTCGTAGTTTTTGTCGGTCACCACGAGTTCAGCTTTGGCATTCTGAACCACCGAAAGATTTATTCCTGCATAAACACCGAAAACCGGGTCGTCGAGCAGCTCGGTAAACAGATTTTCGCTTCGCTGATAGTTGAAAATCTCGAAGTTGTAAACGCCATTCAAGAATTTTTTAAGCGATGGATTATCAATACCTTCAATGATCGAATCGTTGAGGAACGACTTATGGTTTTCGTTAAATATATCGTTCACGATATAAATTATTTTGCCGCCTAGATTGGTGTTTTGCGACAGCTGGCTGAGTGTGGCGTCGATGTAATAGTTTTCGCTGTCGCTGATGTTGACGATAAACGAGCCTCGCGGCTTGATGTTGATGTCGGAGAACTGTATCAGGCTCTTCTGGCGGTTGCCGTCGACGAAGTCCGACTCGAAGCTGATGATTTTGTTGTAATCCATCTTCGAATACTGGGCGTAGAGCGAGTCGATGTTGGCTTTGTCTTCGTTCACGTAGGCCATGATCTGCTTGGCGTGCCACTGGTCTTGCTCCGCTCCGCGTATATCGTCCTTCTCGTATTTCACCACCGCCCGGTTTATCCACGCGTCGATGAAGTCGGGGAACAGCTCGATGACCTTGGTGAAATCGGCTTCGGCAGCGTCCCAGTCTTTCATTCTGTAGAAGAGAATGCCTCTGTTGAAGTATCCGTAGATGTTTTGCGGGTTGATTTCGATTACCTTATTATATAAAGCTAGGGCGAAGTCGTATTCCTCGAGCATCGAATAGATGATGGCGCGGTTGAAGTAGGTGAGGGCGTTACGTTGGTCGAGCTGGTTCACCTTTTCGTAGTCCTTCAACGCCGCGGTGGTGTCACCGAGGTTAAGGTATGCCACGGCTCTGTTGAAATAGATGAGCGGGTTGTCTTTGTCCATGCGCAACGCGGCGTTGAAGTCGTCCATCGCCGCCTGGTATTCCTCGCGTTCGAGTTCGATCATGCCACGTCTCGCAATCGCTTCAACGTTGAAGAAGTCGTTATACACCGCGCTGTTCATATCGCTGAGCGAGCCGTCGAGGTCGTTGAGGTAACGCTTCGCTATGCCTCGTGAGATATAGGCGTTGGCGTTGTCGGGGTTGATGATCAGCGCGGTGTCGAACTCTGCCACGGCATCGTGGTAGTTGTTCAAGTGCATGAGCGTCGAGCCCGACGCTATGTGCAGGTCCTCGCTGAACGGGTCGAGACTGATGGCATGCCGGAAGTCGGACATGGCATCGGCGTAGTTGGAGAGCCTGTCGTTGGCCACGCCACGGTAATGGTATGCCCTCACGTACAGCGGATGTATCTCCAAGGTGCGCGTAAAATCGTCGACGGCTCCGCTGTAGTCGCTCAAGCTGTATTTTGCTATTCCGCGAAGAAAATATGCCTCAAAGTCGTTGGGTTTTGCGATGATGGCGACGTTGAAATTCTTAATCGCCTCGGTGTAGTTTTCCTTCGAGAGCTCTATCTTACCCATCAGCACGTAATGCCTGTGGTTGATCTGCGCGCTCATCTCCGCCAGGGGAACGATGAGGAAAATCAATATGACGATAAGCTTTTTCAACTATTTCTGGTATTTCATGAAAGCCTCCATGATGGCTTCCTGATAGGTCTTCGACACGGTGATGTCCTTGATGCTGGTGGTGTCGAACTGAATGATAAACTCCGTCTGGTCTTTCTTCAGTGAAGTGACGTGGAGCAGGTTGATCATAAACGAGCGGTGGCAGCGCTGGATAGGCGTCTCGCGCAGGTCATCGGACAGCTTCTTGAGGTTGGTTCGCAGGAAGAAATCGACGATGCGGTCGTTGCTTATATATTTGATAATCACGTAGTTATCGGCCGCTTCGGCGTAGAGTATGTTTTCCACGTTGATTGAGAGACGGATCTCGCCTTTTTCATCTTTAAGATGCAGGATATTACTTTCGCCGCTTCTCTCGCCAAGTTCTTTAATTCTATTCTTAAGATATTGATTATCAAGGAAAAGAAGAGAGATAGTGTAGGGAATAAGCAGCATCCACACTGTGTTGGCCGTCGATTTTTTAAAGATGGCGAAGATGGCTTCCCAGAGTGTCATCTCGGGGTTGTCGTTGAGGAAGTTGTCGATGAATCCTACCTTATAAGCGATGAAAGTGTAGAATATCGACAATATCACGGCGTCGCTGACCATCCAGATGATGTAGTCGGGGAAGGTGATCTGTACTTTTTTCACCACGAGGTTCATGATGACGCGGCTCAGCGATACCAGCACCATGCCGATGAGCACCATGAGCGACGAGTACAGGAAATAGTTGGCGCTGTTGTTGTTGTGAATCCAGGTCTCCGAGTTGAAAGGCCTGAAGATGTTGATGAACACCAGAGAATAAACAGTGGTGAAGAGTATCATCCTCACCACGTTATTAGTTTCCAACAGGTAGCTTGGTAGCTCCTTGTTGCCAAAAATCTTAAGTTTATACTTCCGGGTATCCACTACTGAAGTTTGAATACGATAGGCAGAGTGTAAGCCACACGCACCGGGTTACCGCGCTGCTTGCCAGGTTTGAATTTAGGCAGGCTTTGCACTACGCGCACTGCTTCTTCGTCGCAGCCGCCGCCGATACCACGGAGCACTTTCACGTTGGAGATTGAGCCGTCTTTCTCGACGACGAATCCCACGAACACCTTACCCTGGATGTCGCTTTCACGAGCCATCATAGGGTATTTGAGGTTCTTCTGAACGTATTCAAGAAGCTTGGCCGGACCGCCAGGGAACTCAGGGTTCTCTTCCACAGAGAGGAACACTTCCTCTTCCTGGATATCTTCTTCTTCGATTTCAGGAGCTTCGTAGACGTAGTCTTCGATGATTTCGTCTTGGTCGACTTCAGCGTTGATATCGATATCTTCAACTTCGACGTCGTCTTCCACCACCTGGATCTGTGTCACCTGTGGCTTTGGAGTCTGAATCTCAGGCTTTGGCTGTTCCTGCTTGGTGATTTCAACCATCTCCTCTTCCATCACTTCAACCTGACGGGCGAAGGTGTCGAGGTTCTGCTTGTCGTAGCTTCTGTATTCAAACACACGCCAAACAACAAACAATGCGATGACCAATCCGACGAGAGTGAAAGTCAATTTCTTGCTGTCAAGATCCGCTTTTGGTGATTTTTTTATTTCCATGATTCTAAATTTTATTCTTATTCAAATAACGCTGCGAAGTTAGCAAAAATTATTGAATTATGTATTAATTTTTTATCATTTTTTTTCGAAAAATGATTTTAAAGACGAAAATGCCTAATACACAACCGATTACGTCGGCGAAAAAATCGTAGATACTGCCGCATCGTCCTTTAAAGACATACGCCTGAAGCACTTCCGTAAGGGCGCCGTACGATATCGCGATGAGCAATGTAACCCATTGAAGCTTAATGCGATATGATTTCCCGCTTTCGCAGAATTCTTTCCTGTAGCCGACTATCACCGAGAATGCGAAGCAGGCGAACATGACGCAATGCATGATTTTGTCAGGTCCGAGCCATTCCCAAAATGTCCTGACTTTAGGAAAATAAGACCCCGGCAGACCGCATAGTATCATGATGATGATACCGCATATCAAGCCGGGGTAGATATGTCTTGTCAGACGTTCCAATTATCCGATGAGGGCTTTGTAACCTTCTGCGTCGAGGAGGTTGTCCATCTCGGCTGCGTTGGTCACTTCGACTTTGATGATCCAGCCTTCGCCGTATGGGTCGCTGTTGACTTTCTCTGGAGCGTCGGCGAGTTCTTCGTTGAATTCGATGACTTTGCCGCCCACTGGCATGAACATCTCTGATGATGTCTTCACTGCCTCGATGGTGCCGAATGTCTCTTCAGCCTCGAGAGTCTCATCCAATGTGTCGACGTCGACGAAAACGATGTCGCCAAGTTCGTGTTGTGCATAGTCGGTGATACCGATGTAAGCATTGTCGCCTTCTAAACGGATCCACTCGTGATCCTTAGTGTACTTTAAGTTTGTAGGAATATTCATATTTTTTATTTAAAATTTAAAATTCAAAAATTCAAAAATTCAAAAATTCAAAATTGTATCGCAATAATTTACACCGCAAAAATACAATTTTATTTACATCAAAATTAATTATTCAAAAAATATTTTTTTATTGCGTCAAGCTGAAGCGTGCCGTGATACCCGCAAAGATGTTGGTTGTCTTGTAGGCATTGGCGATGAACGGGTTCGTCATGTCGTACTTGAAGAACACCTGCATGCCGAGACGCTGGCTGAAGTTGTAATCGCCTGTGAGATAGACGTTTATCTTGTTCTGGCCGGCCGAGATCTGGCTGTGGCGCTCGTCGATGCTGCGCAATGTCGTGACATCTCTTCTGAATCCTAGGTCGAGCTTTAACTTGAGGTCGTTACTCACCTTCTTTGAGCCGCTGCCGTCGAACAACGACAGGCTGAAACCTAAGTCTTTGAAGGTGTATCCGCATCCGATGACAATCTCGCGACCGTTGACCTCGGTGATCTGGTTGTTGCTGAATCCCAGCGTTATCGTCCTCGACTTCTTGTATTCGATGGAAGGGGTGAGCGAGTTGTTGAAGCCCAGCGTGACACCGATAAGCGGCGCATACTGCTCGCTGAGCATCAGCTGCGACACGTCGTACTGCGGGATTCTCATGTTAGTGCCTGTAAACACTGCCATCTGCTCGTTGGCGTTATAGTTGACGTTGTTGGCCCAAGCCGAGACGCTGAAGGTCGATTTATATCCGTGGGTGAGCGTGATGGTCTTGAAGTATTTCTTCAATGCAGGAATCTTCGACAATCCCGTGAAGTTGACGGTCCAGTTAGGCAATGCCACTGTCCGGAAGAGGCTGAGCGACACCTTGCCGGGGCTCTTGCCGCTGTAGGCTGCAAGGAAGGAGTAGGTGAGCACCTCCTGCTGCGAAGATGTGTACCCGTAAGGATATATCTCGTGCGCCACATCGTCTTCGACATAAGGCGAGCCCAGGCCGATCCATGCCTTGTTCTGGTGAGCCAACCTGTCGGCGATCTCCTGACGGTAGTCGCAGAGGTTGTTGAAGAGCTTGTCTCCATTGACGAATGATGTTCCCGTCATCAGATATGAGATGCTGTAGTTGCCGCCTGTGGTAGGGGTGTAGAACTGGAACATTCCCATCATGTCGTAGCGGAAGTATTCCGAGAAGTTCTCGGCGTAGGTGCGTGTGCCCGAGACCTCGATCTTGAGGTCGGTGAACGGCTCGACAGATACCTTATAATTATACGTCTCGCTGAGTCGTTCGGTGTACGGCTGGTTGAAGGTCGAGTCGGTGGTGAGCCATCCCTTGTTGATGGCGTTGTTGAGCACGTTGTTGTTTTGTCCGATGACGAAGCCCAAGCCCGGCGACCATGCGTTGTCCATGCCGAACATATTAGGTTTGTTCATGAATCCTGGCAAGCCCACGCCTGTCGTCTTCGAATAGGTGAACGTCACCTTCTTGACACTGCAAAGTATGCGTAAGGTGTTGTCCAATATGGCTTTTCCGAGTGTCGACTCGGAGTCTCTCTTCTTTTCTTTCTTGGCGATGGTGTCGTTGGTCTTCTCCTTTTCCTTCTCACCGCCTCTGTTTCTACCGTTGTTGTTACGACGAGGCGACAGAACCTTCTTGAGGTATGCCGACCTGCTGTAAAGCTTTGTCAGATCGGCGGTGGCCGTAAACTGCAAGCTCTTGTCGTTCTCGATGGAGTTACCCAGTCGTGCCTGGGTGTAACGCGAGTTGGCTAACCAGCGGTAGTTGCCGGTGTAGACGACGGTCGATCCGAGCCAGTCGCAATACGGAAGCTTGTTGATAGGTATGGTGTAGTTCAGCTTCACCGACTGGTTGAAACGCGATATCGAGCCGAAGTTCATGATCTCGTTACGCACCGTGTCTCTATTTGCTTTCCACTCGTCACTGTTACGCTCCGGGTTTCCGGCCGGTTCGTAGATGTATGCCTGCGCCTGTGCAGTGTAGGTGAGGCTGAGGTTCTTGGTGATGTCGTAACGGAAGTCGTAGTTACGCGACCAGTCCCAGCTCTTCGCCACCGTCTCCTTCAGCAAAATGAGTCCCGACGACTTGTTACGCATCTTCTGCGTGTGAATCTGGCGGTACATCTCGGTGTTGAACGAGAAGCTCTTTGGCAGATAATAGAGGTTGAAGTCTTTGAATATCTGCATTAGTGGCGACGACGCCCATTTCTTTTGTGCGAATGGTGTCCAAGGCTTAGCGCCTGTGGTGTAGGTGTATCCTATGCCGCCGCGGTGTGTCTTCTGGCGGTTGTATTCCATGTCGGGCGTCGACTGCTCCTGGTTAGTGTAGGCGTACGAGGCGTTGAGGTTCTCCACATCCCAGAAGTGCGGTTTCTTAGCGCCGACGCGGTTTTTACGCAGGTTGGTGACGTTGAAGTTGGTCTGTCGCGTCACGTCGCGTGACAAGGCGTTGAGCGAGTCTCTGCCGTGCTTGTCGAGGTCCTGCAGCGAGCGTTTGAGCTTCACGTCAGGGTCGAGAGGGTTGTATTCCGGCGTGATGGTGGTGTTGTTATGGTCGAAGTGCACCGGCACCGTCATGCCGCTCTTCTCGGGTACCATAAACTTACCGAGGTCGAGGTCGGCCGACACGCTGTAGTAACGCTGTGCATTCATGTCGTTGTCGGTGATCTTGGTCTCGAGTGAGCCATAGCCTGCCGATTTATATGATCCGGCCACCGACACGCGGCCGAGATCGGCGAGATATGCCTCCACGCGTCCTGTCGCGGCGTAGCCGCCATTGCTGGTGAGGTCGGTCATACGCAGCTCGTTGACCCACAGTATGACGCTCTTGTCTTGCGGCACCTCACCGTCTTTCTTCGGGTTTCTTACGCCTATCATCATCGAGCGTACCTCGCTGATGGTAGGGTTACCGAGCACCTTGATGGTGTTCTTGCCGTCGGCTTCGGTGTAGAGTCTGTTAGGACGTATCTCGGTGTTGCCATTGGCCATGGCGGTGTTACGGTTTGACTTCACCTCCACGACTCTGTCGAAGTCGATGTCGAAGTTGTTCGACTCAGGCCAGATGCCGTATTCGTCGGTTATCGACGTGCCCCATGGCGTGATCTTCAGCGGCACCTCGTATTCGTAGTAGTTGTCGGTGAGGTCGGAGCCGAAGCGGACGAATGCCGTCACCTCGTTGTCGAGCACCGGGTTGCTGTCGTACATGCTCTCGGCGTGGACAAACATCTTGAGTTTCTTATAGAAACGGAAGTCGAACTCGGTGGTCTTATACACGCCGCGGGCGTCGCCGTCGACGAGGTTCTTCACCGAGAGCTGCAGTGCCTGCTCGTTCTGGCGCACCGTCGATGTGGCGCCGGTGTACACCTCCTGTTCGATGCCAGGCGGGATGCAGTAAGGCACCGGATAACGGCCGCTGTTCTCCTCCACGTTGACAGCCGACATCTCAAACACTGTGTGGTTGGTCTGGTCGCCAGGCTGGTATTCGCCTGGAGCCTGGATGGCGTTGGTATATGTGCGCCATTCGCCTCTCACGAGGTCGAGGGTGGCGAAACGCAACACGATGTCGTTCTTAAAGCCTTTGAGGAACATCCTCATGAAGCGGATGGAGCTGTAGCCTTCGATGTTACCCACCACGCGATTAGGCTCGCGCACAGGGATGCGGAACTGATACCATTTCACTCGCTTCGTCGTGCCGTTGGCGACCTGCACCACGGCCTCGCGGATGTCGGCGATGAAGTTCTGACCAGAGGCCTGCATCTTCATTGGGTCGAGCTCGATGACGTACTGATAGTAGTTCTCCGACTCGCTCAAGGTGTTGTCGTTATTGATGTCTTCCTGATCGGGGAGTGAGCTGTTGTTGGTGGTATAGTCTTCGGTGTATTCGGTCTCGGAAGGCGAGTTGCCTTCGTTGCCGTTGTAACGTTTATATCTTTCAAGGATGCTTGAATAAAGCGGGTCGTTATCAAGGTCGCTGCCGCGGAAATAATGATAGTTGTCTGACGACGGGTCGGCGCTGAGTTTTTCGTATGCCGTGGCGTTGAGCTTAGTCCTCATGACGTTGAGGAAGTCGGAGTGGAACGACTGCTCGTCGGCGTCGTTCAAGCCGTCGTAGCCGATATCCTGATACTGACGTGAGTTAGGATCGGTGTTGAAGGCGTTGACAAGAGCCTGCAGCGATGGCACGCGACCCCATACCGTGGTGTCGACGTTCTCAACCACTGCGGTGGTGGGCAAGCCGTGCTCGTAGGCCTTACGACCGTCGCGGAGGATGTCTTCCGACACGTCACCGAGGTTGAAATACAGCTGACCGACGTTGGTAGGGTCTTGTTCATCGCAGAACGGGTCCATCATCCAGAACTCGATATATTCCACGTTGGTGGAGTTGAAGTCCGACGACTCGATGGCGCGCATCACGCCGCCCCAGCGATCTTCAGGGTTGCTGAAGGAACCGTCTTCGTTGACGTTCTGCGTGTCGTAGTTGTAAGGACCACGATCTTTCGGGTAGTATGCGAGGTTGAGCACTGACATGTTGGTCGACGTTCCTGCCTGGATGTCGCGGTTAGGGTATATCTCGGTGAGAAGCACCTGACGCACGCGGTTGTCCGACAACTCGTTGTTGTTGATGTTAGGCGGAAGGAGGTTACCGTAACGGTCGTAGAACACCGACTGGTCGATGGTATACCATGCCAACTTGGCGCGGTTCTTGCCGTTTTCCAAGCCCACAGCAGCGCCTTCAGGGAAGAGGTTGCTCTGGTTTTGCGGCGTGCTGGCGAGATGCCAGAAGTTCCACTGATGCATGTCGATGGTCGACTTGGCTCCTTCGAAGTCGTCGATGTATGAGGTGCCCGTCTGGTCGGAGTTTTTGTTGATGCCCTGGATGAAACGTGCCACCTCAGCCGACACCATGATACGCGAGACAGCGTTGGTCTGGTACAGCGGCAGCTTGTCGAGCATGTCGGTAAGCCATTGTGACTCAGTCTGATAGTTGAGGTCGGCGCCGTAGATGGTGTTGGAGATAGGCTCGTCGCTGTAGTTCACCTTGGTGGTGTAGGCACGCTCGCTGAGGTGGAGTATCGTTCCACCGATGCGGAACGTCGGGTTGATCTCGTGTTCCACGCGTGCACCGAGGAAGGTCTTGCGTATTGTCGATAAGGCGGTGTTGTTCTCGAGCGACACGTTGATGGTTGTTCCCGAGTTAAGCAAGGCCTCGTTGAGAATCGTCACGCGGCCGAGGGTGTAGTCGACGGTATAGTCGACATTTTCCACAAGAGGAATACCGCCAGCAGTGACGCGGACAGAGCCCGGCTGCACGTTGAGCGCGTTGAGGTTGATTTCGCTGCCCGACGATGAGGTGTAGCGTCCTTCCAGACGATATTTGTTCTTGTCGGTATATTGCTGCGCCATAACTTTCGTCATGGTGTACAAGGAGTCGTAAGCGTATTTGTCGGCAAGATTCGGATAGTCGGCGAAGATCTTATCCCTGATCTGGCTTCCGAAAGGCTCCAGCACGGTGAAGTAGATACGTCCCGTCGCCGCGTTGATGGTACCACCGTTGGTCGAAGCGCCATTCACGAAGTCGAACATGCCATCACCGCCCTCGATAGGGTTGTTTTGGCTGTTCAAACGGTCCATGCCCATGAGGTTGAGCAACGAGTTCTCTCGGATGGCATCCGGCGCGTCGGCGAAGTAGCCTGTGGCCACGCCGTTGTCGTTACCGAGATAGAGGATGTTCATCGTGAAGTTGTTGGCCGACACCTGATAAGCACGGATGTTGTAGACGTTCTTCATCATGAGGTTCCACATCGGCATCTTGGTGTTGATGGTGGTACTCTTCAACATCTTGGTTACCAAAAGGTTAGGCTCCTGGATGCCTTGGTCGGAGAACTCACCGACCTGGAACACGCCTTCCTGTCCGATGACGGTGTATTGGTAGGCCACCGCCAGCGTCTGGTTGGAGTTGAGGTTGACGTTCAAGGTGATGAAGCCGAGCTTACGGTTGAGCGTGTATTCGTTGGAGGTAAGCTTACGTGCCTTCTGGATCTTTTCGAAGTCGCGACCCGAGATGTAACCCTGTCCGGTGAGGTAAGCCGTCACAGTGTTGAGGTTACGTATCTGCGTGGTGTCCATGTTCTGGACGAGGTCGTTGGATGAGTTGTCAGGATAAGGCTTCGCTCCGGCGTAGATGTTGGAATGCACCTTCTCGTGGTTGTATATCCACTCTTCTTTACCTTCACCTAAGTCGGTGAATGCCACTATGTTACGACAGTTCTCGTAGTTTGAGTTGGTGTTGGTCACCCACACCTCGACCTTGGTGATGTTGATGTCGGATGTCACCGTCGGCAGGGTGGCGAGGGCCGCCTCGTAGTTGTCGCGGAAATATTGGCTCAGGAAGAAGTGGCGGTTTTCTTCGTAGTCGATGGCTTCGAGCTCGAACTCCTGCGTAAGAGCGCCGCCGCTCACGGCTATGTTCTGCGTCTCACTCTCCTGGTAGGAGGCGATGGCTGTCACCGTGGTCTTTCCGAATTTTAATTTGGTTTTAAAACCGAAAAGTGATTGTGTACCAGTGATTAAGGTGCTCTGCAGAGGCATGCTTACGTTACCTGCCTCGATGAGTTGCAGGATGTCGTCTTCGTCGCCTTCGTATTTCAGGGTGAATTTATTTTCGAACGAGAACTGTGTCTTGGTGTTGTAGCTCATCTTAAACTGGATCTTTTCGCCGATCTTGGCCGATGCGCTGATCTGAATGTTCTCGTTGAAGTCGAAGTTGGTGGTTCGTTGCTGCGCCACGGTGAGCGAAGGGTCGCGGCGGCGCTGGTATTTGATGCCGAACGTCACGTCGGCCGAACCTTGTAGCTTGATGTCGATGGTGTTGCTGCCGAAGATCTTGTCGAACACCTTACCGCCGACGTAGATAGGAGGTATCAGGCTGTTGCCGTTGTTGTTGCCCATCGACGATTCGCGGCGTTCCTTCCAGTAGTCCTTCACGGCCTGCTTCTGGACGTAGTCGGAAAACTGGTCCTGTGTCATGATGTAAGGCTCGCGGTAGGTGAAGTCGCCGATTTTGCTGACGAAGACGTACTGTCCGGTGAGCGGGTCGTACTCGATGGTACGGGTGATGTTATCAGGATCCTTGAGCTGGATGCCCGACTGGTCGCCCATCCCGAACGGGTCGTCGCCAGTCTGAGCCTTAGCGGTGAAGCTGAGGCAGACAAGCGATATTGTTAAAATATATATTAACCTCCTGATAATCATTATTTTACAATTACAAAAGCCTTAGCGACTCCTTGATAAGATCCTCCACCGACGGGTTTTCCATCTGCTTGAGGAGCTTGTCGAGGGTCTTCTCGATACTCGATTTGTTGAAGCCTAAGACCATTAATGCTGATAACGCCTCATCTTTCAATGTATTGTATCCTGTGGGAGATTTTTCATCACCGCCCGCCTCGAGTTTACCGACTTTATCGTGAAGGTCGACGATGATACGTTGGGCGGTCTTGGCACCGATGCCTTTCACTCCCTGAATCATCCGGATATTGTTGGTGGCAATGGCATCAGTCGCCTCTTTCACTGTCATCGACGACAATATGAGGCGGGCGGTGTTGCATCCCACTCCCGACACCGTGATGAGCTGAAGGAAGAGCTCGCGCTCGGCTTCGGTGTAGAATCCGTACAAGGTATGCGCGTCTTCACGGATGGCAAGATGCACAAACAACTTCACGTGCTGCTGCTCGCCAATGGCCGTGAAAGTGTTCAACGAGATGTTTATCAAATACCCAATCCCTTGATTATCAAGCACTACGTAAGTAGGATTCTTCTCAACGACGGTTCCCGAAATGAAGCTATACATATCAAAAAATGTGTGTTACCTTTAAACTTGCAAAAATAATAAAAATTTTGATATGGGAATTAAGGATTTTTTTAATAAATTTGCAAGGTGATTTTCGTCACTCGAAAATTTTAAATCTTTAAATTTTGAATTTTAAATTAGAAAAAATATGAAATCAATCGTCATTCTCGCCGGCGGCGGCCCGGCACCAGGCATCAACACGGTGGTGAGCACTGTGGCAAAGACATTTTTAAGCGACGGTTTCCGCGTGATCGGTCTCCACGAAGGATATAAAAATCTGTTCAAACCGAACCCGAGGACTGTCGACATCGACTTCCTCTATGCCGACCAGATCATGAAGATGGGAGGCTCGGCACTGCAGATGAGCCGCTACAAACCGAAAGACGAGGAGTTTAACATTGATTTCTTTGTGAAAAACGATGTAAATTTGCTCGTGACAATCGGTGGCGACGATACCGCTTCGACAGCAAACCGCATCTCTAAGTTCTTGATGAAGAATAATGTACATGTTCAGAACATCCATGTGCCTAAGACCATCGACAACGACCTCCCGTTACCTGAAGGCAGCCCTACTTTCGGCTATTATTCGGCAAAAGAAGCTGGCGTGAAGATTTTGCAGACCGTTTACGAAGACGCGCGTACTAGCGGCAACTGGTTTGTGGTGTCGGCAATGGGTCGTGAGGCTGGTCACCTGGCATTCGGCATGGGCTATGCCTGCCATTACCCGATGATCATCATCCCGGAGATGTTCTACAAGACGGAGGTCACATTCGATAAGATTTTGCGACTCATCATCAGCTCGATGATTAAGCGTAAGATGCTGGGTATCAACTACGGTGTTGCAAGTGTTTCAGAGGGTGTTTTCCATTTCATGACTGATGAAGAAATTCAGAATTCAGGTGTAAACTTCACCTACGACGAGCATGGACATCCGGAACTCGGTAACGTTAGTAAGGCTCACATTTTCAATATGTTACTGCAACAGCGCTTGAAGCTTCTCGGCTTGAACATCAAGAGCCGTCCGGTGGAAGTCGGTTATGAGATACGTTGTGTAGATCCTTGCGCTTTCGATTTGCAATATTGCTCAATCCTTGGCTACGGCGTGAAGAAATTGTTCGACCAGGGCATCACTGGCGCCATGGTCACTGCCGACCCGAAAGGCCAGGTCAGTCCGCTGTATCTTAAAGATGTCGAGGACGAAAACGGCAAGGTGAAACCGCGTCTTGTGAACATGCAAGGCGAGAAGGCGAAACTGGTTTTCAACCACTGCATGCAGTACATCACGCCAGCCGACTACGAAGGAGCGAAGAAATTCGTCGAAAACCCAGCGGAATACGATTTCCGCAAAATCCTAAACTGGGCAGAGTAGTTTAGAGTAGGGGCGAAACATTTTTCGCCCCATTTTTTTATGATATCACCAATTGTAAGGTGCTGCGGCTGCGCTGTTCCACGAAGACCTGTTTCCCTTTGATGAATTCTTTTTCGATGCCGTTTTTGTAATGGCGGATGGTGAACAGCTGCAGGCCGTTGTTGTAGCGGATGATGAACGACTGCTCGAGGGCGGCGATGAGCTGTGTGAGCTTGCGCTCGTTTTCGTCGAAGCAGATGGAGAGGTTCAAGGCCGAGGTCTGAATCATGTTGGCGTGGATGTTCAACTCGTTGAGCATCGCGAAAAGGATGCCAAGGTTCTGCTCGTTCATGAAGGAATAGTCACGCGGCCTTATTGTCACAAGCGTCTGGTTGTCCTTCACGATGAACGACGGGATGTATTTGATAAACTCGTCGCTGCCATCGACGATGGTTGGCTCAAGCGAGGCATCAAGGAAACAGCGTACTTTCAATGGGATGTTCTTGTTTTGCAGAGGTTTTGTGGTCTTAGGGTGCAACACTGTGGCGCCGTAGAATGTCAACTCGGTGGCTTCGGAGTAGGAGAGATGTGGAATTTTCTCGGTGTGCTCGAAGCGTTTCGGGTCGGCGTTGCGCACCCCGTCGACGTCTTTCCAAACCGATAACTCGCTGGCATTCAAAAGGTTGGCGAAGATAGCGCCTGTGTAGTCGGAGCCCTCGCGACCAAGAGTCGTCGTCACCACCGGCTTCGTCGACGAGCCGATGAAACCTTGAGTGATATACATCGTGCCGTCGTGTTCTTCCTGCAGTTTCTGAATCCTCAGCCGGCTCTCGTCGAAATCGACATTCGCTGCACGGAAGGTATGGTCGGTGATGATATATTGTCTTGCGTCGAGTAGGCGGTTTTTGATGCCGCAGTCGTTGAGATAAGCCGAGATTATCGTCGTCGACAGCATCTCGCCGAAGCTGATAGTCTGGTCGTATTGGTAATCGTAGTCGTAACCGGTCTCCTGCAGGTTGAGATACAAATCCAAAAACAGGTTTGTAACTGCCTCAAACACAGGATGTTCGGCGTTTCCGTTGAAGAGGTCGATCATGATTTTCTCATGATAGCTCATGAGGTCTTTGAGGGCATCGATCGAGAGGTGGCCGTCGGCGTCGCGGAACTCCTTGAGGACCTTCTCGATGCCGTTGGTTGTCTTTCCCATGGCGCTGATGACAAGCATCAGGTCGCTACGGTCTTCATTCTCAAGGATTTGCTTGAGATTTCTCACGGCGTCGGCGTCTTTCACTGAGGCGCCACCGAACTTAAAAACTCTTTTAATCATGACGGCACTTTTCTAAAATAACGTCACAAAAATAGGAAAATTTTACAAAAACGTCAAGAAATCTTCGTAATTCTTTTGAAGAAGCGTTGGAGTGTCAAGGCCGTAAGGGCATTTCTTCTTGCATTGGCCGCAGTGGAGACAGCCCTTCACCTTCTCCATTTTAGCTTTGTATTCGTCGCCGAGGTAGACGCTCAACGGTGCGCGGCGCAGATAGAGGCTCATCCGGGCGCAGTCGGGGATATAGATACCGGCAGGGCATGGTAAGCAGTAGCCGCAGCCACGGCAGAAGTCGCCTGACAACTCTTCTTTGTCTTTGTTGACCTTCGTCCAGCGTTCTTCTGTCATCGCAGGCGGGTTGGTCTGGTATGATATAAACTCATCGAGCTCGCTCTCTTTCTGGATGCCCCAGATCGGCAGTACGTGCTCGTACTGGTTCAGAAATGCGTAGGCGGTGGCTGAATCGGTGATCAAACCGCCGGAGAGTGCCTTCATGCAGATGAATCCCATGTCGGCTTTTTTGCACATATCCACGATTTCCAAATCCTTATCCGATGCCAGATAAGAAAACGGAAACTGCATCGTTTCGTAAAGTCCTGATTCTATTGCCTCTTTCGCGATTTTCAGTCTGTGGTTTGTGATGCCGATATGACGAATCTTGCCTTGTTTTTTCGCTTCGAGCATCGCCTCGTAAAGTCCGGTACCGTCGCCGGGTTTCGGACAAAAAGCGAGGTTATGGAACTGATAAAGGTCGATATAGTCGGTTTTGAGCAGTCCTAAGCTCGTTTCGAGGTCTTTCCAGAAGTTTTCGGTTGTCGTGGCGCCTGTTTTCGTGGCAATGATGATCTTGTCGCGCATGCCTTGGAAGGCATATCCCATCTTCTCTTCGCTGTCGGTGTAAAACCGTGCGGTGTCGAAGTATGTGATGCCGTTGTCGTAGGCCTTCCTGAGCAGATGCGCCGCCTCGTCCCTCGTGATACGCTGTATCGGTAGCGCCCCGAAGCCGTTTTTGTTTACGGTGAAGCCCGTCTTGCCAAGGACAACCTTATCCATTTTTTAGAAAATGAATGCTAACAAAACATAAATCCAGTGTGCCGACACTCCTGCGACTAGTCCGCCTATGGTGTGGGCGCCGATGGCCTTAGGGATGAGCTCGCGGTGACCGAGTGAGTCGAGCATGGCGGTGTGAGTGCTGAGGAATCCGCTCCAGCACATGCCTATTGCCGTGCATACCGCGATGGCGTTGTTGTTGACGATGCCTTCGGCTATGAACTTTGGCAGCAGACCGAGAGCAGCGCCCACGGCACCCAGAGAGGTGATGGGGAACGCCACGAGTTCAGGGTTCTTGAAGCCGAAGAGCCAGTCGAAGATGAAGTCGATCTTTCCCGCGAGATAAGGCAGCACCGGCACGCCTTCGTAGGCCACGCCGCTGTACTGGCCGCCGACTGCCGGACCGAAGGTGAGCATCATCACTAAGGTCGAGATGATGAGCACGCCCGGAATGATGGCCAGTCCGATTGCCACGCCTTCCTTGCCGCCGTCGAGGATGGCGTCGAGGAAACGCATGAAAGCGTTGCCTTTCGACTTGAACGAGATCTGTTGCTCGTCGCCGCCTTCAGGCTCTTCTTCGACGTTCAGCTCAGGATATGCCTTGAGGGTGAAACGCTGCATCAGCCGTGTCGAGACGACGCTGCCAATGATGGCGCCAAGCAGTCCGACCAGGGCTCCTTTGAGGAAGCCGAGACCGAGCATGTAGAATATCACCACCAGTCCCATGCCGAATGCCGTGCCGAAGTTGGTCAGTGAGGCGAGCTGGTATTTCTTGAAATAATGCGAGAAATGCTTGTCTTTCGAGAGGGTGATGATAGCCGGGTTATCCGATAGGAATGTGAGGATTCCGCCGAGAGCAGCCACGCCTGGGAGGTTGTATATTGGCTTCATCAGAGGGCGAAGGATGTACTCGATGAGTCGCACCACGCCAAACTCCACCAGAAGCTTGCCGAGGGCTCCCGACACGACGCACACCGCCATTAGGAAGAAGACGGTCTCCAGAAGGAGATGGTACGAGGTCTGCATGATGGTGTTGAGCATGTTAGCCGTGCCCATCCTGGTGCCGAGGAATCCGAAAAAGAGAGCGAAGATGAGGAGAAAGATACCTGCCTCAAGACGTCTCTTACTTAAAAACTGCCAGTTTCTTATCTTCATAATGAAATGTTATTTGTCGATGAATTTCAGTCGCCATGTCAAGCCGATGTTGGCCTGATACGATATCTCGCCTTCCTTTGAGACGGTGAGCATTCCTTGGTTCACATTCGCATCCTGACGCACGTCGCTCACTGCGAAGAAGGCATGTACGCGGACGTCGTTTTTACCTTGCAGAGGCCAATATTCGATGCCGCCGCCGTAGAAAAGCACGTTGGTGCCCGGCATCACGAGCGGGTCGAGAACCTGAATGGCTTCCAAGGTGTAGTCCTGCGAGTCGTTGATGTCGGTGCCGCCTTTGACGAAGATATGCATCCTCTCACCCCAGAATTTTACTCCGATACGTCCGATGACTGTGATGTCCTTGCCAAAATAGTCTTTCTGGTTGCCATGAGCGCGGTTTTGGGCGTCGATATAACCCTCGATGGCGCCGAAGTCAAAGGCTGTTCCGAGTGCTATGAGGTTGAGGAAATCGCCTTTCTTCACCTCAAACATGTTGACCGAGCAAACAGGGGTGAAGTATTTGAAGTTGGCGCGCCAGAGGAAGCTGTAGTTGTAGAGACTGCCGTAGACGATGCTGTTGTCGAAAGGCGAGTTGCTGAACTGCAGTACGAAGGTGTTTTTACCGTTGTTTGTGGTGTATTCGAGGTTCGTTCCGAAGCGGAAACAGTTGATGTTATCCCAGAAACGCGAGTTAAAATAGATATCGATAGGGGCGAGATCGTATTCCAGACCGCCGATGGCCACAATCTCTTTACCTGCCGTCAGCGAGAGGTTTTTCGTGATACGCCATCCGAGATAGAGGTAGTCGGTGGCATCGAAAAACTGGGCCTGATTCTGTATGTTGTTGATTCTCTGACGATAAGCGTAGTAAACATTATCGGTTATGTCGCCAAAAAGTATGAAGTTGAGATACTTTCCGGTGAAACCCGATTTGAGCTGGCCTTCATCCGAAAAACAGTCGAAATCGGTACGGACTTCAAGACGTAACTTGTTGATACCGTAATCGTTTTCTTTCGTCAACTGAGCCGAGGCCGCTGTCGCGAGAAGGAATAAAATGATTGTAAAAATATATTTTCTCATGAGAAAAATTATCGAAATTCGCTGCAAAATTAAGAAATTTTTTCCTATCTTTGCATGTTGTTAAAAATAATAAAATTATGAACTTCAAATCTTACAATCATACCGAAGAGGAACTTCAGGCAAGAATTGCGCAAATCATTGAAAAACAAGGCAAAAGCAGCGACCGACGCGAGGCGTTGAAGACCATTTTCCAGAGCATCGACTTCACCACTCTTGAGGCGTTCGACAATGCCAAGAAGATTGAAGAATTTTGCGCCAAAGCCATTGATTTTCAGAAGAATAGCATGGGAATCTCGGTTCCTGCCATCTGCATCTACAGTCCGTTTGTGAAGCAGGCCAAGGGTTTGTTGAAAGGCAGCGGAATAAAGGTCGCTACGGTGGCTTGCTGCTTCCCTTCGGGACAGATGCCGTTCGATTTGAAGAAAAAAGAGGTGCAATATTGCGTTGAGCAGGGCGCCGACGAGGTCGATATGGTGATTTCACGCGGCACTTTCCTCGAAGGTAATTACGATGAAGTTTATAACGAAATTCAGGCCATCCGTGAAATCTGCAAATCACCAGTTCATCTGAAGGTTATTTTGGAGACAGGCGAACTGAAAACCGTCGAAAACATCCGCAAAGCCAGCGAGTTAGCTATCTTGGCGGGTGCAGATTTCATAAAGACTTCGACAGGAAAAATCGCTGTCAACGCAACGCCTATGGCGGCTCTCATCATGTGCGACACAATCAAAGAATACTTTGAGGCGACGGGCCAGATGGTTGGCTTCAAACCTGCAGGCGGTATGTCGACAATCGAAGATGCGCTCACCTATTATTATATCGTGAAAGACGTCCTCGGCGAGAAATGGCTCAACAAGAACTATTTCCGCGTCGGAACCAGTCGTTTAGCCGGCAAGGTGATGGAGGAACTGACTAAATAACGATCATTCGTTTCATTATTCCATCTATATTAATAAGGTAAATTCCCTTATTCAAATCCCTAACATCAATAATATTGGTGTTTTCAATAGTTTTTATCATTTTTCCTTCGAGGGAATAAATTGTAACCAATTGAGGGTCAGTATTTTCTATGAAAATAAAATCTGATGTCGGGTTAGGATAGATGCAAATATAGGAATTAGAAATTTCGGCAATTCCAGTGTTGTCGGAGGTCATGAACCAATGTGGACTGAACCCGACAAAACCGCCATCGGAATACTCTGCGCTCATGGAAAACATGTAGGCTGTATTTGGCTCGAGATTTTCGATGATGGCTTCCACATATCCTTCAGTGCCAATCTCGACCTCATGATAATCGGTGCCTGCTTCGTTGTCGTAGAAAAAGTAAGCCCTTGAGAATGAAGCGTTTCCGGGATGTAAATTGGCCGACAATGTGGCTGTATGCGATGTCACGTCTTTTGCTTCAAAAAGCATGAAGCCGGTGAGTGCGTGGATGGGGTAGCCGTTATTGGTGCCGTTGTCCATCACGAAAGCGTGCGAGCTCATGTCGATCTGGTTCTTAAACTGCTCGGTCTGCATCTCGGCTGATGTCATGCTGGTGCCGTAGTTGGTGGTTCCACCGCAGGTGTTGAGGTAGAAACAGTTGTTTACGTTGATAGATGTTTCGTCTTTTGTCGGGTTGATGGGGCTCACCATACCGAAGATGCCGCCTTTGGTGCCGGCGTTTACTGTTCCGACGTTGTAGCAACTTTGAACGCTCACGTTATTTTCCTGCAAAGTGGCGCCTACTATGCCTGCTGCCACGCTTAACATGAATGCGTTGCCTGTGATGGTGGCGGTGTTATAGCATTGGCTTATCGATGCATTGTCCATCGCTATTCCAACTATGCCGCCGGCTCCTGCAGCGCCAGTGAAACTTCCGTTGTTGGTCGCACTGATGCTTCCGTGGAATGAACATTCATCGATGCCTGCATTTTCGGCTGCGGCTGCTGCAATGCCACCCGCACCGCAATAAGAACCGCTGTTGCTCACGCTGATGGTGCCTGAGAAACTGCATTGATAAACAAATGCTTCGCCGGCGATAGCTCCAACGATGCCGCCCACTCCCGTACCAGTGGATATGATATTGCCATTGGTCACAGATAGATGCTTAATCACACCTGTCCTGTCTCCTGGTGGAGGTCCCTGTTCTCCGCCCAATCCGCAAAACAGGCCGCAGACATCAGCGCTCGTCTGAATCTTCAAGTGGTCGATGTTATGATACCAGCCATCGAAGATACCGGCAAAATAATAGCCGTTCATGTTCATGTTGACATTTCCGATAGGTGTCCAGTTGATGTTGTTGAGGTCCAAGTCGTCAGTCAACAGAAAATATGTGTATCTGAAGACCTCCATGCCTTGTGCCTGATAGCCTTCGTTGACTTTCTGGGCAAGATAAGCCAGATTTTCGGCCGTTTCGATGAGATACGGGTCGCTGCTCACGCCTGTGCCATGCGTCCAAGGTGAGGCGGTGCCGTCCCAGACATCTAACGCGAAAGCGTTGATTGTCAGTAAGATGGCAATAATTGTGGTAATAATTTTCTTCATATCTTAAATTTTAAATTTTGAATTTTAAATCTTAAATCTTAAATCACAGCATCATTTCATGTACTCGAAGCATGTCGTCGGCGAGATATTGGCCGTCGGGATGACCGTTGTGACCGGCTTCGCGGAACCAGGTGTAGGCCGTGTAGTCGTCCTTCGGCACACCCTCGCCACGCAGATAGCACATCCCCAACTCGTACATAGCGTCTTTGTTACCGGCTTTGGCAGCTTTTTCGTACCATTGCGCAGCAACTTCATAATGGTTTTTGAACTTGCCGCGGAAGGCTTTCTTGCCGCGCAGATACCAGCTGTAGACTTGCAATTTTGTCGGTTTCTCGTCGCTCATGTTACATCAGTTTTTTGTATCTGAACCTCTTAGGTTGTTGATTACCAAGACGTTTTATCTTATTCTCCTCGTATTCCGAATAGCTTCCTTCGAAGAAATAAACCTGAGAATCACCTTCGAATGCCAAGATGTGAGTTGCGATACGGTCGAGGAACCAGCGGTCGTGCGAGATGATGACGGCGCAGCCTGCGAAGTTCTCCAAACCTTCTTCCAAAGCACGTAAGGTGTTGACGTCGATGTCGTTAGTCGGCTCGTCGAGGAGAAGCACGTTGGCTTCCTGCTTCAACGTCAAGGCGAGATGCATGCGGTTTCTTTCTCCGCCAGAGAGCACGCCAGCTTTCTTTTGCTGAGCGTCGCCACCGAAGTTGAATCTCGAGACGTAGGCTCGCGAAGGCATGGTACGCTTGCCGAGCTGGATGAGCTCATTTCCGCCGGAAATCACCTCCCAGACGGTCTTTTCAGGGTCGATCTCGGCATGTTGTTGGTCGACATAGCCTATCTTCACGGTCTCACCGACCTCGAAGGTGCCCGAATCAGGCTTCTCGAGACCCATGATCATGCGGAAGAGGGTTGTTTTTCCTGCACCGTTAGGTCCGATGACGCCCACGATGCCAGCCGGAGGCAGGCTGAAGCTGAGGTTTTCGAACAGAACTTTGTCGCCGAAGGCTTTTGTAACGTTCTTAGCCTCAATGACTTTGTTGCCTAGACGGTCGCCGTTCGGGATGTATATCTCAAGTTTCTCTTCTTTCTCTTTCACGTCTTCGTTGAGCATCTTCTCGTACGACTCCAGACGTGCCTTGCCCTTGGCGTGACGAGCCTTCGGCGCCATGCGCACCCACTCGAGCTCACGTTCCAAAGTCTTGCGACGCTTGCTTTCGGTCTTTTCCTCCATCGCCATGCGCTGTGTCTTCTGGTCGAGCCACGACGAGTAGTTGCCTTTCCACGGGATGCCTTCGCCGCGGTCGAGTTCGAGGATCCAGCCTGCCACATGGTCGAGGAAGTAACGGTCGTGAGTCACAGCGATGACTGTGCCTTTGTATTGCTGCAGATGCTTTTCGAGCCATTCGATGGCCTCCGCATCGAGGTGGTTGGTTGGCTCGTCGAGGAGCAAAATATCAGGTTCCTGCAGAAGCAGACGAACCAAAGCTACGCGACGACGCTCACCTCCTGAGAGGTTCTTCACAGGAGTGTCGCCGTCGGGGCAGTTGAGTGCGTCCATGGCGCGCTCGAGCTTGCTGTCGAGGTTCCATCCGTCGTGCTGTTCAATGAGCTCGGTGAGTTCGCCTTGTCGTTCGATGAGTTTGTCGAAATCGGCGTCTGGTTCAGCGAACTTGTTGCTTATCTCTTCGTATTCCTTGAGCATATCCACGACTTCCTGCGCACCTTCTTCCACCACCTGGCGCACTGTCTTGCTGTCGTCGAGTGCAGGCTCCTGGTCGAGCATGCCCACGGAATATCCTGGTGAGAACACCACCTCGCCGTTATATGACTTCTCTTTGCCGGCGATGATACGCAGAAGCGTCGATTTTCCGGCGCCGTTCAGGCCGATGATGCCTATCTTCGCTCCATAGAAAAACGAGAGGTAAATATCTTTCAGAATCTGTCGTGACGGCGGGATGATTTTGCTCACTCCTACCATCGAGAAGATTATCTTTTTATCGTCAGTCTGTGCCATAATCACTTATTTTTATCCAAAACCTGATTCATCGCGTCTTCCATGATCTTTGTCGCTGCTCCCCAGTCGTAGACACGGTTCACGAAGTTATAGCCTTCCTCGGCGAGCTCCGCGGCCTTGTCGGGACGTTTCAGGAGGTACACGATATCGGCTGCGAGTTCCGAAGAGCTATTGTCGACAAGTATTTCCTTTCCGTTGACGGCGTGGAGCGAGCCGTTGGCAAGGGATGTCGTGATGCACGGGATCTTCATCGACATTGCCTCCAGGAGCTTGTTCTGCAGTCCCGTTCCGATGCGCATCGGGGCGATGAAGATGCGGCTCTGGGCGTATGCGTCGCGCATGTCGTCGATCCAGCCGCTAACTATGATATTCTCATCAGCCACCTTCTTGACGCGCGGGTCGGGCTGGGCGCCGGCGATGTAGAGCTTGGCATCGGGGAGGGTCTCCCACACCTTTGGCATGATCTCATAAGCCAGAAACTCCACCGCGTTGACGTTAGGCGCATAGCCCATGTTACCGGTAAACACGATGTCGTATTTCTTCTCTCTTTCCTGAGGTTTGTAATACTCATGATCGACGCCGTTAGGCACGATGAGTATCTTATTTCTCTGCGGATGGTCGATATTTGCCCTGTCGGGCTCACTGATGATGGTCTTGACATCGAACTCGTCGAAGACACGGCGCTCATATTTCTTCAAGCGGTTATATTCCATCTCGAATAACGGACGTGTGAAGATGCCTGCTATCTCGGCGCGACGTTTCATTCCCATCGAGAAAACATCTTGATAGTCAATGGTTTTCGGTATTTTTACCTTATGAAGATATGGCGCTACGCGCAGAAGCTGACCGAAGAGCATGTCGGGCTTGTGGTGCCTGATGAGCTCATGCACCTTGTGTTTTGCCTTCGAGCTGTAGAAATAGCCGCATTGTATAGGCAAACCAATCAGATACGACCTGAAAACGTTGAACAGGATGCCGATCTTAGGCAGGTCGATGAAGTTCACCGATGAGCAATAAGGCTGCATGGCCTGAAAAGCGGCTTGCTTGTCGACCTTCTTGTCGTCGTTCAAGGCGCAAAGGATTATCTCGTTGTTCTTCGCGAGCTGCTTGATCTGGTTGTAAGCCCTCAGCTTGTCGCCTTTCTCAAGCGGCCACGGGATTCTCGGTAAAAGGACAAATATCTTCATTAGTTCAAAACCGTTATCTCTCTCTTAGATTTCAACTCGTTGTAGAAAATCTCCAACCTATTGATAATCTTCTTGTTATCATATAATTCTTCGACAAGTCGTCTGGCGTTCAATCCTATCGCCTCGGCTTCCTCAGGGTGCTGATACAGCCTGCAGATGTTCTCCACCATCTTCGGCACGTTGTCGGCGATGATGATATCCTCAAACTCTGAGTATTGAATGCCCTCGGCGCCCACCAGTGTGGTGATGACGGTCTTGCCCAGCGCCATCGACTCGATGATTTTGATACGCATGCCGCTTCCCGAGAGGAGAGGCACGATAGCGATGTTGTGTTCGTTCACAAACTCATGAGCGTCAGGCACTTCGCCCACCACTATCACGTTTTTCTTCTTCGTCTTGCGAAGCCAGCGCGGCATGTTACGCCCTGCGAGATAGAGCTGCGCCTCGGGCACGCGCTTCTGCACTGCGTCCCATACGTTTTTCAGGAACCACTTGATGGCTTCCTCGTTAGGCATCCAGTTCATGGAGCCGATATGGTAGAACGTAGGGGTGTCGCCGACCTCAAACACCGGCTGGAACTTGTTGATGTCGACGCCGAAAGGCAGGTCGATGACCGGTGTCGCGGTTACGCGACGGAAGTAAGCCGCGTCGGTCAGGGTGATGGCTGCGATGCCATCGACCTTATCCAAGACGCTCATCTCGTAGTTACGTAAAGTACGCACTAAGTGATTGATATACCAGCGTTTAGCAAAGAAAAACGTCTTCTTTGCCATGCGTTCCCAAATCTTATGCTCCACGTTATGCGCGCGCAACACTATCGTAGCCTTTGAATGCTCGCGGATGGTGTCGATGTAAGGCGTCATGTAGATCATCTCGAGCTGCACCACGTCGAAACGCTCTTTTTTCAGGACTTTTATCAGTCTTTCATTAAACTCTTCCGAAATGAATCTCTTCACATGGTACGACTCATCGGAAAACAGGTTCTTAAACGCCTCTTTCGGCCTGATTTTAAGGTCGATATCGACAAACTCTATTCTTGTCTTCTTACGATAATCCTCCGGAATGCTGTCAATGTCGACATGATACTTTTCGCTGTTGAAAGCCATCACTTTCACTGTGTGACCGGCCTCGAGCAGACCCGTGATGACGCTGTTCATGGCCATCGGACCGCCTTCACTCGGCGGATACGGCGATTTGTTGCATAACAGAAGGATATTCATATCGTGTTGCTTTTTTTACGTTTTGTGAAAAATTTCTTCCACGACTCGGCGTCGAGCAAGGCTGCGTCGGTGGTGGCTTTAAAAGTGAGGAAGATGCCGATAGGGAAGAGCACTATCGACGAGATCCAGGCGCCGAGGAATACCGACATGTCGCCGTTCACCGCCACTCGTTCGCCGATGATGGTGATGACGTAGTAAATCACGAAAAATACCACGCTGACAACCACCGGCATGCCCAGTCCGCCCTTACGGATGATGGCTCCCAGCGGTGCCCCGATGAAGAAGAAGAGGATGCACGCCACGCTGAGCGTGAACTTCTGGTTCAGCACCTGCTCGTGTTTCCGAATGTTGATGCGGTCGCGCTGCATGTTGTTGCTGATGACGGTGATGTTTTCCTTCATGTTGTTGGTGCTCACCAACGCCATGCTCACGATCGGCTGCTGTTCCTTCTCCGGCATACAACTTATCAAAGGCCACTGGAACTGTTCAATGGTATCGGTTTTTATGTCGGTACCAAGTCTTCGTCTGATTTTTTCGTCGGCTTTCACATAATCATTCACGCCGAGGTTGAGATATTGAAAACGCCCGATCAGACTCATATTGTTCGACTCGATTTTCTCCGCGTAGGCGATATTTAATGAGTCGATGGCGACATTCAACTGCTTGATATTCAACATTGTCTGATGCTTTTTGAAGGCGTCTTCGTTCATGTGTTTCATGTCGAACTGCGACATGTCGAAACTCACCAGCTGACGTTTGAACGACATCTTCTGGAACGGACGGCGTGTGCGGTAGTCTTTGTCGTCGACCATCTCGTTGTAGTTGTAGCCGTCGTAAAGCGTGAAAATCATGTCGCGCTGGCTCGGCGTCATCGCCATATAGCCCGAGTCGGCCACTGTCACCTTCACGTTGCCCTTGTTGTCGGTGTGGTCGTAAATCATCACGTCGTACATCCAGTTGCCGTCCTTGCTTTTCTTCGCCACCTTGATGACATATTTGTCGATGCCGCGGTAAAACACGCCTTCCGGAATCTCCAAAGTCATCTTTTTATGACTCACGTCGTAAAGCGTCGACTGCATCCGCAGATTCGCCACAGGCATCACGTTATTCGAGAAGAAAAAGCCTAAGATGCTCATTGTCAATGAGAAATAAAGCAACGGACGCATCACTTTCCATGTCGAGATGCCGCTGGCCTTCATCGCCACGAGTTCGTAATACTCGCCGAGGTTACCGAAGCACATCAGCGAAGAAAGCAGGATAGCCAGAGGCAAAGCCATCGGGACGAAGGTGACCGAGGTGTAGAACAAGAGCTTGAACATCACCGCAAACTCCACGCCCTTGCCTATGAATTCATCGACCCAAGTCCATAAAAACTGCATCAAAAGGATGAAGATGGCGACGAAAAACGTAAAGATAAACGTGCCAATGTATTGCTTGATGATATAGATGTTCAGCTTCTTCAAATCAAACGAAATAATCTGCAAATATAACGATTAATTCTCAATTTTTATATAAAAATATGTAAATTTGCAAAAAATTTAAAAAATATGGCTATGAATCTCGATTTTTTCAAAGAAATAAACGTCGCGGTGACGGTTAGCGACGCTGAAGGAAATGTCGTTTACCAGAACGACAGTTCATGTGATGTCAACGGTGATGTGCGCGGAAAGAACATGATGGGTTGCCACAACGAGCGCTCACAGCAGATTATTCGTCACATGCTGGAGCACGCTGCAACCAATGTCTATACCATATCAAAAAAAGGTAAGAAGAAACTTATCTACCAGACACCTTGGTATGAAAACGGTGAAATCAAGGGTTTGGTAGAATTTTCAATCATCATCCCTGAAACGATGCCGCATTACGACAGAGGATAGGGACGAATGTTAATATTTCAATAATTTCGTTGTCGAACCGCCAATTTTGATGAAATAAATGCCCTTTGGCAGGTTTGAAAAATCAATTTTTTGCGATTCTGATTCAATCGTGCCTGTCATCAGGATATGACCTGTTATGTCGATGATTCGATATCTTGTTGGATATTGATAATCACCGAAAACATAGTTTTCTTCAAATCCATAGGTTTTTGTAACCAGTTGCACATCATAGACCAAAGTTTCGCGGTCGGCCACTGTCAACGTGATGGTTTTGGGGCGATATCCCTCGCAAGAGAATGTCACATCGTAGGTGCCGCCTTTGATGGGTCGATGGTAGTCGCCTACGGGCATGTGGCTGCTGACCTTCGAGCCGTGATGGTCGTGACCTTCAATGAAGACCGTCGCTTCCAAAGGTTCGCCTGTAATCGAGTCGGTGACGGTGCCGTGAATCCCGTAAAGGCTCTGCTCCATGTAACACAGCATACTCTCGTGGTTATAAGTCCAGTACATCGGCATCTGCGACGGGTCGGGCGTGTGGGAGAACGAACACTCGATTGTCACCTCACGGCACTGGGCGTAATAGTTCATGTAATCCTGCCTACTGCCATAGATAGGGAACCACACATAACCGTTGACGATACCGTTGTTGTAGTCGCTCATATATACCGGGTCGTGTTGATGGGTCAAGTCGGCGTATTCGTGACACACCAGCTGCCACCATGCATCGTCGGGGTGAAGCGGCTGGTAAGTGTCCCAAGGATAGTTCATCACTTCGGCACCGCCATGATAGTTGGCAGCCATCGTAAAAGGGTATTGCTCAGCCAGTTCCATCATCCAAAGAGTTTCAGGCTGGTATTCGTAGCCATCGGGATGCGGACCATTGTCGAAATCCGGATAGTTGCGGTTCAGGTCAACGTCGTTGGCGTTGCGGCGTCTGGCGCCACTCACGGTGTTGTTGCCACCATAATAAGTTCCGTCGGGATTGGTGCAAGGTGAAATGAAGATGTCGAGATTCTCAATCAGATTCAAAATTCGTGGATCGTCGCTGGTGCAAAACTCATCGATAAGGCGTAACATCAGCATCATGCCTGTCAGTTCGTCGCCGTGCATGGTGGAGGTGTAAAGAAACTTCGGTTTGCCGTCCGGCTCGCCGTTGTTGATGCGGCAAAACATCAGCTTGCGTCCGCTTGCAAGAGTGCCCAGTTCCAAATAAGAGCATCTTTCGGGATAATCATTTGCATAATGCTGCATCATATCCTGATACGCATCGTAGGTTGGATAAGCGTCCCAGTCGTAAGCTTCGCGATTGGTGCCGTCCCACATGGCATAATCCTGTTCCATTGATGGAGGAGTGAGCAACGTAGGATGATAACCTTTTGCCAAAAGCCGTTGATATTGCTCAGCGTTTGCGTAGCAAATCAGGTTTAGGCCATCCAGCCTGTCGATGGAGCAGAGGTGTGTAAGCTGAGCGGCCTCTTCGGGTTGTTGAATCCCGATGGAGAAATAATATTCCCCACGTGCGGCCATCATAGCCTCAAGGTCGGATTGGGCTTCAGCACATCCGAATATCCAGACGAGAACCAGCGAGAGCAGTATTCGTTTCATGACATTTATTTGATGACAAATTTCTGAGATGCATTATTGACCGTGATGAAATAAATACCTTTTGGCAATGATGAAACATTAATTTGTTGGTTTTCAGATATGATTTCGCCAACTATAAGGGTTTGACCCATCAGGTTGATGATGCGGTATTCTAAATTGATATTTTTTGATAGGACATATAGGACGTCATGGGATGGATTTGGATAAATAATTAATCCGCTTTCGTTATCAAATTCATCGATGCCGAAATGATGTTGTTCGTAGATTTCGTCGCAATCCAAATCGCCGTTTTGATACACCAAGTTTCCGTCTTGCCAGAAGCAACGGATGCCTTCTACACGATAGCCTTTTGTCATCAGTTTTTCAGGGAAGAAACTGGTGAGATGGCCTATGCCGCAGATGATGTCGCCTGTAAAGATGTCGTCGGGGTCGCTGATGCTGAGCATTTTGTATTCCTGACTCTTGTAGGTGACGGTTTGTGCCGCATCCACGTGCACCGGAATAGTCTGCGTGCCCACTTTTATTTCCCATTCGTCACCGACTTCAGCACCAAAGTCGTAAAGCGTTGTAAACTCGCCTAAAGTCTTGTTCCACCAATACACTTTGTTGTTTTCCTCATAGATGTATTCATGAGTGATAACCTGTGATTTGTCATATAAAGTGTTGATTCTCACAAGGATATGGATTGGTTGGTCGTTGATGGTGGTATCGGCGGCGCATTCGAGATATTGATAGGTAACACTGCCATTGTCATTCGTAATTTCATAATACCATTCGGTGCCTATCGGGAAGTTGTCGTGGACAGGTTCCGCTGCGGTGATGTTAATACGGTAATAGAAATGCTGGTTGAAATCCAACATCATTTTGGTTGTAAACGTTGCCGTGATTTCCTGACCGGTATAAATGGTATCGTTACCCACGAGGATCCATTGACCGCCATCATAGTCTTGTTCGTTTTCGAGATAATATCTCCTGCCATTCGCCATAAAAGCTAGCTCCATTCCCGGTACAGCAATGTATCCGGTTTGTGGCATGGGAGCATCTACAATGGTTCCCGTCAAGATGGCTTCCTCGTCGGTGTCCATTTCAACCAGTTCTACAACTTTCACCTCATCGCCAGGAATATCCCAACGAAAATGACGTATTCCTTTGATATCCACATGCATGCCTTCCCTGAAAACGTCGTTGTTGATGAATGTGTCTTTGTAAAGTTGACTATTGCGCATAAGATAATGAGGAACAACTAAGCTGGAAGGAACTACAGTTAAAAAATGCTGATTCTCCTCTTCCTCACAAGGACAGGAAAGACATGGCGGATCCCAAAAATCAGTGGTAAGCGTACCGTCTATTTGGTAATTGTAATTCATATACGGTTGAATATCAACTAATTCCATTCCATAAAACTGGTTTGCATATTGATCTGTTTGGATACTGCAATGTCCGATAAAGGTACGAGGCAAGCATCCCCAATATAAGGTGTCGCCATTGAAGACGAGTGGGAATTCCTGCTTTTCGCCATTGATAGTGATGTAATAAGTCTGATAATTTGTGATCATCACTTTGTTATTTTCCTTTTCTTCAAGCGTTGCAGTGATGGCATCGTAATAATGCGCCGTGGTCTGAATAATATCAAGCACGTTTTCCGAATGTCCAGTATAATCATGCATCTCTTTGATAGTTCCAAATGCGCCGATGGTGGCACCCATGGGGATGGTATCATAACGCACGATGAGTCGGCTCAAATCAGTAGGATCGGGACGGAAGCCATCCACCGTCACGGGATAGATGTGGTCGTCATCCACTCGGATGGCCTGTCCTGCACCATACGGATAATTTCCAAAGGCAAAAGCGTCTGGTAAAACAATGACTTCGCCTTCGATGTAATGGATGTCGTTGGTGTTGAACACGCTTTTCTTGAAAGCGCCGTGGCCACTGAAATACAAGTGCCCGTCACGACCTTTATAGATTGAGCCGTCGCCCAAGCCACCTGGCGCAGGCGAGTATAACGGCAGCGCCTCGCCATATTCATAGAAGGTCTCACCATGGTCGGCGGAATAGCGCAACACGGCATAATTATCGTTATTGCCCACATTGTGAAGGTCATAGACGATGCCGTTGTCAGCTATGACAAATCTTTTGTCAGGCACGAGATAGAAACCCGGTTGCTGCTGGAATTCTCCGCCACCGCCAGCCACCACGTTGCCTTCGGGGTCAAACTCCAGATTTTGTACAGCAATTCCTTCAAAAGCCACCAATTCAGGGTTTTGATATAAATTATATATGTCAAATAAATAAGAATAATAAACACCAACGCCATAGGTCAGGAAAGGATGGTAAATACTGAAATAAATATTGCCTGATGCGTTGACAATCACATCGCTTACTTCAAGGTCGTAAATCAAACCAGAATAAAGCCAACAGTTTTCCCATGTTTGACCACCGTCAATGGTGCATTCCATCATTCCATTGGTTAACCAAATAACAACAATATCATCATTAGGAGCGCAAACACCTCCTATTTCACCACCTGCCAGTATAATACCAACCGTTTCTTCTGTTTCCTGCCAGGTGTCTCCGTCGTCGTCGGAGTAGAACACGTGATAAGTACTTGTTCCACTTCCATATGGAGTCACTTCATTCCCGAGAATAATAATTCTGCCTTCATCGTTGATTGTAAAACCATTTCCAACACCTTGAATATCTGAAAAACTCAGAATTTGTTGCCATGTAGCGCCGTCGTCTTGCGAACGTTCAACGATAAAAATTTCAGGACCGCCGTAAATATGACGTCCGGTGATAATGCTTCCGTCTGAAGTAGTCCCTATAAAGACACCATTCATGTCAATAGGTTTCCAGATGTTTTGTGCCGTCAGCGAGGTGCAGATGCTGAAGCAAATTGCTAAAATTGATAATAGCTTTTTCATAGTATAATTATTATTTGTTATTTCTTTTTTTATTTGAGATTTATTCGCCTTGGCGAATGCTTTCGCTTCGCTCAGGTCTCCACTACGCTTCGCTTCGGTCGAAATGACGGAGCTCATATCGCGTTTATTATTTCTTCAAATGTCCGTTTGTCATCAGGCAAACCCATCTTTAACTGTCTGATTCGAGTCTTTCTTTTATAAAACGAGTCGGTTTGCGTATCCAATAAGATTGAAATCACTTGGTTGGAAAAACCGTTTTTGCAAAGACAGCATATGCGAACGTCCCACTTGCCAAGCTTAGGATAAGTGGCAAGCAGCCGCTTCGAGAAATCGTTGAAAATCATGTCGGTGAGACTGATGAAATCGTCCCAGTCGCTGTCGTCCAACACAAAGCCTAAGGTATCGGAGGTGAGATGTTCGCCAAGGTTTTTCGCCGTCACAAACACCTTGTTGCTAAGCATGATTTTATTGCGCATCTCCAGCTCTTTTTCAAGTGCCTTTATCTTGTTTTCATTTATTTTTCTCTTTATTATCAATAGAATAACTAAAAAAGCTATTATTGATAGCGCGATAATAAGATACAATTTTAGACTATGATTTCTGTGCAGGCTCTCCATGGCGTTTTTCTGGGCTTTCAGCTCATATTCCGACTTCAATCGCTGCATAGTCTCTCCCGATTGTTTCTGTTCCGATTCGAGCATGTTATCGGAGAAAAGTTGCTGGTAATACACCGCTTGTTGATAGTTGCCTTCATAGTATGCGATGGCGTAAAGTGTCTGATAAACAGACATTTTCAACCCCGGGCGCTCGCTTCGCAATGCCTTGTTCAAATAGGTTTTGGCCTGATTGAAATCGTTGGAATAATAATAAAGGATGCCCAAGGTCATGTTGGCGATGTCGGTGTCGTTATCGTTCAATTCGCCTTCCAATGCATGGTTCACATATTCAATGCCTTTGCCGAAATCACCCGTTTCCATGTAATAGTCGCGCCCGATTTCCAGATACAGATCGCTTAGCATCGCTCTATCATTAATTAATGTGGCGATGCAGAATGCCGAATCGTAATATTGTTTGGCAGCAGCATATTGTTCCTGTGAGCGTATCGCACGACCACAGTTACGATAGGCATTCATCATGCCTGTTGAATCGCCAAGTTGCTTGAAACATTGCAGTGCCTCATTGTGAGCGTCGAAAGCACCATCAAAAATGCCGTGTTTTAAATACAACGCACCGAGGTTGTCGTTGATTTGTGCCCGTAGGGGCGAATCATCATTCGCCCTTACATCATCCAACATTTCCAACGCCTTCAAGAAACATTCCGCTGCCTCTTCCGAACGCTTTTCCTCACGCAGGCGCACGCCTTCCTCATACAAAGATAGTGCCTTTTCTTGATTATTTGCCTGATTATTGCATGCGGCAAGCATCAAGACCATGATAATCAGCACCAGATATGTCGAACATTTTTTCATCAACGCAAAATTATGCAAAAAAAAACAATCTGTCAAGAGGTTGAAGCGCTCACTTGACAGATTGTCCCTATGATTTTAAAATGTCCGAATGTAAAACATTGATAAACAGATGTTTGCAAATAATAAAATGGGTTTTTGTCCCTATGATATATCTTTCAATTATTTATAAAATTGATTGATTTTTTTATTGCACCAAAATTTTTCTAATAAGTTCCACGCCATCCTCATCTACACATCGTAACACATAATTGCCGCGTTCTACGTCGATGGGCATCTGATGGTTGAGGCGTGTCTGGCCTAAAAACTTGTCGTTTAAGGTCCAGAAGATGGTCTTTTGCGGGTTGCGATGGGCTATCTCAAACACCACCTGCTGGCGGTCGCCACGTATGCCGATAGGGATGGTGATTCTCGCGTCGTCTTTAGGGTAAACGAACGCCATCACATCGTCGGGATGCGCTGCGCCACAGCCCGGATAGAGCGCCGGCAAAGGTCTGAACAAAGGCGAGTGTTTCTTGTAGAACCACTCCATGACAGGCGGCAAGACATAGAAAACCTCGTAATTCTTCTGATCGACATCGTAGCAGTCGGGCTTGACGCGATATTGCTTCGACTCGTCCAAAAACACCTTCTTGTGGTAAGGACAGACGCCTGTCTGATTCTCCACGTCGACAGCGCGAATCGTCTTTGTATGCTGGCAATATTCCGACTTCGGATATCCCGACTCTGCGCACACCTCGATCATGACGCTTCCGGAGGTGTTGGCAGGGTAGGTGTAGTCGTCGTTGAGCTTACCGATGACATCGAACATCAGCGGTGCCGCGGCGCCCACGCCCGTCAGGCCTGGGCGCCCCTCGCCGTCGGCGTTGCCGACCCACACGCCCACTACGTAGCGGTCGGTGAGTCCGATGGCCCACGCGTCCTTGAAACCGTAGCTCGTGCCTGTCTTCCACGCCACCTTATGCGACGAGGCGAAGCCGCCCCATCCCGCCTGACTCACCGGACGCGTGAGGCCTAGCATCACATGAAAGGTCTCGGCGATGGCCTCCGCCGAAAACGGCGAGGTGTCGTCGTCGACAACCACGTCGTAATGCTCGTTGACATGTGATGCGAGCTTACGCCCCATCCTTGCGTAGGCGTTGGTGATGTCGTACAACGACGACTCGGCACCGCCCACTATCAGTGAGAGTCCGTAATGCTCGGCATCGAAGACGATGCCTCGCAAACCGAGTTGTTTCAAGAGGGTGTGAAACCGTTGCTGTCCGTATTCTTTCAAGAGGTGCACAAAAGGTGCGTTGAGCGAGTTCTGAAGGGCCTTGTCGGCCGTCACCGCGCCCCAGTATTCGCCGCTGTAGTTCTTCGGCGTGAAGCCCGAGAGACTCATCGGTACGTCGGGAATCACCATCTGAGGCAGGAGAGTGCCTTCGTCGAGCATGGCGGCGAAGAGAAACGGCTTAAGTATGCTGCCAGTGGAGCGTTGTGCCTGTATCATGTCGACCATGCGGGCGTCGTCGGCGTCCCAGTTGTTGCCGACGTAGGCAATGACTTCATCGTTAAGATAATCAACGACATACACCGCCGCGTTGTCGATGCTGTTCTGTACGTTGAGCTCGTGATGACGTCGCATGATGTCGATCACCGACTGCTGTAAGCTGGCGTCGATAGTGCTTCCGATGTGCTCGCCATGATGGTGCCTGTCCTTCTCGGCGAGGTAATGATATGCCAGCATCGGTATCTCGAACGGTCGCTCGGGGATGTCCTCCATCATGGCGAGCTCGACGTCTTCTTCAGAGATCTTCGGCATCAGGCGTTGTAGCAGGTCGTCGCGTTTCTCCTTGAGCCTCTCGCGCGACCGCCCCGGATGTATCAGCGACGGGGCGTTGGGCAGCACCGCCAAGGTGGCTGCCTCGGCCCACGAGAGATTGTCGGGAGTGGTGTGAAAATATCGCCATGCGGCTGCGTCGATGCCCACCACGTTGCCTCCAAAAGGTGCGTTGGCGGCATAGAGGTCGAGGATCTCTTTCTTGGAATAACGGAGCTCCAGCCGCATGGCCAGCACGACCTCGAGCAGCTTCTCGCCATAGGTCCTAGGTGGGTTGTCGCGCGAGAGGCGTACCACCTGCATCGAGAGGGTGCTGCCTCCTCTTACGACTTCTCCGGCCTTGATGTTGTCAATTAACGCCTTGAAAAACGACACGGGGTTAAATCCCGGATGGTAGTAAAACCAGCGGTCTTCGTATTCCAGCAGACAGTCGACATATTTCTGCGAATAGCTGTTGGTGGCTGGGAAACGCCATTGTCCGTCGTCGGCGATCTTCGCACCAAGCAACTCGCCGTTCCTAGCCGTCAAGACGGTGGAATAGGGCTTTTCAAATTTAGGAACAGGAATGCATAAAAACGCAATGAAAAGGCTCGTAAGAACGAGTAGGGTAATCTTCAGTTTCCTATGTCTTACGAGCCATTTCATGTTATTTCACAATGCACTTTATAGCCGGCATCTGATAGTAAATCTTGTCGTTGTACATGTCTTCGCAGCGCACTGCCGGAATCATGTAATTGCCTTCGTAGGTGGCGTTGGCCTTCAACACGAAGGTCTTCTCCGACTTCGGAGTGAGGTCGAAGTAGATGTAGGCACGGTCGTCACGATAGTCGATGTGCTTGGCTCCGCTGTTGCTGTCGTCGCCGCTCATACGCTCGTTGACAAGCTCCCAACCCGAAGGCAGGTAATATGACAACGCCAACTCAGTGACTCTGTATTCGCTCGGGTTCTGAACCGTCATCTCAATACGGATGTCGGTGCCAACACGTAAATTATTGAAATTCATCGGCTTGCCGTTTTTGTCGGTGTAGTTGACAGTCATATTGATGAAGTAACCGCTCTCTTCGGTCGGATACTCGGCTACGCTGGTTTTAGTGAACACGTTGACAACGAGTTTCTGACTGCCGTTGTTTCTGACTTCCACAGTGTTTTCGCCGAGTTTCGGCACGAAGCTATAGCCTGCCGAGCTCATGTTGGTGTTTATTGTGTAATCATTGCCGTTGGCTTTAATCACGGCGGATAGGTTCTCGTTCGAAACGCCTTGCTGTTCAGCATATTTGCCCAAGACGAACAGCGCGAATGCTGTCGATTGGGTATCTAACCATTTGCCGGTATTCAAGATGCCGCAAATCCTGTTGATGTTGTCTCTCACCGTTTCGGAATCGGTGCCGCACATCATCTGGGCGTATGTCAGGAAGGCGAGGTCGCGGATGGTCGAGCCGAACGAGCTGTAGTAGTCCGACATCCTCTCGTTTTCGCCCACGACAGGCATCAGGCCTTGCGCTATCTTGGTCTTGCCGGTCTGCGCAAATGCAGCGGTAGCAAGGACTTTCGTCAACGAATAGTTCATCTCGATATCCTTGAAACGGTTCATGGCACCCATCTCAGGAGCGTCGGCAAGTGCCAACACAAACAGACGGTAGGCCTGGATGGTCTCACCTGGCTTGAAGTCGATGTTGTTACGCCACTGTTTTGCCTTGTTTGCCTGATATTTCACGAGTCCGTCGATGAAATATTGTGGCACGTTATATCCTTGTTTCTGGGCCTCTACGAGGAAATGCAAAGCATAAATCTCCGTCCACGGGTCGCTGTAGTTACCGCCAACCCAGTTGGTCATTGAGAAATCGGATTTCTGATATGATCTCAGATTTGTTATTGCACTTTCGATGTTATATTTCGAAGTGGCCTTGTCGTCATCATTCTGCTGGATGAAATAGTTGAGATACAGCTGCGGGAAGGCCTTCGATGTGACCTGCTCGAGACATCCGTGAGGATACGAAGTGAGGTAGTCGAGGCGACTGAACAGGTCTACCGGCAGCAATGATGACACCGTGATCTGACCTTGCTGCGTACCGGCGATGCCGTCGAGAGTGAACGGAATCTCCAACGTCTGTCCGCCTTCCACTTCCTTCGTGATGGTGTTGCGACGTTCGGCGTAAGGCATCCTTATCGGCATGGCCGTCGACGACTCAGCGGTGTAGCCGGCGCCTGTCACCGAAGCCTTCAACACGGCATCGCCGGTCGCCTCGGGCACTCGCGCTTTCACCACTATCATGCCTTCGCCGTTTTTATCAATATTTACTGATGCTGGCAGCTCTCCGATAGCTGTGAGGTTCTTGTTTTTGAATGCCACGTCAAGGCTCTTGCCTTTCATCGACGGTGCAAGCACCTGAATCTTAAGCGTCAGCTCGTCATCCGGAGCCACCACGCGCGGTGCCGAGGCATAGAGCGTGATAGGATCGACGACGGTCATCTTCTTCTCGGCGCTGCCGAAAGTCTTGCCATCGCCGTGAGCCACCACCATGAAACGCAGCGCGCCTGAGCATTCCGGCACCTCGAACTCATGGGTGTTGGTGTCGCCGGCCTTCAGCTCGAATGGGCCGAGGGTCACGGCATACGCCTTGAAACGTTTGTCTAACGTCAGCTCTTGACTGATCACGCCGTCACCGCCGATGGCGTAGATCGAGCCGAACTCGCCGCTGAAGGCGTCGATGACCGAGGCGTAGTTGTCCCAGGTGCGCACCAGCAGCGACTGCTTGCTGTTGAAGTAGCCGTAAGGGTTAGGCGCGCGGAAGTTAGTGAGTCCGAGGATGCCCTCGTCGACCACGGCAAGGGTGTATGTCATGCCTTGTTTGTTGGCCTCGCATACCTTCACCTCGATGGTCTTCTTGGTGTTGGTGGTCTCAGGAACATCGATATTCGGCTGCAGCTGCAGCTTCTGGTCTTCCACCTTGACTGGAATCACGCCATACAGACGTATCGGCATGCCGTTGCCGCTGTCGTGCGGCTGAATCAGCGACACGTAGACGTACACATTCGGTATCATGTCGGCGGTGGCGGTGAACTCCACCTTGCCTTCCTCGCCGAGGTTGTCGAGCGCGAAGGTCTGTAAAACCTTATCATTGGCTTCCACTGTCACAAGGGCCTTGGCCTTGTCGTTGGCAGGGAAGGTCACTACGATGTTCTTACCCACCTGATAGCTGTCGGCCGTCGCCTTCATCGAGAGCTGTGTCGGAGCACCCGACTCTGACGAAGAATGTCCGTAGCCCCAGTCGAAGCTGATGACCTTGGCGAAACTATGTCCGCCTTGTTTGTCGCTGACCACGAGCAGATAGTAGCCCCATTCTGAGTCAGGGATGTTGAAACTCAAGGCGTTATTGCCGGTGTAAGTTATCGTTCCACTCTTCACTGGACGCTTGTAAGTGCCTGAGGCATAACGTTTTAATGTGTAATCGTCTTCGCTCGACCACCACCAATAAGAGTCGAGTTTATAAAGTGCGTAGTCGAGGTTGACGGTGGCGTTGCAGATCTTGCCGTTGTCGTTGACCACAACCACGTTGAAGTTCCAGTCTTTATTGGTGTCGTAGTAACTTCCGTATTTCGATGTCGTCTCAGGAAGCTCCACTCCGACGTATCTGGCGAATGGCGATAATATGGCCTTGAACGACGCAATGCTGAAGTCGCCGCCTTGCTCAAACACTTTTGTTGTGAACACGGCGTTCATCATCTGCTGTGAGCTGAGGTTTTTCAATGGGTTGAAGCTGATGTTGGCCGAGCCCTCATCACCGAGCAAGCCGCTGAACAGCGCGAGCTCGGTGGCTTCGAAATGCTCAGTATCGTTGTCGAAACAATAGTTTTCAAAACCTTTGAATTTAGTCACACCATTGCGGACCTTAACATCGACTTCGGCTTTTAAGCCATTGGCTTTCAAACCGTTAAGCCATTTTGAAGATAATGGTACACGCTGCGGATTTGTCAGATAAACCACCTCTGGCAACTCAAATTTTATCTCCAAACGGTTCGGCTTGACCGTCTCAACACGCAGATTCTTGGTTATTGTCGTCGTCCCGACCTTGAAACGTGCTGTCCAGAGACCTGTCTCATCGCTCGGGTTGGTCGGCACGTTGTAGCAATAGATGCCGTTCACCGGCTTGGTGTTGACCTGCTTGGCATAGAGACGGCCTGAAGCGTCGGTAACCTCAAGCACCACTGGATAATTCTCTGGCAGCTGTCCGTCGACGTCGCTGAGCATGAGGTTGAGCTGAAGCTCATCGCCTGGGCGCCATACTCCGCGGTTGGAGTAGGCAAAGCCCACGACGCCTTTCTCCACAGGCTCGCCGTCGACGTTGAAACGGCTGTACGACAAGGCATTTCCGTCGTTGAGTTTTATCACCGACTTGCTTCCTTTGCGGTCGGTGGCGATTATGTAAGCGGGCTTGTTGACGCATTGCAGCTGCACATGGCCTATGCCGTCAGTCTTGCCCTCGGCGATAAGCTGTTTCTGGTAGTTATAAGCAGCTACCTCAGCACCTGCAGCGGTTTTTGCATCGGAGATCTGATACACAAACACGTCAACCAGGTCGTTGCGACCCATCTTGGCGGTCACTGCGAGGTCACTGACCACAATATTTTTCAGCTGTTCCACATAATTGTAATATGTGTAGCCGTTAGGATCGCCCCATTTGCCGTCGTAGCGGTATACCTTATAATCATAAACTTCGCCATCCCAGTAATCGGCTTCACGCTGAGCGTTCTCCGTCACCTCGCGTTTCATCTCGTCGGTGGCCAGCATATAGTCGGCCGGACCGAAGTTCAGACTCAGCTGATACATCGCACCCGGCTCCACGTCGACGTAGTCGGAGAGCACGATAGGGTAGGTTTTCCACTGCGTGAGATGTGGGTTGTCGAGCTGCAGACGCACCTTCTTTTCCAGCCTTCCGACCTTACGGATGCCGTAGGTGTTGCTCATGTCATTATCCTGAATGAAGGATAAAATATTATCGTCGTAAATACGTATAATCCTGAGTGTCACTGAGTTAAGACAAGTGGCATCGAAGAAAACCGTTGTCTCCTTTATGTCGGGAATGATTACGCCGTCGTTGGTCCAGCGCACCTTTGGCTCGTATTCGTTGAGCGAGAAGGTGAACTCTTTATCTTCCTGTATGATGTTGTTGGCTTCGCTGCGGATGCCGCTCACCGTCATGGTGATGTTTTCCAGCTGATAGCTGTAAAGACTCGACTTGTCGAAATAGAAAGTGATATGATTGTCCTGAATATCATATTTTGCTGCCAGTTTCTGCTGACTGAATGTGATCAGTCCGTTGAGGTTCTGATCCTGTTTCAGCGGCTGCGAGAAGAACAAAATGCCTTGTCCTGACGCTTTTTCAACATTAAAATCAATAGGGAAGAACTTGTCCTTTGCATAAATGGTCAAAGTTTTATCGATTTTCGTGTCCGAATCAATATTTTTGCCGTTAAGATTAACTTCAATGTCATAATCGGTATCTTTTCGCTGCAGCGATTTTATGGTAAACGAATAATAACAGTCATTGATGAAGTTCGTTTCCACCTGATATTGCTTAGCAAACGACTCGTCAAAGATCTTGTCGGCGTCCTCGAGCTTCACTGGCGCGGCGAACTGCACATACAGCATATAGCTCATCTCGTCGGCGTTTTGGCAAAGCGGATACGTGTCGATGAGGTTGAACGACTGACGGCGCACTCCGAAGCCGAATTCGAGCGTCTCGGTTGCTGTAACATCCAGCATTTCCGCTACTTTGAAGCGACAGATGTATTGCTTCGAGTTATCGATTTTGTCATATTTAAATGCCACTGTGTTCTCGTCGAGCCACACGGCTTTGCCTTTCAATTCTGGCGTGAAGGTGAACAGTTTTGCAGGCAATGCCTCGCCTTGCTTGACTTTCAGCGTGTTCGGGTATTTGAAACGTACAACGATAGGCTCGCCTTCGGTGATGACACCTGAGGTGTAGCTGTCGAGGAGAGGTAACAAAGTCTCGCTGACGGGACGGATCTGCTCGATGATTCTGTTGTTCGATTGGTTGGTTTTGTCGCATCCCGACAAGAATGCCAGCAACATGATGCCGACAATCAGGCTTAAATAATTGATTCTTTTCATGTTATTATGTTTGTTATATAAACGCCATTGGAGACGCCATATTATGAAATCGATAAAAATATTGGCCATCAGCCGTTAGCATGTCTGCTAATAGCCAACGGCCAATAGCCAAAAGCCAATGCTTTATTTCACCAGGTCGAAGGTGTCCTTAGCGATCATATATTCCTCATCGGTAGGATATACAACCACTTTCACCTTTGAGTCAGGTGTCGAGATGACGGCTGCGTCGCCCATGATGGTCTCGTTCAGCTTCTTGTCGATCTTGATGCCGAAGAACTCCATATTCTCGAGTATAGCCTCACGCATGAACCAAGCGTTTTCGCCGATGCCGCCTGTCATCACGAGGACGTCCATGCCGTTCATGATGGCTGCGTAAGCACCGATGTATTTCTTCACGCGGTGTGCGAACATGTTGAATGCGTAAGTGCAACGCTCGTCGCCGGCGTCACGGCCTGCGCGCACGTCACGCATATCCTGCGAGTTGCCGGTAATACCGATGAGACCTGATTTTTTGTTTACGAGGGTGTTCATCTCCTTGGTGTTGTAGCCTTCCTTGTCCATGATGTACATGAAAGCGCCGAGGTCGAGGTCGCCAGTGCGGCTGCCCATCACGAGGCCTTCGACAGGTGTGAAGCCCATTGATGTCTCCACCGACTTGCCGTTTTCGACTGCTGCGATAGATGCGCCTGAGCCGAGGTGGCATGTGACGATCTTGGTGTTTTTCCAGTCACGGCCAACATATTCAGCGGCTTTCTCAGCGACGTATTTGTGGCTGGTGCCGTGGAATCCGTAGCGACGTACACGATATTTCTCGTAGTACTCGTAAGGGATGGCATAGAGATATGCCTCTGGTGGCATGGCGGCGTGGAATGAGGTGTCGAACACTGCTGCCATCGGGATGCCTGGGAGGACTGCCTGCATTGCTGCGATGCCCTGCAGGGCGCCCGGGTTGTGCAATGGAGCGAGGTCGCAGAGGTCTTTAATCATGCTGATGACTTTGTCGTCGATGCGGACACTCTGTTTGAACTTCTCTCCGCCGTGAGCCACGCGGTGACCGACAGCTTTGATTTCTTTCAGGTCGCTGATGACACCGTATTCTTTATTTGTAAGTGCTTGAAGCACAATCTTGATGCCCTCGGTGTGGTTCGGGATAGGAAGCTGCTCGTAGTGCTTCTGTCCGTTCCATTTGTGGGTGAACTCGCCCATCTCGAGGCCGATGCGCTCCAAGAGACCCTTGGCTAATACTGAGTGATTCTTCTCGTCCATCTCAATCAGCTGATATTTGATTGATGACGAACCGCAATTTAATACTAATATCTTCATGGTAGTGTGTGTTTATTGTTTCTGTGCAATTGCCTGGTTGCAAGTGATAGCAACGAGTTTATAAACGTCATCAATCGAGCATCCGCGGCTGAGGTCGTTACATGGTTTTGCGAGACCTTGCAGCACTGGGCCGACCGCTTCGGCGCCGGCCAGACGCTGGACGAGTTTATATGCGATGTTTCCAACCTCGAGGCAAGGGAACACCAATGTGTTGGCTTTTCCTGCGACAGCGCTGCCCGGGGCTTTGCTTGCGCCCACCGACGGTACGATGGCTGCGTCAGCTTGGAGCTCACCGTCGAGCACCAGGTCTGGCCGGCGCTCCTGCGCGATGCGGGTAGCCTCGATGACTTTGTCGACGACCTCATGCTTGGCTGAGCCCTTGGTCGAGAAGCTCAAGATGGCTGTGATAGGGTCAATCTTCGCGATGGCCTTGGCGGTGTCGGCAGTGCAGATGGCTATCTCCGCGAGCTGCTCGGCTGTCGGCATCGGCGTCACGGCGCAGTCGGCAAACACCATACGTCCGTTGGTGCCGTAAGGACAACCTTCAGGCAGGAACATCGTGAAAGCGCCCGAGACACATGTCACACCAGGCACAGTCTTGATGATCTGCAAGGCCGGACGGAGCATGTCGCCTGTGGTTGAGCGTGCGCCGCTGACGAGACCGTCGGCTTCGCCTGCCTTCACCATCAAGATGCCAAGGTACATGAAGTTACCTGCGAGGTCGTAAGCCTGCTCGGGGGTCATGCCTTTTGCCTTACGGAGTTCGAAAAGCAAGTCGGCGTATTTCTGACGTTCAGGATTGGTTTGTGGGTCGATGACACGGGCCTTGCCGATGTTCTTAAGGCCGAATTCCTTCACCATGTCGGCGATTTTCTGTGCCGGTCCGATCAAAATGACGTCGGCGATGCCGTCAGCCACGATGCGGTCGGCTGCTTTTAATGTTCTTGGTTCATCTCCCTCGGGGAGCACGATGCGCTGTTTGTTAGCCTGCGCATTCGCAATAATTTCTTCAATAAGTCCCATTTGTATAAAAATTTGATATGTATGCTCAAAAAAAGAATGCTCAAAAAATTATTCCGCAAAAATACAATATTTATCATAAAAATCCAAATTTTTTCTATATTTTTGCAGAAGAAAATTTTGATGATATTTGATGAGCGAAAACATTGATATTCAAATAGTTACAGAAAATCTCGCTTCAACGCTCGAGCCGAGCCTCCGCGTGGTGAAGGCGATTTCGCCCTCGTGGAATTTCATCATCGTTTTCGCAGCCATGCTCCTGATGGTCGTCAACAAGCAGCTCTACAGCCTGCGTTTCCGCATGATGCTGTCGGCTCTCTCGCAGTCTTCCGACAGTGACCGCATGTCGCGTGAGTGGAATCCCATCTTGAGTATCAACGGCTTGACGGTATTCGTGTCGTACATCGCCCTGCTGGCTCTCGTGGTTCAGAAGATAATCCTCGTCTTCTCAGGAAACACCGATTTTTACGGCGGTTTCAGCTTCTACCTCAACGTCTGCACCTTCATCGCCGCACTGTGCATCATACAATACCTCTTCATCACCCTCTACGGCTGGCTTTTCGGCATGGAATCGGCCACCACGCACCATGTGGTGACGCACCTCTCGACAATGGCCATCCTCAACATCGGACTCATCGTTTTGGGACTGATCATGATTTTTTATCCGACAAAATTTATTTTAATAACTATAAGTTCTATCGTATTGATAATCAGTGGAATACGAATTTTTAAGACATTTTTTGAGTTCCAAATTTTATCAAAGATGAATTTATTCAATATTTTTTTGTATTTTTGCACCCTCGAAATCATACCACTGTCAGTTGCCATCACAATGCTCTGTCGTTTGGTTGTAACTAATTGTGTATTATAGGTTTATAAATTGTTTTTCAAGAAAAATGAAAGTTAAAAACATACTCGTTTCACAGCCGAAACCAGCTGATATTTCTAAAACTCATTGGGATAGTATCATTAAAAAGTACAATGTGAAGATAGATTTTGAGAAATTTATCCGCATTGAGGGCGTCGAAGCGTCGGAATTGAGGCAAGAGCATGTGAAACTCACCGATTATACCGCTATCATCCTGACAAGCCGCAACGCAGTGGATCATTTCTTCCGTATCGCAAAAGAGATGCGCTACACTGTGCCGGATGACCTGAAATATTTCTGCGTCAACGAGTCGACAGCATTATATCTCCAGCATTACATCCAGTTCCGCAAACGTAAGATTTTCTACGGAAACCAGACATTTGCCGACCTCATCGAGATCATGAAGAAACACCGCGAGGAAATGTATTTCCTGCCTACTTCTAACATCGTCACCAACGAGGATCATCCTGAGATGATGGACGCAGCTAAGCTTAACTACAAGAAAGCCATGCTGTTCCGCACAGTGCCGTCCGATCTGCGCCATGTCGACATCACAAAATATGACATGCTGGTGTTTTTCAGCCCTGCAGGTATCGATTCTCTGAAGATCAACTTCCCTGATTTCGTGCAAGGCGAAGTGGCAATAGGCACTTTGGGCGCCTCGACCGCCAAGGCCGTCACCGACGCCGGCTTCAACCTCAGCCTCAGCGCTCCTACTAAGACCGCCCCGTCGATCACGATGGCGATAGAGGAGTATCTCGACGCTGAAATCAAAAAAGCAAAGAAGAGATAATTGGAACCTAAACAAGGACTACCGAAATCGCAGCGCATATACCTGAAAAAAGCTGTCCAGACTTTATTTGAAGAAGGAAAAGGATTTTCGTTGTATCCTTTTCGTGTTGTTGTGCATCTCTACGATGCTGAGAATCAAGAAGTTGCGATTCCAAGAATACTCGTGTCCGTATCCAAAAAACGATTTCATCACGCCATAAAACGTAATCGCGTCAAGCGTCTCATCCGCGAAAGCTGGAGAAAAAACAAGGCCGAGCTGATGAAATTATGCCAAGCAAACAACAAAACGCTCGATGTTGCGTTAGTATATAACGCCACAGTCATCTTAAAATACGATGAGATAGAAGAGAAAATGAAAAAAGTGGTTGAACGTTTGGTCGAGAAATTATGAAAAAGGTATTGAACTTCATAGTGAAACTGCCGGCAAACTTCCTGATTCTGCTGATAAAGATATATCAGTACACACTTTCTCCTTTCATCGGCCGCAACTGCCGCTACACCCCGACATGCTCCAACTACGGCATCGAGGCGATACGCAAATACGGCGCCATCAAAGGCGGATGGCTGACGATAAAACGAGTGGCGTCGTGCAACCCCTGGGGCGGATCAGGATATGATCCCGTTCCCTAGAAGTTTAGAGTGTAGAGCTTAAAGTTTAGAGTAGTTTTGAAGTTATAAGATTATGAGATATTTTAGATTAGCATTGATTTTATTGCTTCTCACCGCGATGAACGCGATGGGACAGACACAGAAGAACAACTTCGAGATATCGAAGAGTCTCGACATATATAATAATGTGCTCCGTCAACTCAATCTGTATTACGTCGACGAGATCAATCCGGCCGAGCTCAACGAGAGCGCCATCAACGCCATGCTCGAAGGCCTCGATCCTTACACCGTGCTCATCACTGAAGAGCAGATCGAAGACGTGAAGCTGATGACGACAGGCGAATATGGCGGCATCGGCTCGCTGATACAATATTTCGACGGCAAGACGATGATTTCGGAGCCTTACGAAGGCTTCCCTGCCGCTAAAGCTGGCCTCATCCCTGGCGATATCTTCTTGGAAGTCAACGATATAGACGTCACCAGCAAGAATTCGAGCGAGATCAGCGACCTTCTGAAGGGCACTCCGGGCACTACTGTCAAGCTGAAGATGCAACGCCTCGGCGAGAAGGAGCCGATAGTGAAGGAACTCAAGCGCGAGAAGATAAAAATAGACAATATCCCTTATTACACTGTGTTTGACAACGGCATCGGATACGCTATACTGTCGCAGTTTACCAAAGACTGCGCCCGCGAACTGAAAGATATCGTCGTCGAGATGAAGAAAAAACACGAGCTCAAAGGCTTCATCCTCGACCTGCGAGGCAACGGCGGAGGCTTGCTCAACGAAGCCGTCGACATCGTGAATATGTTCGTCCCGAAGAACAAACTCATTGTGTATCAGAAGGCTAAAGTTGCCGAGCAAAACTACAACCACTACACCCAGCATGAACCTCTTGACCTCGACATCCCGCTGGTGGTCCTCGTCAACGAAGGCAGCGCGTCGGCAGCGGAGATCGTGGCGGGCTCGATTCAAGACCTCGACAGAGGCGTCATCGTGGGACAGCGTACATTCGGTAAAGGCTTGGTACAGAATATCTTACCTATGAGCTACAACACCCAAATCAAGGTGACAGTGGCGCATTACTACTTGCCTAGCAACCGCTGCATACAGGAAATCGACTATTCGAAAAAGAATAAGAAAACCGCCGATACATTAGCAAAAGCTGACACTCTCGGCAAGGCGTTCCATACTGCCAACGGCCGCGTGGTGTACGAAGGTCACGGCATCCAGCCCGACGTGAAGGTCGAGCCGACAGTGGCATCGACGATCACCACTTATCTCTACGCGAAAAATCTCTTTTTCAAATATGCTAATAAGTTCTACAGAGAACATAAATCGATAAAGTCGGCCAAAGATTTCAAGATTACCGACGCCATCTACAACGATTTCATGCAATTCGTTAAGGATGAAGGATTTACATTTACTTCACAAAGCGAAAATGAGATAAAAACGCTTGAAAATATAGCTAAAGCTGAAGGATATCTAGATGAGATTCAACCAATTCTTGATCAAGCCAAGGCGAAGATAGAGGAAGAGAAGGCCAAAGATATGCTCAACAACCGCAAGGAGATCGAGGATCTGTTGAGAATCGAGATTGCAGGCCGTTATTACTATCAGAAGGGCAAGATTATCGCCACTTTAGCCGACGACCCTGAACTGGCGAAGGCCATTGAAGTCATCCTGAATCAGGAAGAATACAATAAAATCTTAAAAGGAACAAATTAATTAAACATGAAAAAACATAAACTCACACTTTCTTTTCTTGAGTTCAACTCCATCGACGAGCTGAACGACGACGACCGCACCCTTTTGCTGAAGGCCAAGGAGGCGGCGAAAAACGCTTACGCACCTTATTCGAAGTTCAGAGTAGGAGCGGCGGTGCGACTTGCCGACGGTACGGTAATCATTGGCAGCAACCAGGAAAACGCCGTCTATCCGGTGGGACTCTGTGCTGAGCGTGTGGCGTTGTTCAGTGCCCAGGCGCAACACCCCGACCAGCCCATCGTAGCCCTCGCAGTGACCGCTATCGGCAGCGACGGCACAATCTCACAACCTGTCCCGCCATGTGGCAGCTGCCGTCAGGCCATGATTGAGGCGGAGAGCCGTCACAACCAGCCTTTGCGCGTCATCATGCAAGGCGAGGAAGGTCCGATCATCGTATCCGAAAAAATGGATAACCTGATGCCGTTGATCTTCGCCGAGGATTTTTTGAAAAAATACACGGACACTATCTAAACGTAAACAACAGGTTCGCGAAGAAATTCCACAGCGTCGCCATGCCGATGGCGAAAATCTTGCTGAGGTAGAAATTCCATTTGAGTTTGTCGGTGAGGATATAAAGCGTTAACGAATTGATTCCCAGTCCGATAGCCGAGACAAGCATAAATTTTCCGTATTCCGTCGCCACGTCGGCGTTCTCGCTTTGGAACGTCCAGATGCGGTTCAAGATGTAGTTCGAGGTGGCGGCGCAGATGAAGCCGATAGCGTTGCTCACGTATTTGTTGATTTTGATTATCTCTTTGAAGAGATAAGTTACGCCAAAATCAACGAAAACGCCAGAGAATCCGACGACCCCGAATTTCAGGAATTTTAATATAAAAAATTTATCAATTGTCATTCTTTAACCTTAAACGATTACAAGCAATAAATATTGCGACAGTTGTCACTATGCTGAGGATTATCACTAGCACGTTGTCGGTCAGTCTGAAAGTCTCGATGTCGACGTTGATGACCTCTTTTTTATTGAGGTAATAAAGCATCACGATGGTGCCGTTGTTCACAAAATGCATCAGCATCGAAGGGAAGATCGAGCCGCTGAGGTAGAACATGTAGCCCAGCATCAGTCCGAGGATGAATCTTGGCACAAATCCGAAGAAATCGCCGTGGAAAGCCGAGAAAACTATGGCCGTCAGGATGATTCCGACGTGCGCGTTCTTGCATAATTTGACGAATGCTTTCTGTATCACCGAGCGGAACAGCAACTCCTCGCTGATGGCCGCCAATGCAGCTACGATAAGCAATCCCGAGAAGAGCGAGCCTTCGGTCATGAACCTTTCAGTGGTATCGTTGGCGACTTCCTGGATGTAACGCAGCTTCTGCTCGAGAGATGCCATCGACTCAGGCAGACTGATGTTGTCGTTCCATTCCGTCACCATAGCAAGGAATGGGATTATGGTGAAAATCGCCACTATTCCGAGTAGCGACCATGGCTGCAACTTCTTGAATCCCAGATATTTGAATGGCTTCTCTTTAACCGCCATCACATAAAGAATCGGAGGCAGCATGAAGCCGAAAACCTGACTGATGACCTGTCCGATTTGAACGTTTGTGATGTCGTTCATGCCTTCGCCCGACAGCATGAAAAACGCTGCGAGAACGCTGCTGAAAACCAATCCGAAGACCAGCAATAGTATGAAAATCAGCAGTTTAGTACCTTGGGAGGCGTTTTTTATCAATGGGAATTGCATAATTATCGATTATATTTTATTACTAGTTCCTTTAATTTCTTATTCAGTTTTTCGTTTGCGAGCAATGACTCAACACTCTGATGCATGCGGTATTTCCACTTCCAGTGTGGATCAGCCGGGTCGTTGATCTGCTCGCCGTGGGTGTTGTCCCACCGGAAGTCGCCGTCCATCGCGATATAATCCTGTATCGGCAGTATGACCCACTGCGAACTCGAGTTGAGGTGTTGCTCCACTATCTCCTCACACACCCACGGCTCGCAGAAATGCGGCGGGTTGTCGGTGTGATGTAGCATTTCGTGATAGAACCGCGCCGAGAGCTCTCTGTCTTGTTCCCACCATCCGCGAATCGTAGGCATATCGTGCGTTCCCGTGGTGTCGACACTCAGATAAGGGTTTGTGCGTGGGTCGCTGAACGGCCGTCCGCTTTGCTTCGGCATACGTTGCACCTCGAGGCTCAAAATGCCCAGTTCGCGCATCACGCCTGGCACACACGGCGCCACCATGCCGAGGTCTTCGCCGCAAATCAACAACGGTCGGTCCGTTTGAGACGTTTCAGGAAACGTCTCTACACGTGGCAAATCGAATATCGTTTGCAATCGTTTCCGCCCCTCAATCTCCCACAGTTTCGGGTCTTCGGGCGAATAATGTCCGTAGCTGGCGTCCGGACTGCCTTTCGGGATCTCCCAGATGCGGAAAAATCCGAGGATATGGTCGATGCGTAGGGCGTCAAAATATTGTTTAAACCATTTCACGCGGTCTTTCCACCATTGGAAGCCATCCGCCTCCATCGCGGCCCAGTTGTAGGTGGGGAAGCCCCAGTTCTGTCCTTGAGGCGCGAAGCCGTCAGGCGGAGCGCCGGTTTCCATGTCCAAGTTGAAAAGATGCGGATTTTGTTTCACGTCGCCGCTCTCACGGTTCACCCCAATCGGTAAGTCGCCCTTCAGCATTATGCCCTTTGAATGCAGATAATCAACGGCTTCAGTTAATTGTTTCTCGCAATTCTTTTGCAGAAACTCGTAAAATCCGTCACATTCAGCCGCAGGCTGCACATTCATCGAGTCAGAGACTCGACGCAAATACCACATCTTAATCTTGAAAACCTCAGGGTAGTCGACGTATTCCTTCGCGTTGAGCTCTTTTTTCAGCTCCTCGAAGTGTTTTTGGTCTTTCTTGTCTTTCAGTTTCCCGACACGTTCCAGATTCAGATAAATAGGATGTAACGCCTTGGTACTGATCGACTTATAAGGATATGAATCGCCCCAGCCGCCGTCGGTAGTGGTATCGTTGATAGGGAGAATCTGAATCATCTTCAGTCCCGTCGCAACACACCAATCAGCGAGCTTCTTCAGGTCGAGAAACTCGCCGATGCCGCAACTGTCCTCACTGCGCAGCGAGAACAAAGGAACGGCGACGCCAGCGTTATATTTATAATTTATCAATCTCCTTGCAAAGATTATTGAAAATCTCGCTGATTTCTCCTACGCCGTTGATTCCGATGAGGTTACCTTGTTTCTTATAGTAGTCGAGCACCGGAGCGGTCTTCTCTTTGTATTCCACGAAACGGTGTTTGATCGAATCGATGTTGTCATCGGCTCTGCCGCTGGTCTTACCGCGTTCAAGCATACGTTCGATGAGGATGTTTTCCGGCACCTCGAGACTCAAAACGCCATTGATTTTCAATGAGAAACCTTTCATGATCTCGTCGAGCATCTCGGCTTGTTTCACCGTGCGCGGGAAGCCGTCGAATAAAAATCCTGCCGACTTCAGGTTGGCGCCCACTCTGCCTTTGATGATCGAAACCACGATCTCGTCCGACACCAAGCCGCCTTTGCTGATGATGTCCTTCACCTTCTTGCCGATCTCAGTCTCCGCTGCCATCTCCTCGCGAAGGATGTCGCCGGTTGAGAGGTATGTGAGACCGTATTTTTCCTTAAGTTGTTGTGATTGAGTGCCTTTGCCAGCACCTGGAGGTCCAAAAAGTATGATATTCATTATTCAACAATTTTATAGATTTCTTTCAAATTTCGTCCGTATTCGTTGTAGTCGAGGCCATATCCGACGATGAAGTCGTTACCGATGTTCATTCCGATGTAGTCGATCTTGTAATCGTACTGGAAAGCGTTGGGTTTGAACATCATCGAAGCGATTCTTATGCTCTTCGCCCCTTTTTTATTAAGGTCTTTAAGAAGCTCGTTCATGGTGCGGCCCGAGTCGACGATATCTTCCACGATGACGATGTTACGACCGTTAACTGTCTCAGGATCAATGCCTAACATCTCGTTCATCTGTCCCGAGCTCTGCGTCCCGACGTATGATTTATACTTCACAAACGCCATCTCGCAAGGCATGTCGAGGGTCTTGAACAGCTCGGCGGCAAACATAAACGCGCCGTTGAGCATGACGAGGAACAGAGGTTCCTTATCTATCATGTCGCGCTTGATTTCACTGGCGATACGATGAATTTCGTTTTCAATTTTTTCCTGAGGGATGAAAGGAGCGAACTCTTTGTCGGAAACTTTTATGATGCTCATAATCAATTAGTTAGAAAATTTTGTCAAAAATCGTTAACTTTTGCAAATATAAAAATTAATTTAGTAACTTTGCAAAAAATATTTTTTTAATATGAATCCGTTAGTTAGTGTAATAATGGGAAGCACCTCCGACCTGCCGGTTTTGGAGAAGGCTCTGGCGTTTTTCGATGAGATGGAGATCCCGTTCGAGATGAACGCCCTCAGCGCACACCGCACCCCCGAATTGGTTGAGGAATTCGCAAAAAATGCCCAAAAACGTGGCATAAAAGTCATCATCGCGGCAGCCGGAATGGCGGCACATCTGCCTGGCGTGATAGCTGCAATGACACCGATACCTGTCATCGGAATCCCAGTAAAATCGGGCAACGATGGCATGGACGCCCTCTTCTCGATAGTGCAGATGCCTCCGGGAATCCCTGTGGCGACGGTTGGTATCAACAACTCGCTCAACGCTGCTATCTTGGCGGCTCAGATCCTCGCGGTCGGAGATCCGACGATAGCCAAACAAGTGGTGAAATACAAGGAAAACCTGAAGAAAAAAATCGCCAAGGCCAACGATGAGCTGAAGGAGATTCACTACAAATTCAAGACTAACTGATGAACAGCGATGTCAGGGACGAAAGGCAACGTCTTCTGCGCAGTTTCGTGGTCCCGCTGGCTTTTGTGGCCATAATCTGGGCGGTGAAATGCGTGGAGGAGCTGTTCCAACTCGACTTCTCGTTCCTTGGCATTAAGCCGTTGCAAGCCGACGGCATCCCAGGCATCTTTCTTTTCCATTTCCTTCACGGAAGCTGGAGTCATCTTTATGCTAATACATTGCCTATCATTGTGTTAGGTGCTTGTTTGTATTATTTTTACAAGCCGATAGCAACTAAAATCTGGCTTTTGCTGATGTTTTCCACCGGATTGCTGACGTGGTGCGGTGCTCGAGGCGGCGTCCACATCGGAGCCAGCGCTCTCATCTACGGCTTGGCGTTTTTCCTGATGCTCAGCGGCTTCCTGAGGCGCAACAGAAGTCTGGTAATAGTCTCGTTTCTGGTGATTTTCCTTTACGGTAGTCTCATCTGGGGCATCTATCCGAAATATGCCATCGAAAACAATATCTCTTGGGAAGGACATCTCGCAGGCTTCATAATGGGAATAGCCCTTGCCATCGTCTATCGCCACGAAGGCCCGCAGCGTGAGAAACCTGATGAAACTGAAGATGATGACGATGATTTCGACGACGAAGACCCTTACTGGGACGTCCCCGAGCCGCCAAAAGAAGAATTGACGCAGCCTCGATATTTCAAAGGTTACCGACGCAACTATTGATAATCAATATAGTACCTTAATCTTGGATTTATATCATCCCCGACAATTTTTGTGAGTTGTCCCCACGATGTGATTAGTCCTTTCTGTTCACGGTAGTTTACTATTTTTTTCACGTCTTCGAATTCCAGATAAGGATGTTTTAACATAATCTTAAATGCATCGCTATTGATTCTCAATCTGTTAGGAACGAAAACGGAATCGATTTTTACAAAACGTTCAATATCATTGAACCTATTGGTGTCCATTCGGTAAACCTCCAGCAATTGCTCAGTCTCGCAATAACCACCGAGTTTATCGCGATAGTCGACAATCCATTTTGCATATGCCGATCCGATGCCTGGAAGTTGCTGTAAAATCGTGGTGTCAGCGGCGTTGAGGTCGATAACATCGCAAATGGTTGGTACGGACGCGCTGTGCGTAGGTTTGTCATTCCGAACCCCAAAGGGGTGAGGAACCTCCTTATGGCTGGGTTTATCTTTTTTATATGTTGTTTCGCTCTTTTCGGACGTGGCGCGCCGCGTCCCTACAACATGTTTTGCCTTCTCCACCGAATCGGCAATCCTCACCGAATCCATCACCATCTCCCTTCTCGCAATTATCGAATCCAAATCATGCTTGAAATAATCCCTTTTTGGAGGATTTAAAACCAATAAGTATTTGATAATCAATATTATAACTATCAACGAAACGATGGTGATGATGGCAATGCGCTCACCACGGGAAAAAGATAAAAACTTCTTAAAATTGTCCATAAAAAAGGTTTTTGGCCAGTGGGGGCAAGGCATGCCTTGCCCCTGACAGGTTTATTTAATGAATTGTGTTACCAAAATGACTGTAATTGCTAATGGTGCCAAGAATTTAATGATAAAATACATAATCTTTCTCAATCCCATGCTGACGGTGCCGCCGTTGGTGAACTCATCCATGAAGTCGGCTTTCTTCATCTTCCAGCCGAGGAACACCACTGTCAGCAAGCCGCCGATGGTCATCAGGAAGGTCGAGGTGAACTCGTCGAGGGCGTCAAAAACACGGTATCCGAAGATCGTCAGCGAGGTGTCGGAATGCAAGCTCTGGCTCGCGATGACGCAAAGCACGAAAGCTCCGATTGCCGAGTAAACAGTGGCTTTCTTGCGACTTATCTTCAACTCCTCGGTGATATACAAAACCGCCACTTCGAGCAATGAAATCGATGATGTCAACGCCGCTATCGTCAGCAAGAGGAAGAATATCAGGCAGAAGAAATAGCCGCCTGCCATCTGGTTGAACAGCATCGGAAGTGTCACAAATGCCAACGAGTCGCCGGCTTCAGGACGGATGCCGAACGAGAATGCCGCCGGGAAGATCACTATGCCTGCCAAAACCGCGATGAGAGTGTCGCTGATGCACACCATGAAAGCGGTGGAGGTGAGGTTGTCTTTCTTCGCGATGTATGAGCCGTAGGTAATCAAAGCGCCCATGCCCAGACTCAACGAGAAGAAGGCCTGTCCGAGTGCGTTGATGAGTACCGTGCCTGTTATTTTCGAGAAATCGGGCTTCAGGAAAAACTCCACACCCTTAGCAGCGCCTGGTAAAGTCAGCGATTTGATGCCGAGCACGATGAGTATGACAAGCAATATCGGCATAAGGATCTTTGAATATTTTTCTATGCCTTTCGTCACACCTTTGATGATGATAAACGCCGTGAGGAAGAGGAATATTCCTTCGCTGAGGATAGGCTGCCACGTCTCATTCATCAGGTTGTCGAAGTCTTTCTGTATGGTGGCGTTATCCAAGCCATGGTAATAGTTGATGATGGATTTGCCCACCGCGTCGATGGTCCAGCCGGCCACTGTGCAGTAGAAGGCGAGGATGAGGAAGGCGCAAATCACGCCCATGTAACCTATTCCAGCCCAGCCTTTTTGTTCGGGTGCCAATGTCTTAAATGCGCCCACGGGGTTCTTGCCCGAGCGACGACCTATCACGAATTCCGACACCATCAGCGGCAACCCCATCAAGAGCACGATGGCAAGGTAGACGATGAAAAACGCGCCGCCGCCGTTGGCACCGGCCTCACACGGGAAACGGTAGATGTTGCCGAGACCTATCGCCGAGCCAGCGGCGGCGGCGATAATCCCGAATTTTGAACCGAAATTCTCTTTGTTTGCCATTAAAAATTATCAATTATCAATTGTCAATTATCAATTATGATCATTCCTTCTCACCATACGCAAGGTCACCTGCGTCGCCCAATCCCGGCACGATATATGCCTTTGCCGTGAGCTCATCGTCGATGTTGCCGACCCAGAGCGTGGCGTCGTATTTTCTGAGTTTCTTCTTCACGTAGTCGACACCCTCAGCGCTCGCGATGACTGCCACGAGATGCAGCTTCTTAGGCATCATCTCCTCGTGGAGCAGACCTTCGAGGCACTGCACCAGCGACGAGCCGGTGGCAAGCATCGGGTCGACGAGCAACAGCACGCGACCGTCGATGTTGGCGGCCGAATAATACTCGATGCGGATCTCGAAGTCCTCGTTTTTGTCATATTTTCTGTACGCTGCGATGAAGGCGTTGTCGGCCTTGTCGAAAACGTTCAAAAAGCCCTGATGCAGAGGCAGTCCCGCGCGCATGATGGTGGCCAGCACTGGCTGGTCGACGAGGATGTTCATGTCTTTCTCGCCAAGCGGCGTCCTCACGCAAACCTTCTTATATTCAAGGGTTTTGCTGATCTCGTAAGCCGCCAGCTCGCCGATGCGCTCAAGGTTTTTGCGGAAACGCATGCGGTCGCCCTGCACTTTCACGTCTCTCAACTCCGCGATGTAGTTGTTGATAATGGTGTTCGAAGCACCGAGTTCTATGACTTTAACCATGGTTTGTTAGTTTTTATGTCGTTTTAAAATTTTCAATGCAAAGTTAGAAATTTTATTCAGTTTGTTGAACTTCAATTCGCTATAAAAAATTTCCTTTCCTCCAAAACCCTTGTAAAATCTGGCTAATCCCTCGTTGTCCGATCCCTCGAAATCTAATGTGTAATCCGTTCCGCTGTACTTTTCGATGACATAATCGAGTAAAAACGTCAGTCCGTGAAGCTCTTTGTTCGACTCGTCGGCGCCAGAGAAGAGGAATACTATCTTTTTATGGCTTATCATGAAAAACGCCCCTGCAACCAACTGATTATCAGCGTTTTGTACGCCTAAAACGAGACAAGAATCATGCTTCTTCGCCGTCTCGACCAGATTCAGAAGTCGATTATACTCCTTGTCACCCCATTTTTCGATTTCTTTGCCTCTGTTTTTTCTGAAAAGATCGATAATTGCTGATGGTTCTGCATCATCAATGATCTGAAGTTTTTCTTTTTTCGCTTTCGCGAGATCGCGCTTGGTGTTGGAACTGTAACTATCAGTTATTACTGCATATTCGCAATTTATGTCGCGCACGATATTTCTATGTTTAAAATATGTCGTGCACGATATATTCATCCGAAACTCAGCAAATTTGAACTTTTTCGGAATCGCCGCTAAAAACTCTTCAATTTTTTCTTTTGAAACCTCTTTTTTGCCAAAAACACCGAATTTTTGAGTGAAAAACGGCTGAAAAAGGTAATTTATTCCGAATTTTCTGCCTCCTGTTAAGGGCATCACGGCCTCATAATCATCTTCTACGAGCGCCTCCCAACCCGGGTGTACCACGTCGAGGTACCACGACCAGGCATACACCAAGCCGTCGGGACTCTGCGCTATGCATTCATCCCAACGTTGCTTATCTATCTGATTATGAGCGATATAGCGTATCATGAGTTGAGTGCGTAATCGAGGATTTGACGGTAAAGCGCTTTCCAGCCGGTCCAGCGTTTCTCGTCGCTGAGCGTCTCGTTATGCCACAAAAGTATGAATGTTCCGTTCACGTTTTTAACCTCTTGGATGAGTCGGGTGGCGGTCTCATACGACTCGTCGGTATTCAGCTCGAGGTAGTCGCGCATGGTGCCGTCCATCAAGGCGAAAGGATGGATGTTGAGGTTCGTCACGTTGTCGTGCTCGAGGTCGAAGAAACGGAAGGTGTCGGCTATGCCTGCGCGGAATCCCGGCAGGGTGGCGTAACCCATGGTGTAGTCATCGGTGATGTCGAGGTCGATGAGAATCTGGTAGCTCAGAGGCAGTCGGAGTCTCAGGAAATGCTGGCGACTGATGGTGATCTCGCGATTCAACACCTTCGAGAGTTTCTTAATCTCATTTTTGACTTTTTCCTTATTGAGATACGACGAAAACGAAGGGTGGATACCCACTTTGGCGTAGTCGCCCAGACGTTTTATCAGATTCTGGAAGCTGGTGTTACGCAGCGAGATGTTCTTGTCGTTGAGGTCGTATTCGCCGCAGAGGATGAAGTAGAGCGGATGCAGGTTGAGTTCTTTCTGCAGCTGCAGCTGGTAGTCGAAGGTGTCGAACGGGTCGGTCTCCTTGCCGATTATCACTCTCCATCTTCTTTTTGCCTCCTTGAAATCGAAGTTGACGATGTCGCGGGCGAGAGCTGCCGTAGTACGGAAGATACCTTTATGTCTGTAAGCCCATGCCGCGTCGACGTCGTAGGTCGGGATGAAGGTGAATGAACGCTTCTTCAACTGCAGGTCGGGGTAGATTGCCTTCAAAATATTGCCAAGTTCAAGCGCCCAGATGTTGATCAGCGGCTTCTCTAACATATTCATTTTGAATAAGATAGAGTCTTTGGCCTGGAAACGGTTGTATTTGTCGTTGATATGCGGCAAGTATTCTTCGTAACGCGAAACGAGGTAGAACGATGCTGCGAAGATGTCGAATGGGAGCACCGACTTCTCGTTGTAGACGGGGAAGAAGGCCTTAACGTCTTTATAATCAACGATTTTCAGTTCTTTTTCGGTGATGTCGTGCTCGAAAAGCAGGTTTGTCGCCTTCTGGAATGGCTCGTTCCAAAACTGGTTGTTGCCGTAGTGGAATTTCGGACCATTATGCGACGTAAACGTCTCATTATCAGTCGTAAATTTAAAAGAAATACCAAGTAAGTCTTTGATAATCAAGTCAAAGATATAGTGAAGACGATTAGTCGTTTTCGGTACTAAAATGAGCATATCCATAATGCAAAATAACGTAGTTTTATTTAAAAATGCAAATTAAATTTCAATTTTTTCTTTCAGACGGATGTCGTCAGATGAGGCTCCCACCATGATGGCGAACTCTCCAGGTTCTAGGTTTTCCGTTGGGATTGTAAACGTAATGTGTTGAGTCTCATCCTTTAGGATGAAGATACGTTTAAATCCTTTGAGCAGTTTCTCGGCTGGGGTGATGGTGGCATATTCGTCGCGAAGATATAGTTGAACGACCTCATCGCCGTGGTAATCGCCAATGTTTTTGACATCGACGGAGACTTCTATTGTGCCGTTTAATTTATTGATAATCAGATTACTATATTCGAATTTTGTGTAACTCAAACCATGGCCGAAGCAGAATAGTGGTGTGCTCTCGCATTCGACGTAGTCGTGAGGTTTCGGTTGCGAATAGTATATCGGAATCTGGCCTGTGTTGCGAGGCTGCGATATCGGCAAACGTCCGGCAGGGTTTTGGTTTCCGAAGATTATGTCAGCGATGGCGTCGCCACCTCGTGCGCCAGGATAGAATGCTGTCAAAAGTGCATTGGCGACTTCGTTAGCAGTGTTCTTAAGCAACGGGCGACCTTCTATGTAAATGATAATCAATGGTTTGTGAAGATTTGCTATCTCTTTTATCAAATTCTCCTGTAGGCCGGAAAGTTCGATTGAAACCCGGTCGTATCCTTCGCCGCAGTCCAAGTCGGAGATGTGGTCGTTTACAACGGCTGCGCCAGTTGATTCGTATGATGTCTTGAAGTCGCGTGCGCTTGAACCTCCGACTACCAAAATGGTGACATCCGCTGATATTGCTGCCTTTATCGCTGATTCGAAATCGGCGTCATTGGTGTCACGGATCGAACAGCCCTTGGCGTAAAGAATCTTGGTGTCGTCGCCGGCACGGTTTCTGATGCCCTCGAGCACAGTCACCACGTTGTCGGGATCCTGTGGCGCGGTATAATCGCCTAATTGATTGTACATGTTGTCGGCATTCGGTCCGATGACGGCAATGGATTTCACGTCACGTTTTAATGGCAAAATACCGTCGTTTTTCAATAAAACCACGGATTTTTGTGCCGATTCCAACGCCAATTGTACGGACGCGGCGCGCCACGTCCCTACATTGTCATCGTCCGGGATCTCAATATACGGATTGTCGAATAATCCTATTTCATATTTGAATCGCAACACTCTGCGAACCGCGTCGTCGATCGTTTCCATTGAAACCAACGGTTGTACGGACGCGGCGCGCCGCGTCCCTACTGCCTCCTTCAGATAAACTCCGTAATTCGAACCACCGAGATCTATATCGACACCAGCATTTATTGCCTGTGCGGTGGCATCTAATTGATTTTCAGCAGTTCGATGGGTGCTGTGCAACGCCCAGATACTGCCGAGGTCGGAGAACACCACGCCTTTGAATCCCCATTGCTCGCGCAAAACATCTTTCAAGAGCCAACTGTTTGATGTACAAGGCACTCCGTCGATGGCGTTGTATGATGTCATGATGCTTTTTGCACCGTTTTTCACTGCGATTTCAAAGCCGGAAAGGTAATCCGACATCAGATAATTGGGTCCCGTCTGTGCTGCGGCGCCGTTATGCCCACCTTCAGGGATGCCGTAAGCCGCAAAGTGTTTCACTGTGGCGCCAACGTAGTTCTGCATGCCTCTTATCATGGCGCTGCCTAATGTTCCCGACAGATACGGGTCCTCGCCGAATGTCTCTTCCACTCTCGACCAGCGCGGGTCGCGTGCGATGTCGAGCACCGGACCGTATCCGAACCGAGCACCTCTGCTGTAAGCTTCCAAGCCTATCGCGTCACCTAATGAATATAATAATTCCTCGTCCCAAGTCGCAGCCATTCCAAGTCCCGTTGGATATACTGAGGCGCCAACAGCCATCAAGCCATGCGGACACTCTTCGGCAAAATAAATTGGGATGCCAAGACGAGTGTTTTCAACAGCATAATGCTGCATCTCATTGTAAATCTTTCTTGACTTATTAGGGCCGGGACCAGTTTTGAGCGTCTTCTTCGACCATGGGTCGGCACGAAAAACGGCCCAGAATCCGCCGACAGGCAAGGTGTCGATGAGTGTTTTGTACGATTCATCGTCGTAAAGGTTGAAGCCTATCGGACAACATAACTGCCCGATCTTCTCGTCTAAAGTCATCTGACTCAATAAGTTATCGACTTTCACGTCGATGTCGTCCCTCTTCGGCGCCGAACACGACACCATGAAGAAAAGCGTTATTATGGCGAAGAATCTCATTTTCATACTACAAAATTACAAAGAAAATCATTCGAAATGACAAAAAAAAGCTGCGCGGTTTCAAAAAAAGTGTATCTTTGCGGACTTTTAAGATTAATCATTAATAACACATACAATGAAAAAACTTACTTTTTTTGTGCTCCTGTCGTTGATGAGCGTCTTCGTCTTCGCTCAGACAGTAGAGATGACCTATCATTTTGATAATCCGAAAGTTACAACACTTCGTGGCTATCAGCAGATCAGCTTTGAGGGCTGCATGCAGACAGCTCTCGCCGGCAACCCTTCGCTGCCATACCAGATGGTGAGCCTCGTCCTGCCACAAGGCACCGAAGCCGAATCAATAGAAGTAGAACTCTCTGATTTTCAAGAAGTTGAAGGTAATATCAGTCTCTTCCCTTATCAGCCTTCACGTACTGTTGGCGACAACGAGAAGAGAGATTTGATTGTCAACGAAGCCATCTACGCTTCAAAAGGCGTCTATCCTGCTGAGAATCACGGCGTTGTGACCACTCAGTACAAAAACGGCTACGGCTTCGCCAATGCTGCCTTCACCCCAGTGCAATACATCCCTTCAGAAGGCAAGGTGATGTACGCCCGCACTGCCAATGTGCGAGTCAACACTAAGACTTCGAAGTCCGACCACAGCAACATGCTTTGGGGCACAGAGGAGATTAAAAACACCGTCCGCCGTCTCGCCCAGAACCCTGAGATGGTCGACACCTACAACACACAAGGCCGCGAGGTGACAAACTACGACGTCTTGATCATCACCGATGCACAATATGTCGACAGCTATGCCGAATACTGCGACTATTACAACAGCATCGGCATGCGTAACAGAATCGCCACAACAGCCGACATCTACGCCACAATGACAGGTGTCGACAATCAGGATAAGATCCGTAACTACATCATCCAGGAATACCAGAACAACGGTATCCTCATGGTGGTTCTCGGCGGTGACGTCAACATCGTGCCTTACCGCGGATTCTACTGCTACGTCATATCGGGCGGTGGCAACCAGGAGAGCAGCAATATCCCGGCCGACCTTTATTACAGCGGTCTCGACGGCACTTGGAACGATAACGGCGACGGTCGCTGGGGCGAGCCTGGCGAGGACGACCTCTATCCTGAGATCGGTGTCAGCCGTATGTCATTCCAGAATAATACCGATCTTGCAAACATGATCCATAAAACCTTGATGTATCAGCAGAATCCTGTCATGGGAGAGTTCCACAAGGTGATTCTCGCTGGTGAACATCTCTACGATAACCCATTATCCAACGGCTCCGACTATCTCGAGCTCCTCATCGGGACACACGATGATAACGGCTACACAACCGTCGGATATCCAACAACTTACAATTTCACCAAGCTCTATGAAGAACTTGGCACTTGGAGCGGTTCGGCACTGAAACAGGCCATCAACGCAGGCACAAGCTACGTGCATCACAATGGTCACGCCAACTCAAGCTATGTGGCCGGATGGTACGGAATATCTAACGACGACTTCTCGGATGCCAATGGCACAACACATAACTACACCTTCTTCCATTCGCAAGGCTGCGACTGCGGCGCTTTCGACGAGAGCTGTATCCTCGAGAAAATGGTGAAGATAGAGAACTTCGCCGTCGCAGTCATCGGAAACTCGCGCTACGGCTGGTTTAACGAAGGTCAGACCGAAGGTCCGGGCACTCACCTCGAACGTGAGATGACCGACGCACAGTGGGGCGACCGCGTGGGATGGCTCAGCATGGCTCACGCCATAGGTAAATGTGCGACAGCACCATGGGTGACAGCCCCGGGACAGTGGGAAGAAGGCGCTCTGCGCTGGAATTTCTACGATATGAACGTGCTTGGCGACGGCGTGGTCAACGTCTGGCTCGACGAGCCGATGACAGCACTTGTCGAAGCACCTGCACAGGTGGTGGTCGGCACACAGTCGATAGATGTCACAGTCACCGACGAAGACGGTAACGGACTGATGAACTACCGCTGCCTCATCTTCATGGACGGTGAAGTCATAGCGATGGGCGCCACCGACGAAAACGGCGTGGCAGAGCTGGAGTTCGAAGGCGGACTGCAGAACGTCGGCACGATGATAATGAAGGTTCAAGGAGTGAACTCTTACCCGATTGATGTCGAGATGATGGCAGTGCCTAGCGACACACCATACGTCGTCTACGATAGCTACAGCCTCAACGGCGGCGCACAGATGGAATTCAACGGCGAATACAGCTTCAACATGACATTGAGAAACGTCGGCAGCGTCAACGCCAACAACGTCACTGCTACGATAGCATGCGACAGCGAATATGTGACATTCAACGAGACTACAGTTACTCTGGGTGATGTGGCTGGCAGTCAGAGTGTTACACTCGACAACGCCTTCGCTTTCACGGTGAGCGACAACGTGCCTGACAACACCGTCGTGCGTTTCGATATCACCTGCACCGACGGCACCGATACATGGGAGAGCCACTTCAACACAAGGATATATGCTCCTTTGTTTGATATGGTGAGCTTTGTGGTTGACGTCCCTGGAGACATCCTCAATCCTGGCGACAGCGGAGTGGTTCATTTCACCCTGCAAAACAAAGGCGGCGCAGCAGCACCGGCAGCTATGTTCAGAATATATAACTCACATGAGGTTATCAGTTTACCTACCACAGAATGGACATATGACGAAATCGCAGCAGGTAGCGAATTTACAGCCGACATGAATTTTACTCTGGGTGCTGATGCGGAATATGGCGCTTTGTATCAGCTGTTTTATGCTGCATATTATGGCCACTACGTCGCCAATGGCACTTTCTATATCACTGTCGGACAGTCGTTCGATGGCTTCGAGACAGGCGACTTGAGCGCGTTCCCATGGCAATATCCAAGCATCATCTACGCATGGGAAGTCACTACACAGAATCCTTACGAAGGTCAGTATTGCGCAAAATCCACTTCGATTTCAGATGGCGAGACATCGTCGATTTACATCAATATACACGTTGGAACCGAGAGCGAGATGAGTTTCTACTATAAGGTGTCGTCGGAAAACAACTTTGATAAGCTGTTTTTCAAGATCGACGGTATGGAGAAGAATAACTGGTCGGGTGAGATAAGCTGGCGAAAGGCAACATACACCTTGACACCTGGTGATCATGAACTTAGATGGGAATACCGCAAAGATGTGTCAATGTCGACTGGCGACGACTGCGCATGGATCGACAACGTGGTGTTTCCGCCTTCGACAATCATCACAAGCGTTGAATCGGTTGTCGAACAGACCGTAGCGATGTATCCTAACCCGATGAGCGAAGTGCTGAACATCGAACTCGGTGACAGCCAGTCGGATGTGGTGATTTTCAACAGTCTCGGACAGGTGGTGAGACGCTATGATAACATGTCAGGTGAGATGCAAATCAACGTCGAAGACCTTAAATCCGGTATGTATTTCGTGAAAATTGGTACAGAAACCACTAAGGTGATAAAACGCTAACGCTAAACGTTACAAAAAATGTAGGGACAGACCGCGTCTGTCCCTATTTTTTTATTTGTAAAATATTATTATCCCCGGTAGCAAACCACCGATAACAGCATATAGAACAGGAAAATAAACGGCAATGCCACCCAGTGAAGGATGACGACCGCTACTATGGCGAATATCACTACAAAGTAACGAAGGATGTTGTCTTTGAATTTTAAATTTTTGATTTTAAACGAGAAGAACGGTACCTCGCTCACCATCAGCCAGCTGAAAACTGCCACCATCGCCAACAGGAAATAAGGGTTGACGACAAACTGATATAACGCACTGCTGCTGCCGATGTGGAAAAGCATAAACGGCAAGGACGCGATGAACAGTCCCACCGCCGGCACCGGAAGTCCGATAAACGACGAAGTCTGACGTGTGTCGAGGTTGAACTTCGCGAGACGTACTGCCGCAAAAGCCGCTAAGATAAAGGCAAAGACAGGAAACACGTTGAAGTTGTGAATCCACCAGCCGATGCCTGTTCTGCTCAAAAACCATGCCACGATAAACGAAGGCGCCACGCCGAACGACACCACATCCGACAACGAGTCGAGTTCAGCGCCGATAGGCGATTTCGCGTCAAGCAAACGGGCGGCGAAGCCATCGAGGAAATCGAAGACAGCGGCGATAAAAATCATTGCCGCGGCCCAAAGAAGACGGTTGTGGCATAAGAAAAGTATTGATACGCAACCACTTATAAGGTTGCAGCATGTTATGGCATTAGGAATGTGCTTTGTGATTTTCATGACTCAAATTTTTGCAAAATTAATAATTTTTTATTTCTGACGATAAGAATTAGGGGTGTAGCCGGTGTGCAACTTGAAATATTTATAGAAAAACGACTGGTTAGGGAAGTTTAGCTGGTCGGCTATCTCCTTGACACTCAGGTTGCTATGACGCAACAGATGCTGAGCTTCGAGAATCACATATTTATTAATGATGTCGGGGGCCGAGAATCCACTCACCTTTTTGATGATCTGCGAGAGATATTTCGATGAGATGCAGAGTTTGTCGGCATAAAAACCTACCGAACGCTCCTTGTTGTGGTATTTCTCGACCAGTTCGATGAACATCTCAAACACTTTTTTATGACGAGTAGAGGTCTTGTCAACGTTTTCCTCCTCAGCATCCAAGCGTTTTTTTAGCATTCCTCCAATGAGATAAAAGATAGAAGTGAGCAGATAACGGATGCTGTCGTTGCGGTATTCTGAATCGCTATTTATCACATTATCAAAGAGACGGAAATACTGCATCGAGAGCTCGACCTCCTCGGGAGCCATCTCCATTATCGGACTCTTCAACATGCTGATGGCGTCGATGAAAATCTTATCCAAATCAGAACTCAAAGTGTTCATATACTGCGGCGACACTGCGAGAATCGTAATCTCGATATGCTCTTCCTGGTCGAAAGGCTCGAGCTGTATAATATTATTAGGTATGTTGACCACCAGCATGCCGTCGTGAACATCATATTCCGTCAGGTTGATGGTGCATTTGAAATGTCCCTTTCGGCAATATGCCGCCACGAAACCCTCGATACGACTGGGGAATCGGAGCAACGCGATGTCGACGTTATTCGTCTGCCGCGCAAGGATGAAATCGTCGCCAATGCTCACGATGTTGTCCTTCAGAAATAACTCTTTCACTTTCGAAAGGGTGAATTTGTTATATAGCTTATTGTCCATTGGAATAAATTTTCGACAAAAGTACACTATTTTATTGATATATTGTTAAAAAATTTTCAAAAATTCGACCTTTAGATACTTTTTAGTCAATTTTTGACCTTTACAGGAAAAGAAATGTGTTGTTATTTTGCAGCTCGAAATTACGATAACAAATAATTAAAAAATGCAATACAAAACCAACATTAGATTAACGCTTCTTGCCGTGCTTCTGCTCGCGATATATCCTATTGCAGCTCAACGAGTTGTGACGCTTCAGGACTGTCGCGACATGGCTCTTGAGAACAACAAAAACCTCAAGATTTCGCAGGAGAAAGTCAACATGGCAAACTACGATAGGAAGATTGCTTTCGCGAATTACCTTCCTTCGATATCGGCACAGGGCACCTACATGCACAACGAGAAGCAGATTCAGCTGCTGAGCGATGATAAAATCAACGCCATGAGCACTGTGGGCAGCACTTTGCAAGGCGACGTGAACGGCTTCATCGACCCGATAATCCAAGAGCTGATGCAGAACCCGATGATGTATCAAATCATCATGAATAATCCTGAGCTTCAGGCACTTATACAGGATCTGCATAACATCGGAGCCTTCGAGACGCTCGACGCGATAGGCGAGGAGGTGGCTAAGAACTTCACCCTCGACACGCGTAACGTCTACGCCGGCATGATCACCGTGATGGAGCCAGTGTACGCTGGCGGTAAGATCCGTGCCTACAACAAGATGGCACGATACGCCCAGGACCTCGCCGAGATGCAGCTGACGACCGAACAACAGGAGGTGGTTGTCGCAACCGACAAGGCCTATTGGCAGATTGTGTCGCTGGCCAACAAGCAGAAACTCACCGAAAACTACGTCGAGCTGCTCCGCACCATGAGCGACAACGTCGACAAACTCGTGGCTGAAGGTATGGCGACCAACGCCGACAAGCTCTCGGTGAAGGTGAAATTCAACGACGCCGAGCTGTCGCTGATAAGAGTGCAAAACGGCGTGGCGCTGTCGAAAATGTTGCTATGCCAGAGCTGCGGACTGCCATTGGACACTGAACTGGTGCTCGAAGACGAGAACCTCGAAGACGTGGCAGTGCCAGTATATACTACCGAATACACCGAAGACGACATCATGAACAACCGTCCCGAGCTGCAGAGCCTCGAGCTGGCTACGAAGATATACGATAAAAAGGTGGACATAGCGCGTTCCGAGTTCCTGCCAACCGTGGCGGTGTTCGGCAACTACATAGTCACCAACCCTTCGGTATTCAACGGATTCGAGACCGAGTTCCACGGATTCTATAACTTCGGCGTCGTCGCCAAGGTGCCGCTGTTCCACTTCGGCGAAGGCTACAACAAGGTACGCAAGGCCAAGGCCGAGGCAATGATAACACAGCTGAAGCTCGAAGACACCAAAGAACTCGTGATGCTGCAGGTCAATCAGTATGAGAAACAGATCAAAGAGGCTGAGTCGAGACTGCAGATGACCACCGAGAAGATGTCGGATGCCGAGGAAAACCTGAGGATGGCGACGGTCGGCTTCAACGAGGGCATGATACCGTCGTCGACACTCGAAGCGGCGCAGACAGCCTGGATGCAGGCGCATTCGGAATATATCGATGCGAAAATCGATGTGATAATGGCTAATACTTATTTAAAGAAATCAATAGGAATTCTATAGGTTATTGGTTATAGGTTATTGGTTATTGAATTAAAATTTAAAATAATATGGCTACAGAGAGAACACAAAGAATTAACACTTTCATCGCGTTGGCGGTGTTAGGATTGGTTATAGCAACCGTATGTGTCATTGGCTCAATCACTTACGGCAAGACAAACGAGATAATGCAGGGCCAGATGGAGGTTTCGGAATACCGAGTCTCGAGTAAGATACCGGGCCGTATCATGGAGTTCAGGGTGAAGGAAGGCGACATCGTGAAAGCCGGCGACACTCTGGCAATCATCGAGGCTCCTGAGGTGAAGGCTAAGAAGGCGCAGGCCGAGGCCGTGAAGACCGCGGCGGTGGCCTTGAACGACAAGGCCGAGGCCGGCGCACGCGAAGAACAGATCCAGGGCGCCTACGAGCTGTGGCAGAAAGCCAAGGTGAACCGCGACATCTGGGAGAAGTCGTTCAAACGCGTGTCGAACCTCTTCAAAGAAGGTGTCGTGAGCGAACAGAAATACGACGAGACCAAGGCGCAGTACGACGCCGCCATCGCCACCGAGAAAGCGGCGAAGTCACAGTACGACATGGCGGTGAAGGGCGCTCAGAAAGAAGACAAGGCGATGGCGGCGGCTAAGGTCGAACAGGCTAAAGGCGTAGTCGAGGAAGTCGACTCTTACATCAGCGAGACGATACTTCTGGCTTACGCCGACGGCGAGGTGACAGATATCTTCCCGCATATCGGCGAGCTCGTCGGCACCGGCGCACCTATCATGAACATCGCGATGATGGACGACATGTGGGCTACGTTCAACGTGCGCGAGGATCATCTCAGAAACATGCCTCTAGGAAGCCAGTTCACCGCTGAGTTCCCGGCACTCGGAGCAAGCGTCGTGATGGAAGTCACCTACATGAAAGACCGTGGTGACTACGCGGCATGGAAGGCCACCAAGCAGACTGGACAATACGACCTCAAGACCTTTGAGGTGCGCGCGGTGCCGACGGCAAAAGTCGAAGGCTTACGTCCGGGCATGACCGTCATCTACAGAGTGGGCGAGGACAAGAAATGAAGGCGCTGAATCAGATATGGGCTATCGCGAAACGTGAGCAGAAACGCATGCTCCAGCGCGGCATCTACACCTTTTGTATGGTGTTGGCGCCTGTCATCGCGTTCCTGTTCTTCACCACGCTGATGGGCGAAGGACTTCCGTCGGAGCTGCCTGCGGGCGTCGTCGACGAGGATAACACCGCCACCACCCGCGAGGTGATACGTAACCTCGACGCGTTTCAGCAAACCAACATCATCGAGCACTATGCCGACGTCGCCGACGCCCGCAAGGCTATGCAGCAAGGCAAGATCTACGCTTTCTACTATATCCCGAAAGGTACCACGGAGCTCGCCATCGCCGGCAAACAGCCGACGGTGTCGTTCTACACCGCCGCATCATACCTCATCCCGGGCTCGTTGGAGTACCGCGACATGAAGATGATGTCGGAATATGCCTCGGGAGCCGTCGGAAGAGCGTCGCTATATGCCCGTGGATACACCGAAGACCAGGCGATGGCGGTGCTGCAGCCCATAAAGATGGAGATGCATGCCGTCAACAACCCATGCCTCAACTACTCGGTATATCTTTGCAACACTCTTCTTCCGGGAATAATAATGCTGCTTATCATGCAGGTGTCGATATACTCGATTTATGTGGAGTTAAAGGAAGAGACGTCAAAGGAATGGCTCGCCATGGCCGACAACGACATCGTGAAAGCCTTGGCAGGTAAGCTCCTGCCTCAGATCGTGACCTGGTCGCTGATTGGCTTGTTCTGTCTGTTCCTGCTCTACGGAGTGTGGCATTTCCCGTTGAACAGCGGCATCTGGCCGATGATCCTCAACATGTTCTTGCTCATCAACGCCTCGCTGGCGCTCGGCGTGTTCTTCTGCGGAGCTGTGCCGTCGCTGCGTTGGGCTCTGAGCCTTGCGACATTATGGGGCGTGCTGTCGTTCCCGATCTCCAGCTTCTCGTTCCCGCAGATGGCGTTCCCCGACACACTGAAAGGTCTCTCGTGGCTGTTCCCGCTGCGTCATTACTTCCTGATCTACGTCGACCAGGCGCTCAACGGACTGCCGCTTTACTATTCGTGGCTTAACATCACCATCCAGATAGCGTTTTTGGCTCTGCCGATAATGGTTTTAAGTCGTTTGAAGACGTTCTTGTTGGAATATCATTATACTCATTAAGTTGTTGATTATGAAATGGTTAAGAAATACAATTGAAGTCTGGGCGTATGAGATGAAGTGCGCGTTGCTCGACGAAGGCGTGGTGGTGTTCTTCATCATAGTGCCGCTCTTATACCCGCTTCTTTACGCATATCTGTATAACCACGAGAGCGTTCGCGAGGTGCCTACGGTGGTGGTCGACAACAGCCATTCCACGCTGAGCCGCGAGTTTACCCGTCGCGTCGATGCCACTGCCGACGTGCAGATTATCTCGCATTGTCAGGATATGGAGGAGGCTCAGGAGATGATACATCATCGCGACGCCTACTGCCTTATCTACATCCCGAAAGACTTCGCCAAAGATATAGCCGAGCACCGTCAGACCGTGGTGGAGCTGTATTCCGACATGAGCGGACTGCTTTATTACAAAGCCGTTTTGAGTAGCTGTACCGAGGTCTCTCTTGATATGAATAAAGAAATAAAAGCGCAACTTATCCCTGGTGCTACCGACGAACAGATTTCGGCATTCCAGTATCCTATTGAATATCAATATGTTCCAATGTTTAACACCCAGAACGGATTCGCCACATTCCTGATTCCGGCAGTGTTGATAATGATTATCCAGCAGACCATGGTTCTTGGCGTTGGCATGATGGCAGGCGAGGAGCGTGAAAAAGTTAGAAAACACATCGCCGAGCCGCATATCATCGGTAAAAATCCTATCGAGGTGCTGCTTGGAAAATCGACGGTGATCTTCACCATCTACGTCTTCGTGGCAGTGTATCTGGCGTGCATAGTACCGTCGCTGTTCGACCTTATTCATATCTGGCGATGGCAGACCCTGCTGGCATTCATGGTGCCTTATATCGCGGCTTGCGTGTTCTTCAGCATCTCGCTCTCGTCGATAGCGCACGACCGTGAGTCGTTCATCATCATGTTTGTGTTCCTCTCCATCCCGCTCTTGTTCGCCAGCGGCATCTCATGGCCTGCCAGCAACATCCCGATTTTCTGGAAAGGTTTCTCGTGGCTATTCCCGTCGACCTTTGGCGTCAATGGCTTTGTCAGAATCACCGAAATGGGCGCCACACTCGAAGATGTGCAGCATGAACTGAACGCATTGTGGATTCAGACTTTTGTTTATCTTGGAATATCGTATTTGGTCTACAAACGAACATATGGTAAACAGTTGTGGGCTTGATAACAATTTTTTAGACAGTAAACTGTAAACATTAAACAAAAATCCATATCTTTGCAGTTTGTATTGATTGCAAAATATGTGGAATAAAATTGCGATATATATTTTAAGGCACCGTGTTTTAAACCTTGTTATCGCTTCTATCTTGTTGATATTCTTAGGATTAGAGGCTTTTAAAGTTAAAATGGGGCATAGCATCGCCGCCACCTTGCCCGACACCGACACCACCATGGTGGTTTATCATCAATTCTTAGAAAAATATGGCAAAGACGGCAACAGCATCTTCATCGGAATGTGCGACGACAGTCTTTTCACCTTAAATCATTTTCAAGATTATTACGACCTTAATACCAAGATAAGAGAGATATCTGGCGTAACCGAATGCCTCTCAGTATCAAGGGTTTACAATATTGTTAAAAACGACAGCATCAAGAAATTCGAGCTAGTGCAGGTGGTGCAACGCCGTCCCGAGACACAGGCGGAAGTCGACTCGATAAAAGAGGTGATTTTGAGCCTCGCCATCTACGACAAGCTGCTATTTAACACCGAGACGAACTCCACCATGATGCTTGTCACCCTCGACGAAGCACACGCTAACACCACTATCCGTAGGGAGCTCACCGATGAATTATCCGCCATTTTAGACGATTACAGCAAGGCACATGGCATCGAGACGCACATCTCGGGAATGCCTTACATCCGTGAGATTACCACTCAGACCATGGTGAAGGAGATCGTAGGCTTCACGGCTCTGTCGATCCTCGTGGCAGGACTGATACTGTATCTCTTCTTCCGCTCATGGCGCCCGCTTGTGTCGGTAGTCGCAATCGTTTTACTATCAGTGATTTATATGTTCGGAATCATGGCGCTGCTTGGCTACGAGGTGACGATTCTCACAGGTGTGCTGCCTCCATTGTTGATAATCATCGGCGTGGAGAACTCCATCTTCATGCTTAACAAATACCACCGCGAGTACGACGTGTGTCACGACAGGATCCGCGCCCTGAGTAACGTTATAGTGCGCATCGGACCGGCCAACTTCCTGACAAATACAACTACTGCGGTGAGCTTCGCTTCGTTTATCATCACACGTAACATGCTGCTGGTGCCGTTCGGCGTACTCGCAAGTATCTGTATCATGCTCACTTACGTGATGACGATGGTGCTTCTGCCGACATTCTTCAGCTACCAGAAACGTCCTGAAGGCAAGCTGGTAAACTACATGAACAACCCGAGCATCAACTACATAATGGATAAGGTGTCGGCCTTTGTTTTAAGCCGTAAACGCTACATCTACGCTGTGGTGGTGGTGCTTCTGGTGATTTGCGGCATCGGTGCAATGCGTATGTCGACATCGGGACGCGTGGTAGACGATATTTCAAAGGGCGACAAACTCTACAAAGACATCATGTATTTCGAGGAAAACGTTGGCGGAGTGATGCCTTTTGAGATTTCCATTGACACTCGCAAGCCAAAAGGCATCATGAATGCGGCTTTCATCCGTAAGGTGCAGCAGATGGAAGACTCTCTGGCGATGTATCCGGAGTTCAGCGAGCCATTGAGCGTTGCCGAGGTGGTGAAATTTGCCCGCCAAGGCTTTTATAATGGCAGTCGCGACCAGTTTAAGGTGCCGACAAACAACGAGTTCGCCTTCATCATGAAATATATGCCCGAGGCGAAAGACGGCAAACTGCCTGCGATAGTGACGCAATACGTCGACAGCACCATGCAGAGCACACGTATCTCGGTGCAGATGGCCAATATCACAACACCTAAGATCGACAGCATAAGCCGTTCGTTGAGGCCGAAAATCGACCAGATATTCCCGAAAGACAAATACGACGTGGTGATGACCGGCAGCGCCATGGTCACGCTGCAAGGTACCAACTACCTCATCGTCAACCTGGCACATTCGTTGCTGCTGGCATTTGTCGTCATCGCCATACTGATGCTGATAACATTCCATAAGTTCAAGATGGTAGTTATCTCGTTGATACCCAACCTGATACCGCTTCTCTTTACTGCTGGTTTGATGGGTTACAGCGGCGTGCCGCTCAAGATGTCGACCATACTCGTGTTTAGCATCGCACTCGGCATCAGCGTCGACAACACCATACATTACCTGGCACGTTATAGACTTCAGATGAAGAACAACAACAACGACATCAAGAAGTCGGTGATGGCAGCTATCACTGAGACAGGTCCGAGCATGATTTATTCGGCTACCATCCTCATCTGTGGCTTCTTGATCTTCGCCTTCTCGTCGTTTGGTGGAACAAAGATAGTGGGACTTTTGGTGCCGTTTACACTGCTTATCGCATTGATAACCAATATCTTAGTGCTTCCTGCACTGGTTTTGACCTTTAATAGAAAAAAGATATGACATCGGTTGAGAAAATTCAGGAAAAGATAACTCAATTCATTGAGTCTCAAGATTTTATGGGTACTCCGAGCGAGTTGTACGCTCCTATCGACTATACCATGAGCCAGAAAGGCAAACGTATGCGTCCGACGCTGGCACTTTTGTCGTGCGAGATGTTTGGCGGCGACATCGACGAATGCTTGACTCCTGCAGTGGCTGCTGAGATTTTCCACAACTTCACCCTTATCCACGACGATATCATGGACGAGGCTCCTCTGCGCCGTGGTCTGGAGACCGTTTACCATAAATGGAACTCAAACATCGCTCTGCTTTCGGGCGACACCATGCTTATCAAGGCTTTTCAATATGCGTTGAGTACCAATAAGATATATTCGCAAAAGGTCTTAGCTGAGCTTTGCAAGGTGGCGCTTGAGGTGTGTGAAGGACAGCAGTACGACCTGAATTTCGAGACCCGCGACGATGTTACCTTGGATGAATATATCGAGATGATTAGGCTGAAAACAGCCGTTTTGCTCGGTTCTGTACTTAAGATTGGCGCTATCGTGGCTGGTGCTGATGAAAAGAATATGAAGGCTGTCTACGACTTCGGTATCGACCTCGGCATTGCTTTCCAGCTGCAGGACGATCTCTTCGATTGCTATGGCGATGTTAAGGTTTTCGGAAAAATGCCTGGCGGCGATATCGCCGATAACAAGAAGACTTATCTTTATCTGAAAGCTTTAGAAATGGCTTCAGCCGATGATAAAAAACGTCTCGAAGGCTATTTTTCAATGCCAAAAGGTCGCGACGAGAAGAAACAGCAGGCAGTTTTGGATATTTTTGCCAAATACAACGTCCGCGAAATCGTCAATGACGTGATGACTGATTATTACAACAATTCTCTGAAACACCTTGATGAGATTAGTGTTCCGGAAGATAAAAAAACAGTTTTAAGAAATTACGCTGATTATCTTTACAATCGCATAAAGTAACTACGGAATAAACAAGCAAGAATCCCCGTAACTGAGGAATCTGAACCCATGTTCCAGTGCGAAGCGGTATGCCTCTTTCCATTTATTTCCTATTAATGCTGAAACTAGCAGCAAAAGCGTGCTTTTTGGCTGGTGGAAGTTGGTGATGAGCGCCTTTGTCAGCATGATAGGGCAGGATGGTGCAATCATCAAGGCCGTGGTGGCATGCAAGGCGTCGAGATGATGCATTTCGAGATATTTCAAGATGGCTTCGAGACTTTCCTTGGCGGAAGGCAATTTTTCTCTGTCTTGGTACGGAAACCATTGATTTACATGGAGATTCCGTTCGTCAAAACCTTGTTCGAGGAGCATCACTCCAATCCAATACACCGATTCGATGGTGCGCATGCTTGTGGTGCCCACAGGGATGATGGTCCGACCGATATTTTTGTGCAGATGCTCGATGGTTGGGCGTTTCACGATTATCGATTCGGAATGCATCTCGTGTTCTCCGATGGTATCTGTCGCTACTGGACGGAACGTGCCGGCGCCGACGTGCAAGGTCACCTCTTCTATGGTGTGTCCCTGCTCTTTCAGCTTGGCTATCAATGGCTTGGTGAGATGTAACGAGGCAGTCGGCGCCGCGACGGACCCTTCGTATTTCGCGAACACGGTCTGATAACGGTCCCTATCGCTCGGCTCCGCCTCGCGATGCAAGTACGGCGGCAACGGTATCTCGCCCGCATGCTCCAACACCTCCGCGAAGCTTATCTCGGCGGGCTCCCATGAAAAACGTATCACCGAATAGGCGTCGGTTTTTTCAAGGCGTTCGGCCTGCAAGATGACATCCTTGCCTTTGATAGTCAACGGCATAGACAAAAACCCATCCTTCCATCTTCTGGAGTTACCAACCAGACAGTGCCACTCGACAGGGGAGCCTGCCGAGAACGCCAATTGGTAGTCGCCGTTGCCCGTGATGGGCTCCAGACAAAACACCTCGATGGCGGCACCAGAGTCCTTCACAAACTGCAAACGTGCGCGAACCACCTTGGTCTCGTTGAACACCAAAACAGATTTTTCCGGGAGGTAATCACCGATATTCCTAAAATGATTTTCAGATATCTGATTATCCTTGAGAATCAATAATTTAGACGCGTCTCTCTCTGCCAAAGGATATTTCGCGATCCTCTCGTCAGGCAGCGGGTAGTCATACTCGGCAATATTAATATTTTGAACGTTCGAAATCATTCGTCACCCTTCAATTTATCCAAAATTCGGCGGTCTTTCTTCGTCGGACGGCCGGCGCCACGGTCACGGTATTCCGCCTTATATGCATGCATGAACTCGATGCGCTCGTATTCCTCAGTAGGAGTACGGTCGACGTAGATGTTCACCACGTCTTTCGGCGACACGCGACTCTTCGGGATGCTCAGCACCTCCACGACTTTATGGAGCTGTCCGAGCTGCACGCTGATAACCTCGCCGACCTTCACGTCGTGCGACGGCTTCATCGAGACCTCGTTGACCTTCACCTTGCCGCCCTTGCAAGCATCAGCAGCGAGCGTCCTGGTCTTGAAAAGCCTCGCGCACCAAAGCCATTTATCTATTCTTAACTCTTCGTTTTCCATTTTATCGGCTATTGGCTATTGGCCGTTGGCCATTGGCAAGAATAAAAAAGCCAATAGCTAAAAGCCAAAAGCCAAAGTTTATTTTTCTCGGAAAAATAATTGTATCGGCACTCCGTGGAAGTCCCAGATGCTCCTGATTTTGTTCTCCAAGAACCTCACATAGTTGTCCTTCACGTCTTTCGGCAGGTTGCAGAAGAAAATGAACTGCGGAGTAGGGCTCTTCAGTTGTGTTATGTACTTGATTTTCAAGTATCTGCCTCTTGAAGCAATCTGTGGCGGCTGACTGTTGATGATCTCCAGCATGGTGTCGTTCAACTCGCGCACCGAGACCTTTCTCTCTCTGTTTTCATACACCTTTTGCGCCATCTCAAGGACCTTGAAAGTACGCAGCCTGTTGATGGCCGAAGTGAAGATAATCGGATAATCCACAAAAGGCGCTGTCTTTTCGCGGATCATCTGCTCAAACGCGAGGTGAGTGTTGCTGTCTTTCTCCACCAAATCCCATTTGTTCACCACCAAAACCATGCCTTTTTTGTTTCTCTCGATGAGTCGCAAGATGTTCATATCCTGAGCGTCGAAGCCCTGTGTGGCATCGATGATGAGTATCGCCACGTCGCATTCCTCGATGGCTCTGATTGAACGCATCACCGAGTAAAATTCGATGTTTTCGTACACTTTGCTCTTCTTACGCAGACCAGCTGTGTCAACCAGCATGAAGTCCATTCCAAAGGCATTGAAACGCGTGTTGTTGCTGTCACGCGTCGTTCCCGCGATGTCGGTCACGATATTTCTCTCCTGACCCAAAAATGCGTTGATCATCGACGATTTTCCGACGTTTGGACGGCCCACAACGGCAAATTTCGGCAGGTTGGAATAGTCCTCTGTCGTATCATTCGGCAGATATTTCACCACCTCGTCGAGAAGCTCACCTGTGCCAGTGCCTGTCATTGCTGAGAAAGGATAAATCTCACCCAAACCGAGGGCATAGAACTCCGCTGCCTCGCCGAATTTACTGGGAATATCAGTCTTGTTCACGCCGAGCAGCACTTTTTTCTTGCATTTACGCAGAATCAAGGCCACATCTTCGTCCAAAACATGCACTCCGGCCTGTCCGTCGACCACAAAGATGATGACATCGGCCTCGTCGATGGCCAAATCGACTTGTTTTCTAATCTCTTCCTCAAAGATATCGTCCGATCCGACCACATAACCGCCGGTGTCGATTACGGTGAACGACTTGCCGTTCCAGTCACTGTGACCATAATGGCGGTCGCGGGTCACGCCGCTGCTTTCCTCGACGATGGCTTGGCGTTTCTGCACCAAACGGTTAAACAACGTCGACTTTCCGACGTTTGGACGTCCTACTATTGCAACAATATTACTCATAATTATGCCTCGTATCCAAAATGTTTTAATTCTTCTTCATTATCACGCCAGTCTTTATCGACTTTCACGCGGAGATCCAAGAAAATCTTCTTTCCGGTGAACTCTTCGATGTCGGCGCGCGACTGTATGCCGACTTTCTTTATCGCGGCACCGCCCTTACCAATCAGGATGGCTTTCTGCGATTCGCGCGAAGCGAAAATCGTCGCCTTGATGTTGATCATCTTCGCACTTTCCTCGTATGCATCCACCACAACCTCAACGCTATAAGGGATTTCCTGCTGATAATTCAACAATATTTTTTCTCTTATGATTTCCGTTACGAAAAAGCGCATTGAGCGGTCGGTGAGCTCGTCTTTCGGGAAGTATGGCGGACAAACCGGCAGTTTCTCGACTATGCTCTCAAACACATACTGCACGTTGGCGTGATGCATGGCCGAGATAGGGAATACCGTCGCTGCAGTTAGCGTGTTTTTCCAAAATTCGACGGCTTTCGCCACGTCGTCTTGGTTAGAAAGGTCGATTTTATTGAGTAAAACGAACACAGGGACCTCCATCTTCTTGATGCGTTCTACCGTTTCCTCGTCGACTTTCTTATCGGTGATGTCGACCACATAAAGAATCAGGTCTGCGTCGATAAACGCCACATTTATGTACTGATTCATGATTTCGTGCATCTTGTAGGCCGGATTTTTGATGATTCCAGGGGTGTCGGAGAACACAATCTGGAAGTCGTCGCCGTTCACTATGCCCAAGATGCGGTGTCTTGTGGTCTGCGCCTTCGACGTGATGATGCTTATGCGTTCGCCCACCAGGTCGTTCATCAGCGTTGATTTTCCTACGTTTGGCTTGCCTATTATGTTGACGTAGCCTGCTTTATGATCCATATTTTTATAAATATTTCAAAAATTTTCAAAAAACACTTGACACGAGCCGAAAAATGTTGTATTTTTGCAGCCCAATTCACGATGCGGGGTGGAGCAGTCCGGTAGCTCGTTGGGCTCATAACCCAAAGGTCGGTGGTTCAAATCCGCCCCCCGCTACTAAAGGAGGTCAACAGGCCTCCTTTTTTATTTTATCTTTTTCTCAGCGGTCATCAGCACCTGCTTGGTGTTGTTGTCGCTGATCATAGCCACGATATAAAATTCATCGGCATTGTAATCCTCGTTCACCGTGAACTTCATATTTGTGATGAAATTCCTTCCGGCCGCTATCGATTCAGCCTCTGTATCAAGCGTTCTGCCCCAGGTCAAGCCGTCGGCAGTGCCTCTGAAAACATGACGGTGCACGTAATTTTCGTCAGCGCCGTTGGGCGTTAACTGTAGTCCGACGATGTTGTTTTCCATCATGCAGACGGTGAGACGCACGTCGTCGCTGGCCACGTTCTGCAGGAACTTTGAGTGAATGCTGAGCTTCAGCTCTCTTGTGGCATCGTCGTATTCCGACTTGATGATGAGACGCACCGGAGCGTCATTTCCAATCAAATTGTCCACTTCGGTCGCCCATGTTGCCGTTCCGATTGCGGATTGACGGTTTACCATGCCTGTCGGATATGCCGAGACATTAAAGAAGCTGTTCCACTCGTTGCCGTCGTCGGTTCTGAAGTCAGGGAAACCGCCCGCAGGGTTCTGATAAGAAGTCTTAGGATGCACGCCAAGCACCACTAGATGCTCACCGTACTGAGTCTGCAGACTTGCCGCAAGCTCAGCTGCAGCCGGACAGTTGACGCAGCGCACGCCGGTGTAATCCTCGAGAAGAACAACGATCTTACCGTCGAAATTCAAGGTGTCGGCAGCTGTCAAAGCTATCGTATCGCTCTGCTGCACAATAGGTTCGGTGAAATAAGGCTCTTTTAATTTATCGCACGACATCATTCCTAAAATGATTGCCGTTAATGCAAATAATGATAGTTTTTTCATGTTAGAATGATGTTGTAATTGTTATTGAAACTCCGCTCGATGCCGGCACTTCTCTACATACGCCACCCACGCATACGAGACCTTGGCTTTGACGGCCTCCGCTCAATGCGATACGTGTCTGATCCTTAATGTATCCTACCGATCCGGTGAAATAATGGTCGCGGTTGTCGGCTATCGGGTTGCCGTAGTTGTATTTGTCGGCAACGCTCACAAACCATTTCGGAGCGATAGTGTATTCAAGCAGAAATGCCATCCAGTTGCCGCGTTTCACGTAGTATTCCTCGTAAAGAGGGTCAACCTCCTGGTTTTTACCCACGTTGTCCCACATGTGCTGCAACTCCAAGCGAACACTGTGTTTTCTGTTGATTTTGTATATCGCCTCGCCGAATGCGAAATGTGCCTTCACCGCCTCAGCACCCGGGTGCCCCTCGATGGTCTCCATATCGTAATAGAGGTTGATGTACATCAAGGTAAGATGCCATTTTGCACTTATTTTCTTCTCGATTTCGAAGTTGAAGTCACGGTAGAACATCTTATCGCCAATGGCGAAGAATGGCGAGGTGTAACCCTTGGTGCCCATCATGTTAAGCGTGTTGACGCCGTCGACCATGATGGAGTCGCGTTTGATATCGTTCACCTGACTGTAGTTGAATGCCAGCTTTGTGCCGTATTTTCCGCCGAGAGCGGTCTTCTTCGGGATGGTGTAGTTTACTTGGAACTGGACGCCCATCTCTCCGAGAGGCTGTGTCGCATAGGCGAACATCGATGGCAGACTGTGGGTGTGCGTGTAGTTGATAGGAGGGATGAAGCCGATGTCGAGGTCGTTCTGACGAGCGGTTCTCATCGACTTGAAACTCATGTTATCGACACGTTTTGCCTGCAAAACTACGCCGAGACCTTTCTGTGAATACGACAAAGATGCCAGCAATTCCTGACCGTCGCGATAAATCCAGTTGTTGAAGAACGACGGGTCGTTGATCTTACGCGCATACTCTGCCGATAAGCCGAAACGGCCGTATCCGAGATTCATCCTACCGGCGTAAGCGCCGACGTTCTGTGGCAGTTGGTATATGTTGCCGTTGTATTCCATCGTAGGCTCGCTCTCGTATTTGCTCACGAAACTGGCACCGAGAGTGGCTTTCAGCTTGGCGTCGTTCAACGCCTCTATGCTGTTGTTGATGTCCCATTCGCCGTCGACACCGCGCACCAGACCGCGTTCTTCTTCGTACGAAACCCAGTAATAACGCTGTTTTCCGTAGATTCCCTTCAGGGTGACGCCGTTACACGGACGGAACACGGCACGGATGCCTCGCAACGAGTTGTCGAAGCCGAGCGTCCACTCCTCGTATGTCCTGAAAATCAAACCGTTACCGAACTGATCGTAGATGTCACCTACGGTAACGCCGATGGTGCCGTTGTCATAGGTGGCGAAAAAGTTAGCCACGCCCATGCCTTTGACTCTGGCGTCGAAGCCCGACATCGGGGTGGTCTGATATGCTTCGAAACGCATGCCAGCGCTGAAGTCGCCCAGCTGATACTGGAGCTTGCCGAAGCCGTAAGCGCCGAATTTCTCGCCGTTGATCTTGTCCTCGGTGATGCCGATGCCATTGTCTTCCCAATAGTAGTTGCCGTCGAGCTGGAAACTTCCGCTGACCTTCGACTTATTTAGGAAATCCTGGCCATACAGCGTTGTGGCACAAAGAATCACAGCCAATATTAATAATGATTTCTTCATCATAATTTCAATAACCAATAACCAATAACCAATAACCTTTATTTGGCGATTTTAATAATCTCCTCATACAAATCCTCCTCACCACCATCGAGATAACCGGTGTGCTGCCACACAATCTTGCCGTTACCGTCGAATAGGAAAGTGTGAGGCGGATTGCTCACGTTCATGGCGCGAGCCAAATCTTTATTCACATCCAATAAAATCTCGAAAGGCCAGCCTTTGCCGTCGACAAAAGGTTTGATTTTTGCCGTTGAGCGGGCATCGTCGATAGAGACAGAATAAATCTTCACGCCGGTTTCCTCTACCCAGTCGTCGTAAACCTCAGTGAGAGCGTTGTGTTCCTTCACGCACGGACCGCACCAGGTAGCCCAGAACGTCATCACGAAAGGCTTGCCGCCGTTGTTGATCTCGCTGATGTTAACCGATTGACCGTCAAGGTTTTTCAGTGTGATGTTCGGCAAATCTGATTTGTTTTGGGCGTTAAGACCGAAAAACATGAAGCCGAAGAGTAAAAATGCTAAGAATTTTTTCATGGTATAAGCTTTTTTATGATTCTACGATATAAGTTTCTAATATTTTACAATGACCTAATGCCTTGATTTCCACTTTGTTAATGACATTTGGAATCAAGATGCATTCACCGATGTTAACGATTTCCTCGCCGTTTTCGTATTTCAGCGTGAAGCCGCCTTCGACGCAAGTCAGGATGACGAAGGAGTCGAGTTCGGAATAATCTTTTGCCAAGATGGCATCCAGATCGATGTAATTTGTAGTGAAATATGGGCATTCCACCATTGGTACAGTGGCGTCTTTCTTGTCTTTCTGATACTCGGTGCGGTAGCTGTCCTCATGCTTGTAGTTGAGCGTGAACAGCGACTGCGGAATATGCAATTCGCGGTACATGCCGTGCTGGTCGAGACGGTCCCAGTCGTAGACACGGTAGGTCGTGTCGCTGGTTTGCTGGATCTCAGCCACCATGCAGCCCGGACCTAAAGCGTGGATTCTCCTTGCCGGGATGAAAAACACGTCGCCATCGTTAACTTTCTCATAGTTAAGCACTTGCGAGATCTTTTTCTCGTAGATGAGCTTCTCGACTTCGGCTTTTGTCACCTCGCGGTTAAAACCTGATACGAGCTCGGCGTCTCTCTCGGCGTGCATCACATACCACATCTCTGTCTTGCCGTTCTCGAGGCCGATCATCTTCGCAATCTCATCGTCGGGATGCACCTGCACCGACAGCCATGTCAGAGGGTCGATGATCTTGATCAGAAGCGGAAACGTCTCTCCGTATTTGTCGAAAACGTTGTCGCCCACGAGGTCGCCCATGAAGGTCTCTACGAGGTCGTTGAGCTCGTCACCCTCGAAATTGCCGTTCGCCACCACGCTGTTCTGACCTTCGACGCCCGACAGCAGCCACATCTCGCCGCAGTTCATCAGCTTGCCGAAGTCTTTGTGCAGCAACGACTTAACGTTCTGACCGCCCCAGATTTTCTCGAGGAAAATAGGCTTAAACTTCAAAGGATATAGTACGTTCATTTTATTATCATTCAAACTTGCAAAGATACAAAATTATTCTTAATTTTGCGGAATAAATTTTTGAAAATGCAAAACATCAAAGAATTAAGGCGGTTGTTGCATGAAAATGCCGAGCTTTCGGGCAAGGAGGTGATGACGAATGCCATCTTAAATGAGTTTCTTGAAAAGCTGAATCCAGATGTGCATGTCAGAAACATCGGAGGACAAGGAATTGCTGTGGTTTTCAAAGGGAAAAATAAAGGGAAAAGATTGCTGATTCGAGGTGATATCGACGCCCTGAATATCCCAGAAGGCGACCGTCACTGCTCTCACCGCTGCGGTCACGATGGACATGCTTCGATTTTGGCAGGATTGGCACAGCGTTTGAGCGAAAAACGCCCTGAAAACGGCGAAGTTGTGCTGCTTTTCCAGCCTGCTGAGGAGACTGGACAAGGTGCCAAGGCCGTCATCGCCGATCCGCAGTTTGAGCAGATAAAACCCGACATGGCGTTTGCCTTGCATAACATCCCGGGCTATGCGAAAAACAAGATTTTGCTGCGAAAAGGCTGTTTTGCCGCAGGCTCGCTAGGCTTGAAACTGATTTTTGACGGTGTCACGGCTCATGCCTCGCAGCCTGAGACAGGTCATAGTCCGCAACACGTTTTGTCAGCACTGATTGACATTTTCGGAAAGAAAGCCGAGATGCTCCGCGATGAGAAGCCGCTCACCATGATGACGATGACGCATGCCGTATTGGGCGAGGAGACATTCGGTGTGGCGCCTGCTCATGCCGAGATTTGGCTGACGTTGAGGTCGTACGACAACGAGAAACTGCAGCATCTCACCGCCGATGTGGTTCAGCTCTGCGCTATGGTTGCCGAGAAGCAGAATTTCGACTTCGGAAGCAGCATACACGAGGCGTTTTCGGCCACTATGAATAATGATGAGGCAGTGCTCGCAGTAGAAGAAGCTGCAAAATCGTTAAGCCTTGACTATCAATATCTTGACGAGCCGTTCCGTTGGTCTGAGGATTTCGGTCGCTTTGCCGATGTGTGTCCGGTTTGTCTGTTCGGACTTGGCTGCGGCGAGGAGCATCTGCCGCTTCATAACCCGGAATATGTGTTTGAAGATGAAATTTTGAATACTGGTATTGACATTTTTGAAAAAATTTGTACCTTTGCAAAAATTTGACATGAAAAAAATCTGTGTTTTCTGCGGTAGCAGCATGGGCTTGGACAAGCGTTACGAGGAGGCTGCGGCACGTCTGGGCGATGTCCTCGCCGACAATGGCTGCGCTCTCTACTACGGCGGCGGAAGCGTCGGCCTCATGAATGTGATAGCGAACCGTATGCTGTCACATGGCTGCGAGGTGGTAGGCGTGATGCCCGACTTTCTGCTTGCTCACGAGATCGGGCACAGCGGCATCACCAAGATGATCCCGACCCAGACCATGGCTGAACGCAAGGAGATACTGATTCATGAGGCCGACGCGTTTATCGCGATGCCAGGCGGATTCGGCACACTCGACGAGTTCTCGGAAGTTGTGGTGGCAGACCAGCTCAGGCTCATTGAGAAGCCTATCGCGCTGTATAACACCCTCGGCTATTACGACGACCTCGTGCGGTGGATCGACAGGGGAGTGAAGGACGGCTTCATCCGTGGAGACCATTATAAAAATGTGATTGTCACCGACGACCCGAAGGAGTTGTTCGATAAAATGAACAATTATCAGGCGGTGAAGATCGAGAAATGGATTCACGATATTGTTGATGAAAAAAAGTGTAGAGTTTAAAGTTTAAAGTCAGTTTTAAAGTTTATAGTTTAGAGTTTTAAGTGGAATAAATCTCAAGATATGAATATAATTGGAATCACAGGAACTTTAGGTGCTGGAAAGGGCACTATCGTTGATTATCTGGTGCAGAAAAAAGGCTACGTCCACTATTCGGTGCGCGCGTTTTTGTCGGAAGAGGTGAAGCGGCGCGGTCTCGAGGTCAATCGCGACACCCTGACGTCGGTGGCTAACGACCTGAGGGCCAACAACAGCCCGAGTTACATCGCTGAGCAGCTCTACGACCGCGCCTACAACAACGGTAAGGACGCCGTCATCGAGAGCATCCGCACCCCTGGCGAGATCGCGGCCCTGCGTTCGAAGGGTAACTTCCATCTCTTCGCCGTCGACGCCGACCGTAAAGTGCGTTACGAGCGCATCACCGAGCGCAAATCGGAAACAGACTCAGTGAGTTACGAGACTTTCGTGGCCAACGAGGAACGTGAGATGACCAACGCCGACCCTAACAAACAGAACCTCGGCGAGTGCATCCACCAGGCCGACTATGTGTTCCAAAACAACGGCACCATCGAAGACCTTCACAAACGTGTGGAGGAGGTGCTGCAAGATATTGAAAATCAGAAGTATAAACGTCCGTCGTGGGACGAATACTTTATGAATATGGCCGACACTGTGGCTGAGCGTGCCACCTGCGACCGTGGTCGCAGCGGATGCGTCATCGTCAAGGACCGTCAGATCCTCGTGACGGGCTACGTCGGCTCGCCGCGCGGACTCCCGCACTGCGACGAAGTGGGGCATCTTTTCAGAAAAATGATTCATGCCGACGGCCGTATCACCGAACACTGCGTGAGAACCGTGCACGCCGAGCAGAACGCCATCGCGCAGGCAGCTCGTCGTGGCATAGCCCTCGAAGGCAGCACCTTGTACTGCAGAATGACGCCATGCCGCACATGCGCAATGTTGATAATAAACTGCGGTATCGTGCGCGTGGTGTGCCAGCGCAAATATCACGACGGTGCTGAATCGGAGGAAATGTTCCGCCAGGCGGGAATCAAACTGGAATACGTCTACGACGAGGTTCAGACGTACGAACGTCAATAATTACTCGCCCCTACGGTTATTCAGAATATCGATTGCCAAATATATCGCGTGCCTCATTGCTTCGGGGTCCGCGATATTTTTATTTGCAATGTCGTAGCCGGTGCCGTGGGTCGTTGAGGTGCGCACCACCGGCAGTCCGCCCGTGAAGCTGACGCCGCCGTCGACAGAGAGCACGCGGAAAGGAGTGAGTCCTTGGTCGTGATACATGCTCAGTATGCCGTCGTATTTGCGCCATGCGTCGGAACCGAAGAATCCGTCGGCCGGGAACGGTCCGAATGCCATAACTCCTTGTTCCTTAGCGACTTCGATGGCAGGTTGGATGATGTCTTTTTCCTCAGTTCCCATGATGTTGCCGTCGCTGGCATGCGGGTTGAGACCCAACACGGCAATCTTCGGCGCCACGATTTTGAAGTCGTTGATCAAAGATTTGTTTATAAGTAATAACTTCTTGATAATCAATTCTTTGTTGATTGCGCCCGGCACATCTTTCAATGGAATGTGATTTGTGACGAAGCCTATGCGCATCTGATGGTTGACAAGAAGTGTAATGTATTCATTATCAGGGAAAAACGATTTGATGTAGTCGGTCTGGCCCTTGAATTTGAACTGTTCCGACTGCATATTGGCTTTGTTGACCGGAGCCGTCACCATGGCATCGATTAGACCGTTGCGGAGGTCGTTTGTGGCCAGTTTCAGTGCCGCGAACGACGCTTTTCCTGCGATAGTAGTGGAGAATCCCGGCTCCACCTTCAGCTCCTCATCGGTGTGGTTGATGATATTGATGCGCCTCGGCTGAGCCTGCGAAGCGTCGCGAATCACGGTGTACGACATCTCTTCCATGCCGAAATTTTTCTTGTAGTAGGAAAAAACTTTCGACTGCCCGTAGACTATCGGGATAAACGATTCAAGAATGCGTGTGTCGGCTAAAACTTTGAGAATCACCTCGTAACCAATTCCGTTGATGTCACCTTGGGTGATACCAATTTTCGGAAGATTTAATGTCTTAAACTGTGGAGTCATAATGTGGCGCTAGAATTGAACCTTCAAAATTACAAAATAGGTTTCAAAAAAACAAATATTTTTTCAAAAAAATAATTATCAGTGATTTACGTTAAAATTTTAGTAAATTTGCGATATGCAAAACGAAGGATACACGATAAAACGGATAGTCTCGGTTGTCGGAGGTCAACTGATTGGTAATCAATCGGATACGATTATTGTAAAAGATATTCTGTTCGACAGCCGATTGCTCGTAGATGCAGAAAATACGCTGTTTTTCGCCTTAAGTGGCGGCAGAAACGACGGGCATAAATATATCAACGATTTATATGAAAAAGGCGTGAAAGCGTTCGTTGTCAACGAGAATTACGTGAAAAACGGATGCGATGACGCGGTTTTTATCGCCGTTGACGACACCCTTTCGGCTTTGCAAAAGTTGGCCGCCTATCATCGTTCGCTGTTCGATATTCCTGTGGTTGGAATCACCGGAAGCAATGGCAAGACAGTGGTCAAAGAGTGGCTTTATCAGATTTTATCGCCTTCAATGTCGGTGTGCCGCAGTCCGAAGAGTTACAACTCGCAGATAGGTGTGCCACTGTCGGTTTGGCAGATGAATTCGTCGAATGAGGTAGCGGTTTTCGAGGCTGGCATTTCACGTCCGGGCGAGATGGAGAAGCTGCGCGACATCATCAAGCCGACGATAGGCGTTTTCACCAATATCGGACCCGCTCACGGCAAGAATTTCAAGGATATTCAGCAGAAAATTGAAGAAAAAATCAAATTGTTTGATGGGGTCAAAAACCTGATTTTTTGCATGGATATCGTAGAAATTGCGGATATAGTTGCAAAAAATGTGAAAAATTCGTTCACATGGAGTAGGCATGATAAAAATGCCGATTTATTTGTTTCATCGATAGAGATCTCTGAGAACTCTAAGATCTCGGCGATATTCCGAGGAAAAACCATATCCATCACCATCCCGTTTATTGACGACGCCTCGATAGAAAACGCCATCAATTGCTGGTGTGTGGCACTGTTGTTGGGTCTCCCGAACGACGTCATCGCTGAGCGTATGGCACATCTTGAGGCTGTGGAGATGCGAATGGAACTCAAGGCTGGTGTTCGTAACTGTCTGATTATCAACGATTCGTATAACAACGACAGAAACGCTCTCGCCATCGCCCTTGACTTCATGAACGCACAGCATCATGACAATAAGGTACTGATTCTTTCAGATATTCTTCAAAGTGAATTAAAAGAAGAAGACCTTTACAAAAACGTTGCGCAACTCATTGAAAACAAAGGTGTTGACACTTTCATCGGCATCGGAGAATCATTGTGTTCGTCATTTCGAGCGAAACAACGTGGAGCCGAGAAATCCTCTTTACCAAAAATTCATTTGAATAGGAAAATACAATCATATTTTTACGAATCAACCTCTGATTTTCTTGCAAATCATCCGATGAAAATGTTTGAGAATCAGATAGTTTTGCTGAAAGGTGCACGTAGCTTCGAGTTTGAGCGCATCATGAAGGTGCTGCAGCAGAAGTCGCACGAGACGATACTCGAAATCAACCTCGACAACCTAGTCAAAAACCTCAACTATTATCGCGGAAAGCTGAAAAAAGACACCAAGATGATGGTGATGGTGAAGGCCTTCGCCTATGGCAGCGGCAACTACGAGGTTTCAAACGTCTTGGCCTTCCATCATGTTGATTATCTTACGGTTGCGTATGCCGACGAGGGAGTGGAGCTGCGTCATAAAGGCATAAAACTGCCAATCATGGTGATGACGCCCGAAACAAACACCTTCGATATCATCATCAAACACGGATTGGAGCCAGATATCTACAGTTTCCGTTGTCTTTCGCAGCTCGAAGACGCTATAAATCAATTGGATACGGAGTTGAAAGAACCTGTCGGCATTCATATCAAAGTCGACACCGGAATGCATCGTCTCGGCTTCCTACCTGACGATATCGACGCTTTGATAGAACGCATAAAAGCCAATCCGAAGATCAAGATCATGAGTGTTTTCTCGCATTTCGCCACTAGCGACATGCCTGAGGAAGACGCCTTCGTGATGCATCAGGTGGAGCAGTTCGAGCTGATGAGCCAGAAGATCATCAAAGCGTTCCCGTACAAGATCATTCGTCACATGCTGAACACCGCCGGCATCACGCGATTCACTGAGTATCAATACGATATGGTGCGTTTGGGCATAGGCGTCTACGGCGTGCCGATCTGCGACGAAGACCGCGGCAAGCTGCACAACGTGATGTCGCTGAAGTCGACCATCAAGCAGATTAAAGAATACGGACCTGGCGAGACCATAGGCTACGGTCGCCACGGAAAGATAACCAAACTATCAAGAATAGCTGTGATTCCGATAGGTTATGCCGATGGGTTGCGTCGTGAGCTGGGCAACGGCAACGCCTGTTTCTGGGTCAACGGCAAGGCGGCGCCTATCGTCGGTAACGTGTGCATGGACCTTACCATGATCGACGTCACTGGCATCGATTGTCAGGAAGATGACACAGCGGTGCTGTTCGACGACAATCATCCGATTGAAATCATAGCAAACGCCTGCCACACGATTCCATACGAAATCATGACGCGAATTTCCCAAAGGGTAAAACGAATATACGTTAAGGAATAGAAAACACTGGCCTTTGGCTTTTGGCAAAATAAAAAAATGCCAACGGCCAACGGCCAACAGCCAACAGCCGAATATTATATTTTCTTCAGCAAAATAAGGTACACTGGGAAGTGGTCGGAATAACCAGCCAGCCACACACCACCGGCGAACGAACGCCACGGATAGCCGTTGTAGCGGCCGTCGTGCTGTTTGAGATATTCTTTCGAATGCACCATCGGCTTGAACAGCTGGTATGTCGCAAATGGATCGTTTTCATCTTTGAGCAATGCTGGTGTGATGATGCATTGGTCGAGCACGCCTTTCACATCGCGGTAGTAGTTGGTGCCTTCTCCGTTTTTATGCATCTTCCACATCGGGTTGAAGAAGTCGCCTTCTTTCATGTCTTCGATGCGTCCCTTGGCACGCAGTCCTTCGATGATACTCTTGTTGGTCGGGTAGTCGTTGTAGTCGCCCATCATCACGATCTTCGCATTAGGTTTTGCAGCCAGAATCGAGTCGGCGATGTGACGGCACAGGCTTGCTGCTGCCATACGTCCGGGCAGTGAGCGTTTCTCGCCACCGTAACGTGAAGGCCAGTGCATCACGATGAAACTCATCTCCTCATCGTCGAGGATGCCTGTCACCACGAGCTGGTCACGGGAGATGAAGTTAGGCTGTCCGGGGACATTCAGACGATATGACTTATGGTTGGTCACCTTGAAATACTTCGGGTTGTATAGCAATGCCACGTCGACACCACGGCGGTCAGGTGAGTCGTAGTGAATAATCTGGTAGTTGCGGTCGGCGATTTCAGGTTGGGCGGCGAGGTCTTCTAGCACCTGACGGTTTTCGATTTCCGAGACGCCGAGCACCACCACTCCTTCATTGGAGTAATATTTATCGCTCTTGTCGGCGCCGATGGTCGAGATGGCGTAGGCCATGTTGTGCAGTTTTGTGGTGTATTTCTCGGTGTTCCAAGCATTTTTGCCCATAGGCAGAAATTCCTCGTCGTTCTTATGCGGGTCGTTAATCGTGTCGTAAAGGTTTTCAAGGTTATAAAAACCCACGATACCCATCTTGTACTGCTGTTGGGCGCTCAATGAGGTGATGAAAAACAACATCACGACAGCCAAAATGTTCAATTTTCTCAACATAATTTTAAAAGAATGAATTTGGGTACAAATATACTGAAAAATTTTCATAGAAACGAAAAAAATATCAAAAATTAATTTTCACCTTTTTTATTTTTATAAGGAAAAATTTCATAAATTTGTGCGATTAAATTTTGTTAAATGAAAAAGTATCTACTGTTAATTCTAGCTGTCGCGTTCAGTTACCATCTGATAGCGCAGGAGGCAGTCACCGATACCGTCGGTGAGAATACCACATTGCCTACAATCATTATGATTGACACGGATTACGACGAGACAAACAGCTCGACCGACATCTCGAGCTTCCTTCAGTCGTCGCGCGATGCCTTCAACAACATCGCGGCATATAACTTCAGTTCAAGAAGGTTCCGCATCCGTGCTTACGACTCGAAATACACCGACGTGATGATCAACGGTGTGATGATGAACGACCCTGACGGCGGTCGTCCGTACTACTCCAACTGGGGTGGTCTGAACGACGTGATGCGTAACTCGGTCATCACCATGAACTGCGGCGTCACCTACGAGAGCTTTGGCGGTCCGGCCGGCGTGACGGCGATCTCGACACGTGCCAGCAACTACCGCAAGCAGATATCGGCGAGCTACTCGTTCTCAAACCGTTCGTATAACCACCGTATCATGGCGACATACAGCACCGGCTTGATGAAGAACGGCTGGGCCTTCGCGGCATCCATCTCGGGCCGTTACACCCCGATGAACAGCTGGATGAGCTGGCAGGAAGGCACATGGTACGCCGGAACGAGCTATTTCTTCTCAGCTGAAAAGAAGCTCAACAAGCAGCATTCGCTGGGCTTCCTGGTGTTTGGCTCACCATCGGAGCGCGCCAGCTCGTCGCCTGCAGTGCAAGAGGTGTTCGACCTCCTTGGCACCAACTACTACAACCCGAACTGGGGCTGGCAGACCGACGAGAACGGCAACCGTTTCATGCGTAACGCCCGCGTGAGCTCGTACCACCAGCCGATGTTCCAGCTTCAACATTACTGGACACCGAGCGACAAGCTGCAGGTCAACACCACGGCTTATTACTGGTTCGGTAAAGGCGGCTCCACATCGCTCGAGTGGGGCGAGGCGGCCGACCCGCGTCCTGACTACTACCGTAACCTGCCGAGCTACTACAAGTATATGCTCGACCTCGGCAAGGAAGGCTACACATGGGAAGGCTATCAGGAATATACACAACAGTGGATTAACGACGAAAATATGCATCAGCTCAATTGGGACGAGCTGTATGCGGCAAACTTGAGAAACCTCAAGACTGTCAATAATGCCAACAACGGCACCGAGACGATTCAAGGTTATTTCTCGAAATATATTATTGAAGAACGCCGTCAAGACAAGCAACAATACGGTCTGACGAGCAATTTCAAATATGAATTCAACCCGAATCTCCATCTATACGGAGGTTTAAAGGCTGGAATCTCGAAGACTCATTATTACAAGAAAGTCGCCGACCTCCTTGGCGGTGATTATTATCTTGACATCGACAAATACGCCGACGGTGAGGCCTTCGACATCTCAGACGAGCAGCAGAACAACATCCGCAACAAGAACCATGTTGCAAAAGTGGGCGACATCATCGGTTACGACTACGTCGCTAATGTCAACAAATTCATCCTTTGGAGCCAGTTGACATGGGTTAAGAACCGCTGGTCGACATACGCCGGCCTTGAAGCTGCCTACACTCAGATGTACCGTACGGGTAACTTCGAGAACGGCCGCTTCCGCGGCGACGAGTCGTACGGCGACTCCAAGAAACTCAACCAGCTCAACGGCAGCTTCAAGGCCGGCGGCAGCTACGCCATCAACGGACGTAACTACATCGTGGCCAACGCCATGCTGAAGAGCGAAGCACCTGAGTTCAGAAGTGTCTTCGTGGCACCGCGTGTACGTAACACCATCGTGAGCGACGTCGACAACGAGAAGATCTTCGCTTTCGACCTCGGCTATGAATACCGCTCACCATTCATGAAAGCACGTTTGAGCGCCTACAGAACACAGTTCTACGACCTCACCTGGAACCGCTCGTTCTACTACGAGTCGACAGGTAAATACGTCAACTACATCATGAACGATATCGAGCAGTACGCTCAAGGTATCGAGCTCGGCGCCGACATCAACATCACGCCGACAATCAGCGCACAGGCCGCAGCTACAGTGGGCGAGCACCGCTACTCGAACCGTCCGAAGGTGTACGTCTACGAGGATAACGACGCAAGTCCAATCTACGAAGGCGAGACCGTTTACCTCAAGAACTACTACGCCGGTGAGATGCCGCAGACCGTCGGCTCCGTGGGTTTGAAATACAACTCACCGAAATACTGGTGGATCAGCATGAACGCCAACTATTTCGCCGATTACTATCTCGCAGTGAACCCGACAAACCACGTCGCCGACGCTTTCACAGGTCTGTATGAGCAAGACTACCGTACCGACCTGCTTCTCAAGCAGAAGAAGCTCGACAACGCGTTCACACTCGACCTCTACGCCGGTAAGTCGTGGAACTACAAAGGCTATTACATCCTTCTCAACCTCAGCGTCAACAATGTGTTGAACAACAAGAACATCGTTCTCTACGGTTACGAACAGCTCCGTTCCGACTACGACGATCCTGAGCGTTTCCCTGAGAAATATTCATACCTTTATGGAACTAACTTTTTCTTAAGTTTAACAGTAAGATACTAATTTGAAAGGAGAAAATATCATGAAAAAACTCGCTATATTATTAATAGGTGTAATGCTGGTGTTCGTCTCATGTAAGAAGAACTTAGACCAGCCGGATATTACTTCATTTCCTGAGGATAACGTGTGGTCGGTAGGTCAGATTCTCGACTCGTTGGCCAACGGAGCCTTCACATTCAACCAGGATTCTCAGAAGAACGCCATAGTGAAAGGTTATGTTATCGCTGACGAGACAGGTGGCAACATCTATCGTACCTTCTATCTCAGAGGTGAAGACGGCAAATGTATCGCTGTTTACAGAAAAGGCTCGAGCGAAGGCGGCAGCGACGACTTCAACGTCAAAACCGGCGACCATATCGGTTATAAACTCTATGGATCAATCATCTCGGAATACAGCAAACTTCCGCAGATTCAGGTTCAGGAGCACGATGTCAACAAGCTTATCGTGATCTACGAAAGAGGCTGCGACGATAAGGTTCGTCCTATCAGCACCACTATCGAAGATATCAATGCCGGCAAGCATCTTTGCGACCTCGTGAAGATCAGCGACGCGCAATTTGAGCCATATGAAGGCTTGACATACGCCGAGGGTCAGAACAACACAAACAGAAATCTCGTGACTTGCTCTGGCGAGGGTATCATCGTGAGAACCAGTGGATACGCCAGCTTTGCAGCCGAACCGCTTCCAGAAGGAAGAGGAACACTGACGGCTATTGCATCGGTTTACAACACAACATGGCAGATGCTCATCCGTAACACATCGGATGTTAAGATGAATGATGTCAGATGCGGTGGTGGCGGCGATATTATGGAAATGCCTTATAATCAGGTGTTTACATCGTCATTTGGCACTTATACAACCTTCAGCGTGGTCGGCGATCAGGTTTGGACTATCGACTATTCGACAGCTGTGATGAAAGGTAAAGTCGGCAATACTTTCTATGAGAATGAAGACTGGCTGATTTCATCACCGGTGCATATCGCTGATGTAGAGCATGCCAAGGCTGTAGTGAATTATGTCGCACAATATACCGGTCCTGATAAAGACGTGACAGCTCAAATCTCAGCTGATTATGAATATGGCGATGATCCAACCAACGCCAACTGGACAGATCTGAATGTTACATTTGAAAACTCAGCAGGTTGGAACGATTTCTTGGATAAGGAGATTAGTCTTGACGAATACATCGGACAGACGGTGACATTCGCCATTAAGTTCGTGTCGTCGACAACGCAGTCGCGTACCATCGAAATCAAGAGCATCGCTGTCATGGAAGGCGAAGCCGGTGGTGGCGGAGGCGGCACTCTGACAGGCGACGGAACACGCGAAAATCCTTACACCGCGCAGGATGTCATCACGATGAACACACAGACATCTGACGGTAACAAATACTGGGTGAAAGACTATATTGTAGGCTTTGTCGATGCAGATTATGTATATGTGTTTACAAGTGCGGCCGGAGATGTCAAAACAAATATCATCCTGTCGTCGAACGTCGACCCAACAACTGCTGACGAGTGCATCCCGATCCAGTTGCCTGCAGGCGCCGTGCGTGATGGACTTAATCTGGCCGACAATCCAGGCAATTACAAACAGGAGGTGCTCATTTATGGTACCTTGGAGAAATATTTCCAGGTCGCTGCTGTCAAGAACGTGACTTATGCAGAGATCAACGGTAACAGCTATGGTATCGAGCCGGGCGGTGGCGGAACTGAGTATTTCAATCAAACATTGACATCGCAGGCTAGCTTTAACACCTTTACAGCTTACAGCGTTGCAGGCACGCAGGTCTGGCATTTCGATTCAGCCCATGCAAACTACGGTGCACAGATGTCGGGCTTTGAAAACAACACTTCATACGCCAACGAAGACTGGTTCATCAGTCCTGAAATCGATTTGAGCGCAAGTAGCAGTCCTACCTTGACATTCGAACACACAAGAGGTCCGGCGGGCAGCATCAACGTTGGTGTTAATGAAGGATATTACACTGTTTGGGTGACCAACAATTACGCTGAAGGTCAGAATCCTAACGATGTGCAGTGGATGGAGCTGACGGGTGTGGTTCACGCAACAACAGGCTGGGCTTGGGTTAGCTCGGGCAGGATTACCATTCCGGAGGCTTTCAAGACCGCTACATGCCGCATAGCTTTCAAATATCTGAGCATCGACGGCGCATCGGCTACTTGGGAAGTGAGAAATGTTATTATTAGTGAATAAATTATTGATAATCAAAATATTAGAGATATGTTTAAGTCAATAAAAAAACACGGCGTATTAGTTCTTATCGCGATGATCGTGATGACATCGTGCATCGATAAGAACAAGAGGAAGAATAACTATCCGACGCCTAATGTCAATTTTGAACTTCCTGTCGGTCATGTCTACACCATCGACACCTTGCTTTACATGCAGCAGGTTGAAGGCACACATCAGTTTACTGAGGACGCCTCTGTCTATGGTATCGTCACTGATGACGAGACATCGGGAAACCTTTATAAAGCCTCGTTTATCCAGGACGGCGACAAAGCCATCGAGCTCTATATGAAGAGCACCAGCGGTCTGCGTATCGGCGATTCGGTGCGTGTTTACCTGAAAGGCGCTACATTGTCGGAATATAGCGGCACGCCTCAGATTCAGGACCTCGAGCCTAAGAACGTGACCATCCTTGCCAACGGAAAGTTCATCGATCCCGTCGAGATTAACACTTTGCAGATCAACACAAGCTTCAGATGCCGTCTGGTGAAGTTCAACCATGTGGAGTTTGCAGCCGCTGACCGCGTCAATACATATGCTTTGGAAGATGCTTATGGCCAGTACACATTGAACCAATACGATGAAAACTGCATCCTTCAAGATTCAAAAGTCATCGTGAGAACCAGTAACTATGCCAGTTTCGCCAAGAGACAGCTGCCTCAGGGCAATGGCTCTATCATCGGCATTCTTACATATTACAGCACCGGCGATGCATGGCAGTTTACCATCCGCACCATCTCTGAGGTTCAGATGGAGAATGACCCTTGTGAAGCAACACCTGAGCCGCCAGTCCAGCCTACTGGAACAGGCACCGAAAACGATCCGTTTAACATTGTTGCTGGTATTGAACATCAAGGTGAAAACGACATGTGGATCAGAGGTTATATCGTGGGTTCAGCCAATATTTCTAGCGGTTCGATCACAACCGATTCGCAGATTTCATGGGGGCCTGATTTCACCTATAACGAGAATATGACAAACATCATTCTGGCTGATAAAGTCGAAGAGCGCGACATCAACAATTGCGTCGTCGTTTATCTGCCGAGTAACGCCGCATCAGGCATCCGCGACATCAACCTGAAAGATCATCCGGAGAATCTGGGTAAGACCTTGAAGGTGCACGGTAACCTGAAGGCTTTCTTGGGTAAATCAGGAATGAAAGATACCAACGAATACACATTAAACTAATTGATTTTTAAGGCATTATGGCTGAAAACTTAGTAATCATCCCTACATATAACGAGAAAGAGAATATCGAGAAGATAATCCGATATGTCTTCAACCTCCCGATGGCATTTGATATTTTGGTCGTAGAGGATAACAGTCCCGACGGCACGGCAGATATTGTGAAAGGTCTGATGAAGGAGTTTCCCGACAGGCTTTTCATCGAGGAGAGGAAAGGCAAGCTCGGTCTCGGCACGGCTTACATCCATGGTTTTAAATGGGCGTTGGAGCGTGATTATCAGTATGTTACGGAGATGGATGCTGACTTTTCGCATAATCCTGACGATCTCATCCGTCTGCACGACGCTTGCGCCAACGGAGCTGACTTAGCGGTTGGTTCGCGTTACAAATGCGGCGTGAACGTCGTGAACTGGCCGATGGGACGAGTGCTGATGTCGTATTACGCCTCCGCCTACGTCCGTTTCGTGACGAGGATGAAGGTGCGCGACACCACGGCAGGTTTTGTGTGTTACACTCGTAAGGTGTTGGAAACCATCGACTTCGACAGAATCAAATTCATAGGATACGCCTTCCAGATCGAGATGAAATACACCGCTTGGAAGCTCGGATTCAAGATTGAAGAGGTGTCGATTATCTTCACCGACAGGCGCGAAGGAACGTCGAAGATGTCGGGCGGAATCTTCAGAGAGGCTGTGTTTGGCGTTATTAACCTGAGATGGAGAGGAATGTGGGGCAAGATAAAACCAAGAAAGAAGTAATGGGATATATCATCAAAAACGCGACACTTGTCAACGAGGGAAAGACCACGCTGGCAAGTGTTGTCATAAATGGCGACAAGATCGCACAAATCGTGCATGGTAAAGACGCGATCAATCGCGTCTCTACAAATGATTGTGTCATTGATGCCGAGGGTTTGTATTTAATTCCAGGAATCATCGATGAGCACGTGCATTTCCGTGAGCCAGGATTGACGCAGAAGGCCGACATTTTTACCGAAAGTCGAGCCGCGGTGGCGGGAGGTGTGACGTCGTTTATGGACATGCCGAACACTAACCCGCAGACCACGACAATCGAGCTTTTGGAGCAGAAATTCGCCACCGCGGCGCAGAAATCGGCGGCTAATTATTCCTTCTATCTCGGCGCGACAAACGACAATATTGAGGAGATCAAGAAGGTCGATCCGAAGAAGGTATGCGGCATCAAGCTGTTTATGGGGTCGAGTACCGGAAACATGCTTGTTAACGAGGACGATGCCTTAGTGCGCCTCTTCAATGAGTCACCATGCCTCATCGCGGCACATTGCGAGGATGAGCAGATAATTCATGAAAACACGGTGTGCGCCAAAGACTTGGCATCGAAAGGCGAAGTCGTGGCAGATGCGGGATTACATCCTTTTATCAGGACAACTGAGGCTTGCTATAAATCGACATCGAAAGCTGTCGATATGGCGACGAGATTCGGGGCCAGGTTGCATATCCTTCATATCTCGACGAAGTCGGAGCTTACGCTGTTTAGAAACGATATCCCGTTGAAAGACAAGAAGATAACGGCTGAGACTTGTCCGCATTACCTTACGTTTTGCGATAAGGATTACGACGAGAAAGGTTTCGCCATCAAGTGCAATCCGGCTATAAAGATGGCTTCAGATCGAGAGATATTGCGTAAAGCCATCGTCGACGGACATATCGACACCATCGGCACCGACCACGCACCGCATCTGTGGCATGAGAAGATGACCGACGACTATTTCACGGCAAAATCGGGTTTCCCGTCTGTGCAAAACAGCCTCGATGTGATGCTGAACCTTTATCATCAAGGCTTGATTTCGCTAGAGAAGATAGTAGAATTGATGTGCCATAATCCTGCCATTCTTTATCAGATTAAGGGCAGGGGTTTCATTCGCGAAGGCTATTATGCCGATTTGGCTTTGATAGATTTAAGCAAGGAAAAGACGATTAAAAACGGCGATATGCTGTACAAATGTGGCTGGACGCCTTACGACGGGATGAAGGTGAAATCGCAGGTGACGCACACTTTCGTGAACGGAAAGCTCGTTTATCATGACGGGAAAGTTGAAGACAATATTTTTGGAAAGCCTTTGGAATTTGAACGTTAGAATATGAAAAAACTATTGATAGTCATAATGTTAGCGCTTGTTTTTGTCGCTTGTCAGGACAAGCAGGTGCGTCATGTGCAGAAGGTGGCTTATTATTATGCCGAGACTGATCTGCCTTGGGTGATTTATTATTATGATGTAGTCGGAAATGACTCGACATGGGTAGAGGAGAAGTGGTTTCATGAGAACGGAGTGCTCAGTCTGGAGGGTAAAATCGTTGATAATCAGCGCGAGGGCGAGTATAGGGGCTATTATCCTACTGGTGAGTTGATGAGCGTCGGCAGCTTTGTGAAGGGAAAACGCGAAGGCAAGGGCAAGATTTACTTTGAGAACGGCGTGGTCAACATCGAGAACGAGTACCGCGATGGAAAGCCTTATGGAATCTGGACTTATTACGACGAAGAAGGCAACTTTGTCGATGTGAAAGAGTATAAATGATGTTATCGGTCTTTTCTGACGAGAACTACATGCGGCAGGCTTTGGTCGAAGCGCAGGCCGCTGCCGACGCCGACGAGGTGCCGGTGGGTGCCGTCGTGGTTGTCAATGATAAAATCATCGCCCGAGCGCATAACCAGGTGGAACTGCTCAACGACGTGACGGCGCACGCCGAGATTTTGGCGATCACTGCTGCATGTAACGCCTTGGGTACCAAGTACTTGGACGACTGTACGCTCTACGTCACCTTGGAGCCTTGTGTGATGTGTGCGGGCGCATTGGAGCATTGTCACATGAAGAAGGTGGTCTGGGCGTGCGCCGACCCGAAAAACGGCTTCCAGCGTTTCGGCAACCTGCTTCACCCGAAAACCGAAATAAAAACAGGCATCCTCGAAGAAGAATGCCTGCAGTTGTTGACTGATTTCTTCAAGAAGAAACGGTAGTTTTTCACTTCACCATATCTCTGAAATAACGCATCAGCAGCCTCACGTGGATGCCGACGCCGCCTGCGGTCTTGTATCCGTCGGCCGCCTCGAGATAGGCTGTGCCTGCGATGTCGAAATGCACCCACGGGTAGTCGGTGAAATGCTCCAGGAACTTGCCTGCGGTGATGGCGCCGCCGTATTTTCCGCCTATATTCTTAATGTCGGCAAGGTCCGACTTGATTAGCTCGCCGTATTCCTCAAACATCGGGAACTTCACGAGGCGTTCATAGACGCGCTCGCCCGTTGTCTCGAGCTGTTTGTATATCTCTTCGGCGTCGTGCTCCATCGCCACCGTAGCCACCGGTCCGATTGCATAAGAAGCAGCACCCGTCAGCGTCGCGAAGTCGAACACCATCATAGGGTCGTACTTCTTTGCATAGGCGAGCGCGTCGGCGAGGATTAAGCGACCTTCGGCGTCGGTGTTGAGCACCTCCACCGTGGTGCCGTCGTACATGGTGATGATGTCACCAGTGACACGTGCGTTGCCGTCGATACGGTTATCTGTCGCCGGCACGAGAGCTATCACATGAACCGGGAGCTTGGCCTTAGCCACGGCGTATACTGTGCATGCCACGGTAGCCGCGCCCGACATGTCGTCTTTCATGTCGTTCATCACAGCCGAAGGCTTGAGGTTGTAGCCGCCGGTGTCGAACACTATGCCTTTGCCCACGAGCACGATAGGTTTCTCGTTGACAGGCTTCTCGGGCTTCCATTCGAGGATGGTGAACGTAGGCTCGTCGATGCTTCCCGCGTTGACGGCAAGAAGTCCGCCCATCTTCAGCGCCTCAATCTTCTTCTTATTGAAAATCTCAGCCTCGCCGCCTACCGAGCGTACCTTTTCGCTTATAAACTCCGCGAGCTTCTCGGCGTTGAGATGATTCTCAGGCTCGTTCACGAGGTCGCGCGCCATCAAGGTAGCCTCGACGGTGATATTGAGCTTCTCGACGCAGTCGTCGCATGCCGTTCCTTCAAGGAAATAGATGGTTTTCAAGGTGTTAGCCTTGGCGTCGGTCTTGTATTTCTTAAACTCGTAGTTGGCGAGCATCATACCTTCGGCGCAACCCATCTTCACGCAACGTTTCTCACCGAAGTTTTGGATCAAAACATCCTCAAACTTATTGGCATTCAACCATTTACAAATAGCGGCGCCTTTCTTGCGGCACTTCTCCATAAATTTGTATTCCTCTTCGGTGGTGTCGACGAAGAAAATATGGTAACACTCTGTGTATCTGTTGATTACGACGGTTTTATCCTTGTCGTCATCGTAACGTTTTCTAACATAATCGGCTTCCTCCTTGCGAAGTCCGATCTTCTCGATCTGCTCTGCCGACTCCAAAATGAAGACCTTCGCAGAGACTTTGTCGTCATTTCTGAATATTAATGTTGTCATGATAAAAATCCCTCCAGTACCCGCATTGTTTTTTCCGTTGCACCGATTTTACCTGCGACGTAATCGTGGCAAATCTTCGATGCTTTCTCGTAAAAAGCATCGTCATTGATGAACCTGTAGAACATATTCTCCAGCTCATGTTGGTTGTTGATGACGAAGGCGCCTTTCAGTTTCACGAGGTCGACGGCCTCTTCAAACGAATGGTATTTCGGACCGAATATCACCGGGACGTCGTAGACGATAGCTTCCTGAATGTTGTGGATGCCGTCGTAGAAACCTGCGCCGATATACGCGAAGCGGGCGTATCTGTAAATCTTTGATAAAATTCCTATCTTGTTGATTACCAATGTTTTAGATTGATTTTTAGGATCAAAATTTGTATACAACTGATAATCGTGAAGATGCGATTCGATCTGCTTGATGTGCGAGTCGGAGATGTCGTGCGGCACCATGATGAAGCAGTAATCGGCAGGCATGGTCTCAATGAAGTTGTAAAGCAGTCGTTCGTCCGACGGCCAGCTGCTGCCTGCTATGATGCATTTTCTTTCGCCTATAAACTCTTCGATATCCGGGAAACGCTGTGCCTGCTGGGCAATCTCGTATACGCGGTCGAAACGTGTGTCGCCGGCCACTGTGAGGTTTTCCATACCCATCTGATGAAGCAGGTCGAGGGTTTCTTTATTCTGAGTAAAGAAATATTTTACCTTATAAAAATGATTTCTGAACCATCTGCCCCAAGGCTTGAAGAAATACTGTTTCGGGCGCAGCACCGTGGAGATGTAAAACAGAGGTATGTGCCTGTCTTTCAACACTTTAATATGGTTAAACCAGAACTCATATTTCACAAAAATGGCTGCTTTAAGCTTGAAATTGGCGGTCAGTCGTTTCGCGTTGCGGACGGTGTCGATAGGCATGTAATCCACCATGTCGGCAAGCGGGAAGTCCTTTTTAATCTCATATCCCGAAGGGGAGAAGAAGGTGAGAAGGAGCTTATACTGAGGATATTCTTTTTTCAAGGCCTCGATGATCGGCAAACCCTGCTCAAACTCGCCGAGTGACGACACGTGCACCCAGATCCATTGGTCATTGGGGTTAGGCGATTTGAACCGGTCCCATTGGTTTTTGCGGCCTTCGCACCATAATTTAGCTTTTTTATTACCGGAAAATGCCGCTAAATGAATAAGAACGCTATAGCAGCAGATGAAAAAAGTATAAAGTAATCTCATAATCAATTGTAATAATACTCCGCAGGTTTACGCTTGTAAGTCGGGATGTAGATGGCGGCTCTGATGCCGATATACTGGTCGATGTAGTGGTTGGTGTCTTTCTTCATAAGGTTGAAGTCCCACTTACGCAGCGATTTGGTGTAAGCTTGAGTAAATTCAAGCGAAAGCGAGAAGTTGAAGATTCTCGAGTTGCTTAAAAACAGGTATCCTATCTCGCCCGACCATGCGAAGCCGCCGCGCATCCTGTCGTAGCCGTAAAGGTAGTCGTCAGCTAACGCCGGTGGTGGTGATGCATACGAGCCGAATTCTGTCCTGATCCTGTTGAAAAGGTAGCCTATGCCGCCGCTCACGAAGAAACCGCAGTTGGGATTCGGCGACAACACTGGGAAAATCTTACCTGCCTTCAGCTGGAAATGCGCGCCTCTCTCAAACAAGGCGTAGCTTCCGTAGATGCCGTCGCCAGTGATGATCTCGCCGTTGTTATCCAAAATATCGCCGAAAAGCTCCTCGCGGGTGATGTTTACCTTATTTCCTGAAATGAAATTGCCGTTGAAGCTGAACATCCAGTTGTTGTCGGTCTTATAACACACGCTTCCGCCGATGGAATTGTTGTTTTTATATAAAACTTTAGTGTCTTGTCCGGGAAACTGATATGCGTAGGTCGCTTGGAACATCCAAGTTGAGATTTTCTCGCGTTTGATGTCGTATTGAGCCTTTATTACAAAAGGTGTAAAGGCTAACAAAATGAGTATCAAGGTTTTACACCTCATGGTTAAAATTATTATCGCTTTGCAAATATACTAAACGTTTTGGAATTGCGTTTATTATTTTAAGAAAAATGTTTATTGATTTAAAAATAAGTAGTATCTTTGCATTTTAATAACAGTTAAAAATTGATGTTATGAAAAAGAATTTATTTACAATCACATTGATTCTCAGTGGGTTATTGTTCTTAAATATGTCATGCAAACGTGATCCGGAACCGGATCCGGAGCCGACTCCCAATCCTATCCATATTGTCCCGCCAGGAGAAGGTGGTACATTGCCGTCAGTGATTATTCCTGACTCGTTGGTAGGTCCTATTGAAGATTATTTCACAGTATATGAAGGACTTACACCTCCTTCATTTGATGGTCAGTTTGTGTCGCATCCGCATATGCTGCTTCATTCTACTTTTGAAGATGACACCATCACTGTGTTTAACGACCGTTACATTGCTTTCTTTGTGAACGGCGATAGGGTCGATTTCTACGGGAAACAGTGGGACGACGAAGAAAATGCATATTACGAGGAGGCTTACAGAAATCTGTATGTCATCGGTACTGGCGAGGGTTTCTGCACATATTACTACACAGATGGTTATCCGAATGGTATGTATGCCAAGCAGTCGACCGTCTTCAGCGGAAAATGGAACGCGGCATACGGCGGATTGAAAGATTTCCAGGTGGCAGTGATCTTGTTGGAGACCAGTGGCAACCCTAACCTCGCACCGGCGGGCTCATTCCGCGTGTTGGGCGATGGCGAAGGACTGGCACGTGATACTACATGGTTCTCAGGTAAAGATGCCTCTTTTGGCACTGTCAAAGTGTCCGACGAAGACGCATTCCGTATGTTTAGAGTGAGATAAAATGTCCGACGAGCAGCTGATTTCACAAGCAGTTTTAAAGAATGGAATAAAGATAATTCACCGGCACCGCGCTGGTGAATTGTCGCATTTAGCCTTGATGGTGAATGCGGGGATGCGCGATGAGAAGGAAGACGAGAACGGTCTGGCGCATTTTATCGAACACCTAGTGTTTAAAGGCACAAAGCGACGCAAGGCCTATCATATTTTGAGCTGTCTCGAGAATGTCGGAGGCGAGCTCAACGCCTTCACGACCAAGGAAGAGACGTGCATCCACGCCTCGTTCCTGAAAGAGCATATCGACAAGGCAATGGATCTCTTTGCCGATGTCATCTTCAACAGCACCTTCCCGGAAAACGAGATGGAGAAGGAAAAAGAGGTGATTTTGGATGAGATCAATTCCTACCGCGACACTCCGGCCGACGAGATTTTCGATGAGTTTGAAAACCTGCTTTACCGCGGGCATCAGCTCGGACGTAACATATTGGGTACAACCGACTTAGTTGAGAATTATACCCGTGCCGACATAGTGAAGTTCCGCAATCAGCATTATGCTCCCGACAGGATGGTGCTGGCATGTATCGGTAACATCTCTTTTGAAGCGTTTTTGAAGCTTGCAGATAAGTATTTCGCTGATTATCAAGGCAATGCGTTGCCATTGGAACGTGTCCCGTTTATCGAAAACAAGCCTGCCAAGCGTGTCGAAGTGCGTCAAAACCACCTTACACATATCATCATGGGCGGTTTGGCATATAAATATACCGACGAGCGTAAGCTTAAGCTTATCTTTTTGAATAACATCCTTGGCGGACCGGGTATGAACACGCGTCTTAACCTTAATATCCGTGAAAAATACGGCTTCGCCTATACCATCGAGTCGCAATACAATGCCTATTCCGACACTGGTAACTATACCATCTACATGGGTGTCGATCCGCACTCACAAAATCGTTCTATCGAATTGGTGTTCAAGGAGTTAAATAAGCTGATGACGCAACGCTTGGGCACTTTGCAGCTATCCAATGCGAAGAAACAGCTCATCGGGCAGGTGGCGTTGAGCAATGAGTCGGGGATGAACGACCTGCTGAGCATGGTGAGGGCTGGATTTTTCGAGGAGCATATCGAGACTTTGCCCGAGACTATCGCTAAGTTGGAAAAGATTACGTCGAGCGACTTGCTTGAAATCGCCAACGACATCTACGATAAAAATAAAGTTAACCTTTTGATTTTCAAGAATCAGGACGACTAAAACTCCTTCTTGCGGAGTTCGAAGTTAGAGCCGAGGTAATGGCTGCGCACCACTGGGTCGCTCGCCAGCTCTTCTGGCGTGCCCGATTTCAGCAGCTGACCTTCAAACACCAGGTAAGCGCGGTCGGTAATCGACAGCGTCTCGTTGGCGTTGTGGTCGGTGATGAGCACTCCAATGTTTTTCGTCTTGAGCTTTGCCACCACGCGCTGGATGTCTTCCACGGCGATAGGGTCGACGCCCGCGAAAGGCTCGTCGAGGAGGATGAACTTAGGGTCTATTGCCAGTGCACGTGCTATCTCGCAACGACGGCGCTCGCCGCCTGACAGCTGAATGCCCTTGCTTTTACGGATATGTTGCAAACCGAACTCATCGAGCAGCGACTCGAGCTTCGCCTTACGTTGCTCGTTGGTCATGTCTTTCTTAAACTGCATCACCGAGTAGATGTTGTCTTCGACCGACATCTGGCGGAACACCGATGCTTCCTGGGCGAGGTAGCCGATGCCGAGCTGAGCGCGTTTGTACATCGGGAACTTAGTAATCTCGTCATTATCAAGGTAAACGTGACCCGAGAAAGGCTTGATGAGTCCCACAATCATGTAGAAAGTGGTGGTCTTGCCGGCGCCGTTAGGGCCGAGCAGACCGACGATCTCACCTTGGTTGACCTCGATGCTGACGCCTTTAACAACGGTGCGTTGCTTGTATTTCTTGACTAAAGTATCGGTTCTGAGTAACATTATATAATTCCTTCCTTGATAATATCGTGAATATGAATCATGCCGACGTATCTGCCGTCTTCCATCACCGGAAGCACAGATATCTCCTTGCTCTGCATCACGTTGAGCGCGTCGGCGACGTGTGCCGATTTCTCAATGGTGGTAGGGCTTTTTGTCATGATCTCCTTGACATGCACCGCCTCGATGTTAGGGTGTTTCATCAGCATGCGGCGGAGGTCGCCGTCGGTGACGATGCCCACGAGCTTGTCGTTGTCGATCACGGCGGCGGCACCGAGCATCTTCTGCGAGATCTCAATGATGGCCTGCGTCATGATGTCGTCGGGTTTCACCATAGGCAGTCCGTTCTTGAAGCACACGTCGCCGACGGTGAGGTAGAGACGTTTGCCGAGAGCGCCACCCGGATGGAACTTCGCGAAGTCTTCGGCCGTGAAGCCGCGCATCTTAAGCAAGGCTACTGCTATGGCGTCGCCCATCACGAGCTGTGCCGTGGTGCTGCTGGTAGGAGCGAGGTTGTTAGGACAGGCCTCGCGCGGCACGGTGGTGTCGAGCACGAAGTCGGCCTGACTAGCCAGATATGATGCTTTGTTGCCCACGATGGCAACGAGTTTGTTTTTCCTGATCTTAATCAACGGTATCAACACCTTGATTTCAGGGGTCTCACCGCTCTTCGACACGATAACGACCACGTCGTCGTCGCGGATGATGCCCAGGTCGCCGTGGATGGCGTCGGCAGCATGCATAAACACCGCTGTAGTGCCCGTAGAGTTGAGCGTGGCGACGATTTTTTGCGCTATATTTGCACTTTTTCCTATGCCGGAAACGATAACGTTGCCTTTCGAATTATAGATTAATTCGACCACTTTTTCGAAATCATCGGTAAGAAGTGACTTCAATCCTAATATCGAACTCGCTTCATTATCAATGACTTGCAGTGCAATTTCGCGTATTTTTTCCATCTTTGAAAAATTTTTTATTTTTTTCTTGCTTTATTAAAATGAAAAGTTATAACTTTGTAAAAATAACGATGCAAAGATAAGGATATTTTTTAAATGCATTAACTATGGCAAAAATTGATGAAAAAAGTTTGCATGATTTACTGAAGAATGTCTTCGGATTTGACCAGTTCAAAGGCAATCAGAAGGCCATCATCAAAAGCATCCTCGCGGGAAACAACACTTTCGTGCTGATGCCGACGGGTGGCGGTAAGTCATTGTGCTACCAACTGCCGGCCTTGATGAGCGAAGGCACGACGATTGTGGTTTCACCTCTTATTGCCTTGATGAAGAACCAGGTCGACATGATCCGTAACTTCGGCGCCGACACTGGCATCGCCCATGTGATGAATTCTTCGTTGTCGAAAGCCGAGCTGATGCAGGTGAGGGAAGACCTTGTAAGCAAGAAGACCAAGCTTCTTTACGTGGCTCCTGAGTCGCTGACGAAAGAAGAGACGCTTGAATTTTTGCGCGGCCTCGATATCGCTTTCTTTGCCATTGATGAGGCACATTGTATCTCCGAATGGGGCCACGACTTCCGTCCGGAATACCGCCGTCTGCGCCCTATCATCAACGCAATCAACCCGAAGCTGCCGATAATCGCTCTGACAGCAACGGCGACGGTGAAGGTTCAGCAGGATATCATGAAAAACCTCGAGATTCAAGATGCCAAGATCTTCAAATCGTCGTTCGACCGCCCGAATCTTTATTACGAAGTAAGGCCGAAGACGAAAGATGTGGTCAAGGACATCATAAAATATATCAAAGCCAACCCGGGAAAATCGGGTATCGTCTACACTTTGAGCCGTAAGAAAGTGGAGGAACTCGCTGAGACTCTGCAAGTTAACGGCATCAAGGCGTTGCCATACCATGCCGGTTTGGACAGCCAGACACGTCGCGAGAACCAGGATAAATTCCTGATGGAAGAGGTGGACGTCATAGTGGCTACCATCGCCTTTGGAATGGGCATCGACAAACCCGACATCCGTTTCGTGATTCACCACGACATCCCGAAGAGCCTCGAAGGTTACTATCAGGAGACTGGTCGTGCGGGTCGTGACGGCGGCGAAGGCAACTGCATCGCTTTCTACGACTACGAAGACATACATAAACTCGAGAAGTTTAACAAAGGAAAGAACGTTGCGGAGCAGGAGATTGCACGCGAACTGCTCAACGAGACCGTGACTTACGCCGAATCGCCGGTGTGCCGTCATAAGCTGCTGCTGCATTACTTTGGCGAGGAATACGACAAGGAAAACTGCGGTGCTTGCGACAACTGCTTGAATCCTAAGGTTCGTTTTGACGGACAGGAAGATATTAAGCTTGTGATTGAAGCGGTTTTGGCGACTAAGCAGCTGTTTAAGACCAAGCATATCTCCGAACTCCTTGCAGGTAAAGAGACTGGCGACATCAAGACAGCGAAGCACGACACCAACGAATACTTCGGTGCAGGCGACGATCATGATGAGAAATATTGGACTTCGATAATTCGTCAGGCTTTGGTTAACAAATTGTTAGTCAAGGATATAGATAACTACGGAATTCTTAAGGTGCCGAAAGAAGGCAAGGATTTCGTGAAGAAACCTTACACTGTGATGGTGGCCATGGACCACGACTACGACAAGGGTGATGAAGACGAATTCGATGAGGAAAGAGTGGCGCTTTCGAAGGACTCAGGTACCGACAAGACATTGTTCTCGATGCTGAAAGATCTTCGTAAGACCATCGCCAAGAAGAAAAACCTTCCGCCGTTTGTCATCTTCCAGGATCCTTCGTTGGAGGATATGGCTATCCAGTATCCTATCACGATGGAAGAGCTGACGCAGATTGCTGGCGTGGGCGCAGGAAAGGCGCAAAAGTTCGGTCAGCCGTTTATCGACCTCATCAAAGATTACGTCGAAGAGAACGAGATTACTCGTCCGAACGATATGGTGGTGAAGTCGGTGGTCAACAAATCGGCTTTGAAAATCAGTATCATTCAGAATATTGATAAGGAAATTCCGCTTGAAGATATCGCATATTCGAAGAACCTCGAATTTGATGAGCTTTTGACCGAAATTGAGAGCATTGTAGCAAGCGGAACGCATCTCGACATCAGTTATTATACCCGCGACAATATCGACCAATATCATCAGGAGGATATTATTCAGTATTTCAAAGAGGCGGAGTCCGATGACCTTGAGACGGCGATGAAGACCCTCGGTGAAAACGAATACGAAGAGGAAGAAGTGCGACTGATGAGGATTCAATTCCTGTCTGAAGTTGGAAACTAATGAAAAAATTATTGTTTTTATTATTTGTCATTTGTCTTTTCTTCAGCTGCAGCAGCGAGAAGAAAAAACAAGCTCCTACTGTGCTGTTGAGTGAGACCGAGATGGTTGACGTCCTCACCGACGTGCAGGTCATGGAGGCGGCGATAGCATACAAGAAAAACATTAATCAGCCTACGGAATACCTCAAAACCAGAGGCTACGACACCATTTTCGCGCATTATGGCATCACCGATTCGATTTTCAAGGTGAATATGGTTTATTACTATGACCTTGAGCCTCTGACACTTATCAGAATCTACGACTCAGTGGAGTCGCGACTGGCAAGGATGAAAAATTAGTGGAAGTGTTCGTAAACTATCTTAGCTTTAGCAGGTCCGATTATCTCGCTAAGTCGTTGTAAATCAGCAGATTTAATATTTTTTACAGATTTCAGTTCGAGAAGCAGTTTCTCGGCCGTGGTCTTTCCTATGCCTTTTATTTCGCTAAGTTCGGAATGTACGAAGCCTTTTTCAAACTTCTTGCGGTGGAAGCTTATTGCGAAGCGGTGCACCTCTTCCTGAATCTGCGAAAGCAGGTGGAACGCGCTGGAGTTGGGCTTCAGCTGCACTGTGCGTGGCGGGAACCCGAACAGAAGCTCGTTGGTGCGGTGCCGGTCGTTCTTGGCCAGTCCCGCGATGGGGATTTCGATATGTAATTCATCCTCAACGACTTGGCGCACGACCTCCATCTGACCTTTGCCGCCGTCGGTGATGATGAGGTTTGGCAGTTCTTTGCCTTCCTCGATGAGACGCGAATACCGGCGCCGCACCACCTCGCGCATCGAGGCGTAGTCGTCGGGACCTTCCACCGTCTTGATGTTGAAATGACGGTATCCTGACTTGTTCGGCTTGCCGTTGACGAACTGCACCATGCCCGCCACCGCGTAGTCACCTTGGAAGTTGGAGTTATCGAAACACTCAATGATTACTGGCAGTTCAGAGAGATGTAAGTCTTTCTGTAATTCCGCCAAGATACGTTTTGAATGACGCTCCGGGTCGACCAGCGAGCGTAGTTTTTCGGTCTCGAAACGATATTGCTTGGCGTTACGCGTCGAAAGTGACAAAATCTCGAGTTTCTCGCCTTTCTTAGGGATGGTGAACTTCACGTTTTCGAGCTCCATGTCGAGTTTCATAGGAACGATGATCTCGCGGACCGAACTCTCAAAACGCTGACGTAACTCAATGATTGCCAACGACAAAAGTTCTTCTGGCGTTTCTTCCAGCTTACGTTTCATCTCAATGGAGAACGACTGTATTATCGCTCCTTGGATGATACGCATGTAGTTGACATAGAACGAGTTATCGGCGTCGTCGAAGGAATAAACCTCCATGTCGTGAAGCGTGTTGCTGCTCACTATGCTGCGCGCGTGGTAGTTTTCAAGAAGATCGTATTTCTGTTTGATGAGCTGAGCCTGCTCGAATTCGAGGCGTGAGGCATGGTCCATCATCTGTGCTTTCAAGTCTTTCAAAACTCCGGAGATATTGCCTTTTATAACTTCTTTAACATTGAAAATCATAGAGTTATAATCCTCTTCGGAGATGAGATTGGCACATGGAGCCTTGCAGTTACCGATATGATATTCGAGACACGGACGGTTAAGCATATGCTTGCAGGTACGCAGCGGATAGACCTGTTTCAGTATGTCGAGCAGAGTTCGTGCTGTCATCACCGAAGGGTAGGGGCCGTAGTAAACCGAGCCGTCGTTGACCTTTTTTCTCGTCAGGAAGATTCGCGGGAAACGCTCGTTTTTAATGCAGATCCATGGATACGTCTTGTCGTCCTTGAGCATGATGTTGTAGCGCGGCTTGTACTGCTTGATGAAGTTGTTTTCGAGCAGAAACGCCTCGGCCTCGCTGCCAACGACAGTAAATCTGATGTCGGCGATTTTGCTGACTAAAAGTCGCGTCTTTCCGGCCTGTTCCTTATTGAAATAGCTTGATACTCTGCGTTTTAGGTTTTTCGCCTTGCCGACATAGATAATCTCGCCAGACTCGTCGAAGTACTGGTAGACCCCCGGTGATGTCGGGATGGTCTTTAATATCGAGGTTATTCTGTCGGAAGCCATTTAAAAATGCTTAAACCCTTGAGCTTCGATCGGAACCTGATGATTATCAGGCGTTATGAGGTTGGCTTGTCCTTCGTCGGCGGTCATGTAGCCGATGATGCGGACGTCGTCCAAATCTTTCACTTTCTCGTAGTCGCTTTGCGCGATGGTGAACAGCAGTTCGTAGTCTTCACCGCCGTTGAGCGCCGCGATGCTTGGCACGATGTTGAAATCCTTAGCTGTCTGTATCGTCTTCTGGTTCATCGGGATACGGTCTTCGTAAACCATGCATCCCACCTTCGACTCCTTGCAGAGATGCAAAACTTCTGAAGCCAGACCGTCGGAGATGTCGATCATCGATGTCGGTTTCACCTTGATTTCCTTGAGTTTTTCGACGATGTCGCGACGAGCTTCAGGTTTCAGCTGACGTTCCAAGATATAATCGTATCCGGCAAACTCGGGCTGCATGTTCGGGTCGGCCATGAATGCTGCTTTTTCTCTTTCGAGAATCAGAAGTCCCGTATAGGCGGCGCCAAGATTGCCACTCACACACAGAAGGTCATTCGGTTTGGCGCCGCTTCGATACACGATATCTTCTTTTTTCGCTTTACCAATCACCGTTACCGAGATGAAAAGTCCTGATTTTGAAGCAGTTGTGTCGCCACCGACGAGGTCCACGTGATAGCGGTCGCAGGCCAGACGGATGCCGCGGTAAATCTCTTCAATTGCCTCGACGGAATATTTGCTGCTGATACCGAGTCCGACCACGATTTGCGTCGGGGTGCCGTTCATGGCGTAGATGTCGGAGAAGTTGACGACAGCGGCTTTGTAGCCGAGATGTTTCAGCGGGCAATACGTCATGTCGAAGTGCACGCCTTCGCAGAGAATGTCAACGGATACAAGCGTTTGCTCGTCTTTATGGTCGATAACGGCTGCGTCGTCGCCGACGGCTTTCATCGTTGATTCGTTGTAAATCTTGACATTCTTGACGAGCTTGTCGATGAGCGCGAATTCGCCAAGTTCAGAGAGATTAGTGATAGTTTCCTGTGCCATATTATTAAAATAAAAGCCCCAACTTTTTAGCTGGAGCTTGATTTTGTGCTCCCACTAGGACTTGAACCTAGGACCAACTGATTATGAGTCAGCTACTCTAACCGACTGAGCTATAGGAGCTGGAAAAATTTCCGGCTGCAAAATTACAAAAAATTGTAATACAGCCAACAAAAACTTTATTTTTTAATGACTCGCCTTGTGAAGGTGCCGTCGATAGTTTTTATCTTCAAGAGATAAGCTCCGCTATCAAAATCGCTAAAATCAATAACTGCTTCATTATCAGTTGTTTGTGACGATTTTATCAGTCTTCCGTCGTAAGAATACATGTCGTATCCTGTCATGTTTTCGCATTCTAGATGCAGCACATCGTTGACAGGATTCGGATACAAAACCACATCCGCTGCGTATTCCTCGTCAACACCGATATCGCCGTCGCCTTCAATCTGAATCTCAAGGAGATAAGTGCCTGTCATGCCGCTGAAACAAGGGTTCACGACGAAGTAGATGGTGCCTCCTTCAAAGGTGATATGGCCATTCATCACGTCGTTGATCGACTCGGAATAGTTTACACCGTCAGTCGAGTAAGCAAAGATGGCGTCGACGGTGTAAGCCTGGCCGTTGCCGCTGTTGTTCTCGTCGTGGATGCGCGGGCTGATGGTGTAGTGATAGCCTGTCGGCAACTCGACCTTGTAATAGTCGATGTCGTTGCCCACATGGATGTTCGAGCCTGTCGACCTCACCGTTGTCTGGTGGTTATTCCACACACCCAGCGGCAACGGCCAGGCGGTGGCTTGAGTGTTGTTGCTCTCATATTTGTCGGCACCCTCCGACTGAGCCTCCACTACCACCTTCGAAGGGTTCTGGTAATAAGTAGCTCCGACGAGCGACCATGTGTTCGAGCCTTCAGCCCTATAAGTGATCTTCAGGTGGTATGTCCCAGGCTCTGCCAAAATCTCCCCGGTGAAATTTGCACCGTTGGTGTAATGGTAGTTAGGCCCCATGCCGCTGACATTTTTTACGCCGACATCCTGTACTGTCACACCTTCCAGATTGGCGAGACTTACCTTAAACTGCCCGTTAAACGTGGCGGCGCCGGTGTTTTTGATGTCGACATTGATGGTGGCGACGCGGCCTTGTATCAGTCGTCCGTTGTTGTTGGTGATGTTGATGTCGGAATATGTCTCCAAATCAGCCGAGTGAACGACGCTGAAGCTGGCGTTGTTGCTGCCATCGACGATGGTCCATTCGCCATTGGCGGTCTTATAAAACACCTTGACGTAGTATTGTCCGGGGAGATACAACGGACTCGTCGTCGCAAACTCGAAATTCTTGTCGCTGCTGGTGTTGATGCTGGCCGAGCTGCTGCCGATGAAACTCACGAAGTTGCCGTCGGCGTCGAAAGCCTCGGCTCCGACATATCCGTTGAAGTTGCTGTTGGTGTAGTTTGCAATCCTGAAACTCACCCTAATCTCCGCGCCGTATTGTATCTGACTGTTGACGTTAATGCCAGAGTAAAGCTGTATGGTGTTGGCTGTTCCTGGTCCGGGCTGACTGCCGTCGGGCTCCAGGTTGAATATGGCCTGCTGGTTGCTGGTGAAGCTGTACGAGCCGCCACCGGCGCCGCCACTGCCAGGATTTAAAGCCGAAAGCGAGAAATAGCCGTCGTTCTGACCGCTCCAGCCCCAGTTGAAATGAAACTTGTCGTTGTTGTCGTAGCCGTCGCACACAAAACAGTGTCCGCCGTTGCCGAAACCAGCGTAAATCAAAGGCCTGCGGGCGTCTAACTCGGCTCGCACCATGCTCTTCCAAGTGCTGGCACTGTAGTCGTCTTTCATTTCGCCATGCGCTGTCGACTTATAGCCGAAATAATGTTTCAAAGCATATTCCGCACAGTGCTCGCCGTTGGTGTAGCTCGATATTACATAAGCGCCGCTGCCGCCTGTTGCACCCACACCGTAATCCATCTCGACACTCACGCCCATATGATACATCAGCGTGGCGACAGCGTTGACCTGTGTCGAACTGCTTGAAGCCGTCAACTCAACCGGCATATTGCTCCAGTCGTAGTGCGTAGCACCAAAATTGGCATATAAGCTTCCATACGAACTTGTTGAGTATGAATGACTTCCAGTTCCTATGGCTGGATGATTGTAATACTTCACAACCTGTGCCATGGCAGTCGCCACACAACCAGTCACGGTGCGCTGACCGTAGAAGTAATTGTAGGGACAAAGATTATTATAATAGGGATCCTGATCCCAACGTGTCGTCACCAACGGATTGACAGCATTCCCGCCTTTTTCGGTTACGATGCCGGCTGTCAACTCATTCCATTGCTGTGTATTTTCTTCTGTAACAAATTCATTATCAATAATATATTGAATCTCAGAACTGATGCCTACAAGCCAATCCTCGATATTCTCAGGCATGTTTTTCATAACAAAACTGCCTGTTTCCGAATATCCTAAAATAGGAGTAGAGCGGTCGTCGTCAGCCACAATCACCCATCCTTGACCATCATTCAGATTAAAAATGTAAAAATGCTGATTTTCAACGCTTCTATCAGTGATTTGGGTCAGCTCGACAGTCGTTTTATTCCTCATCATAAAGTTTTTACCCACCTGACGAGCCTTGTCAGCGCTGATATGTTCAGCTAAGGCCGTAATCTGCAAAAGTACAGTAATTGCTACTAAAAGCAAAAATCTTACACTTTTCATACGCTTAATTTTTGATATGCAAATATACAAATTTACTTGTAAAAAGCCTCTATTTTATCTAAAATTTCAATGACTTCGGCCACCGACATCACTTCCATCAGTTTCATTTTAAATTGCTTGAAGTTAGGGAATCCTTTGAAATACAAGCCCCAATGCTTTCGCATTTCGATAACGGCGTAGTGCTCGTCTTTATAATTTAGGGAGTCGTTGAGATGCATTTTTGCAACTTTAACGCGTTCCTCAACCGAAGGCCTTTCGTCCTCTATTCCTTTTTCAAGATAATCGTGAATTTCCTTGAAAATCCAAGGGTTTCCGTAGGTTGCGCGACCAATCATGAGGCCGTCTACGCCAAAGGTATCCTTGAAATATTTCGCCGACTTGCCGTCGACCACGTCGCCGTTGCCGATGATAGGAATCGTCATGCGAGAGTTGTTTTTCACTGCTCCGATGAGCGTCCAGTCGGCCGGCTCGCCCCATTTCGTGGTACGGAGTCGTCCGTGGATGGTAAGCGCCTGAATGCCAACGTCTTGAAGTCTCTCGGCGATTTCAACGATGTCTTTATGCTCGCTGTCGTAGCCCAATCGTGTCTTCACCGTGACGGGTGTTTTCACTGCCTTGACAACGGCTTCCGTGATGGTGACCATCTTCGGGATGTCGTTCATGATGCCTGAACCCGCTCCTTTCGACGCCACTTTCTTCACCGGGCATCCGAAGTTGATGTCGATGATGTCGGGGTTGTAACGTTCGGCATATTGTGCCGCCTCAACCATGGGCTGAACGGCATTTCCGAAGATTTGCACTCCAAACGGCTGCTCACTTTCAGTGTAGCGTAACTTATTGATACTCTTGACCGCATCGCGAATCAGACCATCCGACGAAATGAACTCCGAATAGACGATGTCGGTGCCGTACATCTTGCAAACATGCCTAAACGGAGGGTCGGTGACGCCTTCCATCGGTGCCAAAAGCAACGGATAATGCTCAAATTCCAAATTCGCGATTTTCATGCTGCAAAAATAATAAAATTTTTAATGCCCTTTGCAGAAATGCGACCTACCACAGGGTACTGTTGAGCATTTCGAAAAGGGTATTAAAAATGTAAACGATAATTGTATTTTTTTGTAATTTTGCCGTTGTGAAAGAAAACCCTATTTCATATTATAAAGACGACGTTCGAATCTCGCAACTCGTTGATTATCTTAATGATAAGAAAAGCGTGTTTTGCAAGGGGATAGTGGGCTCGGCAAAGGCTTTTGCTGTTGCAAGCGCTTTTGAGAAGCTTGGCGGACAGCATTTTGTGGTATGTCCCGACAAGGAGAGCGCGGCGTATTTCTACAACGACCTCGAGAATATCTTCGGCGAACGTGAGCAGGACTACGCCAAGAAGATGATACTGTTCTATCCGACATCGTACAAACGTCCGTATGAGCCGGAGAAGCCTGACAATACCTATATCTTATCGCGAACCGAGGTTTTGCAAAGGGTTTCGACATCAGAACGCAAGACGATAATCGTTTCTTACCCTGAAGCGTTAAGTGAAAAGATTGTCACTCGTAAGATATTGAGTAAGAATACATTAAAGCTTGCAGTAGGCGAGAAGGTCGATATGGATTTCATCACCGACACCTTGCTGGAATATAACTTCGAGCATGTCGATTTCGTGGTTGAGCCTGGTCAATTCGCCATCCGCGGCGGCATCGTCGATGTGTTTTCTTTCGCTAACGACTACCCGTATCGTATCGTTTTTGATTTTGACGAAGTGGAGTCGATTCGCTCGTTCAATCCTGTCGATCAGCTCTCGATTGAGAAGCTGCAACGCATAGTTTTGTTGCCGAATCTTCAGGATCACAACCTTTCGGAAGAACGTGAGACGATATTCCAATATCTTCAGAATCAGACGGTTATGTGGCTCGATGAGACCGATTTTTTGAAAGAAAGAATCGATGCCGAATACAAAAAAGCTGTGGATGCCTACGAATCTTCCGAAGAAAACGAGAATCTGAAATCGCCTGAGACTTTATTCGCGCAAAGCGATGAACTCCTTATGCAACTCGATGATTTTAAATCGGTTACGTTTGAGACATATTCCGATTCGGTGGGGAAGGAGATTGTGGAGTTCAACATTACCAGTCAGCCTGTGTTCAACAAGAACTTCGAGATGTTGCAAAGCACCATTAACTCGTTGAAAGACAGAGACTACCGCATTCTTTTCTTCTCCGAAAGCAAGCGTCAGCTCGAGCGAATTCAGAGCATTTTGAACGATTTGCAGCAGAAGGACGAGTCGAACCACGACTTCACACCTATTTTGTATTCGATTCAGGCGGGATTTGTCGACAACGACCAGAAAATATGCTGTTTCACCGACCATCAGATCTTTGAACGTTACCACCGCTTCCATCTCCGTGAAGGTTTTGCAAGCAGTCAGGCATTGACAATCAAAGAGTTGTATGATTTAAAACCTGGCGATTACGTTACTCATATCGACCATGGTATCGGACGTTTCGACGGTCTGGAAATCATCGACCATAACGGAAAACAGCAGGAAGCGCTGCGTTTGATTTATCAAAATGGAGACTTGCTTTATGTGAGCATCCATTCGCTGCATAGAATCTCGAAATATTCGAGTAAAGACGGGGCAGAGCCATCGTTGAGCAAACTCGGTTCGAACGCTTGGAACAAGCTGAAAGCGCGTACCAAGAGCAAGGTGAAGGACATCGCGCGCGAGCTCATTAAACTGTACGCTGAGCGTAAGAACTCGCAGGGGTTCCAGTTCATGCCCGACACCTACTTGCAGACCGAATTGGAGGTGTCGTTCATGTATGAGGACACTCCCGACCAGCTCAAGGCGACCATCGACGTGAAACGCGATATGGAGAAGGAATCGCCTATGGACCGTCTGGTGTGCGGCGACGTGGGATTCGGCAAGACGGAAGTCGCCATCCGCGCGGCGTTCAAGGCGGTCAGCGACTCGAAACAGGTGGCGGTGTTGGTGCCGACAACAGTGCTTGCGCTTCAGCATTTCCACACGTTCTCGAGCCGTTTGAAAGGCTTCCCGGTCACCATCGACTACATGAACCGTTTCAAGAGTGCCAAAGAGCAGAAAAAGACTCTCGAAGACGTGAAAAACGGTCGCATCGACATACTTATCGGCACCCACCGCATCATCAGTAAAGACGTGGAGTTCAAAGACTTAGGACTTCTTATCATCGACGAGGAGCAGAAGTTCGGCGTTTCCGCCAAGGAGAAGCTGAAACAGATGAAGACCAACGTCGACACCCTCACCTTGACCGCTACGCCTATCCCGCGAACGCTGCAGTTTTCGATGATGGGTGCCCGCGACATGAGCATCATCACCACGCCGCCGCCGAACAGATATCCTGTCGAGACGGAGCTGCGTTCGTTTGCTCCCGACGTCATCCGTGACGCCATCCAATATGAGCTCGCGCGCGACGGACAGGTGTTTTTCGTGCACAACCGCATCCAAAACATCATGGAGATCTACGACATGATTATCAGCTGTGTGCCTGGCGCGAAGGTGGCTGTGGGTCACGGACAGATGGAGGGCGACAAGCTCGAACAGATAATGCTCGACTTTATCGACGGCAAATACGACGTGCTTCTCTGCACCACGATTATCGAGGCTGGATTGGATATTCCGAACGCCAACACCATCATCATCAACGATGCGCACAAATATGGACTGAGCGACCTGCACCAGCTGCGCGGCAGGGTGGGACGTTCCAATAAAAAAGCGTTCTGCTACCTTCTCACACCTCCGCTTGCTATGCTCAGCGACGAGGCACAGAAGAGATTACGTGCATTAGAAGAATTCTCCGATTTGGGCAGCGGTTTCAACATCGCAATGCGCGACCTCGACATCCGTGGAGCAGGCAACCTGCTGGGCGCCGAACAGAGCGGTTTCATCAACGATATCGGCTTCGAGACTTATCATAAAATCCTCGACGAGGCAATCATGGAACTCAAGGAAAACGAGTTCAAAGACCTGTTCGAGAAGCCAGAGGAAGAGAAGAAATACGTCCGCGAATGCGCCATCGAGTCGGATCTGGAGATACTTCTGCCGAACGAATACGTTGACTCATCCGCTGAGCGTATCAGCTTGTACAACGAGCTCGATCATATTGAAAATGAAGAGGGTTTGATGCGCTTCACCGACAACCTCATCGACCGTTTCGGCGAGATTCCGCCGCAAGCAAACGACCTCTTGAACAGCGTCAGACTGCGTTGGCTGGGCCGCGATTTGGGCTTCGAAAAGATAGTCTTGAAAAAAGGCGACATGACCTGCTATTTCCTTCAAGATCAGGAGTCGGAATACTTCAAAACCGAGACTTTCAATAAAATCATCCATTACGCATCGGAGCATATCAAACGTTGTCAGTTTAAGGAACAAAATGGCAAAAACATATTGATTTTCAAGGTGATAGATAGGGTAAAAGACGCTTTGGATTTGTTGAGAGAGATTACCGGATAGTCGATTTTGAAGAAAAAATTAGGATAATTCAAAAATAATTCGTATCTTTGCAAGATTAATTATTCAAAATATGATGACATTGTTTTTAGGTGGAATCGGTTGGGGCGAATTGCTTCTCATAGTGCTCGCCATTCTGTTGTTGTTTGGTGGCAAGAAACTTCCTGAGCTGATGCGCGGAATGGGCAAGGGCGTCAAGGAATTCAAAGATGCCATGAACGAGCCAAGCGACGAAAAGAAAGAAGAAAAACCAGAGGAAAAGTAGCCAAAAATGGCATTCCGAAAGAATGAAGATGAATCCGAAGACGCGCAGATGACCTTCGGCGAGCATCTCGATGAGCTTCGTAAAGTGTTGATGCACATCGGGATAGCTTTTATTTTGCTCTTCCTTATTCTCTTCATCTTTTTCAAAGGCGATATAATCAACATTGTATTTTATCCTTCCGAAAACGGTTTTATCACAAACCGACTTTTCTCATTGAATGTCAATCCTTTAGACCTTTATAACACCAAGATTGCCGGACAGTTTATGCTCCACATCAAGGCATCGGCTGTCGGCGCGCTGGTTATCGCTTTCCCATATATCATCGGACAACTTTGGGGCTTCATCAAACCTGCACTTTCGCAAGCTACGAAACGTCGTACTCGCTTGATAGTGTGGAAGATAGTGTTTTGGTTTTTCCTCGGCGTGGCATTCAGCTACTTCGTAATAGCGCCTCTCGGAATCAACTTTTTGGCAAATTACGAGGCGAGCGAAACCATCAACAACATCATCGACGTGAGTTCGTACGTGAGCACGGTGCTCGGCGTCTGTCTGGCGGCCGGACTGGTGTTTCAGCTGCCGCTGCTGATAAGGTTATTGGCCTCGATAGGCATCATCTCGTCGGATTGGCTCAAGAAAAACAGAAAAATCGCCATCGTGGTCATCTTAGCGACTTCGGCACTCATCACGCCGCCCGACGTCATCAGTCAGCTCTTGATTTTTGTGCCGTTCTACGGCTTATATGAATATGGAATTAGCATAGCGAAAAATATTGAAAAGCAAAATGCAGATTGACAGGACACGAGAATTGGAAACTAAAGGCATTGGCGCTCTGTTGCTTATGTACGCCTTGCCTTCAGTGGTGACGCAGATAATATCGTCGATTTATAATATTTGTGACCGCATTTTCATTGGTCAGGGCGTGGGAGCATTAGCAATTGCCGGACTTGCCATCACCATGCCGGTGATGAACATCATTCATGCCTTCGGCGCTTTGATAGGCGTGGGAGCAGGGGCGAGGATGTCGATAGTCTTAGGCAAGAAAGACGTCAATTGGGCGGAGAATATCCTTGGTAACTCATTCATTTTCACCATAGTACTGAGTGGCTTGGTGATGATTTTCTCTTATATCTTCCTCGACGACATCCTGATGGAGTTCGGTGCCACCGACAACACCGTGGCTTACGCTCACGAATATATGGTCATCGTGCTGCCGGGAATGTTTTTAACCACTATGGCGTTTAACCTCACATCGTTGATACGAGCCTCGGGATACCCGACAAAATCGATGCTTATCCTCGGCAGCGGTGCACTTCTGAACATCGCCCTCGATGCGATCTTCATCTTCGTCTTCAAGTGGGGAATAGCAGGTGCCGCTTGGGCTACCACCATCTCGATGGCCTTCGCCACCTTCCTTGCGGGACTTCATTTCCTGCGGCGCGACTCGTTTATCCGATTCCGCCGACACGGCTTTCAGCCTAAAGGCTATATCTTCAAGAATATCTTCATGATTGGTATGAGTCCGTTCCTGATGAACGTGGCGGCAGCGGGCGTGGTAGCGATTCTTAATAAACAGCTCATCCGTTACGGCGGTGACATGGCGGTTGGTGCTTACGGCATTGCCAACAGCTACATCCTCATCATGATTATGGTCATCCTCGGCGTGTGCATGGGAATGCAGCCAATAGCGGGCTACAACTACGGTGCCGGACATCCCGACAGACTGAAACGCGTCTACGTCCTGACCATGAAAGTGTGCGTGATTCTTGGTTTTGTGACGGCTGTCATCGGCTGTGCCATCCCTCGCATCATATCCATGGCGTTTACCAGCGACAAGCTTTTGCTCGACATCTCGCAGATGGCGTTGCCATACATCACCGTGATGACGCCACTCATCGCCTTCACCATCGTCAACTCCAACTTCTTCCAGAGCATCGACAAGCCGTGGATCGCCATTGTCACCAGTCTCTCGCGCCAGGTCATCTTCCTCATCCCGATGATGTATCTGATGCCTGTGATCTATATGCGACTGGGTCTCGACAGCCTCCAAGGAGTGTTCTGTTCCTGCACTATCTCCGATGTCTTCGGCGCAGCGCTGGCGCTGGTTTTGCTGCTGACGCAGCGGAAAGTGTTTAGAGTTAAAGAATAAACCGTTTTGATATAAAAAATGTAGAGACGCCACGTGGCGTCTCTACCAATTTTCTGTCGTTTTCGTTTAAATCTTATTTTGCGAATTGAACGGCGCGTGTCTCTCTGATGACCGTGATCTTGATCTGTCCCGGATATGTCATCTCGGTCTGGATCTGGCGCGAGAGATCGTATGCGATGCTGTCGGCTTCCTGGTCGCTCACTTTGTCAGCTCCCACGATGACGCGGAGCTCACGGCCGGCCTGGATGGCGTAGGTCTTCACCACGCCCGGATACGACATTGCCATCTTCTCGAGCTTGTTCAGACGCTGGATATAAGCCTCGACGACCTCACGGCGCGCACCTGGACGGGCGCCGGAGATAGCGTCGCACACCTGCACGATAGGAGCGATGAGCGATTCCATCTCAATCTCATCGTGGTGCGCGCCGATGGCGTTGCAGACATCAGGTTTCTCTTTGTATTTCTCAGCGGTCTTCATACCGAGGATGGCGTGTGGAAGCTCCTCCTCGTTGTCGGCCACCTTACCGATATCGTGCAACAGACCTGCACGTTTGGCCACTTTCGGGTTCAAGCCGAGCTCGGCAGCCATGGTGGCGCAGAGTTTCGCGGTCTCGATGGAGTGCTGCAACAGGTTCTGTCCGTACGATGAACGGTATTTCATCCTACCAATCATCTTGATGAGCTCAGGGGCGAGGTTATGGATGCCGAGGTCGATGACGGTGCGCTTACCGGTCTCGATAATCTCCTGTTCGACCTGTTTTTCCACTTTCTTCACCACCTCTTCGATACGTGCCGGGTGGATACGACCGTCGGTGACGAGTTTCTGCAGCGAAAGACGTGCAATCTCACGGCGAATCGGGTCGAATCCTGAAAGAAGAATTGCGTCAGGGCTGTCGTCGATGATGATCTCGACGCCTGTCAACGACTCGAGGGCGCGGATGTTACGGCCTTCACGACCGATGATACGGCCTTTAATCTCGTCGTTTTCGATGTTGAATACTGAGACGGTGTTCTCGATGGCGTGCTCTGATGCGGTGCGCTGGATGGTCTCGAGGACAATTTTCTTGGCGTCCTGGTTGGCCGACATCTTAGCTTCTTCGACGATTTCCTTGGCGAGGACCATAGCCTCAGCGCGAGCCTCGTCTTTCACTGCTTCTTTCAGCTGTTCCTTGGCTTCAGCAACGCTCAAACCTGAGATGGATTCGAGGAGTTTCTTCTGTTCTTCCTGAATCTTGTTGAGTTCTTCGTTGCGTTTCTTGATGTTTTCCTGCTGTGCTTCGAGTTTCTGTTGCTGTGTGTTGAGCTCGTTGGCTCTGCGGTTCAACTCTTCATTGCGTTGGTTGACCTGCTGTTGCTGCTGCTGCACTCTCGATTCCACCTTCTGCAGCTCGCGTTTCTTCTCGTTTGTCTCTTTCTCGTAGTCCGACTTCATCTGCAGGAACTTCTCTTTTGCCTGCAAAATCTTGTCTTTCTTGATTACTTCACCTTTTTCTTTGGCTTCTTCCAAAAGCTGTTTGCTCTTTCTGGTGAGAGCCTTACGCATGATGGTGGATGCCAGCAATATACCGATTCCTAAGCCGACAATGCCAGCCACGGCGTAAAAAATAATGTTGATTGATTCTAGTAGTAAAACCATTTTTAATAATTGATTTTACCCTTCCGCGAAAAAGAAAAAATCTGTCTGCCCAAAGGGATCGTAAACCCTTGAATATCACGCTTATGGCTGCCACGATACGCAAACGTCCACCGGCGTTAAAGCTCCTATTGCTAGGATGAGGCCTGTTTTTGTATCCATGAGTCAACCGGTTAAATTGTTGTAGTTGTTAAGGTTACATCATGCGACGGACAGACAGACATCTCTTATAGGTTTTCAGTCAATAGCTCATCGATGACATCGAGTTGCTTGTCGAGATATTGATCCTTAAATGCGGAATCGCTTTCATATTTCGCAACGCTCGTCGCGAACTGTATGCATGCCATAGAGACTAACGATAGATAATCCTTGTCAGTGTAAACCTTCTTAAACTCCTTTAGTCGTTCGTTAATCATGTCGGCTGCTCTCCGCACTTTCTCCTCATCAGCCTTGTCAATAGTCAGACGGTAATTGCGTTCAGCAACGGTAATATTGATCTTTATTTCTTCAACTTCGCCCATGACCGTCAATTATTTATTACTGTTCGGCGTTCAATATCGCAACGCATTGATCGATTTCTTTCACCAATGCCTTGATTAACTGCCTACTTTCTTCAATTTCTTTCTCGTTTCCGAGTGCGTTAACAATAGTTGTTTTATTTATTTTATCTACCAATTCTGTGTTCTCAGTCTGAAGAATCTCAACCTTCAATTTCAACTCCCCATTCTCTCGAACGAGCTCGCTGTTATCCTTAACTAGTTGATCCTTAAGCGCTATGAGCTTTCTCAACTTTAACTCTATTTCCGAAAGTCTTACACTTAAATCAGCCATTTTTATTTAACAGTTTGCTTTAGAATTCCGTGCAAAGATAAGCATAAATATTCTATTACGCAAATTTTTTTGAAAAAATTTTTAAAAGCAACTTAATCAATGGTTTTTATGGCGTTGAAAACCCGACAATTCAGACATTTTCGTCTTCTGCAATAACTGTTGTAAAGCTGCAGAAGTGCCTGTGTTTGCTGAGCATTGCACGCACTCACACCCAACTTTTCGAACCTCCTGATCACAACGTTGTCCTCTGGCGCCATCTCACTCAAGAATCCCAAACTTTTGTTCTTCATTTCCTGGTTGTCATGATAAATTCCATAGCTGAACAACACCGGAATCACCGCGTTGATGATCAAAATATCGGTCGCAGTAGCCCCAAAGTTCTTCTTTTTCTCCTTCGAAGGCCTCTCGAAAAGATAATGTGTGTCCCAATATGTATCGACTTCAACATTAAAGAGATTTCGCATCGACTCCAAGTCGTCGATAGCTTGCAGCTTCGACAAAAAAATATCGTAGCTGCACACCATCGCTGCCATCTGAGCCAACCGAACGGTAGGGAAATTCGGTGGTCTGAGCCTCAGGAACTTCCAGTAAACCCTAGGCATTACGATGAGGTTGAACTTTGATTTCAAGACTTTGAATTCTCTCTGGAGAAGAACAGGATAATCCTCCGTGAACTCTTGGTCGAGGAAACCGGCACAGCCGAAAAACATCGCCGCGACCTGGACCGGATCGTCGATATGTTTACGAAGTATCCGTAACGGCAAAAGCCTCGCCAGTCGCTCAAAAGCGTCGTTGTTGACTTTGAGTCCGCAGTAGCGCATAATGCGTTGATATAGAGTCTCTTCCCAGTCAAAGTGGGTCGCGGCGAGGGTCGAGAAAACGTCTTTAACCTCCACTTCAAGCCGCTCCACCACTATGCGCTCGAGCCACGAAAGCCAAGTGAACTGCTGGATGCCTGCAATGAACCTCTCGCACGGGATCCACCGTCGCGACTTGACAAACCCCGTGTACCTCTCGTAGATGCTCTCGTCAAATTGATTTTTAATCTCGACCGTCGGAATGCTAAGTTGCTCAGTATCATTGCAATACACCACATGCAGAATCACATTTTTATATGCGTCGTCGTACTGGTGCCCGTGACGAAACCAATCCGAAGCGCTGACGTGAACCTCGACATGACCAACCCACAGAGTCGGTCCGATACTGATGCGGGCGTCAAGAAAATCGGGACCTGCGTCGTAGTTACGGTTTCCTACCGAAATCACTTGCACAGATTCGCCGTCGACAGTGCGCAAATCCTTCGACAGCAGCCTGTTCTCCCAGAGATAATTGATAAATTCTTCCTTCATAAAACTTCATATTGTTTACGCAAAAATATCGATATCAAAAAATTTTTGCCAAGAAAAAAGCTAAAAAAATGCAGTTTTCGTGCATTTTTAACACAAATTTCGTTTTTATGAAAGAAATGTAAAAATTTGTTTACAATTCAGGCTTATTTCAGACCCTTGCACATGTAAACGAAGACGTATTTGGCCGGCGTTCCGCAACGGTCGACGACGATGGTGTCGCAAGGTACAATCTCATCGAATTTATCTTCAAGATAACGCTCAGGGGCGTAATAATCGGAACTCTCGTCCAAGAACCAGTAGTCGCTGCCTTTCTGGAGACCTCCGCGATACTCGTTGATCCAATAATATTTATGTATCTTATCAATGCTTCTTATTCCTAACATATTGACACCCAGCGGATTAGCGACATAATAATCGAAGTTCGCCATCGGGAACCACTGCAAACCGATCATGCCGTCCGACTCCTTCATCTCGCCGTCGGCAATCTTCTCTTCGCGAATCTTTTGGAAGTCGTCCTTAATCGAACGCCAGCCGTAGATGGTGGTGGTGAAGTCGCTCTCGCCGTAATGTTGCACCGAGTTGGCACGCTCGCCGAATCTCAACGGGATGAAACCTGTTTTTATCTCTAAAGTGCCGAAAATAAGCACCAAAACCAGCAATGAGACAGTGGCGATTATCGGTTTCGGAAGTTTTATTGTTCCGTTATTAACTGATTGTCTTTCAGCGAAATACGAAGCCGGGAATAACAAGAGCAACGTAAACGCGGGCGCCGACCAATGAGGCAGGATCGGGCGCGTGAGAGAGAAGAACCAGAACAACCCAATGAACGGCAACGCAAAACATAGCAAGAGGCGCCCGCTTGTCTCGTCCAAGTATTTTCGGCCTCTCCAAAACGCCACTAACGCTATGATTATCAATATGTAATTGATAGGATTGTTGTAACCCAATTCACCGGCAATCTCGGCCAGAAAGTCGAGAGGCTGCAGCTTGCCGAACAAGCTCACACGGTCGCCATGGAAGGTGAAACTGATGAAATCGTTCTGCATATTCCAAATCAGAAGCGGCAGCATGCAGACGGCGGAAATTAGTATTGAGAGGTATAAGTATTTGTTTTTCAATTGTTTACGGTCGTAAAGCAGAATGTAAATGCCAACGCCGACCCAGATGAAACCGGCCGAATATTTCGATAATAGCGCTAACCCCGTAAATAACCCTGCCCACAGTAGGGACGTGCCGTGGCGCGTCCATTTGACAAAACACCATATCGCTAACAACGTGAACAGCATCAGCGGGGTGTCGGGCATGATGAAAACGCCAGTAATCACAAAACAATAGAACGATGCAGTGTAGAGCAACGCGGCGTAAAATCCCGCCAGCTTATTTTTTACCAGGCATCCTATCTTATAAATAATAAAGGTGTCGAGCGTCATGAAGATTATCGACGACAGTCGCAAGGCAAACTCGCTGTGGAACAATAAGTTAAGACTGAAAATCTGCATTATCCAGCCCACCATTCCCGGATGGTCGAAATGACTCCAGTCGGGATACATCGCGTAGGTCCAGTAATAAACCTCATCGTTGCCGAATTCGATGAAAGCGGCAAGAAAGCCACGTACTAATGCGCTGATTATCAATAACCAAGCGAGATATTTGTCGATCTTATTTTCCTGAATCATCGTCGTTTTTCTTTATAAAAATTAACCTTGCGAAAGCCAAAACAACCAAAATATACACCGCCCACATCAGATAAGTGCGTCCTACCATGACCTTCGCTTTGTTCAAGTCGAAGAAATATTGATATTCGTGACGGACTAACGGATTGAGATACAACGTGTTGCCATTTTCAAACTCAATCTCTGTCCTGATATAAGTATCATCGGGCTCAAAATGATAAAAACCTTCCGAAACATCGTTAAGTCGTTGTTTTACAATGGCATTCTGACCAATGAAACGCATCTCTTTCGCCTTGGCGGAAACCGATACAAACAAGGTGTCATTTCTTAGCGTAACACTCTGAAGCTCAGGCAGTTCGATCAAACTTCCAGTATAAGCCACCGCATACGCATTGCCACTTTCCAGAGCATCGTACACCGACTTCGGATCATTGTCGCCAATGGTTACCGTCGAGTGGTTTTTACCCGTCGCTATGATATTTACACGATGCCCGTTCGAAAGAGCTATGTCCCAGTAATACAACGAGTTATCTTCCGGACTCAACACTTCCATCACGCGATAATGGTCAAGATGCGTCAGCTCACCCTTCTTAAAACCTTTCGTCGGATGCGAAGGAGCCACAAGTCGCGTGATTTCATTCAATTTATCGATGTTAAACTGCTTATAATGAATGCTTTGCAGGAAAGGATAATCGATTTTTCGTTCTTTTTCATAACCCAAGCAGAGATAACGCGTACCGCTCAAGGCATAGCCGAATTCATAAACATCAAAACCTTGATCTTCAATATTTTCGGAACGAAAATCATAATAATTAAGACGATTTATTTCGGTATAAGGATTATAGATGTATTCGCCATGGAAAGGCTCGATTTCTGCAAAAACATAAGACGGCACGGTGAGATATAACGCCATGATAGCCAATAAGATAGCTCCGATAATGCAAGTGATTACAAAGCAAAACCTGTTGTTTTTTATCTTATTCCAAATCTTCATTTTCAAAATCTCAAAAAATAATGATGCAAAGTTAACGATTTTTTTTGTATTTTTGCAAATTAATATTTTTAGAATTTTTGTTTTATGGATTCAAATCCAAAGGAAAATATAATCGAGGAAGTAACCAATAAGGACTACGAGTTTGGTTTTGTGACCGATATCGAGACCGATTTCATCCCGAAAGGTCTGAATGAGGACATCATCCGACTGATTTCGAAGAAGAAAGAGGAGCCCGAATGGTTGCTGGAGTTCCGCCTCAAGGCATTCCGTCACTGGCTGACGCTGAAGATGCCTACTTGGGCGCATCTTACCATTCCACCCATTGATTTTCAAGACATTATATATTACGCGGCGCCAAAACAGCGCAAGGAAAAGAAGAGTCTCGACGAGGTTGACCCGGAACTTTTGGCGACCTTCGACAAACTCGGAATCTCGCTCGACGAGCAGAAAAAGCTCTCGGGAGTGGCCGTCGACGCCGTGATGGACTCGACTTCGGTGAAGACCACCTTCCAAGAGACACTTTCGAAGCACGGCATCATCTTCATGTCGTTCAGCGAGGCAGTGAAACAGCACCCCGAACTGGTGAAAAAATATCTCGGGAAAGTCGTTCCTTACACCGATAACTTCTTCGCAGCCTTGAACTCGGCAGTGTTTAGCGATGGCTCTTTCTGCTACGTGCCGAAAGGCGTGCGCTGTCCGATAGAGTTGTCGACATATTTCCGCATAAATGCAGCAAATACAGGACAATTCGAAAGAACTTTGATTGTCGCCGACGAAGGCGCATACGTTAGCTATATGGAAGGCTGCACCGCTCCGCAACGCGATGAAAATCAATTACATGCGGCTATAGTTGAGATTATTTCCGAGAAAGACGCAGAAGTGAAATATTCGACCGTTCAGAACTGGTATCCGGGCGATAAAGACGGCAAGGGCGGTATTTACAACTTCGTCACAAAACGAGGCATCTGCCGTGGCGACAACGCGAAAATCTCGTGGACACAGGTAGAGACTGGCTCTGCCATCACTTGGAAATACCCGAGCTGTATCTTGAAAGGCGATAACACCGTCGCTGAATTCTACTCGGTGGCTGTCACAAACAACTACCAGCAGGCCGACACCGGCACAAAGATGATTCACATCGGCAAAAACAGCCGTTCGACCATTATTTCCAAGGGAATTTCGGCTGGTCATAGTCAGAATGGATATAGAGGTTTGGTGAAAGTGGTGCCGGAAGCCACCAACTGCCGTAATTTCTCGCAATGCGACTCATTGCTGCTTGGCGACCAATGCGGCGCGCACACCTGGCCTTACGTGGAATGCGGCAACGACAGCAGCATTCTTGAGCACGAGGCTACAACCTCGAAGATTTCTGAGGATCAGCTGTTCTACTGCAACCAGCGCGGCATCCCGACGGAAAAAGCTATCGGCTTGATAGTCAACGGATACGCGAAGGATGTTTTGAACAAGCTGCCAATGGAATTCGCGGTTGAAGCCCAGAAGTTGCTGAGCATCACGTTGGAGGGATCGGTTGGTTAATTTTAAATTTTGAATTTTAAATCTTTGAATCATATATGTTACTGAATATTAAGAACTTACACGTCTCAATCGGAGGCAAGGAAATATTAAAGGGCTTCAACCTCGGAGTGAACGAAGGCGAGATTCACGCCATCATGGGTCCTAACGGAACCGGCAAGAGCACATGGGCCGCAGCGGTGACCGGTCGCGAAGGCTACGACATCACCGAAGGCGAGATCTGGTACAAAGGCCAGAACATCGTCGGGATGCCGCCTGAGGAGCGCGCCAACCTCGGCATCTTCCTGAGTTTCCAGTATCCAGTGGAGATTCCGGGCGTGTCGATGCAAAACTTCATGCGCACAGCCGTCAACGCAAAACGTGAATATCAAGGACTTCCGCCAATGTCGATGATCGACTTCACCAAGATGATGAAGCAAAAGCAGGCGATGGTGGAGATTACCGAGAAACTGCAGAACCGCTACGTCAACGTGGGGTTCTCTGGCGGTGAGAAGAAGAAAAACGAGATCTTCCAGATGGCTATGCTCGAACCAGAACTCTCAATCCTCGACGAGACCGACTCAGGTTTGGATATCGACGCCTTACGTATCGTGGCAAATGGTGTCAACCAGCTTCACAACGAGCATAACGCCTTCGTGGTAATCACTCACTATCAACGACTTCTGGATTATATCGTACCTGATTTCGTCCATGTGATGTACGACGGCCGTATCGTGAAGTCTGGCGACAAGAAACTCGCACTCGAGCTCGAAGAGAAGGGTTACGAATGGGTTAAGGAACTGAAACTCTAACACTTACGACGATGGCTTATCTCGAAAATAACATAACAGTCGGAAAGAATCAGAGTCGGCAGCTCGTAATCTTGGACGACAGCAATCATCTGCAGTCGAATGAGGAACAGTGCGACATCGTGATGGAGGAAAACTCCACTCTCGAGCTGTACAGGATTCAAAACCTCAACGACGACTCGAACCTCACGACGCACATCAACATCAAGCAAGCCGCCAACAGCAGCGTGCACTTCGTGTTGGTGACGTTCAACACGGGTTTTGTGAAAAACAATATCAACGTCGACCTCAACGGCGAGGGCGCCGACCTCCAGATTTACGGCTTGTATCTGCTTGACAAGAAACAGCACGTCGAAAACTTGATGAAAATCAACCACAACGTGCCTAACTGCAGCAGCAACGAGAAGTTCAAAGGCATTTTGGACGATGAGGCCTCGGCAGTGTTTAACGGTCACGTGATGGTGGCGCCGCATGCTCAGAAAACCAACGCATATCAGAATAATAGTAATATTATTTTGACCGACAAGGCGAAGATCAATACCATGCCGTTCCTTGAGATTTATGCCGACGATGTGAAATGTTCGCACGGCACATCCACCGGACAGCTCGACCAGGATGCAATGTTCTACATGCGCCAGCGCGGCATCAAGAAAGAGGATGCCAGGATGCTTCTGATGTACGCTTTCGCAGCGGAAATCAGTAACCATATTAAAATTGAAAGCGTTCACGATAGTATCGACGACATGATAAAACGCCGTCTGAAAGGCGAGCTCTCGAGTTGCGACACCTGCATCTTCCAGTGCAGCAACAAAGAAAAAGTTTTCAAAATCGATCTCAGTAAAATTTGAGTAAAAGAACAAATATCTTTAGATTACTGCTAGGTTTGGTATTTCTCGTTTCGGGTTTTGCCAAAGCGTTCGATGTGTCAGCATTTGCTGATATTATCGCCAGTTACGGCTTCGTGGGAATACGTTTTGTGGCTGTGCCGATAGTGGTCGCTGAGATTATCATTGGCCTGCTTCTTATACTCCGAATTGGTGAAAAAACAGTATCATTGATAACGGCTGTACTGCTGGTCGTCTTTACGGCAGTTTATTCTTATGGCTTGATTTTCAAGGGAGTAGAAGACTGCGGGTGTTTCGGAAACATAAAAGCTCTCAATACTTCACCGGTTTTGTTTTACATAAGAAACGCAATACTTTTGTTTTTAGCGATTGACGTGTATCGTTTTTCTTCGGATGTATGGAAAGCGAGTCCGGCGACGGTCGCGATGATGATGGTCATTGTCATTGCCGCATCGTTCATGAGCGGTTATACTTCGGATAATTTTTTCGGTAAATACAGGAAACGTACTTTCGAAAAATATGAGGTCAAAGGCTCAGCACTTAGCGAGTTTGCTCAGTTTTCGAATGATTCGACATATCTGGTTTTTCTTTTTTCGTACAGCTGTCCGCATTGCATGAATTCCATAGCAAATCTTGAGATGTACGAGAAAACAGGCGCGGTCGACAAGGTCATCGCCTTGGCTTATGACAACGATAGCACGGCTCACGAAAGGTTTGATGAATATTTTCAGCCATCATTTGAAATTATTGACTATCCCGACAAAAGTCTTTTTAAGCTTTCAAATTCTTTTCCGAAGGTCTATTATGTCAGAAATGACAGTGTTATTGTCGAATTTACAGGTGAAATACCTTGCAGTATGATTTTTAAATCTTTATTAAAAATTGATTGATATTTAAAAAATTTTTATATTTGCAAAAAATTTTAACCCATAAAAACACGAAACAATGAAAAACACATTCAGAAAGAGCATGGCTCTCTTAGCCTTAGTAGCAGTAATCGCTTTGGCTTTCACAGGTTGTAAAAAGGATAGCTCATCAAGCAGCAGCGGCGGTGGCACTACCCCGGTTGTCCCGACAGGTGACTACGGCACAGTTACAGTTGCAGGTCAAACTTATCATATCGCACTTGCCGGTTATGAGGCATATTATGATGAGGAGTTGAGTCAATACTTTGTGACAATTGTTTTGGCTGACAGAACTAACATCCAAACTGCCAATTTGGTCGAACTCACTATTGTTGGCGCACAATCTCTTCCTGCAAGTGGCACTTATCAATACACCATTCAGGATCCTATGCCAGTCGGCTCATGCGGTGGTATGCTGTCATCGCCACAAAATGGTGATTTGATTTGCATCGATGGAACTTTGACAGTTTCAGGAACAAGTGACAATTACACTATTAACACATCAGGCAGTGCCACTCCTATGGGAATGGGTGGCAGTCAGGAGATGCCATTTAGCGTACACTTCGAGGGACCCCTCATGGAGGGAAGATAAAAATTTTATTGATAAAAATGAACAATCGCGGCATGTTTTGTGCTGCGATTGTTTTTTTTAGTATCTTTGCGGGTTAAATTTTAGGATTTTGAATCATTTCGATGTAAACGATATTCGGAAACAGTTCCCGGTGCTGGACCAGCAGGTTTACGGCAAGCCTTTGGTTTATTTCGACAATGCAGCGACGACGCAGAAACCGCTTTGCGTGGTTGAGCGTGAGCGCGATTACTATCTGCATGAGAACTGCAACATCCACCGTGGAGTGCATTACCTCAGCCAGATGGCGACGGAGGCTTACGAAAACGCCCGCAAGACTGTGGCGCAGTTTGTGAATGCCCGTCAGCCACAGGAAATTGTGTTTACCAGAGGCACTACGGAATCGCTGAATCTGTTGGCGACGTCGTTGGGACAACTTCTTGTTAATCAAGGAGATAAGGTGGTGGTGAGCGCCATGGAGCATCATTCAAATATGGTGCCTTGGCAGCAGATGATTCAAGCTAAAAAAGGCGAGTTGCTTGTCATCCGCATGGACAAAAAAGGCGTCCTCGACCTGAATCATTACGAAGAGCTGCTCAAGCAGAAACCGAAAATCGTCTCTATCACCCATATTTCCAATACTTTAGGCACTGTGAATCCCGTCAAGGAGATGGTGGCGATGGCACATAAATACGACATCCCTGTCATCATCGACGGAGCACAGTCGATGGCACATCAAGTGATTGACGTTCAAGACCTTGGCTGCGATTTTTACGTATTTTCAGGTCATAAGATGTACGCCCCGATGGGCATAGGCGGCCTGTACGGTAAGATGGAATGGCTCGAGAAGATGCCTCCGTATCAGTTTGGCGGCGAGATGGTCGACACCGTGAGCTTCGAGAAGACTACGTTCAATAAGGTTCCGTTTAAGTTCGAGGCAGGTACTCCGAATGTTGGAGCTGCTTTAGGTCTGGAGACGGCTGTGAAGTTTATCCAAAGCTTTGACCGTCAAGAAATTGAGGCTTACGAGGATGAGCTTTTGAGATATGCCATCGAGGGGCTTTCGAGCGTTGAAGGGATGAGGTTCATAGGGGAGGCACCGAAGCGTAACGGGCTCGTGAGTTTCGTCATCGACGGCATCCATCCTTACGATTTGGGTACCATCATCGACAAGATGGGCGTGGCAGTGCGTACCGGACATCATTGCGCCGAGCCGGTGATGACGTTCTTTGGCATCCCGGGAACGGTGAGAGCGTCGTTTGCAATGTACAACACTAAAGAAGAAATTGATGTTTTTGTTAAAGCAGTTGAAAAAGCTGCAAATATGCTAAGATAATGACTATCAAAGAGATACAAGACTCGATTGTAGAAGAATTCTCGATGTTCGACGACTGGATGGACCGCTATGCGATGCTCATCGAAATGGGTAAGGAATGTCCGATTATCGACCCACAGTACAGAAACGATAATTACCTCATAAACGGCTGTCAGTCAAGGGTTTGGCTTCATGCCGAGTTGAAAGACGGCAAGATCTATTTCACTGCCGACAGCGATGCGGTCATCACCAAAGGCATCATCAACTTATTAATAAAGGTGTTCTCTGGACAGACTCCAGCCGATATCTTGGCAGCCGATATGAGTTTCTTGGATGAGATCGGTTTGAAGGAACATTTGTCGCCAACTCGCTCGAATGGCCTGTTGAGCATGGTGAAACAGATGATGCTTTACGCAGAAATAATGAATAAGTAGCTATGACAGAAACAGAGAAAAACGAACTGAAAGAGCGCGTGATTGCTGTACTGAGCGGCATTTACGACCCTGAGATACCAGTCGACATTTACAAACTGGGCTTGATTTATGAAATCAATATCGACGATGAAGGCGCGGTGAAGATTCTGATGACCGTGACGGCACCAAACTGCCCTGTCGCCGACTATCTCCCTAATTTCGTTAAGGAGAAAGTCAGCGCTATTATGGGCGTTAAGTCGTGTGATGTGGAGCTGACATTCGAGCCGGCATGGAGTCCGGCGAGCCTCTCCGAAGAGGTACGCGCTGAGCTCGGTCTCGACGAAGGTTTCGGCTTCGGCGATTTTATGTATTAGTTTTTACTGCAATTTCCAATCAGATCCTTCGCCATGCCTAAGAACATGAAGGCGACGGCGTTGAAATCCATATTCAGATCTTTGCTCAAGCCGACTTTATCTTTGAAGATGGCGACGTTGAACCACTGCAGGCACTGGAATGCGCGGTGGAAATAAAGACGGTTGAGCTCTTCCTGTGTCGGTTTGTGACCCACGTAAGCCTCAAGCAGCGATAAAGCCTTGTCGAATCCGGCGTTACCGTAGCATGCTATGTCGTAGAACGGGTCGTTCATACCTGCAAATTCCCAGTCCAAAACGTAGAACTTATCCTTCGCAATGACGAGGTTTGTAGGCTGATAGTCGCAGTGGCACGGCACCTTTTTCACCTCTTTGTAAAGTTTGCGCATCTCGTCGAGGGCGTGACGAAGCTCGATGTATTCCTGCGGGTGCTTGAAACCGAGGTCGGTGCAGTATTTCTCGTAGGTGTCGAGACGACCGAAAGCGTTGTAGTCGTTGAATTTCAGGTCGCTGTTGTGCAGCTTCTTCAGAGCCTTCACCGACATCTCGTTGTAAGAAACCACGTCGGTAGTCGACATGATTGTGCCTTCGACGTATTTAGCGAGTTTTTCGCCTGAGCGAATCTCGACGTATACAGTCTCGTTGTTGAGGTCGAGTTTCTCAACTTCCTTGATGTTGGCGTCTTCTTCCACGCGGTCGACAAAACGTTCGGCGAACTTACCCGGCACGCGGTATGTATATAATTCTCCTTGACACTCAACGACATAGGTGTAGTTGCTCATTCCGCCTTCGAGGCGTTTCACGATTTTTGCGTCGGTTGCCTGCAGCAAGGCGTTAACTCTTCTTATGATATAAAGTTCAATTTCCATGGTATTAAATGTTAAATTATTTCGTTTTCAAAATTGTGTGCAAAGATATATATAATTTTTCAAAAAAATGTGTTTACACTAACAAAATTTTTGTAATTTTGCAGCCGTAATAAATGGGGGTTTAGCTCATCTGGTAGAGCGTTAGGTTCGCAATCTAAAGGTGGCCGGTTCGAGTCCGGTATCCTCCACAGAATCAATGAGTTGCAAAAAATGGGATATCAAAATGACGTCCCATTTTTGTTTTTTATCGTCATAAAATAGACGTTTCAGGAAATGTCTTTATTTTCTGATGATGAGTTTGTTGCTCTTTTCGGTCTTGCCGTTAATGATTAGGCTGTAGAAATAGATGCCGTCGGTGAGGTCGCTCACGTTGATGCTGGCTTTGCCGCTCATTCCGTTGATCTCGTTTCTAAGAACCTCTTGTCCCATCATGTTGAAGATGGCGATCTCGGCATTCACGCTTGAGGCGAAGTTATAGTCGAAGTTCACGACATCGCGAGCCGGCATAGGGTAGGCGTTGCTGAACACCTCGGCGCTGCTGTAGTCGTCGATGCCATCCAGTGAATACTTGAATGTCACGTTGATGATGAACAAGCCGTTACTACCTTCTTCGTGGAGATAGTATTTCATGATTTGTTCCTGTCCGAGCACTTCTTCAATGCTGTTTTCGTACATGTAATGCATGGCGAAATCCTTTGAGTCGCCTGCTGCGAAAGAAACCACTGGCGTGACAGTGATGCCTGGAGCATAGCACTGATCCAAGCATATTGAATTATAGGTGCCTTCCACATTTTGAATAACATCGACTGAAGCGGTAAGATTCACATCTTCGTTGGCTGTCACGCGTAAGTCTAAAACGAGTTCGCCGTAGTTGGCTGATCCGTCACCATAGATGTAATACGAAGCGCCGTTTTCAACGACGTTACCGCTTTCTTTCTCGGTAACGATGTACCTCTGTGCTGATAATGCCGTCACAGAAAGTATCATTACTAATGTTAAGATAAGTTTTTTCATGTCCTTTAATTTAATTTTATTTAACAATTTTTTTAATCATTTCATCGTCGGCGATGTTTGGCATCGTCACTTTCAGACGTGGCTCGACCTCCATGGCGCGTTTTATCGCAAACATGGCTGGTTCGTTGCGAGCCCAGCTACGACGGGCGATTCCGTTGTTTACATCCCAGTGCAGCATGCAGTGGAGACGACGATCTGCCTCTTTACTACCATCAAGAACCATGCCAAAACCTCCGTTGATGACTTCGCCCCAGCCAACTCCGCCGCCGTTATGGATGGAAACCCAAGTGGCGCCGCGGAATCCGTCGCCTATGACATTTTGTACTGCCATGTCGGCGGTGAAGCTCGAGCCGTCGTAGATGTTCGATGTCTCACGGAACGGTGAGTCGGTGCCGGAGACGTCGTGATGGTCACGGCCGAGGACGACAGGAGCTGTCAGGCGGCCGTCAGCAATGGCTTTGTTAAACTCGGCAGCGATCTTGGTGCGGCCTTCGCAGTCGGCGTAGAGGATACGGGCCTGTGAACCGACGACGAGGTGGTTGGCCTGTGCGCCCTTGATCCACTGTATGTTGTCGTGCATCTGCTGCTGAATCTCCTTCGGCGATGACTTGGCGATGTCTTCCAAAACCTTGCATGCGATGTCGTCGGTTACCTGCAGATCCTCAGGCTTTCCTGATGTGCAGACCCAACGGAACGGACCGAAGCCGTAGTCGAAATACATCGGGCCCATGATGTCCTGGACGTACGATGGATAGCGGAACTTACCGTCAGCCTTGAGGATGTCGGCGCCGGCACGGCTGCTCTCGAGGAGGAAGGCGTTACCGTAGTCGAAGAAATACATGCCTTTGGCCGTGAGCTTGTTGATGGCCGCTACGTGCCGGCGCAACGATGCGTAGACAGCATCTTTGAACTTAGCCGGTTCTTCAGCCATCATCTTCTTCGATTCTTCCAACGAATAACCTACAGGATAATATCCGCCTGCGAATGGGTTATGCAATGATGTCTGGTCGGAACCGAGGTCCACCTGAATGCCTTTGTTTGCTGCATATTCCCAGAGGTCGACGACGTTGCCCTGATATGCGAACGAACGTGCGATTTTCTTTGCGCGAGCGTCGTTGACTTTCTCAAACAGCTCATCAAGATTTTCGTGAATCTCATCAACCCAGCCCTGGTTGTAGCGTTTCTGTGCCGCTGCCGGGTTGATCTCAGCTGTGATTGACACCACGCCAGCGATGTTACCGGCCTTTGGCTGAGCGCCCGACATGCCGCCGAGACCCGCTGTGATAAACAGCTTGCCTGCCGGTGTGCCGCCTTGCTTACGCGAAGCGTTCAACACCGTGATTGTCGTGCCGTGGACGATGCCTTGTGGTCCGATGTACATGTACGAACCTGCCGTCATCTGGCCGTATTGCGTCACGCCGAGTGCGTTGTAACGCTCCCAGTCGTCGGGTTTCGAATAGTTAGGAATCATCATGCCGTTGGTGACGATGACGCGCGGAGCCTCTTTGTGCGACGGGAACAGTCCCATCGGGTGACCTGAATACATCACCAAGGTCTGCTCGTCGGTCATGTTGGCGAGATACTGCATCACGAGACGATACTGTGCCCAGTTTTGGAAGATGGCACCATTGCCGCCGTAGATGATGAGCTCATGCGGATGCTGTGCCACCGCAGGGTCTAAGTTATTCTGTATCATCAACATGATGGCTGCAGCCTGCTGGCATTTTGCAGGATACTCGCTGATTGGACGGGCGTACATCTTGTACGAAGGACGGTAACGGTACATGTAGATGCGGCCGTATTTCTCCAACTCCTCGTAAAACTCAGGCGCGAGCTGAGCGTGAAGCTTCTCCGGAAAATAACGCAAAGCGTTCTTCAGAGCCAGTCGTTTCTGTTCTTTCGTCAAGATATCCTTGCGTTTCGGCGCATGGTTGATGTTCTTGTCGTATTCTTTCACTTCCGGCAGCTGATCAGGGATACCGGCAAGTATTTCTTTTTGAAAATCATTCATTTAACTATATTTTTTGTCTTTTTTTTCAATATTTCCACCTGCAAATTTAATAAATTTATATCTTTGCAGCATCAAATTAACTAAAAAATGAAGAAAAATTATTTTTTCAAGTACATATTGGCATTCATTGTAATGTCGTTTTTGATGAATGACGCTTTTGCGCAAAGTGTTGTTAATGAATCAGTTGCGAAGCAAATAGGTGCTAATTTCATTGCAAATAAAGCAAGAAAAGCCGATGTCAGTCTGAATCTTATCTACACTGATAATGGTGTCGACGGACAGCCGAATCTTTATATCTATAACGTCGATGGCGGCGGTTTCGTTATCGTCTCGGCATCGAAAAATGTGAAGCCTGTGCTCGCTTACTCCACCGAGCATGGCTATGATGGCGAAATCCCCGAGCCGGCTTGGTATTTCATCAATAATTACAGCAAAAATATCGATTATTGCGAAGAGCATGGCATTTTGATGAATGAAAATGTCGCTGACGAATGGAAATCATTGGAAAACAATGAGTTACCAGTAGCTAGAAATACCAATACCGTTGATCCGCTTATTCAGACTTTATGGAATCAGGATTATCCTTATAATTACTATGCTCCTGCAACGGGAGGTGGCTGGTGGGGCGGAGGTCCTGGCGGTCACTGCTATGCCGGTTGTGTGGCTTGTGCCATGTCGCAGATCATGAAATATTGGGATTATCCGGCACACGGTCACGGTTCGCATTCGTATGTCCACAGCACTTATGGTGAGCAGTCGGCCGACTTTGAAAACACTTATTACAACTGGTCGATAATGCCTGTTGAACTTGGTTATCAGGCGAATACTGAGGCATTGGCTGTGGCTGAGCTGATGTATCACTGCGGCGTGAGTGTCGACATGAACTTCGGTCCTGACGGCAGCGGCGCTCAGTCGAAGGCGGTGGAAACGGCTATGCGACAGTATTTCGGCTATGGCGGCGCCTTGTATCTCGAGCGCAGCAAGTTTGAAAATGAAGCCGATTGGATTGCGATCATCAAGAGTGAACTCGATAAATCTCAGCCTTTGTATTTCTCGGGCAGCAGCGACTCAGGCAGCGGTCATGCCATAGTGTGCGACGGCTACGACAGTAACGATTATTTCAGCTTCAACCTCGGATGGAGTGGCTCGGGCAATGCTTTCTACAGCATCAACGATGTGGCCGGTTTCCATAATAACGAGGCTATCGTCATGAATATCAAGCCGTTGGAGATAAATGCCGACGCAAATAACATCATCTACGTGTCGGCCGACGGCACTGGTGATGGCTCGTCATGGGCCAACGCCACACCTTATTTAGAATATGCATCGGCACGTTCGATAAATGGAATCAATAAGGTTTGGGTGAAATCGGGTACATATTATGGCGATTTCAACAACCCGAATGGAGCCTTCGTGATGTATAAATACAATCGTGTTTACGGTGGCTTTGCCGGTAACGAGACACCTGACTTCGACCTCAATGACCGTGATTTTGAAGCTAATCCGACGATTTTGGACGGTCAGAACCAGCGTCGTGTTTTGTATCAGACCGACCATTTCATGAATCATGAATATGCGTTGTGGGACGGCTTCACATTCCAAAACGGAAGCACTGGTGCCGGCGCTGGCGCATATCTTTGCTGCAACAGCCGTTTCAAAAACTGTAAGTTCTTGAATAACAACTCGGTAGGCTTCGGCGGAGGCGCTTATATCATCACGGCTTTCTACGACAATGCCACTGTTGAGTTTACAAATTGCACCTTCGAAGGCAACTACGGCTCGCTCGGTGGCGCCTTGTGCGACATGATGGGCGCTCATCTGCTCAACTGCCGTTTCACCAATAACACCGCTTTGACGAAAGGCGGCGCTTATTACGTGTTTGCTAACAAGCAAAGCAATGTCGTAAATACCATTTTCGACCACAATAATGCTAAACTCGGCGGTGCCATGTATAACAAAGGCAAAATTTCGATGATTAACTGCGATATCGTTGAAAATAATGCTCAAGAGAATGGCGGCGGACTGCTTAACGAGACGCAATATAGCAAAATCTACAACAGCATTTTCTGGGGTAATGTGGCAGCTGAAGAGCCTAACCAGATCGAGGGAACGTCGAAGTTTTACTATTGCGGCATACAAGGAGGATTTACCGGTACCAACATTATAGACCTGTCGTCAGACAACGACGGGTCGGAGTCGGGTAACTATCCACGTTTCGTGAACCCGACCGACGGTGACTATGCCATCGACAAAAACTCAGTCTGCGTTGATGCCGGCAACAACAGCGTATCGGGCATCACTGGTCCCGACTACCTCGGAAACCAACGTATCGTGCACGACATAATTGACCTTGGCGCCATCGAAAACCAACATGGACTGTCGGTTGGCGAGATTGAGGATAATGCTTTTGTGGTTTACCCGAATCCATTTGACAATCAATTGGTTATCAAAGCTGAAGGCACAATGAACGTCGAGGTTTACAATGCTCTCGGACAGCAAATCACATCAGCTGAAGCGCAAGATGAAATGATTCTGAACACCTCAGAATGGGAAAAGGGTGTCTATTTCGTAAAAATCAACGGAATAACAGCAAAAGTAGTAAAATAGAATTACCACGCCTTTGGTTTAGAAATAGTATTTCTTAAGCCAAGCAGTGTTGTAAAAATCGTAAAGAAAATATCGTAAAGAGGCGTGAAGAAGAGATATAAATTCTTCTCTCCCAATTGTTTAGCCGATTTTATATATATCCAGTCCATGCTGATGCCATGCAGAAGCATAAAGCCGCCTATTGCCACATAATAAACAGGACATTCGGTGTTGCAGATGAACGCTGGCGAGAGGCAGAAAAGCACTACAGCCGAGGTATAGTAAAATAAGCGGCTCGACAGCAGCGTTCCCAGGATGATGTTTGTTGAGCGTTTGTACATGTTGGCAGTGGAGTAGTGGCGGCGCTTCTGGTGAATCCAACCGCTGAAGGTGTGCTTCGGCTCCGACTCCACACGACAGTTCGGGTCGATGAAGATACGCGTGTTTTTGCTGTTTGCCACCTGACTGATAAATATGTCGTCGTCGCCCGACGGTATGGTGTAATGCGATGTGAAGCCCTTGTTTTTGTAGAAAAGATCGCGATGATACGACAGATTGCGGCCCACTCCCATGTAAGGTCGGTGCGCCAATGCCATCGAGAGATATTGAATGGCGGTGTAGAGCGTGTCGAAGCGTATCAGCTTGTTTAACAGGCCTTTACGGGTGAAATAAGGTCCGTAGCCCAGCACCACCTCGGTATTTTTGCGGTAAGCGCCCACCATTCCCTTGATCCACTGGTCATTTTCAGGCAGACAGTCGGCGTCGGTCAACAGCAAAAGGTCGTGTTTTGCCGATTTGATTCCCATGCTGAGCGGGAATTTCTTGCCATGGAAGAAGTTGAGACTCTGCGTAAGAGAAACGATGTTGATGTCGGGACGCTGGCGCACAAGCTGCTCCAGATATTCCGAGGTCTCATCGGTTGAGCAGTCGTTGACGATCACAAGCTCAAATTCAGGATAATCCTGCGAGAGAATGCGCGGCACCAGGTCGACGAGATACTCGTAAGCGTCTTTGGCACAGACGATTACCGACACCGGCTCATAATTCGGAGCGTCGTTGTCGTATTTCTTTTTCTTGAAAAACGCCAGACGGCTGAAAAGACCCCAGAAATAGCACATCTGAATCAGCCAGCAGAGTCCGAAAATGCATAAAACTATGAAGCTCAGTGATTTATAGTTAAAAATGACTTCCATTTCGTTCAATATTTACAATTTGCAAAGATATTTGTTTTTTTTGTATTTTTGCACAAATTTTTGAGATGAAGTATTCGCTAGTTAAAAACGATGCAAAAAGTAACGCCCGAGCCGGTGTTCTCACCACAGACCATGGCAATATCGAGACTCCTATCTTTATGCCTGTGGGTACGGTCGGTAGCGTTAAAGCTGTGCATATCAGAGACTTAGAAGAAGAGATAAAGGCGCAGATCATCCTTGGAAATACCTATCATCTCTATCTCCGTCCGGGTCTCGACGTGCTGCACGAATGCGGCGGATTGCATCAGTTCAACGGCTGGCATCATCCTATTTTGACCGACAGCGGCGGCTTCCAGGTGTTCTCGCTGACCGACATCCGTAAGATGAAGGAAGAAGGTGTGGAGTTCCGCTCGCATATCGACGGCTCGAAACATCTGTTCACACCCGAAAGTGTGATGGACATCGAGCGTACCATCGGCGCCGACATCATCATGGCGTTCGACGAATGTGCGCCGGGCACATCGGATTACAAATACGCGAAAGAGGCTATGGGACGAACCCACCGTTGGCTCGCCCGCTGCCTCAAACGTTTCAATGAGACTGAACCTCAATACGGCTATCATCAGTCGTTGTTCCCCATCGTGCAGGGCTGCACCTACCGCGACCTGCGCGAAGAGTCGGCAGAGTACATCGCCTCGCAAAACTGCGACGGTAACGCCATCGGCGGCCTGGCAGTGGGCGAGCCAACGGAGAAGATGTACGAGATGATCGAGGTGGTGAACGCCATACTGCCGAAAGACAAGCCGAGATATCTGATGGGAGTGGGCACTCCGGCTAACATTCTCGAAGGCATCTCGCGCGGCGTCGACATGTTCGACTGCGTGATGCCGACGCGTAACGGCCGCAACGGCATGCTTTTCACCTCCGAAGGCATAATAAACATCAAAAACGAACGTTGGAAATATGATTTTTCACCACTCGACGAGAACGGCTTGGTGTTTGTGGATCATCAGTATTCAAAGGCATATCTGAGACATCTCATCATCTCGAAGGAGATCCTCGGCCCGATGATTGCAACGGTGCACAACCTCGGCTTCTACCTCTGGCTGGTGAGGGAAGCGAGAAAACACATCATCGAGGGCGACTTCACCGAGTGGCGCGACATGATGCTCCCGAAAGTGACGAATCGTATTTCTTAAAATATTGACAATGAGAAAGTTAGACTGGTATATTTTCAAAAAATTCATTGGCACATTCTTCTTTGCCATCAGTCTGCTCATTGTGGTGGTGATAGTGTTCGACGTGTCGGAAAACGTCGACAGCTTCATCAAAAACCACGCCTCGCTCTATGAGGTCGTTTTTCATTTCTACATTCCGTTTATCCCTTATTTTATTAACCTTTTCATATATCTGTTCACCTTCATCTCGGTCATTTTCTTCACCTCGAAGATGGCAGGGCACACCGAAATCATCGCCATACTCAGCAGCGGCGTCAGTTTCAAGAGGTTTTTATGGCCTTACATGATGGCGGCTTTACTGCTCGCAGGCGGCTCGTTCTATCTCGGTAACTTCTTGATTCCCAGGATGGATACGGTGCGTAGGACGTTTAAAAACACCTATATGGAAAACCTGATGAAGAGCTCGGGTCAGAACATCCATGTGCAGATCGAGAAGGGCGTTTATGCGTATATGTCGAACTACGATCTGAAGCGTGCCACAGGATATAAGTTTACATTGGAAAAGTTTGATAATCATACACTTGAGTATAAATTGAGTTCCGATAAAATCGTTTACGATTCACTCAACGAAAGCTGGCATATCTACAATTATATCGAATATGATTTCGTGCCCGTAGAAAAACTCTCTCGAGGTAAGCTCCTTGATACCGTTTTGCCGATGAAACCCTCAGATTTTTATTTCGTTAAGGAAGATTTTGAGGAGATGAACCTCATCGAGTTGAACAGGTATATCGACGAGCAGCATGCCAAGGGTGCGGAGAACATCCTGCCTTACGAAATTGAGAAACACAAACGCTTGGCATCGCCAGCAGCTATTATCATTCTCACGATTATCGGTGCGGCATTGTCGAGTCGCAAAACCAGGGGAGGCATGGGTATCAACCTCGGAATAGGCATCACCATCACCTTTGCCTACATCTTATTCCTTGAGTTTTTCAGGGTGTTCGCCATCTCGGGCGTCATCTCGCCGTTTTTCGCCGGCTGGCTTCCTAACATCATCTTTGCTACCATCGGAATCTATTTCCTGGCAAAAGCTCCAAAATAATTTCAAAATTTTTCTCTTCATTTCAAATTTTTTCGTATTTTAGCGAAAAATTTGGAGTACTATGCATATCGCTATAGCTGGAAATATCGGCTCTGGTAAGACGACGTTAACTCGTTTATTATCAAAGCATTTCGGATGGAAGCCTCATTTCGAGGAAGTCGACAACAATCCGTATCTGGAGAGTTTTTACGAAGATATGAAACGCTGGTCGTTCAATCTGCAGATCTATTTCCTGAACAGCCGTTTCCGTCAGGTGATGGACATCCGCAAGAGCGGCGACGACATCATCCAGGACCGCACCATCTACGAGGACGCCTACATCTTCGCGGCTAACCTCTACGACATGGGCCTCATGGAGACTCGCGACTACCAGAACTATCAGGACCTGTTCGAGCTGATGAGCTCGTTCCTGCAAGCCCCGGATCTGCTGATATATCTGCGTGCCAGCGTGCCGACACTCGTCCGCCAGATTCAGAAACGTAACCGCGACTACGAACAGTCGATTCGTCTCGACTACCTCAAGGCGCTCAACAAACGCTACGAGAACTGGATTTCGAGCTATAACAAAGGCAAACTCCTCATCATCGAGAGCGACAACATCGACCTCGAGAAGCCCGAGGACCTGAGCACGGTAATCGAACAAATCAACGGATCACTTAACGGATTGTTCTGATTATGAAGATCTTAGGTATCATCCCGGCACGATACGGCTCGACACGTTTCGAAGGCAAGCCTCTTGCTCTCATCAACGGCAAGATGATGATTCAGCGTGTGTATGAACAGGCGAAGAAAGCCGATAAACTCGCGGAAGTGGTAGTGGCTACTGACGATGAGCGCATCTACGACGCTGTGCTCGGCTTCGGTGGCAAGGCTGTGATGACGTCGAAAAACCATAAGAGCGGCACCGACCGTTGCTGCGAGGTGGTGGATAAGATTGGCGCCGGCTTCGATGCGGTGATAAATATCCAGGGCGATGAACCGTATATCAACCCATTGCAAATCAATCAGATAGCAGGGCTGATATCGGATAAGGACACGCCTCTGGCATCGCTGTGCAAGCCTATCCACGACGATGACGAGCTGAAGAGTCCTAACGCGGTGAAAGTGGTGTTCGACAAAAATGGTAAGGCATTGTATTTCAGCAGGTTTGCCATCCCATATCTGAGAAATCAGGTGGAGCGCACGTTTTACAAGCATATCGGCATCTACGCATATAAATGCGATGTGTTGAAGCAGGTGGCGGCACTCCCGCAGTCGGGACTGGAGCTGGCTGAGTCGCTCGAACAGCTGCGCTGGCTTGAAAATGGCTACACCGTCCGCATGGGAGTGACGAAATTTGAAAGTTTTTCGGTCGATGTGCCTGAAGACATAGTGAAAATTGAAAAAATATTTAAAGAATGATTATAAAATCTATAACTGAGTTGCTTTTAGACCACGATTGCGTCATCGTGCCCGAGTTCGGAGCCTTCATCTCGAAGGAGACTCCCGCTACGCTCGACTACGTTACGCATCGTCTGACACCGCCGTCGAAGGAGGTGCGGTTCAACGGACAACTGATCACCGACGACGGACTGCTCATCGGCTATGTCGCGAAGCAGCAGGGCATCAACATGACGGAAGCGGCGAAGCAGGTGCACGACTTTGCCATGCAGAGTCTGGCAGTCGTTGAGGCCAGCGGAGTGCTACGTCTCGACGGCATGGGCGTGCTGAGCCGCGTGACAGATCGCGACTACGTGTTCCAACTCGACGAAGAACTGAATCTGTTTGGCGACGCGTTCGGTCTCACACCGCTGAAGCTACAGCCAATCTACAGAAGAGAGACATATAAACAAATCCAGGAGCAGATTGCCACCGACCAGAAGGCGAAAAACACTCTGATGACCGTCCACGACGAGGTCGAAGAGGAGATGCCACATCACGTGAACCGCTATAACTACAAGTGGTTCCGCGCGGCAGCCTATTCGATGATGATAGCCATGGTGCTTGTGTTGTTAGGCTGGGGCGCCGACATGAGCGACTCTAACCTCGCATCGTGGAATCCGTTCTTCTATTCGTCGCCTAACGAGTTCATCGCCAAGCATTTCAACAACAGCATGGAAGTCCGTGAGTTTGTTGAGGTTGCAAAGCTTCCGATGCTTGAGCTGAAGGCTCCAGTCTTTAAAAAAGACATTTACGATCTCGCACCTCGCGATTTTGAGGTTGTCAAACCGAAAGAAGTCAAACCGGCCGAAGTGAAGCCCGCCGATGTTAACTTCTATTATATCATAGGAGCATCGTTGCGTACCGAGGCCGACGGTGAGCGTTGTGCGAAGAACTTCCAGAAACAAGGTTTTGAAGGTGCCGTGGCGCTTCCGATGAACGACAAAGGCAACGTGCGCGTGGCCTACGAACTGGTGCTGGGACGCGATGCCGCCTTGAGACGTCTGGAGATAATCAAGTCTGAATATAACGAAGCCGCCTGGCTGTTACGTAAGAAATAAAAGCCGTGGGAAAGAAGAACAAACTCGAGCGTTTCGCCGAATGCAAGACTTTCGAAAATCTTTTTGAATATTCATTCGAGCGCATCAAGGAGGAGGGATTCCCTCTGAAAGGGCGTTGGCATGAGTTTTTCGGCAACGACAACCCGATAGTTTTGGAGCTCGGCTGCGGAAAGGGCGAGTACACCATCGGACTGGCCAAGGCGCATCCCGACATTAATTATATAGGTGTCGACATCAAAGGCGCAAGGATGTGGGTCGGACTGAAGCAAGGCATAGCTGAAGGCCTGAAAAACGTGGCGTTTGTGCGTACCCGCATCGAGCTGATAGAGCATTTCTTTGGCGAGAACGAGGTCGACGAGATATGGATCACCTTCCCAGATCCACAGATACTGAAGGCCCGCAAGCGTCTCACTGCACCTGTTTATCTCGAGCGTTATAAGACTTTTTTGAAAAAAGACAGCTATATCAACCTGAAGACCGACAGCGACCTGCTTTACGATTTCACACTTGAGGTGGTGAAAGAGGCCGGATATCCTATAGTTTACAACTATACCGACCTTTATGCCAATGACGACGAGCTCGAAGTCAAGACTATCAGAACCTACTACGAGTCGATGTGGCTGAAGCAGGGCTTGACGATAAAATATCTGAAATTCAAAGTAAAATAAGGTCTAGTCGCGACCTGTCCCCTTTAACATCGGCACAAAACGGCAGTCACCGAACTCCTCGCGGAGCATGGTGCCGTCGGCTTGTTTTGTCAGTCGCAGCATAATCTGTTTGCTCGCGTCGGCTTCATCGTTGAGCGGGATGACCATTATTCCGTCTGTTTTCAGTTGATCCACAAGGGCTTGCGGTATCTCGGGAGCCGCCGCTGTGATCAGCACCCTATCGAAAGGAGCGAAGGTGGGAAGACCTCTGTTGCCGTCGCCCAGGAAAGTCTTGATGTTATACGGAAACTCCGCCAAGAATGGCTTCGTTTTAAGATAAAGATTACGTTGCCGCTCGATGGTGAACACCTTAGCGCCCATCGCAGCCAAAACACATGCCTGATAGCCGGAACCCGTACCGATTTCAAGCACTTTCATGCCCTTTGTCACCTGCAGAAGCTGACTCTGCATCGCCACGGTGAACGGCTGCGAGATGGTCTGTCCCGAGCCGATGGGGAAGGCCTTGTCTTGGTAGGCGAACTCCACAAACGACGAGTCGAGGAACACATGACGTGGCACTATGCCTATGGCGTCGAGCACACGGCTATCCGTAATGCCTTTATCCTTAAGCACTTGCACCAGCTGCTGGCGCATACCTTTGTGGCGATAAGTGTCTTCCTGCATAATGTTGTTTTGCTTCGCAAAAATAGTAAAAAGTTTGTAAAGTCGGAAAGTTTATAAAGCTAAAGATTTCCATAATTCACTTTTATACTTTAAAAACTTTATTAACTTTTCAACTATTTTCGTATCTTTGCAAAAATTTTTGCTATGCTGAAAATTGGAGTTTTAGGTGCAGGACATCTTGGGAAGATTCATCTTAACTGCATCAAACAAATTGAGAAATATGACTTGGTCGGTTTTTACGATCAAGATAAAAATACTGCCGAAAAAGTAGCTGCTGAGGCTGGCGTGAAGAACTTCACTTCGATCGACGAACTTATTGATTCTGTTGATGTTGTTGACATCGTGACGCCTACCATCGCGCATTTCGCATGTGCTTCGAAAGCCATCGAGAAAGGCAAAAACGTGTTCATCGAGAAACCTATCGTGGCCACTGTCGACGAGGCCAACAGGCTTATCGCCTTGGCGAAGAAAGCCAATGTAAAGGTGCAGGTCGGTCATGTGGAGCGTTTCAACCCTGCCTTCATCGCTGCCGAGCCGCACATCAGCGACCCTGTGTTCATCGAGGTGCATCGTCTGGCATTATACAACCCTCGCGGCTGCGACGTGCCGGTGGTGCTCGACCTCACAGTGCACGACATCGACATCCTTCTCACGATAGTGAAATCCCCAATAAAATCTATCAATGCCAACGGCGTGTCGATAGTCAGTCCGACACCTGATATCATCACGGCAAGATTAGAATTCGAAAACGGAGCGGTGGCAAACCTCACCACAAGTCGCATCTCGCTGAAAAACATGCGTAAGTTCCGTCTATTCCAGAAAGGTGCTTATATCACTATGGATTTCATGGAGAAGAAGAGCGAGATAGTGAGGGTGGAAGACGTGAACGGCGTGCCAGGTCCTTTCGACATGACTCTCGACCTTCCGGATGGCTCGACGAAGAAGATTTCGATCGAAGAACTGGCTACCGACCAGATCAACGCCATAAAGACCGAGCTCGAGCGTTTCCACGACGCTATAGTCACCAATACCGAACCGCCAGTAACCATTGAGGATGGCGTTGAGGTTCTTAAAGTTGCTTACATGATTCTTGATGAAATCGACAAACATCAAGATTTGTTAAAAAAACATTTGAAGTAAGACAATATTTAAAATTTAACTACGTTAATTTTAAAAAAGACAGCCTATGAAGTGTCTTCGTTACATTTTTTTATTTGGAATAGTTTTATCGCTTTTTTCGTGTAACAAATTCAAGGGAAGCCAGGAAATCCCTGCTTATCTGAGAATCGAGCCGTGGACTTTCACCACCAATTACGACGTGGAAGGCGCTGCGACTTGCGCTATTACCGACGCTTGGGTTTATATCGACGGAAATCTTCACGGTTGTTTTGAATTGAAGAATCACGATGACGGCAATTACGTCCTCGTTCCGGTACTCGAGAAAGGTAACCACAAGTTGCAGATTTATCCTGGCGTAAAGATGAACGGCATCTCCTCGACACGAATCCAGTATCCTTTCTACAAGCCGTATGTTTGCTATAAAGACCTGACAGAAGGCGAGATCGACACCGTAAGGCCATACACGCATTATTACAGCATCGACAGCACGGCTATGCGTTTTAAGATGAAGGAAGACTTCGAAGAAGTCAATAATATCAAGCTTTACCGCATGGACACGACCTATGCCGAGCTGCATCAGATTAGCCATCGCACCAACCAGAACGCGTGGCTCGATCCGTTCGACACCATCAACCATTACCGTTCGGGACACGTGCATCTTGGCGACAGCATCACTAAGATGGGTCTGTGGAGCGGTCAGCTTTCGGGCTTGCCGACGGTGGGCAACTACGTGCTGCTGGAGATGGATTACAAATGCAGCACCGAGATGGAGATAGGCTTGTATATCATGGACTCGCAGGAAGGCCCGGTCGACAAATGGCTTTATTCGCTCAGGGCTACCGATGTCTGGAAAAAAGTTTATCTGAACTATAGCCCTACGATTACCGACTATCCACATGCCACATATGTGAAGTTTTACATGAAAGGAGCAGTGGCAACAGGCGGTGAGGCTGATTTTTATTTCGACAATCTTAAACTGATTTACGTTGAGTAAGAAAATAAACAAACGGAAGCAGACTTTAAAGTATGTCTTGTGGGACTGGTTCGCGTCGGTCGTAACCTGGTCTATCTTCTTCTGTTTCAGGAAGACGATGGAGCTTGTCGATGTCTTCGCAAACTACAATGTCGTCGTTGAGGATAAGAATTTCTGGATCGGCATCATCGTGATACCTATCTGCTGGATTATCCTACATCTGATGGCGGGCGCTTACCGTAACGTTTACTCAAAATCGCGTGTCCGTGAGCTCGGACAGACATTTTTAACCACTTTGATTGGTGCTATCGTCTTGTTTTTCACTATCATTCTTGACGATTATATCACTAATTACAAGATTTATTACACCTTATTCTCGATACTGTTTTTGCTGCAGTTTACGCTGACCTACATCGGTCGACTTGTCATCACTTCGGTCAATGCGCGTAGGATTCATAACGGCGAAATTGGTTTCAATACCTTGATTATTGGCAGCAATGGCAACGCTTGCGCGATATACGAAGAAATCAAAGGACAGAAGTTCTCTTCGGGTAACCTGATCGTCGGTTTTGTAAACGTTTTTGATAAAGACGTTTATAAAGTCGAGAAATATATTCCTCATCTTGGAAATTATAAAGATGTGGCTAAGGTTATCAAAGACAATGATATTGAAGAGGTTATCATCGCCATCGAGCGTTCGGAGACTGAGACCATCGACAAGATTCTTGTGATGCTTGAAAACTCTGAAGTCACGGTGAAGATCATCCCGTTGATGCAGGAATTTGTGTTTGGCGCTGTCAAGCAGGAGGGTATCTGGCACGCCTCGTTGATTCAGATCACGCCGGAGCCTATGCCGGTGTGGCAGCAGGTGGCGAAAAGACTGTTCGACATCATTGCTTCGATACTCGTAATCGTCTTATTATCACCGATTTACCTCTTGACGGCTATTATGGTGAAATGCTCATCGCCCGGACCTGTCTTCTACAAGCAGGAACGTATCGGGCAGCATGGAGTGCCGTTTAAGATGCTGAAATTCAGGAGCATGTACGTCAACGCAGAAGATATGGGTCCGCAGTTGTCGACCGACGACGACCCGCGTATCACGAAGTGGGGTAAGTTTATGAGAAAGGTGCGCCTCGACGAGATTCCGCAGTTCTTCACCGTCCTTGGCGGAAAGATGTCGATTGTTGGCTATCGTCCTGAGCGTCAATACTATATCGATCAGATTGTGCAGAAAGCTCCGCACTATCGCATGCTTCTCAAGATTAAGCCCGGTATCACCAGCTGGGGCGAGGTGAAGTTCGGATATGCTTCGACTGTCGACGAGATGGTTGAGCGACTGAAATATGATATCCTTTATATCGAAAACATGAACCTCGCCGTTGACATCAAGATTTTGATTTACACAGCGCTTATTGTAATTCAAGGAAGAGGAAAGTAATTAAATATTCAGTTCAGATATCTTTGATTTCTCAAACTTTTCCTGAGCGTAGTTGGCATCGACGACGAGTTGTTTTGCGTCGGTTGACGGCATGTCGAACATCGCGTCGTTGAGGATGGCTTCGAGGATGGAGCGTAGTCCGCGGGCGCCGAGTTTGAACTCAATGCTCTTGTCGACGATGAAATCCAGGACTTCGTCTTTGATAATCAATTCGATGCCGTCCATGCCGAACAGTTTTGTGAACTGTTTGGTGATGGCGTTTTTAGGTTCGGTGAGTATGCGTTTGAGTGTCTCTCTGTCGAGAGGGTTGAGGTAGGTCAAAATCGGGAAACGGCCGATAATTTCAGGGATGAGGCCGAATTTCTTCAGGTCTGACGGCGCGATATATTGAAGCATATTGTCGCGGTCGATCTGTTTCTTGAGGTCGGAGCCGTAGCCTATGGCGTTGGTTCCCACGCGGTTGGCTATTATCTTGTCGATGCCGTCGAAGGCACCGCCGGCAATGAAGAGGATGTCTTTGGTGTTGACTTGGATCATCTTCTGTTCCGGGTGCTTGCGGCCGCCTTGTGGAGGCACGTTGACGACGGTGCCTTCGAGCAGCTTGAGCATAGCTTGCTGCACGCCCTCGCCGGAGACGTCGCGGGTGATGCTCGGGTTGTCGCCCTTACGTGCTATCTTGTCGATCTCATCAATGAAAACTATGCCTTTCTCGGCTGCCGCGACGTCGTAATCTGCCGCTTGAAGCAGCTTCACTAAGATGTTTTCCACGTCCTCGCCAACGTAGCCGGCCTCTGTCAGGACAGTGGCGTCGGCGATGGCGAACGGCACGTGTAACATCCTCGCTATGGTCTTGGCTAACAAGGTCTTACCTGTTCCCGTCTCACCCACGAGCACGATGTTCGACTTCTCTATCTCGACTTCGTCGGCGGTATCCTGCTGGTTTAGACGTTTATAGTGGTTGTAAACGGCGACTGAGAGCACACGTTTCGCCGCATCTTGCCCGATGACATACTGATCGAGGAACTGCTTGATTTCCAACGGCTTAAGAAGCTTGAAGTCGGGAACCATGGCACGGCTGCGATGCGCCATCTCCTCGGTGAGCATCTGGTGGGCGCGACCTACGCACTCGTCGCAGATGAAACCGTTGATGCCCGCAATCAGGAGGTTGACCTGACTCTCAGGACGTCCGCAGAATGAACAAGTATTTTCTTGTTTTTTTGACATTATTTGTTCTTAATCAAAACTTCATCTACCATTCCGTAGGCCTTGGCCTCTTCTGCTGTCATCCAGTAGTCGCGGTCGGAGTCGGCCCACACCTTGTCGTAAGGCTGTTTGGTGTGCATGGCGATGATTTCGTAGAGTTCTTTCTTCACCTTCTGGATCTCACGAGCTGTGATCTCGATGTCCGAAGCCTGTCCCTGCATGCCGCCCATAGGCTGGTGTATCATGATACGTGAATGCTTGAGGGCTGAGCGTTTACCGTCGGCGCCGGCGCAGAGCAACACTGCTGCCATAGAGGCTGCCATGCCTGTGCAGATGGTCGCCACGTCGGGCTGGATGAACTGCATGGTGTCGTAGATGCCGAGACCAGCGTACACCGAGCCGCCAGGAGAGTTCAGATAGATCTGGATGTCGCGTTTCGGGTCGGCTGACTCGAGGAAGAGCAGCTGTGCCTGGATGATGTTAGCGACATAGTCGTCGATCTGGTCGCCCAAGAAGATGATGCGGTCCATCATGAGGCGCGAGAACACGTCCATCTGTGCCACATTGAGCTGACGTTCCTCGATGATGGTCGGGGAGATGTAGTCAGTGATGGTGTTGGCGTACTTCTCGAGGCCTAAACCGTTGATGCCGCGGTGCTTGGTGGCGTATTTGTAGAATTCGTTGTTGTTATTCATTATTCAGCCTTCTTGGTGGTTTTCTTTGCTGTGGTCTTCTTAGCTGCCGGCTTCTTCTCTGCTTTCTCTGCCTTTGCTGCCTTCTCTTCCTTCACTGCTGGTTTCTCTTCTTTCTTCTCGGCTGCTTTCTTGGTAGCGGTCTTCTTTGCAGCAGGTTTCTTCTCTTCCTGTGGAAGAACTGCCTTCACGAAGCCTTCGTAGTCGGTGTCGACGACCTTCACCTTCATGGCTTTCTTCAGGAAAGCGGTGACTTTGTTGTCGGCAACCTGGTTCTTGATGTTCTCGCGCTGGTTCTCGTCTTTCAACACTGAGTCGACGATGCCGTTGAGGCGCTGTTTCATGTCATCGCTCATGCCTGCGACGTCGAGCTGACCGAAGTACATCTTGGTAACGAAGTCGCGGAGTTCCTCTTCCTTGAGGACGAGCTCAGGGTTAGCCTTGGCGATGGTCTCTTCGATGAGCTGCCATCTGAAGGTCTTTGAATACACGCTGTCGTAGTTCTTCTCGACATCTTCAGGGGTGATCTTGCCGTCGCTGTTGGCCACAATCCAACGTTTCAGGAATGCGTCAGGCATGTCGAACTTAATCTCGCTCACGAGCTTGTCGATGGCGTTGTTGAGGAACATACGCTCGGCTTCGACCACGTATTGGCGTTCCATCTCGGTGGCGACTTCCTTGCGGAATGCCTTTTCGTCCTTGATGTCCTTTCCAGGGAATATCATCTTGAAGAGTTCTTCGTTGAGCTCAGCCGGTTTGTCGTCTTTCTTGTTGCCTTCCTGGATGCGCTTGATGGTCTCGTCGACTTCTTTATCTGAAGCCTTGATGTTGTAGTCGTTGATAGCGATCTTGGCGAGGTCGACCTTGATTTCCGGCTTCAGGCCGACTTCAAAGAAGAAACTCATAGTCTCCCGAGTCTCAGGATCGGTAGGCTGCTGCTTGTCAGGATCCGACAGAGGGTAACCTATCACGTCGAGCTTGTTCTCGAGGATATGGTTGTTGAGAGCCTCGGAAACCTTCTTGTTCAACTTGTCGAAAGTGACTGTTGCACCGTACATCTTCTCGATCATTCCGAACGGAACTTTACCCTGACGGAAGCCCGGAAGGACTGCTTTGTGCTGATAATTCTTTAATTCTTTTTTAACATCTTCTTCGTAATCGGCTTTGTTGATGTCGATCTGGATGCTGGCGAGAAGGTCGCCTTTTGCTGTCTGTATAGTCTTCATTATCAATAAGTTATTTAATATTCTTGTGCGGATGAAGGGACTCGAACCCATACTCCTTACGGAACCAGATCCTAAGTCTGGCGCGGCTACCAATTACGCCACATCCGCAGATTTTTTTGAGGGTGCAAAATTACAAAAAATTTTTGATAGTCAGACATCTATTTTTAACTTATTTTTTATAAAGATGTAATATTGAGAATAAAAATGACGTTGTTACATGAATTATTTAGTATTTTTGCGCTGTTATTATGGCAATTTATACGAAAAATATCATAAGATGTTTAGCCATCGCCTTTTTGATGACGTTTTCCGTGTGTCACGACGAGGCCTTGGCGCAGTATATCGGCACCTCTACCAACTATGCGGGTTCGCGTGCCCTGGCTGTCAACCCTTCGCTGATGACGACTGCCTTCGTTTATGCTGATTTCGGATTGAATCTGGGCGCGTCGGCATATAACGACTTCGCATATCTTCATGCCAGCGATTATTACCGGCTTTTGAATGGTGAAAACCCTTCTGATTATTATATAAACGGACGACGTTACGATGTGGGGTTTTTGATTAATTCGAAATATAAAAATGTTAATGAAACCTTTGATTTCAACCTGCTTTCAGCGATGTATAACAGAGATGGAAAGCATGCTTTCGGAATATTCATAAACAACAGGGTTTACACGTCGGCGAAGCGTATCCCGTGGGAGATTTTGGAGGCGAGTTTGAAGTCGATCGACAGTACTTTTTACGATAGGAATTATGTGTCGAAAAACACTCGAGTCAGCATGATGGCTTGGTCGGAAATCGGTCTTTCGTATGCCTCTACAGTGTATGATTATGATTACGACAAGGTGGATTTCGGCATCACGGCGAAAGGTTCGCTCGGATACACGGGAGTGGCTTTGAATCTTAATAAAGTCGACAAGGATATCGTCGATAAAAATACCAGTATTATTCATAGTCTGAACATGATGGCGGCCATGTCGGCACCTATCGACTACGGCGCTAAATTCTCGGACGGCGAGATCTTCGATGCCAATCAGATTGTCAACGGCTACGGCTTGGGCTTTGACATCGGTTTCACCTATACCCGTAAAACCAGCGATAAGCTTATTACCGCGTCGAAGCATGCCTGTGTCGCTCCGAAGATCAACTACCGATGGCGGTTGGGCGTGTCGTTGCTCGATGTCGGCGCAATAAGTTTCAAAAACAACGCCAAGGTGTATAAGTTTATGTCAGACACCGACAAGACCTTCGATGTGAGGGAGCTCGAGGGCTCGGAGGATTTCAACGACATGATGGACAGGCTCAGCGGCATGTTTTACGATGATCCGTCGGATGCCGATGCCGGCAGTAAGTTCATGATGGGCTTGCCGACAGCGATGAGCGTCCAGTTTGACTATAAACTGGCGAAGAACATCTATGTCAACGCCACCTGGATGCAGCCTCTGCGGCTGTTAAGATATTCGGCGCGCCGTCCGGCGCAGGTTGTGGTCGAGCCGCGTTTTGAGTCGCGTTATTTCGACATCACCATGCCTGTCACGCTATACAACTACGAGAAGATCTTCCTCGGAGCTGAGGTGAGATTGGCATTCTTAACCATTGGAACGCATAACATCTTCAATTTCCTTGGCGTAGGCGAGTCGTATGGACTTGACGCTTACGTGGCGTTGAAGTTTAATTTCTACAAAGGAAAATGTTTCGGCGGTCGCCGAGATGCCTGTTGGAACGCCAATTTCCAGTAAAACTTTATTTTTTAACGTTTAATGCCTCACGAAGGGCGTTGCCCATGAGCATGAAGGCCAGCACGAGCAGCATGATGGCGATGCCCGGAAGGATGGCGAGGTAGGCGTCGTTGAGGATGATGTAGGCGTAGTTTTCCTTGATCATCGAGCCCCACGACGGCATCGGCGGCTGCACGCCGATTCCCAGAAAGCTGAGGCCTGCCTCGAGGAGTATGGCGGTGGCGAAGTTCGCTGCCGAGATGACGATTATCGGGTTGAGGATGTTAGGGATTATATGACGGATTATGATTCTCGCATTTTTAAAACCTAATGCGCGACCGGCTTCGACGAACGTCGTCTCACGGATTGAGAGAATCTGACCTCTTGTGACGCGCGCCACCTCGACCCACATGGTGAGTCCGACGGCGATGAAGACCTGCACCACACCTTTGCCAAGAGCAAACGTTATCGCTATGACTATCAACAAGGTAGGCAGCGACCACACCACGTTGATGAGCCACATCGTGACGTCGTCGACACGCCCGCGGAAGAAGCCGCCGAGTCCCCCGATGAAGAGACCGATGACTACCGAGAGGAACACGGCTATGAAGCCCACGCTGAAGCTGATGCGGGTGCCGAGGACGAGGCGGCTCAGAAAGTCGCGTCCGAACTGGTCGGTGCCAAGATAATATTTACGGTGAACTATAGGATTTTCAGGCAAAAGAGCGTTGTCAACAATTTCCTCTTGCACGGCGCCAGAGTGCTCTGGATTGAAGAGGTAAACGGTGGTGGTTTTCTCTTCAATTTTCAATGAATCGAACGGAATCTGACGGTATGGCGAGGGCTGTCCGCTCCAAAGTTTTTTGAAAAATCCCACTTTCTCTACCTGTGTCGGCTTATTGACGAGCAGAATGTCTACTTCGAAGCCTGGTTTTTGGGTTGAAATCTCAAGAATTTGGGTGTTCGCGTCCGGTGTGTTGTCGGGAATGATAAAGTAGGCGAAAATCGCCATCAGCGCGCATAAGATGATGAAAATCAACGAAATCATGCCTGCGATATTCTTTTTATAACGTCGCCAGGCTATCTGCGAAGGGGATAAGAAGTCGTTGTTTTTCATTTCTTAAAATTTATGCAAATATAGAAATTATTTCTTATCTTTGCGAAAAATTATTGTAATGAAAAATCTGCAAAGCATCATCGAAAAAGCATGGGACGACCGCTCGCTGTTGGCAAAAAACGAAACTCGCGACGCCATCCGTGAGGTTGTGAGGTTGTTGGATAAAGGCGAGATTCGTATCGCAGAAAAGCTTGAGGGTCAATGGGTTGTGAATGAATGGCTGAAGAAAGCCGTCATCATGTTTTTCCCGATCAATGATATGGAAGTGTCGAAGAGCGGCATCTTTGAATATTACGACAAGATCCCGTTGAAGGGCGGCTTTGAGCAGGCCGGAGTGCGTGTGGTGCCTCCAGCGACGGTGCGTTACGGCGCTTTCATCAACAAAGGCGCTGTCTTGATGCCTTCGTATATTAACATAGGTGCTTACGTCGACAGCGGCACTATGGTCGATACCTGGGCTACGGTGGGCTCGTGCGCGCAGATAGGCAAAAACGTGCATCTCAGTGGCGGCGTTGGCATCGGCGGCGTTTTGGAACCCGTTCAGGCGGCTCCTGTCATCATCGAGGATAACTGTTTCATCGGCTCGCGTTGCATAGTGGTGGAAGGAGTGCGAATCGAAGAAGAGGCGGTGCTTGGCGCGAATACCGTCATCACGCAGTCGACAAAGATTTTGGATGTCACCGGACCGGAGATTAAGGAATACAAAGGTGTGGTTCCGGCGCGTTCGGTGGTGGTGCCTGGCTCATACATGAAACACTTCCCGGCGGGCGACTTCCAGGTGGCTTGTGCGTTGATAATCAAGAAGAGAAACGAGTCGACGGATAAAAAAACATCTCTCAACGAAGCGTTAAGAGATGTTCAAGTTTGAGGGTAGAAGGTGGGATTCGAACCCACGACCCACGGAACCACAATCCGGTACTCTAACCAGCTGAGCTACATCTACCATCTGGATTTGCGGGTGCAAAAGTACACATTTTTTTAATACAAAAGCAAATTTTTCATTATTTTTGCAAAAAATTTTTCAGCAATGGGCAGAATAATGGCAATCGACTATGGCAGAAAGCGTTGCGGCATCGCTGTGACCGACCCGCTGCGTATCATCGCCAATGGCCTGACGACGGTGCGGGCCTGCGATCTGGTTGCTTTTATTCAGGATTACGTGAAGAAAGAACAGGTTGACGAGATTGTGGTGGGCGAGCCGAAGGACATGCACAACAACCCTTCGGAGTCGGCGCAATACATCGAGCCGTTTCTGAAACAGCTGAAAAAAGTGCTGCCCGACATGGAAATAAAACGTTTCGATGAGCGTTTTACCTCCGTGATGGCGCATCAGACCATGCTCGACGCGGGTTTGGGCAAAAAAGCAAGGCAGAATAAGGAACTCGTCGATACTATCAGTGCGACGATCATCCTTCAATCATATATGACATCAATTAAATAACTTAACATGGTTTTACCAGTTGTGGCTTACGGTCATCCTGTTTTGAAGCACGTGGCCGAAGAAATTGAAAAAAACAGTCCTGAGATTCAGCAGCTTATCGCTGATATGTTCGAGACGATGTACCATACCGAGGGCGTGGGCCTGGCTGCCCCTCAGATCAACAAGTCGATACGTCTTTTCGTGATGGACAGCGACCCGTTTAAGGATAAATATCCTGAGGGCGCGGGCGTGAAGAAAGTGTTCATAAACCCTGAAATCATTGAGCTTTCGGGTGAGCCGTGGACGTTCAGGGAGGGCTGTCTGAGCTTGCCTGACATGGGCGAGGACGTGGAGCGTCCGAGCAAGGTGTTGATCAACTACCTCGACGAGAATTTCAAGGAACACGAAGAGGAGTTCGACGGCATTGTGGCGCGCGTGATCCAGCATGAATACGACCACCTCGAAGGGAAATGCTATGTCGATAGAATCAGCTCAATGCGTAAAATGTTGTTGAAGAATAAGTTACGTAACATTTCCGAAGGCAACGTCGATGTGGATTACAAGATGATTTTCCCGAATAAAAAACACCGTAGATAATGGTTATTGGTTATAGGTTATAGGTTATTGAAATTTAATGGTTATGAAGAGATTATTATTAGTTTTAGCAGTTATTGCCCTGGTTTTAGCAGGTTGTAATAATAACGATCCGGCAAAGAGGATCAACGAATTGGAGAAGCAGGTGTTTTCGACTGAAGATGTTATCGATCCTGTAGTTGCAAGTGATTTAGTATCAGCGTATTGCGATTTTGCCGATGCCAATCCGAGCGATGCGATGTCACCTGAATATTTGTTCAAGGCGGTTGATGTTTCGATGAATTTGAACGAGCCGCAGCGCACCATCTCGATTATCGACAGGTTGATAGCCGATTATCCCGATTATCCCCGCACTCAGGCGGCGTTGTTTGTGAAGGCGTTTATCTTTGAGACGAAATACAACAACCTCGACATGGCGAAGAAGTTCTACGAGCAATACCTCGAGCAATATCCCGACGGTGAGTTCGCCGACGACTGCAAGGCATCCATCGAATTCTTAGGTCTCTCGCCAGAAGAGTTGGTTAAGAGATTCGAGGCGCTGGAAGAATAGTGCTATTTCTTAAATTCTTTATTGTAAAATTCTACAAGATCTAATATATCATCTCTTCCGGTTTTCTTTTCGGAGGAGGTGACAATCATTGTGGGAAGCTCTTCCCATTCTTTCAGGAGTTCTTTTTTGTAAACCTCAATGTTTGCTGACAGTTGGCCGCTGCCGAGCTTGTCGGCTTTTGTAAACACTATCGCAAACGGCACCTGATTCTCACCGAGGCCGGCGATGAAATCCAAATCTATTTTCTGAGGCTTGATGCGACTGTCGACCAGCACGAACGTCATCACGAGGTTCTGCCGGCCGAGGATGTAGGCGTCGAGCATCTTCTTCCACATCTCACGATCCTTCTGCGACCGCTTGGCAAAGCCATATCCCGGCAGGTCGACCAAATACCATTCGTCGTTGATAATGAAATGGTTAATGGTGATGGTCTTGCCCGGCGTGGCTGACACCTTCGCCAACTTGCTGTTGCCCGTCAGCATGTTGATGAGCGACGATTTTCCCACGTTGGAACGCCCGATGAAAGCGTATTCGGGCTTGTCGGCCTTCGGCAATTTGTCGACGTTGGTGTTCGATTGCAAAAACGTTGCGGTCTTGATTAGCATATCATTTATTTTGGGGGCAAAGATACAAAAAAATGAGATTCCTCGCATTTTATGCTCGGAATGACAGGACTTGTTGATAAATTTTTTCGATTGTTGATAACTTTGTTGATAAATTTTTTAAAATTTTTTGTAAAAAAGTGGGAATAAGTGGGAAAAAATGTATAATTTTACATCCTGAAAAATTTGTGCACAAATGAATTATCCGATTGGTGAATTTTATTGCAAGTTAGATGCCAAGGGAAGGCTCCTTTTACCTAGCAGTTTCAAGGAACAGCTGGGTGATGCCCTGAACGATGGTTTCGTGCTGCGCCCGGGCCTGTTTGAGACGTGCCTCGACGTGTACGGAAAGGACGATTGGCGTAAATTGCAGGACAAACTCGGCAAGCTGAACCCGTTTAAGAAGGAAAATCTGATGATGATGCGTCGCATCAACGGGGGCGCGAGAGTGGTGATGATGGACGGCAGCGGTCGTCTGCAGATCCCTAAGGATCTTGTCGAGAAATGCGGAATGGTGAAGGAAGTGGTGATCACTTCGCTGCCCGACAGGATGCAGATCTGGGGCAAAGAGCAGATGGACAAGAGCAATGCCGCGATGAGCGATGAAGAGTTCTCGCAGATGCTTGAGGACCGTCTCGGAAACATTGATTTTGAATAGAAAAATTGGTTATGTATCATAATCCTGTGTTGTTAAACGAGTGTATCGATGGCCTGAACATCAAGCCTGACGGCATCTATGTGGATGTGACGTTCGGCGGCGGCGGCCATTCGAGGGCGATCCTTGAGCATCTCAAGGGCGGCCACCTCTACGCTTTCGACCAGGATGCCGACGCCGCCAAGAATGCGTTCGAGGATGAGCGGTTCACTTTCATCCCGCAGAACTTCCGTTACATGAAGAACTTCGTTCAGCTTTACGCTAATGCGAAAGTCGACGGAATCTTGGCTGACCTCGGGGTTTCATCGTATCAGTTCGACACGCCGGAGAAGGGCTTTTCGACACGTTTTGAAGGTCGTCTCGATATGCGGATGAATCAAAACGACCCAGTGGACGCGGCAAACATAGTGAACACATATGAAGTTGCGGCTTTAGCCAGCATTTTCTCGCGTTACGGCGAGTTGAAAAACGCCATGGCGATAGCCCGCGACATTGAGATGGCTCGTGATATCGCTCCGATTGAGACGACAACAGATTTGAAGAACGCTGTGGCTTCGCATCTGCCGAAAGGCCAGGAAAACAAGGTGCTGGCGCAGATATTTCAAGCCTTGAGAATTGAGGTGAATAAAGAGATGGAGGTGCTTGAGGCGTTTTTGTCGCAGTGTCCCGACGTGCTGAAACCTGGTGGACGACTGGTGGTGATGTCATATCATTCGTTGGAAGACCGATTGGTGAAGAATTTTATGCGAAGCGGCAATGCTGAAGGCGAGATAGAGAAGGATTTCTTCGGGAATCAGAACACGCCCTACAAGCTGATAACGCATAAGCCGATAGTGCCGAGCGATGAGGAGGTAGCGAAAAACAGTAGAGCTCGCAGTGCAAAGTTGAGAATTGCTGAAAGAGTTTAGAGTTGGAAGTAATTTAAAGTAAAAATAAGTAAAATGAGCAGAGAAAATAAAGGTTCGTTTTTTAACAATTACCTCGGGGGTGACGTGTTTTCGAAGTCTTCGGTGGTGAAGCAGCTGCCGTTTATTTTGTATGTCGTGTTTTTGCTAATGCTTTATATTACAAACACTTACATCGCTGAAGATATCAACCGTGAGGTGCTGACGAAGACCAAGCTTCTTGAAGACCGCCATGTGGAATATGTTTACAACAAGTCGGAGATCACAAGAATGACGAAGCAGTCGGAGCTCGCTAAGATGTTGAAAAACAAAGGGATAAAAGAATCGATAGAGCCTCTCAAGAAGCTTACTATTAATAAAAAGGTGAAATAAGTCATGAGTAAGATGAATTTTGGTGACGTTTGGCGTGTGCTTCTGATCTACGTGATTATGCTCGTAGTAGGGGTGGCTGTTGTCATCAAAATCGTTGTTATTCAGACAGTTGACCGCGAGGAGTTGCTCGAAAGTGCGCGTAAAGCCGACATCAGAATGGTGAAAGTTCCGGCGGTCCGCGGTAACATTTTCTCGAAAAATGGCACTCTTCTCGCCACCACGATACCGGTTTTCGACGTGTATTTCGACCCGGTGGCGGTGCCTGAAGAGCGTTTCAACAATGAAATAGGTGCCTTGTCGGATAGCTTGGCAAGGATGCTGAAAGATAATACTAAGTCCCAGTATATCAATAAGTTCACTAAGGCGAGAAACAATAATAAACGTTATATCAGAATCGCCCGTAAGATGAAGATGGATGAATATGAGCGTCTCAAGACGTTCCCGATTTTCCGTGAGCGTCAGAACGGTCTCATCTCCGAGAAACAGCTCATCAGAGAGCGTCCTTACGGCGACATCGCGATGCGTGTAATCGGCTATGTGAACCTTAACGACACCTTGAAACCGGTGAAAGTCGGTCTGGAAGGCGCCTACGACACCTGTCTGAGCGGCCGCGACGGCATGCAGATGCGTCGTCGTATCAACGGCGGAAGGTTTATCGATGTGCCATCGTCGACGAATGTCACGCCACGCAACGGAAAAGACATCTACACCTCCATCGACGCTAAGATTCAGGATGTGGCGGAAGAGTCGCTGCGTCGTTGTCTCGACGAGAACAAGGCTCAGCAGGGCTGCGTCATCATGATGGACGTGAAATCGGGATTCATCGAGGTGATGGCGTCGCTGCGTTATAACGAGAAAAAGAAAAAATACGAGGAGTCGTATAATTTCGCCATCGCTGAGAATGTGGAGCCTGGCTCGACGTTTAAGGCCATCACCATGACGGCTTTGCTCGAAAACGACCCGCATTTCAACGTCGACAGGGTGCTGAACCTCGGCAACACCGGCAAGATGAAGTTCCACAACCGCATTATGACCGACTCGCATGTGGTGGGCGAGGGACATCCGACGATAAAACAGTGCTTCTGGGAGTCGTCGAACATCGCCTTCGCATACCTCACCACCGAGGCTTTCGAGTCGAACCCGCAGCGATTCATTGATTTGATTTATAAAACCAAGATCAACGAGCCTTTGAATCTCGACATCAAGGGCGAGGGTAAACCATATATCAAGAGCACCAGCAGCAAGATCTGGTCGAAAGTGTCATTGCCTTGGATGTCAATAGGTTACGAGCTCACTGTGACTCCAATCACCCTGTTGACATATTACAACGCCATCGCCAACAACGGTCGTATGGTGAAGCCGCAGTTCGTGAAGGAGATCCGTCGCGGCAACGAGGTGATTAAGACCTTCGACACCATCGTAATCAACGAGAAAATAGCGTCTGACAGGACTATCAAGACGCTGCAGAGCCTGCTGAGAGGTGTTGTCGAGAACGGTACCGCGAAGCTGTTGAACAAATGCGCTTTCCCAGTGGCAGGTAAGACGGGAACGGCACAGATTGCTCAGAACGGCAACTACAACAAGAAAAATTACACAGCTTCGTTTGTGGGTTATTTCCCTGCCGATGACCCGAAATATACCTGCATCGTGGTAATCAGCAACCCGATGGGAGGCAAATACTACGGCGCGTCGGTGTCGGCGCCTGTCTTCAAGGAGATTGCTGAGAAGGTCTATGCCACCGAGCTCGGCATCACCGACGAGAAGAGCAGCTATCCGGCTAATGCTGACAAGTACACCAGGGCGTCGATGGCATATTATGAAGATGTCGACGACTACTGCACCATGGAAGGCGTGAGGATGGTCGACGGAGAGCTCAGCTCGGAGTGGGTGAGGGTCAGTCCGTCGGTGAACGGTGGCGTCACTATGCAGAGCGTGGAGCTCGTCGAGGAGGTGATGCCGGACCTGACAGGCATGAATGTGATGGACGCCGTGTATCTCCTCGAGACGATGGGATGGAAGGTCGAGTTCAGCGGCCGCGGCGTGGTGGAGAGCCAGAGCGTGAAGGCCGGAACGAACCTCGAGAAAGGGAAAACGGTTGTTTTAAAATTGAAATAAATAAACTATATGAATATTGAAGAGATAATAAAAGGCGCAAAAGACCTGCAGTTCGATTCACGTAAGTGCACTGACGGCAGCGTGTTTTTCGCTGTGCGCGGCACCCAGGTCGACGGTCATGACTACATCGCGAAAGCTATCGAAAACGGTGCTAAAGGCATCGTCTGCGAGACGCTTCCCGAGACTCAGGTCGAGGGCGTGAAATATTACGTGGTCGACAACAGCGCTAAGGCGCTCGGACTGGCAGCGTCGGCATTCTATGGCAATCCTTCGGAGAAGCTGCATCTGGTGGGCGTGACGGGCACTAACGGCAAGACCACCATCGCCACTTTGCTCTATCGTCTCTTCACCGATGCGGGATATATGTGCGGACTCCTCTCGACGATTGAAAACATCATTGGGACGAAGGTGGTGCCTTCTACGCATACTACCGGCGACCAGCTCGAGCTCAACGCCTTGCTGGCACAGATGGTGGAGGCAGGCTGCGAATACGCCTTCATGGAGGTGAGCTCGCATAGCATCGACCAGGATCGTATCGCAGGTCTGCATTTCGACGGTGGAATATTCACCAACCTCACCCAGGATCATCTCGATTATCATAAAACACTGGCAAACTACCGCGATGCGAAGAAGAAATTCTTCGATAACCTGCCATCTACGGCTTTCGCCTTGACGAACCTTGACGACAAGAACGGCATGGTGATGCTGCAGAATACCAAAGCAGCAAAGAAGACTTATTCTTTGAAACATGACGCCGACTTCAAAGGTCTTGTGATGGAGAGTTATTTCGATGGTATGGAGTTGAAAATCAACGGGAAAGCCTTGTCGACATACCTCGTGGGTCGCTTCAATGCCTCGAATCTGTTGGCAATCTACGGTGCTGCAACGCTTTTAGGCATGCCTGAGGAAGAAGTTCTGCAGGAAGTCAGCAAGTTGCATAGCGCTTCGGGACGTTTCCAGATGGTGAGTTCGAAAGACGGCATCGTGGGCATTGTCGATTACGCTCATACTCCTGATGCTTTGGAAAACGTGCTTTCGACAATCAACGAAATCAGGACTCATAATGAGACGCTGATTACAGTAGCAGGAGCAGGCGGTAACCGCGACGCCGACAAACGCCCGAAGATGGCTGCTGCGGCAGTGAAGCTGTCCGACCGACTCATCATCACCAGCGATAACCCGCGTTTTGAGGAGCCTGAGGAGATTATCCGTCAGATGAAAGCCGGTGTCCCGGGCGAGTGTTACAACAAGGTGCTTTGCATCACCGACCGTCACGAGGCGATTCGCACTGCAGTGGCGTTGGCGAAGAAAGGCGACATCATCCTTGTTGCCGGAAAAGGCCATGAGACATATCAGGATGTGAAGGGTGTCAAGCATCATTTCGATGATAGGGAAGAACTTGAAAATGCATTTAAAGAAAAGTAATTTTTGAATATAAATAATTGATTATTATGACATTAGAACAGTTGGCTAAACAAGGTAGAAGAAAAGAGGTTTACACCGTAGCGATAAACCACAACATCTGCAACGCACGTAGAGATGTGTTGAAAAACAGCTTCGTCGATTGCGAGCATATCAAACACAGAAACGAGTTTGTGGCGATGCGAAACGGCGTGAAATATATCGACGACAGTGGCGCTAAGAGCGTCTCGGCGACATGGTTCTCTATCGAGAACGTCAACGAGCCGACGGTGTGGATTGCCTTGGCGGGAAATGAGGACTACGAGGAGATGATACCTGTTGTGCGTCAACATGTTAAGTCGATAATCTGTGTCGGAAACGACATCGAGCCGATGCGTATGGCACTGGGTTGTCTGGTACGCGACGGCGTGATGATGGCCGAGAATATGGAAGAAGCCGTGAAGATGGCCGAAGAGAAGTCGGTGTCGGGTTACAACATCCTTTTCTCGCCTGGCTGCGAACTCGAAGGTGTCGATGTCAGAAAAATGGAGAAGGTTTTTGTCAAAATGGCAAAGGAATAAGGTATGTTAGATAAGGATACAGTAGTAGAAAAGACGAAGAACCTGTTTCAGGGTGACAAGGTGATTTGGATGGTGGTGGCTATCCTCACGTTCATCTCGCTGCTCACCGTGTACAGCGCTTCGGAGTCGGTGGCAAACAGAAGCTATCACGGCAACAACGCCTTTGTGTTGCTGCGTCACGCCGTGATGCTGATGCTCGGCCTGGCCTGTATGTTCGGCGCCTCGCGCATCAACTACAAGCGCTATTCGAGGCTGTTGCTTCTGCTTTTCTGGATCGCTATCCCGCTGCTGGTCTACACCTTGTTCTTCGGACAGAACCTCAACCACGCACAGCGTGTCATCGGCATCGGCGGCGTGACGTTCCAGACTAGCGACCTTGCGAAGATTGCTTTGATAGGCTTCCTTGCCAGGGTTTTGACGCTTCGTCGCGACCAGCTTGACAACTATAAGGAATTGGGTATCAGGGTGATGCTGCCGATTCTTGTCATTGTGGGCTTGATCTTCCCTGAGAACTTCTCGACGGCGGCGATGCTGTTCATGACAAGCATTGTGATGATGTTTTTGAGTAAGGTAAAGATGAAATATATCTTCGCGTTTATCGGTGTCATCGTGGTGGCGGGCAGCATTTTCATGCTGATTTCATTCGCTTTCGCGAAAGATAACCGAAGCGTGACATGGGTCAATCGTATCGAGCGTTTCTTCAGCAGTAGCGAGGAAGAAGCCGACGACACCGCTAACTTCCAGGTGCTTCAGGCAAAGATAGCCATCGCTGGAGGCAGCGTCATCGGCAAGGGTCCGGGCAAGAGCACTCAACGTAACGTGCTGCCGCATCCTTATTCCGACTTCATCTACGCCATGGTGTTGGAGGAATACGGTCTCGTTGGAGGCGTGTTTGTGCTGGCTTTGTACCTTGTCTTGCTGTTCCGAGCGACGCGAATCATGCTACGGGCGCCACAGTCGTTTGGAGGGCTGCTGGCGATGGGGCTGGCGTTCAGCCTCGTGATGCAGGCCCTCGTCAACATGGGCGTGGCCGTGGGTTTGTTCCCGGTGACGGGACAACCGCTGCCGTTCGTCAGCATGGGTGGCACATCGCTGTTGTTTACCGGAATGTCGATAGGAATAATTATTAGTGTGACAAAAGAAATTGATAAAGTTAAGAACGATGAAAGAGATGCAGAAATCGAAGTCGCCGAGACTGATAGTTAGCGGTGGAGGCACAGGAGGACACATCTTCCCGGCGATTGCCATCGCCGACGCCTTCAAACGTCGTCATCCAGATGCCGAGATATTGTTCGTGGGAGCAAAGGGCAGGATGGAGATGGAACGTGTGCCTAAGGCAGGCTATCCTATTGAAGGTCTGTGGATTAGCGGGTTTAAGCGTGAGCTCTCGCTCGATAACCTGAGCTTCCCGTTTAAGCTGATAAGCAGTCTGGTCAAGGCTCGTCGCATCCTGAAGAAGTTCAAGCCCGATGTGGTTGTCGGCGTCGGCGGCTTCGCCAGCGGCCCGACCATGCGCAAGGCTACCGCGCTCGGAATCCCGGTGGTGATACAGGAACAGAACTCGTTCCCTGGTGTCACCAACAAGATTGTGGCTCCGAAGGCTGCGAAGATATGTGTGGCATACGAAGGATTGGAGAAGTGGTTCCCGAAGGATAAGATCGTTCTTACAGGTAACCCGTTGAGAAACAACGTGGTATCAGTCGAAGGCAAACACGATGAAGGCGCTAAGTTCTTCGGTCTCGACCCACAGAAACCGATAATCTTGCTCGTCGGCGGCAGCCAAGGCGCTCTGGGCATAAACAGAGGCATCTCGGCCAAGCTCGCCATGTTCAAAGACGTTGACTATCAATTGATTTGGCAGACTGGCAAGCAATATCTGGCACAGGCACAGAAAGAAGTTGGCGAGCTTGGCCTCGACGACCGTGTGAAGCCGACGGTGTTCATCGATAGGATGGACCTCGCATACGGCGCCGCCGACGTCGTGATATCTCGCGCAGGAGCGATGTCGATATCTGAGCTGTCGCTGGTGAAGAAAGCCGTGATCTTCGTGCCACTGCCGACGGCGGCGGAGGATCATCAGACTAAGAATGCACAGAGTCTGGTCGACAAAGACGCGGCTATGATGGTTAAGAACGACGAGACACCGGAGAAGCTTATTCCGGCAGTGTTCGAGTTGCTTAACGACAAGGATAAGATCCATAAAATGGAAGAGAATATCGCTAAGTTTGCAAGGCCAAACGCAGCGGAAGACGTTGTAAATGAGATAGATAAGATATGTTGTATTTCTTAGGAATCGGCGGCATCGGGATGAGCGCCCTGGCAAGATATTTCAAAGCCAAGGGCTATGAAGTGGCGGGCTACGACCGTACCCCTTCGCCATTGACGCATCGTCTTGAAGATGAAGGCATCAGCATTCATTATGTCGACGACCCGAGCCTTATTCCTGAGAACATCGAGTTTGTGGTGCTGACACCGGCAATACCTTCTAACTCGTTGGAACTGAATTATTTACGTGAGAAAAATATAAAGATCGTCAAACGTGCTGAGGTGCTCGGGATGCTCTCGAGGCAGCATAAGGCACTCGCGATAGCCGGCACTCACGGCAAGACCACCACGACAGCCCTCGTGACGCATATCCTGATGACGGCCAACACGAAAGTGTCAGCATTTATTGGCGGAATAGCGCGTAACATCGACAGCAACGTGGTGATTGGAAGCGACAAAGACGATTACGTGGTAATGGAGGCCGACGAGTTCGACCACTCGTTCCTGCAGTTGTCGCCTTACGTCAGCATTGTGACATCCATCGATGCCGACCATCTCGATATCTACGGTGATTATCAGCATGTTACCGACAGTTTCAACGAATTCGTGAACAAGACTGCCGACGACGGTTTGGTGATTTATCACGCCGACTTGCCGATCAAAACTGCCAAAAAGCATGTCACGTATGGCTTGGCTAACGCCGATGTAGTCGCTGAGAACATTGGCATACGCGATGGCGAAACATGTTTCGACGTTGTGGTTGCCGACTCTCCGAGTGTTCCAAGTTCTCTGAGAGATTTGAGTTCTCTAAGAATGTCCCTCTACGGCAACCACAACGTGCAAAACGCCCTTGCAGCTATCATCATGTGCTCGTATCTTGGTGTGAGTGAAGAAGATATCAGAGAAGGCCTCGCGACTTTCAAGGGAGTCCAGAGGCGTTTTGACATTCGCGTCAAGAATGCGAAACATGTCTATATTGATGACTACGCACACCATCCGGCGGAGATTAAAGCAGCCTTGGCAGCTGCACGTAAAGTCTTCACCGACAAGGAGTTGACTGTGGTGTTCCAGCCGCATCTCTTCACCCGTACTCGCGACTTCATGGATGGCTTCGCCGAGAGCCTGTCGCTGGCTGACAGAGTGATACTTCTCGACATCTATCCGGCTCGTGAACTTCCGATCGAAGGCGTGACATCGGCTGCATTATTGGAAAAAATAACGTCGAAAAATAAGATTTTATGCTCGAAGGAAGAGCTGCTAAATACAATAAAAAGCATTGATCCTGAGTTGATTATGACTGTGGGAGCAGGCGATATCGACCGTTTTGTACCACAAATTGAAAAGTTGTTAGGAGAATGAAGAAGTTTTTGAAAATATTGGTCTGGGTTCTGACAATCGGCGCGATTGGTTGCCTGTGGTATTTTACCCGCCAGGACCATGTCGAGCATTCTCTTAAGAGCGTCGAGATGTCGCTGATTCGTCCTGATAGTCATGGGTTTATCGATAGTCTGGAGGTCTACAACCACATCATGAAGATCTGCGACACGACGAAAAATACCGACATCACCATGATCCCGGTCGAGGAGGTGAGAGATTACCTGAAGACCATCCCTTGGGCCATTTACACCGATGCGAATATCACTATGGATGAGACTTTGGTGGTTCAACTTATTGAATGTCAGCCTGTTATGAGGGTTTATAATAAGAAGGGACAGTCGGTATATCTTGATGAAGAGGGAAGGATATTCCCGGTGAAATCGACACATCCGCTTCATCTGAAGATAGGCAGCGGAAATCTGAATTTCAATGCGGTAACAAAGACTTCGGCTAGCGTCTACGACAGTGTGTATCATAGCACCGACCTGCCGAAAATCTTCAGCGTGATAAGGAAAATTCAAAGCAATACATATACGAATTGTTGCGTCAAGCAGGTGTATTTCGATGGAAAGGAATACGAGCTGGTGATGAACAACGTCGACCTGAAGGTGGTTCTCGGCAACGACAACAATGTCGACCTGAAACTGCGAAACCTTCAGTATTTCTTTGAACGCATGCAGGGTTCTCCAGATATGAAGGACTACTGCAAGATAAATTTTAATTTTGAAAATCAAGTTGTTTGTACGAGAAATAAAAACAAAAAGAAATGAGTAATCCTGTGTACATCGTAGGCCTCGATATCGGCACTACAAAGATCGCCTGCATCGTCGGCGAAAAAGTTGAGAATGGAAAGATTGTCATCCGTGGATATGGAAAAACGGAATCGACAGGTGTTAAACGCGGTATGGTTTTCAATATCGAGGAGACCGTCAATGCTATCAGAAGGGCTGTCGACCAGGCCTCTGAGCAGTCGAATGTCGACATCAAGACGGTTAACGTCGGTATCGCCGGCCATCACATCCGCAGTGTGCAGCATCGCGGCGTGCTGATGCGCGACAACCCTAATGTTGAAATCACGGAGGAAGAGATCGACCGTCTGCGTCAGGATGTCTTCAAACTCGGCATGACACCGGGCGAAGAGATCATCGACGTCATTCCTCAGGAATATATCGTCGACGACGAGATGGGTATCCGTCATCCTAAAGGAATGCTGGGTAACAAGCTCGAGGCGAACTTCCACGTCATCATCGGACAGGTGGCGGCAGCGCGTAACATCATCACCTGCATCCATCAGGCCGGTCTCGAGATGGAACACATGATTCTTGAACCTATCGCTTCAGCTGAGGCAGTTCTCGGTGAGGAAGAGAAAGAAGCGGGTGTGGCACTCGTCGACATCGGCGGCGGCACGACAGATATCGCCATCTTCTACGATAACATCATCTACCACACCGCAGTCATCCCGTTCGGCGGTAACGTCATCACCGAAGACATCCGTCAGGGCTGCTCCATCATCAAGAAACACGCTGAAGAGATCAAAGTGAAGTTCGGATCGGCGGTGGCATCGGAGAACCGCGACGACGAGGTGGTGTCAATCCCTGGCATCCGTGGACGCGAGCCGAAAGAGATATCATTCAAGAACCTGGCAAACATCATCCAGGCTCGTCTGAGCGAGATCTTCGACATCGTGAACAACGAGATTCAAAAGGTCAACAGCGAGCATAAGCTCATCGCTGGCATAGTGCTCACAGGCGGCGGCGCGATGATGAAACATATACAACAGCTGGCAGCATTTAAGACCGGTCTCGACGTGCGTATCGGTTACCCGAACGAGTATCTCGCCAACGACACAGCTGAAGAGCTGGCAAGCCCGATGTATTCGACAGGTGTCGGTCTCGTGATTGAAGGTATCGCACGTTACGAGGCAGCCTTGAAACACGGTCAGATCGGCGTCAGCAACGGCCTGATTTACCAGCCGGAAGCACAGGAGATCCATACCGAAGAGAAGAGCGAGGAACCTAAGGTCAAGAAGCCATGGTGGGAAGGCATCATCACAGGCTTTGCCGGAAAATTCCTCAAAGACGATGATATTGAAAATGAGAAAATAGATTAAAACAATATAGCATGACAGACTTAGTAAGATTTGACGAACCGGAAGAAAAACCTAACATCATCAAGGTTATGGGTGTCGGAGGCGGCGGTAGCAACGCTGTCACGCACATGTTTTCGGAAGGCATAACAGGTGTTGACTTCATTCTTTGCAACACCGACGACCAGGCCCTGCAGAAGAGCCCGGTTGAAAATAAACTTCACATTGGCGACCACGCTTTAGGAGCCGGTAACATCCCGGCCGAAGGTCGTAAGGCAGCTGAGCAGACCGAGGATAAGATCCGTGAGGCGCTCGAAGGTGACACCAAGATGCTGTTTATCACAGCCGGTATGGGTGGCGGTACAGGCACAGGAGCCGCCCCTGTCGTGGCTAAGATAGCAAAAGAACTTGGAATACTCACAGTGGGTATCGTCACTCTGCCTTTCAGCTTCGAAGGCAAACGCCGTCAACAACAGGCGCAGGAAGGTATAGCCGAGCTGCGTAAGCGTGTCGACGCACTTCTCGTGATAAGCAACGACAAACTCCGCGAAGAATATGGTAACATGAAGCTCACCGACGCCTTCAAGAAGGCCGACGATGTGTTGAAGATCGCTGCGAAAGGTATCGCCGAGATCATCACCGTGACAGGCTACGTCAACGTCGACTTCGAAGATGTCAACAACGTGATGCGCGACAGCGGAAAGGCCATCATGGGCTCGGGCTACGCAGTGGGCGAAGACAGAGCTCTGCGTGCCGTGGAAGAGGCAGTGCATTCGCCGCTTCTCGACGATTCCGACATCACAGGAGCAAAGAATATTCTCGTTTACATCACCTCTGGTACTGAAGAGGTTAAGCTCGATGAGGTGACCGAAATCAACGAATATGTCCAGGATGCTACCGGCAAGGTGTCGGAGATCATCTGGGGCAACGGCGAGGATATGTCGCTCGAGGACGGACTCCGCGTGACACTCATCGCCACTGGTTTTGGCGAAGCCGAAGAGGTGAAGCAGATTCACAAATATACCTTTGCCGACAACAAACTCAAAGAACCTGAGAAAGAAGTGGCAAAACAAGAAGTCGCGATGGTGTTTGAAGAAGTCGAAGACGTGGTTTCTGATGTGAAAGAAGAAGCTGAAGCCGAACCTGAAGAGACGGCTCCGGAAGCACCTGTCACCGATATGAAGATTGAGCCGGAAGATGACACTCCGCGCATCAAGGTGCACACGCTCTACGATGAAGATGAAAACCCGAAAGCCGATAAGAAAGACGATGATTTTGAGGATTTCTCGGGCGACAGCGGCATCTTCGTGAAGAGAGTGGCTCCCGATGAGTCACGTTCCAACGAGACAGCAGCTCCGTCGGTGAGAAGATACGACAACCCGTTCACCTCTGACGACGACGATGTTGACGTTCCTGGTTTTAAGAATATGTCTGATAATCAAGGCGTTACAGCTTTGAAAGTTGAGACGAAGCCTGCTCAGACCAAGCAACTCGACCAGAAGGAGATTCTGCGCCGTCAGCGTTTCATGTCGTTCAACACCGACTTCAGAAACCAGGCTGATCTCGAGAGTTTCGAGAACATCCCGGCATATGCAAGGATGGGCATGAACATCGCCAACGACGACAAGGAACTGTCTCGTTATTCGGTTGACAAAGAGTCGGGACTGCGTGAGGAGAACTCGTTCTTGCACGATAATGTAGATTGATAATGAAGCGATTAGCGATATTTGTGTCGGGAGGCGGCACTAACCTGCAGCGCATAGCTGAGTATTTTGCCCAGAATGAGGAGGTGGAGCTGGCCTGCGTTGTGAGTAACAACAAGGAAGCATACGCTAACCAGCGGGCGAAAAACCTCGGCATCCCGCTGCTGTTGGTCGACAAGCCTTATTTTACCAGCGATCAGTTCGTCGAGCGAATGAAAAATCTCGACATCGACCTCATCGTGCTGGCAGGTTTCCTGTGGCTCATCCCGCAAGGTCTCATCGACGCTTTCCCCAATAAAATCATCAATATCCATCCGGCTTTACTGCCGAAATATGGTGGAAAAGGCTTCTATGGTCATCATGTCCACGAGGCAGTGGTGGCGGCTCATGAACAGGAGTCGGGAATCACGATTCACTACGTGAATGAGCACTACGACAGCGGCAATATCATCTTCCAGAAAACAGTGGCACTTTCACCTACCGACACGCCCGACGACGTGGCGGCGAAGATTCATATCCTCGAGCAGGAGAACTTCCCGGTGGTGATAGAAAAGTTGCTGTTTGACAAAAAATGATTATTTTTGCAAAAATTTTTAGGATGAAAAGAATATTTCTAACCATATTGTTTTTCGCTATCGCGTTGATTTCCAATGCCCAAATTGAAAAAATTCTGGGCGAATGGCGCACGGTGAACGACAAGACCGGTGAGACGGAAGGTGTTATTTTGTTTTATAAAGGCGACAATGGTCTTTATTACGGAAAGACTACTCACGTCTATGAAAAAGGCAAGGAGCTTTTCGATGAGCAATACATTGGCATGGTTCTTATAAAGGATTTTAAGCTTGAAGACGGAAAACTCGTCGGCGGCACCCTTTATGAGCCTCATGAAGATAAGACTTATTATGGCCGAATTTCATATAATGCCAAGAATAACACCTTGGAAGTCAGAGGTTCTCTCGATAGGAGAGGATGGATCGGACGAACCCAGATTTGGGTAAAATAGGTCATAAAAGCATAAGATTATGAATAAATACGTAAAACGACTGATTCATATCGTCAACGTTAGGGAAAGTGTTGATTATCAGACTGCTGACAGTTCGATACGCAACAATATCGCGTTCAGAGGTCCGAATGCTATCATTTTGGCCTGCGCCATCATCATTGCATCAGTCGGCCTGAACGTCAACTCAATCCCGGTGATCATCGGCGCAATGTTGATTTCGCCGGTCATGGGCCCTATCATGGGACTGGGTCTCGCCTTAGGTACCGAAGACGGCCATCTGCTGAAAGAATCTCTCAAGAATTACGCAGTGATGGTGCTCATCAGCATCTTGGCTTCGTCTATGTTTTTCCTTTTAAGTCCTCTTAACTTAGAGAACCAATCGGAACTGCTGGCACGTACTAATCCTACCATTTACGATGTTTTGATAGCGCTTTTCGGCGGTTTTGCAGGTATCCTTGAGACTTCCCGCAAGGAGAAAGGTACGGTGATATCGGGTGTTGCCATCGCGACAGCCCTCATGCCGCCGTTATGTACCATCGGCTATGGCATTTCAGAGTTTCGACTGGTTTATATCTTCGGTGCTTTATATCTGTTTCTCATAAACACCATCTTTATCGCTCTGGCGACATTCCTTGCCGTAAAACTGTTCAAATTTCCGGCAGTGGAGACCACCGACGACAATCATAAGCGTCTGTCGAAGAGATGGTACGCAGTGATTATGATCGTTGTCTTGGCCCCAAGTATCATAACGGCTATCAACGTGGTGAAGGAAAATAATTTCAAGATCAACGCGTCGACTCTTGTCAAAAACAACAAAAACATGGGCAAGAGCTTTATTTACGACTATAAAACGAATTATTCACGTAAGTCGCAAACCATTGAAATCTTTGTCGCAGGCGAAAATCTTAGTGATGAAGTAAGAGAAAAGCTTTACAATGAAGCGGAGTCGTATGGCATCATGCGCAGTCAGATTTTGATTCACGAAGATGCAACCATCATGCGTAAAGATATCTCTGAAGCCGAAATCATGAAGTCGGTTTACGAGCATACCGACAAGCAGATCAAGGCGTTGAACGACAGTATAGGCAAGCTCAACGAGCGTCTTGTCGCGTATAATGAAAGCGTAATTCCTGTTAATGCAATTGCTCTGGAGCTGTTTGCACAGCATCCGCAGATTACCAATGTGAGCATCACACGTGGCTCGACTGTCGACGCTGAGACGTCGGAGGAGACTGAACAGATTGTAGTGTTCATCACTGCTGAACAGCCAATAAAACAAGACCTTCACGAACAGATTGAACGCTGGCTGAAGGTGCGCTTGCAGAATGAGAATGTGTTAGTTGTAGAGGCTAAATAGCATAAAGCCGACGTAGCCGAGGGTGAGAATCGCTCCCTCGAAACGCGAGATTTTCCTGCCTTTTCCGGTGAATACTGTCGTCAGCATGATGGCGTTGGCGGCAAAAAGTATCAGCAGTTGCTGATTCATCTTCGTGTCGAATGGCAAAGGTATTATCAGCGAGCTCACGCCGAGCACCATAAAGATATTCAAGATATTGGAACCCAGCACGTTACCTATCGCGATTGCTGAGTTCTTTTTTAATGCCGCCACTATCGAGGTGATGAGCTCGGGTAGGGAAGTGGCGGTCGCAACCACCGTGAGGCCGACTGTGCTCTCGCTCATTCCCCAGCTTAGTGCCAGTTTCTGAGCATTATTTGAAACGAGTTCGCCGCCGATATAAAGGCCAATGACGCCTAAAAAGAGTTGAAATATGGTTTTGCCCCAAGAAGAAGCTTTAGAGTACTCCGTGTCCTCCAAGGTCTCCAAGTTCTCGGAGTTCTTCTTGAAAGTAAGCCAAAGATATCCTGCTCCCATCGCCAGCAGCACCAATCCTTCCACCCAATTGATAGTTCCCGAAGTGCCACGGAAGAAATCATTTGCCATCAGCGTTATTGCAAAAGTGGCAATAAAACCAGCCGGAATATCTCTTCTTATTGAAATCCTGCTCACATCAATAGGGAAAATCATCGAGCTTACTCCCAATATGAGCAAAATGTTCATAGTGTTGCTGCCAATGATATTTCCAATCGCCAGTCCAGGGCTCCCTTTGATGCACGAAAACACGTTGACAATCATCTCCGGCAGTGAAGTGCCAAACGCAACAATGGTCAAGCCAATAATCAGCGGCGACATCTTAGCTCTCACACCGACACTCGTCGCCCCGTTCACGAGCCAATTGGCCCCTAAAATCAGCGCGCCGAAGCCCACAATAAGCAGAAATAATGGAAGTAATGCGGTCATAATAGCGGTTTGAAAAATAAAGGAGAACCTGATTGGGATTCTCCTTTATCTCAGTAATTGTTGATACTACAGAAGCTTCTTCTTCAGCGTCTCAATCATATCGACTGTCATCTTGTCGAGGTCGTACTTCGGATTCCAGCCCCACTCAGCGCGAGCGCAACTGTCATCCATCTTGTTCGGCCAGCTGTCGGCGATAGCCTGACGAATCGGGTCGAATTTGTACTCCATCTCGAACTTCGGATAGTACTTCTTGATAGCGTTGTATATGATCTCCGGGTCGAAGCTCATTGCTGTGACATTGAATGAGTTACGGTGCACGAGCTTGCTCGGGTCAGCCTCCATGATGTCAACCATGGCATCCAAAGCATCCGGCATATACATCATGTCCATGTAGGTGCCTTTGCTGATTGGGCAGTAGAACTTCTCGCCCTTCACTGCCGCGTAGTAAATCTCGACAGCGTAGTCGGTTGTACCACCGCCTGGCAATGTGAGGTTCGAAATCAAGCCTGGGAAACGCACTGAACGTGTGTCAACGCCGAAACGTGTGAAGTAGTAGTCGCTCAAAAGCTCGCCTGTCACCTTGGTCACGCCGTAGATGGTGTTAGGACGCTGGATGGTGTCCTGAGGTGTGTTGTCGTGCGGTGTCGATGCGCCGAAAGCACCGATTGACGATGGGGTGAACACTGCGCAGTTGAACACGCGAGCCACCTCAAGGCAGTTCACCAACGAGCCGATACCGACGTTCCAACCCAACATCGGGTTCTTCTCTGCTGTTGCAGAAAGGATAGCCGCGAGGTTGTAGATGGTGTCGATGTTATATTTCTTAACCACTTCGACAATCTGCATCATCTGTGTCGAGTCGATTCTCTCAAAAGGACCGTTCTCGACGATCTCACCTGTCAAAGGGCGAAGATCCGATGCCACCACATTCTGGTTGCCGTAAGTAGCACGGAGCTTCTTCACCAATTCTGTTCCGATCTGTCCGCCGGAACCAACGATTAATATCTTTTTCATTGAATTTCTTATTTAATAACGCCCAATTCTTTACCAATCTTCACGAATGCGTTGATGCACTTGTCGAGATGTTCCTTCTCATGTGCTGCCGAAATCTGCACGCGGATACGAGCCTGGCCTTTCGGAACGACAGGGTAGTAGAAACCTGTCACGAAGATGCCTTCTTCCTGCATCTTGGCTGCGAATTTCTGTGAAAGCGGAGCGTCGTAGAGCATCACAGCGCAGATTGCCGACTCTGACGGTTTGCAGTCGAAGCCCTTAGCGAGCATCTGCTTGATGAAGTAGTCGGTGTTGGCGTGAAGCTTGTCCTGAAGCTCGTTGGTTTCAGCCATCATCTCGAACATACGGATACCTGCTGCCACGAGGCCTGGTGCCATTGAGTTTGAGAAGAGGTAAGGACGTGAGCGCTGACGCAGCATGTCGATGATTTCCTTACGACCTGTGGTGAAGCCGCCCATAGCGCCGCCGAATGCCTTGCCGAGTGTGCCGGTGAGGATCTCGATCTTGCCACGGAGGTTGTAGCGTTCTGTCACGCCGCGGCCTGTCTTGCCGACCACGCCAGCTGAGTGGCTCTCGTCGACCATCACCATGGCGTTGTATTTCTGTGCGAGATCGTAAATCTTGTCGAGAGGGCAGACGTTGCCGTCCATCGAGAACACGCCGTCGGTGACGATGAGGCGGAAGCGGCATTTCTGTGCATCCTGGAGCTGTTTCTCGAGGTCAGCCATGTCGGCGTTGGCATAGCGGAAACGCTGTGCCTTGCAGAGACGCACGCCGTCGATGATTGAAGCGTGGTTCAAAGCGTCGCTGATGATAGCGTCCTGCTCGTTGAGCAATGGCTCGAACACACCGCCGTTGGCATCGAAGCAAGCGGCATATAAAATAGTATCCTCAGTGCCGAAGAACTCAGCGATTTTCTGCTCGAGTTTCTTGTGGAGGTCCTGGCAACCGCAGATGAAACGGACTGATGCCATTCCGAAACCGCGTTCGTCCATGCCTTTCTTTGCTGCTGCGATAAGCTCCGGATTGTTACCAAGTCCGAGGTAGTTGTTTGCGCAGAAGTTCAAGCATTTCTTGCCTTTCACAAGGATTTCAGCACCCTGAGGGCTTTCAATGATACGTTCATTCTTATAGAGGCCATCGGCTTCAATCTGAGCCAATTCCTTCTTCAGATACTCTTGAAAGTTTGTATACATGATATGTAAATTTAGAATTTTTTCTTTGGCCACAAAATTACAAAATCTCTTGGATAATTGTATCGGTTTTCTAAAAAATATTCGTACCTTTGCAAAAATTTTGGAAATATGGACGCTTTGTATATTTACAACAGCTTGGCTCGCATGAAGCAGCCTTTCAAACCGATTCACGAAGGTCACGTCGGAATGTACGTCTGCGGTCCGACCGTCTATGGCGACGCCCATCTCGGACACGCCCGCCCGGCTATCACTTTCGACTTGGTTTTCCGTTATCTGAAACACCTCGGATATAAGGTTCGCTACGTGCGCAACATCACCGATGTTGGTCACCTCGAGCATGACGCCGACGAAGGCGAGGATAAGATTGCAAAGAAGGCTCGTCTGGAAGATCTCGAACCGATGGAAGTCGCTCAGTATTATACTGTTAGGTATCATCAGGCGATGGATAAGCTCAACGTTTTGCGTCCTTCTATCGAGCCTCATGCCTCGGGTCATATCATCGAGCAGATCGCGATGATTCAGAAGATTCTCGACGCAGGCTTCGCTTATATCGAGAACGGTTCGGTTTATTTCGATATCAAGAAATACAACGAGAAATATCATTACGGCATCCTTTCGGGACGTAACATCGAGGAGATGATCAACAACACCCGCGAGCTGGCCGGACAGAGCGAGAAGCATAATCCTATCGACTTTGCTTTGTGGAAGAAAGCTGAGCCTAAGCACATCATGCGCTGGCCTTCACCGTGGAGCGACGGCTTCCCGGGATGGCACATGGAATGCTCCGCGATGGGTTGCAAATACCTCGGCGAGGAGTTCGACATCCACGGCGGCGGTCTCGACCTGCAGTTCCCGCACCATGAGTCGGAAATCGCACAGTCGATGGCGGCAAACGGCAAGGCTCCGGTGCGCTACTGGATGCATAACAACATGATTACCATCGCCGGACAGAAAATGGGCAAGTCGTTGGGCAACTTCATCACTCTGGATGAGTTCTTCAAAGGAAGCCATATCAATGCGAAAGGCGAGGAGATGCTGGCACAGCCTTACAGCCCGATGACGATTCGTTTCTTCATCCTTCAGGCTCAGTATCGCAGCACCGTCGATTTCTCAAACGAGGCACTTCAAGCAGCCGAAAAAGGTTACAAACGTTTGATGGAAGCCGCTGGTCTCATCGAGCATCTTACAGCCACCGAAGGCGCTGAAGACCTTGGCGTTCAGAAGATTATGGATGCCTGCTACGACGCCATGAACGACGACTTCAACAGCCCAATCGTGATTGCAAACCTCTTTGAGGCAGTGAGAATCATCAATTCAGTTAAAGATGGTCATTCAAAGATAAACACAACTGAACTTGCACTTTTGAAGAAGTTATTTGACGTCTTTGTCTTTGAAATCCTTGGATTATTAAATAATGAAGCCGGCTCCGACGACAACGGCATTGTTGATGGCCTGATGGACACCATCATCGACATCCGCAAGGAAGCTCGCGCCAAGAAAGACTGGGCCACCAGCGATCTCATCCGCGACAAACTTGCCGCTTTGGATATCGTTCTCAAAGATGGCAAGGATGGAACAACATGGAGTAAGAAATAATTCTAGGAAAATCCGCAAAATAAAAAACCGTCTCGCAATGAGGCGGTTTTTTTTGTTGCCAATAGCCAACGGCCAAAAGCCAATAGCTTATCCGAGCTGAACTCTCTTGAATGCTGTCACTGTAGCATCCTTGTCAGCCTTCTGGATGAACTGGCGCACTGTCATGCTGCCGTCGAGCAATGAAGCCTGGTCGAGGAGGCAGTTCTCTTTGAAGAACTTGTTGACACGGCCGTTAGCGATGTTCATCACCATCTGCTCCTTGAGGTTAGCAAGGGTGTCAGCTGTGACTTTCTCGCGGATCTCGCGTGCCTGTTGTGCCTGAGCCTCTGTGATCCAACCCTTAGCCATATTTGAGTTGATGTGATCTTCACTGTCAACGTGAGCTGGGTTGATACCTGCTTTCTTTAAAGCGACATCGACTGCTTTCTGAGCCTGTTCCTGTTTTGTCTTTTCGATAGCGACTGCCATCTCACGGTCTTTTGTCTCCTGTGGGACGTCGTCAGCATCGATAGCGATAGGTGACATAGCTGCTGCGTGCATTGCCACTTCGTGAGCTGTCTCTTCAATACCGTTGAAGTTCTTGTTGAATCCAACGAGTGTTGCGAGGCGGTTGCCCTGGTGGTTGTAGTTGGCTACGTAAGGAGCCTCAACAACTTCGAGGTGTTTGAGTTCGACTTTCTCGCCTGTCTTGGCTGTGAGGTCGGTGACGAGGTCAGCGACTGTGCGGCCGTTGATAGCGAAAGCCTTGAGAGCGTCGAGGTTCTTGATCTTGTTGTCGATAGCTGCCTGGAGGAAACCCTTGGCTGCTCCGACGAAGTCGGCGTTAGAACCTACGAAGTCTGTCTCGCAGTTCAGCATGATGACAGCACCGTATGTGTGGTCGACTGTTGTTGCTGAGATGACAGCGCCTTCAGCGGCTTCACGGTCAGCGCGCTTTTCAGCGATCTTCTGGCCTTTCTTGCGGAGGTAGTCGATAGCTGCTTCTTTGTCGCCGTTGCATTCAACGAGGGCTTTCTTGCAGTCCATCATACCTGCGCCTGTCATTTGTCTGAGTTCATTGACTTGAGCTGCAGTAATATTCATTGTCTTACCTTTCTTTTATTAAATTAGTTTTTCTTTGCAACGGTCTTACGAGGACGGCGAGGACGTTTTGTCTCCTCTTCCTTTTCTTTCTCTTCCTCTTCAACTGCTGCGTTTTCGTTCATTTCCTCTTCACCTTCGGCTTCTGCCATGTCGGCGTCCTTCATGGTGTTCTTGCGCTCGTTGAGGCCTTCTTCGATAGCTTCAACCATCTTGCTCACGATGAGGGCGATTGACTTCGAAGCGTCGTCGTTAGCCGGGATCGGGAAGTCGATGAGGTTAGGATTTGAGTTGGTGTCGACGATGGCATAAGTAGGGATGTTAAGCTTTCTTGCTTCTGCCACTGCGATATGTTCCTTGATGACGTCAACGACGAACACTGCGCTTGGAAGGCGGTTCAGGTCGGCGATTGAACCAAGGTTCTTCTGGAGTTTCTCGCGCTCACGCTCGATCTGGAGACGCTCGCGTTTTGAAAGGTTATTGTACTGGCTGCTTGCGATGAGCTTGTCGAGGCTGACCATCTTACGCACTGCCTTGCGGATTGTGGTGAAGTTGGTGAGCATGCCACCAGGCCAACGCTCTGTCACGTATGGCATGTTGACTTTCGAAACGAGTTCAGCGACGATATCTTTCGCCTGTTTCTTTGTAGCTACGAAAAGGACTTTCTTTCCTGATCTTGCTAACTGACGAAGAGCGTTTGCTGCTTCATCGATCTTGGCCTGTGTCTTGTACAAGTCAATAATATGGATACCGTTACGTTCCATGAAGATGTACGGTGCCATGTTCGGGTTCCATTTTCTTCTGAGGTGACCGAAGTGACAACCTGCATCTAATAATTCTTCGAATGTTGCTTGTGTCATGATGTTTCCTTTTAATAGACTAACGTTTGCTGAATTGGAATTTCTTACGTGCACCTGGCTGACCCGGCTTCTTACGTTCGACCATACGTGGGTCGCGGCGCATCAAACCTTTAGCCTTAAGGATAGGACGATATTCAGCGTTGATTTCGCACAATGCGCGGCTGATAGCGAGACGGAGAGCTTCTGCCTGACCGTTGATACCACCGCCATCGAGGTTGACTTTAATGTCATATTTACCCAAGTTATCGGTGAGCATTAATGGCTGTTCAACCACGTAATGCAGGATGCTTGTTGGGAAATACTCCTTGTAGTCACGTTTGTTAACCGTAATTTTGCCTTCGCCAGCTTTCATGTAAATACGTGCGACGGCTGTCTTTCTTCTACCTAACGCGTTGATTACTTCCATGATGTTCATTTCTTAATTGTTAATACTTGTGGTTTCTGGGCCTCATGCGGATGATTCGGTCCTTCATAAACGTAAAGATTACGGAAGATGGCACTGCCAAGGCGTGTCTTAGGTAACATGCCCTTAACCGCGTGTTCGATGACGAAGATAGGCTTCCTGTTAAGGAGTTCCTTCACGGTTCTTACGCGCTGACCACCAGGGAAACCTGTGTAGTGTACGTAAACCTTCTTGTCCATTTTGTTGCCGGTGAGGATAACTTTCTCGGCATTGATTACGATGACATTATCGCCACAATCACTGTGGGGAGTATAGCATGCCTTCCTCTTTCCTCTTAAAACCTGGGCGATTTCCTGAGCCATGCGGCCGAGGATTTGACCCTCAGCATCAACGACATACCACTTTTTGTTGGCATTCTCTTTGTTGACGCTTACTGTTTTGTAACTTAATGTATCCATTTAATTTAATTAATAATTTATTTATGTGTTTTTACACTATTTTCCCTACTAAAAATTCGGACTGCAAAAGTACAAATTTTTTTAATACAAAATACATTAATAAAAATTAATTTTTAAATCACCTCGTAAGTGCCTGGAAACACTCTTCAATACTGGCGTCTTTACTGTGCATCACGTTCATTTTGATGTTCTCAATCGTGTCGTTTGCCACGACCACACCTTTATTAATAATGACGATTCTCGGACACATCGCCTCGACTTCCTGCATGATGTGAGTCGACAAAAGAACGGTTTTTTCCTTTCCAAGTTCAGTGATTAATCCCCTTATCTCGATAAGCTGATTCGGATCCAAACCCGATGTGGGCTCGTCGAGAATCAAAACCGAAGGGTTATGCATCATGGCCTGAGCCAATCCTACACGCTGACGATAACCTTTCGACAAAGCCCCGATTTTCTTGCGCATCTCGACGGTGAGACCAGTCTTTTCAATCATCTCGTTGATGCGATTTTTGGCTTCCTTGCCGGTGATGTGATGTATTCCTGCGACGAACTCTAGATATTCGCGAACATACATGTCGAGGTAAAGCGGGTTGTGCTCCGGCAGATATCCCACGCGCTGGCGCACCTCCATCGGGTTGTCGATAGTGTCGAAACCCTCAACAGATACTGTGCCTTCCGTCTGCGGAATGAAACAGGTGATAATCTTCATCAAAGTCGATTTTCCTGCTCCATTCGGGCCCAAAAGTCCCACAATCTGACCTTTTTCGATGTCCAGATTCACATCGTTCAGCGCCAACTGCTGATCATATCTCTTCGTTACGTGGTTTACCTTTATTGACATGATTTCTTATTTCGACTTGCAAAAATACGAATTTTCTTGCGAATAAATTATTTTTTCTAAAAAAACGTTTCCGTATCAATTATTGTTGTATCTTTGCAGTCCAAATTCACGTGGACAGATTTGATTGATTGCAACCACAAGAAAAAATGCTAAAACAGTGTTTCTTTTTACAATCTCAAATTATCCATATTTATTAAATTAGTTTAGAGTAAATAGTTTAAGGTTTGAAGCTATTTAACAAAAAGGCAAAAAACTGTAAACTGTAAACTGTAAACTGTAAACTTAAAAATAAAAATGGGTTATTATTTCACTTCAGAATCAGTTTCAGAAGGCCATCCGGATAAAGTGGCCGATCAGATTTCAGATGCCGTCCTCGACGAAATGCTGCGTCAGGATCCGGAATCAAAAGTTGCTTGCGAGACGCTGGTGACCACCGGTCTCACCGTTGTGGCAGGCGAGGTTAAATCAAACGGATATGTTGATATTCAAGGCACTGCGCGTCGTGTCATCGAGCGCATAGGCTATACAAAAGCTGAATATCAGTTCGACAGCAAATCATGCGGCGTGGTGTCGGCAATTCATGGGCAGTCGCAAGATATCAACCGCGGCGTGGAACGTAAAAAAGAGGAAGATCAGGGTGCCGGCGACCAGGGCATGATGTTCGGCTACGCCTGCAAGGAGACGCCGGAATATATGCCTCTCACGATAGTGCTTTCGCACATGCTTTTGCTTGAATTAGCTAAGATTCGCCGCGAAGGCAAGCGCATGAAATATCTTCGTCCCGATGCCAAGTCGCAGGTCACGGTGGAATACGGCGCCAACTGGAAGCCGTTGCGCATCGACACCATCGTCATCTCGACACAGCACGACGAGTTTATGGACGACGATGCTGCCATGATTGAGAAAATCGAGCATGACGTTCGCACAATATTGCTTCCACGATTGAAAAAGCTTCTGCCTCAGAAGGTTAGAAACCTCTTCAAGGCTGACATGAAGCTCTTTGTCAACCCGACGGGTAAGTTCGTCATCGGCGGACCTCATGGCGACACAGGTTTAACAGGCCGTAAAATCATCGTTGACACTTACGGCGGTCGCGGCGCACACGGCGGTGGAGCATTCTCAGGCAAAGACTCATCGAAGGTCGACCGTTCGGCAGCATATGCAGCACGTCACATTGCGAAAAACATAGTGGCGGCAGGCGTTTGCGACGAGGCCCTCGTGCAGATTGCCTACGCTATCGGTGTGGCACAGCCTGTCGGTTTCTATGTCAATACTTACGGAACAGCTCACGTGAAAGACACAAATGGCAAGAAGATGAATGACGCTGAAATCGCTGAAAAGATTCGCACTTTGTTCGACCTCCGTCCTTACGCCATCGTGAAACGCTTCGGACTGAAGAACCCAATCTTCGAGCCAACAGCATCGTACGGTCATTTCGGTCGCGACCCGTTCACCGCGAAGGTTGAGGTTCTATACAAAGACAAAGACACATTCACCGAAAACGGCAAGAACTACAAAAACGTCGAGTTCTTCGCATGGGAGAAACTCGACATGGTTCCTGAAATCCAGAAGGTTTTTACATTTTAGGGTTTTTCCTAAAACTTTTTCCTAAAACCCTTTGGTCAGTTAAAAATACTTCTTTATTTTTGCAGAGTTAAATCCTGTGAAAATGAAGAAGTATTTACTTTTAATCGCTATTATCCTATTTATTATCAATATCTTAAACGCTCAGTTTATTGACCACAAAGGCAACCGTAACCAGACATATCCCGATGTGTACGGTCAAAATCCCGACATCGTTGCGATGATAAATCAGGTCGACACGGTGAACCTTTACAACGACATCTACTGGATGCAGCAGTTTATCCGTGACTGCGCCTCACCAGCAGCCCTCACCGTGCAGAATTTCCTCATCGACAGGTTCGAAGAGCTGGGACTCGAGACTTACATCCATCATCATACCGGTCACATAGGGGAGACCGACACCCTCGAGGCCGGCAATGTCATCGCAATCCAGCCAGGTACTGAATTTCCTGACGAATATATCATCGTGGCGTCGCATTACGACCATCCCGACGGTCCGGGTGCCGACGACAACGCCTCTGGAACTGCCGGAGTGCTTGAATGCGCAAGGATTTTGAGCCAGCATCAGTTTAAACGCACCATCCTTTACATCCCGTTCAACGGCGAAGAGCGCTGGATGGTGGGCAGCTATCCTTTCGTGCAGAAATGCGCCCGCGAAGAAATGAACATCCTCGGCGTTTTCGACATGGATATGATCGGATTCTGGCCTGGTCCGGAATATGGCCCGGTCACGATGTATTCAGGATATTCTTATATTTCCGAAAGGTTATTCGATTTTTATCAGACGGTGGCAAATACTTATCTTCCGGAGATGCCGACATATCGTTTTACGAAAAAAGACTCATACGGAGGCGACCACATGAGCTTCAATATCCACGAATATCCCGCCCTTTATATCGGCGACATAGAGTATCATGCTGAAAACATTTATTATCATACACCTAACGATACTATTGGCACTGGCGTGAACTGTTTCGCCCTTTCGAATGGCTTCGTACGTGCGGTGTTGGCTGCCACTGCTGAGCTTGCCGACGGTTGGCTGCCTCCACAGGATTTCAGCGTGACGGTCAGGGACGAGATGCCTTATCTTAGCTGGAGCGAGTCGTCAAATACAAGTTATTATCTGGTTTATAAAGATGATGAGATGATCGGCTATACACCTGAGACTTCGTTTGTCGATGAGATGTTTGCTCAAGACGGTCAATGGCATTATTATTACATAAAACCAGTGCATACTGATAGCTGGGCTGGCCCTGAATCAAATATCGACTCGATTTTCTCGACTGATCCGCTGCAAATTCCCGCATTTTATGACTTTGAAGATGAAACTGCAGGCAATCTGCATCTTTATAACCAGAATTGGTATTTCGGACAGTTTAAACAAAGAAAATGCCTTGCTGCTAAAACGTATACATACGATAATATTTTGCAAATAATTGAAACTCCTTGGTTTTCTATTCCTGAAACAACAGAAGACGTTTCTTTCGGATTTAAAATGAACAGATATATTCCTTCGATATGGTCGCCATTCAACGCAGGCGTTTACATTGAGGTTACTACCGATAGGAAAAACTGGCACCTGATCGATTGGATTTGGGATTCGCATAACCAATGGCATGATTATGCTTTCTCACTCAACGATTATATAGGTGAGGATTATGTTCAAGTGCGCATCCGTTTTGAAGCAAGCGGGCAGGGGAATACCACTACCAGCTACAAATATATGGCGGTCGACGATCTTTACATAAATTTCGACCACGAAGCCGTAAATGAAAATTATATCGTGCACGATATATTTAATTTGTCAGTAATGCCTAACCCTTCCGAAGGGATGGTGGATATTACGACAGGCTTGGAAAGCAATTACTCTGTTGCTATTTATAATATATTGGGGATCAGGGTGTTGTCCGTGAATTCGTTCTGTGATGGCACCCTTGATTTGACTTCGTTGCCGGCAGGAGTGTATTTTATCTCGGCCGATAACGGCATCGATAGGCTAACAAAGCGTGTTGTGATTAAATAATTTATTTCAATGTAATTCTTGTAATTCCAGCGCCGCCGGTCTCAAGACTGGCGTCGCTGAAATTTTGTATGCACGACTGCTTGCTCAGATATTCTCTGATGAGCTTACGCAGGATGCCGTTGCCTTTGCCGTGAAGGATACTTACTTCTTTGATACTCAAGAAATTGGCTTCATCAATGTATTTCGCTACGTTGTCAACGGCTTCTTCACCTCGCTGACCGCGAACGTCTAAGGTGAGGTTAAAGTGCTGCGCCTTCTCGTTGATGTCGTTCATGATGCTTTTACGCAGATACGATGGGTTCTGTTGCGCCTTTCGTGCTTGCGAACGACTGATTTTCCTGAGCTTGTCGGCTGTTGTGCGCAGTCTCACGTCGCCAAACTGAATCGTGACGTCGGTGTCGGAGATGGCTAAAAGCTCGCCCACGACTTCCAACTCGTTGATGCACACCATGTCGCCGACTTTGAGATCTTCGCTCGGAGCTCCCTCTTTTTCCTCGGCTTTCAGCTGTTTCGAGAGATTTTTCTCCTCGTCGGCGAGGTTGTTTTTCATCTCTTTGAGCTCCTCGCGAAGCTCTTTGGTACGAACCTTCTCGGCCTGCGCCTCTTTAATCTCACGAATCGTCTTCTCAATCTTGGCGTTGGCTCTGTCGATGATTTCCTGCGCCTCTTTGTTAGCCTCTTTTAGAAGTTTGTTTCTATTCTTTTCAATATCAGCGAGTTGCGTTTTGTATTTTGTAACTACTTCATCAAGAAGTTTGTCGGCCACTTTCAGCTCGTATTCCTTCTTGCGAACCTCTTTTTTCTCTATCTCAAGTTGCTGCAACTGTTGGTCGAAGTCGAGATGTTCGCGGCCGGAAATCTCGGCGGCGCTATCGAGAATCTCGTGAGGGAAACCAATCTTTTCCGCTATCTCGAAGGCGAACGACGAGCCCGGCTTGCCGATCATCATCACGTAGAGCGGCTGCAGATAGCGGGTGTCGAACAACATTGCTCCGTTGACGATGCCGGGATGGTTATCGGCAAGCAGCTTGAGGTTGGCATAGTGCGTTGTGACGACTCCAAACGACTTTTTCTCGTTCATCCTCAACAAGATAGCCTCGGCGATAGCGCCGCCGAGTTGCGGCTCCGTTCCAGTGCCGAACTCATCGATGAGGAACAAAGTGCGTTCGTTGCCGTGCTCCATAAGTTCCTTCATATTAATAAGGTGCGAGCTGTATGTCGAGAGGTCGTTCTCCAGCGACTGCTCATCACCAATGTCGATGAACATATCGTGAAACACGCCGCATTTCGAGTCAATCTTGACAGGAATCGCCAGCCCGCATTGCAACATATACTGAATCAGACCTATCGTCTTGAGACACACCGACTTACCGCCGGCGTTCGGCCCCGAAATAACCAATATACGATCAATAGCACCGCTGTCATTCCGAACCCCGTAGGGGTGAGGAACCTCCTCCTGTTTGCCTTTACCAAGTCTCAGGTCCAGTGGCGTGATTCTCTTTCCTTGCCCTTTCAGTTTCTGCTCCAGCAGCGGGTGACGTGCCTCGATCCAGTCGAACATCGGCTCGTCGATGACCTCCGGAATCACGCAGTTGTATTCGTGAGCCAACATCGCCTTAGCCCTGATGAAATCGAGCAATCCGAGGAGTCGCCATGCCATCACCAGGTTCGGGATCTCTGGTCTTAAAATCTTTGTAAAAGCAAGCAAAATCTTGTTTATCTCACGTCTCTCAGCATACTCCAACTCCTTGATTTCGTTGTTAGTCTCGAAGATTTCTGCAGGTTCGATGTAAACCGTCTGTCCCGTTGCCGATTCATCATGAATAAATCCTCGCAGTTCGCGTTTATCGGCGGCTCTTACAGGAATTACAGGGCGTCCGTCGCGGATGGTCATCTCGGCTGTGCTGTCGGTCCAGCCTGAGTTTTTCGCTTCGACGAGGATCTTATGCATCCTGTGGTCGATGGAGCTCTGCTTCCGCCTGATATCTCTACGAATCTCAGCAAGTTCCGGCGACGCGTTGTCGGGCATCTCGCCCTTGTCGTCGACAAGGCGGTTTATCTCTGTAAAGATATGACTATCAATGGAAATACCTTCTGCCAAAGCCTTCAAATACGGCACTTTCTCCGAAGCTTCGGATTTGAAAAATTTGAAAATGTACGACAGGGCCGAAAGGGTAGGTTTCAGCGCAAACATGCTCTCCAGACTGATCACGGTGCCGTCGATGGCGAGGTGCTTGAATTCCTCACGCAAATCGTTGTAATCGCGTACCGGGAAAGGCACTCCGTCCTGCATCAGAGTCTCGAAATCCTGAATCAGGCGCAGGTAAGTGCGAATCTCGTCGACGTCGGTGCAGAAGCACATCTTGCCAACGAATTCCTTGCCCATCTCGCTGATACACAGTTCGTTGAGACGCTCTCTGACGTGGTTGAAGCCTATCTTATTTTCAAAATCCGAAGGATAAATCATATTTTTATTAAAAATAGCTTGCAAAATTACAAAACTTTTCATATCTTTGCGAAAAATTATGTCATGGTCAAATTTGAACTTTGTGCAAACGGCTATCAGTCAATGATTAACGGAGTTGTTGGCTGTGCTGACTGCGCCGAGCTTTGCGAGGCGCTGGTGGTCGGGGGCATTACGCCGTCGCATGGTACATTGTTTAATTGTCAGAATGCAGCACGCCATCTGCCTGTGAGAGTGCTGATTCGTTGCCGTCCGGGAAATTATATTTACAGCGACAATGAAATAAGCATCATGTGCGATGACATAAAAAGGGTCAAAGATCTGGGCTACGAAGGTGTTGTTATTGGAGTGCTGAATAACGAAGGTGATGTCGATGTGCCTGCGGTCAAAAAGATGATGGCGGTAGGCGATGGGTTGAAATTCACTTTCCATCGGGCTATCGATGCATGCAAAGATCCGTTCATCGCGATGGAGACATTGGTCCGACTCGGATTCGACAGGGTTCTTACATCTGGCGGCAAACCAACTGCTTACGAAGGAATCGAAAATATTCGCAAGATGCAGGAATTTTTCGGCGACAGCATCAACATCATGGCTGGCGGCGGCATCAATGAGAAAAATGTGATGCAAATCCTTTCAGCAACAGGCGTGAAACATTGCCATGCCTCACTGACTTCATATGCTCCCGACTGTCACCAAGATTTGTACCCCGATGGCTTTGACAGCACCGGCGCCGAAATGCGATACATCATCTCGACCGTAAATAGAGTCAAAGAATTCAAAGACGTCATTTCGAGTGAAGCGTAAAATATTATTCTTCCTGATACTCCCTTTTGTCTTGTTAGCTTGCACGGACAATAACAGGGTTTTGCAGTCACTAAATCATGGTTGGAACCTGAAGACTGATACGCTTTCCATTGATTTACAAGTGGATATCCCTTCTGAAGCGCATGCCGATTTATATGCAGCCGGCCTTATTCCGCATCCTTATGGCGAAGGCGATGAAGAACAGCAACTGCAATGGATTCCTCAGCATCAATGGGATTATTCATTGAAATTTGCTGTCGATAAAAATGTTTGGAATCAGGATAATATTGAATTGATTTTCAATGGTTTGGATACATATGCTGACGTCTGGCTCAATGGCGAAAAGATTCTTCACTCTGACAACCAGTTTGTCCGTTATGAAAAAGAGGTAAAAAGTCTTCTGAAAAAACGCGATAACGAGCTGAAAGTACGATTCTATCATTTTGATGCTCAACGAGATAGCTTAATAAATACTTATCCTTTAAAGTTTCCTGAAAAATATGCTGTGATGCGCAAAGCGGCCTACCAAAACGGCTGGGATTGGGCCCCGCGCTATCTTAACATCGGAATCTGGAAAAATGTCGAACTTTTAGGCTGGAATGATTTCAAAATCGAAAATATAGCATTTTTGACCAAAAATGTCACTGATGAATCTGCGGAAATGATAGCAAATATTGCGCTTACCAACGATTTTGAGGGGGTACTAAGATTTGATATTTTTGGTAATGGAGAAAAACTTGCCGAAAAGTCCGTTTCTGACAAATTTAAAGGTCTTATTAGCATCCCATTTACGCTTGGAAATGCCGAGCTTTGGTGGCCAAACGAGATGGGCGAGCAGACGATGACAGAGTTCGAAGTAAGAATTTATAAAAACGACAAACTCGTTGATACTCAAAAAGATAAGACGGGTATCCGTAAAATTGAACTCATCGAAGAACCTGACAGCATCGGATGTGCGATGTATTTTAAGGTGAACGGTAAGAAAGTCTACATCAAAGGTGCGAATTATGTGCCAGAGGAGATGATTGAGACGTGGATGTCGAAAGAAAAGACCGAAAAGTTGTTAGCCGAATGCGTGCCGGCTCATTTCAACATGCTTCGCGTTTGGGGTGGCGGCATCTATCCTCCCGATTATTTCTTCGACATCTGCGACAGTCTGGGCATAATGGTGTGGCAAGATTTCATGTTTGCTGGCACAACCTACCCGTATTCAGACGAGTTTTTGAATAATGTTAAAGAAGAGGCGATTCAGCAAGTCGTTCATTATCAAAACCATCCGTCGCTGGCATTGTGGTGCGGCAACAACGAGGTGAGCGAGGGTTACGTCAACTGGGGCTGGCAGAAATCGATGGGCTGGAGCGACGATGACTACGCCGAGATGAAACGTGGTATGGATACTTTGTTTGTCGATATCTTCTCGCAAGTAGTTGATACTTATGATGGCACGCGTTCTTATTGGCCAAGCTCACCGAAAAACGGTTGGGGAAAACCCGAGAGTCTGACCGAAGGCGACGTTCACTACTGGGGCGTCTGGTGGGGCGAACAGCCATACGAGGCATACCTAGAGAAAGTCGGTCGTTTCAACAGCGAATTCGGCTATCAGGCATACCCGAATATCGAAACGAAACACCAGAAACACCCGCGAGGCGAGGAATTAATCGAAAAACATATAAAAAAATACGTCTGTAATGACGCGGCGCGCCATAATCATGACGATTACGTCTATTATTCCCAATTATCCCAAGCCTACGGCATCGGTCTCGCCATCGAAGCCCAGCGCGCCGCGAAACCTTACTGCATGGGAACCCTTTACTGGCAACTCAACGACGCTTGGCCTGTAATATCCTGGTCGTCAATCGATTACGCTGGAAATAAAAAGATTCTTCACGAGAAACTCAGCGAGCTCTACGCTCCAATATTAATAGGTGTACTCCCAACCATCGACGGCAACTTCACGGTTTACGCTGTGAGCGATCTGTATCGTGAAATCAACGCCACTCTGACATTAAATATCCTCGATTTTGAAAAAAATCTATTGAAATCTCATTCGGAAATAATCCAAATTCCTGAAAACGGCTGCATTCACCTACCTTTAGATGTAAATGATTTTGTTAAGGAGTTTAATAAAAATGAAATCTACATCAAGATGCAAGTCGTTGATAATGAGAGTGATTCGGTTTTGGCCGAAAGAATCCAGTATCTCGTATATCCGAAAGATTTAAAGCCAATGGCCAACAGCCAATAGCCAACAGCTAATCCAGTTTCAGCACTGCAAGGAACGCCGACTGTGGCACCTCCACGTTACCAATCTGGCGCATGCGTTTCTTTCCTTCCTTCTGTTTTTCAAGAAGCTTGCGCTTACGCGAGATATCGCCGCCGTAACACTTTGCGGTAACATCCTTTCTCACCTGACGGACAGTCTCACGGGCAATGATCTTCGCTCCAATGGCCGCCTGAATTGCGACATCGAACTGCTGACGAGGTATAAGGTCTTTCAATTTCTCGCACATACGGCGCCCGAAGGCATAAGCGTGGTCGGTGTAAATGAGGGTCGACAAGGCATCGACAGTGTCGCCGTTGAGCATGATGTCCAATTTCACCAGCTTCGATGGCTTGTAGCCGTTGATATGATAGTCGAAAGAGGCGTAACCTCTTGATATTGACTTCAGTTTGTCGTAAAAGTCGAACACAATCTCGCTCAAAGGCATCTCAAATGTCAACTCCACGCGGTCGGTGGTCAGATACACTTGATTCTTCAAAATACCACGGCGTTCGATGCAAAGCGTCATAATCGAGCCGACGTATTCGTTTTGCGAGATGATTTGTGCCAAGATATACGGCTCGTCGATGTGGTCGAGGCGTGTCGATTCAGGCATTCCACTCGGGTTGTGCACATCGACAACGCTTCCGTCTGTCAAATATGCCTTGAACGATACGTTAGGCACTGTGGTGATGACGTCCATGTTGAACTCGCGGTCGAGGCGTTCCTGGATGATCTCCATGTGGAGCAATCCCAAGAATCCGCAGCGGAATCCGAAGCCCAAAGCAGCCGACGACTCGGGTTCCCAAACCAAGGAGGCGTCGTTCAGCTGCAGTTTCTCTAATGAGCTCCTAAGTTCCTCGTAATCATCGGCATCGACAGGGTAGACGCCCGCGAAAACCATCGGCTTCACGTTCTCAAAACCCGCAATCGGCTTGTCGCAAGGGTTGTCAACCGACGTAATCGTATCGCCGACCTTCACCTCTTTCGAAGATTTAATGCCCGAAATGATATATCCCACGTTGCCGGCCGACAGCTCCTTCTGCGGCACCTGCTTCATCTGCAGAACACCGATCTCGTCGGCGTCGTATTCCATTCCTGTATTGAAAAACTTGACGTTTTCGCCAGTCTTGATGGTGCCGTTCACAATCCTGAAATAAGCGATGATACCTCTGAAAGAATTAAAAACTGAGTCGAAAATCAATGCTTGAAGCGGTGCGTCAGGGTCGCCTTTCGGGGCAGGGATACGCTTGACAATGGCTTCCAAAATCTCGGGGACACCTTCACCAGTGCGTGCTGAGCAGCGTAAAATATCTTCACGGTCGCAGCCGATGAGGTCGACAATCTGATCCTCAACCTTCTCCGGCTGAGCGCTTTCCATGTCGATTTTATTCAAAACCGGAATCACTTCCAAGTCATGGTCGATGGCCATGTAAAGATTGCTAATCGTCTGAGCCTGAATGCCTTGCGATGCGTCGACAACTAGCAAAGCGCCTTCGCATGCGGCTATCGAACGCGACACTTCATACGAAAAGTCGACGTGACCGGGAGTGTCGATAAGATTCAAGGTATAAACCTCTCCTTCGTGCTCATATTTCATCTGGATGGCATGGCTCTTGATGGTGATGCCACGCTCGCGCTCCAGGTCCATATCATCCAAAACCTGATCCACTAACTCCTTCTTAGTCAAGGTGTTAGTAAGCTCAATCAACCTGTCTGCCAAAGTGCTTTTCCCGTGATCGATATGGGCGATAATACAGAAGTTTCTAATCTTATCCATCTAAAAAGAATTAATCTTGCAAAGATACGAAAAATATTGATATTCCATTTAAAATTTATTTTTTTAAAAATTCTTGAAATTATTTGTTTTTATTAAAAATAGTGCCTAACTTTGCAAAACATTTAAGACGTCAATTTTTGTTAACAAAAAAATATCATCATGGCTAAGAAAATTAGAATTGGTATCAACGGCCTCGGACGAATCGGTCGTTTGGTGCTGCGTGCCGCCCAGAAACGTGACGACATCGAAATTGTTTACATGAATGGAACGTGTCCTGTTGACTATCAAGCATATATGCTTCGGTACGACACAATGCACGGTCAGTTCGACGGAACTATCGAGTACAATCTGGAGAAGAGCACACTGATTATCAACGGAAAAGAAATCCCGGTGAGTGTTAGCCGTGACCCAGTTGGCCTGAAATGGGGCGAATATGGCGCGGATTACGTCATCGATTCCACAGGAAAATTCTTAACACAGGAGGCAGTCCAGCCACACCTCGACAGTGGCGCGAAATATGTCATCCTTGCTGGTCCTTCGAAAGACGACACCCCGATGTATGTGTGCGGCGTCAACGACAAGACCTACGTGAAGGGCACCAGAGTGGTTTCAAACGCATCATGCACCACCAACTGCTTAGCACCTCTCGCAAAGGTCATCCACGACAAATGGGGCATCGCCAGCGGTTTGATGACTACAGTTCACTCCACGACAGCATCACAGAAGCCTATCGACGGTCACTCATTGAAAGACTGGCGTGGCGGTCGTGCTGCAGCAGGCAACATCATCCCTTCGACGACAGGTGCAGCAAAGGCTGTGGGTAAAGTTATCCCTGAGCTCAAAGGCAAGCTGACAGGTATGTCGATGCGCGTTCCTACTTTGGACGTGTCAGTGGTCGACCTCACCTGTAACCTCGTTAAACCGGCTACTTACGATGAGATCTGCGCAGAGATCAAGAGAGCTTCTGAAAACGAACTCAAAGGCATCCTCGGATACACCGAAGACGCTGTCGTTTCGAGCGATTTCCTCGGCGACACCCGCACTTCAATCTTCGATGCCAAGGCAGGTATCCCGCTGACAGACACATTCGTGAAGCTCGTGGCATGGTACGACAACGAAATCGGCTATTCCAACAAGCTCCTCGACCTCATCCATACGATGGCGGTGATCAACGGAGATTTTTAAATGACACTACCTGATACATATTCGCAGGAAGAAAAGGTTGAACTCGAACGACAGTTCAACGAGCTCCTACAGCGTTGGAAATCAAGGAAAAACGAGCAGGACGTGGCTCTCGTGACAGAGGCCTTCCTGCTCGCTGCCAATGCTCATAAGGACGCACGCCGCCGCTCGGGCGAGCCGTATATGTATCACCCCCTCGCCGTTGCCACCATCATAGCAGGCGAGATGGGAATGGGCCGCACCTCGATAATCGCGGCACTGCTTCACGATGTGGTGGAAGACACCGACTACACCTTAGATTACATCAGAGAACACTTCGGCGACAAGGCAGCACAGATAGTCGACGGCGTGACAAAACTTACCAACGAAGACTTCAAAGAAGGCGCCAAGAGCCTGCAGGCTGAGACATTCCGCAAGGTGATCATGAGCATGTCGTACGACATCCGTGTCATCCTCGTGAAACTCGCCGACCGTCTGCATAACATGCGCACGCTGAGTTCGATGCCGCATCATAAACAGCTCAAGATAGCGTCAGAGACAACCCAGATATATGCCCCGATAGCCTATCGTCTCGGACTTTACAAAGTGAAAATCGAGCTCGACGACCTCTGTCTGAAATACATCAACCCGCAGGTTTTCGACTCGGTGCAGAAACAGCTTTGCGAAGTTAGAGAAAAGAAAATCAATGAGTTAGAGGAGTTTTTGGCTCCTGTTAAGGCCGAGCTCGACACCATGGGCATCAAGGTTCGCACAATGGCCATCGAACGTAACGTGAGCTCGGTGTGGGAACGCATGGTGAAGTTCGGAATGTCGCTTGAAGAGGTGTACGACGCCTATGTGGCACGAATCATCATCGACTGCCCGAATGTCGAGGACGAGAAGGTGAAATGCTGGGAGACGTTCGCAGTATTTACCAAATATTACTATCCCGACAACAAAAAGATGCGCGACTGGGTGTCGTTCCCGAAGACCAACGGCTACTCGTCGATACACGCCGTCTTCATGAACAAGAAGGGCAACTGGGTCGAGACACAGATACGCACCGAGCGCATGGACGAGATAGCGGAGAACGGATTTGCGGCTTACTGGAAATACCGCGACAAGAACTCCACTGCCGAATCGGGACTCGACCTCTGGATGAAGGTTGTGCGCGACCTCGTGCAGCAAGCCGACGACAACCAGGCTTCGGCTATAGAGTTCATTGACAGCTTCAAACTCGATCTTTTTAACGACGAGATATTCGTGTTTACGCCGAATGGCGATAAAATCACGCTGCCGAAAGGCTCCACGGTGCTCGACTTCGCGTATAACATCCATAGCGACCTCGGAAACCACTGCGTGGGTGCCAATATCAATAAAAAACTGTCGCCGATACATACCGAACTGAAGATGGGCGATCAGGTTGAGGTGATAACGTCGGAATACCAGGAACCACAGGAGAAATGGTTCGACTACCTCGCTACCTCGAGCGCCAAGAGCCGACTGAAAAACGGCATCAAAGACTTCCGTAAAGTCTTTAAGGAGAAAGGCAAAGCGATGCTTCGCGAGATTTTTGAAAATGCGCGTATCGACTTCAGCAAACAAAACCGTAACACCCTCGCCGAGAAGCTCAATCTTGCCACGCGCAACGACCTTTATTACTACGTTGCGATGAATAAGGTGAGTCAACAGGATGTCGAGAGTATACTGAAGAAAAACGATGCCAGCTGGTCGGATTATCTCTTGAAATATCTCACTCTCGGATTTGTCAACCCATCGAAGAAAAACGGCGTAAAGACCAGCGACGTCGATGTGGCGGGCTATGTCATCTCGACCTGCTGTAACCCTATCCCTGGCGACGACGTGGTGGCTATCAGTCTGCCTGGAGAGCCGGTACAGATCCATCATCCCGACTGTCCGGAAGCACAAAAACTGATGTCGCGTCATGGCGAGAGCATCGTCAAGGCAAGATGGCAGTTTGGCGACGATTTTGCATTTTTAGCCACAATTAAAGTGTTGGCGGTCAATAAGATGGGCTTCGGAGCGAAGCTCTTCGACACTATCACAAACCAAGAGAAACTCGACATGCAGGCCATGGAGATGAAGATTGAAGGCGGAATGGTTGTCGCCAACGTCTCGGTGTATGTCAACAACCTCAAAACCCTTGAAAATCTTATCGAAAAGATAAAGAAGATCGACCTCGTAAAGAAAGTCGAAAGAGTAGGGAAGAAATCGTAAATTTTTTTTGTAAAATTGTATTTTTGAGTTCAAATTTTTTATATATTTGAAACGTATTTTGTTTTGCATAAACAAATTATAAATCTTTGATTTATAAATCATTAAATTTTGAATCTTTAAATATTTAAATATTATTATGGCAAAATTGGATTTGCTTCTTGGATTGCAATGGGGCGACGAAGGCAAGGGCAAGGTCGTCGACGCGCTCACACCGAAATATGATATGGTTTGCCGCTTCCAAGGCGGCCCGAATGCCGGTCACACCATCGAGTTCGACGAAAAGAAGTTTGTGCTTCACACCATCCCGTCGGGAGCGTTTAACGACAGGTGCGTCAACGTGATAGGCAACGGCGTCATCATCGATGCAAAGATCTTGAAAGACGAGATCGACAACCTCGCAGCGGCTGGCATCGACCTCACCAAGCGTCTCATGATCTCCAACAAGGCACATCTCATCCTGCCTACGCATAGAGTATTGGATGCAGCTAACGAGAAGGCACTTGGAAAGATGAAGATCGGCTCGACCTTGAAAGGTATCGGTCCGACCTACACCGACAAGACTGCCCGTCGCGGCCTGCGAATTGGCGACATCATGATGAGCGACTTTAAACAGCGCTACGAAAATATCAAAGCCAAACATTATCAACAGATTAAGGACTTGGATTTCGACATAAACGAGGTGCGTCTCGATGGCATGACATTTGCCGATTACGAGAAGGTGTGGTTCGAAGCTGTCGAATTCCTGAAGAAATTCCAGTTTGTCGAGAGCGAGTACCTTATTAATAAATACCTCGATGAAGGTAAGAACGTCCTTGCAGAAGGCGCTCAGGGCTCGATGCTCGACGTCGACTTCGGAAGCTATCCTTTCGTGACCTCGTCGTCGGTCATCGCAGCAGGCGCTTGCTCTGGCTTAGGTGTCGCACCGAGCCGAATCGGCAAGGTTTACGGCATATTCAAGGCATATTGCACACGCGTTGGAACAGGTCCGTTCCCGACAGAGCTGTTCGACGAGACAGGCGAGATGCTGCGTGCCAACGGACATGAATTTGGTGCTACCACAGGCCGTCCGCGTCGCACTGGATGGCTCGATATTCCTGCACTTCGCTACGCCTGCATGCTGAGTGGCGTCACCGACCTGATGATGATGAAGTCCGACGTGATGGACGACCTGAAAGAGATAAAAGTCTGCATCGGCTACGAATATAAAGGCCAGGTGATTGATTATCTGCCGTATGACGCCTGCACCGAGACGATGAAGCCGGTCTACACCACAGTGAAAGGCTGGAACTGCAAGATTGACGGCAAGATACCGCAAGCGCTGGAAGATTACATCAAGTTTATTGAGGAAAAAGTGGGCGTGCCGATCAAGTTCGTGTCGTACAGCCCTGATAGAAACGCAAATATTTTACGTTAACATGATTATTTTAGAAAAACCATACGTCTCAGCACCTCTGGTCGAATATCTCGAGAAAAGCCAAATCGCGGTACTGAGAAATAAGATGTCGGAGCTTCTTGTGAAGCAGGGGTATAAGCTTAACTTATTGAATGACAATGAGTTTGTGGCAAAATATCAGCAGACTGGCAAGCTTTATGCCGTGTCAGAGAATGCTCTTGTGTGGCTGTATCCGCATCTTGCAGGCTCGGAGTTAGTTGAGAAGGTGAAGATAGTGAAAGACAAGGCTGAATTCCGTAAGATCTGCGCCAAGATTTTCCCTGATTTCTTCTATAAAGAAGTGGAAATGAATGAGTTACGCTCGCTGAATCCTGATAAGTTGCCGTTGCCTTTGGTGATAAAACCTGCTGTCGGTTTCCTTAGCGTGGGCGTTTACATTGTGCGCAGCAAGGACGAATGGAATGCCGCTATGGACGATATCGACAAGAACTTCGCAAAACAATGTGCGGTGTTCCCGGAAACGGTAGTAAAAAGTGGCAAGTTCGTGCTCGAAGACTTCATCCAAGGCGAGGAATATGCCGTTGACGCTTATTACGATAAAGATGGTAAACCTAACATTATCAATATTTTCCATCATATCTTCAAGTCGGAGACCGACGTCAGCGACCGTCTCTACTGCATGAGCAAGGAGATTTTTGAGAAGAACTACGGTCCGTTCAATCAGTTCCTCATTGACTTGAATGGCGTTTTGAATCTCCGTAACTTCCCGATGCACGTGGAGTTCCGCGTGGATAAGAATTCCGGCAAGGCCATCCCGATTGAGGTCAACCCGTTGCGTTTTGCAGGAATGTGCTTGAACGACTTGACACGTCACACCTGCGGTTTGCTGCCAGTCCAGGCCTTCTTTGAAGGTACGCATCCTGATTATGCCACCATGTGGAATGGCATTGAAGACGATGTGTTCAGCTTCGTTGTTTTGGATAAACCATATGAGACAACAAAAGCCATTGATTTTAAGAAGATTAAGAAACATTTCCATGGCGTTGTCGAGACTCGCGACATCATGAATCCTGCCATGAGCATCTGGGGATTCTTGTTCGTGAAGACCGACAAGGCTCATCGTGCTGAACTGCAGGAAATATTGAATTCTGACTTGACAGAATTTATAAACAAATAGTCTATTAGTCATCAATTTCGAAGGCCTTCAGCTTCCGTAGGAAGGTGGCCAGCCGAGAAATGATGACTAAAGACGATAAAAACAATACATTATGAAAAAACTATTCCTTCTCATTGCCATTGCTATATTAGCAACAGCATGTTCTAATAATAAAGAATGTACAGCATTGTCGTTTTTGAATGCTTCGATGCCATATGGCGACGCGATAGACTACAGTGAAGATTATTTCTTAAAAAATATTCAAACTTCTTTCAAGGCAAAGAAAGAATTGCCTTGGGGAAAGCGTGTTCCTGAGCGCGAGTTCAAGCATTTCGTGCTGCCAATTCGTGTGAACAACGAGAATCTTGACGATTTCCGCATGGCATATTATGAGGAATTGCGCGACAGAGTTAAGGATTTGTCGATGTATGACGCCGTGTTGGAAGTTAACCATTGGTGCCATGAGAAAGTGAATTATAAAGGTTCCGATTCACGAACAAGCTCACCGATGGCGACCATCAAAACCTCTTGGGGACGCTGCGGTGAGGAATCTACGCTGCTCGTTTCAGCCTTACGCGCCGTGTGCATCCCCGCCCGCCAGGTCTACGTCCCGCGCTGGGCTCACTGCGACGACAATCACGCTTGGGTTGAGGCTTGGGTCGACGGCAAATGGCATTTCTTGGGTGCCTGTGAGCCTGAACCGGTGCTCGATTTAGGCTGGTTCAACGCCCCTGCATCGCGCGCATTGCTTGTGCACACCCGCGTTTTCGGCGATTATGACGGTCCCGAAGAAGTGATAAGCAAAACACCTTATTTTACAGAAATCAACGTCATCGACAACTACGCCGAGACAGCGAAACTCAATGTGACTGTCGTTGACAGATATGGCAATGCTGTCCCTGATGCGCGCGTCGATTTCAAGATTTACAACTACTCTGAATATCATACTGTTGCTACTAAATACACTGATTATCAAGGTTATACGTGGCTGACCGCTGGGCTCGGTAAGATGATGGTTTATGCCTCGAAAGATGGTAAAATCGGTTATAAGGTGGCGAAAATCGGTGATGTTAAAAATGTTGAAATAAAAATAACAGACGATTATCGCTGGTTTATGGATAATTTTGACTTGCCACGAAATCGCATAGAAAAATATGACGTTGATATCATTCCTCCGGCTGAAAATGCCAGAATTCCTAAGGTTTCCGATGAAATGCGTGCCGAAAACAACCGTCGTCTGGCACACGAGGATTCGATTAGAAACGCCTACATTGCAAAATGTGTCGCTGCCCAGAACGAAGGCGATTACGACAAGGAAATAATGGCGAAGACATGGGGTAATTACCAGACAATCAAGGATTTCGTTGATTATGCACGCGAGAAGGGAATGGAAACCGAAGCGTACAAAATTTTGAATGTCATCACCGACAAGGATTTGCGTGATGTGACGTTGGATGTTTTGGTTGATTGTCTCGATAATTGCGAATTTGACGATGAATATATTTATAATCCTCGCGTTTCCAACGAGATGTTGCGCCCGTATCGTACACAACTGACACATTTTGATAATGTTACAGATGTTATCGAATTTGTTCGCGACAGCATTGAAATATGTGACGCGTTGAATGTCCAAAGAACCCCGATTTCGCCTGCTGGCGTGTTGCGCTCACGTCATGCCGACTCGCATTCTCGTGACATTTTCTTCGTGGCGTTGGCGCGTACCGCTGGCATCCCGTCAAGAATCGACCCGGTCACTGGTAAGGTGCAATATTTTGATAATCAATGGATTGATATTGATTTTACCCCTGTAGAGACGTTTCATGAAACGTCTCAAAAACCTGGCACATTGGTTATAAAATATCAAGGCGCCGACGATCCTCGTTATTACACCCATTTCTCGATAAAGAAATTCAACGGAAACACATTTGATTTATTAGCTTACGACGCCATGGACCCGGGAATGGATGTCGGAATGACGCTTTCGCAGATGATGGCTGATGGTGGCATCACACTCGACCCCGGATATTATGCTTTGAGCTACGGTCCACGTCTTGCCGATGGCAGCGTGCTTAACCGATTGATGCTCTTCTGGATAGAAAGTGGCGAGACGACGAATATTGAAATGAAGATGCGGAAACCAGGAATTGAAACATCTCAAAACGTCAAGTCACAGTTGCGCATTGTCGCTTACCTTGATGGAGGCAGCGAGCCGACTACCCATGCCATGCAGGAGATATCAATTTTGAAAGATGAATTTGAAAAATGGGGCGGAGAAATAGTGTTTTATTTCAAAGACGAGAATGATTTTTCTAACTTTAAGTCTAAGAAATTCAACAACTTACCAAAATATATCGTGCACGACATAAATGAAAATATGCCATCAGAAAACCTGCCTGTTTTTATGATTCTTAACGATGAAGATGCGAAAGTTTTTGAAGCCAAAGGCTATCAAATCGGTCTGGGCGAGCAGATGCTGAACGTCCTGAAATAGCCTTATCTTACTGAGTTTCCATAGATTCCCAAGAAGATGTCGCGCAAAAGTGCCTGATCAAGGTCTTTGTACATCTCAATCCATTTCATATATTGTAAGAAATCAGCTTTTTGTTTCTCAGTGTAATGGCTGGCGTATTTATCCGATTCGCTACGTAAGTCGTTGGCAATGAAATTGTTAGGCATTGACATATAGCCCGAGTTGATTCTCTCGTCCATCAGCTTCGCGATGTTGTTGAAGTAATCGCCAGGGGTATTGTCCATCCTATGCAGGTCGTCTTCGGTCACTGGCTCGCAGATGTGGAAATGCACGTGTCCCTTGGGCTGCATGATGCCGGTGAGAATGCTGTTGAGGTCCTCGCCAGGCCGTTTCTCATATCGTCCGTTGACTTTCGTCGCGTAAAGCTCCAGTGTTTTCAGCTTGTCGCACGACTCCCACTCGTAAGAGACAGCAATCGGCACGATGTTGAGTTCGGCTAGAGATTTTACTTTGTCATCTCTTCTGCTCATCCAAAACATCTTGATGATGGCTGGGTCGGTGGCGTCGATGCCGTCCTTGGTGCGACCGTTACGCTGGGCAATCCATACCGACTCCTGCTCCTCAGTGATGACGTGGCGCATATAATCCGACGTGTGCATCAGGTTGTTGTAAAACTCCATCCTGTTGCCGCCGCGCTCGATGCGAAACATCTTGTTGGCCTTGCCGAAGTCAACAACGAAAGGATGTTCCATGAGGTTGCTGCCGAAGGTGATCTGACAGGTGTTATGTCCGCCGGCGTAGAGAATATACTGCAAAAACATAGCGTCAAGCACTATGTCGCGGTGGTTCGAGACAAACAGATAAGGCTTCTTCTCGCTGATGTTCTCCAAACCCGACCAGTCGAATTTTGTGGTTGTTTTTTGAACCAAAATCTCGATGACTTTCTTTAGGAAACCGACCTGTAACTCATAGATATTCTTGATGTTACGCAGCTTGTTTCTCAAGATTTCAGGATCTGTGCCTGGCATCAGATAGTTTGCTATTGCGGGTATCAGTTCGCTGTCGGCGATACGCTGCATGGCGGCCGGGAGCTCGTCGGCGTTGTAAGGTCTTATGTCGTCGAAATTAGCCATTATTTGTTTCTTAAGTCAATGAATTTGATAGGTTTACGGCTTTTTGCCGGATAGTTTATCTTCTGAATCTCCTCGACGGGATGCACCTCAATCTGCGGAGCCACCCTGATGCGCGAACGGAAACTGTCTTTCAGCTCCTTCACCACATCGAACTCAGGCTGGTATTTCAGGCCGATCTTCACGACCACATCGTCGGTTCCAGCCTCGCTCTGTCGTACCTCTATGACGTAGTTCTCGACGTAGTCGGTGTTATCCAAAACGTCATTGATCGCTGGCGGATACAGCGTGGTACCTTTAAGTTTGATCATGTTGTTTTTACGTCCCACGAGAGGGGTGAGGCGGTAGGAGTTGCGTCCGCATTGGCATTGCTCCACAATCTTCGCCGCGATGTCGCCTGTGCGGAAACGCAGCAACGGCATGGCTTCCACGCCTAGTGTCGTCACCACAATCTCGCCTGGCTGACCGTCAGGTACCGGGAGGCCGTCTTCGCCAATGATTTCTACTATTATCAGCTCAGGATGCACATGTCCGCCTTGGCCGTATTCGCATTCCGAGAAGGTAGCGCCCATCTCTGTCGACGAATATGTGGCAAACAGCTGAACATCCCATTTTTCCTTGATTTTATGGCCAAGGAGGTTAAGTCCGAAGTTCTGATCGCGCAGTCCTTCGCCAATGCCTATAATGCGGCGGATGCTGCTGTTTTTATAGTCGATGTTATGTTCTTCGGCGTATTGTATGAGTTTGAGGATGAACGAAGGCACGCACATGATGGTGTCGGGCTTGATACGACGGATGGTGTCCCACTGTAGCTCCGGGATGCCGTTACCGACGCGAATCACGCCGGCGCCAAGCTCGCGGAGACCAAGGAAATAGGCCAATCCCGCCATGAAACGCTTGTCGAGGGTGGTCATCAGCTGCACAATGTTGCCGGGCTTGACGCCGGCGCATTCAAACGACTTCTTCTCGTTGTAAGCCAGTCGCTGGAGGTCTTTCTCAGTGCAACCGAAGGTCACTGGGTCGCCAAGAGTGCCCGAGGTGGTGATGTAATCGATGATTTTTTCCTTCGGACAACATAAAAATTCGTCGTTGAAAAGCTGCAAATCCTTCTTCTCGGTGAACGGAATCTTCACTAAATCCTCGATGTGACGAATCTTGTCAATCTTAATGCCGTAGCTCTTGAACATCCGCTGATAATAAGGCGAGTTAGACTGCAGATACTTCAAAGCATCGTGAAGCAGACCTTCCTGATAGGCCTTTATCTCTTCAACGGATTTGTATTCTATATCATTGATATTCATACTATTATGATATGAATTTTAAATTTTAAATCTTTAAATTTTGAATCCAATTAATGAATTCGTTTTTCCAGTTTCTCGACTCCTCAGTGCCTCTCGTCTCACTCACGCCAAAGCCGTGACCGCCAGTCTGATACTGGATGTAACGATGGTCGATATTCTTCACCGTCAGAGCCGAGTCGAGCATCACAGAGTTATGATAATCAACGACATCATCATCCACGCAGTTGACTAAAAACACTGGCGGACAGTCATCTGGGACATGGCGCTCCAACGACAGCGAATCGCGCATCGTGAGGTTCTTGCATCGACGGTCGCCAAGCAAAGCACGACGAGAGCGGTCGTGAGCGTAAGGCTCGTTCATCGTCACGACAGGGTAGATGGGAGCCGCAAAAGCCGGACGGTTTGCTTCGTTATCATAAAAACAAGCAGCCGACATCGACAGATGTCCTCCGGCCGAGAACCCCATGATTCCCAATCGGTTAGGGTCGATTTTATACTCTTCGGAATGCTCTTTCACATACTCGATGGCACATTGCACGTCGTTGAGCATGTCGGGATGCTGGTTGCCACGAAACACGCGGCGATAATGCCAGATAAACTCCCTGACTCCAGCTACGCGGTAACACAAGACAAAGGCGGAGATGCCGTTTTCGTTGAGCCAATGGGCCACATCTTCACCTTCGTTTATCTCTGAAAGCCAGTAATAACTGCCACCCGGACAAACTATTATCGACGTTCCGTCGGGATTATTCTCTGCAAGGAAAGGCGTCAGAGTAACCTGCTTTCCGTTATGTACATTCTGGCCTTCCCATAAAAAAACAGCCTCTTGAGCGGAAACCGTTCCGACAAGCATGGCTAACAAACTAAAAACTAAAAATTTTTTTCTGCTCATTTACTTTAAAATCCTCATCACTTCTTCTTTCGACAACTGGCGGTATTTGTGTTGCATATCCGCAAAAAAATCGACCTGAAAATACTCTTCGTCGTAGAACGACAGCTTGGAATTGGTGTTCGGCGTGCATTCCAGATAGACGATGTCCTCCAGTTTCAGGTTCTTCGCCTCACAAATCTGATCGGCCAGCTTCCTGCCTGCATACGTCACCGAGGTGCCTGGGTTATCCTGATACAACTCGGTCACGATGACGTACTTTTTGCCATCTATCTCTCTGATTTTCAATCCACAAGACGATTCCATATCCCATTCGCCCTTGAACGGGAAAATCTCATCATAATATTCCGCTGATACTTTCATTTCCTAATTTAATTTCAATTGTTGGCTTTCCGTTCTCACATTGACGTTTCTTACGCTGCGGTCGACGTCACGACCGAACGACTTATTTATCAACCTTCTGTCACGCTGACGATAGGTGCCTTCCTCCATCTCGCGCAATGCCACGTTGCAGAACAGCCTAAACATCTTCGATTCCTGTGTTTCCGAGGCGTAGAAGCTCTTCCAGGCGTAGTCGTAGAGGTCTTGCAGCTTCTCGGGCGACATATTCTTAGGCTGATACACGACTTGTCCTGCATTGTAATGATCCCAGTCGAAGTCGAAGATTCGGCCTTGTCGCAGCAGGTCGTCGTGACCCTTGGTATGCGGGAATGGCGCAAAGATAGTGAACTCTGCTAGGTCGAGGTCGATTTCGCCAAGGAAGTCGATGAGACGTTTGATGTCGTCTTCGGTCTGGTTATCGAGACCAAACAGAATCGTGCCTTCAACGCCGATGCCGTAGTCGTGGTAGCGTTTCACACGTTCTTTGATATAGTCCGAGGTGTCGTAGACGGCTTGGTAAACGTACCAAGCGCCAGCTTTTGCTGCTAAATCGAGCACTTCGGGGTCGTCTTCGATGGTGTGGCTTATCCATTTCTTCTTCAGCGGCGCGATGGCGGTGAAGAGTTCTTTTTCCCATTCCTTGTTCTGCGCCAATGAGTTGTCGACGATAAACAGACGGTTGTTGTCGATGCCTGCCATATCTTCCACCACCTTGTCGACCGGACGCGGGCGGAACTTACGGCCACCGAGGTAGGAAACAGCGCATGGATAACAGCTGAAACGGCAGCCGCGGCTAGCGTTGAAGAGGTCGACCATCTGCACGCCCTTGTGGTTGTATAGGTCGCGTTTGTAGAGGTCGCGACGGCATGGTCCCACGCTCTCGATAGGAGGTTGGTTGCCCATGAAGTTGTAGATTTTCTTCAGACATCCGTTCTTCCAGTCGAGGATCACCTGCTCCGAGCGGCCTTCCGACTCGCCCAGGAACACGCTGTCGACGTGATTTACCATCTCCTCGGCGTGAAGCATCGTCGAGATGCCGCCAGCGAGGACTTTCTTGCCGCGCTTGTGATACTCTTCGGCAATGGCCCAGCCGCGTTTCACCTGTGTGGTGAGCATCATCGAGAGAGCTACAACGTCGCATTCCTCATCAAAATCGATGGGTTCCACATTCTCGTCCGTGAACGAAATGTCGACATATTCCGGCAGGGTAGCGGCAAAAGCCACAGGCCCGTGAGGCGGCAGGTTGAACGTGGTCTGCCCCGGAAGCTTGTTCCATTTCGGGTAAATCAGTTTCAGCTTTATAGTATCCATATTAAAATAATCCTACTAATGTAAACTACAAAGATACGAAAACTTTTTTACTTACAAAGAATTTTTGCTGATTTTTTTAACTATTTCGTTATGTCCGACAAGGGCTTCAGCTGTCTCGATGGCTGTGATCGACACCCCGCAGAAACCATGAATGTTGACGTTCTGTCCGGTGAGGTAGAGGTTCTTAACCTTAGTAAACACTGACATTTGCGAAAGCATGAGGTCGTTGCTGTCTTTCTGGAAACCGTAGTTCGAGCCGAATTTATTGCCGTAGAAATCGCGAATCGTGAGGGGCGATGAGGCGAACGAAAACTCAATGCCGCTGCGGAATCCAGGATAGATTTTCTCAATCCGATCAAGCACTTTTTCGGTCATCTCAGATTTCCATCGCTCATATTCCGCGCCACGATGACCCGTTGTGGTGTCTTCCCACTTCTTAACCTGCTCAAAATCCATCATACAGATGGCAATCATGGTCTCGGCAAACTCCCCCTGACCTTCGACCGGAGGCGTGACATACATGAATTTATTCGGCCATCCTCCTTGATTATCAATGATATAACAAGGGTGGTTGATGTAACGGAAGGCTTTTCCTTTAAATTTTATATAAACTTTAAAACTCGAAGTTGACTCGGGAATTGAATGAATTCTCTTCTTAAACGCAGTCGGGAAGGCATCGTCGGATATGACTCTTAAAAGAACATCAGGATGCACGTCGGAAATGTAATTGTCGGCCTTGTAGACGTTGCCGTTTTTAGTTAAAATATCTGTAACTAAATGATTATCAACGTTTATTTTAACAACTTCCTCGTTTGCAATGACTTTTCCGTCACAATTTTCTATCACCTCTTTAAGTAAATCGGCCATCTGCTGACTGCCGCCTTCAAACTGGAATGTGCCGCCGATGTGAAGCACGCTGAGCAGGGCGTTTAAGAAAGCCGGCGTCATGTTTTCTTCTCCACCGAAAAGCGGACTGAGATAGCCAAGAAGATTCTTTAACTTTTGATTGTGTATATATTTGTCAATCAATGAGTTATAAGGCCTTAAGAAATCTTCCGTCAGCTTCATGATGTTAGACTCAGGCGAGCTTTCGCGAAGGTAGAAAAGATCCTCTTCTTGCGACAATGCGAAGAGTTTTTCGACGTAATTCCTGATATTTTCAGCCTCTTCAGGAAATAATTCAGAAAGATAATTGATGAAATTCTCTTTTCCCTTCGGGAGATAATAAGTCGCATTGTCGTCGGCAATGGTCACCACGTCGCAGGCGTTTTCGTCGGTAGGTCGGAGATGCAGTTTATCTGTAATATCAAGATAATCAAATATTTGCTTCAGATTTCCGCCTTCGTTGAAGCCTCCGAAGATATGCATTCCGGTGGCAAAATCCGCGCCATGACGCTTGAACGTCTGCAGACCGCCTCCGATGATGGCGTTTTTCTCCAAAACTGTGACTTTATAGCCCTCTTTCGAGAGAAGAGCGCCTGTCACCAACCCGCCTAGACCGCCTCCGATGATGAGAGCCGTCTTCTTGTTTGCCTCTATGATTTGTCGTCTAACCTCTTGTTCGCCAATAAGTTGCGTGCAGACATTCATAGTCCCGACGAGCACTCCGAGCATGCCGTGTGAGTTGATGTTTTGTCCGACGAGGAAGAGATTAGGCACCTTGGTTCTAAACGATACCCTTCCTGCTATGCCTTTGTTCACATCTTTGGCCAGACCGTAAATCGAGCCGTCAGGTGTGGAGGTGTAGTCGCGATAGGTGAGAGGCGTGGCGGCGTGATAATCTGCTATTTTGTCGCGCAAGTCAGGGAAATCGTTCTCTACCGAATCGAGTAAACGGTCCGCCATCTCTTGCTTAAAGCGTTCATAATCAGCACCGCGGCGACCGATTTTGGTGTCGTTCCATTTCGACAATGCGTCGATCGACATATACGAAAGAATTACTCCGCTTTTTGCGAATTTCGGATTCTTTTCATGACAATGATGCATGTAAAGATATCCGTTCGGCCATTTTTCGTCGACATTTCCGGTCATTTTCCATGGCGAATCGGTGCGAAAACCATAGAAATTAGAGTTCAGATATGGCATCGCCTCGTCTTTGAAACGCAGATAAAGCGAGAACACCGAAGTGGTGTTTTTTATGTCTCTGATCCTCGATTTATATGCTTCGTTGAAAGCTGTATTGTCAACAATATCAATGAGTTGCTTTGGATTTATGTCGGAGACCACAACGTCGGCGGCATAGTATTGCCCATCCGCCGTAAGCACACCTGTCGCTATCTTATTTTCTACAATGATTTTTGTGACTTTCTGACGTGTGTGGATCTTTCCGCCGTGTTGTAAAAGCACGTCACTCAACGCTTTAGCGATGGTGTCGCTGCCGCCGACGATACGATAGGCGCCGTTGTTGTAAAAATCGAAGATGAAAGCGTGCATCGCAAACGGCGTCTTATCAAGCTCTGCCGAATAAAGCGAGATATTGCCGACCAGCACATTTCTCAGCAGCGGGTCAGTGATCGTAGCATCAATAATCTCGTTTATACTCTTGAATAACAATTCGTTACTCTTGAAGAAATTGTCGTCGTCGAGAAGTTTCAGGTTGCGATAAGGCGACAATTCAGCCACCTGTTCAATCAGGTCACAATAGCGTTTCAGATTCTCGCGCTGATCGGGGAAACGTTCAGCAAAACGTTCGATGAAAGCCTCGCGACTATTGGGGAAAGCGAACTTTTCACCGTTTAAGGAAACGACGTCGTAGGCGTTATTATCGAGTTTGTCGACGACGATTTTATCCTTGATTTCCAGATAGTTAAGATAGTTCGACAGCACCTTCCCATCATCGAGACTGCCAATGAAATGCATGCCGGTCTCAAACTTCACACCATCACGCTGGAAGCATTGCAGACAGCCTCCAATCTGGCCGGATTGCTCAAGAATAGTGACATCGTAGCCGTTTTTCGCCAAGATGACACCAGTGGAGAGTCCACCCAAGCCGCTTCCTATGATGATGCATTTTTTCATTCTATAAACAATTGATTATCAATTAAATAATCGTATTTTGTCAATATCTTGTCGTCGTTTACGAAATGCAGATTTTCGGGAATATAGCTGCCATGTGAGGCGATGAGGAACTTGTCGGTGTCGGCCTCGAAAGCGTAGATCTGAGTGTCGCGATGCACCATAGCTATAGTCCAGGCAAGCTCGCCGTATCCGCTGTTTGTGATGGCTATACTATTGTAATTCAATGATATAACCTTGTCGGAATGAGATTTGATCTTCCTCAGGTTAGCTCTGACAGTGCGTTCAACGTCGTTACCTTTGTAGATATATTTATATCTCACGAACGGCATGACGTAGTCGACATCCTCCTGTTCTTTTCTTATCTCTTCAAGATGTTTGATATAATACTCGTGGAAATACGACCTTAAAGCATTGGTTTCCATTGACTTAGCTTCTTCTGCCAGCATCCTCTTGCCGATTTCGACGTGCAACCTTCCTTCACGAAGCACGAAATCATTCTTCGGCATCACGGCACGCGCTCCGTGAATGAACACCGGCAGTATGTCGACGTCGAGGGCCTGCGCGAGCTGGAATGCGCCTTTGTGGAAACGTAATATCTCGCCATTCACGGAGCGCGTGCCTTCTGGGAAGACAACGACGGAATAGCCTCGTTTTACAAGGTTTTGCAAGCGTTCAACGTTCTTGTCGTAGCCGTCCGAGACTGGATAAAACTCCGCAAACCTGATGATTACTCCATAAATCGGGTTCTTCCACACCCAGTCGGTGGTAAGCAAGACAACCTTCGGATTCAGCATCATCATGCACAGCAAGTCGAGGTGCGACTGATGATTCGCGATGATCACCGCAGGCTTGTCAAACTTCTCGCCGTATTTGTTATTCAGACTGAATCTCACTCCCGGTAATGCCCACAAAGCCGCGCGCATGAAGAACATTATCATCTGATGGTAACGATAACGTTTGTTCTTGGTCGGTGGCCATAACACAATGTAAATCAACGTCAAAGGCGTTACGATGATGAAGGCTGTGACGAAGAAGACGATGAGCATCAAGGCGGTGTAAAGCATACGTTTCAGCGTCAATGGGACTTCACGAAGTTGTCCTTTTTTCTTGGTGAGCCAGCCGAAGATGATAGGAGGGAGGTAGCATGCCATGAACACCACCGTCGCCATACCGATGATAGCGACCTCAGCCAAGGATTTCATTGCTGGATGTTTCGCAAAAATCAAAGTTCCGATGCCGATAAACATCAGGATTCCCGACAAAATCACGCTGTTGCGGTAGTTTTTCAGCATCTTCTTGCCGTAAGCGTACTCGTAAAGCAGTCCTTCGGTGATAAATATCGTGTAATCGTCGCCCTGACCGAAGATGAACGTCGCCAAAATGATATTGACAATATTGAATTTAATTGCGCTTAAGTGCATGATACCCAATATCCAAGCCCATCCGATGGTGAGCGGCAGGAAGGCCAGAATCGACAGCTCGAGGCGACCGAACGACACGCAGAGGAAGAAGAAAACTACTATGCTGCAGACGTACAAAATGTAGTCGAAGTCATCGGATAACGCACTGACGAGGTTATTACCCACATCGCTGATGCTGAACGCGAATGAATCTTTCGGAAGTGCTTGTCGCAGCTGCTGTTTCAACGGTTCCGACTCCTCAACGGGAACTCGCACAAAGTTGACGACTCTAAAAATGGAATCGTGCTGCAAAGTGTAAGTCTTGCAAAGCTCCGTCAAGGCTTCCATCTCGTCTGTTGACTTTGTAACGTATTGTTTATCAATGTTTTGTGTGAAAGTTGCAAAGGCATTTTCGGTAAAGCCGACTTTCTTTGCCTCATTATTAATAATTTGAGGAATATCAGCGTGCCTCTGCCAGAAATCAGTCCATTTTTCTAATGATTGCTGCTGTTTTTCGAGCGAAGGTAGCAGTCCGTTCGGGCCTGAAATGGAGTTCCCGGAGTTCTCAGAACACTCCAAGTGCTCCATTATTTTCTCATTTTTGGTCAACGCTTCCTCCAAATCCTTTCCTTCTGCTACCACATACACCAAATCCGTTTCACCTTCTTTGCTCAACGACTCGCTCAAAACTGCCAGATCTTCTTTCTGTTGAAGAGTCATGAAATTGATGCTATGCAAGTCGGAATCGAAAGCGGTATCTTGACTTAAATAACTGAGTATCAATGTGATGATAACCAACGGCCAGAAGGCGTAAAGCTTTATTTTCCGCCATCTTTCCGACGATTCCTTACCGCTGTCGACGAAAAGTTTGTGTGTTTTCTTTGGCGTGACGGCAAACAAAGGCAGGAATATCATCACGAAAAGTATCGTTCCGATTAGCATCAGCGCGCCGAACAGACCTAAATCGTGCATCGCCTCGGCTTTCACGAAGATCAGACAGGCGAAAGCCGCAACAGTGGTGATGTTTCCGATGACCAATGGCTGAATCACGTCTTTCAAGGCTTCGCGCTTGTCGGGCTGCTGCTTGATGTGGTCGAGATAATGCAACGGATAATTCACGGCAATGCCAACAATTACTGAGCCTATGCCCACCACGATGATTGAGATGCTCGTCTTAAACAGCGCTATCACCGCCAAGGCGAAAATCCAGCCGAAAAGTATCGAAATACCAAGCCACACGAGGTTGCGTTTCCGTGCCATCGTAAACATTAAAATGCTGAAAATCAGCACTATAGCTAAGGCGATGGAAAGGAAACTGTCGTTTTTAACTTGTTGGGCGTTCGTGACAGCTATCGTAGGCGCTCCTACAGCCGAAATTTTGACATTTTGATGGCAAGATGCAGTCAAATTGATGACATTATCAATCAAATTGACTAAAACTGCATTATTTTTGGTGTCATTCCCGTTGAAAGGAGAGGTGAGGAAGGCAAAGGCCTTGTCGCCGTTTTCATTAAACAGATATTCATCTTCAACGCGATAGCCTTCGGTGGCATTGAGTGCCGTAAGTCGTTGAAGGGTAGAGGAATACAAGTTCAATGGGTCGGCTTGAATGCCTTCGATGACTATGCTTGCCGTCGGAAATGCCAGCATGCGCTTGATGTTCTGCATGCAAGTGGCAACGTAATCGGGCTCGGCAAGCAGCGAATCCATACGCCGATAATCGTCGTCAGTCAAGAAAAGCGGCTGATTCTCACGAATGAAATCGATGGCGTCTAACACTAATCCTTCGTCAACCTTACATCTCAAGTCATTGACTAACAGCGATGTATCGAGTTTGTACCAATTTTCTTCAAAGTCGTCGATGGCACTCGTTATCTCGTCCATGTCGTCGCCCGAGAAGATGATGGTGATCTGTCCCTGGTTGCTCAAATCGTCGTAAACCGAGGTGTAACGCTCCTTTTCGGGATCTGTCGGCAGGAAGTCGGCGATGTTTTCCTTATAGTTGAGTCTTAAGGCTGAAAATACGCATAAAGCAATAATAATCAATAATATAGCTATCGAAAACGCCTTTCTTTTCGACAAAAAATCGTATATCGCGAGGAAAAACCTATTCATGCCGCCTCCTTGCTCTTCTTATCGCCCTCGAAGGCAGTCCGTAAACGATGGCCAACATACACAAAACTGTGTTTAACGCGCTGATTCTCAAGAAGTCCCAGAACGGACGAAAGTGAGTAACGCGTTCCTCGGCTTTCGGATAAAACACGTTTATCTTAATAGGTATCAGGTCGAGTCCGCGCCATGCCGCTCCCACCAGAAGCTCCAACTCCGCCTCGTAACGCGAAGTCAGAAACCGCATCTTCTGCAGGTTTTTCAATGGATACAGACGATATCCCGTTTGTGTGTCGGGCAAGCTTACGCCAGTCTGAACCTTAAACCAGAAATTGGAAAACTTATTTGCAAAGGTGTTTTTGCCGGGCATGTTTTCCTCGTTAAGGTTGCGACTTCCCACAATCATGGCGTTTGGATGTTGTTCTAATGCTTTGATAAACAATGGTATATCTTCAGGAAAATGCTGTCCGTCGGAGTCGATGGTGATGGCGTAGTCGAAGCCGAGTTCCTTAGCTTTTTTGAAGCCTTGCTTCAAAGCATAGCCTTTGCCACGGTTTTTACCATAGTCGACAATGGTGATTTTATCTCCGAAAGAAGCCAGGATATCGGCGGAAGTGTCAGTGCATCCGTCGTTTACGACTATGACATCGGGGCAGAACTGTAAAATACGTCCCACCACATCACGCAGCGTGCCGTCGTTGTTGTAGGTCGGCATCACCACGCAGATCTTCGATGTCTTAGATTCGTTCATTGCTGAAAATCAATGATATTTTAGCGTAAACGGTGTCGTCGTCGCTCACCACGACCTGTGCCTTGCCGCCAGTATCGTCCTTAACGACATTCGAGAAAGTATATTTAATGATCTTACCCTCGGCAGGCACTATCACCGACAAAAACTTAACGTTTTTTATGCTTTTCAGATACATCTTACGGTTGAACTTGCGCTCGAGCAGCTCACCGGCGGTCTGAACGACGCAAACGCCTGGCGTTATTGGGTTTCCAGGGAAGTGTGACTTATAGATGAAATGCTCAGGATTGGTGCGCAACTTCACCTCAAAACTGCCTTCCGTGTCGTTTATCGATTCAATATTGAAAAAACCGTCTGTCAGTCGCATAACTCGTTGATTTTCATGTCGTAAAACTGTATCATAGTGACGTCGCCGCTAGCCTCGGTCATCTCCACCTTGCTGATGACGCTGTTATCTTTGCTGAAATAAAATGTGAGCATGGCAAACATACGTTTCATGTCGCGTTTTTTAGGCGTCATCTCGGCTTTCCATAAGTCGCCATCGTCAGTGAACACTACATCGAACGTCGATTTGTCGAACAGATTCTCGCCAGTCGCACTGCTCAGGATTATTTTGACGATTCCCTGATACATCCTTCCATTTTTCGCGTCGAGAACCTCTTCTTTTCCGTCAGTGATCTTTGTGATTTTCTGACCCTCGACAAGAAGTGCGAAAGAATATGGCGAAGTGTATTCCCAGCGTAATATGTCGTGCGCGATATAATTCATAAGTCCTTCAGATACAGTGGGTTCCGCAAGCATGGCCATGGTTTTTGTCTGTGTGAAACGACAATTCATGCATTTCATCGATGCCGCTGTTTGCGTAAGCATATTCATCACCTCTTCGTCGGTTTGAGCGAAGCTGAAGATGCTTGTAAGTATCAGAATGCCAATGAGATATATCTTTTTCATATTATTTCATAATTAAAAAACAACCACCCACAACGAGTATGAGGCCGATCCAACGGGATAATGGCACTGCCTCGCCGAAAACGAGCCATGCGGCTATCATTCCGAACACAAAAGAGAGACTCGTGAGAGGGTAGGCCTGGCTGAACGGGTATTTCTTGAGGATGTAGAGCCACAGCACCGTCGCGGCACCGAAGCTGATGCCGCACGCGAGCAGCCACCAGTCGACCAAAACGGTCTTGAAATACGACCAGGTCCACTCGAATTTACCCAGTTGCTGCATTGCAAGCTTCAGTAAAACCTGACCTCCAGCGAGAAAAAACGTCTGCATCAATATGAGTCCGATGAATCTCCACATAATTACGCCTCCATTAGTGTTAGTGAATAATTTGTTCCGTCAGAATGATTGAAAATCAATATCATAGATGGCTTTTTGTCGGTTATATCCTTTGGATTTACAAACAAATGGGTCGGAATCTTTCCTGCCTTAAGGCATTGTGCCGCCACGTAGAATCCGAGACCTGAAGAGGTGAAACTTTCGCCAAATAAATGCTTGTATTTCAATAACTTGGCATCGCCAAACAACTCTTTCGCCTCAGCGATATATGCCTCGTCGCTCTTATGATCTCCGCTTATCCCTGTAAGGATGAAGTCGGCCTTGAATTTCGCTGCCATCGCCTTCAATCTTTCCATCGTAGGCTTGTGTAACATCTTGAAATCCAATATTTTACAAAGATAATCATCGTTTCTAGCACCTACAACCACCGACACTGCGGCCTCACCGCACATCTCGTCGTCGTGTCCCATCATGCCGCCTTTTTTCAAAATATTGTAAAATGTCTCCGTCATCTCGTCGTGACCGCCGACAAGGGCTGAGCTAATCTTACCTAAGCGTAGCTGTAACATCGCGTCCTGCAAGGCACTGTCGAATGACGTGCCTTTGTGCGCGTAGGTCACGTTGTAGCCATGATTCTTCATCTGTATGGCCACGATGGAACTGATGGTGTTGTGCGTCGACTGCATGAAATAGGTCGGACTGAGCATCTGCTCGCCGTCTTTCGAGAGCGCGTCAAGGAAAAACTCAGTGTTTTCGATGCATCCGTAGCCTGTTCCGGTGATGATGGCGTCGACAGTCTCCAATCCTGATGCTTTAAGCGCTTCTTTCGAGGTCGCGATGGCGCGTTTCAGAATCTTTCCCATCCTTCGAGCCTCGATAGGAGAGATGTAATCCTTAAAGCTCGGGTCGATGGAACGGTTGAAAGGCTGCTGATACTCAATGGGTTGTGACATCCAATCCTCGCAGAGTGGCTGCTGTACTGAGATCTGCTTTGCCGAAAGCACGTATATTTCCTTCTTCTCCATCATAACTCAGGTTTTGAGATTAATAATGATGAATCGTTGCCGCCGAAGCCGAAGGCGTTGCATAAGATATGCTTCAGTTCCTTCTTATGTGGCTGATGCACGGGCACTACGCCGTCTTCGATAGGCTGTGACCAGTTCAAATTGACTGGCACAAATCCGTTTTGCAAAGCAAGGATGCAGAACACTGCCTCTATCGAGCCTGACGCGCTGGTAGTGTGGCCGGTAAACTGCTTGGTCGAAGACATCGGCGGTACTTTATCGCCGAAAAGTCGCTTCATCGCTTGGCTTTCGCTCAAGTCGTTGTTAGGCGTTCCTGTCCCGTGTGCGTTGATATAGTCAATCTTATCTGGCTGAATGTCAGCGAGTTGCAATGCTTCTTTCATAGCTCTGTAAGCTCCTTCGCCGTCGGGTGACGATGCTGTCTGATGGAAGGCGTCGCAGGCGTTGCCGTAGCCCGAGAGTATGGCTTGCGCTTTCACGCCACGCTTTTTGGCACTCTCTTCTGTCTCCAAAACGAGATATGCCGCGCCTTCGCCGAGGTTCAAGCCTGCTCGTGTGGCGTCGAACGGACGGCACCACTGAGTGTCGAGAATCATCAGCGAGTTGAAGCCGTTGAGGTGGAATTTGGTGATGCATTCGCTGCCTCCCACGACCACGATATCTGCTTCACCGCAGCGTAACATATTGGCGCCCAATATGATAGCATTAGCTGCCGATGAACATGCCGTCGACAAGGTGGTGATGAACGCAAACTTCCCGAAGTGATTGGCGGTCATCTCGGAGCAGCTGCCACAGTCGTGCACTGCTATGTATTCCTTATGATTCTCGTTGTTGACGTAGTCGAGGTAATACTGCTCGCTCATGTCCATGCCGCCGACCGTCGTTCCCGAGATGAATCCGATGTTCGGAATCATCTCGGGAGTGATTTTTGCATCTTTCAGTGCCTCGTCGAGGGCTATCATGCCCATTAAAGCAGTGCGGGTTGTGATTTCTTTATCGTTGATATTCAGGTGTTTACGCATCCCTTCGTCGCTCATCTTGACCTCGCCGACAGGAAACTCCTTGTGTTCCGTCTTGAGGTAGACAAGCGGACCCACGCCCGAGCGGTTGTTCAGCAAAGCGTCTAAAGTCTGCGCCATGCCGCATCCAATCGCCGAAACGACGCCAGCACCCGTTATCAAAATACGATCAGTCATTTATTTTGTTCTGTTTTTCGCGATGAAATCAGCCATCACAGCCACCGACTTGAAGATTTCCTTGCCTTGTGTCGGGTCTTTCAGCTTGATGCCGTAGTTCTTCTCCATCATCACGATAAGTTCAAGAGCGTCAATGCTGTCGAGACCGAGACCTTCGCCAAACAATGAGGCGTTGTCGTCGATGTCTTCCGGCTTCATGTCTTCAAGATTCAGAGCTTCAATGATCTGTTGCTTTAAAGTGTAAATCAGTTCGTCCATAACAATATTTAAGATTTAAAATTTAATATTCAAAATTCAATTTTCCTTTTCTATTAAAAATATTTTCGCTTCAAAATGTTCCTCATCGCTGCAGTCGACCCAGCCGCCGATAATGCTCGTCGTCATTGGATCTTGGAATGCGTTTTTGAGGTTTTCCATAATAATTTTCTCGTCGTAATCGTCGATGACGATGAACGAGGTCTCGCCGAAATACTTGTTACGTATGGCGATTTCGCCTGTCACGATGTTCGGCAAGGTGTAAACAAAGGCCGCCGGGCTAGGGAAGAAGTTATCAGGGTCTTGTATCGTCGCCTGATATGCCGTGTCGGCTTGCAACGACGCATGTCGGTTGAACAAGATGACGGCACGGTCTTCGCGAGGCTCGAAGCTTCTGTTTCCTTCAGCATTTAAAAGGAGTTCCGAAGCTATGAATCCTAATTTGCTCAAGGTGTCCATTTTGAAAAACTTCGGATAATCTCCTATATGATTGCGATATAGTTCGGTTAATAATACCGAACCTTTCTCATTGTGCATCAATGGGTTACCATCAACGATGACGTGATCGGGAGTGATTATGACACTGTGTCTCATCATCTTAGACCTCCTTTCGCCATGAGCAATGCCGCGTTGCAGCCGCCGAAACCCGATAAAAGCTTGATGAAAGCACGTTTTTCGGTTGCTCTGTTCTGATTTGAAACATCAAGAGGATGCGTCACGCCTAAGGTGTCGAAGCCTCTGGTACCCAATATGTTATGGTCGTCGACAGCCTGCATCGAGATGATGGTCTCAAGCACTCCTGCCGCTCCCATGGTATGACCGTAATATCCTTTCAGTGAGTTGACGGGAACGCCAGCCAAGCCTGCTCTTTCGATGGCTATAGACTCCATCTCGTCATTGTACGAAGTGGCCGTTCCATGTGCGTTGATGAAAGCCAGTTTCTCAGGTTCCATATCACCTAAAGCTACCTTCAACGCTCTGTAGCTACCTTCACCAGTGCGCGACGGTCCCGAGATGTGGTTGGCGTCGTTTCTGATGGCACCACGGCACGCAACCCATTCATTATCGCCGACTTTATCTTTCTTTGTAAATACTATGGTCGCTGCGGCGTCGCCGAGGTTCAGTCCCTGCCGGTTAGCATCAAAAGGCTTGCACTCGTCCGGCGACAAAGCCTTGAACGACTGGAATCCCGACACTATGAAAGCCGATTGTACGTCGACGCCGCAGACTATGACGTAGTCGTATGCTCCGCTTTCAAGGTACCGCATAGCCTCAATCTGCGCGCAAACGCCTGAGATACATGCATTCGACACCACTATAGGCTCATTCGGATTCCCGAAGTGTCGTGTCACCTCCCGAGCCATCATTCCAAGGCGCACGCGCTCCTGTGGGAAGGCGTTTGCGCGCTTGTCGAGCAAGAAAACGTTGCCCTTCGTCGTGGAGATGATGAAAAGCACTCTTGAAGAAGTCACATCAACGCTGGTATTCTCTAAAGCCCTTGACACTGAATCGATTACGATTTTCTCGTCTATCGTTTGTCTATCATCTGCGTAAGCATCTCTGTCTAACAACGACGCCACAAAAGGCTCCGGCAGGCCCCAGAGTCCGTCGTATCGCTTCAAGGCGGACCGGCCTGACTTCACCGCCGCGTAGTTATCCGCAGAGGTGACGCCTAATGGCGAGATGATGTTATGTGCTACACAGACTATCATTCCTTTGATTCTTTGTCGGTTAACGCTATCTTCATGCTGGCGCTGACTATCTCTTCTCCGTTGCAACGTATCACCGCATCCACCAGCGTCAGATTAAGCACTTCGCTGACCAATTCTATCGTCGTAACGAGTTTTTCGCCCACTTTCGGGGTTCTCACAATGTTGAGGTTGTTGATCGAGCCGATGACGCCGATTTTTACACTGCCGCCGGCATTCAAATTGAGGTAACCAATCCTGGCTGCGCACGACTGAGCTATGTTTTCAACCAGTCCTGCCGACGTAAGTCGTTCATCCTCAACGAAGATATTATCTTCCCGAATCAACAGTTCGGTAACAGCAAACACGGCGTCGCACGACACCAGCCTGTCGATCATCACGAAAGGCGGTCTCTGCGGCAGCAGTTCGTTAAGCGTTATCTCTTCGATTTTCCTCATTGTTTCCAAAAATCAAAATAGTTAAACCATTGAGTCGGATATCTTCTAACTATCTCTTCGAGATTCGTGGCGAAATTTTGTGCCAGTTGTGTCATCTGATCACGTAGCTTCGCCTCTCTATTGCATTGAATCTCACGGACATAAGCGTGATAGGTGCTATAGCCGCCTTTCATCACGAAGACTGCCAACATCGGAACGTTTTTCTGAGCTGCCATGGCAAAGGCTCCAAGTGGAAAACGTGCTTCGGTGCCTAAAAACATGCAGCTGGCGGTCTTCTGCGAGCCGTAGACCCTGTCGGCCGGCATGCTCACTATCTCACCTCTGTCGACGGCGGCGTTGAGCTCGAAGATGTGCGACATGTCTTCCTTCACCGGTATCATGCTCATGTTGTTCTGCGTCAACAGCTTCTGACGGTTTTCCATCACCGTGGCGGTCTCGCCTGCATACACTAAAGCGTTGAATCTCTTCGACTTAGGCTTCAGTGAATAACCTGCAATCTCGTAGTTTCCGACATGACTGCTAAGGTTGACGAAACCCTCAGGATGCTTCTCAAGCTCATCTATAAGTTCTTGACCCTCAGTGATGAAGCGGTATTTCTTGCCTGCATACACTCCGAAACGGTCTAAGATGATCTGACCGAAACGGAAATGGTTGGCGTAGACCTTCCAAAACGACTTCCAGCGTCCGAAACCTAGCCTTTCGCGGAAGAAACGATACATCGCTTTATAGCCTTTCCTGTTGAAAATCATATAGAAAGGCACCACCAAGGCCATCACTCCGTAAAACAACCACAAAGGTAGCACGCGGAACATGGCGATGAGCGAACGTTGCATCCAAGGCAGTCCGTCAGTCTTGCCCGACCATTCGTTATGTTGCAGAGCTTCTGCCATCCGTTAGGCCGTCTTCTTCTCGATGTAGTCGCAGAACTGATTGAATGTCTTGACGTTAGCCATCTCTTCGGTCTTGATCTTAAAACCGAATTTACGCTCTACGATGACCACGATGTCGACGAAATCGAGACTGTCGATGCCGATGTCTTCCTTCAGACGTGCCTCAGGTTTAATCTTTTCTTCGTCAATCTCAAGGTCTTCAACCAAAAACTCTCTGACCTTTGCTTCAATTTCTTTTCTTTCCATATCTTTTTAAACTAATAACTTTCAACTTAAAAACTACTCTAAACTCTACACTTTCTTGCAAACCATAATACTGTGTCCTTGTCCAAGATTATCATGAATCTTTTCCACTTTCAGACCTGCTTTCTCCACCAGACGTGTCATGTCGTCGCTGTGGTACATCTTGCTGTTGCCGTTGGCGATGGCGGTGAAGTAGAGGCTCGTCATGGTGAGGCAGAATGCTGCCGGCTCGAATCTCTGGCGGTCCCACAGCGTTTCCATGATGTAGAGACGGCTGTTTCCGTCCATGATTTTCGCGGCGCGACACACTATGCTTACGATCTCGTCTTCGCCGAAGCAGTCGAGGAACTGGCTCATCCAAATCGCGTCGTAATGTTTGTCGGTAGGGAAGGCCTGAGTGTCGTCGAGGAGGTTCATGCCGTAGCCGTCGATGCGTTCGGCACCAGTCTTTCCGGCTGTGTCGCGCCGCATCATCTCAAGCTGTTGTGGAAGGTCGACGATGGTGACCTTGACATCTTTATCGTAACCCACACATTGAAGAGCCCAGCGACCAGTGTTGCCGCCCACGTCGAGCAAGGTCTTCGGCTTGTTGGCAAACACCACCTCCAACGCCTGCTGGAACGAGCTGTCGCTGTAGAAATGATCGAATCCGAACCAGCTTTTCTGCACGTCTGCTGGCAGCTGCGACAGCCCTTCATACACCGTCGGCCATGGTCCGAAATGCTCCAAACCTACTGGACGGCCTTCTTTCAGACTCTCTTCGAGATGGAACCATCCTTCGTAGTTCACGTCGTGGTTAAACTCGGTATTGACGTCGGTGGCGCGGTCGTTGATGAAGAACCAGCCCGTCTTACTGAGGGTGTAACGGTCGGTCTCAGGGTTGATGAGTACCGTGCCGATGCAGAGACTCGCCTCGAGCATCACCTTGGCGGCGTAACCGCTGATGCCGGCTGCCTTGGCGACCTCGGCTTCTGTCATTCCGTTGTCGCTGTTACGCAGCATCTCGAGGATGCCGAATTTCTTCATCAGACGGCTTACCTGGAAGACGATAGGTCCCCAAGCAATCCATTCAGCTTTGGCCTGTGCCTCACGCGCTGAGAGATGTTCTTTGCTGTATGCTTCTTTTAATGTGGGTGTAAGATGCATGATTTTTATTTTATCTTCTTGATTATCAATGCACTATTCGTTCCGCCGAAACCAAATGAGTTGGAAAGGATAGTGTTTAATTCTTTGTCGGTAGTCTTGTTGACGATGTTCAAACCCTCGGAATACTCGTCTGGGTTCTCGAAGTTGATGTTCGGGGCGATGAACTTGCCTTGCATCATGATGATGCTGTAGACTATCTCGCTTGCGCCTGCCATCCAGCACTCGTGTCCGGTCATCGATTTCGTTGATGATATCGGGGTTTTCGTGGCTTGGAACAGTCGTTTCAGTGCCAATGCCTCAAACATGTCGCCTTGTGGTGTCGAAGTGGCGTGTGCGTTGACGTAGTCGATGTCTTTTGCCTCAACGCCTGCCTCTTTCATGGCACGCGACATGGCGCGATAGCAGCCGTCTTCGCTAGGCTGCGAGATGTGGTTTTCGCCGTTCGACGAGAAGCCGTAGCCGCATACTTCAGCAAGTATCGTTGCTCCGCGAGCCACTGCGTGGTCATAGTCTTCAAGGACGAGAGCTGCTGCGCCGCCGCTGGGCACGAGGCCGTCACGGTCGCGGTCGAATGGGCGGGAGGCTTTGGTCGGGTCGTCGACTCTTGTCGAGAATGCGCTGATGCCGTCGAAGCTACCCATCGAGAGGTAGTTTGTCTCCTGAGCGCCGCCGCAAAGCACCATGTCTTGCAGGCCGTTACGGATCAACAAAGCACCTAAACCTATTGAGTGTGAGCCACTTGCACAGGCGGCGCTTATTGTCATGTTGATGCCTTTGAGGTGGAAAATGGTGGAGAGGTTCATCGTCACGGTGGAGTTCATCGACTGGAAGATGGCTGCTGAGCCAATCAAAGTCGTGTCTTTCTTCTCCAGAGCTATCTCGTGCGACTCGATGACGGCTTTTGCTGATGAGTCGTTGCCGAAAAGCACGCCAATTTCGTTGTTGAGGAGGTATTCCTCGTTGATCTTAGCCTGCTCGAAGGCCTCGAGAGCCGCTACGTAAGCGTATTCGCCTTCTTCGGCGAGATACATACGGAGCTTACGGTCGAGCTTGCCCTTCAGCTGTGGCTTCTCCACTATGCCTGTCAGAGGCGAACGATAGCCGTACTCTATGCGTTGCGGGTCGATGCCGATGCCCGACTTGCCCTCGCGCAGCGACATGCTGACTTCTTCTTTATTTTTTCCCAGGCACGACCAGATGCCCATGCCGGTGATGACTACTCTTCTTGCCATAAATGCTTGAAAATTAAGTGTATAATCCTCCGTTTATTGAAATAGCTTGACCAGTGATGTAGGATGCTTCATCAGAAGCTAGGAACGATACCAGACTCGCCACTTCTTCTGGTTTTCCGAAGCGTCCCATCGGGATGAGCTTCTTCAGCTCGGCTTCGTTAAGTTCCTTAGTCATATCCGTTGCGATGAAGCCCGGAGCGATGGCGTTGACGGTGACTTTCCGTGCTGCCACTTCTTGTGCCAGTGCCTTCGTCGCCCCTATGAGCGCTGCCTTAGCCGCAGAGTAGTTGGCTTGTCCTGGAAGCCCTTTGATTCCTGACAATGACGCCATGTTGATGACGCGACCGTTGCGGTGCATCATCATGTCTTTGAGCAAGCGACGTGTGATGTAGAAGAATCCATTCAAAGTGGTGTCGAGAACCTTGTTCCACTCCTCATCCTGCATGAAAATCATGAGGTTGTCTCTGCGGATTCCGGCGTTGTTCACCAAAACGGAGATGTAATCGTCGGGATGAGCGGCTTGCCATGCCTCCAGAGCCGTTTCAATCGCCTTAGGATCAGACACATCAAAAGGCATGAGCTCGCCAAAGCCGCCATTTTCCTGCACCTGGCGTAAGGTGTCTTCTGCAGCCTCCTTGTTCGACTGGTAGTTGATAATCACCGCAAAGCCGTCTTTGGCGAGCTGCAAGGCGACCGCCTTGCCCAAGCCGCGTGAAGCGCCGGTGATGAGAGCGTATTTCATTATTTCAGATTCAATTTATTGATTTTCAAATAGTTTTCCACGTTCGCGATGTCGTTGTAGAACGGCGTGTCTTCGATGAAGAGCGGCACCATCTCACGAATCTTGTCGTAAACCTTACGTGAGGTAGGAGCGAGCTTGTCGGCGATCTTCAGGCAGTCTGTGGCCTGAGCCAATGCGATGTACTGTATTGCCATCACCTGGAAGCAGTTTTCGACCACTTGCTTGCAGATCAAGGCGGTGTTGGTGCCCATGCTCACGATATCCTGGTTGTCGTTATTGTTTGGGATGCTGTGCACGTAGTTCGGCATCGCAAGTGTCTGACATTCAGCGGTTGTCGAGGTTGCGGTGAACTGACAAGCCTGCATTCCGTAGTTCAGGCCGAGCGTCCCGAGGTTGAGGAACGGCGGCAAGATGCCGTTGATACGGTCGTGAAACAGATAGTTGAGCTGTCGCTCAGCTGTCATGCAGAGACGTACGAGTGCGATCTTGACTTTATCTTCCTCGAGGGAGATATAGTCACCATGGAAGTTTCCGCCATGATAAACGTATTGTGATTCGGGGTCGACGATAGGGTTATCGCATGCCGAATTCAACTCATCTTCAATGATGTTGCGGGCATTTTGCAAGGTGTCGTAGATAGGACCGAGGATCTGCGGAGTGCAACGCAATGAATAATAAGCCTGAACCTTATGTTCAAACACCTTTACATCCGAATGTCCGTAGTCGTAGAGCTCATGAGCGCGTTTCTTCAGGCATTGCGAGCCATCTGAGAGTTCGCGCATCCTGCGTGCCATAACCTGCTGTCCCTCGTGACGACGTGGAGCGTTTTCGCCTTCCGACATATAATCGTCAAACGAAGCGGCAATCTCGTTCATCCAGACTGCTGCCAACGTCGCCCAGTCGAGCAGATTCTCGGCATGCAGCTGATTCACCACGCTGATACCAGTCATCACTGATGTTCCGTTAGTGATGCTCAAGCCTTCGCGGATGTGCATCTTCAGCGGAGTTAGCCCGAGCTGTTTCATCACGTCGGCCGACTTACGCCATTCGCCTTTGTAGTGGACTTCGCCCTCACCAATAAGGCAAAGCGCAATATGTGCAAGCTGAACCAAGTCGCCGCTCGCCCCAACGCTGCCGTGCATCGGGATGAAAGGGTAGATGCCCTCATTGATAAACGAAATCAACAGCTTGGCGACATCCGTGTGCACTCCTGAGCGGCACTGCAGCACGGTGCCCAGACGGGCAACCATCGCCGACTTGACGTACACGTCGTCGAGGGGCTCGCCGGCTCCAGTGGCGTGACTGCGTATGATATTGTATTGTAAATCAGTGAGATAACGGTCGTCGACACGCCATTGTGCCATCGGACCAAAACCTGTGTTGATGCCGTAAATCACCTTCTCGGCAGCAAACTTCTCCAAAAACTTATAACAAGCGTCGACGCGAGCCATCCAGTCACTGGAAACCTCAATGTTTTCGCCCGAATACAATACTTTTTCTACTTCGTTTAGAGTTATTCTATCTTTAAAAGTTATCATGAAAAAACTCTTTTAAAAACACTATACATTAAACTTGCAAATATAAGAAAAATATTGATACCACACCAAAATTATATAAAAATAAATAAAAAGCCCTGCAACCGTCAAGACATCGTAAATGCCTTTGATTGCAGGGACTTAAGCGCTAAAAAGCTAAAACGCGATTACTCTTCGTCTACCACGATAACATCCTCTTCCACTTCCTCTTCGTCGCATCCAAGCTCATTGACTTTCTTCTGGATAGTCTCGAGCCATCCCATAACGAGGTCTTTCAAAGCATCTTCCTCATCATCGGTGATTCTGTCTTCCTCGGCGAAGTTGCTTGAATCCAAGCCCTCAGCATCTTCTTCCATCTGCTCTACGAGGTCTTCCAACTCCTCACATGTCTGAGCATTCTGGAATGCCTTGTCGTATTTCTCAATGTAAGCCTTTGCTGCTGCAAATTCTTTCGATTCTTTGTTGGCTTTTGTACTGTCACCGCATGATGTCATAGCGAAAAACAAAAAGCCTACGAGGGCGATTAACAACGATTTTTTCATGATAAATAGTTTAGGTTAATAATGATTTTAAATTTAATGTATTAATGAAACTTTTTCTGTTAAAATGTTGTCTAAAGTACTGATTCTCAATATGTAAAGACCATTGTTCAAATGCGAAATGTCAATAGTATTTGAATTGAAAAACTCAATAGTCCGTCCCGACAAATCGACGACTTCAACCGAGATTATCTCCTTATCCGAGACGATATGAAGTGCGCCGTGGCTCGGGTTAGGGTAGACCGCCACACCGTTCTCCAATACTTCAGCGATGTCGTCAAACGGATACCTGTAAGTCCAGTTCTCCGCCAGCGAGTTATCTAAATCTAAATCAATGAGTTGCAGATATGCGCCACCACCGTCGGGCTCAGTGGGCCACGGCGCACTGTCGGCGTACCACACCTCGTCGATGACATTACCCCAAGCATCGGCCAAAACGATGTTTTCCGACTTATTCGAGAGCTTACGCTGGTATTCTCCGAAAGGAGTATGATGATAATACTGCTCGTACGATAGCGAGTCGGAACACAGCACCAAAGCCTCGTGGGCCGCCAGATGCGAGCCGTTAGGGAACCTGTAGGTGATGCCCAGCTCGCGCAGGTAAATGCCAGTCAGATCGACGTCTGCGTCGCCGTTGTTGTCGATCTGGATAAACTCGAGTTTGTTGCCGTTCAGGATACTGTCGACATCAGCCGGATGATAATGAATCTTCGATATCACCAGAGGCGGCAAGTCGACGTCATCGCAGTTGTCGTATGAGCCGATATTGGCGTTTAACCAGTCGATTCTCTGCTGTATCCATGTCTTCATCGCCTGTACCTTGGCTGCATGCTGAGTCATATTGCTCCAACGCTGGTTGTCGCGCGCCACAGCCTCGGTAATCAGAGCGTCGATCTCATCCATCCTGTTACATACCTCGTTGTAATTCAACGGCATACCTGCTGCCGTGACCTCAAACCAACGCTTGGCGAGGTAACAACGGTACATAGGTGTGTCGAACATGTCTTTCAGGTACTTCGGACCGTTGTTGTCTTCATTGTTGAACTGCCACACGTCAGTGCGACTGCGGTTGCCGAAGGCATCGAAGCCGTATGCCAAGTTGTAGTCCCACACCGGACCCGCGCGAAGCTTGCCTTTCCTGTCTTTATGATAGAAAGTGCTGAGCGTATAGACGTCGACATTCGACGCAAACTCGGCGATAATCATGAAGTCGACAAACGAAGGGATGTCGATGATCGACGGAATGCCGTTTGTCACAGAGGTGTTGTGACTGGCGGCGACACTCGACAGACTGAGAAACACGTTCTTGATATAGTTGTTTTGCGCCGAGGTGACGTTCTCGGGCTTCGGGTAATGGTGAATAAAATCAACGTACGACGGCCACCAGCCTCCGCTGCCTGTCTCCTGCATCTGCCATGCGACAGGGTCGCCGCCAGTGGTCTTGTCCGATTTCGTGATGTAACCGCCTGTCACCTCAGGATGAGAGTTGCATGTGGCATCCATCTTCTCGATGTTGACACGGTTGTCGTCGACTTTAATCTTCTCCATGAAGACGTAAAGTCCTTTGTAGTCGCCGTTTACCACCACTTCGCAATACACTCGTCTCGACGCGTATTGCCCGAGTCGCTCCGAGAGCTCGTACGACAAGAAATCACGCATGCCTGTCTGGTCGTAGGCCAAGGAGTTCAACACCCAGTCGTTCTCCTTAGGCATGCCGAGAATGCTGACGTTGTTGTTGGTAACGTCGTCACTCTGCAGCGTGGTGAGACCGTATGGCTTCTTCTGGAAGTTGTTTTGCGACGAGCTGCCCCTGCGCTCAATGCCGATGCGGCCATCGTAATTGAGAAACTCAGGATTGTTGACGTCCGTCAGGTAGTTGCGCGAGCCGTCCTGATGCCATATGATCTTCATCGTGGCCAACACCTTCGGCTCATCAGGGATGGTGACGCCGCCATCGGTATTAATGACAACAATAGGAAGGTTACTGTCGGTCAGAATCTGCGCTAACGACAGCAATGGAATCAACAAAAACGATAATATGACTAGATGTTTCTTCAAAATTTACTATTCCTCCTCAAGGTCAGGATATTCTGGAACTTCCATAATCCTTAATGTCTCTGTAAGATATTGAACAACAGTAAGTTGTGGGTAGTTGAGCAACGCTGCAATGGCATTCTGGTGTCTTTCACGGATAGGCCCCATCTGCTCCTCGATCTCCATCGCCACAGGGAACTGCTCTTCAAAACGGATCTTGTTGCAGCTGACAATCGATTCACGTATGATAGGTGCTACCTCTTCGTAATATTTGAGCAACACCTTGTTACGTGCATCGTCACCTTCAGCATTTGCCAGCTTATCGGCATATTTCCCGTATATCTTCTTGCATTTTGCTGAGCAATCTTTCTGGTTCTCCGCAATCTTGTCGTCAAAGCTCGACCAGCGGTCGATGTCGGGCTGCAGCGGCTCCATCTCTTCGCCAAGCTCTGCTGCCTGTTGCAACATCACAGCCTCGGCTCGGCCTTCATCGTAATGTGCTTGGATGTATGCTTCCTGCTCTTCTTCTGGTAAGGTCGCGAGCATGTCAATCTCCTCTCTTGTCAGGCCAGTGTAAAGCTCCGCATTTCTATAGGCGGCATCCACAATCTGAGCCGAATCTGCTCCTTGATAAGGGATGGAATACACCTTTCCGGTCAAGTCGAGAATCGACATCTGGAATTTCATCACCGAACTCGATAAGAGCTTGAAACTCTGACCGTTAAGCTCGGCTTTTTTGTAGCTCACCATGTCGGCTGCCGAAGGGATGGCAGGCACCATCTTCATCAGACTTTCGTAGGTGAGAGGCTCGTCGCTCTCGGTAACTTCTGATGTTTCTGCAGGTTCACTGTCTGGAATGTCAATGCTGTTGGTGATATCGTCAGATACCTTTTCGGCGACTTTTTCTGAAGTCTTTTCGATGATCTTGTCTTCAGTTTTCTGCTGAACTTTTTTAGCGGCTTTGCCAAGCACGCCTCCAAATTGGGCATTAGCGTTAAATGCACCAAGAATTATTGCAATTGCAAGGATTATTATCTTTTTCATAATTGAAATTTTTATAATGATTTATTGTAAGACTTTATTCAACGTGATGTAATCAGGATATGCGAGCTGCTGTCCGTTGATAGTGATGTATGGTTTCACCTTCACTTCAACATCGACAGGGTCGCTCGAGGCACCCGCCAGTTTGAATGCCAGGTTGGCGATGGCGTCGGTCGTCTCGTTGGTGAAGACCTGGAAAAGATCAACGCTGATCGGTATTGTGATGATATCGCTGCCGTTGGCCGGGACGCTGATGCTGTTGTTCGATGTGGTGTTTAAAACCTCTCTGGTGTTCAAGCTCAAAATATAATCCATCTTGGCCATCGATGCCGGACTGTTGTTCGGGTTGGTGACGTCGAGGTTGACGTTGAACGATACGGGTAATGTCTTGTTTAACAATGAGTTAGTAAGCATCAAGACCTGTCCGATGGTCAAGTCGCTGCGTGACATGTCCTTGCTCAATTTGATGCCAAGCATCTGGACGTCGGTGACGTTGACGAATTTGAAATCGCAGTTGGCAAAGTTCGCCATTTGTGACATCTGCTGAAGAATCACGCAGGACGAGAGTCCTAATGTGACCAGTACGATAACGATTAAGTGTTTGATTTTTTTCATAATATGAATTTTAAAAACTATTCAACAATGATTTTCGTCGCCTGACCTTGTTCTTTTCTTACGAAATAAACGCCTTTTTCAAGTGTAACTGTTTCTTTATCAACGATTTCCTTGCGGAAAACCTCTTGTCCGAGCGTGTTGGTGATTGTCACCATGCCACTGCCTTCAATGGTGATGTTTCCGCTCGACGGGTTCGGATAAATATTCATCGTCGTGATGCCGAATTCATCAACCGACTCGTTTCCGGCTATAGCCCAGACGGTTAACATTGCCGTGGCACAGTCGCAACTGAGGTTAAACATAACATCAGCCCAGCATGTTGCCCCCATTGCGATATCCGGCCGTAATGTCGCCACACCAGTAAACTCAATCACCTCGAAGGCTTCGACATAGAATGTGGTGCATTCCGTTCCGTTTTTGTATAGATGAATATCGGTAAAATGCTCGCTCGTCGGAAGGATGATGACATCTGACGGCTCGTAGCCCAGATTGATGAATTGGAAGCTATACTCTACCTGAGAACCTGGAGCCACAATGTTGTGTATTTCCGCAGGATCGACGGCGATAGAATACTTTTCGACCATGTGAATGTCAAGGTCGTCGATAGTCAGATGATAAGCGCCTTCATGAGCGATGGCATGTATGCCTAAATACTGATAATTGGAAGGAATCGACTGAATAAATTCTTCAATATGCTGATAATCACTGCTGTTGATAGCTTTTGTAAACAGCATATGTGTCATGTTGGTTGCCGACGGGCCGTTGCCGAGCCAAAACTCGAGGTCGTATTCGCCGTCAGAGATAGCCCAACAATAGTAGCGGTACTTCAGCTGACTGTTTGAATACATTTCCATAAACATCCACGAATCTTCGGCATTGGTGTAGGCGTACCAGTTGCCCGTATGTGCGGTGCGGTTATGATCTTTGTCGAGATATCCGCAAAGCCATGAGTTGTCGGCACAGGTCCATCCGATTGGAATCTGTCCGTCGTGGTTGGCATATTCGAAGCCTTCATAAAGCAGGCTGTCTGCGTAGACTGATGTCGTCGCAATAAATAATAATAAGGTAAATAATATCTTTTTCATGTCAAAACATAATAATCCAATCTGCAAAAATATAAAATATTTTTGATAAATACAAATTTTTTGACAAAAAAGTAGAGACGTCATACTATGGCGTCTCTACAATCATTTAAACAGTAAACCGTAAACGGTAAACTACAGTTTCCTGCTGACTTCTTTCTCGGTGTAACCCTCGATGATATCTCCAACCTTGATGTCGTTGAAGTTCTCGATGTTAAGACCGCATTCGAAGCCGGCTGACACTTCCTTCACGTCGTCCTTGAAACGTTTCAGTGAGCCGAGTGCACCAGTGTGTACCACGATACCGTCGCGGATCACGCGCACCTTGGTCTGACGGTTGACTTTTCCGTCGAGGACCATACATCCTGCGATGCGTCCCACCTTGCTGATGTTGAACACTTCACGGATCTCGATGTTGCAGGTGACAACCTCTTGAATCTCAGGGGCTAACATGCCTTCGATAGCTGCCTTGATCTCTTCGATGGCGGTGTAGATGATGGAATAGAGTCGGATGTCGATCTGCTCGCGCTCGGCAATCTTTCTGGCCTGCATCGTCGGACGAACGTTGAAGCCCACAATGATGGCGTTTGATGCCGAAGCCAGCATGATATCGGCCTCGCTGATGGCACCCACCGACTTGTGGATGATGTTCACCTGTACCTCTTCTGTCGAGAGCTTCAGCAAGGAGTCTGACAGAGCCTCCACAGAGCCGTCTACGTCGGCCTTGACGATGATGTTGAGTTCCTTGAAGTCGCCGATGGCGATACGACGTCCGATCTCGTCCAAGGTGATATGTTTCTGAGTGCGGATGCCCATCTCACGCTGCAGCTGCTGACGACGGTTGGCGATGGTCTTCACCTCGCGTTCGTCGGTCATCACGTTGAAGTTGTCGCCCGCCTGAGGAGCGCCATTCAGACCTAACAGTAGCAATGGGGTAGAAGGACCTGCTTCTTTCAACGGCTGGTTACGCTCGTTGAACATGGCCTTCACCTTGCCGTATGTAGTGCCGGCGAGCACCATGTCGCCGACCCGCAGGGTTCCATCCTGCACCAGAATCTTCGCCACATAGCCGCGGCCTTTGTCGAGTGCCGACTCGATGACGGTACCCTTGGCCAGACGGTTCGGGTTGCCCTTGAGGTCTAGCATCTCGGCTTCGAGAAGCACCTTCTCCAGAAGCTCGTCGACGCCAATACCTTGTTTTGCCGAGATCTCCTGCGACTGCACCTTACCGCCCCATTCCTCGACGATGATATTCATCTCGGAGAGCTGACGGTAGATCTTCTGCGGGTCGGCAGTCGGCTTATCTATCTTGTTGATAGCAAACACGATAGGCACGTTGGCAGCGTGGGCGTGGTTGATAGCCTCGACGGTCTGCGGCATCACGTTGTCATCAGCAGCGATGACGATGATGGCGACGTCGGTGATCTTGGCACCACGGGCACGCATGGCAGTAAACGCCTCGTGACCAGGAGTATCCAAGAATGTGATCTTCTTGCCTGTGCTGGTCTTCACCTCGTAAGCACCGATGTGCTGCGTGATGCCGCCAGCCTCGCCAGCCACCACGTTGGTGCTTCTGATGAAGTCCAAAAGCTTGGTCTTACCATGGTCGACGTGACCCATGACGGTAACGACCGGGGCCCTCGGGACGAGGTCCTCCGGGGCGTCTGGCTCGTCTGCCTCAGCAATAGCTTCCTGAACGTCGAGGCTCTGGAACTCGACCTTGAAGCCGAACTCCTCTGCCACAACCTGCAGAATCTCAGCGTCCAAACGCTGGTTGATGCTGACGAACATGCCGAGGCTCATGCAGGTGGCGATGACCTTGGTCACTGGGATGTTCATCAAGGTGGCCAACTCGTTGGCGGTGACGAACTCCGTGACCTTGAGGACTTTCTGTTCCTCCATCTCGTGCATTCTTTCCTCCTCAAGCTCGTTTTGGATGTTGTGACGTTTCTCACGACGGTGCTTCGAAGTCTTAGACTTTCCTAATGGCGACAGTCTTGCGAGTGTCTCCTTGATCTGCTTCTGGATCTCTTCGTCGGTCAGCTCAGGCTTCTCTTCAAAGATAGGCTGTTTGCCCTTCTTGAAGCGGTCTTTGCCGCGTTTCTCGTCTTTGCCAGGCTTGCCGCCCTGTCCCTGCGGTTTCCCGCCTTGACCCGGCTTGCCGCCCTTCGGCTTGTCGTCACCAGCAATCTCGTTAGGATTGACAGGTCCGTTGCCTATACGTTTACGTTTTTTCTTCTTGTCTTTCTTGTCATCACCAGATGTCGCGACAGGCTTGCCTTTGCCTTTGTGCTCCACAGGAAGCTCGATCTTATCAAGGATCTTCGGGCCTTCCAACTTCTTCACTTGAGTAGGGATGAAGTTAGAGTCAGATGGCTTCTCTTCCTTAGGCTGCTGTGGCTGTTCCTGCTTGACAGGCTTCTCTTCCTTAGGCTGCTTGACTTCTTCTTTCTTGGCAACAGTTTCGGGCTGTCCGACACCCTTCTGTTCCTTGACTTCCTTAGTCTCTTTAGCCTTCTTGCCTCCGTCTAAGTCAATCTTTCCGACCACATTGAGCTTTATCGTCTCAACTTTTTCCTCTTCCTTCTCCTCTTTCTTTTCTTCCTTCTTCTCCTTCTTGACAGGCTCTACCTTCGGCTCTTCTTTCTTCGTCAAAATGTTCGACTTAATCGACACTTCGGCCTCTTCTTCCTCAATGACTTTAGGCTTCTCCGTTGTGTCGACGGTGATGGTTTTGCCTTTGAAAGCGATGTTTCCGAGCTGGTCGGCGTTCTTCTTCACTTCTTTCTCGCCCTGATATTCCTTAACGACGAGGGCATACTGCTCCGGAGTGAGCTTGGTGTTCGGCGACGGGTCGATGTTCTGGCCTTTCTTGGCAAGAAATTCCACAATCGTCGAGGTACCTACGTTAAACTCCCTCGCAGCCTTTGATAATCTGATGTTTTTAACTTCTTCGGACATAAAAAATTCTAATTTTGTTAAATTTTTCAATAATCTTTATACTATTTCAACTTTTAAACTGTAAACGGTAAACAGTAAACAGTAAACTTTATTCAGCGAATTCAGCTTGCAAGATTTTGAACACCTCGTTCACTGTCTCGATCTCGAGGTCAGCGCGTGATGCCACCTCCTCAGGGGTGTAGGCGAGGACGTTCTTAGCTGTGTCGCAACCCATTCGTCTGAGTGAGTCGATGATCCAGTCTTCGATTTCGTCGTTGAATTCCTTCAGGTCGACGTCGTCTTCCATGTCGACCTCGTCGCTGTTACGATACACGTCGATGTCGTAGCCTGTGAGCTTGCCGGCGAGTTTGATGTTATAGCCGCCCTTACCGATGGCGAGGCTCACCTGGTCGTTCTCCATGTACACCTCGGCGAGTTTCTTGCTCTCGTTGATGCTGATGGATGTGATCTTAGCCGGGCTCAAGGCTCTGCTGATGAACAGCTCAGGCTTCGTTGTGAAGTTGATGACGTCGATGTTCTCGTTACGGAGCTCTCTCACTATGCCGTGAATGCGCGAGCCCTTCATACCGACACATGCGCCCACCGGGTCGATGCGGTCGTCGTATGACTCAACGGCGATCTTAGCTCTTTGACCGGGCTCGCGCACGATTTTACGGATGGTAATAAGGCCGTCGTAAACCTCTGGAACCTCTTGCTCAAACAAGCGTTGCAGGAAGATCTCCGATGTTCTCGACAAGGTGATGACAGGAGTGCCGTTTTTGTTTTCCACACTCTTCACGATGGCACGGATGCTCTCACCTTTCTTATATACGTCGGCAGGAATCTGCTCGATCTTAGGCAGAACAAGCTCGATGCCGTCTTCGTCGACAGCGATGATTTCCTTGCGCCATGCCTGTGAAACCTCAGCATTCACAATCTCACCAACTTTATCTTTGTATTTCTGATAAATGTTTTCCTTCTCGTATTCCATGATCTTGGTCTGGAGGTTCTGACGGATGGCCAAAATCTCTCTTCTGCCAAAGCTATGAATATCAACGACTTCTGCAACATCGTCACCGACTTCAAAGTCAGGTTCGATTTTTATTGCGTCGGAATAAGCTATCTCAGCAAGCTCGTCCTCAACGGCGCCGTCTTCCACAACAGTGCGGTTGTGATAGATCTCAAGGTCGCCCTTGTCGATGTTGACGATGATGTCGAAATATTCGTCGCTGCCGTATTTCTTGGCAAGCATGGCCTTAAACACGTCGCTAAGGATGTGCATCATGGCCTCACGGTCGATGTTCTTAAACTCCTTAAATTCGGAGAAGGTGTCGATTAGGTTAAGTGTTTCCATTTTTAAAATTTAATATATGGTCTGACTTCTTTTAATTTATTGATTTCCAATGTTGTAGCGTCGTGATAGATGATTTTTGTCAACTTACCGTATTTCTTTGCTTCGGCTTCCTCGACTTCAAGCTGCTCGTCGTTGAACGACAATAACTTATACATCTTTTTCACGCCTTCGATATCGGTGATGATCAAATCCTTGCCGATATATTTTTTATATTGTCTCATCTTCAGAAGAGGCTCGTCGATGCCTGCCGACGACACGTTGAGCTCATAATCTTCAACGTCCCTGTCGAGTTTTTCATTGATAAAATTGCTAACCGCGACGCAGTCGTCGATGGTCACCGAACTGTCTGCATCGAGGAAAAGCTCAATGACATTACTCTTGCTGACAGTCACGTTGACGACGTAACGGTCGCTGCCTTGCATCGCCTCTTCGGCCAAACTGATGATTTGTTCTTTAGTTATCATTTCTTTAACAATAAAAAAACCTGTTACATTCCGTAGCAGGCCTTCAACTCTTTCCTAATGTTGTCGAGCAAGGATTCGAACCTTGACAGGCAGAACCAAAATCTGCAGTGCTGCCATTACACCACTCGACATCATTCCAATTCTGAATGCGGCTGCAAAATTACAAAAAATTTCAATACAAACACATTTTTCTTAAAAAAATATTTAAAAAGCCTTTTTTAGACGGTATTTCAAAATAAATTCGTATTTTTGCAGTTTATTATTGCGTGATTCTAAAAGAAAAATGAGCTTTAAAAAACTTAACAACATCGTCGGTTGGTGCGTCTTTGCAATCGCCACCATCGTCTATTTCCTCACCATGGAGCCTACCGTGAGTTGGTGGGACTGCGGTGAGTATATCTCCACGGCATATAAACTGCAAGTAGGCCACCCGCCAGGAGCACCTACCTTCCAGCTGATCGGCAGGTTTTTCACATTGTTTGCCTTCGGCGACGTCACCAAAGTGGCAATGATGATCAACATTATGTCGTGCCTCTGCTCGAGCTTCACGATTTTGTTCCTGTTTTGGACCATCTCGATGCTTGCGCAGAAGCTGAAACTCAGCGATTTGGCAGTGCTTTCGGCCTCGGCAATAGGCGCTTTGGCATTCACTTTCAGCGACTCGTTCTGGTTTAACGCAGTCGAAGGCGAGGTTTACGCCATGTCGTCACTCATGACAGCCATCACTTTCTGGGCAATCCTCAAATGGGAAAAGGTTTCCGATGAACCTAACAATTACCGTTGGATTATTCTCATAGCCTATCTCATCGGCTTGTCAATCGGCGTGCATCTGCTGAATTTATTGGTGATTCCGGCCATTGTCTACGTCGTTTATTTCAAGAAATATCAATTCTCTTGGAAAGGTTTCATCTGGGCCGGCATCCTGTCAATCGTTATAACAGGTCTGATTTATGTGATACTTATTCCAGCTGTTGTCTCGCTCGCCGGAAAATTCGAGTTGTTCTTTGTGAACTCTCTCGGAGCTCCGTTCAACTTTGGAACCATATTCTACTTTGCATTGATTATTGCATTGATAATCATAGGATTATGGCTTACAAAGAAATACGAAAAACCGATTTTGAATACAGCAGTACTGTCGCTGATGTTCATCTTGATTGGCTATTCGTCGTTCTTTATGCTGGTGATCCGCGCTAATGCGAACACTCCTATCAACGAGAACGAGCCTAAGGAAGCAATTTCGATGCTTTCTTACTTACAGCGTGAGCAGTACGGCAGCCGTCCACTCCTTTACGGTCCATATTACATGGCAAAGCCAAACGACATGACCGAGGGCGCTCCTATATATAATAAGGACCGCAAGAAAGGCAAATATGTGGAAGTGGCTAAAGCCCAAGGCGATTATGTCTACGACGACAACGTCCAGACAATCTTCCCGCGCATGTGGAACGGCACAAAGAAGACTTATATCAATGTTTACGAACGTTATATCGATAAGACGAATATGCGCGTCACCACTCAGATGACCCCAAGAGGCACCTCAGAGCGAGTGGCGATACCGACATTCGGTCAAAACATCCGTTTCTTCATTGATTATCAATGCGGTTGGATGTTCTGGCGTTACTTTATGTGGAACTTCGTTGGTCGTCAGAACGACATCGAAGGACAGGGCGAGCTGGAACACGGCAACTGGGTCAGCGGCATCGGATTCATCGACAACCCGCGTCTGGGCAACCAGAGCGACCTGCCGCGTACGATGCAGAACCCGGCTCACACGGAATTCTATTTCCTGCCTCTGATTCTCGGTCTCGTCGGACTGTTCTATCAGCTCAAGAAAGACCCGAAAAACTGCTGGGTGGTGTTCCTGCTGTTCTTCATGACAGGCATTGCCATCATCATGTACCTCAACCAGACGCCTTACCAGCCGCGTGAACGCGACTACTCGTATGCCGGCGCCTTTTACGCCTTCGCGGTCTGGATGGGCTTCGGCGTGCTCGGAGTTATTGAGGGGATTCAGAAAATTGTTGATAATAAGAAAGTTGCGACGTGGATTGCAACAGCAGTGTGTCTGGTGGTGCCGGTTATCATGGCGGCTCAAGGATGGGAAGGCCACAACCGTTCTGGTAAGACCGCGGCTCTCGACTGGGGTAAGAACTACCTCGTGAATCTGCCTGAAAACGCTGTGATTGTCACACGTGGCGACAATGATACATTCCCGCTTTGGTACGTCCAGGAGGTCGAAGGCTTCCGTACCGACGTGCGCGTGTGCAACTTCATGCTTTCATCAGGCTACTGGTATGTGCATCAGATGGGTCGTAAGACTTACAAATCAGAAAGATTACCACTTTCGCTCACTCCGGCACAGTACGACAACGGCATACACGAGCCTGTGTGGATTCACGACGTGATTGATGGTCCCGTTGAGCTTAAAGATGCCATCGATTTCGTGAGGAGCGAAAACCCGCGCACCAAAGCCAGCGACGGCACCGGCGCTATAGTTGACTACTTCCCGACAAGAAAGCTGAAACTCACAGTGGATAAAGAGAAAGTCGTGGCTACAGGCATAGTTCCTGAGAGCATGAAAGACCAGATCGTCGATGAGATTGTCTGGACTATCCCTGAAAAGATACAGTATCTCTCGAAAAACGAGCTCATGCTTCTCGACTTCATGGCAACCAACAACTGGGAGAGATGCGTGTATTTCACGAGCTTAAGCGATATCGCCGACATCCTCGGTATTGACAAATATCTGCATCAGGAAGGTTTGGCACACCGTTTCATGCCAGTCATCGCCACCGATTATTATAAAGGTGCTGGCGGCGTGTTTGTCGATGGCTCATACGACCTTCTTGTGAACAAAACGAAATGGGGCAACCTCAACGATCCTAGTGTCACCGTCGACCCTGAGAGCTTGCGTAATATCTCATTTATCAAGATGGCATATATGCGTGAGGCTCAAGCACTTGTGAATCGTGAAAGATACGAGGAAGCTATCGAGGTGCTGGATAAATGTCAGTATTTCTTCCCTGATGAGAAGATCCCGTATGCATATTACTACGAAGGATATTTCCCGGATCTGTATTATCGTGCTGGTGCTCCTGAAAAAGGTGATGAAGTGTTGCTGAAGATAGCAGCAAATGCTACCGATAATCTGCGTTACTACAAGACTCTCAAGCCTAAGTTTGCCGAGTATTACAAAGATGACATCCACGATGCGTTATCGCTCGTGAACACCATGGCTGACTGCGCACGACGTAACCATCGCTACGACATTCAGCATGAACTTGACGATGTTGTCAACGATTACTTGGATGCTTTCTTAAGGTATTTGTAGAAAAACATGAAATAAATCCCGACGATAACAAACGGGATACTCAGCCACTGGCCCATATCGAGAACCATCGAGTTTTCGAATTCGACCTGTGGCTGTTTTATAAATTCTATTAGGATTCGCGAGCCGAAGATTACCGTGCAGAAGAATCCGAAGAAGAAACCCATGCGCTTTTCGGCTGTGTCTTTCTTGAAATAGAGATACATCAAGATTACGAACACTATCACGCATACGAGTGCTTCGTAGATCTGGGTGGGGTGGCATGCAGGGATGGCCTCGATAGGCGTGCCAGGAGCCCAGTCACGCACGAATTTGAAGCCCCAAGGCAAGGTCGTCTCGTAACCGTAAATCTCAGAATTCATTAGGTTTCCCGTACGGATGAAAGCTCCGCCGATGGCTACCGCAATGACCACCCTATCCAATATCCAGAGATAAGGTTTTTTTATTTTTTTTGAATATATAAGCAGCCAGATCAAGATGCCTATCGCACCGCCGTGACTGGCTAGTCCGCCTTCCCAGACATATAGGAATTTCTCGGGATTGGCGAGATAATAGCCGGGTTCGTAGAAGAGACAATGTCCTAAACGCGCACCCACAATGGTGAAGATAAGCGTGCCGAACACTAGCCTGTCGAGCATGTCGTCGCTGAGGTTCTCTTTCCTGTAGATTTTCTTCATGATGAAGTATCCTACGACGAACACCATGGCCCAAAGCAGGCCGTACCACGCCACCGGACGTCCTCCTAACAGTGGAAAACTCTCAGGAAACGTGAAAATATACGGGTTTACATCCCAAACTACGTAATTCAATATCATTTTAACTCAAATTTTCTGTCCAAATCTGTATGAAATCATCAACTGCACTGACGTTGTCTCTCAGTCTTTCTCTCATCGAAATTTCAGGTGTGACAACCTTTTCCAATTGAAAATCAGACTGTTTGCATCTTTCAAAATATCCTTCTTTACACAGATGTCTCGCCAGATATTCCTGCTCGGTCTGACCCGGCGTCGGCACCAGATACGCGCTACGACCCAGTCTGACGAGGTCCATCAACGATGAATAACCGCCACGGCATATGATGTTTTCGGAGCTGTTGACGAGTTTCACGAACGTCGCATCGTCGGCATGATTAAACATCTTGACATTTTCTGGTATATCTTTCGGAAGTTCGCTACTCTCGGGTTTTGCCCTGAGTATCAACACTTTATCTTTTATATCTTTAGCCTGTTTTAAGACAAGATCTTCAAAAATAGTTCTTTGCGGCTCAGGACCCGACAAAATAACCATATATTTGTAACTTTTCTCTGTAACTTCCTGATTATTAATGTCAAAACGGCTTAAAACTCCCAAATATTCTCTTTTTATGCTTCTTTTCACAGGATGCGACAACTTGCCGGCCAGCGATGGGTCGTCTTCATAGTCAGGAATCCAAACCTCGTCGTATTTATTGATGTAGCTGTTGTTGAAAGTATTAATAATAGGAGTCGCCCAACGCCATAGTCTTGGCACCTGGATGTGAATCTGATGCGTGATGTAAACTGAGTGCACTTCCTTGCTCCAGCAGCCGAAACGGTTGTCGGAAATCACTATGTCGATGTTGTGACTCTTGACTATGGCCTCCACCGCTTTGTGGTCTCTTCTGAAAGCTCTCAAAGCCCTTGGGAATGCTGCCATCATTTTGAAAACCTGGGTGTTCGACTTGCTGTAAACAGGTTCAAATCCCGGCAGATCGATGAATTCCAATTCGGGGAACGCTTTTTGCAGAAATGCCAGAGGCCCTTTGTCGGCGGCAATAATCACCTTGTGGCCTTGATTAGTCAAAGCCTTAATGATTGGCACACAACGGGTTGCATGACCCAACCCCCAGTTAAGTGGACATATCAGAATATTCTTTTCCACGATATATTTTTTGCAAAAATAACGCTTTTATCGATATAAAAGTGTAGTTTTTTACATTGTAAACAAAAATTAACATAACTTGCATAAATTTGGAAGAAAACGTATCAAAATAATGCTTAATTTTGCGCCATGACAGATCAAAAACTATACGAAATAGCTCTTACGCTAATTCCAGGTATTGGATATGTAAATGGTAAGAAGTTGGTGGCCTACTGCGGAGGCGCCGAGGCCGTGTTTTGTGAAAAGAAAGACGCCTTGAGCAAAATCAGCGGGATGACTGAAAGCATTATGCAAAGTCTTGATTCTAAAGAGATTATGCTTCGCGCGGAAAAGGAAATGAAGTTCGTCGAGGAGAACGGTATAAAGGTGCTGTTTTACCTCGACCATGAATATCCGAAACGTCTGCAACATTGTCACGACAGTCCGCTGGTGCTTTATTACAAAGGCAATGCCGATTTGAATGCCGAGAAAGTGGTCGGCGTGGTCGGAACGCGCAACATTACCGACTATGGACGTGTAGTCACTGAACAGATTGTTGAAGATTTGTCAGCTAGTAATATATTGATAATCAGTGGCTTGGCATATGGAATTGACGCGGCGTCGCATATGGCCGCTTTAAAATATGACCTTGCTACCGTTGGGGTGATTGGCAACGGGATGCACACTATTTATCCGGCTGAGAATAAAAATTTGGCAACAAAAATGCTTGAGAAAGGAGGTATATTGACGGAATTCATGAGCGGAACAAAGCCTGACAAAGGAAATTTTCCACAACGTAACCGTATTGTGGCGGGAATGGTCGATTGTCTGGTGGTCGTCGAGAGCGCATTGAAAGGAGGCGCTATGATAACGGCTGAGCTGGCAAATTCCTATGACCGTGAGGTGTTTGCGGTGCCTGGAAAGATAGGTGATCTGTATAGCGAAGGATGTAACCATCTCATCAGGACAAACAAGGCCACTCTTATAACAAATGCTACCGATATCAGATATTTCATGCGCTGGGATATCGATACCAAAGTTGTGGCTAAGCAGATGCGTTTGTTCCGCGATTTTAGCGATGAAGAAAAGATAATAATGGATGTTTTTGAAGACAAAAATATCGTTCATCTCGATGACATCATCGTCGGGACTGATTTGACGCCGTCGAAGATTGCTTCAGTGTTGCTTTCATTGGAGTTTGACGGGGTTTTGACTGCCTTGCCGGGAAAACGTTATCAAAAGTTGTGATGCTTTTTATTATAATTAAATAAAAATCTGTATCTTTGCACCGTTATTTAGCGCAAGGATGCCCATAGGTAGAGTAATCAAGTCAACAGGAAGCTGGTACGACGTTCGCAACGACGCCGGAGAGGTGGTGCTATGCCGTCTGAGAGGCAAGATACGCCTCGATGGTCTTCGCACCACAAACCCTGTGGCTGTTGGCGATCTCGTGAACTATGAAAAGGAACGCGACAAGGATACTTGCGTTATCGATAAGATCCTACCGCGCACCAACGTGATAGTGCGTAAGTCGGTGAACCTCTCTAAAGAGTCGCACATCATAGCGTCGAATGTCGACCAGGCGATACTCGTGGCTACCATAGCACAGCCAAGGACGTCGACAGGTTTCATCGACAGGTTTACAGTGACTGCGGAAGCATATCATATCCCGGTTGTTATCGTTTTTAACAAATGCGACATCTACGATGATGAACAAAACGTCATGGCCGAACAGCTGATGAAGGTGTACAACGCCATCGGCTACGAATCGTTTGTGATTTCAGCAAAGACTGGACAAAACTGCGACAGGCTGAAAGCGATAATGAAGGATAAGATGAGCATGTTCTCTGGTCATTCGGGAGTGGGAAAGTCGGCTCTGGTCAACAGGCTCGACCCGAATCTCAGCATCAGAGTGGGTGAGATATCGGAGGTGCACGAAAAAGGTAAGCATACCACCACCTTCGCTCAGATGTATGAACTGGGCTTTGGAGGCTATATCATTGATACTCCTGGCATTAAGGAATTCGCACTTTATGATATGGAGAAGGAGACGCTGGCTCAGCGTTTCCCCGAGATGCGCGCCCTGATGCACGAGTGCCGCTTCAACAACTGCACACATCTGCATGAGCCGCACTGCGCCATTAAAAACGCAGTGGAACAAGGCCTTATCGCCGACTGGCGCTACGAAAACTATTGTAACATGATGGATGATTGATTGTTGGATGAAAAAATTGCTGGCCATACTGCTTCTGATGTTATCTGTTGTGACGTTCGCGCAACAGCAGGACAGCTGTTTTGTAGTCTCGAAGATTAACTTCGTCGGCAATAAAGTAACGAAACCATCGACAATGTACAGGGAAATGCTCTTCCGTGAAGGTGACACGATATGCTCTAAAGAGACGATAAAAGAAAGTCGCGAAAACCTTCTGAACTGCTCCCTTTTCAACTTCGTTGATTTCGATTGGACCGATGACCCTGATAATGCAAATACTAAATCATTGACAATCAGTGTGGTTGAGCGTTGGTATCTGTGGCCGATTCCTTATCTGGCATATGCCGACAGAAACCTGAGATCGTGGTACGAGGCCGACAATATCGCACGAATGAGTTATGGTTTTGACCTTGTTTATAATAACCTCTGGGGACTGAAACATGAACTCGACCTTACGATAATCGGAGGATACAACCAAAACTACGGTCTGACCTACGATATCCCGTATCTCACTTATAGACAACGACTTGGCATCAAAGCATCGGTAGGTTACACCCGCAATAGGGAAGTGGCTTACATTACTGAAGACGATAAAGTCAAGTATTTTAAGGGTGAAGATGAATATGCACATGAGTCGTTTTACGCATCAATTATGCCTTATTACCGATTCGGCTATCGCAATAAGCTGTTCCTTCAGCTTAATTATAACGACAGGACGTTTAACGACAGTCTTCCGAAGTTAAATATCGACTTCGCCAACCCTGAAGGAACACGTTTTCAGTATTTCGCCCTATCGGCGATATTCAAAAACGACTACCGCGACGATCATAACTATCCTCTCGATGGCCATTATTTTGAATTGGAGATGACGAAAATCGGTCTGGGATTGTTCGAATATTCGCCCGATTTGTTCTACACAAAGGTCACAGCCGACTGGTATACTCCTATCAGCGGCCGTTTCTACTGGGCTTCAAACATCACGACAAAGGTGTCTGACACCAATAAAGCCCCTTATTTCTTATCGCAGGGATTCGGCTATCATAACGACTACGTCAGAGCCTTCGACCTTTACGTTGTCGACGCCCTGAATTATGCTATTTGCAAGAATAATTTGAAGTTTGAGATATTAAAACCTGTAACGAAACACCTGCCTTTCATCAAAAATGATAGGTTTGGAAAGATACATCTTGCACTGTATCTGAATCTGTTTTTCGATTTTGCATACACTTGGGATGTCGTGATTCCGCTGGGGTTTGACACTAGAATTGCAAATAAATTTATCTATGGAACAGGTTTTGGCATAGATTTTGTTACGTATTACGATAAAGTGTTGCGATTGGAGTACGGCGTTAACGCTTTGGGCGAGTCGGGTTTCTTCGTCCATCTCGTGGCTCCAATCTAATACGAAAACATTATGAGTATGAGAATCGCATTGTATGGCAGAGGCTTCGGCCCTGATTATGACGGACTTATGAAAGAAGTCATGCGCGTATTGAAAGAGGCACGCACTGAGACGCTGGTCTTCACCGGACTGTTGGACGACGTCAAGAGATGCTCCGACAAAGGTACTGACTATCAGACGTTTAACTCGTACGAACAGTTGAAAGGCAAAGCCGACGTGCTGTTTTCGTTTGGCGGCGACGGCACCATGCTTGACTCTGTTGAGTATGTGCGCGACACAGCCATCCCGGTGCTAGGCATCAACATGGGCCGACTGGGATTTCTGTCGAGCGTGTCGTCGGATGAGACTCTCGACGCGGTGCATAAGATACTGAAAGGCGACTATGAAGTCGAGAAACGCTCGCTGCTCGAGCTTGTCGGCGAGAAACAACGTTTTAACGGCATCAACTACGCCCTCAATGAGCTCAGCGTCATGCGTAAAGACGGCAGCTCGCTCATCGTGATACAGGTCTTCGTCGACGACAAACTGCTCAACACCTACTGGGCCGACGGACTCATCCTCGCCACCCCGACGGGCTCGACAGCCTACTCGCTGAGCGCCGGCGGACCTATCGTGGCACCAAATAATGACAGTTTTTTGATAACTCCTATATCCGCACACAATTTAAGCGTACGTCCCGTCGTTATATCCGATAAAAGCGTCGTGAAAATCAAGGTTGACGGTCGCTGCGACGCCTACGACCTCAGCCTCGACTCACGTACTAAATTGGTAGACAAGAGTTTACAACTCGAAGTCAAAAAGGCTGATTTCACTTTCAATATGGTGAAACTGCCAGGCAAAGATTTCTTCGAGGCAATCAGAAAAAAACTACTTTGGGGAAACGATGTAAGAAATTAGAAAATTTTTGTGGAGGTTATCGCAAAAATTCGTAAATTTGTAAGTTTATTGCGTAAAAGTTTAAACGACTGTCTATCAATAGGAAAAGAATTTTAAACGAATGAAGAATTGTAAAAAACATCTTATCGTTGCGTTGATTGTCCTGACAATCGGACAATTTCTTGCTCCTATGACGGCGCGAGCCCAGGTTATGGAAGTGGGCGGCTCCGTCGGACTGTCGTATTACATGGGTGACATCAACCCTAATAAGCCTTTTGTGCAAAGTGACCTCGGATGGGGAGCGCTCGTGCGTTACTACGATGGCACCCGCTGGGCTTTCCGCCTCACGTATTCAAACCTGAATCTTAAAAACAGCGACAAAGCCTCGGGATATCGTCCCGAACGCGGTCTGTCGTTCAACACCAAGGTGCATGACATCGCCCTCATCGCCGAGTTCAACTTCTTCGACTATTTCACGGGAAGTAAGCGTAACGGCCTCTCGCCGTATCTCTTCGGAGGTATCTCGGTGCTGCATTTCAACCCGAAAGCCGACGATGGCAAGGAGTTGTATAACGTTCTGACTGACGTCAGCGGATTCAGCGACGAAGGTGGCAACGATATCAGTGACGGAGATGCGAAATACAGCAGATACGCAGTCTCTATCCCGTTTGGCGTTGGCGTGAAATACAGCGTGAGCAGAAGAATAGGAATGGCGCTGGAGTGGCGCTGGGACCTGGCTCTCACCGACTGGCTCGACGACTGCCACGCCTACTATCCGACATATAATTACAATGGTGAGCGTCCGGAATGGATCAATTATTCCGATCCTTCAGGATTTACTAATGATCCCGATCATCCAAGCCAGAACGACAAGGAGTATCTCCAACGCGGCAATAAAGCCGATATCGACTGGTACGGATATCTCAATATCTCGATAACTTATAAGTTCAACCTCCCTAATGGCGACGACTGTAACAAAAAAGAAAGATATAAAAACTACGATTGATGGAAAGTCTGAAAGATAAGATAATCATGGAACGCCTGCCGCAGCACATCGCCATCATCATGGATGGCAACGGACGCTGGGCAAAACAGCAAGGCAAGATGCGTGTCTTCGGTCACCAGCATGGCGTCGACGCCGTGCGTAACACCACAGAGGCATGCGCCGAACTGGGCGTGAAATATCTTACCCTATACGCTTTCTCGACGGAAAACTGGAACCGTTCGTCATTCGAGGTCGATGCACTGATGACACTGCTTACCAATGCATTGAAAAATGAACTTAAGACATTGAACGACAATAATATACGTCTTAACGCGATAGGTGATTTAAAACGTCTTCCGAAGTCGCAATACGACGCTCTGATGTACGCCATCGACAACACTAAGAACAACACCCGCATGACTCTTACCCTCTGTCTTAGCTACTCAAGTCGTTGGGAGCTGACGAAGATGGTGAAGGATATCGCCACAGAAGTCAAAGAAGGTAAGATCAATCCGGAACAAGTCGATGAGGCATTGATTAACAATCATTTGGCTACTGCGGGCATGCCTGATCCCGACTTGCTGATACGTACGAGCGGGGAGGAGAGAATCAGCAATTATTTGTTGTGGCAGATAGCATATTCCGAGCTTTATTTCACAAAGAAATATTGGCCTGAATTCGGAAAAGAGGATTTATACGAGGCGGTAGTCGACTATCAGGGCAGAGAACGTAGGTTCGGGAAGACGAGTGAACAGATTAAAAAGTGAGAAGATGACTTTTTTAAAGAGGCTTAAAATATTTGCAATTGTTTTGTCATGCTGGGCTTTCCTCATGACAGGCTTTGTCGCAAACGCTCAGATTCAAGTGGGTAACGACTTGTCGGAAATCGATTATTCGTTCCCTCGTGAGTATGAAATCGGCGGAATCACTGTTACCGGTGTTGAATATGTCGACCCAGCCGTGGTGGTGATGCTGTCGGGACTACGCGTGGGCATGACCGTGAAGGTGCCGGGCGACAAGATCACACAAGCCATCAAAAACTTGTGGGATCAAGGCCTCTTTGAAGATATCCAGATAACACAGACTCAGAAAGTCGGAGGGAAGGTCTTCCTCAATATCGATATGAAAGAACGCCCGAGGATAAGTAAATTCTCGTTTAAAGGCGTGAAACGCTCTGAGGCTGAAGAACTTAGAAAGAAAATCAACATCACGCGCGGCGATGTCGCGACAGAGCATACCTACACCAAGACGTCGGGAATCGTCAAGAATTATTATGCCGACAAGGGTTATCTCAACACTGAGGTGAAAATGACGGCAGTGCCCGATACCACTATGGATAACTACGTTTATCTGATTATCGACGTCGACAAGAAACATAAGGTTAAAATCGGCGAGATCGTGGTCAACGGCAACGAGGTGCTGTCCGACGGTCAGGTCCGTGGCGCCATGAAAGAGACAAAACGTCGCGGTAAGTTCGACCCGCTGACTCCTCTCGGAGCCTCATTCATCAACACGGTGTGGGATCTCATCACCTTCAGACCTATGGCAGCCGAAGATGAAATCGTTTGGTACACTACAGAAAACATCCGTCCGAGAATATTCAAGGCTTCGCGTTACGATGAAGATAATTTTGAGGACGATAAGAAACTCATCATCAAGAAATACAACGACAAAGGCTATCGTGATGCCAAGATCGTGAAAGATTCGATTTATGTGATGGACGATAGAAATATCGGTATCGCATTGACTATCAACGAAGGTGATAAATATTACTTCGGTAACATCACTTGGGTGGGAAACACCAAATACGACACTGCCACGCTCAACAAGGTGCTAGGCATCCGCAAGGGCGACGTCTACAGCCAGGCGCTTCTCGACGAGAATCTAACTTATAGCGAGGGCGGCTACGACGTGTCGTCATTGTATATGGACGACGGATATCTGTTCTTCCGCGTCGATCCTGTCGAGATTAGAGTTGAGAACGACACGATAGACCTCGAGATGAGGATGAGCGAGGGTGAGCAGGCGACCATCAAACGCGTGATAGTCAAAGGAAACACTAAGACTAACGACAAGATCATCATCCGTGAGATGTATACGCGTCCTGGACAGCTGTACAGTCGAAGCGATATCATGCGAACCATGCGTGAGCTCTCGGCTTTGCAGTATTTCGACGCCCAGAAACTCGTTCCCGATATCCAGCCTGACCCGACCGACGGCACTGTGGATATCAACTATGTGGTGGAGGAGACGCCTAACGACCAGGTCGAGCTCTCGGCAGGATGGGGCTACAACCGTCTGATGCTGTCGTTGGGCTTGAATCTCAACAATGTGTCGTTGCGTAACTTCTTTAAGAAAAACGCTTGGAGGCCTATCCCTGCGGGCGACGGACAGAAGCTGTCGTTCAGGGTCCAGACCTATGGTACGACGTATATCAACTATGGTGTGACCTTCACCGAGCCTTGGCTTGGAGGTAAGAAACCTAACGCCTTGTCGGTGTCGGTTTACCATTCGACTTATAAGAACACTTACACCACGACGCCTGGTATCTTCAAGCAGACCGGTGTCTCGGTGGGTATTGGAACACGTCTGAAATGGCCTGACGACTATTTCACACTTTACAACGGCGTCAACGTGATCCGTTACACCTTGAGCAATTATAAGAATATTTTCAACTTCGGTACAGGTAACGGTAAGTTTAACCTTATCGGATATAACATCACCTTCGGACGTAACTCGACCAGCCACCCGATTTATCCTCGTTATGGCTCTGAGTTTGTCCTGTCGCTTGAGGTTACGCCGCCGTATTCGGTATTCAATCCTGTCGACTACGAGAAGAAATACTCCGATCCTGATGAGCGCGAAGACGCCAAATTCCACTGGGTTGAGTTCCACAAGTGGAAATTCAAGGCTGCTCTTTACACTGAGATATACGACAAGCTGGTCGTAATGACACGCGCCCGTTTCGGATTACTCGGCTATTACAACCCGAACATTGGCATCACTCCGTTCCAGCGTTTCTGCCTCGGTGGCGATGGCTTAACGGGCGCGTATAACTTCGACGGTCGTGAGCTTATCGGCATGAGAGGTTATGCCAACACTTCTTTGACACCTACTTATTCTCTGAACAGCAATGAAGGTGGTAACATCTTCGCGAAATATACCATGGAGCTGCGTTATCCGCTCACTCTTAACCCGTCGGCAATGATCTATGCCCTCACCTTCGTGGAGGCTGGTAACTGCTGGCTCGGTTTCGACAAGTTCAACCCATTCGACCTCTACCGTTCGGCCGGTCTCGGTGTGAGAATCTATCTCACGATGTTCGGAATGCTCGGTCTCGACTGGGGTTACGGCTTCGACCAGGTGCCTGGCGCTCCTGAGGCTTCCGGTAGCCAGTTCCACTTCTCAATAGGAGGCTCAATAGATTAGAAATAAACATTTTGTAGATATGAAAACAACAAGATTAGTATTATTGGCGTTATTTTTGACGATGGGAGTCACCATGGTGAAAGCCCAGGGTAATCAGAAGTACGCCTACGTCGACACGGATTATATCCTTCAGAATATCCCGGAATACGGCGATGCACAGGAGGAGATTAACCAGATGTCGGTGAACTGGCAGAAAGAGCTCAAGACTCTGCGCGACAAACTCGATCAGATGAAACGCGACTATCAGACCGAATCGGTGCTTCTTTCCGACGACATGAAAAACAAGAAAGAAGCGGCCATCGCAGCCAAAGAACAGGAACTGGCAGCGCTGCAGATGCAGTATTTCGGCCCTGAAGGCCAGCTGTTTACCAAGCGTATCGAGCTGATTCAGCCAATCCAGGAAAAGGTATACAACGCCATCAACCAGGTGGCGCAGGTCAAAAACTACTCCTTTGTCTTCGACAAGGCGGCAGGTACCACAATTCTTTATTGCAACGATAAGTTCGACATCAGCGATGACGTGCTCGATGAGATCGGCAACGTGATGCAGACGGTGCGCCGTCAGGACAGAAAACGTAGCAGCACGGTAGGCGGATCGTCGGGTTCTACAGGTAATAAAGGTAATGCCGGCGGTAGCAGAGGCAATTCAGGAGGTAACAAACCAGGTGAAGAAAAGAAATAAACTTCATAAATTATCTAAAATTAACAAAAAAAGTAGTATCTTTGCAAAAAATTAGAAAACAATTAAAAATTGAATAGTCATGAAAAGATTAACTAAAGTATTGGCATTGATGGTGTTAGCACTTGGACTCGGTTTCGGAGCTAATGCACAGGGACAGAAAATCGCTTACGTCGACTCACAAGTTATCATTGATATGATGCCGGAAAGCGCGAAAATCCAGCAGGATCTTCAGGCTTACTACGGCGAGCTGCAGGCAGAGCTGCAGGCTATGGCCACAGAGTATCAGACCAAGATGAGAGACTATGAAGCCAACTCGGCAACTATGTCGAACATCCTTCGTCAGTCAAAGGAAAAAGAGATTATGGACCTTCAGGGCAGAATCCAGGAGTTCCAGGCAAACGCTGAGAGCGACTTCGCTGCAAAACAGGAAGAGCTTTCAAAGCCTATGCTCGACAAGATCAAGAAAGCCATCGACGACGTGGTGAAAGCTAAAGGTATCGCCTACGCTTTTGAGAAGTCAGTGATCCTCTCGATCGGCGACAGCGCCATCGACATCACACCAGATGTGAAGGCTAAGTTAGGCCTCTAATACTAGGTCTAGAATAAAAAAGGCTGCGGGAACCGCAGCCTTTTTTATTTTCAGAACTCCACTTTCATAAATCGCAGCGCTCTGGTAATGCACTTCGGCAACGGCTTGTAGTCGTTTCTCTTCTTAAGATTTATTGAAATGCCTAACTTCCTGATCACCGGGATCTTAAACGTCTCGACAAACTCGATGAGAGTGCCGTCGGGGTCTTCCACATAGGTGAAATGACCATTAGCGTCGCCCATGTCGAAGTTATCGCCACTGTCGCACACAAAGTCATGACCGAGCGCCTTGGCTGCCTCGTGAACCTTGTCCATGTTACGCACGTCGAAACAGAGATGGATGAATCCGGGATCGCCCCACCAACGTCCTTCGAGAGTCTTATGTCCTTCAATATCAAGGTTTTGCACTAATTCTATATGCGAGCTACCCATCAGGTCGCTGAGCGGGCCGCAGACAGGCTTCGAGCGTTTCAGCTCGACGCGACGCATCTTGCACGTGCCGCCAGGAAGGTCTTTCATATCCTCGAAGACATCGGTCTTGTCGAATGCAACCACATCATAATCAAGGAGTTTGCTGTAAAACTCGATGGATTTATCCATGTCCGACACGCCGATGACAACGCCGTTTGAGCCTCCGGTGATCTTGTCGACATTGATGAAGCAATAGTCGTCCTTCTCAATCTCGAAGATGTTGCCCCACGGATCCTGAATATAAAAATGTTCGATGCCGAGAGGGGAGACGGTGATGTCGCTGATGATTGTTATCTCATTGTCGGTGAAATAGTTATATGCGTCGATGATGTTTTTGCATTTCACCTTGCAGATGTTGATGCCGTAGTCGCCAATGCGTAATGGCTCCTTCGGGTAAACCACCTTACGTCCTTTTGGCTGCCAAATCTCGAATCCGCCGCCGCCACGTTGCGAGATGGCGAGGATGGCGTGACGAGGCTGAGGCTTGCCGCCGGTATAAGGAAGCATACGCTCTGCCACACCGTCGTCGTCGACCATCGGGATTTCGATGTTGAGATTCTGGTTGTACCATTTCCATGCGGTGTTGAGGTCTTCAACTCCAATGCCTACCTGCTGAATTCCGCAGATAACTTTCTCTTTTGCCTTATTCATTATGTTGGTGATATTTTATTTGCAATTTTATAATAAAGCCATGGGATGTACCTATTAATATATGCCATGAGAAGCTCGCCTTTGCCGATGAGCTTGCGGTGCCGCTGACGTTTTATCGCTCTCACCGCGCGTTTTGCCGCCTTGTCGACGTCTAGACCCTTGGCCTGACCCGCGTCCATCTTCGCATATTGCTCGCCGTTGCCTTTCAAGGCGCTCTTGCTGATAGGCGTGTTGATACGCCCCGGAATCAGGAAGGTGACGCGGATGTTAGGATATTCGAGGTCGAGCGACTCGAAGAAGCCGAACAGGGCGTGTTTCGAAGCGCAATATGAAGTTCTCAGCGGGAAGCCGAAAAGTCCTGCTAATGAGGTGGTTACCGACATGTTGACATGCTCCGAAGCGAGGATTTCATCTTTAAACTGCTTCACGAGATACACGCTGCTCCAGTAGTTCACCTGCATGATTTTCTGGTCGATGGCGAAGTCGGTCTCAAGCCCGCGGTCGCGCTGCGAGATGCCGGCATTAAGGACATAAAGGTCGATGTGAAAACCTATGGATTTTATCTCTTTCACGAGCTCGTCGATGGAGGCAAACTCGGCAAAGTTACATTCTTTAAAATTAACGTTGACGCCTTCTTTTTCGCAGGCCTCCTTCGTCGCCTGAAGCTGTGCCTCGCCCAGTCCTGTAAGGAAGAGGTCGCATTTCTCTTTGGCCAGACGACGTGCTATGGCGGCTCCTATTCCCGAGCTGGCTCCTGTCACTAAAGCGTTCTTGTTCTTAAGATTTAACATCTAAATTCCAATCAAAACAATCTACAAAAATACAAAAAATAATACACTTGAACAAATTTTTGACTTTTTTTGAATAAAAAATAGAAATAGTTGTATACTGTAAAGATTTTTACTATCTTTGCAAGATAAAATGTTAATTTTGTTACAAAATGGAAATTTTTGAAAGAATAGCTCACGATTCTGGTGGTCCAATCGGGCAGTATATGGACCGCATTCATGGATATTTCGCTTTCCCTCGTCTTGAGGGTGAGCTCGGACCGCACATGCGTTTCAACGGTGTCGACGTGTTGTGCTGGAGTTTGAACAACTACCTTGGTTTGGCCAACCATCCTGAGGTTCGTAAGGTCGACGCGGAAGCCGCCGCCCGTTGGGGTCTCGCATACCCGATGGGAGCTCGTATGATGAGCGGTAACACCCGTCTGCATGAGCGCTTGGAGCGCGAGTTGGCCGACTTCGAGCATAAGGAAGATGCTTACGAGTTCAACTTCGGCTATCAGGGCATTGTGTCGACTATCGACGCACTCTGCACCCGTAACGATGTCATCGTCTTCGACGCAGAGGCACATGCCTGCCTCATCGACGGCAAACGTCTGCACATGGGCCAGTCGTTCCACTTCAAACACAACGATATCGTCAGCTGCGAGAAGATGCTCCAGCGCGCTACCGAGGTGGTGAAGAAAACGGGCGGCGGCATCCTCCTCATCACTGAAGGAGTGTTCGGCATGACAGGCGCCCTCGGTATCCTCGACCAGATCGCAGCTCTCAAGAAGAAATATCAGTTCCGCATCCTCATCGACGACGCCCACGGCTTCGGCTGCATGGGTCCTACAGGCCGCGGCACATCAGAACATTTCGGCGTGATGGACGACATCGACCTTTACATCGGTGCATACGCCAAGTCGATGGCTATCATCGGCGGCTTCGTGGCAGGTCCGAAGGTCATCATCGACTACCTGCGCTATAACATGCGTTCGCAGATGTATGCCAAATCACTGCCAATGCCTATCGTTGAAGGCTGTCTGAAACGTTTGGAGATCATCCGCAGCAAGGAAGGCGACGAGCTTCGTAAGAAGCTGTGGACAGTGACACGTACCCTCCAGAAGGGATTCCGTGACCTCGGATTCGAGATCGGACCGGCCGAGGCATGTGTCACACCTATCTTCCTGCCGGGCAACGAGGTGCAGGCCGCTTGGATCGCCCTCGATCTGCGCACAAACTACAAGATTTTCTGCTCAATCGTGACATATCCTGTCATCCCGAGAGGCATGATCATCTTCAGAATTATCCCTACAGCGGCACACTCACTTGAGGATGTCGAATACACTTTGAAAGCATTTAAGGAAATCAAGGAAAAACTGGCAGCCGGAAAATACAACAATCCGGAGATGCCACAGTTGGCCATCCTTTAAGATGAGAAGTAAGTGTTTTAAGGATAAAGTAATCATCGTGACTGGAGCCAGCTCGGGTATCGGGCTGGCCGTGGCGCGATTATTCGCCTCCTACGGCTCGAAGGTGGTGATGGCGGCACGTTCACTCGACAAGCTGAAACAGTTCAGAAATGAGATGCCTGAACCGGCTAACGTGCTGTGTGTCAAGACCGACGTGACGGTGGAGGATGACTGCAAAAACCTGATTGAAGAAACCATCAAGACATTCGGACGTATCGACATACTCGTCAACAATGCGGGAATCTCGATGCGCGCCGCGTTCATCGACCTCGACCTCGACGTCATCAAACGGCTGATTGACACCAACTTTTGGGGAACCGTCTACTGCACAAAATACGCCTTGCCGTATCTGCTCGAGTCGAAAGGCAGCGTGGTGGGAGTGATATCGACAGCCGGATACCTCGGATTGCCAGGCAGGACAGGCTACTCCGCCTCTAAGTTCGCCATCCGTGGCTTCCTGAGCACCCTTCGCGTGGAGCATCGCTACGACGGACTGCATGTGATGGTGTTTGCCCCAGGATTTACTGCCTCTAACATAAGAAATATGGCACTTCTGGCCGATGGCTCGCCGCAAGGCATGACACCTCGCAACGAGGATAAGATGATGACGGCTGAGCGTGTGGCACAGAGGATGGCATACGGACTGAAACATCGTAAAAACGAGATGCTTCTTACCCCGATAGGGAAAATCACGAAATTCTTCACCTTCGCATTGCCTAAATTTTCCGAATGGTGTGAATATAAAATGATGGCCAAAGAGCCTGAAAGTCCTTTAAAAAAGAAATAAAATCCTTGCCCTATGATGCTCATTAAGGAAATCGCTGTCTATGTGAATATCCTCAACTCTAGGATTAAAAAGTATTTCATCGACAAGCTTCAGGAAAACATGATAAATATCACGCCTGAACAGTTTCTGGTGCTTGATATTTTGTGGGAAAAGAAGTCGCTTTCGCAACAAAATATCGCCGATATCATTCAAAAAGACAAGAATTCGGTGACGAAAATCATCGATTCGCTGGAGAAAAAGCATCTGGCGAAGCGCGTTATGGACCAGAAAGACCGCCGTATCAACAAAATAGAGCTTACCGAAGAGGCATATGCGCTGGAGGATAAAGTTACTAAGGTCGCAATAGATTTTATGAATGAAGCTGTTAAAGGCATTGATAATAAAGACCTTGACAGTTTCGTTAATGTTATGCGACAGATAAAAAACAATCTTGAAGGAGAAAAATAATTAAAAATAGATATTATGAAAATAAAACTGATTGGAATACTGTGCATTGGCTTGCTGCTTTTCGCCTCGTGCAAGAGAAGCGAGGGTGAAGGCGGCACAGGAACGGTTCAAGGCTATGTGAAACTCATCCACCATCCCGATGACAACTATTCGTTGCCAGCCGACACCGTAGATGCAGCAAAGACTGACGTTTTCATCGTTTACGGCAACTCCGATTTCTATGGTGATGATGTCGAAACCGACGATAAAGGATTTTATAGGTTTAGATATCTGACAAAAGGAAGATATACCGTGTTTGCATATTCGACACTGCCGAATGGCGATAAAGTCCCTGTAACTGCTTCAGTATCAATTGGTGTGGGTGAAACGGGTAACGCTCCGACGCTTTACATCCATTCAGGTAAAGCCTATGGCACCTCGATTGCGAAAGGTAAGGTCTATGCCTTGTATTATCACAACGAGACCTATCGTGGACAAGGATGGGCTTACGAACATCGTGTCTACATCAGAAATGCCGGAGACGCCTATCATTTCGATGACGTGCGAGTCGGCTTGGATGGCGTTTTTGCATTCCAGAAACTGCAACCCGGTGAGTATGAAGTGTTTACGTTTACCGAGAACGCAAATGAAGTGCTGTCGCCGATAATCGACACCTTGGTTATTGAAAACGCAGGAGAGATTATTGAAATGGAGCCTGATACGACATTTATTGTTAGAATTCAGGTCTGATAATCAATAAATTACAAGAAGGAATATGAAAAGGTTATTAATATTTTCGTTTTTATTGGCATTAGTCATTCCTGCCTTTGCACAACAGGTAACACCTGAGACTTTGATTAAGCGTCAGAAACGTAAAGGCTTGACTATCAAGGAGTGGAATACTCAGGTGGGCTCCAGAACGCCTTTTTTAGACCATGTCACGACTTACGATTCGCTCGGAAGAAAGGTTGAGGAGGTTGAATATGCTTCGTACGGCCAAAAAGCCCGATATGTTTATGAATATGTCGATGCTACCGACCCGGCTTCGAAGGTGTCGCGCGAAATTGAATACAACGACAGAGATAAGGTCGCCCGTGTCAAGAAATATGAATACAATGAAGACGGCAGCAAGAAGCGGCAGCTCAACTATTATCCGAACGGAAAACTCGAGTCAGTGAAGGAATACGAATTGATATTCAGATAATGTTGAGTGTCGACGACATAGTGAACGCAATGAGTCCTATCAGCCTCGACGAGATGAGCGCCGTGAAGCTGATGAACCGCGTCGATACAAAATATGTCGCGCACGACATAATTGTCGCGAAGCTGTTTTCGCTGATAAAAGATGAGTATTTTGTGCAGGAGATCGAAGGTAAGCGCGTCGCCGCATACGACAGTGTTTACTACGATACCGAGGATAATCACATGTATATCATCCACCAGGACAAGAAGCTGAAGCGCGACAAGTTGCGCATCAGGAATTACGTCGACACCGGCAACTACTTCTGCGAGGTGAAGCATAAAAACAACCACGGGCGCACAAAGAAAAAGCGCATCGAAGTGGGGCAGGAGGTGTTTGAAGATTTAAGGTCGGATGCGGCGACGCGCGCATTTGTCGAGAAAGAACTGCCGGACTACGATTTCGACGGTTTCGTTAAGAAACTTTCGACGACTTTCGACAGGATAACCGTAGTAAACAAAGGCAAAACCGAGCGAATCACAATAGATTTCAACGTGCGGTTTCATAACTTCGACAACGGCAACGAGACGGGGATAGCGCCTTTGGTCATCATGGAGTTGAAACGTGACGGCAGATGCGAGTCGTTTTTTCAGAAAACACTCTTTGAATTGAGAGTTAAGCCATTGAGTATCAGCAAGTATTGCATCGGTCGGGCGCTTACCGACAAGACTTTGAAACAGAATCGTTTTAAAAAGAAAATTATCAAACTTGAAAAATTGAAAAAAATAGGAGAATATGGTATTACTTCAGATGTTACAACAGACCTTTGATCCCGATATCGCCCGCGAATTCGGCGAGGCGGAGTTTCAAACTGGATTTCTCGGTGTGCCGCTCTACGACATGACCAGTCTGTGGACGCTTTTGGTGCGTTTCGCCTTCCATTTCGTCATCTGCTGGGTCATAGTGAGATGTTTCTACTACCCGAAAAGTCGCAGAAACGACTATTATTTCACTTTCATGCTCTTCGCGGTGACGATCTTCCTGCTCATCATCCAGATGGACAACATGAAGATGGCGATAAGTTTCGCTTTGGGACTCTTCGCAATATTCGGAATGATACGATATCGAACGGAGACGCTGAAAGTACGCGAGATGACGTATCTTTTCATCATCATCGGCATTTCGATCATCAATGGTCTGGCCCTGACGGTGAGCTATCTCGAGCTCGGCGTCACTAACTTGTTGTTTATCATATCGATATGGCTGTTTGAAAGCGATATCATCACTACCAGAAGAACCGAGACAAAGATCATTCTTTACGATAAGATTGAAAATGCAAAACATGGTCGTGAGGATGAGCTCATCGCCGATTTGAAGGGGCGTACCGGCCTGGATATCATCGATGTCGAGGTCGGACATATCGATTTCTTGCGCGATGTGGCGTATGTGAAGGTGACTTACAAACCGTTCGCAAAAACGCATAATACCATCAATACGATTACGAAATTGAAGGATTTTTAATGGTTTTCTTTAATGAAATATTGAAATCATTTAGTTTTTCGGACGTGGCACGCCGCGCCCCTATATTGGCTTTGCTGTTTTTTGTGGCGATTTCTTTAAACGCCCAGAAAACCACTGATTTCGGTGCCATTCTACGACTTGAAGGTGGTGAGGAGTTAGATGACAACTGGTCGTATGGAGTTAAGGAAGACCTCCGTTTTGACAATGATTTTTCGCAGTTTTCCCGTTCCAAATCCACTATTTGGTTTGATTACAAATTGCCAAGATATGGCTTGAAATTCGGCCTTGGATGTGAATATATCATAAAATACACTGGAAAGCATATTTATCGAAACAGATATCGCTGGTTTGTCAATGCCTCGTACAAATATGAATACCGAAATTGGGAATTTGGCTATCGGACAAGGTTTTTGATAATGCAGAATGATGAAGCATCAGGTTATTACAACTATGCTTTAAACTATTATTGGCGAAACAGACTGCAAGTGTCGTATCAGCGCCGTTTCAGCAGATTTAAATATTCATTGTCGGGCGAATTGTATTCTGAAATCAATAAAGACAGGCATTTGCAACTCGATAATTTGATGTTTGAGGGCGATGTCGAATACCGCTTGACGAGACGGCAGTATCTGTCGGCTTTTATCAGAGATTATAGAGATATTTATATTGAATCCGACCAGATAAGGACGATATATTTCGGTATCGGTTGGAGATTAAAAAATTTTTAATATATGAAAAGATTGCTATTTGTTGTTATATATCTGATTATCAGTCAGTTATCAATTGCTCAATATAAGCCGGCAGGCGATAGTTTAAAGACTCGCTGGGCTTCTGAAGTCACGCCTGAAAACGTTTGGAAAGAATATCCTCGTCCACAAATGCTGCGTTATGAAAGAGATTTAAACATATTAAATTGGCAGAATCTCAACGGATTATGGGATTATGCCATTCGTCCGAAAGGCGAAAATAACATTGGTGAGTTTGACGGCAAGATTTTAGTGCCGTTTTGCATAGAATCATCGTTGTCGGGAGTGCAGAAATATGTCGGAAAAGACAATGAACTCTGGTATCAGCGAGAATTTGATGTTCCTTCGAAATGGAGAAGTAAACGCATTCTGTTGCATTTCGGTGCCGTCGATTGGAAATGTGATGTATGGGTAAACGACATAAAAGTGGGATCTCATACAGGCGGTTATACACCATTTAGTATTGATATCACTCAGGCTGTAAGAAAGAAAGGTAACGTGTTGAAAGTGCGTGTTTGGGATCCGACAGACCAGGGCGAGCAACCTTGTGGAAAACAGCATGTTAAACCTCATGGAATCTGGTATACACCAGTCACTGGAATCTGGCAGACGGTGTGGCTTGAACCGGTTTATGAAAATTATATTGCTGATTTGAAGATTATACCCGATATTGACAATCACAAGGTGACGGTTATTCCTACTATTGTGAGCAATTTTTCGAAAAAAGTTAAAGTTACAGTTTCTGAAAGCGGCGATGAACCGTATGCTGATGGACATAATCCGTGTGCAGGAGCAACGGCAGTATCGATAAATGGTGAAGCAGTCGAGGTGCCAATGCCTGCTGATGCTAAGCTATGGTCGCCCGATTATCCTTATCTGTACAATATCGAGGTCGTTTTGTATCAAGCTGATATAGTAGTCGACAGGGTCGTCGGTTATTTCGCTATGCGCAAATTCAGCACTGCGAAAGATGAAAACGGCATTGTGCGTCTGATGCTTAACAACGAGCCGGTTTTCATGTTTGGCCCGCTTGATCAGGGCTGGTGGTGCGACGGCCTCTACACCGCTCCGTGCGACGAGGCGCTTGCTTACGATGTCCAGAAGACAAAGGACTTTGGCTTTAACATGATCAGAAAGCACGTTAAGGTCGAACCAGCCAGATGGTATTACCATTGCGACCGCTTGGGAGTCATCGTTTGGCAGGACATGCCGTCGGGCGGTCGCGGTCCGGGCTGGGTGACAGACCGTTACTTCGACGGTCCGCTGAGTCGCAGAACGCCTGAATCCGAAGCAACATACAAGAAAGAATGGAAAGAAATCATCGATTATCTCTATTCGGTGCCGTCAATCGGCGTTTGGGTGCCGTTCAACGAGTCGTGGGGACAGTTCAAGACCCCGGAAATCGTTGAGTGGACAAAGAGTTACGATCCTTCACGCTTAGTGAATCCTGCATCTGGCGGTAACCACTATCCTGTGGGCGATATCCTCGACATCCACAACTATCCTGACCCCGAGATGTATTTCTACGACGCTGGAAGAGCTAATGTTTTGGGCGAATATGGCGGCATTGGCAGAAAAGTCGAGGGTCACACCTGGGTCCCGTCGACTGGCTGGGGATATGTTGAATACGATTCGGAAGAAAAGGTCACCGACACCTACGTGGAATATGCCAATAAGCTGCTGAACCTCATCCCGCGCGGTTTCTCGGCGGCAGTCTACACCCAGACCACCGACTGTGAGGTCGAGCTAAACGGCCTGATGACGTACGATAGGGAAGTGGTGAAGCTCAACGAAGAGCGGATTCGCGAGATAAACCAGAAGATTTCGAATTACTTCAAGAAATAAAAAATGGACGGTGTTCGCCGTCCATTTTTTGCATTAACACTCTGTGTTAATCTATTAGTCCTCAACGATAGCTTCGTTCGGGCAAACGCTAGCGCATGTGCCGCATGAAACGCAGTTATCAGCGTTGATTGAATAGATGCTACCTTCTGAAATAGCGCCGACTGGGCACTCGTCGATGCAAGTACCGCAAGCTACACAGCTGTCCAAAATTTTGTATGCCATAATATTATAGTTTAGAAAATTTTTGCAAAGATATGGGTTTTTCCGATACATAACAACATTTTTGAAAAATATTTTTTTCACAAAAAAATTCCCCCAATTTTATTTTTTTATATAAAAATATATACGTAACTTTGCAGAAAATTTGGGAGAGCATCCCTACAAATGAGAAATATTATCTAAGTAATTAAAATACAATAAATTAAATTCAATTTCTTATGGCTAACAGATCAAAAGTTGTAGAACTTGAACACGTTGTCATTCGTTTTGCGGGTGACTCTGGCGACGGTATGCAGCTGACAGGAAACCTGTTTTCCGATTCAACAGCTCTGGCAGGCAACGACTTTGCCACGTTCCCAGACTATCCGGGTGAGATTCGTCCACCACAAGGCACTGTGTCAGGTGTTTCAGGATTCCAAGTCCACTTCGGACATAAACCAGTCCACACCACAGGTGACCTCTGCGACGTGCTCGTAGCAATGAACCCGGCCTCCATCAAGGCTAACATGCGCTGGCTCAAACCTGGCACCACCATCATCTTCGACGTCGACTCGATGAACGACAAAGCTCTCGAGAAAGCCGGATACACCGCTGACCCGACACAGGATGACACCCTCAGCCAGTATAAAGTCGTCAAAGCTCCTATCACATCGATGACACTCGAGGCTTTGAAAGACTTCGGTTGGGACCGCAAGGCAATGCTCAAGTCAAAGAATATGTTCGCTCTCGGTATCGTGATGTACCTCTTCAACCGCGACATCACAATGTTGAACGGATATTTCAATACAAAATTCAAAAACAAACCGGAAGTCATCAAGGCTAACCAGACTGTCGTTGCAGCAGGTTACAGCTATGCTGACACCATGGAAATCTTCGCCAACACATATCGTATCGAGCCGGCAAACCTCGCTAAAGGCAAATATCGCGACATCACAGGTAACGTCGCCACAGCATGGGGTTTGATGGCAGCCGCTGAGCGTTCAGGCCGTCAGATATTCTGCGGTTCATATCCTATCACTCCGGCAACCGATATCCTTGCAGAGTTGGTAAAATATAAGAACTTGAAAGTCAAGGCTTTCCAGGCTGAAGACGAGATCGCAGGTGTCTGCTCGTCACTCGGCGCCTCATTCGCTGGCTGCCTCGCAGTGACCACAACATCAGGTCCTGGTCTCTCATTGAAGTCAGAAGCACTCGGCCTCGCTGTGATGACAGAGCTCCCACTCGTCGTCGTCGACGTTCAGCGTGGCGGTCCTTCAACAGGTCTTCCAACCAAGTCGGAACAGAGCGACCTCATGCAGGCCATCTACGGACGTAACGGAGATGCTCCTCTCATCGTCCTGGCAGCCCGCAGCTCGGCCGACTGTTTCTATTCGGCATACGAAGCCGCTAAGCTCGCCATGGAGCACATGACACCTGTCATCCTCCTCACTGAAGGCGCTCTCGGCAACGGCTCTGAGATCCTCCGCATCCCAAGAGTCGCCGACCTTCCGGCTATCGTTCCGCCAATCGCAAAAGCTAACGATCCTGACTATCAGCCATACAAACGCGACGAGGAAACACTCGCACGTCAATGGGCTCTCCCGGGAACAGAAGGTCTGCGTCACCGTATCAGCGGTCTGGAAAAGGCCAACGGCAGCGGTAACCTCTCACTCGACCCGAAGAACCACCAGCTCATGACAGAGCTTCGTGAAGAGAAAGTGCAGCGCGTCGCCAACTACATCCCTGAGCAGGAGATCGTCGGTGACCCGAATGCTGACCTCCTCGTGGTAAGCTGGGGCGGCACCTACGGCGTTGTCCTCTCAGTGGTCGAGAAGATGCTCGAAGAAGGCAAGTCAGTGGCACATGCACACTTCCGCCATATCATGCCTCTGCCAAAGAACACGGCAAAGGTGTTGAGCGGTCATAAGAAGATCCTTGTCTGCGAGAACAACAACGGTCAGTTTGTGAACTACCTCAGAGAGAAGATGCCTGACTTCAAGTATGAGCAATACAACAAGATTCAGGGTCTCCCATTCCTCACAGCAGAGTTAGAAAATAAGTTTAATGACCTTTTAAAATAAGATTACCATGGAAAACACAAATTTAAATAATCAGGTTGTTAATCTTACTAAAGAAGATTTCGTTTGCGATCAGATAGTGAAATGGTGCCCAGGCTGCGGTGACCACGCTATTTTGAAAGTCTTGCAGGATGTGTTTCCACAGCTCGGTAGAAGAAAAGAAGACATCTGCGTCGTCTCTGGTATCGGCTGCTCATCACGTTTCCCGCACTATATGAATACCTACGGATTCCACAGCATCCACGGCCGCGCTTGCGCTATCGCAACAGGTGTGAAGCTCGCGAATCCTAACCTCTCAGTATGGGTTGTCTCAGGTGACGGCGACTGCACAGCTATCGGTGGTAACCACTTCATCCACGCTGTCCGCCGTAACATGGACATGAACCTCCTTCTGTTCAACAACCGTATCTACGGTATGACAAAAGGCCAGTTCTCACCATGCACCTTCCGTGGCACAGTCACAAAGACCTCTCCACAAGGTACTTACGAGGATCCGTTCAACGTTGGTGAACTCGTTATCGGTGCAGGCGGCAAGTTCTTCGCCCGCGGCGTTGATGTCAACACCAAGGAACTCACCGATATCTGCTTGAGAGCTAAGAATCACGACGGCATGTCGGTCATCGAGGTGCTCCAGAACTGTATGATTTTCTCGAACGGCGTTCACGAAAACATCACAGGCAAGGACGTCCGCGACGATATGCAGGTGAAGTGCGAACACGGCAAACCTCTCATCTTCGGTAAGGAGAGAAATAAAGGTCTGCGCCTCAACGGCACCACGCTCGAAGTCGTGACAATCGGCGAAAACGGCATCACCGAAAAGGATATCCTCGTCCACGACGAGAAAGAAGAGAACACAGGTATCCACATGATGCTGGCTCACATGATGCCTCCGGCGTTCCCAGTTGCTATCGGCGTTATCCGTAACGTGGATGCTCCGACCTACGACGACTGCCTCACCGACGTCATCGAGCGCGAATCAGCGAAGTCGAACATCAAGACTGTCGACGACCTGCTGAACAGCGGCACAACCTGGGATATCAAATAATGATATACTAAAAACGAAAAATCCCGCCTTCATGACGGGATTTTTTTTATCTTTGCACCATGAAAAAAAGTTTTAAACCCGGAACAATGCTCTATCCACTGCCAGTGGTGATGGTCTCGTGCGGTGACAGCCCTGAGAACTACAATATCATCACGGTGGCTTGGACCGGCACTGTGTGCTCCGACCCGCCGATGTGCTACATCTCGATGCGAAAAGACAGGCATTCGCATGAAATTATCTCTAAAACCAAGGAGTTTGTGATAAATCTCACTACTGAAGCTCTCGCTAAGGCCACCGACTGGTGCGGAGTGCGTTCGGGAAGAGACTACAACAAGTTCAAGGAGATGCATCTCACGCCCGAGAAGGCCGACGTGGTTAAAGCTCCGATGATTGCCGAGTCGCCTTTGAATATCGAATGTAAGGTGGTGGAAATCAAAGAGCTGGGCTCGCACGATATGTTTTTGGCAGAAGTGGTGGCCGTTCATGGTGACGAGAAGTATTTCGACCCGAGCACAGGGCTTTTCCAGCTCAATCAGGCGGAACTGATAACCTATTCGCACGGTAAATACTACACTTTAGGTGAAAAAATCGGTAAATTCGGCTTCTCAGTAGAGAAAATTCAACATAAAAGGAAGAAATAATGGACTACATCAAAGTTAAAGGCTTACAGAAAGACGAAGTCATAGGTCTGGTGAAGGAATGGATCAAGCTGTATCCGCATTCGTTCAATCCGGAAGTGAATTTCTGGTTCTATCAACTCGCTGATAATCAGGTGGTTATCGGTCTGCACGACGATTTAAGCACCTTGGCGGTGAGCCTGCTGGTGATTTATCTCACCTCGGCGGTTAAGGATGCTCAGGATGCCGAGCCGGTGGTGGCATTTGTTACTGTCGACGACAACGAGATTTTGTTGAAGCAGAACTATGGCCGTAGGGCGAAGATTGTGGCTAAGTCGACCGATGATGACAGCACCGGCGTGATTATTCTGTTGGAAAACAACTATTGCGTCGACTATTATTTCCATGGCAAAGCACATAAGATCAAAGACTCACAACTCGTTTTTGAGGAGCCGGCCTTGCCTGAATCTATTGAAAATACTGAGAAAGAAGAGATTTTTGTCGGTGATGTCATCCCGAAGAAGATAATTGAAAAATCGCTCGAACCCGACGCTTCGCCTTGGAAGAAATTGATGTGGTACGCTATATGCACCGTCGTCGGTCTTGGCATCGGATTCTTATTGGTTTACCTTTATTTTTAATTGTAGCCGTCATTTCGAGCGAAATGAAGTGTAGTCGAGAAATCCTTTTTAGTATAAACAAAGTATAGAATGTTAGAACAATTTCGCAAATTCATTACCTCAAATCACCTTATTAATAAAGATGACCGCATCCTCGTTGCCTTGAGTGGCGGCGTCGACTCGATGGTGCTTGCGGAGTTGTTGAGAAAAGAAGGCTACGATATCGCCTTCGCACACTGTAATTTCCATTTGCGTGGCAAAGAATCGGATGATGACGAGCAGTTTGTGCGCGAATATGCTGAAAGGGTAGGAGTGAAGCTTTTCGTGAGGCAGTTTGATACCTTGGATTATGTTGAAAACAACAAGGTCTCAGTCGAAATGGCCGCCCGCGAACTGCGTTACGCATGGTTTAATGATTTGATTAACGCTAATGAACACTTGAACGCATCGAGCGCCGCGCAAAAGGTTGCCGGCGTTTCGAACGAGCGTAGCGAGTGGAACAGTCTCCGCTTCGACAAGCTCGCTCTAGCTCATCACGCCGACGACCAGATCGAGACGTTTTTCATCAACCTTTTGCGCGGCTCTGGCATTAAAGGCTTGAAGGCCATGCAGCCGCGTAATGGCATGTATATCAGGCCGTTACTTTGGGCCACGCGCACGGAAATCAAGCAGTTCGCGGGCGCCAATAACATCCAGTGGCGTGAAGACAGCACCAACAGCGACACGGTCTATCTGAGAAACAAAATCCGTCACGACCTGATGCCTGTTTTCGACTCGATTAAACCCGAGGCAAGAGAGAAAATCCTTGAATCAGTCAGTCATTTAGCATCTGAAAATCAATTATATAGAGAGCTTTTAAAGGAAAAATTATCTCAAATAGAGACCGTCGACAGCGTTCTGCATTCGATTCCTAAATGTCATTTCGACCGACCGCAGGGAGCGGAGAAATCTCAATTATTATTTGAATGGATTCGTGATTTCGGCTTCTCTTATTCCCAATGCGACTCAATCTTTTCTTCTTTAAATTCCGAACCTGGAAAAGAGTTTTATTCAGCTGACTATCAATTAGTTATTGAAAAAGAAACGATTGAGATTTTTCCGATCAATCTTAATTTAAATAATCCAAAATTATCTTTTGAGCAATTTGAAAAAACACCTAATTTCGTAGTTTTAACCACGGATTCAAATGTTGCTCAGATCGATTACGATAAGCTCAAACTGCCTTTAAAGACTCGCATTTGGCAACAGGGCGACCGTTTTCATCCTCTCGGGATGCGCGGCACAAAACTCGTCTCCGATTTCTTCAACGATAATAATTTCACTGCTTTCCAAAAGAAAACCACCCCGATTCTCGTTGATTCCGACGGCCAAATCGTATGGATTGTAGGCCATCGTATCGACGATAGATTCAAGATTACCGAAAAAACAAAGACCATCTATCAAATTAATTTTGAGAAATAAAAACTTTTTCGTACATTTGTAGCTTGTATTATACAAAAATTAAACATTTATAATCTATTGAATATCAACGAGATATGAAAAAGCTGACAATTATTTTAGCAACATTTTTTGCTTTGATGATGCCTTTTGCATCTGTCGCTCAGATTTACGACCCGGTACAATGGAGTTTTTCGACCGAATCGCTGGGTAACAACGAATACAACGTCATCTTCAGAGCTGATATCGAACACGGATGGCACGTCTATTCGCAAAACATCGCTGATGGCGGTCCGATCCCTACTGCTTTTTATTTTGCCGAAGCTACTGATTATGAGAGAGTTGGTGAGGTGACAGAAAGCGAAGCCATTGTGCTTCAGGATCCTGTCTTCGACATGGAACTGCGATTCTTCGAGAAAGAAGCTATCTTCACTCAAAAGGTGAAAGTGCTTGGGAAAGAACCGGTTGCGGTGAAAGGCGAACTCGAATATATGGTCTGCAACGACGGCCAGTGCCTGCCTCCGACAGTTGTTGAATTCGACATCAACCTTAACAACGCTGCGGTTACAGCTATAGAAACCGAAGCCGAAGCAAACGGTGGCGACAGTCTGCTCGGAATGATCCTTCAGGCAATACTTTGGGGCTTGGCGGCATTGCTTACCCCATGCGTCTTCCCGATGATCCCGATGACGGTGTCGTTCTTCCTCCATGGCAGCGAAAACAAAGCCGCGGGACGCTTCAAAGCCATCATGTATTTCATCTTCATAGTGCTGCTTTACACACTGCCGATTGCCATCATCATCATGGTGACATGGATCTTCGGTGGCGACAGCGTCACTGGCGACATATTCAATTGGTTATCAACACATTGGCTCCCGAATATCATCTTCTTCCTGGTGTTTATGATCTTCGCAGCCTCCTTCTTCGGAGCATTCGAAATCGTACTTCCGAGCAGTTTGGTTAACAAATCGGATGCCAATTCCGATAAGAAAGGTCTCGCCGGAGTGTTCTTCATGGCTTTAACCCTTGTCTTGGTGTCGTTTGCCTGCACAGGACCTATCGTGGGAACGGTGTTGATTAAATCAACATCGGGTGAGTTCTGGACCCCGATTCTCACAATGTTCTGCTACGCCTGCACATTTGCATTACCGTTTGCATTATTTGCATTGTTCCCGTCGATGCTGAAAAACCTGCCAAAGAGCGGTGGCTGGCTCAACACGGTGAAGGTCGTCCTCGGTTTCATCGAGGTGGCATTGGGATTCAAGTTCTTGAGCGTTGCCGACCAGACATACCATTGGCACTTACTCGACCGCGAGGTCTACCTCGGCATCTGGATCGTGTGCTTCGCCATGCTGGGATTCTACCTCCTTGGCAAGATCAGATTCAAAAACGATGACCCTGTCGAGTCAATCGGCGTTGGTCGTTTGACATTGAGTATCATAGTGTTTACGTTTGTGGTTTATATGATTCCAGGCATGTGGGGCGCTCCTTTGAAGGCTCTCTCTGGCTATCTGCCGCCACAACAGACCCTCGACTTCGACCTCAAACGTATCAATCAGGAGAATGCTGATAAGGTTATCGAATATATTCAGCAGAATGTTGGTGCTGTCCCAGCCGCTCAAGCTGAGCAGAAGCAGGCAAAGCCGACAGCTGAACTCTGCGAGGAACCGCGTTTCAACGACATCTTCCATCTGCCTCACGGATTGAAGGGTTACTTCGACTACGAACAGGCTCTGGCTTGCGCAAAAGCCCAAAACAAGCCGCTTTACGTCGATTTCACCGGTCACGGATGCGTCAACTGCCGTGAGATGGAAGCCAACGTTTGGAGCGATCCGCGCGTGCTGAAGATGTTGCGTGACGACTTCATCATCGTGGCACTTTATGTCGACGATAAGACCAAACTCCCTGAGGAAGAATGGGTTATGGGTGGCGACGGAAAGATGAAGAAGACCATCGGCCGCAAGTATGCCGACTTCCAAATCACTAAGTTTGGCACCAACGCCCAGCCTTATTACTGTCTGATGGGTCACAATGGCGAGCTGCTCCACGAGCCGCGAGCCTACAACCTCGACAAAGACGGCTTCGTCCAGTTCCTGAAAGAAGGACTTGACAACTTCCACAACGGAGTCTCTGTAAGAAATATAAACGAATAAAAAATAGGGCGAATTTTCGCCCTATTTTTTTTCAATAACCAATAACCTTTAACCAATAACCATTACTTGGCGTAATGCTGGTAGAACCTCACAATCGTCTCGATGCCTTTGTAGAAATGGTCGAGGCGGTAGTTCTCGTTAGGTGAGTGGATGGCGTCTTCGCCAAGGCCGAAGCCCATTAGGATTGACTTGATTCCCAATACCTTCTCGAAACGAGCGATAATCGGGATTGAGCCGCCGCTGCGCATCGGGATTGGGAGCTTGCCGTATGTGTCAAGATAAGCCTGCTCAGCTGCTTTGTATGCCGGGAGCTCAATCGGGCAGCCGTAAGCCTCGCCGCCATGCAATGTGGTGACTTTCACTTTCACATAGTCAGGAGCGATGCTCTCGAAATACTCCTTAAACAGCTTGCCGATCTTCTCGTGGTCTTGGTTTGGCACCAAACGGCACGAAATCTTGGCGTATGCCTTTGACGGAAGCACTGTCTTCGAGCCTTCGCCGGTGTAGCCGCCCCAGATTCCACAAAGGTCGAAGGTCGGACGGATGCCGACGCGCTCGATCTTAGTGTAGCCCTTTTCGCCTCGTAAAGCCTTGACGCCCAGTGACTTCATAAAATCTTTCTCGTTGTAAGGTGCCATATTGAGCATCTCGCGTTCTTTAGCCGACGACTTCACGACGTCATCGTAGAAATGCGGTATTCTGATGTGGTTGTTCTTGTCCATCACGCCTGCCACCATCTCGCACAAGGTGTTCAACGGGTTTGCGACAGCACCGCCAAACAATCCTGAATGCAGGTCGGCGTTAGGACCTGTGACCTCAACTTCCCAGTATGCTAGACCACGCAAACCTGTAGTGATTGAAGGTGTGTCGTGAGCAATCATGCTTGTATCCGAGACCAGGATAACATCAGCTTTCACAAGCTTTTTGTTCTTCTCAATCCATTTTGAGAGGCTGCCTGAGCCGATCTCTTCCTCGCCCTCGAGCATAAACTTCACGTTGCAGGGGAGGGTGCCGGTCTTGACCATCGTCTCAAATGCCTTGGCGTGCATGAAGGCCTGTCCTTTGTCGTCGTCGGCGCCGCGGGCCCAGATTTTGCCGTCTTTGATGACCGGCTCAAACGGGTCGGTGTTCCACAACTCTATCGGGTCGACTGGCATCACGTCGTAGTGACCGTAAACCAACACTGTCGGCTTTTTCTTGTCGATGATCTTCTCGCCGTAAACGATAGGATTTCCTTCTGTCGGCATCACTTCGGCCTTGTCGGCGCCAGCCTTCAGAATGCTGTCTCTCCAATATTCCGCAGCCTTAATCATATCAGGCTTATGCGCCGATTCCGAACTTATCGACGGAATCCTGATCAGTCCGAACAACTCGTCTAAAAAACGCTGCTCGTTCTGCTTAATGTAATTCTGTATTTTGTCCATATCTGTTATTTTTTGTAATATTTCAAAACCATTTCATTCCCATCGAAAGTCGCATACGTGTAATCCCAAATCCAGTTTCCAACCACCGTCGTCACCGCGTGGTCGCCTGTTTTATACTGCATCGGCTTGTGCTGATGACCAAACACGAAGAAATCTATAGTCGGGTCTTTTGCCAGCTCTTCCTGAGCGTATTTGTACAACCTCGTGTCTTCGATGACGTTGTAATAACCGCCTTTTTCTTCTTTGCGAAGCTTCTTAACTCTATGATTATGAGACCATTTCAGCGCCACTCTGATGCCGAAGTCAGGATGCACATGACGGAAGCACCATTGCAGGAACCTGCATTCGAACACGCTCTTCAGGAATTTGTATCCTCTGTCGCCTTTGCCGCGTCCGTCGCCGTGAACCATGAAAAACTTCTTGCCTTTGAGCATCATCACCTCGGGTTCTCTATGCACTTGAATGCCAATCTCTTCCTGCAGATACGAGAATGTCCACAGGTCATGATTGCCGGCAAAGAGATGCACCGGGATGCCGCTGTCTATGAAATCGGCGAGCTTGCCAAGTAAACGTACGTGTCCGCGAGGCACGACGGTCTTGTATTCGTACCAGAAGTCGAACAGGTCGCCCATCAGGAACAGCTCCTCGCAGTCGGCCTTGATTGAATCGAGAAACTTGAGAAGCATCTTCTCGCGCCTCTGGCTGTCCTCCAAAGTCGGCACTCCGAGATGAAAATCTGACACGAAGTAAATCATCTTTCTATTTGATTATCAGAACTTTAACTCATCCAGACGTCTGAGCATCTCCTTCAAGATGGCTGTCATCTTAGGCTCTGCCACGTTGGCCGCGTTGATCACCTCTTCGTGTGTGACCTGCACCGCGATGTCTTTTCCGCCAAGGTCGGTGATGATCGACATTGCGAACACTGGCAAGCCGCAGTGACGGGCGATGATAACCTCGGGCACTGTTGACATTCCCACGCAGTCGCCGCCGATTACGCGATAGTAGTTGTATTCGGCTGGAGTCTCATAAGTCGGGCCTGTGTCACCAACGTAAACGCCGTGTTGCACCTGAATCTTCAGTTCGTCGGCAATCTTGTCGGCGAAAGCCAGTACGTTTTTGTTATATGCCTCACTCATTTCCGGGAAACGCGTTCCGATGCGGTCGTCGTTCTTGCCAATCAACGGGTTAGGCAACAGGTTGATGTGGTCGGTGATGAACATGATGTCGCTCACTCGGAAGTCAGGGTTGATGCCGCCGCTGGCATTTGAAAGCACTAACAGCTTGATACCCAGATATTTAAGCACGCGAATCGGGAATGTCACTTCCTTGGTGCTATAGCCTTCGTAGTAATGGAAACGGCCTTGCATAGCCACCACTCGGCGTCCGCTTAGAGTGCCCAATATGAGTTTTCCCTGGTGTCCGGCGACTGTCGAAACAGGGAAGTTTGGAATCTCTGCATATGGGATAGAGTATTGAGTATCAATAACATTCACTAATCCGCCTAAGCCTGAACCCAGCACAATACCAACCTCGGGTTCAAAGCCGTTTGTCTTCGATTTGATAAAATCTACTGTCTCAAGAATTTTTTCCAACATATTCTAAAATCAAATTTTTAAATATTTCTTCTTCTTTCTCATCGTTGAAACGCACCTCGATAGGGATGGTAAACAGCGGTACGTTCTCAAACCTGTTGAGATAAGAATGTTTAGTTAGTCGCATTAAGTCTTTTTCCGTCGTCACAATGATTTTACTCTTGCCAATCACGCTTTTGTAGCCGTCGAGAATAGCATCGATATCGGCATCGCTGAAGTTGTGATGGTCGCCAAAATAATTGGTAATCAATGTGTTATATTTTCTTTTAAGATAATCTTCAAGAGGATATGGATTTGCTATGCCGCAAAACAGATAAACTGATTTCATGTCTTGCAAAACCGTTTCTTTTGCAGCATTGGTAACTGGCGTAAGTCCTTGAAAATCAATATAAGTGAAGAAAACCTTCTGATATGGTTTAGCCTCGATGGTCTTTATCACATCGCGTTTGTCGTAAGGTAGCAGTACGCGAGGCGATTTTGTAACTATAATAATATCAGCGCGTTTCGCGGCGCATTTTATATCGCGCAGATTGCCGGCCGGGACGAGCATATCTTTCTTGTAAAGATTATAATACTCGGTCAGCAGGATGTTCATGCCGGGCTTGATGCGGCGGTGCTGGAATGCGTCGTCGAGAAGCACCACATCTGGCATTTGGGGCTGTCGCATAAGCCTTGAGACGCCTCTCGGACGGTCTTCATCGACCGCAACGGTGATGTTGTCGTATTTTTTGTGATAGAGCAGAGGCTCGTCGCCAATCTGTTCGTATGTCGTATCGTCTTTAGCCAGCACAAACCCCGTGGTTTTACGGCCATATCCGCGACTCAGAACCGCCACGTTAAACTTATCTTTAAGAAACCTGATGAGATACTCGGTGTGAGGCGTCTTGCCTGTGCCTCCGAAGGAAAGGTTGCCAATGCAGATCGTCGGCACGCTGAAACTCTCCGAGCCAACAATCCCGCTGTCGTACAGCCAATGGCGAATGTAAAGTACAATCGCGTAAAGCCATGATAACGGTGCTAACAATCTTCTCATTGGTTACTTTTTGATATAAACGTACAAATATACGAATTATTTTTGATTTGCGAATCATTATTTTTATTATTTTAGCGAAAAATTTCGAAATGAATAAAGTTAGTGAGATTGTGGGTTGTATCACCGATATCGCTCCCTTGAAATGGCAGGAGTCGTGGGATAATGCCGGACTGCTTGTTGGTGATGCTAATATGCTGATTGACAAGGCTTTAGTGACTCTTGACGTGACCGAAGCCGTCATCGACGAGGCGATAGAGAAAGGTTTTCATCTGGTGATAAGTCATCACCCATTGATTTACCGTCCGTTGAAGCATATCTTGCCTGAAAACACCATCGAACGCACTATCATCAAGGCGATAAAGAATGACATCGCCATTGCCTGCATGCACACCAACCTCGACAACAGCTATCTGGGCGTGAGCAAATGGCTCGCCGACCGGTTGGGAGTGAAGAACTTGCAAGTGCTCGAACCCATGAAGGTCGACGAAGACGTAGTCACGGGCGGTGGCATGGTCGGCGAGCTTGAAAAACCACTCGCGGAAGCCGAATTTTTAGCCCTCGTGAAAAAAAATCTCAACGCAAAAGCACTTCGTCATTCAGAATTTTTAGGAAAGAAAATAAAAAAAGTGGCAGTATGCGGCGGCTCGGGATTCTTCTTGCTTGACAACGTAAAGCATTGTGGAGCAGACGCTTACGTGACAGGCGATGTGAAATATCACGACTTTTTCGAGGCCGACGGAAGGCTTCTTCTGGTCGACGCAGGGCATTATGAAACAGAACAATTTACAAAAGAATTAATTGCTGATGCAATTATTAAAAAATTTTGTAATTTTGCAGTTTCAATTTCGAGCGTGAAAACTAACTCGATAAATTATTTTGTATAAATATTAAATTTAACATAAATGGCTGATACCCAGGAACTTAAACTCAACGAAGAAGAACAGATTGAAGTTACCGTTGAAAGAAAATTGGTTGCACTTTACACTCTGCAACAGATTGATTCGAAGATCGACAGAATCCGCATCGTGCGCGGCGAGCTGCCTGAAGCAGTGCAGGACCTTGAAGACGAAGTGGCCGGTCTCGAGACCCGTATCGAGAACTACAACGCCGACCTGAAAAAATTCAACACCGACGTTACCAACTACAAAATCAAGATCAAAGAGACACAGGCTCTCATCAAGAAATATGAGGAACAGCAGAATCAGGTGCGTAACAGCCGTGAATACGACTCTCTGACAAAAGAAGCTGAGTATCAATCACTTGAGATTCAGCTCTGCGAAAAGAGAATCAAAGATGCAACGATCAAGATCGAAGACATCAAGGCAAATCTTGAGGCTACCGAACAGAAACTCGCCGAACGTAAGAACGACCTCCAGGTGAAACAGGGCGAGCTCCAGTCAATTGTGGAAGAGACCGAGAAAGAAGAGGAAGAACTCGTGGCGAAGTCGAAGGAAAGCGAAGCTTTGATCGAGGAACGTCTGCTTTCAGCCTACAAACGCATCAGAAAAGGTGCAAGAAACGGTTTGGCAGTCGTACAAATCGAGCGTGATGCCTGCGGCGGATGCTTCAACAAGATTCCACCTCAACACCAGCTCGATATTCGTATCCACAAGAAGATCATCGTGTGCGAGTACTGCGGACGTATCTTGGTCGACCAAGACATCATCGACCAGTACAACGCAAAAGGCTGATTTCGTTAGTCAAGTCTGAACTTAAGAGAGATGACCACCTGATTGATGTTGGTCGTCTCTTTTACTTTTGTCTCGTCGACAACCTGTTCGTTGTTTGAATTCAGGTAATAAGCCGGATATGTGGTGAAACGCGAGTACAAGTCGTAAGAATTGTTGCGCTGACTCAATACATAGGCCATGTCGATTGTGAAGTTATGATAGGTGTAGCCAAAGCCACACGAATACGACGTGGTCTGCATCTCCTTCTTGCCAAAGCCGAACGGGCTGCCGTAGAGGGCGTAACCTGCTCTGAATGCGAGGGTTTGCCATCTCCACTCGGTGCCGATGCGGAAGTTGGAAGTGGCTTTATAATTATCTTTGATAAAGTTGTTCAGATTGTTGTAGTTGAAGTCGTAGCTCGAGGCACGCATCTTGCTATAGTTGACGTATTCGTAGTCACCTGTAATCATGCCGTAATTGCCGAATATCAAGGCTGCGCTTGCGTTGAAACGGAATGGCGTGGTGACGGTGTAAGAATATGTTCCGGTAGGCGACTCGTAGGAATACGATCCGCTGCTGAATGCCGAATGTGTCTCGGTGTTCCAGCTCTCAGTGACATTGTATAAATAAGGTGTCGACACCGATGCACCCAGTCTGACCCAACGTGCAGGATACACTATGGCGCCTACTTTGGCGTTGATGCCCCATCCCGAGTTGGATATGTTCTCGGTCTGGCTCCAGTTGCGGAAAAGCTCGCCGTTGTTGAGGTTGCTTTCCTTGTATTCCTTCGTTATTTTTCTGTCGAAATATGGTATTCCGACTGATACTCCCATGAAGAATTTCTCGTTGAAATTGAATCCAGAGGCGAAGGTGAATTCCTTCGAAGTGCCTCTCTTGGTCAGTCCGTATTCCTGATTAAGACCTCCTGCAGGTACAAATGTGGTGCAGATTCCTGGTCCGACGCTGTCGATGACATAGGTCTCCCACAACGGATATATCAGGTTAGGGGAGTAGTTCTCCAATGCACTCGACGAGTTGATGCCGTTCTCGAGAATCTCGGTGGCGTAGGCGTCGATAAGCGATGTGTTGGCGTTGTTGCCGCTCACGTATGAGTTGAGGGCGTAGTTTTGAAAATTGTTGATGCCGATGGCGAAACTCACTGTCGAAAGCGATCCATCGTTGATATCTTGAGTCCAGGTGAGACCGATATTGTTGTTTTGAAGCCGGAACGCTCTGTCGGAGTTACTGCTGCCTTGGTAGTTCGACTCATTCGAGATGGCGTAGAACGAAGGCGTGTAGACGAACGAGGCCTTACGGAAGAGTCCCAAACCTGCAGGGTTTATCGCTATTGCCGAGAAGTCGGATCCCACTGCGCCCATAGCGTTGCCCATAGCGGCGCTCTTTGCCGTTCCCTGGTAATAGATGGAAGAGAAGTCGAGCAGGTCGCTGTCGTCCTGCGCCATCGCAAAGAACGGAACTAATATCGTGATTATTAACAGGAACTTTTTCATATCTTTTAACTTTAATCTTTTAACTTTTAACTAAGGACGGACGCGGTCCGTCCTTACGTTTATCTGCGACCTCCGCTGCTTCTGCTGCCGCCGCCACTTGAACTGCCGCCTCTCGAGCCACCGCTGTAGCTTCCACCGCCTCTTGAGCCGCTGCTGCTTGAACTGCTGCTACTTCTTGGAGCGGAGTAGGAACTTCTCGATGAGCTGTTGCTGCTCGGTCTGGCGGTTGTGCCGCTGCTTGGACGTGAGCTGCTGTTGTTGCTAGGCTTTACAGTGCCGCTGCTTGGACGCGAGGTGCTGTTGCTGCTTGGGCGTACATACTCTGAGCTTGAGCGTGTTTGACGACTCGAGTTAGCCGGAGTGTGAACCTTGCTGTTCGACGACGGGCGTGATGTGCTTGTCGGACGTGATGTACTTGTCGGACGTGATGTGCTGGTCGGGCGTGATGTGCTCGCTGGACGAGAAGCGTTGGTCGGGCGTGACGAGCTTGCCGGACGCGATACATTGGTTGTGTTGGTAGTGCCGTTGTTCGTCGGGCGCGACACGTTGGTCGGTCTGCTTGACGATGATGCCGGACGTGATACGTTATTACCTGTATTGCCGTTACCTCTGTTTATAGCGCCGCGATGGCTGTTGTTGAAGCTACCGTGGCTCACATGATGGTTGTGATGCGGATGATGATGGTTGTAGTGGTGGTGATGATAGTAATGCGGGTAGTAATAGCCCCAAGCCCAGTACGGGTCATAACCCCAGTAATAGCCGGCGTATGACCAGTAATATGGTCTGTAGCTGTAGTAAGGATACCAGTAAGGATCCCAGCCATAGTAGTAATATGGCCAGCCAAGACCGAAACCTGCTCCAAGTTCGACGGTCACATGCGTCTCAGGTTCAACTTCCTGGACGATGTATACGGTGTCGACGATGCGTTCGATTGTGTCCGCGACGGCGTATTCTTCGTAATTTTTACGCGTTTCAGCTTTCACGGAGTTGGAATCGAAATATCCGTAATTTGATGTGACGAGCACTTTTTCGTACTGCGAATCCTTATCATAAGGTGAGTAATAAGCGTCGTCATTAATGACGTTATTGCTTGACGCACAGGCAGTTAACAACATTGTTGTCGCTGCAATGATAATGATGCTCCTTTTCATAATAATTCAATTTTTATTTATACTTTGCAAAAATTTTTGTAATTTTGCACACTGAAATACTAACAAAAATCGTACCAAACTTTTAAAAATGGCAAAAGAAATTACAACACGTCAAGAAAATTATTCACAATGGTATAATGATATCGTGAATAAAGCCGAGTTGGCGGAGAGTTCCGCAGTGAGAGGTTGTATGGTGATAAAGCCTTACGGATATGCTATTTGGGAGTTCATGCATGATGCTCTCGACAAGATGTTTAAAGACACCGGTCACGTCAATGCATATTTCCCGCTTTTCATTCCAAAAAGTTTTTTCAGCAAGGAAGCAAGTCACGTTGAAGGCTTCGCTAAGGAATGCGCCGTCGTTACGCATTACCGCCTGATGAAAAACCCTGATGGACCTGGCATTGTGGTCGATCCGGAAGCAAAATTGGAAGAAGAGTTGATAGTGCGTCCTACTTCTGAGACAATTATTTGGGATACATATCGTAACTGGATCAAGAGCTACCGCGACCTCCCGATTCTGTGCAACCAGTGGGCTAACGTGGTGCGTTGGGAGATGCGTACCCGCTTGTTCCTCCGCACAGCAGAGTTCCTGTGGCAGGAAGGTCACACTGCTCACGCCACACGTGAAGAGGCTATGGCTGAAGCCGAGAAAATGCTCACAGTTTACGCCGATTTCGCTGAGAAATACATGGCTGTTCCGGTCATCCGCGGCATAAAGTCGGCCAACGAGCGTTTCGCAGGCGCTGTTGAGACATTCTGCATCGAGGCTATGATGCAAGACGGCAAAGCGTTACAAGCCGGCACCTCGCACTTCCTCGGACAGAACTTCGCGAAGGCATTCGACGTGAAATATCTTAATAAGGAAAACAAACTCGAGTACGTCTGGGCTACATCATGGGGCGTTTCAACACGTCTGATGGGAGCTCTCATTATGGCTCACTCCGATGATAACGGTCTCGTGCTGCCTCCAAAGGTGGCTCCAATCGAGGTGGTTATCGTTCCTATCTATAAGACAGACGACCAGCAGCAGGCTGTTCTCGACTACTGCTCAAAGATGAAGCAACGTCTTGAGGCTAAAGGACTTAGAGTGAAATTTGACGACCGCGATACCCAGAAACCTGGATTCAAGTTCGCTGAATGGGAAATGAAGGGCGTGCCGGTACGTCTCGCAGCAGGTCCACGCGACGTTGAGAACCAGACTGTTGAGATCGCTCGCCGCGACACTTTGACAAAACAGTCGATTTCAGAAGCCGAGATGGAAGACCACATCCTCGGATTGCTCGACGAGATTCAGGATAGCTTGTTCAACAGAGCTCTCGAATATCGCAAGGCTAACACTCACCGTGTCGACACTTGGGACGACTTCAAGCAGGTGATCGAAAACGGCGGATTCGCCTATGCACACTGGGATGGCACCACCGAGACAGAGCTCGCCATCAAGGAAGAGACAAAGTCTACTTTGCGCTGCATTCCGCTTGACGACGACTACGAAGACGGCGTCGACGTATTCTCAGGAAAGCCTTCGAAGAGAAGAGTGATATTCGCTAAAGCTTACTAGAATTAAATCACAGAGGGAGCAATTTCCCTCTTCCGAATTCCCCATAGGTGACTTGGATATTTTCCGGGTCACCTTTATAATATATATCACCGCAGTTGTTGATTCTTGCCTCGATGCTCTCGCTGGCGCTGATATAGCAGTCGCTGGCTGACTCGGTGGTTACATGCACTGTCTTGGCATCGCAATTGCGTGCGTCGATAACGCCGTAACTCCTTTTGTATATTGCAAATGCATTGTTGTTTTCGCCGTGTATGTTAAGTTGGCTTGTGCCGTAATGATATACAACACGTAAATCGTTGCAATCGCTGATGTTTAGATTGACATCGCCCGAGCCGCCGTGGATTTCGAATCGGTAGTAGCCTGGTGAAGCAAGCTGTCCGGTGTAATTGTTTTGCGTTTCGAGGGTGCCCGACGAAGCGAAGACGAAGTTGATGATGTCCTTATAATATAAGGTGACGTCGAGTTGATATTCGTAAGGCCTGATCCAGTTGACAGAAGTGGTGTTGCTGATGGTCAGGGTGCCGTTGCTGACTTCGTTGGTGACGTTGTCGATGATGTTTTTGCCTGTTGTTATCACGATGTAGCAAGTGTCGGAGCGCACCAGAGATATGTTGATGTTATCGTTGACATACACTTCGCTGAAGTCGGGCAACTCTCGCGTTTGAGTCACGATGGGACCCACTGCCAATGGCACTCTCTTACAGGATGAGAATGCTATAAGAAGACTTAATAATATGATAATCAATAATTTATATCTCATCTTAATTTATTCTATAACCTATTCCAAAACCAATATAATCGGCCCAGCCGTAGTGTGTGGTGAGCGCAATGGTGGCAAAAATACCTTTATAGATATTTTGCGTCATGTTCAATTTCTGGTATACACGTCCTTCGCAGAGGTCTTTGCCCGCGATATGATAGCCGAAGTTGAAGATAAACGAGGTGTTGCCAAACGATAACTCGTAGGCGGCGTTGATGCCGGGCTTAAGAATCTCGATGTCGTCGAAGGCGATGCCTTTGTGGCGCAGAACCTCCTTGTCGGTGCAGTCGTAAACGAGGTCGAAGCCTATGCCCAGTTTGCTCATCTCGGTGAGACGTTTCATGGCGTTGATTTCGAGGTTGTAGGCCGACCACGACATGCCATATCCGAGGTATTCGTCGATATCTTTTCTCGAATATGTAAATGCGAAAAGCAACGAAATATTCTTCTTTTCCCAAGTCTTAAACTGCTGATTATCAGTTAGTTGCTTTGGTATACGCTGTTTTGGCTCATTGATGAAATATTTTGCAGCCAGTCCTGCGTGAGCGATATTCAAGCCGTTGTTAGGTGTGCGGCTTGAGCCGTTCGAAAAATGGGTAAAGCCGACGAAGGCCGACATGCCGAACCTATTGGTAATCATGCGACTATATTCAGCCGAGATGTTGATTGCGGCATTGAAATGCGAGCCGATGAAGGTGTTTTTGGGGTTTGTCTTCCTGTCGTAGATCTCCGTGAGATAGCCGAGACCAATACCTAAACTGAAGTTTATCTGGTTTTTAGGGCTTTTCAGGCAATTGAACGTCATGTGAGGAATCAACGCGAAGGCGCGCCCGATTTCAGGTTGCTCGCCGACGCCGGTGTAAAGAAAACTCAAGCCAACGCTGGGATAGTTCGACTTCGATTGCCACGATTTGCGTCCGAAAGTGACCTGTTTGATGTTGAGTTCATATATAGGGAAATGGGCCTGGAAGACCTTCATCTCGGGATGATGGCAGATAGTGAAGCCGTAGCTGGCGCGAAATTCAATCTGAAGGTTTTTTACAAAAACGGTATCGTTTTTCTGTGCCGATAAAGTGTTGATTATCAACAAGAAAAATAATATTAGAATACTATTTTTGAAAAAATTTTTCATGGGACAAAAATAAGAAAAAAACGATAAAATAATTTGTATCTTTGCAAAAAATATTGACATGGACAAGAGATTAGAGGCTTTTAAGAGACTTTTGGATATTATGGACGACTTGCGAAAAGGCTGTCCGTGGGATAAAAAGCAGACCATTGAGAGTCTGCGTCACCTGACGATTGAGGAAACATACGAGTTGAGCGAGGCAATCTTAGCTTCTGATTATCAAGATGTTAAGAAAGAACTCGGCGATTTGATCATGCACATTGTTTTTTATGCGAGAATTGCTGATGAGCGTGGACTTTTTGATATCTCTGATGTAATAAACAGTATCTGCGACAAGCTTATCATTCGCCATCCGCATATTTACGGAGATGTGAAGGTGGAGTCGGCAGAGGAAGTGCTGGAAAACTGGGAAAAGATTAAGATTAAGAAAGAGGGAAACAAGAGCGTTTTGGGTGGTGTTCCTGCAGGTTTGCCGCCGCTTTTGAAGGCTTATCGTATGACGGATAAAGCATCTGGTGTGGGTTTCGACTGGCCTAACAAGGAAGAATGTTGGGAGAAGGTGTTGGAAGAAATGAACGAGCTTCAGGAAGAGGTGAAAAACGATGGTCCGATTGAACGGAAAGACGAGGAATTTGGCGATTTGCTGTTTGCTCTCGTGAATTATTCAAGGTTTATAAAAGTGAATGCCGACACAGCTTTGGAGCACGCAAATGCCAAGTTTAAGAAGAGATTTACATATATCGAGGAGAAGGCGAGAGAGATGGGGAAGAGCGTGGCGGATATGACTTTGGCGGAGATGGATGCGCTTTGGAATGAAGCGAAAAAAGTGCAATAATTTTGTTAAACGAATAAAAATTCGTATATTTGCAGGTTAAAATGATGTAAAAATGAGTGAACTGGCGAAAAGAACGGTATTCGGGAGTTTGTTTGTGATTGTGATAATCGGAAGCATTCTTCTGGATTATTGGGCGTTTTTTGCAGTGATGCTGTTGACGGTAGTCATTGGTTCCAAAGAGGTTGGCAGGCTGATGCTGAAAGAGGAGAATGGTGGTTTGATGCCTTGGATAATGATTCTGCCGACACTCTATTATGCGCTGAGCGTCATTTTGTTCCCGATAGAGCACATCATTGGCATGATTTTGATGCTGACGCCTTTGTTGGTAGCATTGTTTTCTAAGAAATATACCTTTGAGAAAGTCGTTGTCAGTCTTTGGACCGCGATGCTTTTTGTGGCGTTGCCGTGTAAACTGATGATGGATTTTTACAGGTCGCCTGCGATATTTGTAGGTGGTAAGTATTTGTTAATCATATTGTTCTGCTTGATTTGGATAAACGATATTTTTGCTTATCTGACGGGTATGGCAATTGGAAAACATAAATTGTTTGAGCGTATTTCGCCGAAGAAGACGATAGAAGGCAGTCTGGGCGGATTGGTGATGACGATTTTGACGGCGTTTCTGGTGAATCATTTCTGGTTGCATACTATGAGCGATTTGAAAATGATGGGAATGGCCATGGTTGTTGTGGTTTTCGGCAGTCTGGGCGACCTCTGCGAGTCGATGATGAAACGTCAGGCGGGAGTGAAGGACTCGGGCAATGTGATTCCTGGTCATGGTGGCATTTTAGACAGGTTCGACGCCACGTTTTTGGCTGTGCCGTTTGTCTACTGCTATCTGATGTTGTGTTATTTTGGTAGTATATTGTTAATGTTCAAGTAAATTATCAGATCATGTATATTCATAAAAAAGGATATGGCGTTATTGCGACGGTTTTCACGGTGATGGCTCTGATTGTCGTTGTGGCGATAATGCTGCTCAATGCTTTTTTGGAGAACACGCATTGGACCATACTTGCCGGACTTATTATTATAGGTGTGATAGTGGTAGTTTGGGCGGTGTCGTTTTTCCGTGTTCCTACTAACAGGAAGATTACTCATGAGGATAATGCTGTTGTCTCTGCTGCTGACGGTGAGATTGTCGCCATTGAGGAGATGGAGGAGAAGGAGTATTTTCACGATAAGAGGATACAGGTTTCGGTGTTTATGTCGGCTTACGACGTGCATGTAAACTGGTTCCCGATGGATGGCGTGGTGAGTTATGTGAAATATCATCCCGGAAAGAAGTTGTTTGCAATAAATCCTAAATCGTCGGAGTTGAATGAGCGTAACTCATTGGTTGTCAAGGATGCAAAGGGTAGGGAAGTGCTGTTCAGACAGGTGGCAGGTGTTATGGCGAGAAGGATTGTGTGCAATATTAAAGAAGGTGATAAGGCTGAAGTAGGTAAAGAATTCGGTATGATAAAATTTGGTTCGCGTGTCGACTTTTTCTTGCCGTGCGACGCTGATATTCAAGTGGAAAAGGGCGATAAGATTGTCGGACAGGTATCGGTTTTGGCATATTTGAAATAAAAAAATCGAAAAAATATTAGCACAATTGAAAAATTATTATTATATTTGCAAGTTCAAACTAAGAAAATTATTGTTTAACTAAATCTAAATCACATGAAAAAATTATCTTTACTTTTCGCGATGATTGCCTTCTTAGCAGGTAATGTTTTCGCACAGACCGTGATCATCGATGATGACATGGAAGCCTACACAGTTGGCAACAAGATTGCTGTCGAAGCTCAGGCAGCAGGTCACGACTACTGGACAACATGGAGCAATGCTCCCGGTGGATCAGAGGACGGTGTTGTAGCAGAAATGGGTGGTACAAAATGTGGTCATTTGACATACGGCAATGACCAGATCGTTCTTCTTGGTGGTATGGAATCAAGCCACTATGAGGTTCAGTTCGACATGTACGTCCCAACAGGCAAGGATGCTTACAACAACATTCTTCACATTTTCAATGGTCAAGGTAGCCAGTGGGCAACAGAGGTTCACTACAACCACTCAACAAATGGTACACAGATTGAGGCTGGTGGTAACACTTACACATTCACATTCCCATTCGACACATGGTTCACAGTTAAGTACGACATCGACCTTGACAACGACGTCGCTATCTTCTATGTTGGCGGTACAGAAATCTGCACATGGCAGTTCAGTAAGCAGGCCAGTGGTACAGCCGGTCAGCGTAAACTTGATGCTATCGACTTCTATCCACCAACAAGCGCTTCAGTATCAGAGTACTATGTTGACAATGTTAAATTGACTCTTATCGGTGGTGTTTCAGTTCCTCATTTGACAATTACTCCAGATGCAATTGAAGAGACAGTTCCAGAGGACGATGCAACAACAGTCGATATCACAATTGCAAACTCAGGCACAGCAATGGGTGACTGGCACGCATGGGTTGACTTCGGTCAGGGCGGTGCTGGTACACAGTCAACAGAACTCAAATATCACGATGGTGAAGCTTACACAGGCATCGGTTCAACAGGTGGTCCTTACGCTCGTGAGATGGCTATCCGTTTGCCAGGTGCAGTGTACGGCTCAGCAGCAATGGGTATGAAGATCAGCAAAGTGAAATTCTTAACAAGCACACAGTATGCTTCAGCTGACAACACCTACACATTCCGTATTTATGGTGAAGGTTTCTACAACCAGCCAGGTGTTAAACTTGCAGAAACAGTTGTTACATCATCAGCATTAGGCACATGGCTTGAAGCAACATTCACAGAAGACGTCTATATGACAGGTCAGACAATGTGGGCAACAGTCGGTTTGATGCAGACCGCAGGTGAATATCCATTAACAATGGACGGTGGTGAATACGGTCAGGATGCCGATGGTAACTGGCTCAGCACACAGGGCGGTTCATTCGATCACTGCTATTCAGCAGGTAGCTTCGGCGGTGCATGGTTGATCACAGTTGAATGCCAGGGCGCTCTTATCCCAGGTTCATGGGCATCACTCAGCGCAATCGAAGGTTCAATCGCTGGTGGCGAGACACAGACAGTTGTAATGACATTGAACACAATCGGTCTTGATAATGGCACATACAATGCTACACTGTTCATCGAGACAAATGATGAAGACCTCGAAGAGGTTCAGATTCCTGTGGTTCTCCATGCAGGTCCGGAAGGCATTATCGAGACAGCTGAAGGCGCATTCAACATCTATCCTAACCCAACAACAGGTATGGTGACAGTTGAAGGCGAGAACATCAGCGCAGTCGCTATCTACAGCGCAGCTGGCCAGCTCCTCAACGTTGTGACAACAACAACAGTTGACATGAGCGTCTATGGCGCAGGCGTTTACTTCTTCAACGTCATCGACAACGCTAACAATACAACAGTACAGCGCGTTGTTGTGAAGTAAGAGATTTAACAAACGAGCAGAAAAAGAAAGGACTCCTGGCGGGGTCCTTTCTTTTTTAGTTATTGGTCATTGAATTATTTGTCTTTAATCATCACGTCAATAGCTCCAACGCCAAACCTTGAGATCGAGGCCATTCTGTTCGAGGTGTTCTCGTAGTTTTTCAGCTCCTCGATAATCGCGTTTTTCAAGACTCCATTACCGACGCCATGGATAAACGTAACCTTCGAATAGTCGTTTTCTATTGCACTGTCAAGCATTTTCTTGAAATAATTGATCTGAACCCTGAAGATGTCAGTGCTCGACATTCCGAGAATGTTGTCGACCAATTCTCCGATATGCAAATCAACAATCGCCTCACCCGGCTCGGTCTGATGCTTGTCGATGGCAGCCGCCTTTTTAACTATGTCTTTGTTGGCTTTCGGCTGCATCACTCCATTTTCCATAAGCTTGGCAAAATCAGTGCCTTTGCCTTTCAATGCCGTGACTGTCGACAAACAAATCATAATCGCCTTTTCGCCCAATAATCCCGATTCGACGAAGCTGCCATCCTTGAAAAACCTGCTGGTTCTCAACGAAAATGGCGCATGCAGCGGATGATAAACCGCATCGACATCATCCTGGCAAAGCACCACCTGAATCACGCCTTCACACCAATGCTCAATATCGTCGCGAGATATAGCTTCCACTACAACTTTCGAGAATGGAGCAATGCTTCCGTAGTCGATATTCGCATATTTTTCGCCATCTTTCAGGTTAAAACTATACAAAGCATCGGCCGGACTGTTGTTGACCACCGCCACGTCGATCGGACCGGTGAGCAGCCACTGCTGGTCGTGAGGAATAAAGGCAAGATATATGCCTTCCTCTTCGGAGCTTCTTGCAAAACGGCGTAGTTCACTTCTGCGGGCCTCGTTTTTCGTCTCTTCAGCTATAATCTGTTGATTCTTGATCTCTTTCTGCACATTGTCGACCATCTGCTGCTGCCTGTTTGGCTGTGCGCGGAAATCCAAAACCAGATCGCTCATCAACACCGGCACGTTGAAGCCATCTTCAATCTCCACCTCTACCATCCTGGTGTCGATAATCTTTTTCACCACACCGCCGCCCTGATCATTCAGGAAATTAACTCTGTCGCCAACTTTAAAACTTTCCATTGTCCAATATTTTTTGCAAATATACTAAAAATCCTTAAAACTTTAAACTATAAAACTACTTTCAACTTTAAACTATCAACTCTAAACTTTTTTGTATTTTTGCAAAAAATACAAAAAAATGTTCCCTTGGGGTGACGATCGGCGTTTCAACAGCTACAACTCATACTTTACGCGCGAGTTTGGCAGTCGTGTACAGAAAATCAGCATCGACGCGGGTTTCAGTTGTCCCAACCGAGATGGTAAGATCAGCACTGGAGGCTGCACTTTCTGCCGTAACGACGCTTTCAACCCATCGTATTGCCGTCCCGAGAAAAGCGTACGCCAGCAGATTGAAGAAGGAATAGAGTTTCACCAGCGCCGCTATCGTCGAGCAAAGTCGTATCTCGCTTATTTTCAGGCATTTAGTAACACTTATAAACCTGTCGCTCAACTCGAAAAGCTTTATCGCGAGGCTCTCTCCATCGACGGTGTCATTGGACTTGTCATAGGCACTCGGCCAGATTGTATTAGCGAGGAAATACTTGAGATGCTGAAAGATTTAAACACTACTGTCATTCTGGAATATGGAGTAGAGTCGGTTTACGACAGTACCTTGCTGCGTGTCAACCGCGGTCATGATTTTGCTACAGCGAAAAAAGCCATCGAGCTCACTCATGAATACGGTTTCCACTGTGGCGGACATTTCATCTTCGGTTTGCCAGGTGAGACTCGCGACATGATGCTTAGTGCTGCTGATGTCATTTCGGATTTGCCCTTGACCACGGTGAAGTTTCATCAATTACAGATATTCAAAGACACAAAAATGGCCGATGAGTATCTTGCCAATCCCGCTGATTTTCATTTGTTTACGCTTGACGATTATATTGAATTTGTCATCGACTTCATCGAGCGGTTGAATCCGGATCTCGTTATTGAGCGCTTCGCCGGCGAGGTGCCGCCACGATATTTGGTGTCGAAGCCATGGCTCAACCTTCGCTACGACCAAGTGTTAGCTTTAATCGAAAAACGCCTTGAAGAAAGAAACACACATCAAGGTCGCCTATATTCATTCCATTAGTCTTATCAGTCCTATCATGTATATCAAATCTAACGATCTTTTCTCACAATCGAGGCCGGAATCGCTCTACGATTCCACTCCGCGGCCCATCGTCATTGCAGATAGCCTTCTTACACCCGATAACATGGGGGCCATGATACGTCTGGCCGATAACATTGGGGCCGCGGAGATGATATTTCTCGGCACCGAGCCGGCAAACAGCATCGGAAGAGTGAGAAAATGTGCTGCTTCGAGCAAAGACAACATAAAATGGTATTTCACCGAAGAGACAGACCTTCGGAAACTTGTCCCTACAAACAAAAAAATCGTCGCAATCGAGACTGCAACGAATGCTACAAACATCTATGAAACTGAGCTTCCGTCAGATGTGGCTTTTATCGTTGGCAACGAGAGTCGCGGCATCCGAGAGGAAATACTGCGGCAATGCGACATGGTGGTTTACATCCCAATTCCAGGCCCCACCCGCTCGCTCAATGTTTCGCATGCAGCATCTGTGGCGTTATTTGAGTGGTATCGTCAAAAAAAGAAGTGACCCCGCCGGGATTCGAACCCGGACCGAAGGAACCGGAATCCTTAATTCTATCCATTAGACTACGGGGCCATTAGTGGAGCTGGAGGGAGTCGAACCCTCGTCCAAACAAGGAACAATTATGCTTTCTACATACTTATTCTGTTGTTGGTTTTCGAGCTGTGCAAGGAAACAGACATCCTAATCGCAACCTTATCTCCTTGAGTTTCACGACGTTGCCGGAGCTTCCGCGTCGCTATCCCGAAATTGCTGAGCACCTCGTAGCCGGACCGGAATCGGGAGGCTCCATCCGCGAGATGTCTCGTCCTCTCACCTTGTGAAAGGATGAAGCTTCAATCTACTGTACTTCGATTAAGCAGCGAGAGCGTAAGTATTTTCGCCAATTAATTTTTTGCAGTCAAGATTTACGAGCGTCACTGCGAGGCTCGGTATGCTTACATAACCCTTCTACAAGCTGTCAAAACCGGTCAGCCCCAAGCGTTATGCTTGATATTCCATCAAAAAGCGTGCAAAAGTACGAAAATTTTCCGAAATTAGAGATATTTTTTTATATCTTCATCGGAAATCGTTGAGCCACAGAGGATTACGAGTCGTCCGACGACATTCTGCAGTTCGCGTATGTTACCGCTCCAATGTTGTTTTTTCAGTTCTTCGATGGCAGCGTCGGTGAAGGTCGGTGTTGGCTTGCCCAGTTCGAGTGCCGATTTCACCACGAAGCTATTAATTAATAAAGGTATATCGTCGAGGCGTTCGCGCAGTGGCGGCACCTTCATTATTATCATGCTGATGCGGTGGTAGAGGTCTTCGCGGAAGTTGCCTTTGGCTATCTCATCCTGGAGGTTTTTGTTGGTCGCGGCGATGACGCGGACGTCGACTTTTATCTCTTCTTCGCCGCCGACGCGGGTGATCTTATTCTCCTGAAGAGCGCGGAGCACCTTTGCCTGCGCCGCCAGACTCATGTCGCCGATTTCGTCGAGGAATAGCGTGCCGTTGTTGGCGAGTTCGAAGTCGCCTTTTTTTTGTTTTATGGCCGATGTGAAGGCTCCTTTTTCGTGTCCAAAGAGCTGACTCTCAATGAGTTCAGATGGTATGGCGGCGCAGTTCACCTCGATGAAGGCGTTGTCTTTGCGTGGACTGAGTTCGTGCAGTTGGCGTGCAACGAGTTCTTTTCCCGTGCCGTTTTCGCCGAGGATGAGAACGCGTGCGTTCGTAGGTGCTACGCGCTCGATCATGTCGTGCAGTTCCTGCATCGCGCCCGAAGTCCCCACCATCTCGTATTGTTTACTGACTACGGTCCTGAGGATCTTCGTCTCGTTGACCAGACGGCTTTTGTCGAGGGCGTTGCGCAGCGTGATGAGCATGCGGTTGAGGTTCATCGGCTTCTCGATGAAGTCGTAGGCTCCTTTTTTTATCGCCTCGACGGCGATGTCGATGGTGCCGTGGCCTGATATGATGATGATTGGTGCATCTGTCAGCGCCTTCGCCTTCTCAAGAAACTCTATGCCATCCATCTGAGGCATCTTGATGTCGCAAAAGATGGCATCGAAAGTCTCTTTGTCGAGAAGAGGCAATGCCTCGATAGCGGAGGCGGCGTCGGTGACGGTGAAGCCTTCGTTTTCGAGTATGCCTCCCATTGAACGTCGGATGGCGGGCTCGTCGTCGATTATCAGTACCTTTGACATTAGAAGTTAGGTTTTAATGCGGATTTCTTATAGAAGTCATCGATGATTCTCACAGCTTCGTCAACGTTGTCGACCACGTGGAATATCCCGAAATCTTCTTCTTTTATCATCTTATTCTCGAGCAATGTCTGGCGGAACCAGTCAACCAGCGGGTTCCAGAACGAGGAGCCGAACATCACAATAGGGAAGTTCGATATTTTGTTGGTCTGCATCAGCGTGAGGGCCTCGGAGAGCTCGTCGAGAGTGCCGAAACCACCCGGAAATGCTATGAATCCCTGTGAGTAGCGAGTGAACATCGTCTTACGGATATAGAAATAGTCGAAGTTGATGCATTTGTCGCTGTCGATATATGGGTTATAATGCTGTTCGTGAGGCAGAACTATATTCAATCCCACGCTCTTGCCGCCTGCTTCGTGTGCGCCTTTGTTGCCGGCTTCCATGATGCCCGGACCTCCGCCGGTGATGATGCCGAAGCCTTTTTCTACAAGCTTCGCGGCTGTTTCTTCTGCTTTAAGATAATATGGGTTGTCGTCCTTAATACGTGCCGATCCGAAGATGGCCACGCAAGGCCCGATTCGCGAGAGAGTCTCGTAACCGTTGACAAATTCTGACATTATCTTAAATACTGACCAAGAGTCGTTGGCTTTGATGTCGCTCCATTTCCTGTCGTCAATAGCTTTTTTGATTTTCTCTACAAAATTCATAACACAATAGTTTATTTTGCAAAGATACAAATAAAGTTTATTGGTTATAGTTTATTGTTTATAGAAATTTTTACAAAAAAGTTTTGTGGAATGATTTTTTTTGTATTTTTGCAGCCCGTAAACGGTATTGCGGATTTAGCTCAGCTGGCAGAGCGGAAGCTTCCCAAGCTTCAGGTCGCGGGTTCGAGCCCCGTAATCCGCTCACGCAACCGGAAGCTTAGCTCAGTTGGTTCAGAGCGCCTGCCTTACAAGCAGGAGGTCGCTGGTTCGAACCCAGCAGTTTCCACAAAAGGAGCTCGAGAAGACTCGGGCTTTTTTTATTAATTTTTTAGGACTACATTACAGTGGATAATGTTTTCGGCGAATTTTGCGTTTATAATCTCCGAAGGAATTTGTACACGCAGAATAAAAAAATACACGGAGAATAAAACCTTTTACACGTAGAATAAAACGCTTTTGCTTTAGAATAAAATCTAAAGCATTTTTTTTGTATATTTTTGCAACCTAAAACTATTTATATACCTATGAAAAAAAATTATATAATATTATTATTAGCTTTACTCATACCTTGTATGGCAGCGTTTTCGCAATGTCCTACCCCGACGGATCTTGCTTTCTCAAACGTCACATCCAACTCAGCCACTATAAGTTGGAATGGAAATGCTGACAGTTACAATGTGTGGTATGGGACACCGCCATCTACATCACATTTTTTGGGTTATGGTGAAATGACACTCCAGGGAGCCTTGGGTAACGATTCTGAAAGCACTTGGACCTGGGGCGTGATGTTCCCCGGCGAAACGGTGCCTGGCAATGTGCTGACAAAAGTGGGATTCTTTAATACCGTCAATAATATTAATGATATTACCATCCGAGTGTATTCTGGTGGCGACGATGCCCCAGGGACGCTTTTGTTAACCAAGGTGGTAACTGCCATTCCCAACACCTATCAATTGGTGGTCCTTGATGCTCCTCTACACTTGCCTTCTGGAGAGAACCTTTGGATTACTCTTGAGGAAACGGGTATATGGCTGATGAGCATGACCAATGCGGCTGACCCCAACAGCAGATGGTATTTTGACGGAAATGCATGGACTCAGCAAAGTGTTTATCCTGACAAGGGATGGATTATTCATGGCCACGTTGAAAACCAGGATTATGAAAACATGGAATGGAATCAGGCCTCAACCGCTAACGAGTCGATAGACCTTGCGGCCTTGACTCCCGAGACCACCTACGTCGTCAAGACGCAGGCACACTGCGGTCAGGGTAATGACAGCGGGATGAGCCAGGAGGTTGAATTCATCACGAAAAACAATGGATGTCCCGGCCCAACCGGTCTGTCGGTCAGCAACATCACCCACAACACTGCTGAACTGGACTGGTCAGGTGAGAGCGAGTCATTTAATGTGAGATATAGGAGCAAGGCTCATGATGTAGGTTTCTTTGAGGAATTCACCAACATTAGTTCCACGCCGTCGGGATGGAGCGAAAAATCCGGCTCGATGTCGGGTGTGCAAAACGGGACAGTGACGCTGACGGATGACCATTCCTGGTCATATGGCACCAGTAATAATGTTTTTGACGGGCATGCCTATATTTACATTTGGGGCAGTGACTTTTATAAATGGCTCATTTCGCCAAGCGTTGCCATACACGAAGGCAGTTTCCTCAATTTCGATGTTGCTTGGACGGGTTTGTTTACAGGTCCAGCCATCACCAATGAAAACAACAGGTTCATTGTGGCTATTTATGACGAAAGCGAAGCCACATGGAACATCCATCAGGAGTGGAACAATCTCTCCAATACCGGACAAAACGTAAATGTGAATTTGAATGGCTATATAGGTAAAAACGTACGTTTCGGCTTTTATGTTCAGGATATTGATAATCCATATGACCTAGCACTCCATATCGACAACGTAAGACTCAGTTCCCCTGTGCCATTAGGGGCTTGGCAAACCGCTATGGAGTCGGCACCCGTCACCCACGCCACCCTCACCGACCTTATTCCCGAGACGCCGTATGAAGTCGAGGTCAGGGGTGTTTGCTCGGGATCTATCAGCATGGTTGCAGACACCGTTAGCTTCTCTACCACTTTTATCGTGCCAAGCAACTTAACCGTTGATAATATCACTATTGATGCCGCCACGCTAAGTTGGACGGAGAATAGCGAGGCGACCAGTTGGCAGATACAGCTTAACGACGAAGCTCCTGTTGCCGTCAGCACCAATCCGTTTACTCTGACAGGTTTGACTCCTGACACGGAATACACTGTCAAGGTGCGCTCACATCGGGGAGGGAAATATAGTGGCTGGAGCGATGCTGTCGATTTCAGCACACTTTTCTATTGCTATCCTCCGACCCAACTTGAGGTTGTGGAATGCACTCTCAACTCCGCCACTTTGGGCTGGCATGATCATGGCACCGCCGACGAATGGCAGGTTTGCATTGGTGGTGATGAAAACAATTTGATTACTGTCAACACCAATCAATATGTGATGACAGGTTTGGATGCGCAGACCCAATATACGGTCAAGGTGCGTGCCAGATGCGGTGAAACATATACCGATTGGACTGACGAGGTGAGTTTTGTTCCGGTTATCTACTGCAACCCTCCGACGCTTACTGTCGATGATGTCAACATGACTACTGCCGATCTCAGCTGGACGGCGATATCCGGGGCAGACAGTTATACCGTCAGCTATCATAGTGTTCCTGTCAATGCCATCGATCCGATTATTACTGGTTACACGGCTACTGATGGGACGTCAGGATACAATAGTGGCGAGAACTATCCCAATCTGGTGGATAATGACAGGACTACCAAGTGGTGCCGCCAGAAGGACAACGTCTATATCGAGTTTCATAGCGAATCGAGCTTCGTTCCGACAGGTTATATCCTGACCACTGGCAATGACAATGCGACGGCTCATGGACGTAACCCCAAGGACTGGGTCATCAAGGGCAAGCTGAATGCCGGCGACTCTTGGACGACTATAGTCACAGTCACTAACAACTATGTGATGCAAGATGTGAACTTCACTGACTATGAATTCGAGCTTAACAACACCAATGCCTACCGTTATTTCCGTTTCGAGGTTTCAGCCGTCCAAAGTGGCAACTCGTTCCAACTGGGCGAGTTTAGGTTCAGAGGTCAATTAGCCCCCATCAACACAACGTCAACAAGTGTAAGTCTTACCGGTCTCATCCCAAAGACAGACTATGTTGCCGAAGTGCGTGGTAATATTGGGGATTTATCCACCAACTGGAGCAATGAAGTAAACTTCACTACGCTACCTATCTGTGCTGCACCGACCGACCTTTCCGTGATTAACGTCACTTGCAACTCCGTGATGCTAAGCTGGAACCAAGACGGCACTGTTGACGATTGGCAGGTTTGTCTCAACGATGACGAGTCCAACCTCATCACCGCCACCACCAATCCTTATACTGTGACTGGTTTATCGGCACAAACTACCTATTCCGTCAAGGTGCGTGGCAGAAAAGGAGGAGAGCATTACAGCTATTGGAGCGAACCCATCGTTGTCACCACGACAGCCTTCTACCAGGAACCGACCAACTTTGCCGCCACTGAAATCCATTCCTACAACGCCGTCTTGAATTGGACCGAGAACAGCGACGCCAACGAATGGCGCCTCTGCCTCAATGACGATATGGCCAACTTGATTACCGTCACTACCAAGCCTTTTAACCTTACCGGCTTGACACCTGAAAGTACTTACACAGTCAAGATTAGTGCCTACCATGATGGCTTGTTTAGCGGATGGAGCGATCTGATAAGTTTCACCACGCCGTTTCTCACGCCGAGCCTTACGGTCAGCAACGTCGGCCCATACAGCGCCAATCTCAACTGGACCAATACAACCGGCGCGAGTTATACCGTGAGATACAATCGAGTACCCACCGCTTTGGAAACCGTCATCTGGAACGGCTTCGAAAGCGGTATGGGTTGGACTTTTGGTTATTTTGGTACTACGATGCCGGCAACTTCCGTTGTCTATAATTCACATAATGGTTCATGTGGTCTCAAATTTGTCGCCACATCCGGATGTGACTACCAGGTGTTAGTCTCACCTTGGTTGGAGGAGTGTCTCAGTATGGAGCTTTATTATAAAACCGAAAACACCAATGAGACCTTCCAGATACTCTTTTATGTCGGCAACACCAACCAATCAAGCACCGATGAAATCACTGTCAACAGCCATGGACAATGGCAAAAATACACCTGCGACATTCCAGAAGGCACCACAGAATTGAGGATCAAGTATTGTGGCCAATCGGAGAGCGCTTTATGGATTGACGACATCGTCATAGTTTCGGACCACTTGACTATTGGAACCAACACGAATAGTGCGCAACTCACTGGTCTCGTTCCGGGAGATACCTATTCCGTCAAGGTACGAACCAAACACGGAGTACATTACAGTGAGTGGAGTGATGCGGTAGAATTCACCACCTATGATCCGCCAACCAATCTAACGGTAAGCAACCTCGCCGAAACGGTTGCTACCATTGGTTGGACCGAAAATGGCAACGCCACCCAATGGCAGCTTTGCCTCAACAATGACCAAAACAATCTGATTGCCGTCAACACCAATCCTTTTACTTTGACAGGCTTGACCCAAGAGACGCATTACACCTTTAAGCTGCGAGACTGCCACGAATTTTATAACAGTGCTTGGAGCGATGTTGCAGAATTCACCACGCTAGCCTATTGTACTGCTCCGACAGACCTTACGGTTGACGATATAATGAGACATTCGGCCACCTTGAGTTGGAACGCCGACAGCGATACATACAAGGTTATGTACAGGACCACTGGAGATTGGATTCTCGCTGCAGAGAACATCTCCGAAAACACCTTCACCATTACCGGACTCGATGCTGAGACATATTATGAAGCTCGTGTGATTGGTGTCTGCAATGGCATTGAGAGCAATCCTTCAAGCAGCATCGGTTTCACCACGCTTCTTGATAGCACCCCGACGATGTCGGTTTCAGACATCACTTATACAAGCGCCAGTCTCTTATGGACAGAGACCCCTGGAGCGAACAATTATACAGTGATCTTTAACAACTCCGAGGAAATCCTGGTTACTGCAGGCTATACCGCCACTGCGGGCACCCAAGGAAACTCGGGCGAGAACTATCCCAACCTGGTGGATAACAACAAAAACTCCAAGTGGTTCGTCAATAGTAACAACAACGGTCATTTTGGCGGTTGCTATATTGAGTTCCACAGCCAGCATGTCTTTATTCCTACGGGTTATGTCCTGACCACAGCATATGACACTGATAATAATGGTAATCATCCTGGCCGCAATCCTAAAAGCTGGGTCATCAAGGCAAAGTTGAACGCGGAGGATGAGTGGACAACTATAGAAAGCGTCACCGACAACCATGTGATGCAAAATGTACCCTTAACCGATTACACCTTCACGCTCAACAACAGTACGCCTTACCGTTACTTCCGCTTTGAGGTGCTGGATGTGCAAAACAGCTCTAACCATAGGTTCCAGCTCGGCGAGATGAATTTCTTGGGATACTCAAAAAACAGTATCTGCATCACCGACCTCGAGCCAGCGACAACCTATACCGCCAAAGTGCGCGCCAAAAAAGGGGAGTTTTACAGCGAGTGGAGCGATGAATTCAGTTTCAGCACGCTCTTCGGTCTTGTTGCTCCAACACTTACTGTCAGCAACGTGACATCAACTTCCGCCGACCTCAACTGGAGTGAAAACCTCGAGGCAATTGGTTATGACATCAGCCTCAATGACGAGATTGTCAGTTTCCCAAGCCAGATTATCACAGGCTACACGGCCACCTCTGGTTCGGGAGGGTACAACTCAAACGAGCATCACACTAAACTGGTGGATAATGACAGGACTACCAAATGGTGCCGCCAGATGAACAATAATATCTATATCGAGTTCCATAGCGAATCGAGCTTCGTTCCAACAGGCTATATCCTGACCACGGGAGCCAATAGCGCGACGGCTACAGGCTGCAACCCCAAGAACTGGGTCATCAAAGCCAAGTTGAACGAAGGAGACGCTTGGACTACCATCGCCACGGTCACCAACGACAATGTGATGCAAGATGTGAACACCACCGACTTTGAGTTTGCCATAGATAATCACTCACTCTATCGTTACTTCCGTTTTGAGGTGTCGGCAAACCACGGCAACAACAGTTTCCAGCTAGGTGAGTTCAGATTTTTGGGATATGTCCCGACAAACAGCCTGCATCTTACCAATCTGCAGCCTGAAACAGATTATTCCGTCAAGGTTCGCAGCAACTTGGGTGAAGTTTATTCCGAGTGGAGCAATACAGTCGATTTCACTACGCTAATCCTGCCGCCGACCAATTTGGCTGTTACGAATATTGATTATTATTCAGCCACTTTGGGTTGGGACGCAAACAGCAGCATCACCCAATGGCAAATCTGCCTCAATGGCGATGAAGACCATCTGATTCTGACCGACGCCAATCCATATGTCTTGACGGGGCTGACGCATCATACCCATTACACCGTCAAAGTGCGGAACCATCAAGATGGAGCCGACGATACTTGGAGCGATGAGATTGATTTCACCACGCTTTTCAATATCGAAACTCCGACACTTGCGGTCACCGACATCAACCGAACCTCCGCTGTCCTCAACTGGACGGAAATCAGTGGGGTGGATGGCTATACCGTCAGCGTGAACGACAACATCATACCCGATCCAATAATTGCAGGCTACACAGCTACCAAGGGCACGAGTGGCTTTAGTGGCGAGGGCTACGCTAACCTGGTGGATAACAACAGGAATAATAAATGGTGCGTTGGCCAGTCGAGCAATATCTACATCGAGTTCCAAAGCGAATCGAGCTTTATCCCTACAGGCTACATCCTGACCACTGGCACCGACAATGCGTCGTGTACAGGCCGCAACCCCAAGAACTGGGTCATCAAAGCCAAGTTGAACGCGGGTGACTCTTGGACTACCATCGTCACAGTCACCAACGACAATGTGCTGCAAGATATTAATACAAAAGATTATGAGTTTGACATCGATAATTCATTGCCATACCAATACTTCCGTTTTGAGGTGTCGGCTAACCAAGGCAGCAACTGCTTCCAGCTCGGTGAACTGAGGTTTAGAGGATTGTTGACAAGCCATAGCCTGATGCTCACTGAACTACAGCCCGAGACGGACTATGCCGTCAAGGTACGTGCATACAGCGGGGAGACAATCAGCGAATGGAGTAATGTCGTTAACTTTACCACATGGCCCAATAATATCACTTTCATTGCCAATGGTTACTGGAACGATGCCGCCAACTGGAATATTAACCAAGTTCCTGGTGTTGACGATGAGGTGTTTATTGCTGCCCGAGCTGTTGTTCCGGCAGGTTATATCGCCCGAGTTAAAAATGCCAATATAAATGATGGAGGAAGCATCACTATTGAGGATGGAGGTCAGTTTATGACTGAGAATACGGTCAAAGTGGCGGTGCAGAAAACCATTACAAAGACGTCCAATTGGGGCACTGGAGGCAGCTATATACCCGACAACTGGTATTTCATTGCCTCGCCTGTCAACACGGAAGACTCATATTACAGTGTCACTGGACTAATCACCGAAGGTGAAGGAAATGATTACGATTTTTACCGACTCGATGGTACTATTTGGAAGAATTATAAGGCTGAGAGTTTTGGCATTGAGAGATGTCGTGGTTACCTTTATGCCAGCGAAAACGGCACGGAGATTGAGTTTAACGGCAACGCCATGCCATACTCCGAAACGTCCATTCCACTTTCCGATGGTTTCAACCTCGTCGGAAACCCATACACGTTCAATACTTTCGTAAACAGACCGTATTATAGGCTTAATTCTGACCGCACCGACATTGAATTGGTGAACGACAACACAGCGATAGCACCTTGCGAGGGAGTACTGGTTGATGTTGATGGAACGGATCAGGTGACCTTTACCAAGACGAGCCAACAGACTCAGGCCAATAATAACGGCAATTTAAGTATCACAGTAACACAGCAAACCTTCAAACGTGGTGTGACTGCGATTTGTGATAAGGCCATCGTTAGCTTTAACGAAGGCTGTCAACTTGGCAAGTTCTACTTTAAGCAACAGGATGCCAATATTTACATCCCGCAAGACGGCAGAGATTATGCCATCGTATATTCCGACCGTATTGGTGAAATCCCGTTGCATTTAAAGGCGACGAAAATGGGATATTACACAATCATATTCGATGGTACGTCTCTACAGGGCATTCGCATGTTTGACAAAATTGAAAACGTTACCATCGATTTGGGTATCGAAAACGAATACACGTTCATTGGGGCGCCAAACGACCGAAAAGACCGTTTCGTGCTTCTGTTCGACAGCACATCTGAAAACGGGAACAACATCTTCGCATACCAGAATGGAAGTGACATCATCGTGAGTGGCGAAGGTGAACTGATGGTGTTCGACGTGATGGGAAGGATGGTCGCAATGCGACGAATCAACGGTGTGGAGACTATGAGCACATCGTCTCTACAAACTGGCGTTTACATATTCATATTAAATGAAAAAACGCAGAAATTAGTTGTTAGATAAAGTTAAAATGACAAATAAGAAGATGACGAATATCGGATTAACGGCAAATCTTCCTGACAACAGTTTTTCCAGAAGCCGTCATGCCTTTAACAATATAGACCCCATTGCTTAACTCATTGATATTGTTAACATTGGCGCGTTGTCCGTTGACGTTGTATATATCTATGATGTTGACGATTTCTTCGTATTCGTTCTCAGGAACCGACAAGGTTAATTCGAGGAGGATGTAGTTGTCGCCACCTGGAGTGAGAGCGAAATCCGACTCGCAGTCTTCGTACCATGCTGTGAGTTTGAAAACATAATCACCTGGCTCAAGTTCCTGATAATAAGAGGTGAATTCGGGGTCTATTTCGATGACTTCCTTAAACTCTTCGCAATATAGATTGTAGTGCAGAGGTGTCGTCTCGGGTGCTGTCCAGGAAAGCACTGCTGCGGTGGCACCGGTAGATGGATTATAATATGCTTCACCTTGGAAGTCGGTTGGCGGATTGCATGGTGATGGCGGGGTAGGAGGAGTTATCTCGCCCATCTCACCATTCTGACCGATATTTTGTCCGTATAAGCCGCCGGTGCTGTTGTTTACCCATGCGAGGATGTTTTGTCCGGCACGGTGACCTGTAGTGTTTTTGCACATGGAGCGCGGGTAGCTGTTGCTGCTCATGACGGTGTTCCAAATCTGGTTACCACTATCGTCGATGCCGATAGCTTTGATGGTGCTGTTATAGCCGTCGCCTTCGTTATACATGAATGTGTATCCGCCGCCGTATTCAAAGGCGTCGATACGCAGACTGGAATGGTCGTTGCCGTTTTCTTCGACTAATACTATGCCTTCGTACCACAATCTTTCGCCTAATTCGTTGATACGGTTTGCATAGACACGCGAGTCACTTTGATATTCTGCGTCGGTTTGTACATAAACTATGATGAGATCGTGACTCACGGGATCTACAGTGGCATAGGCGTCGATATAGTAATTGTACGGATCTTCCGAGTGTACAGGGATACCGCTAAGATCTGTAATGGTTGATGCTCCATTCTGGTTGAAATGGAACACATAGGTGTTGAAATTGCCTCCTATGTTTCCTGCGTGCCAGATGTAAACGTAGCCGCCACCCAGTCCGTCATGCACCACATAATGGATATATGAGCCCGGGATTGTCACTGGTGACATGAGCTGTACGTCGTTGGAGATCTGAGTGCCGTCTTTGCTGTAACCCACTACGCGGATGTCTTTTTCATAGAAATAGGTGTAGGCCCATTGCTCTTTCTCATAAACCAAAAACACGTTGCCGTCTGATGCAGGAACCAGAAGTCCGAACATACACAGTTTACCCGTGCTGTCGCTGACGGTTATCGTGGGATTCATTGTGCCGTTGGCTTCGATGTAGCAAAGGTAGAGGCAGCCGTTATCGACGCTAGTGCCCAGCGCCCAAACGCCACCGTCGTCGCCTGCGAGAAGCTCGGTGCGTGATTCGCCTGCACCGCCGAAGAGGGTGAGACCTTGTTCGCCCCAGGCGTAGGTGCCGTCGGCATTGATTTTTATGGCTATGGTATGACCGGCTTCAGTGGCAAAACATGTCACCACTGCGCCATCGGTTGTCGAGGCCATAGCGAAGCCTTGCGACCAGCTTGCCATCTGGTGGTAGCTCGGATGGATGCCGCTTGTGCCCCATTGTGGCTCTCCGGCTTCGTTGATGCGCTGGAGTGTCGGTGACCAGCTGTTGGGGCCGAATTGTGCCCACTGTACGTAGGTGTCGCCCGAAACAGGGTCGGTGGAGAGGTAAATCTCACCTGCATCCGAAGAAGTGGTGGCAAGGAAGGTATTTGTCGCCGGGTTGTTGACCCATTGGGCATTAGCGCTAACAATAAAAGCTAAAGCGATAACAAGGATGTATAACTTTTTCATAGTAAATAGTTTTTATCAAAACGCAAAGATATGAAATAAAAATGAAAAAAGCAAGAAAAATCAAAAAAATATAGAGACGCACCGGAGCACGTCTCTATACATATAAATATGAATTACAATAATTACTTGATATTCGGTTCCTCCAAGCCGAGGTGTTTCTTCTTGTCGACGGCCTTGAGGTAGATGCCGATGATCAATGCTGCCACGCCGAGGCATGCGAGCATCACCAGAGCCCAGGTGTAGTCGAGCTCGTGTGCGAGAGCACCTTCTGGGTTGGTTGAGGTAAGGACCTTACCGATGAGCAGTGGGAACAGCCACAGACCGATGTTCTGAATCCAGAAGATGAGAGCGTAGGCTGAGCCGATGATCTTCTCGTCGACGAGCTTCGGCACGCTTGGCCAGAGAGCTGCTGGGACGAGTGAGAATGATGCGCCCAAGACAAGGATTGTGATGTAGGCCACGATGGTTCCGCCTGCTGCGCTGCCTTTGAACATTGGCAGGATGAAGGCGAAGGTGAGGTGGCAGATGATGAGCAGCAACGAGCCGATCATGAGCATCGAAGCGGCCTTACCTTTGTGGTCGACGTAGTTGCCAAGGATAGGAGTGATAGCCACTGCGAGGAGCGGGAACACAGCGAATATCGTCTCAGCGGTGCCGCGCATGTAACCCATGTAGCAGTAAACCACAAGGGCGATGACTGCGAGACCCATCAAGCCATATTTGAAGCCTTTGTTGGTCTTGATGAAGTTACTTGCGAAGGAACAGACAGCGACGAGCAGCATTACGATATACTGTACGATTGTCACTGAGTTGCTTGCCCAGAAGCCTTCACCAGGGGTGAGCGTGAGGTTGCACTGCAGCATGTTGACGGCATATTTCTGGAATGGGAAGATTGCTGAGTAATAAAGCACGCAGAGCAATGCGACGAGCCAGAATCCGAGGCTTGACAGGATTTTGCCGATGTCGGACACCTTGAACGGGTCGTCTTTCTCTTCAGCTTCGCCAGTCTGACTGTCGAGTTTCTTATCCATGAAGAAATAAACGATGAACATGATAAGGGCGATGCAGAGAAGCACCACGCCGAATGCCACTGAACGGCTGACGTTGATGTCTTCACCGAGTCTTGCGAAGTAAGGTGAGAAGATCATGCAGGTTGCGACGCCGAGACGGGCCAAAGCCATCTCTGAGCCCATTGCCAAGGCTGTCTCACGACCTTTGAACCATTTCACGATACCGCGGCTGACGGTGATACCGGCCATCTCGGCGCCGCAACCGAAGAGCATGAAGCCCACAGCTGCGAGTTTAGCCGATGCTGGCATGCCTGGACGGAGCAGATTACCGGCCTCGTCGACGATCTCGCCGTAGAACGGAGAAACGCCGAGCTCATCGAACAACGGGATGTAGTTGAGGTTTGCGGTGAACCATGCTTCAGCACCACTGCCTTTGAAGCTCTCGTGGATAGCATAGTACTTGATCAAGCCGCCGATGAGCATCACAGCGCCCGACAAGACAGCAGTGAAACGCACTCCCATCTTATCGAGGATGATACCTGCGAAGATGAGGAAGAACACGAAGACGTTGAGGAAGGTCTCGGCGCCCTGCATGGTGCCAAAAGCGAGACTATCCCATTCGCGTTCAGTCTGCATCAGGTCTTTGATAGGTGACAAGATGTCCATGAAGATGTAGGCGCAGAACATTGCCAACGCCAACAGCAGCAAAGCGATCCATCTCATGGCCGCATTGTCGCGTAAAGTCTGAATCTTTTCTGTCATAACAATATTTTTAAAGAATTATTATTCAGTTGGTAATTGTACGATTTCCTTCTTGAAGCCTTTAAGCATATCTTTGGCAAAATCGGAGATAGTCTGAGGAGTGATGCTCTTCACGATCTCGTCGTAATCAGCTACAATGTTGATGTTGTCCTCTTCGTAAGTCTCGATAGCACTGACCCAGAAGCTGTTTTCTTCGAGCTGCTCAGCGCGTTTCTTATAAAGATTTTCAACGACTTTCGTCAAATCCTCTTGAGCTGGACCGTTTTCAGCCACGTCGTTGAGCCCTTCGTAGACCTTGCCCATGAGTTTCTCGTACATATCTTTATTTGTATCGAAAGCAATGAGGAATAAATATTCGTTCTTAGGCATGTTAGTCACCTGACCCATGACGCCGACGCCGTATGTGCCGCCTTCTTCCTCACGGATGGTGCGGGTGTAATAGATATCCATCACATCGCTTAAAGCCTTCATATACAATTTGTTACGATAGTTATAATCCATCGGTCCATTTATAACCATATAGATAGTGGCCTTAGGATTCTGCATCTCTTTCTCATAATGGCAGATGTGGTCGCCTTCAGCGATGCCGAGGTTGATATCTTTCCATGTTTCTTTATTCTTCTTTTTCTTTAAAGAGCCAAGATATGTCTCCACAAGAGGTTTGAAGGTGTCTTCATCGATATTTCCTACGAAGTAGAAAGTGAAGTTGTTAGGATCTTTGAAGCGGTCTTTGTTCATCTTCATAGCCTTAGCGTAGTCGATCTTGTCGATGTTTTCGGCCTTAGTTCTCATTGCGAGCGGGTGGTTGTTGTAGAGCACCATGATGAGTGAGTCGGAGAATGTTACCATTGGGTTAAGCTCTTGATTTTCAAGGGCTGCCTTGGTGCGCTGAGCGTACGACTGGAATGCTTCTTCGTCGGCGCGCGGTGCGGTGAAGTACAGATAGATGAGCTGCATCATCGTCTCGAGATCTTTAGGTGAGCAGCTGCCGTTCATACCTTCTGAATATGTGTCGATGAATGGGTTGACGCTCACTCTCTTGCCTGCGAGCACCTTCGGGAGGTCGGTGGCGCTGAAGTTACCCACGCCGCCAATCTTGATGAGGCCTGAGAGTTCCTGCATGGTGATGTAGTCGTTGTCTTTGATCACCGACAGACCACCATCGCTGTGGGCTGTGAAACGGATCTCGTCTTCTTTGAAGGTGGTCTTCTTGTAGATGACCTTCATACCGTTGCTGAGTGTGAGGACGGTGGCATCGAACTCCGGAAGAGCCTGTGCTTTCTTGATTTTACCAGGTTTTCCTAAGTTTTCGACCATTGGGCCGTCGAATGTCTCTTCCTCGTAAGGCTGAACCTCTGTGGCGTTGGCTGTCTCGTAAACCTTCAGTATTTCTTCGACTGTCGGGAGAGTCTCGCCGTCTTTTCTAGGTGCTGTCACCGTGATGACGAGGTTGTCGTCGTGGATGAGCTGTTGAGCGAACATGTTGACGACCTCAATCGGGATGTTAGGCACAATCTGTTGATACATGGCATATTCTGTCTCGATGCCCATCATAGGCTCGTTGCGGAGGAAGTTGCTCAAGCACTCGTTGACGTATCTTCTGTTTTCGGTGTTGTTACGCTCATTGTATTGATTCTCAATACGTTTCATGAAGTCGGCCTTAGCTCTCTCATATTCCGAAGCGGTGAAGCCGAACTGAGCCATACGTTTGTTCTCGGTCACGAGGGTTGTGATAGCCTCGTCGATGCCAGCTGCGTCTTTTGCCATCGCCATGCTGCACCATGCGTCTTCGGTAGGAGCGATGTAATAGTTGGAATAGTAGCTGTAGCCGTAGACAAACGGAGGATTGGCTTTCTTGGTGATGTCTTGCAAACGGTTCATCTCCATCGATGATATGATCGACAGGACATATTCTCCCATCCAGTACTGCATGTTGTTTTTCAGTGAGTCTGGGGTGGCTTCGGTCTTGTAGTAGATATTTATTTCGTAGGTTGTCTGTTCAGGATCGGAGGCGATAGCCACGATAGGCTCTTCGTTGTCTTCAATCATGAACTGAGGTCTCGGTGCCGGGTTGACCGGGGCTTTGATGTCGGCAAACATCTCATGGATGCGTGCTTCTATTGCGTCGACATCGATATCACCGACGATGATAATGCCTTGAAGGTCAGGGCGATACCATTTGTGGTAGTAGTCGCGGAGTGTCTGATACTTGAAGTTAGCCACCACTTCCGGCAGGCCGCCTGGCAGACGGTTGGCATAAGGGCTGTTAGGATACATTATCGGCAATATCTCTTCCATGATACGCTGGTCGGCGTCTTCACGTGTGCGGAGCTCTTCGAGGATGACGCCACGCTCGTTGTCGATCTCGGCTTCTTCGAGGGCGATGAAGCTTGACCAGTCGTGGAGTATGAGCAAGCAGGTGTCGACGAGGCCAGGCAGCGTGGTCGGGACGTTGGTTACCATATAGACTGTCTGGTCGATGCCGGTGCCTGCGTTGAGGTTTTCACCGAATTTGATGCCGCGGCTCTGGAGATATTCGCGGAGCATCATGCCTGGGAGGTTTGTCGTGCCGTTGAACGCCATGTGCTCGAGGAAGTGGGCGAGACCACGCTGCTCTTCTTCTTCAAGTACCGAGCCGACCTTCTGTGCGATGTAGAAATCAGCACGCTGGGCAGGTTTCTCGTTGTGACGGATGTAATAGGTCATGCCGTTGTCGAGCTTACCGACACGTACATTAGGGTCTTTCGGACATGGCATAGCCATCTGTGCGAAACTTGTCAGTGCCATTGTGGCAATAAACAAGACTGATAACAATAATTTCTTCATTTTTTTATCGGATTAAATTTAACTATTAATACAAATGTATAACGTATTTCTCAACAAAATAAGGCTCTGCGTACCATTTCGTTATCGAAGTGCTCTTACGTTTCCAGTTTTTTGGCACATTGCGGAGCTCTTCTTCTATGTCGCCACCTTTTAAATATAATATGCCTCCGGCTTCGATGTCGTTGGTGACGCGAAGCTTGTTGTTGCACCATTTTACGAAGTCGGGGAGCTGGGTCACAGCACGGCTCACTATCACGTCGAACTTCTCTTTGATATTCTCGGCACGTTCCTGGATGGCTGTAACATTCTGTAAATCAAGCTTTTCCACTACGTCTTGCACCACTTTTATCTTCTTTCCTATGCTGTCGACGAGTAAGAATTGCGTTTGTGGAAACATGATGGCCAAAGGTATTCCCGGGAAGCCGCCGCCAGTGCCGATGTCGAGGACTTTCATGCCAGGCAGAAGCTCGAAATATTTCGCTATGGCCAATGAATGCAGCACATGATGCTCGTAGAAATTGTCCATATCCTTCCTCGAGATGAGGTTGATCTTGCTGTTCCAGTCTTCGTAGAGCGGCGCAAGTTTCTCATACTGAGCCATTTGTGACTCGGTCAGTTGTGGGAAATATTTTTTTATAATGTCCATCATTAATCTTGCAAAGATACAAAAAATAATTTATTCTATAAATTATATCAAAATAATTTGTAATTTTACACGTTCAAATGCAAGAATGAGCGGAAAAATTAGACATATTGCCCTTATAATCCTGATGATTTGCAGTTTTTCTGTATTCGCACAGAAAAGCAATCAAAATCAGGGAACCCTTGATTACATTAAGAAATACAAGGATCTTGCGATGGAGCAGATGATAGAGTTTAAGATTCCTGCATCGATAAAACTGGCGCAGGCCATCATCGAGTCGTCGCATGGCACATCGGAGTTGGCGGTCAAGAGTAACAATCATTTCTGCATAAAATGCCATAATAATTGGACTGGAAAGAAGACTTATTACGACGATGACGAAAAAGGCGAGTGTTTCAGAGTTTATAACACTGTTGAGGAGTCGTATCGCGATCATTCCAACTTCCTGAAAAACGGCACGCGTTATGCTTCGCTTTTTAATTTGGAGATTACCGATTACAAAGGATGGGCTAATGGCCTTAAGAAGGCAGGATATGCCACTTCGCCAGTATATGCTAATGTTTTGATAAAAGTTATTGAGGATTATAATCTTCAGCAATACGACCAGATGGTAGTCAAAAATGAGTTTAAGCCGAAGAAAAAGACAGAAAAGGTGGAGGTTGAAGAGGAGGACGAGCCTGAAATAGTCGTAAAGCCGAAGAAGCAGAAGAAAAACAAGCATACTGTAGCCGATAACATAGGCGGAGTGCCGGTTTTGTCGAGATGTCTGGTGGTGGAGGTGACGCAAGATCATCATTACATCAAGGAGAATTTCGGTGTGAAGTTTGTAACGACGAAAGACGGCGATGATCTGGAAAGTCTGGCCAAACAGTTGAAGATGTATCCTTATCAGCTGGTGAAATACAATCATCTCGGAAATAAGACCACTTTTGTGAAAGGCGAGGTGCTTTACATCAATCCGATGCGTCGCAAGGCCGCTCAGGGCTACTACATCCACGTGATTCAACAAGGTGAGACGCTGTCGCAGGTGTCGAAGCTATATGCCGTGAAGCTTGAGCGACTGTTTAAGATGAATGGTCTTGACGAGAATTCAGTCTTGCAGATTGGGCAAGAGATAAGATTGAGATAGCTTAAGAGCTTATAAGTTTATGAGCTTATGAGTTTAGGGAATTAAAACTCTCCTTTTAAGTATTTTGCAGTGTATCCCACTGCCTTTTTTACTATCTCTTCGGGTGTGCCTTGGCTGAGGATCATGCCGCCGCGGTCGCCGCCTTCGGGTCCCATGTCGATGATATAATCGGCCATCTTGATGACGTCCATGTTATGCTCGATGATGAGCACGGTGTTGCCTTTATTTACAAGCTTATTCAGCACTTCCATCAGAATCTTGATATCTTCGAAATGCAGTCCTGTTGTGGGTTCGTCGAGGATGTACAATGTCTTGCCGGTGTCGCGTTTCGACAGTTCGGTGGCCAGTTTCACGCGTTGTGCCTCGCCTCCGGAGAGGGTGGTTGAAGGCTGTCCGAGGGTGATGTAGCCTAGTCCGACTTCTTGTAACGTCTTGATTTTCTGTAAGATAGAAGGGAAGTTCTCGAAAAACACCACGGCTTCGTCGATGGTGAGGTTGAGCACGTCGTTGATCGACTTGCCTTTGAAGCGCACCTCGAGTGTCTCGCGGTTGTAGCGTTTGCCTTGGCATGTCTCGCATTTTACGTGGACGTCGGGCAGGAAGTTCATCTCGATGACGCGCACTCCGGCACCCTGGCATGTCTCGCAGCGGCCGCCTTTGACGTTGAACGAGAAGCGTCCCGACTTATAGCCACGTATCTTCGATTCGGGTAGCTCGCCGTAGAGTTTGCGGATGTCGTCGAATACCTTGGTGTATGTGGCAGGGTTGGAGCGGGGCGTCTTGCCAATCGGCGCCTGGTCGATCTCGATGACTTTGTCAATGAACTCTAGGCCTTCGATGCGGTCGTACGGCAGCGGGTTCTTCTCCGAGCGATAGAAATGACGGCTCAGGATAGGGTAGAGCGTTTCGTTGATGAGCGTCGATTTGCCCGAGCCGGAAACCCCGGTCACGCACACCATGACGCCGAGCGGCAGCTCGAGGTCGACGTTCTTGAGGTTATGCCCGCTGGCATTATATAATCTAAGGTATTGCCCCTCGAGGGGTTTCCGTCTCGCCGGCGGCACCTCGATCTTCTTCTTGCCGCGCAGGTAGTCGCAGGTGAGACCGTGGCCATGCATCGCCTCCTTGGGACTCCCCTGAAACACGACGGTGCCGCCGTTGACGCCCGCTCCCGGACCGATGTCGATGAGATGGTCGGCGGCGAGCATGGTGTCCTTGTCGTGCTCCACCACGATGATGCTGTTGCCGATGTCGCGCAGCTCCTTCAAAGACTCGATAAGCCTATGATTATCACGTTGATGCAAGCCGATGGAAGGCTCGTCCAAGATATACAGAATACCAGTCAACTGCGAGCCGATCTGAGTGGCCAGCCTGATACGTTGCGCCTCGCCGCCCGACAGACTCTTCGCCGGACGGTTCATGTTCAGGTAGTCGATGCCCACGTTGAGCAGGAAGTTGATGCGTTTCTTGATCTCGATAAGGATGTCGTGCGCAATCTCCTTCTGCTTCTCGTCGAGATGATTCGGGAGGTCGTCGAGCCACTCAGCGAGCGCCGTGACGTCCATGTCGGCCAGCTCGGCGATGTTTTTGCCGTTCAGACGGAAGTAAAGAGCCTCTTTTTTCAGTCTTTGTCCATGACACTCAGGACATTCCGTCTCGTTCATGAAGCTGTTGGCCCACTTCGCGATGGATGCAGGGGCGTTGTCTTCGTTTTGTTTCTTGATGACATTGACGATACCCTCGAAAGGCATTGAGTATGTTGAACTTGTGCCGAGATATTCCTTCGTGACGGTAAACGACTCGTTGCTTCCGTAGAGGATGATGCTCATGGCGTTTTCCGGAATCTCGCTGATAGGCGTGTCGAGCGTGAATCCGTATTTCGCCCCGATGACCTCGAGTTGGTTGAACACCCAGTTATTCTTGTATTCTCCGAGCGGTGCAAGGCCTCCTTTACGCAGACTCAGCTTCGGGTCGGGGATTATCTTCTTCATGTCGACCTGCACTATGGTGCCGAGGCCGTTGCATTTCGGACAAGCGCCGTAAGGTGAGTTGAAGCTGAAGGTGTTAGGCTCCGGGTCCTGGTAGGCGATGCCTGTCGTCGGACACATCAGCAACTTGCTGAAGTAACGCACGTCGGCGCTGCCTTCTTCCAGTATCATCAGCATTCCCTTGCCTCGGCGAAAGGCTGTCTCCACCGATTTCACTATGCGTTCCACGGCGTCGGGGTGCACTGCCAATCGGTCGATGACAATCTCGATGTCGTGGGTTTTATACCTGTCGAGCTGCATGCCGAAACTGAGCTCGCGGATCTCGCCGTCGACGCGCACCTTTATATATCCTTGCTGACGAATCTGCTCGAACAGATCTCTGTAGTGACCTTTGCGGCCTCTCACCACTGGGGCTAACACGTTGATCCTCTTGTTGTTATATTGTTCGAGAATCATCTGGGTGATTTGTTCTTCAGAATAGCGCACCATCTTCTCGCCGGTGTTGTAGGAGTAAGGCACCGATGCTCGGGCGTAAAGCAGTCGCATGAAGTCGTAGATCTCGGTTATGGTGCCCACCGTCGAGCGCGGGTTGCGGTTCACCGACTTCTGCTCGATGCTGATGACAGGTGAGAGGCCGCGTATCTCGTCGACATCAGGGCGTTCCATGCTGCCGATGTATTGACGCGCATAGGCTGAGAACGACTCCATGTAACGGCGCTGACCCTCGGCGTAGATCGTCTCGAAAGCCAACGACGACTTGCCCGAGCCGCTGAGGCCGGTAATCACCACAAACTCATCGCGCGGAATGCGTAAGTCGATGTTTTTCAGGTTGTTCTCACGCGCCCCGTAGATCTCGATGAACTCGTCTTCAGCGATATTTCTGTTCTTCTCAGCCATCAAAAATTACTCTAATTCCTCAACGATGCTGTCGTTTTCAAAGTCGATGATGTCGCCGCCAGTGGCCTCGTTGCAGTAGTCGGCAGTGAGGTTGAACGGCTTGGTGGGTATCTTAATCTCGTAGACTTCTCCCTTCCTGACTTTCAACGACTTAGAGCGAAGCCAAGGATTGAAAATCTTAAGGAGTTTGTAGGTTATGTCGTGTTCCAAAGCAAAGTCAGCCCAGCTGTCGACACTCTCTGTGACGACGACTGTCTTATACTTAAAAGGCTGATACTCAAGGCTTTTACTAACATAAATGCCATATTTCTCAGGGTTGCTGAGGATGGTCTTGAATGCCAGAATCCGGAATATGTAACGCTCTGTCTCGTCGGAAAGCAAGAGGTCATAGTAAGAATGCACCTTCTGTTCCTTCAAGAACTTGCTCAGTCGGCGTGTGCCGGCGTTGAACGAAGCCGCTACGAGGGTCCAATTGTGGTAAATCTCGTACGATTTCAGGAAATAACGGCATGCTGCCTCTGTCTCCATCTCCACGTTGTATCGCATGTCGACTTCCTTGTTGATCTCCAGCCCGTATTCTTTGCCTGTGGCTTCCATAAACTGCCAGAAACCCACTGCTCCTGCTGGCGAGACGGCGTTGGTGAGGGTGCTCTCTGCCACGCAGAGATATTTGAAATCCTCGGGGATGCCGTATTTTTTCAGTATCGGCTCAATCACCGGGAACCAGCGTGACGAGCGTTTTACGAGGAGCATGGTGTTGCTGTGGAAATAGCATGTCGAGAGCAGCTCGCGTTCGTAGCGTTCGCGTATGTTGAACATCTCCAAAGGCACGCGCTCGCCAGCGAAGGTGAGATCTTCGGTGAACTCGATGTCGTTGCTTCGGAGCTGTATCTGCTCGAGCGAGACAGGCCGTTTCTCGGCCAGCTTCAGCGCCCTGATGCCCACAATTATGGCTGTGATGGCAGCTAAACCGACGAGTAAAACGACAATCTGAATTATCAGTATGGTCTTTTTGTTATCCATTACAGATGGACCACCTCTCCGTATGCCGCTGCTGCAGCTTCCATGATGGCTTCCGACATCGTTGGATGCGGGAAGATGTTCTCGATTATGTCGCGGCCTTCAGCGCCGAGTTCGCGTGCCAGCACTGCTGTTGCGACCATCTCGGTGACGTTTTCGCCGACCATGTGGCAGCCCAGCCATTTGTTGGTCTTGGCATCGAACACTACCTTGATGAAGCCGTCTTTGTTACCTGCTGCTGCGGCCTTTCCTGATGCGGTGAACGGGAACTTTCCGATTCTCACCTCGTAGCCTGCTGCGATAGCCTTAGCCTCGCTCAGACCCACGGATGCGATCTCAGGGGTGATGTATGTGCAGCCAGGTATGTTGTTGTAGTTCAATGGCTTAGGATTCATGCCACAGAACTTCTCGACGCAGATGATAGCCTCGTGTGATGCCTTATGTGCCAATGCCGGTCCGTGGACGATGTCGCCGATGGCATAAACGCCCGGGACGTTGGTGCGATAGTATTCGTCGACGATGATCTTGCCGCGTTCACTGGCGATTCCGATGTTTTCAAGTCCGAGGTCCTCGAGGTTGGTCTGGACTCCGACTGCTGAGAGCACGATGTCGGCCTCAACAATTTTCTCGCCTTTCTTGGTGTCGATGGTGCAGATGCATTTCTCGCCCGTGGTGTCGACTTTCGTCACCGAAGCCTCAGTCATAACTGTCATTTTCAGCTTCTTGAAGCAGCGCTCGACCTGTTTCGACACCTCTTCGTCTTCGTTCGGAACGACGTTAGGCAGGAACTCCACCAATGTCACTTTTACGCCCATCGAGGTGAAGAAGAATGCGAACTCAGAGCCGATGGCGCCTGATCCGACGACCACCATGGTCTCAGGAAGCTTATCGAGAACCAATGCCTGACGGTAGCTGATGATTTTCTTGCCATCGATAGGCATTGCTGGTAGTTGACGCACGCGCGAGCCTGTCGCAAGTATGATATGGTCGGCCTCGTATTCGGTGCTATTGCCTTCAGCGTCAACGACTTTCACTGTCTTGTTGGCTGTAAGTGAGCCTAAGCCAGGAATCAGTTCGACATTGTTCTTCTTAAAGAGGTATTGAACGCCTTTGCTCATACCGTCGGCAACTCCACGGCTGCGGGCCACAACGGCTTCCATGTCGGGATGAACCTCGCCCTCGAGCTTAATGCCATAATTTTCAGCATGTTGCATATATGTGTAGACAGCTGCGCTCTTCAGCAAAGCTTTAGTCGGGATGCAGCCCCAGTTGAGGCATGTGCCGCCGATTTCAGCCTTTTCAACAACGCCAACCTTTTTTCCAAGCTGTGAAGCTCTGATAGCTGCGACGTAACCGCCGGGACCGCTACCGATAACAATAACATCGTACTTCATGATTATCAATGATTTATGTTAATTTTTAATTTATTTTTAATTATCCGAATTTTATCTTGCGAAAATACAAAAAATTTTATTATCTTTGCAACATTGTTAGTGGAGAATTTTCTCCATGTTAATATTTGTCAAAAAGCAATTTTTTTACATTTTTTTGTTCCTTTTAATTATTCAAATTATGTTAGCTGATTATTTCAATAATCCGCTCATGCCGATGTCATATTCCGGCGTGTCGGAGAAGTGGTATGAGGTGGCACGCTCCCGCGAAAAACGCCTCTTCCAAAGGGTCGATGTATTTATGTATCTCTCAATGAGTCATGACAATGCGTTCGATTTGCTTTATGTCGCAATCGATGAGGTGAATCAACATCTGGTGAAGTGTTATCATGGCAAATTTATCGTAAAAATAGGAAATAACTATTTGATTATCCGTCAGGGTTTATGGAGAAAGAAATTTTTGATCATTGCAAATGATGATGAGAAAAATATTGTGGCTTTGACAAATCGAAGAAAATCAAAGGTTTGGGTGCTTTCAAAGAAACTGCCTTACGATAAAAATGCTTTTGAAAATGTTTTTAAAGCAGTCGAAAATCAGGGTTTTGATATTAATAGTATTGAATTATTTTATGATGAAAAATTCAATAATTAAAACCGCCTGCTAAATTTATTTTTATTTTCAATAAAATAATTTCGTATATTTGCAAGTTTATTGGTAATAATCCTTTGAGATGAATATATCAGAATTAACCGCTATTTCGCCCGTCGACGGCCGTTATCGTAAGAAAGTCGAGCATCTTGACGAGTATTTTTCAGAATTTGGACTAATCCGCGCCCGTGTGATGGTGGAGGTTGAGTATTTTATTGCTCTCTGCCAGATTCCGCTGCCACAGCTCGCCAGTTTCGACAAGAAGAATTTTCGTAAGTTAAGAAACATCGTTAAAAACTTTAAAGTCGCTGATGCTCAAGAGATTAAAGAGATTGAGAAGACGACAAACCACGATGTGAAGGCGGTTGAATATTTCTTGAAACACCGTTTCGACAAGATGAATCTCAGTCAGTACAAGGAGTTTATCCACTTCGGTCTGACTTCGCAGGATATCAACAACAGCGCGGTGCCTTACACCATGATGCAGGCCCAGAAAGAGCTGATTCGTCCAGCGTTTACACAGATTGTCGAGAAGCTGAGAAACCTTGCTGAAGAATGGCGCGACATCCCGATGCTGGCCCACACACATGGCCAGCCCGCCAGCCCGACGCACCTCGGAAAAGAGATATTTGTTTTTGTTGAACGTCTTGAGGATCAATTAGTTGAGCTTGATAAGATCCCGTTTACAGCTAAGTTTGGCGGCGCCACCGGTAACATGAACGCACATAAAGTGGCTTACCCGGACATCAACTGGCCGGAGTTTGCAGCGAAGTTCATCAAGAAACTCGGACTGAAACGTCAGCAAACGACAACGCAGATTGAGCATTACGACGTGATGGCGCAGTATTTCGACGCGCTGAAACGTCTCAATACCATACTGATCGACCTGTCGCGCGACATCTGGCTGTACATATCGATGGATTATTTCAAACAGAAAATCAAAGCCGGCGAGGTGGGCTCGTCAGCGATGCCACATAAAGTAAATCCTATCGATTTCGAGAATGCCGAAGGTAACCTCGGAATGGCAAACGCCATCTTCGAGCACCTCAGCCGTAAGCTCCCGATCAGCCGCATGCAGCGCGACCTCACCGACTCGACGGTGACACGCAACATCGGAGTGCCGCTGGCACATACTTTAATAGCAACAAGCTCATTGTCAAAGGGTTTGGATAAACTAATCCTCAACGAGGCCAAGCTTCGTGCCGACCTGCAGAACAACTACGCTGTGGTAGCCGAAGCAATCCAGACCATCCTTCGTCGCGAACAGGTGGAAGGCGCCTACGAGCTGCTGAAAGGTCTGACGCGCACCAACGAAAAGGTGACTCGCGAGTCAATAGATGCATTCATTGACCAACTGCCTGTTAGTCAAGCGGTTAAGAAAGAGATGCATGCCATCACTCCGGAAAACTACACTGGTTTTAACTTTGAAAACAAGTAAAAAATGACAAAAAGAAAGAATTTTCGCAGGATACTTCACTATGTTAAGCCTTACTGGTTTAGCATCTTGATGAATATCTTCTTCAATATTTTGGCGATTGTGTTCTCGCTGTTCTCGTTCTCGATGATAGTGCCGTTCCTCAACCTGCTTTTCAATCCTGGGAATCTGGTGAATGTAAAGCCCGAGTTTGCTCTGGACACCGATTCCTTACTCGAGACGCTCAACTTCTACGTCAGTGAAGTGATTAGAAACTACGGCCAGGCTAACGCTTTGATATTCATTTGTTTACTGCTTGTTGTGGCGTTCTTCCTGCGAAACCTCACCACATATTTAGCCTTGTATTTCATGGTCGGAGCACGTGCCGGCACAATTCAAGATATCCGCAACGATTTATACAAAAAGATTATGATCCTGCCGCTGTCGTTCTATAGCCATCATAAAAAAGGCGACATCATGGCAAGAATCACTACCGATGTGCAGGAGATTGAGGTGTCAATCATCAGCTACCTCGACGTCTTCATCAAATCGCCGCTCACCATTGCTGCATATTTCGCATATATGCTTGGCGTCAGCTGGCGACTTACCTTGTTTGTCGTGATACTGTTGCCGATAGGCGGTCTGATCATCGGATCAATCGGAAAATCACTGAAGAAAGACTCCCTCGAAGGACAGAACCGATTTGCGGGAATGCTTGCCACCATTGAGGAAACCATAGGCGGACTGCGTATCATCAAGGCGTTCAACGCCATCGGCTACTCGAGCGAGAAATTCAACGAGCAGAACGGTCGTTACACGCGAGTGATCAAATTCGTGAACCGCAAGCGTGACTTGAGTTCCCCGATGAGTGAGTTCCTCTCGTCGATCATCATTTCGATAGTGATTTGGTTTGGCGCCACCCTGATCTTGAACGCCGCCAATACTCCCGATGTGGTGCCGAGCATCACAGCGGCTAACTTCATTGCCTACATCGTGGTATTCTCACAAATCATCTCACCTGCGAAGTCGTTCTCGCAAGGTTTCTATAGCTTGCAGAAAGGTATGGCTTCGGCCGACCGTATCTTCGAAGTGCTTGATGCTGAGGAAGTTATCGTTGAGAAAGAAAACGCCATATCGCTTCCTGACTTTAAAGACTCTATCGTTTACAACAACGTGAGTTTCCATTATAACGAGGTTAACGTGTTGAAAAACATCGACTTAACCATTCCGAAGGGCAAGATGATAGCTCTCGTTGGCGAGAGTGGCGGTGGTAAATCGACTTTGGTCGACCTGCTTCCGCGATTCTATGATGTGAGTGTGGGCTCAATCACCATCGACGGCACCGACGTGCGCGACTTCAAGATCTGCGACGTGCGCGGTTTGATGGGCATAGTCTCGCAGGAAAGTATCTTGTTTAACGACACCGTATTTAATAATATAGCGTTCGGACTGGAGCATGCCACACGTGAGGCCGTCATCGAGGCGGCAAAGATAGCCAATGCCCACGACTTCATCATGGAGATGGAAGACGGCTACGACACTTACATCGGCGACCGCGGCATGAACCTCTCGGGCGGACAGCGTCAACGTATCAGCATCGCACGCGCAGTGCTGAAGAACCCGCCTATCCTGATCTTGGATGAGGCTACTTCGTCGCTCGACACTGAGAGCGAACGTCTGGTGCAGGAGGCATTGGCAAAGGTCATGACAAACAGGACATCCATTGTGATTGCACACCGTTTGTCGACGATTCAGAATGCCGACGAGATTCTGGTGTTGGTGAAAGGACAGATTGTGGAGCGCGGCAAACACGAGGAACTCATCGAAAAAGGTGGAGTTTACAAGCGTTTGACCGACCTGCAGTCGTTTAATTAGAATTGTTTTTTGAAATTTTAGAAATAAAAATTAATTTTAAAATGGATCTTAGTAAAGTTGTTGCCATCTCTGGCAAACCAGGTCTTTTCCTCGTCACAACAAACGGCGGAGGAAAACTTATTGTTGAGTCGTTGCTCGACGGAAAACGTATTCCTGCTTTCGCAAACGACAAAATCAGTTCTCTCGAGGAAATCAGCATCTTCACGACAAGTGAGGACAAGCCTCTGAAGGAAGTTTTTATGAGCATTCACGAGAAATTGGGCGATAATATCGGTTTCGACCCTAAAAAGGCGTCGCCGGTTGAATTGAAAGAGAAGTTCATGCTCGTGTTGCCTGACTACGACGAAGACGCTGTGTATCAATCAGATATGAAGAAAGTGTTCCAGTGGTATCAGCTGCTCAACGACAAGAAAATCCTTGATTTCACTCCTGAGAAGGAAGAGAAAGCCGAGGAAGCTCCAGCTGAGAAGAAGGCAGTGAAGAAAGAGACTAAGAAAGCCGCTCCTAAGGCAGCTCCGAAGGAGAAGAGCGTGAAAGCTGCTGCAGCACCTGCAACAAAGTCGACAAAGAAGCCTAAGAAGGTGTAATGAAGAAACTTATTGATTTTCAGTTAGTTGACAAGCAATCGTTTCAGCGTGCTGCGTTGCTGCGGCTGCGTTGCGATGAGCCGTTGCCTGAAATTCGTGGCGGGCAGTTTGCCAACGTGCGCGTCGACGGCTGCGACAAGGCATATTTGCGTCGTCCGATATCAATACATGACGTTGATTATCAGAGTAATACGCTTGATTTGCTCATTCAGGAGAAGCACGAAGGCACGAAGAAACTGTGTGCTTTGCCGGTAGGAGCGAAGGTTAACGTCGTGTTGCCATTGGGAAACGGTTTCACCACGCCCGAAAAGGACGACAACATCTTACTGGTGGGCGGCGGCATCGGGATTGCACCTTTATTATATTTTGCAAAGAAATGCAATTATCTGCAGAATATCAATTTCCTGCTTGGCGGCCGTACACAAGGCGATTTGATGTTGCTCGAGCGTTTCCGTAACGAAGGCGACGTGTTTATCACCACCAACGACGGCTCGATGGGCGAGGAGGGCTTTGTGACCGACCATAGTCTGTGGAAGACGATGAAAATCAATAAGATATATGCTTGCGGACCAATGCCGATGATGAAGGCAGTGGCCAAGAAGGCAAGAGAGATGGGCATCTGGTGTGAGGTCTCGCTCGAGAACCAGATGGCTTGCGGAATAGGAGCGTGCCTCTGTTGTGTGGAGAACACCAAGGAAGGCAATGTGTGCGTGTGCAAAGAAGGTCCCGTTTTTAATATCGAGAGGTTGCTATGGTAAAGACAGAGATAAAACTCAAGGGTTTGACCCTGAAGAATCCCGTCATGACGGCGTCGGGGACGTTCGGCTACGGCGAGGAATATGCCGATTTTGTCGACCTCTCGGAACTTGGCGGCATCATCGTGAAAGGCACCACCTTGCATCATCGCGAGGGTAATCCTTATCCGCGCATGGCAGAAACGCCGATGGGTATGCTCAACTGTGTGGGCCTCCAGAACAAAGGCGTCGACTATTTCATCGAGACGATCTATCCGAGAATCAGGAACTTTGAAACTAATGTGCTTGTCAACGTAAGTGGCTCAAACATCGACGATTACGTTACGGCAGCCGCTAAGATTGACGCGCTGGAAGACATTCCGGCTATCGAGCTCAACGTGTCGTGTCCCAACGTGAAACAAGGTGGTATGGCGTTTGGCGTCACCTGCTCGGGCATAGAGCAGGTGGTGAAGGCGGTGCGTGAGGTCTATCACAAACACTTGATGGTGAAACTCTCACCGAATGTGACGAACATTGCTGAGATCGCACTCGCCGCCGAGGCCGCTGGCGCCGACTCAGTCTCATTAATCAACACTTTGCTCGGAATGGCCATCGATGCTGAGACAAGAAAGCCGGTGCTTTCGATGGTTACAGGCGGCTTGTCGGGCGCCTGCGTGAAACCAGTGGCTTTACGCATGGTGTGGCAAGTCTCGAAGGCAGTGAAAATCCCGGTCATCGGCCTCGGCGGCATTTCATCGGCTACCGATGCGATAGAATTCATGCTTGCCGGTGCCTCGGCAATACAGATCGGAACAGCCAACTTCATCGACCCAGCAATATCAGCGAAAGTCGCAAAAGGCATCGTGGAATATTGTGAACGACAAGGGGTTGAGGACGTTAATGAACTGATAGGAGGGATGATTATATAATGTTAACCTCCGGTCGGATTTCGATTCCGAATTTTTCTTTTACAGAATCTTGAATTTTCTTCATCAGATCCAGGATTTCCTGGGGTTTTCCGCCGCCGTAGTGGACAAGGACGAGGGCTTGTTTGTCCCAAACACCAACATGGTTTTCGCGATAACCTTTCCAGCCGGCACGGTCAATTAACCAGCCTGATGGGATTTTGATGAAATTATTATCGGCCGGATAAGACGGAATTTCCGGATATAACCCTTTCAATTCCAAGAATTTATCATTTGTGACGATGGCATTTTGGAAGAAACTGCCGACACTGCCGACAACACCTACTTCAGGCAATTTCTCGGCACGAATCGTCTTTACAGTCGCTGCGACATCCTTAATTGTCGGATTCGTTATATTATTGTTAATCAAATAATTACGAATGTTACCGTAATCCAGTTTCAATTCACTGTGTTTCTTTAAAATGAAATCGACGGCGAAAATGATGGACGTGGCACGCCGCGTCCTTACATGGGCTTTGAAAACGGAATTACGATAAGAAAAATGGCATTCATCATTGCTGAAAACCTTAATTTCCCCTGTCGTCAAATCAATCGTATGTACTTGATACACAGCGTCTTTGACCTCTGCGCCGTAGGCTCCGATGTTTTGGACAGGTGCTGCTCCGACTTTTCCTGGGATATCGGCCAGGTTTTCCAAACCGTAAAGACCTTTCGCGACGGTGTAATCGACGAAATCTTTCCAAACCTCACCGCAATAACTGCGAATCATGACGGTTTCATCAGTCTCTTCAACCGTTTCGATGCCTTTCAGATTTGGGTAAACGACAAAACCATCATATATTTCATTGGAGAAAAGAATATTGCTGCCGCCGCTGAGAATCAAGACGCGATTAATCGCATCTCTGCACTGGATAAATTCAGGATTCTGAATCAAATGATGAATATCGTCCATCGTTTTCAATTCCTGAAAATACCTCGCCTTCACGTCAAATCCGAAGGTGTTGAGCTCGCGCAACGGGAAATTTTTCTCCATTCCTGAAATTTTTTTCAAAAATAAACAAAATTTGTCAAACGACAAGAGAAAATCTGTAATTTTATAGCTTGAAATTTTAGTTGAATTGAAACGTGTTATTGTCTCTGTAATCAACGACTTAGTGACCGACCAGCGTGTCAACAAGTCGTGCCTGACCCTCCAAAAGGCGGGGTTTGAAGTGCTTCTTGTGGGTCGTCGGCAGCGCAAATCGCCTCATATGGACGAGCGTCCTTACAAATCGCGTCGCATGAAGCTGCTGTTCGAGAAAGGTCCACTGTTCTATGCCGAGTTCAATTTCAGACTATTCCTATTCCTGTTTTTCCATCGCTGTAACTGTCTGTTATCCAATGATTTAGATACACTTTGGCCAAATTACTGGATTTCAAAACTGAAACGCGTACCGTTAATCTACGACAGTCACGAATATTTCACGGAAGTGCCCGAATTGGTTAGTCGTCCAAGAGTTCAACGCATCTGGAGACGTATCGAGGAACGCATCTTGCCGAAGATGAAAGAGATGATAACGGTGAACGAGTCGATTGCCGACCTTTTCCGTAAGAAATACGGCATAAAAGTGCATGTCATCCGCAACATTCCGATGCGAAAAATGCTTCCGGCGCCTGCCTCTCGCGAAGAAATCGGTCTGGATCCCCAAAAGCATATCCTTGTCCTGCAAGGCTCAGGTATCAACATCCACCGCGGCTCGGAAGAACTGGTCGATGCCATGGCGTATCTCGATGATTGTCAGTTGGTTATCATCGGTGGAGGAGATGTGTTGCCGATTTTGAAAGAGAAGGTCGCAGCAAATCATTGGGAGGATAGGGTGAAGTTCTTCCCGCGCATGCCTTATCAGAAAATGATGGCTATTACACAGCTTGCCGACCTTGGCTTCACGCTCGACAAAGACACTAACCTCAACTACCGCTTCAGTCTGCCGAACAAGCTGTTCGACTACATTCAGGCCAACGTGCCGATTGTGGCGTCGCATCTGCCTGAGATTGAACGGATTATCAAAGAATACAACATTGGGACGTTCATTGACAACCACGACCCTAAAACCATTGCCGATACCATTCAAAATGCATTAAAAGATGAAAAGAATTTGGCGCAATGGAAAAATAATCTTATATTTGCAGCCCAGAACCTCTGTTGGGAGAATGAAGAGGAGGTTTTGCTGAAGATATATGAGAAATACGTCTGATAATCAAATACATATCGTTAGTTTTGACATCCCGTGTCCAGTGAACTACGGCGGTGTTATCGACGTGTTTTTCAAGCTCAAGGCGCTCGTGGAGCGTGGTTTCAAGGTTCACATGCACTGTTTTGAATACGGCCGCGAGCGGAGCGAGCGGCTCGAGGCGTTGTGCGAGTCGACACATTATTACAAGCGCGACATGTCGTTTGCGAATTTCTTCAGCAAAAAGCCTTTTATCGTAACTTCAAGAATATCAGAGGATTTGATTCAAGATCTGCTCAAGGACGACTATCCGATAATACTCGAAGGTTTGCATTCGTGCGGCGTTTTGCTCGACCCGAGGATGAAAGGCCGTAAGATTTTTGTCCGCACACATAACGTGGAGCACGACTATTATCAATATCTGGCGAAGACCGAGAAAAATCTGAGGAAGAAGCTCTTCTTGAAGATCGAATCGCGTAAGCTTCGCAAGTTTGAGTCGATTTTGGCTGAAGCCACTGGAATTCTTGCTATTTCAAATAAGGATTACGAGTATTTTCAGCAGTTTTACAACAATGTATATTTGATTCCAGCATATGCCGGCTTCGATAAGGTTGACGTGCTCGAAGGTCAGGGTGATTTTGTGCTTTACCACGGAAATCTTGACATTTCGGAGAATTATCATGCTGCTGAATTCTTGATTGAAAAAGTCTTCAAAGGCACAGGCATCAAGTTGAAGATTGCAGGTATGAATCCGCCGCGTCATCTGGTGAAACTCATTGAAAAAGAGCGCAACGTTGAGCTTATTGAAAACCCGGAAGACGATGCTTTGCAGGAGCTTATCCGCAATGCGCAGATCAATATTCTGGTCACTGCACAGTCGACCGGTTTGAAGTTGAAGCTGCTGAATGCTTTGTTCAACGGACGTTATTGTGTGGTCAACGATAAGATGGTTGAAGGCTTGGATATCAACGACTTATGCGTTGTTGCTAATACTGCCGATGAGATAAAGACAGTGGTGACCGACCTCATGGCGAAGCCTTTCGTCGAGGAACAGGTTGAAATCAGGAAGAGTAGGATGGATGCTTTTTACAATTCTTCGCGTACCACCGACAAACTCGTAGAGTTACTTGGCTGATTCGGTGATTGTGCCGTTGGCGCAGCTTATCACGCGCGAAGGATATTTCAAAATCAGGTTGTAGTTATGTGTCGCCATCAAGATGGTGGTGCCGTTGTCGCGAATCTTCATGAGAAGTTTCATGATGTCGTTGGTCGTCTCGGGGTCGAGGTTGCCTGTCGGCTCGTCTGCCAAAATGACACTCGGGTTGTTGAGCAGTGCTCTGGCGATGGCCACGCTTTGTTGTTCGCCTCCTGACAGCTGGTGAGGCATCGACTTGCGTTTGCCTTGCAGTCCAACGAGTTGCAGCACCTCATCTATGCGTCGGCTGATGCCGTTATCGTCGTCCCAGCCTGTGGCTTTCAGCACAAACGAGAGGTTTTGCTCGACATTACGGTCGTAGAGCAGCTGGAAATCCTGAAACACTATGCCGATTTTACGGCGAAGCATCGGGATGTCCTTACGTTTGATGTCGATGAGGTTGAATCCGGCGATGTCGAATTGTCCGTCTTTAGCAGGAATATCAGCGTAAAGCGTCTTCAGCAGCGATGACTTTCCTGAGCCGCTGCGGCCGATGAGATACACAAATTCGCCCTCGTTGATGTCGAGGTTTATGTCTTTCAGGATCTGGTGTTCGTGCTGGAACACCGAGCCGTTTTTTATTGATATCACTGCACTCATGACGTAGTTTTTACCATTTTGAACTGCCGCCGCCACCGCCGAAATGACCTCCGCCGAAGCCTCCGAAGCCGCCAGAGCTGCCTCCGCCCCATGAGCCTCCCGACGAGCCCCAGTTGCTGCCACCTCTGTTGTTGCCTCTGCCGAATCCCGACAACAGTATGCCCCACAGCAGGCCCCTCCAGAAACTGGCATTGCCAGCGCCGCCTTTGCCACCTTTAGTGAAGGCACGGAGGACGAGGTATATGATTAAAAATATGATTCCCACCATGATAAGGCCGGCGGGATCATCATCGTCAGCGTATTTGTCAGCTTTATAAGCCCCTGACGCCAGTCCGATGATGGCGTTGACAGCGTTGTTGATACCTCTGTAATAATCGCCTTCTTTGAAGGCCGGGATCATCTCTTTTGTACGGATTCCATAATTCACAGCGTCGGTGACATAAGGCTCCATGCCATAGCCGACCTGTATCGAGACGTCGCCGAGTTCGTCGGCCGTCTTAGGCTTGACTAGGATCACGACGCCGTTATTGTTTTTGGTTCCAACGCCCCATTTTTCACCAATCTGATAAGCGAAGTCGTCGGATGTGGTGCCGCCGAGACTTGTCACGGTGACGACACAGATCTGAGTGGAGGTGCTGTCGTTGTATGCCACGAGCTTGTGCTCCAACGCACGCTCTTGCTTGTCGCTCAAGATATCAGCGAAATCATTGACAAGTCGAGGCGGCACAGGTCTCGCTGGAATTTTCTGCGCAAGACCTATGCAACCTGCGAATATCAATGCCAGTGTGAGGCAAAAATATTTTTTAAGCATTAAAACTCAACCTTTGGAGCTACCTCTGAACCTGCTTGTGCCTTGAAGTAACCGACTTTTTCGAAGTCGAACATGCTGGCGATGATGTTACGAGGGAACTTTCTGATATACTGGTTGTAATCCATTGCCGTCTCGTTGAATTTCTGACGTTCAACAGTGATGCGGTTTTCTGTTCCTTCGAGCTGTGACTGCAACGCCATGAAGTTCTCGTTGGCTTTTAGGTCAGGATAACGCTCGATCGACACGAGGAGTCGTGATAATGCGCCTGACAGCTGATCCTGTGCTTCCTGGAACTGTGCGAGTTGCTCTGGAGTGATGTTGCTCGGGTCGATGGTGACGCCTGTCGCCTTGGCACGTGCCTCGATGACGGCTGTCAGAGTTCCCTGCTCGTGTTCGGCATAGCCTTTCACTGTCGCGACGAGGTTAGGGATGAGGTCAGCACGACGCTGGTAGACGTTCTCCACCTGTGCCCACTGTGCCTGGACGGCCTCCTGCTTCATGACCATTGCGTTGTAGCCCGACTTGAACCACAGATAAATTGCCAAAACGATAGCAACGATGATGACAATTGTGACGATTTTACTCTTTTTCATTGTAGTGATTTTAAGTTAATACTTTATTTTATTGTGTTGAAATTTCTACTTATAAACTCACTTAACTCTTTGCCTTTCAAGAGGTTCTTCGACAATCTCGCGAGGTCGTACAGCTGGTTGACGACGGCTTTGCGTTCATCTTCCGGCTTGTCGAGCAGCGTGGCGATGGCGGCGTTGTTGGTGTTGAGCATCAGGGTGTAGCTGTCGGGCATGTCGCCCCACATCGGCATTCCACCCATCTGGTTCATCTCCTTGTAACGGCGCATCCACTCGTTCTGGATGATCTCTACAGGCGCCTCATTCTCGTCGAGAGTGCTGAACTCCACGCTGAAATGTGTCTTGTCGATGACATCCTCAAACGCCTTCTTTACATCTTCCTTCTGCTTGTCGTCGAGCTTCGATTCTTTCTTAACATCCTCTTTTTCAATGAGTTTGTCGATAATGTTCGAGTCGACGCGAGCAAACGAGGTGTGCTCAAACTTCTGCTCAAACGTGCTGATGAAATGCGAGTCAAGCATCCCGTCGAGCATCAAAACGTTGTAGCCGCGCTCCTTGGCCTTCTCGATGTTGGTGTACTGCTCATCGAGATTTGTCGCGTACAAATATACAACATTTCCGTCTTTGTTCTTCTGATTTTCTTCAATTAATTTTTTATACTCCTCAATGGTGTAATATTTCCCGTCGGTATCCTTGAAAAGCATAAATTTCTCAGCTCTTTCGAAGAACTTCGGGTCGGCAATCATACCGTAAACGATGAAAATCTTGATGTCGTCCCATTTCTTCTCGTAATCTGCGCGGTCTTTCTTGAAGAGTTCCTCAAGTTTTTCGGCCACCTTTTTAGTAATATAAGAAGAAATCTTCTTCACGTTCTGATCATTCTGCAGGAATGAACGGCTTACGTTCAACGGGATATCTGGCGAGTCGATGACGCCGTGCAACAGACTCAAGAAATCAGGCAAAATACCCTCGACTGAATCGGTCACAAACACCTCGTTGCAATAGAGTTGGATCTTGTTGCGTTGGAATTCATAACGGTTTGAAATCTTAGGAAAATAAAGTATTCCAGTAAGGTTAAACGGGTAGTCGACGTTCAGATGAATATGGAACATCGGCTCGGTGAAGTTCATCGGGTAGAGGGTGTGGTAGAATTCGTTGTATTCCTTATCTTCGATGGTCGATGGAGCTTTCTTCCAAAGTGGTGCCACGTCGTTGATAATCCAAGGTTTTTCGACTTCTTTGGTCTTCTGTTTGCCGTCTTTATCTTTATCACCTTCAATCGGTTCCTGTACTTTTTTCGTTCCGAATTGAATCGGCACCGACATGAATTTGCAGTATTTGTTGAGCAACTCGCGAATCTTGCTTTCTTCGAGGAAATCGGCGCAATCGTCTGAAATATAAAGGATTACGTCGGTACCGCGGTTGGCCTTCGCGATAGGATTCATTGTATACTCAGGCGAGCCGTCGCACTCCCAGATGACACCTTTTTCGTCGTCTTTCTGGGCGTAAGACTTAGTGATCAGCGACACTTTCGACGACACCATGAAAGCTGAGTAGAAGCCCAAGCCAAAATGTCCGATTATGTTGGCAGCCTCGGCTTCGCTGTTGGTCTTGAATTTCTCGACAAACTCGGTGGCGCCCGAGAAAGCAATCTGGTTGATGTATTTGTCGACCTCTTCCTCTGTCATTCCTATGCCGTTATCGCGCACAGTAATAGTCTTTTTCTTCTTATCGACCTCCACTTTGATGGTCAAATCGCCAAGCTCGCCGTTGAATTCGCCAGCAGATGCTAAGGTTTTCAGCTTCTGCGTAGCATCGACAGCATTACTGATTATCTCACGTAAAAAAATCTCGTTTTCCGAGTATAAAAACTTTTTAATTACCGGAAAAATGTTTTCCGTTTTAACACCAATAGAACCTGTTTGCATATCTTTTTGTATTTAAAATTCAAAATTTAAAGATTTAAAATTTTCTTAAATAAAATTATCAAAAACCATTCCAAAATATTTCATTCTGCCAAAATGTCACCTGATTAGTTTTTTTGTATCTTTGCAAAAAAGAAAAAAGATGGAGAAATTCTTTGAAAAATTGGATTTGTCGTTGAAAACCAACTCGATTATAAAAATGACATTGTCGAAACCGGTGTCGAAAAATAATGAGCTGCGAAACGTATATGTAAAGCCTATCTTGTTGAAAGACAATAAGATGTATCAGTTTACATTCAGATATGAGCGTCGCGACGAGACGAAGAATTTCGATGCAAAACAGACTTTGGATCAAGTAAAAAACCTTGTCCCCGAGGTGTTTCAAAATGTGTCACTTTTTACCTTGACGGAAGATGTTACGCTTCTTGTCAGCAAAAAAGGCAAACCTACTCTGATGTGCAAGAAAATCAATGAGAAACGCGAGGCGGATTTAAGTCACGACCATGAAAAACAACGACTGATCGACCCGACAAATCCCTGGTGGCATCTCCTCGGACTGACAACCCGCGACGGTAAGGTGATGGCCGACATGCAGCATAAGTTCAAGCAGATCTGCAAATACGTGGAAATCGTCGACGGCGTGATGCGTCAGACCAAGTTCGACGACGAGGTTCACATCGCCGACATGGGAGCGGGGAAGGGTTATCTGACATTCGCTTTGTATGAATATCTCATGAAAAATTACGACAAGAAAATCGTGATGGAAGGAGTGGAGATTCGTAAGGATTTGGTGTTGAAAATAAATGATATAATTGCAAAATGTAATTTAAAAAATTTCAGATTCATTGAAAATTCAATTGAAGATTATAAACCGACGAATTTAGATGTGCTCATTGCGCTTCATGCTTGCGACACTGCCACCGACGACGCTATATTAAAAGGTATAAGAAACAATGCGAAGCTGATAATCTGTGCGCCGTGCTGTCATAAGCAGGTGAGGAGGGAGATGGAGAAATCGGGTAAGTTCGATTCCATTACAAAATACGGTATTTTCATTGAGCGTCAAGCAGTTATGATTACCGATGCGGTTCGTGCTTTGGTTTTGGAATATTGCGGCTACAAGACTCAGGTGATGGAGTTTATCGAATACGACAACACTCCGAAAAATGTGCTTCTTGTGGGGAGAAAATCGAAGAAAGCCGTTGATAAAGAAAGGGTTGCAAAAGAGATAAAAAATCTGCTCGACCAGTATGGTGTTGAGGAGCATTATTTATGGAAAAATCTATGGAAAAATTGTCGGACGTATTAAAATAAAGTGTAACTTTGCAATCCAAGAAAACGACAAAAATATTAACATAAAATAAGTTTTATCATGCAAAACATCGATTGGGGATCACTCCCATTTGGTTACTATCCAACAAATTACAACATCCGTTGCTATTACAGAAACGGAGAATGGGGCGAGCTGGAATGCTGCTCGGAGACTACTATTAACATTCACATGGCCGCAACATGCCTGCACTATGGTCAGGAAGCTTTCGAGGGTTTGAAAGCTCACCGTGGCGCTGACGGTAAGGTGCGTATCTTCCGCTTGGACGAGAATGCCAAACGTTTACAGTCGTCATGCGACGGCATCTGCATGCCTCGTTTCCCAATGGAGAAATTTGAGGAAGCCATAATCAAATGCGTGAAGCTCAACAAGGAATTCATCCCACCATACGAAAGCGGTGCTTCGTTGTATCTGCGTCCGTTGATTATCGGAACAGGTGAGCGTGTTGGTGTGAAGCCAGCTGACGAATATCTCTTCCTCGTGTTCGCAACACCGGTAGGTCCATATTTCAAAGGCGGTTTCCAGGCTAACCCATACGTCATCACACGTAAGTACGACCGTTCAGCACCTCTCGGAACAGGTGTCTACAAAGTCGGCGGCAACTACGCAGCATCATTGCGCGCTCACGTCGAGGCTTGCCATGGCGGTCAGTATGCATGTGAGTTCTATCTCGACGCAAAAGAGAAGAAATATATCGACGAGGCAGGTGCAGCTAACTTCTTCGGTGTGAAGAACAACACCTACATCACTCCACAGTCGACATCAATCCTTCCTTCAATCACCAACAAGAGCCTGATGCAGATCGCTGAGACTCTCGGCATGAAGGTTGAGCGTCGTCCTATTGCTGAAGAGGAACTCGCCACATTCGAAGAGGCAGGCGCATGCGGCACAGCAGCTGTCATCAGTCCTATCTCACGTATCGACGATCCTGAGACTGGCAAGTCATACCAGTTCGGCGATGGCAAACCGGGTCCATGGTGCGAGAAGCTTTACAAGAAGCTCCGCGGCATCCAGACAGGTACTGAGCCTGATGAGTTCGGATGGAACACCTTTGTTGAGATTTAATCAAAGATTAAAATTCAATTTTTTTGAAAAAAACACGTCATTTTTTAGTGGCGTGTTTTTATTTTTTTGTATTTTTGTAGCTTAAATATTGAATAACATTTTTAAAAATTAGTCTATGAAAAAATTTACACTTATTCTAATCGCCTTACTATCAATGACTTTTATGTCAAAGGCACAGCAGTATGTCTCGACGGAACCTGCCAACAGGAACGTCATCCTCGAGGAGTTCACAGGCCGTAACTGCGGCTACTGCACCGATGGACACCGCATCGCTAACCAGATTATGGCGCAAAACCCTGGAAGAGTGTGGGCTATCAATGTCCATACAGGCGGCTATGCTCCGACATCTTATCCAAATTTTAACACCACGGCTTCAGCAACCATTATAAGTGGTTTCTCAGTCAGTGGTTATCCTTCAGGTGTCGTCAACAGAACAACATCATCTGCTCTTGATCGTGGACAGTGGAGCGGACAGACAAACACACAGCTCAATCAGGCATCGGAATGCAACGTTGCCGGTATCGCCAGAATCAACCCTGATACAAGAGTCGCGACTATCACCGTTGAGGTTTATTACACAGGCAATAGCTCGTATGACGAGAATTACCTGACAGTGGCAATGCTTCAGGACAGTATCCTCGGCTCACAGTCGGACTATGGTAACTACAACCCGACACAGTGGCTTAACGGTCAGTATGTGCACATGCACGTTCTCCGTGATGTTATCACACCAACATGGGGCGAGGCTATTTCCCCAACAAGCGCTGGCACTTTGATTACAAAGACTTATGAATATCAGATTCCAGAAGTCATCGGTAACCCTAACGGTGTCGACGTTGTTCTTGACCATATCATCTTCCTTGCTTGGGTTTCAGAAAGATATCAGGGAACAGCTACACGTCCGATTTTGACAGCATGTGAGCTCGAGAAGACAACATTGACCGACGAGCCTATCTATCCAGCAATGAGCGCTGTTAATCAGGTGGTTGCTGCATCATGCACACTTGAAAAGTCGTTCAATTTCAATGTGACAAATATCGGTACGGAGACTTTGACATCGATTAAGTTCAACGCTCTGGTCGGTGCTGACAGTCACGAGTTTGAATGGACCGGTGAACTTGCCTCAGGTGAGAACACCAAGGTTGACTTCTCGATGGAGATTCCTTTCGGCGATTACACAGGAACGTTAAGCATAACTGAGGCAAACGGTCAAGCCTACGAAAGCTCTATGGAATTTGCTGCGCAGAGCCTCGAATGGGCAGAGATCAGTGCTGACGGTGAGACTACCGACATTAAGCTTTACATCGTGCAAGACCAGTTTGGTGAGCAGATCACTTGGGAACTCATCAACTCAGCAGGCGACGTGGTGGCTTCAGGCGGACCTTATTCACATCTTACCGGTGGTCCACAAACACGCCCGAATTTGGAAAACATCACAGGACTCTCGACCAACGAGTGCTATCTGTTTAGAATATACGACTCCAACGCTAATGGTATCTGCTGCAATTACGGTGAGGGTTACTATTACATGAAAGATGCCGATGGTAACAGATTCATTGAAGGTGCCGGTGATTATGGCGCTGAAGATAATCAACTCTTCACAATCCATAAACATGGCGACGGCGTGAACGAGACAGAGGCTGCCAGCTTCAACGTGTATCCAAACCCAGCCAACAACAAACTTTATGTTGACGGCGAAGGCGTTGGCGCTGTTGAGGTTTACAACTCACTCGGACAGAAAGTCATCACTGTCGAAGGTACAGAAAACACAGTTGTCGACGTGACATCATTCGAAAACGGTGTCTATGTGGTGAGAGTCATCACAAATGAAGGCAATGTGTCGACTAAGAAAGTGACAATCGCACACTAGTTGACATGTTCTCGTGCCCTATACAGATTAGGATGAGTGACCTCGATCCGTTTGACCATGTCAACAACGGAGCGCAGTGTAACTTGTTCGACTACGGACGAAGCCAGTATTTTGAGCATCTTTTCAATAATAAGATTGATTGGATGAAGTTCAGCTACGTGCTTGTCCATGTGGATCTCGATTTCAAGAAGCCTGTGAAGATTCACGACCAGATTGTCTGTGAGACTGAGGCTTACGAGATAGGGCATACGAGCTTCAAGATGCGTCAGTATCTGAAAAACGCTGTGACAAACGACATTTTAACCGTTTGTCACAGCGTTATTGTTTGTATCGACCGAGCCAGAAACGTGCCGATGGAGATCCCTGAAGCCGATAAGTTTATGCTCGGATTCAGTTTCTAAATCAGGCTGTTAGCCTTAAGAATCTCTTCCATCTGATTTTGCAGTTTCTTCGCCTCCTCGGCAGCTCTCTCTGCAAAATCCTCTCCATTTGAAGCGTATATTATTCCTCTTGACGAGTTGACGAGCAATCCAATTTGTGGGTTGAGTCCATGTTTTGCGACTGCCTGTAAATCACCGCCTTGCGCTCCAACGCCAGGGACGAGGAAAAAGTGTTCCGGCATCATCTGACGTATCTCGCCGAGTTCTTCGGGATGCGTGGCTCCGACCACGTACATCATCTTCTCGCTGCCAGCCCATTCTTTCGACTTCAAAAGCACATTTTTGTAGAGTTCTTTGCCCTCTGCGCTAAGATATTGGAAGTCTTTTGAGCCTTTGTTTGATGTCAAGGCCAGCAAAATCACCCATTTGTCGTCGAAACCAAGGAAAGGCTCCACCGAGTCGATGCCCATATAAGGTGCCACGGTGATGGCGTCGGCTTTCAAGGTCTCGAAGAAAGCACGGGCATAATTGGCCGAGGTGTTCCCGATGTCGCCACGTTTCGCGTCGGCGATGACGAAAATATCAGGATAGTTTTTCTTGATGTAATTGATAGTCTTCTCTAGACTAGTCCATCCTTTCGCGCCGTAAACCTCGTAGAATGCTGTGTTTGGCTTGTAGGCGACGGCATATTTTGCTGTAGCGTCGATGATGGCTTTGTTAAAAGCGAAGACCGGGTCTTCTTCCTTCAGCAGATGCTGCGGAATCTTCTTTATATCGGTATCAAGGCCAACGCAAAGAAACGATTTCTTTGCCTTAATCTGACCGGTTAACATATCTTTATTCATAGTATCAAGTATTTTTACTTCAAAACCATGCAATAATTACTTTGGGGTGAGCCCTTGGGGTCTCACAGGCGTAATCCTTTGCATAGTTTTTTCGTTATATGGTTAATCTTCGAGTCCTTCTTTTAATCTTTCAGCATTTTCTGCCATCTGCAGGTTCTCGATAAACGCTGTCAGGTCGCCATCCATCACCGATGTCAGGTTGTAAACCGTAAATCCGATGCGGTGGTCGGTGACGCGGCCTTGCGGGTAGTTGTAGGTGCGGATCTTTGCCGAGCGGTCGCCTGTCGATACCATAGTCTTACGTTTCGAACAGACTTCCTCCATGTATTTGTTGTATTCCGCCTCGTAGATACGCGTTCTCAAGATTTTCATAGCTTTTGCCATGTTCTTGGCCTGCGAGCGTTCATCGATGCAACTCACCACAACTCCGGTAGGGATGTGGGTGAGACGCACGGCGCTATATGTGGTGTTGACGCACTGTCCGCCAGGTCCTGACGCTGCGCAGTAGACCTCTTTCTTGATATCTTTATCGAGAAGTTCAACATCGAATTCTTCGGCTTCAGGCAGTACCACGACTGATGCTGCCGAGGTGTGGATACGTCCCTGTGTCTCGGTCTTTGGCACACGCTGCACGCGATGCACTCCCGACTCGAACTTCAGGATTCCGTAGGCGCCATCGCCAATCACGTTGAACACTATCTCCTTGAAACCACCTGCTGTTCCTTCGTTGGCATCGACGGTCTCGACCTTCCAGTTTTTCGCTTCGCAGAATTTGAGATACATCCTGTAGAGGTCGCCGGCGAAGATAGCTGCCTCGTCACCACCAGTGCCTGCACGGATTTCCATCACGGCATTCTTGCCGTCGGTTGGATCCTTAGGTATGAGCATCAAGCGGATGTCTTCCTCGAGCTTGCCGACCTTTTCGGTTGCCTCGTCGAGTTCTTCCTGTGCCATCTGACGCATGTCCTCGTCCTTCTCAGTCTTCAGCATTTCCTTGGCTTCGCTGATGTTAGCGAGATAAGTCTTATATTGGTTGAACGCCTCGATCACCGGCTCAAGGTCTTTATAGTCCTTGTTCACCTTGACGTAACGCTTCATGTCGTTCATCAGTTCCGGGTCGTTGAGCTGCTCACGCAGGCCTTCCCAGCGTTCTTTGATCGCTTCAAGTTTGTCAATTATTTCCATTAGTATTCAAAAACTCCGTATTTACTCTTTATTGTAAGCTGTTTTCTATCTGATTTTTCAACGTGACCGATGATTTGTGCCTTAATATTGAATGAGTTGGCAATCTTTATCATCTCTTCTGCCGATTTTTCATCGGTATAAATCTCAAGACGCGAGCCCATGTTAAACACCTTGTACATCTCTTGCCAGTCGGTGCCCGACGACTCCTGAATCATCTCGAATAATGGCGGCAATTCGATCATGTTATCCTTGATAATGTGTAACTTATCGATGAAATGCGTCACCTTGGTCTGTGCGCCGCCGCTGCAGTGGATTATTCCGTTGATTTTTCCTCTTAGATTCTCCAAAATCGGCACCATCATCGGAAGATAGGTGCGGGTAGGGGCGAGGATGAGCTTGCCGACGTCGACGCCCGGGACCTTTGTCGGCTCTGAAAGTGTATGATTACCAGAGTAAACCAAATCCTCAGGTATCGAGTGGTCGTAGCTTTCCTGATATTTCTCAGCCAGATAATGTCCAAGCACGTCGTGGCGAGCGGATGTCAAGCCGTTGGAGCCCATTCCGCCGTTGTAACGGTCTTCGTAGGTGGCTTGTCCGTATGATGCGAAACCGACGATGACATCGCCTGGTTGTATATGATTTTCAATGACTTCCGAACGTTTCATCCTTGTCGTGACAGTGCTGTCGACTATGATGGTTCGCACCAGGTCGCCGACGTCGGCAGTCTCGCCTCCAGTGAGGTAAATGCCGACCCCCAACGAACGCAGCTTTGCCAGAAAGTCCTCGGTGCCGTTGATGATTGCGGAGATCACCTCGCCTGGAATGAGATTTTTGTTACGTCCGATAGTGGAGGAGAGGAGCATCTTGTCGGTGGCTCCCACGCACATCAGGTCGTCGGTGTTCATCACCACGGCATCCTGAGCAATGCCTGCCCAGACAGAGAGGTCGCCGGTCTCTTTCCAATACAGGTAAGCGAGCGACGATTTGGTGCCTGCACCGTCGGCATGCATGATGTTGCAATATTCGTCATCTCCGCCTATAATGTCGGGGATAATCTTGCAGAAAGCATTGGGATATAAGCCTTTGTCAAGATTTTTGATGGCGTTGTGGATGTCTTCCTTCTCGGCTGAAACGCCGCGCAGCTGATAACGTTTTTCTACTGGCATCTTATTTGAAAATCAATTTATGTTCGTCTGTGTTAAACTCAAAATTTCCGAATTGTTTCAAGACCTTTTGGCCCATCACCCAGTCGTATTTCAGACTGTTGACTACCGTCACCTCGATGTTTTCAACGGTCTTGTCGGCTATACGCATCTCCTTGATAATGAACTGCGCACGGTCTTTGACCTTGCCCGCAGTGATGATCTTCTCGACATTGTCGCCTAAGAAGTCATTCTTGGTGATGACACCATTTGTCAGCAACTCCATCACTTTCTCCTGCGAGACGCTCATCTCCGAGTCTCTATCGTAGGTTATAATCTCGGTGTAAGCGTTGACATAGCTCTTAAACTGGAAATATCCCTGTTTGTTTTGGGTGAAAGCTACCTTATTGTCTTCAGGGTTGAGCTTTATGTTAGCCATCTGGTCGTCGTCGATGTTCTCGCGCGGCTGATAGTCTCTGCTCAGCACCTTGAACTCGGTTCTACGGTTAAGCTGGTGAGCCTTCTCTTTCTCAGCTTCTGTAGGCAGTTTGTTGATGTAATCCTCTGTGAGTTTCACGCCGTTCACTGTCCTTGGCACGCGCTCGCCGTAGCCTTTAGCGGTGAGTCGCATAGGGTCGATACCTCTTATCACGAGGTAGTCGCACACCGACTGTGCACGTTTCTGCGACAGGATGTCGTTGCTGGCTTCAGTGCCACGGTTATCGGTATGTGAGCCGAGCTCGATAGTGATATTCGGGTTGACCTGTAAGATCTCGATCAAGCCTTGCAGCGAGTCTTCAAACTGTGGCCTCAAGTCCCATTTGCCGAGTTCGTATTGAATCTCCGGCAACACCACGGCACCCGTAGGAATCATTGATATCTCATAGCTTGGCGTAAAGTCGCGGCTAAACTCAAGTCCTATGGTGTTGATGGTGTCGGTCATGGTGAAGTAGTTGTTCTTCTCGATGGTCAAAACGTAGATGTTGCCTACGTTCAGTGTCCCTTCGTTGAACTGGAATGATCCCTTTGCGCTGGATAGCGTCGTGGCCTTCGTACCGTCGGTTCCGACGATGCTCACGTTGGCTCCGCTCACGTATTGCAAGCTGTTCTCGTCTTTGATGGTTCCATTGACAGTCAACAGGATAGGCGGCTCCATGAAGTAATAGATCTCGTCGTCCATGCCATTACGGCTGCCCCTGTTGGAGGCGAAGAATCCGCGTTCCTCGGTGGGGTGGAACACTATGCTGAAATCGTTGCCCGTCGAGTTGATCGGCGACTTCAGGTTTGCCGGCTCCGACCAGTTGCCCAGCGAGTCGACGGTGGTGACGAAGATATCCAAGCCACCCATGCCGCCGTGTCCGTCGGAAGCGAAGTACAAAGTGCTGTCGTTGCGCAGGTAAGGAAACAACTCATCTCCAGGGCTGTTAACAACGTCCCCGAGGTTAAACGGACGACCGAACTTGCCGTCTTCACCTTTGATGGTCATCCAGATGTCTTTGCCACCGAAGCCTCCGTGACGGTCTGCCGTGAAATACATGATGCTCTCGTCGGAGTTAAGGGTAGGGTGGCCGACGACATCGATTGAGTCGATGCCTACTATCTCAACGACAGAAGCCTCGGCAAACGTCGAGCCTGTGCGCTTCGACTTCATGATCATACATCCCGACTTACGGCGTTTATCGTTGGGGCAGCGTGTGAAATACACGTCGGAAAACGACTTCGTGAAATACGGCATGCCTTCGCTGCCTTTGGTGTTCAGCCCGCCTTCCTCGTCGACGAGCTCTGGCTTGTCCCAGTTACCTTTCTTATCTTGTCTCGAATAATAAAAATCTGCAAAATGCTGGCCAGTGATGCCGTCTTTCTCCTTCGCGATGCCGCCTTCACGTGTTGAGGTGAAGATGACGTCGTTGAAGCTGTTCGAGATCCACGCGATGCCGAAGTCGGAAGCCTTCGAGTTGAGCGCCTTCACCTTTGTTACCTCATATTTCGAAGGATATTCAAGCCATTCCTTGATATTTGCGATGTCGTCGGCCGCCCTCTGTCCACGCGGATCGTCGGGCACCAGCTCGGTGTATTTATTGTACATCGCCAAGGCATCATCGTATTTCTCGATGCGTTTCAGCATGTCGCCATAATGCAGGTAGAAGATAGGGGTGTTGTTCGGGAAATCGCTCTTCATCAGGCGCTTATACTGCGCCGCAGCCTGCTTGGCATTGTCGGTAAGCCTGTAGCATTCGCCCATCTGATAGGTGATGCGGTTGCGCTCATCCTCAAATTTCTTCTTTTTAACCTTCTTAATGGCCTTTTTATAACGCTCAATGGCGAGGCTGTATTGACCTCTCTCGAAAGCCGTATCGGCACTCTTGGCAGGGCTACGACGTTGAGCCTCAAGAGGTTGCACTGCTCCGAGTAATATCGCGAATAATATCAATAACAGTTTTTTCGACATGATTTCTCTTTTCTATATTAAACAACAAAGATACAAAATCATTGCGTATCAAAGGCTATTTTTGCAAAAAAAAATGTAGAGACGTGCCATGGCACGTCTCTACATCATCATATTTCGTATACCTATTTATTCTTCTTATCGGCTGCTTCGAGGAGCTTAGCATCGACTTTCTTGCCTCTGAAGAACATGTAAGCTATCGGAGAAGCAATGAAGAGTGATGAGAATGTACCAGCGAAGATACCTACGAGCAATGCGAACACGAATCCACGGATGGTCTCACCGCCGAAGATGAAGATGGCGAGCAACACCACTAATGTCGAACCTGATGTGTTGATTGAACGGAGCAAGGTGCTGTTGACACCGTCGTTCATTCTTTCATACCAGCTTCTCTTTGGATAGAGGTTCACGTTCTCACGGATACGGTCGAAGATAACCACTGTGTTGTTGATTGAGTAACCGATGATGGTCAAGACAGCGGCGATGAACGACTGGTCAACCTCCATTGAGAATGGAAGGATGTTGTAGAACAACGAGTACATACCAATCACGATGATGGTATCGTGTGCCAATGCAACGATTGAAGAGGCACCATACTGCCATCTCTTGAATCGGATAGCGATGTACACGAAGATGACAACCAATGAGATGACGACAGCCCAGACAGCCTTACGTGTCACGTCGTCGGCGATGGTAGCACCGACTTTTTGTGACGACATGATACCGAGCATCATATCGCTCTTCTCGCTGTCAGATGTAAACTGGTCGTATGTCATCTCCTTGCCGAAGAAGCCTTTCAAGCCTTCGTAGAGCATGCCCTGAATCTTAGCGTCGATGTCAGGATCGTTGCTGTTGATCTCATACTTGGTGGTGATCTTCACCTGACGGCTTGGACCATAGGTCTTCACCTCTGGAGCATCGTCTTTGAACTCTGGAACGTTCGACAAAGCCTCGCGGATCTGTGCCACTGACACTTCCTTGTCGAAGCGGACGACATAGTTACGACCACCCTGGAAGTCGATACCGAGGTTGAGACCGCGTGTTGCCAATGAGCCGAAGCTGATGACGATCATGATACCGCCGATGATGAAAGCTGTCTTACCGAACTTGATGAAGTCGAACTTGGTGTGCTTCAGGAAGTCGCGTGTCATATCGGTTGAGAACTTGATCTCTCTGTCTTTGTCGAGCCAGTGCTCGAGGATGAGACGAGTGATGAAGATTGAAGTGAACAACGATGTGCAGATACCGATCATCAAGGTTGTTGCGAAGCCCTGGACAGGACCTGTACCGAACTCGAACAGGATGAAACCTGTCAAGAATGTTGTGATCTGACCATCGAGGATAGCTGAATAAGCTGCCTTGAAACCGTCGGCGACAGCGAGACGGATGCCTTTACCTGCCGCAATCTCTTCCTTGATACGCTCAAAGATAATGACGTTCGAGTCAACAGCCATACCCAAGGTCAGCACTATACCTGCGATACCAGGCAGTGTGAGGACTGTTCCGAATGATGCGATGACACCAAAGAAGAACAGGATGTTGACGAGCAATGCGATGTCGGCTGCGACACCTGCCTTGCTGTAGAAGAATATCATGTAGATGAGCACGAGGCAGAAAGCGATGATGAACGACCAGAAACCTGATGTGATAGCTTCCTGACCGAGTGAAGGACCGACGACGTTTTCTTCGAGGATACGTGCTGGAGCCGGCAACTTACCTGCTTTGAGGATGTTGGCCAAGTCCTGAGCCTCTTCAACTGTCATGTCACCACCCGAAATCTTTGATGTTCCGTTCGGAATCTCATCGTTGACCACAGGATATGAATAAACGTAGTTATCAAGCACGATAGCAACCTGACGGCCGACGTTGTCGCCTGTCAAGCGTTTCCATGCCTTGGCACCTTCAGTGTTCATGCTGAGTGACACCTCGACGCGACCGTTCTGGTCGTAGTCCTGACGAGCCTCTGTGATGACTTCACCACCGAGAGCGCATTTGTTGTCACGGTTAGCCTTCAATGCCACAAGGTCGATGAATTCGACGTTGCCTGTGACATACTTGCTAGGTTTAACGCACCATGCGAACTTGAGGTTACGTGGGAACACCGATGATGTGAGCTTCAACATTCTGTTGATGTTGGCTGTATCTTTCACCATTGCCATACCAACGCGGGCTGTCTCGCCTGGAGCAAGCTGACCCATGTTGTTCTGGTAGTAAGAAGGGGTGAGGTAGGTGTACAATGGGTTGTTTGCCATGTATTCCTCACGTGCCTTATCTTGAGCCTTCTTGATTGAGTCTTCAGCTGTCAGCTGGTTGAGAAGAGCAACGTCTTCTTCAACGTCTTCAACCTTCTCGATCTCACCATCGTCAGCTTTTCTTGCCTTCTCGATCTCGGCCAGACGTGCATTGGCCTCATCGAAATACTGATAAATCTCTGAGAAGTTGTAGGTCTCCCAGAACTCGAGCTGAGCGGTGCCCTGTAACAGTTTGCGGACACGCTTAGGATCTTTGATACCCGGGAGCTCGACGAGGATACGGCCTGAGCCTTCCAGCTTCTGGATGTTTGGCTGTGCCACACCGAAACGGTCGATACGGGTTCTCAAAATCTGATATGAACGGTCGATAGCGCTGTCGGTCTCGTCTTTGATGACCTTCAACACCTCGTCGTTTGTCGAGTTGACGGTGATGCCTTTGTCTTTGAATTCATACAGGAAAATCGATGCAAGACGTGCATTCGGGTCGAGCTTTGCGTAAGCCTCGCCGAAGAGGTCGACGAAGTCTTTCTGGCTGTTGAGGTGCTGCTCGCTAGCCTGGCGCATGGCCTCTCTAAATGTCTCGTCATTGCTATTTCCGGCAAGAGCGTAGATGATGTCAGGAACCGACACTTCCATCATAACGTTCATACCACCCTTAAGGTCAAGGCCGAGGTTCAACTCCTGCTCCTTGCACTTGCGGTAGTCTTGCCACATGTAAACTGTAATTGTACCGACTGAGTCGAGATAATAAGTCTCTCTAGCTGTCTTGATCGAGTCAAGATAGTACTCAAGGGCATTCTGGTCGCCATTAGCCATCTCTTCGGCCAAGGCAACAGTCTTCGGACTTTCAGCATAGGCCTTTGCTTTACTTTCCACGTGCCTTGTCACGAACGTAAATGACAACTGATACACGGTGAAAAGAGCCAATAATAATGCCAAAAGCTTAATAACTCCTTTGTTCTGCATTTTAAATTGAATTTTTATTAAATATTAAACTTTTTTTAATTAATTTCCAATTTTTACGCCAAAAAATTTTTAGCGTGCAAAAATACGACATTTTTCAATGCCAACAAAATATTTTTTAATTAATATTTAATCCACTTGATTATTTCCTTCCACGACACTTTTTTGCCGTACATCAGGATGCCGGTGCGATACACTTTGCCAGCCAGCCATGTGAAGATGATAAACGTGACGAACAACAAGGCCACCGATGTCACCACCTGCCAAATTGGCACACCGAACGGGATGCGCAACATCATGGCGACAGGTGAGGTGAATGGAATCATTGATAACCAAAGACTTAGCGAGCTGTCAGGCGCGTTGGCGATGATGGTCGAACACACCATTGGGATGATCAGAAGCATCGAAATAGGCGTCACAAACTGCTGGGTGTCGGTCTCGTTGTCGACAGCCGAGCCCACAGCGGCGAACATGGCCGAATAAAGGAAATATCCTCCGATGAAATAGAAGAGGAAACACCATAAAATGGCCTTGAAATTGATGGAATGTATGACGTCGAAGACTTTTGTCAAAACCTCTTGAGTGTCAGTGTTTTGTACTGTTTCCGTAATTTGCTCTGTCATGACGGTGCCGGTTGAGAACACCTCCTGCGTAGGCAGGAACTGTGCCACAGCGACGTAGATTCCCATGGTCAGAACGCCCCAAAGCAGGAACTGTGTCAACCCGACGAGAGCGATGCCGATGATTTTGCCCATCATCAGCTCGAAAGGCTTGACGCTGCTGATGATAACCTCGATGATGCGGTTGGTCTTCTCCTCAATAACGCCGCGCATCACCTGACTGCCGAAGATGAAGATTACGAAATAGATCACCATGGCGAGCGCTATGCCCAGCAAAAACTCGAACTCACCGAAACTTTTCTTCTCCACGTTCTCGTCTTCGCTCATCCTGATCGACTGCACGTGAATGGTGGTGTTGGCCGCCTTCACAATCTCGGGGTCGATGCCAGACGCGAGAAGCTTCTGATGCTCTATCACCTTTTTCATCGTCGTGTTGATGTAATCGGAGAGCGTCATCGGAATCTGATTCATGCTGTAAATCTCAGCATTTACTGGCAAAGTCAACGAGGTGCCCGGGATGTAGAGCACTCCGTCGTAAACGCCTTCACGCACGAGGTTTTTGGCCGTGGCGATGTCGTTATCGACATACATAAAGGTGTTGACGTCGGTGTCTTTAAACTTACCGACAAACAGCGTCGATTCGTCGCAAACAGCAATGGTTTTCTTCGTGTCGAACTTCTCCGAATTCAGCATGAGAAGGGCAGGAAGAAACATCAAAGCGGCGAAAAATATGGGCGCGAGGAAGGTGATTAGTATAAACGAGCGCTTCTTGACGCGTGTGAGATATTCTCTTTGTATGATGATGCCTATTTTCATAAGTCGTTGATTATCATTTATTTGAAGATGAAACTAAATTGATGAAAATGTCGTTAATCGACGGCAGAATCTCGTTGAACGAAACGATTTCGCCTTTTTCTATAATCTCGCGAATCAAATCGTTAGGATTGGTGGAATTGACGGTCTGATGTGTCTCTTCACCGCCTTCGAATGGCTTGTAAACAACGTCGTAAGAATGGTTCTTATATTGCTGTTTTATATCGTAAACACTGCCTTCGAGAATCTTTTCACCTTTATTAATAAGCATGATATTGTCGCAAAGCTCCTCAACCGATGCCATGTTATGCGTGGAGAAGAGGATGGTGGCGCCTTTATCGCGAAGCTCGAGTATTTCTTTCTTCAAAAGATTGACATTTATAGGGTCGAAACCTGAGAATGGCTCATCAAAGATGAGCAGCTTCGGCTCGTGTATCACCGTGACGATGAACTGCACCTTCTGCTGCATGCCTTTGCTGAGCTCCTCGACTTTCTTATCCCACCAGCTCGCGATGTCGAACTTTACAAACCACTGACGCAGCTTTTTCTCGGCATCCTTGCGGTCCATGCCTTTCAGTTGAGCGAGGTAGACGGCCTGTTCGCCGACTTTCATCTTCTTGTAAAGTCCGCGCTCCTCGGGGAGATAACCGATATTAGCTATATCGCTGGGTATCAATGGATTACCATTAAGAAGAACCTGACCTGAGTCGGGCATGGTAATCTGGTTTAATATCCTGATGAGCGTGGTCTTGCCAGCTCCGTTGGGTCCCAACAGACCGTAGATGCTCTGCTGCGGCACCTTTATCGAGATGTCGTTGAGCACCTTTTTTGTTCCGTAGGTCTTTGAGACGTTATTTATTTCGAGATAATTCATGTATTTTTAGCTAAAATAGTCTCTTATTTTGTCGAAAACGCCTTTTTCGTTGGCGCTTGGTTTTGGTTTGAAGTTGTCGCTCTCGAGGAGGTCTTTCATCAGTTTTTCCTCGTCTTTCGAGAGTTTTTTCGGTGTCCACACGTTGATGTTGACGATGAGGTCGCCGATGCGGTGGCTGTTCACCTCTGGCAGACCTTTGCCTTTCACCCTGATGATGTCGCCGCTCTGCGCTCCTGCTGGGATTTTCACGCTCACGGTGCCGCCAATGCAAGGCACGTCGACGTTACATCCGAGTGCTGCCTGCGGGAAGCTGATGAAGAGGTTGTGTATGAGGTTGTTCTCGTCGCGTTCGAAGTCTTTGCTCTTCTCTTCTTCAATGAGGATGAGAAGGTCGCCAGCTATGCCGTTACGTGCGCCGGCGTTGCCTTTGCCTCGCACCGACAGCTGCATTCCCTCGGCAACGCCGGCGGGGATGTCGAGCTCGATCACCTCTTCGCCTTTGACGATGCCATCGCCATTACAGGCAGAGCATTTCTTTTTTATCACTTTGCCTTCGCCACCGCATGCAGAACATGTCGACACCTGTGTGAAAAAGCCCGAACGCATCACGCGCTGTCCCTTGCCGCCGCAGGCCTTACAGGTCTCCATCTGACCGTCTTCCGAGCCGCTGCCGTGACATTTCTGACAAGGCACGTATTTGTTGACTTTTATCTTCTTCTTGACGCCGGTGCTTATCTCCTCGAGGGTGAGCTTCACGCGCACACGGAGGTTGGAGCCCCTGTAGACTGGCTTCTGCTGGCCGCCGCCGAAGCCGCCGCCGAAGTTAAAGCCAAAGCCGCCGCCACCGAAGCCGCCTCCAAAGAGGTCGCCGAGGATGTCGCCAAACTGACTGAAGATGTCGTTCATCGAAGCTCCGCTGAAGTCCTGTCCGTTGACGCCGGCATGACCGTAACGGTCGTAACGCGCACGTTTGTCAGGGTCGCTGAGCACTCCGTAAGCCTCGGCCGCTTCCTTGAATTTCTCCTCTGCCTCTTTGTCACCCGGGTTCCTGTCAGGGTGATACTGCAACGCCTTCTTGCGGTAGGCTTTCTTTATCTCATCGGCCGAAGCGTTCTTCGGAACCTCCAGCACCTCGTAGTAATCTCGTTTTTCTGCCATATTTTATGTTTTAACAACCGACAACAACCCTAGCGTATCTTATAACTTTACCATTCAGTTTGTAACCTTTCTGAACCACGTCGATAACCTTATCCTTCATGTCTTCCGAAGGGGCAGGGATCTGCGTCAGCGCCTCGTGTTCGTCGGTGTTGAACGGCTCGCCGGTGGCTTTGATCTCTTCAAGACCTTTTTGCTCCAAAGTACGTTTTAACTTGTTGTAAATCAACATCATACCTTCGTAATGAGTCTTGTCCTCAGCATTTTCCATCGTCGGAAGAGCACGCTCGAAGTCGTCGAGGATAGGCAACAAAGCCAAGATGGTGCTTTCAGCCGCCGTTTTTATCAGCTCGACTTTCTCGTTGGCAGTACGCTTGCGATAATTGTCATATTCTGAATACAAACGGAGGTATTTGTCATTCAACTCGTTGAATTTTTCTTCGAAATTTTCGGTTTTTTCCTCCTTGACTTCAGCTTTCTCGTTGCTTTCTTTTAATTTTTCATCTTCACTAATATGTTGATTATCAGCGTTTTGATGAAACTTTTTATTCTTTTTGTTTTCTCCCATGATATATTTTGTTTTACTTTTGCTCGATAATATTAATAAGGTACAATCAAAAAGTATGCCAAAACGATTTTTGTGTCATTTTGGCATATTCTTTAAAAAAAACCTGATTTTAAACTCTCTCGATTTGAGCTCCGAGTTGCTTCAGTCGTCCGTCGATGTCCTGATAGCCACGGTCGATCTGGTCGATGTTGTCGATTATCGACGTGCCGTCGGCCGACAGCGCTGCGATGAGTAATGCCACACCTGCACGGATATCGGGCGATGCCATCCTCAAGGCCTTGAGCTGATGACTGCGGTCAAGACCGATGATGTTGGCTCGGTGCGGGTCGCAGAGGATGATCTGCGCGCCCATATCGATGAGCTTATCGACAAAGAACAAACGGCTTTCGAACATCTTCTGATGGATGAGGACGGTGCCTTTGGCCTGTGTCGCCACCACCAACACGATACTGATGAGGTCGGGCGTGAAGCCAGGCCACGGGGCGTCGGCGATGGTGAGGATACTGCCGTCGAGGAAGGTCTCAACCTGGTAGTGTTCCTGCGCCGGGATGTGGATGTCGTCGCCGATGAACTCCATCTTGATGCCGAGTTTCTTGAAGGTGCTCGGGATGATGCCAAGGTCTTTGATTCCAGCGTCTTTGATGGTGATGTCGGAGCCTGTCATGGCAGCAAGACCGATGAATGAGCCCACCTCGATCATGTCGGCGAGCAGACGGTGTGTGGTGCCGTGAAGTTTTTCTACTCCAGTGATTTTCAATAAGTTAGAGCCGATGCCTTCGATCTTGGCGCCCATGGCGGTGAGCATGCGGCAGAGCTGTACCAGATATGGCTCGCAGGCCGCGTTGAAGATGGTGGTGGTGCCTTTGGCCATCACTGCTGCCATCACGATGTTGGCGGTACCTGTCACCGAGGCCTCGTCGAGAAGCATGTAAGTGCCTTTGAGGCCGTCTTTCGGCGCCACCAAGCGGTAGACGTGCTCCAGACCTATGGTCTCCATCGTCGCGCCGAGGTTCTGCAGTCCGATGAGGTGGGTGTCGAGACGACGACGACCGATCTTGTCGCCTCCCGGACGCGGCATATAACCCATGCCGAAACGTGCCAAGAGCGGACCGAGTATCATCACCGAGCCACGCAGCTTGGTGGCGCGCTCGTGGAAGTCCTTGGTGTCGAAATAATCATGGTTGATGCTGTCGGCTTGCAACACCACCTCGCTCTTGCTGCGACGGTCGACTTTCACGCCCATGCCTTTCATGAGGTCGATGAGGTTGTTGATGTCGAGGATGTCGGGGAGGTTGGTGATGGTCACCGGTTCGTCGGTGAGGAGGGCGGCGCAGAGCACCTGCATTGCCTCGTTTTTCGCACCCTGCGGGATGATGGTGCCGTGGAGTTTGTTGCCTCCTGTAACTCTAAATGATGCCATGACTTAGTTTTTTCTGTTTGGACGATTAGGGTTATTTTGCTTAGCCTGCGGCTGATTGTTCTTTTTCTTGTTGTTATTGTTTTTCTTCTTCTGACCCTGATTTTGCTGGGCTTGCGGCTTGTTCAGGATCTCGTTGGTAGGGGTGAGCTTGGTGTCCATCGGAAGCACCACCTCTTCGCCCGAAATCTTATACAGATCGTCGAGGATGAGCAGGTCGTTCACAGTGTCGCGGTTCCAGTTGAGATAGTCGCGCTTCATCTGGTTGGCGATGTTGATGAGGATGGCCTGTTTCTTCGGACCGTCTTCCATCTCTTTCACCTTCTTAACTACGTCGTAGATGTACTGCCCGTAATGACCATAGCGGATGTTATTCTTCTGATAACCAACGTGTTCGGGTTTCTTCTTCTGCATCTCAGGGGTCGGAACAGGATATGGACCGTCGACATCGAGCTTATATTCTGCTATGATGTGAAGATGATCCCAGAGCTTATGCATGTAGTCGTTCGACTCCTTCACCTGCGGATTCATCTGCGCCATCACGCTGACGATGAAATATGCCGCCTCGGTGCGCTGCTTGCGGTCTTCGATCTCCATGAGATGACGAATCATCACCTGGATGTTCCTTCCGTATTCCGAAATCACTATCTTCTCGCGTTCTGTATTGTATTCCATAATTGAAAATTATAAATTCATTAATCTCTATAACCTATAACCAATAACCTATAACCTTTATTGTTTTAAAATGCTTAATTTGGCAAACTTCAGCATTAACATCTTATTACCACCTTCATCGAAATCGACTGATGCCTTTTTGTTCGGCCCTACGCCTTCCACTTTCACTACCGTGCCTTGCCCGAACTTCTGATGAAGCACACGCATGCCGACCTCGATATCGTCTGCGTCAGCGAAGACGAAGTCGGAAGCTGATGCTTTTGGATAAGATGTTTTCGGCGCTTCCTGAGTTCTCGAAGCACTCTGAGATCTCTGAGAACTCTCATAGCGCTTGTCGCCGCTGAAGGTCCAAGCACCTCTGCCCGAAAACGGATTATACCCTCTGTCTTCTTTTATCGTTGTTCCTCTGAAAGAGGCCTTTCTTGTGCGTTCTATCAGATTCGGGTCGATTTCCTCGATGAAACGAGATGGCTCGCTGAGGGTGATATTGCCCCAGCGGTAACGGCTCTCGGCATAACTCAAGATGAGCTTCGTCTCGGCTCTCGTGAGCGCCACGTAGAACAGACGGCGTTCCTCTTCAAGGTCTTCACGTGTGCTCAAAGATTGTATCCCAGGGAAGAGGTTTTCTTCCAATCCGACGATGTAAACATAGGGAAATTCAAGTCCTTTCGCGCTGTGGATGGTCATCAGGGTGACGTAGTCGGCGCCTTCTTCCTCTTTTTGATCCTGGTCAGTGAGGAGAGCCACGTCTTCCATAAATTTCGGAAGGTTTATCGTCATCTGCTCGCCGGTGACCTCATCGACTTGCTTGTCGCTGAACTCCTGGATGGCGTTGAGCAACTCCTCGATGTTCTGCACTCGCATCACTCCGTCTGGACTCTCGTCTTCCTTCAAAACCTTGATGATTCCTACCGTTTCGGTGATATGTTTCGCCAGCTCGAAAGCGTTCATCTTGTCGAGCTGCGTCTGGAAACTCTGAATCATCGTCACAAAGTTGCTCAGCCTGTTGACGGTGCCCATGTTGAACTCCGTCGACTGCTCGTTGAGCGATTTCAGCACGTCCCAAACGGTGCATTTGCGTTCGTCGGCGATGACCTGCAGCTTCTGTTTGGTGGTGTCGCCTATGCCACGAGCCGGATAGTTTAAAATTCTCAGCAATGCCTGTTCGTCGGTAGGGTTTATCACCACGCGGAAGTAGGCGAGGAGGTCCTTCACCTCTTTGCGGTCGTAGAACGACAGTCCGCCATAAATCTTATAAGGTATATCCTGCTTGCGCAACGCCTCTTCGAGCGAACGCGACTGTGCATTGGTGCGGTAGAGAATCACGAAATCCTTGTTCGCCAGCTGTCGCGACATCTTATAGCCGAAGATTGAATTCGCCACAAGCGTGCCTTCTTCGTTGTCGGATGTGGCTCTAAGCAGCGTAATGAGTTCGCCTTCTTCCTTGTCCGACCAGACAGTCTTTTTAATCTGGTCTTTGTTGTTGGCTATCACGCTGTTAGCCGCCTTTACGATGGTTTTTGTCGAGCGGTAGTTCTGCTCGAGGCGAATGAGCTTTTGTTCAGGATAATCTATCTTGAAGTTCAATATATTCTGGATATTCGCTCCGCGGAAGCCGTAAATCGACTGTGCGTCATCGCCCACCACGCAGATGTTCTCGTGCATGGCCGCGATGCGCTTGATTATAAGGTATTGCGCGTAGTTCGTGTCCTGATACTCATCGACGAGGATATACTGGAAATGACACTGATATTTATAAAGGATATCCGGAAAATCGCGCAGCAGCACATTCGTGTTGAACAGGATATCGTCGAAATCCATGGCGTTGGCGCGTTTCAGACGAGCGTTGTACGTCTTGAAAATCTCTCCGATGAGCGGCTTGTTTGCGCGGCGGTCCTGCTCCTGAATCTCAGCGTTGTCGCAGTAGTCTTCAGGGGTGTAGAGCGCCGATTTCGCCATCGAAATTCTATGTAAAATATATTTCGCCGGATAGGCCTTCGTGTCGATTTCTCTTTCTTTTAATATGGTGTTGATGAGCGTCTTCGAATCGTCGGTGTCGTAGATGGTGAATTCTGAGGTATATCCTAAACTTGTCGCTTCGATTCTTAAAATTCTTGCAAAGATTGAGTGGAACGTGCCCATCCAGACGTTACGTGCGGCGCCTGGCTCTACAAGTTGCATTATGCGTTCCTTCATCTCCTTGGCGGCTTTGTTGGTGAAGGTGAGTGCCATGATTGAGAACGGGTTGATACCTTGTTCAATCATATAGGCGATGCGGTGGGTGAGGGCACGGGTTTTGCCCGAGCCGGCGCCTGCAATGACCATCACCGGACCTTCAATTGTTGTAACCGCCTCACGCTGGGGCTCATTAAGATGTTCGAGTATTCCTGACACGTTTCAAAATTTACGATGCAAAGATACAAAATAGTTTGAAGTTTTGAGTTTGAAGTTTGAAGTTTTTTTCATTTATTGTTTCAGTTTGATTATCAATGGTTAATATTGTTGAAAAATAATTTGAAAAATTTTTTAAAAAAAATGTCGGGCGTATTGAAAAATGTAGTAATTTTGCAGCCCGAAAAAAGGTAGTAAATGTTGCCTCATTTACCAATAGTAAGGACCTGATAAAGAAAACGTTATAGGTTCTTGCACCGTAAGTCGCTCAAACTCAACCCCTTAGACTTCGGTGTGTTTTGATAAACAAAAGTCCGTAATGTGACTTGTCAAATCCTTACTACATGCGTAAAATGCTTCAAGAATTACCGTTTTTTACTGGTGATAAGAGAGAAATTTATCTATCAACAAAATAAAAAATAATAATTTAAACGCAATTAAAGAATGCCAACGATTCAACAGTTAGTCCGCAAAGGACGTCAGAAATTGGAAGACAAGAGTAAATCTCCTGCCTTGGATTCTTGCCCACAGCGCCGCGGCGTCTGTGTTCGTGTTTATACCACGACACCTAAGAAGCCTAATTCGGCAATGCGTAAAGTTGCAAGAGTACGTCTGACAAATCAGAAGGAAGTCAACGCCTACATTCCAGGCGAAGGCCACAACTTACAGGAGCACTCAATCGTCATGATTAGAGGAGGCCGTGTGAAGGATCTTCCGGGTGTACGTTATCACATCATCCGCGGTGCATTGGATACCGCCGGTGTCGACGGCCGCCGTCAACGCAGATCAAAATACGGTGCAAAGCGTCCTAAAAAAGCAGCAGCAAAGAAGTAAAAATCAGTAAATGCTTAAGAAATGAGAAAAGCTAAACCAAAGAAAAGAATCATCCTTCCGGATCCAAAGTACGGTGATGTCACAGTCACAAAGTTCGTGAACAACATCATGCTCAAGGGTAAGAAGAACCTCGCTTACGAGATTTTCTACCAGGCAATGGACATCGTTCAGGAAAAACTTCAGGAAGACCCTGTCGAAGTATGGAAGAAAGCATTGGCAAACGTTACCCCACAGGTCGAGGTCAGAAGCCGTCGTATCGGTGGTGCAACATTCCAGATCCCATCAGAGATCCGTCCTTCACGTAAACAGAGCATGGGTATGAAGAACCTCATCGGTTACGCTCGCAAACGCCATGAGCGCTCAATGGGCGAGAAACTCGCAGGTGAAATCATGCAGGCTTACAAAGAAGAGGGCGCAGCTTTCAAGAAGAAGGAAGAAATCCACAGAATGGCAGACGCTAACAAGGCGTTCTCACATTTCAGATTCTAATCCACTATATTAATAAGGTATAAGAAACAATGACTAACGACCTCCATAATACAAACCTCGCTCTGACGCGTAATATCGGCATCATGGCTCACATCGATGCCGGTAAGACGACGACAACGGAGCGTATTCTGTATTATACAGGCCGTAATCATCGTATCGGCGAGGTTCACGACGGCGCAGCTACCATGGACTGGATGGTTCAGGAACAGGAACGCGGCATCACCATAACCTCAGCAGCCACAACAGTTTACTGGCATCTCAGCGACAACCAATTCAAAATCAACATCATCGACACCCCTGGTCACGTCGACTTCACCGTTGAAGTGGAACGCTCACTCAGAGTCCTCGATGGTGCTATCGCAATCTTCTGCGCAGTTGGTGGTGTTGAGCCTCAGTCGGAGACAGTGTGGCGTCAAGCCGACAGATATAACGTGCCACGCATCTGTTTTGTCAACAAGATGGACCGCAGTGGCGCTGACTTCTATAAAGTCCTCGGACAAATCAAAGAACGTCTCAATGCCAATCCTATAGCAATCCAAATCCCGATAGGCGAGGAGGATAGCTTCATTGGCGTGGTTGACCTCATCAAGAACAAAGCTCTGTTGTGGGACGAAGACGAACTCGGCACCCAATTCGACGAAGTCGAGATCCCGGCAGAACTGGCTGATTTAGCAGCAGAATATCGCCTTAAACTCTTAGAAGGCGTTGCTGAAAACAATGAAGAGCTCCTTGAGAAATTCATGGTCGATCCTGAAACCATCACAGAGGAAGAGATTTACGCAGAAATAAGAAAGGCAACATTAGAATTGCGTATGTGCCCTGTGATGTGTGGAGCTTCATTCAAAAACAAAGGAGTACAACCTCTCCTCGATGGTGTAGTCCGCTACCTTCCAAGCCCGTTTGACGTCGACCACGTGACAGGTATCAATCCGAAGACAGAAAAAGAAGAGACACGTAAAGCAGATCCGAAAGAACCTTTCTGCGCACTCGCATTCAAGATCGCTACAGACCCATACGTAGGCAAACTCGCGTTCTTCCGTGTGTATTCAGGCACAATGGAAGCCGGTCAGGTCATCCTCAATGTATCGACAGGCAAACGCGAACGTATCAACAAGATTGTGCAGATGAACGCCAACAAACAGACCCCTCTCACCAAGATTGAGGCCGGCGACATCGCAGCTGCTGTGGGATTCCGCGAGATCAGAACGGGTGACACCCTCGCAGTTGAAAACAAACCGATAATCCTAGAGAACATCAAATTCCCTGAGCCAGTCGTGCAAATCGCCGTCGAACCTAAGACGCAGGCCGACATGGAGAAGCTCACCATAGCACTCCAGAAGCTTCAGGAAGAAGACCCGACATTCAAAGTCCATACCGACGAGAACTCAGGTCAGACCATCATCTCGGGCATGGGCGAGCTTCATCTCGACATCATCGTCGACAGATTGAAACGCGAATTCGGAATCGAGATCAACGAGGGTCAGCCGCAGGTGGCATACAAAGAATCGTTCACACAGACAGTCCGTTTCCGCGAGGTCTATAAGAAACAGACCGGCGGCAAAGGCAAGTTCGCCGATATTGAGTTTGAGATCGGTCCGGCCGATAACGGAATGTCAGGTTTACAGTTCGTCAACGACGTGAAAGGCAACAACATCCCGAAAGAGTTCTTCGCTCCTATCGAGAAGGGTTTCAGAGGTGCCATGTCGAACGGCGTTTTGGCAGGATTCCCAATGGATTCAGTCAAGGTGCGTCTCATCGACGGCAGCTCTCATCCGGTCGACAGTGACGACCTCTCGTTTGAGTCGGCAGCACGCATCGGCTTCAAGGAAGCCGGCGCACAGGCGGGCTCAGTGGTGATGGAGCCAATCATGAAGGTTGAGGTTCAGGTTCCGGCCGACTATCTCGGCGATGTTACGGGCGACCTCAACAGACGCAGAGCCGTTTTGCACAACGTGGACGTGGAGCACGGTCTCCAGGTGGTTAAAGCCGACGCCCCGCTGGCAGAGATGTTTGGATACATCACAACACTTCGCACCTTGACACAAGGCAGAGGCACATTCAACATGGAGTTCAGCCATTACGCTGAGGTTCCTCCGGCGCTCGCCGACATCGTAGTCAAGAAGGCGAAAGGAATTTACTTCGTGTTTTAATTAATATAGGAGTCGAAACGTTAACGAAATAAATAGTTAAAAAAATAAATAAATTAAAAAAAAGTCTTATGAGCCAAAGAATTAGAATCAAATTAAAGTCGCACGACCACAACTTGGTTGACAAGTCAGCCGAGAAGATCGTGAAAACCATCAAAATGACTGGTGCAGTCGTCAGCGGTCCTATTCCGCTTCCGACCGACAAGAAAATCTACACTGTTTTGCGCTCCACATTCGTTCACAAGAAATCACGTGAGCAGTTCGAGTTGTCATACTACAAGAGATTGTTGGATATCTACAACGCAACTTCTCAGCAGATTGATGCTTTGATGAAATTGGAGATGCCAAATGGCGTGGATGTAGAAATTAAATTATTGTAAAACTATCTAGTAATTAACAGCTTAAATTAGTAGCAATGTCAGGAATACTAGGAAAAAAGATTGGGATGACCAGCATCTATGACGAGAGCGGCAAGAACGTTCCTGTTACAGTCATCGAAGCAGGTCCATGTGTAGTAACCCAAGTAAGATCAAAGGAGAAAGACGGTTACGACGCTATCCAATTGGCGTTTGACGAGAAGAAGGTGAAGAACACCTCAAAGGCTATGCAGAAGCATTTCGAGAAAGCCGGCACAACGCCTAAGAAGTTGGTTAGAGAGTTCACACGTTTCGAAGCAGGTCACAGAAAGCACCTGGGTGAAACTATTACCGTCGAAGTGTTCATGGAAGGCGAATTTGTCGATGTCAGCGGCATCAGCAAAGGTAAGGGCTTCCAGGGCGTAGTGAAACGTCATCATTTCAATGGCGTTGGACAAGCAACTCACGGTCAGCACAACCGTTTGAGAAAACCAGGTTCAATTGGAGCTTGCGCTTATCCTTCAAGAGTTTTCAGAGGATTGCGTATGGGTGGCCAGATGGGTAACCATAAAGTGAAGGCTATCAACCTCCAAATTGTGAAAATCGTTCCGGAAAAGAATTTGTTAGTAGTAAAAGGTTCAGTACCGGGAGCTAAGAACGGCTATTTAAAAATTGAGAGATGGAGTTAGAAGTTTTAAAGATTACCGGTGAATCAACAGGACGTAAAGTTCAGTTGAACGAGAATATCTACGGCATCGAGCCAAATGATCATTGCATCTATTTGGATACAAAGCAATATTTGGCCAATCAGCGTCAGGGCACACACAAAGCCAAGACACGTAGCGAGATATCAGGCAGTACACGCAAGTTGTTCCGTCAGAAGGGAACAGGCGGTGCACGTCGTGGTGACATCAACTCACCAGTGTTGAGAGGTGGCGGCCGTGTTTTCGGTCCACAACCACGTGACTATGGTTTCAAATTGAACAAGAAGGTGAAACAGCTCGCACGTCGTTCAGCTCTTACTTACAAGATGCAGGACAACGAGATTGTGATCCTCGAAGATTTCACATTTGACACAATCAAGACCAAGAGAATGATCGAAGTCTTGAACAACCTTAAAGTGAATGGTGGCAAGAATCTGTTCGTTCTCCCAGAGACAAACATGAACATCGTGTTGTCAGCAAGAAACATTCAGCGCACAGAAGTTGAACTTGCCCGTAACCTCAACACTTATGATATTCTGAATGCCAAGAAGCTCTTCATCACTGAAAGCTCGCTTGCAGTTATTGACGAAATTCTTGGATAAACCTTAAAAAGATTAAAGAGATGATTATCATTAAGAAACCTGTTATTACGGAAAAGATGACCGCTATCAGCGAGAAGCTGAACCGGTATGCATTCATTGTTGACGTCCGCGCTAACAAGTTGCAGATTAAGAAGGCTGTCCAGGACCTCTATGGCGTTCAGGTGGCATCAGTCAACACTATGAGATATGATGGAAAGCTCAAGTCACGTTACACAAAGGCCGGTATGATTGAGGGCAGAAGAGATGCTTTCAAGAAGGCTATCGTGACCTTGGCTAAAGGTGAAACAATTGACTTTTTTAGCAACATTTAAAGATGGCTTTAAAGAAATATAAACCAACTACTCCAGGTCAGCGCTTCAAAGTTATCAGCGCGTTCGACGAGATTACGACCAACAAGCCGGAGAGATCGTTGCTTGCTTCTAAGAAGAGCACTGGCGGCCGTAACAATACTGGAAAGGAGACTGTCCGCAACATCGGCGGTGGTCACAAGCAGAAATACAGAATTATCGACTTCAAGCGCGATAAAGACGGTATCAAGGGAATCGTTAAGACTATCGAATACGATCCGAACCGCACAGCACGCATCGCATTAGTGGTTTACGCTGATGGCGAGAAGCGTTACATCATCGCACCTCAGGGCTTGAAGGTCGGACAAGAGGTGATGTCAGGTAAGGATGCCACTCCGAACATCGGTAACACATTGTTCTTGAGCGATGTTCCGTTCGGTACAATCATCCACAACATCGAGTTGCGTCCTGGTCAGGGTGCCAAGATGGCACGCAGTGCAGGCGCATACGCACAGCTGATGTCACGTGATGGTAAATATGCCATCTTGAAGATGCCTTCAGGTGAGACCCGTCTCATCCTCCAGGCTTGCAGAGCTACAATTGGAACAGTGTCGAATGCTGACCACAACCTTGAGAAATCAGGTAAGGCAGGTCGCAGCCGCTGGTTAGGCCGTCGTCCACGCGTCCGTGGCGTCGTCATGAACCCAGTCGATCACCCGATGGGTGGTGGTGAAGGCCGTGCATCTGGTGGCCATCCGAGAAGCCGTAAGGGCTTGCCGGCAAAGGGCTACAAGACACGTCATCCAAAGAACGCATCCAACAAGTATATCATTGAAAGACGTAAGAAGTAATTAACCAAGTAAAAAGAAAGAAATTATGAGTCGTTCACTTAAAAAAGGACCATATATCCACTATAAACTCGAACAGAGAGTTCTGGATAATGTAGCAACAGGAAAGAAGACCGTGATCAAGACTTGGTCAAGAGCTTCAATGATTTCACCTGATTTCGTTGGACAAACCATCGCTGTTCACAACGGTAATAAATTCATCCCGGTTTACGTGACTGAAAACATGGTTGGACACAAACTCGGCGAGTTCGCACCAACACGTACATTCAGAGGCCATGCCGGTAACAGAAAAGATAAATAATAAGTACTATGGGAGCAAGAAAACATAATACAGCAGAAGCTAGAAAAGCAGCTAAGAAGCAGGTCGCCATTGCAAAATACAATGATATCCCTACTTCACCACGCAAAATGCGTTTGGTCGCTGATATGATCAGAGGAATGAAAGTGGAACTTGCACTGCATGCCTTATTATACTCACCTAAAGCAGCTGCAAAGCCGGTGTACAAGTTACTCCGCTCTGCAATCGCCAACTGGGAAGCTAAGAACGAGGGTAAGCGCATTGAAGACGCTAACCTGTACGTAAAAGAGATCTTTGTTGATGAAGGTCGCACACTGAAGCGTATTCAGCCAGCCCCACAGGGTCGTGCACACCGCATCCGCAAACGCTCTAACCACGTCACTATCATCGTCGATAGCAGAATTGCAGAAATGAATGCAGCAGAAGCTAATGTTGAAAAGAATTAATTAAGATTACAATGGGACAGAAAACTCATCCAATAGGTTTAAGACTCGGAGTCATCAAAGGTTGGGACTCAAACTGGTACTGTGGTAAAGAAACAGCCAAGAATATCGGCGAAGACGATAAGATCCGTAAGTATCTCACCGCTCGTCTCGGTAAGGCTAGTATCTCGAAAATCGGTATCGAACGTTCGATTAAGCTCGTTACAGTCACTATCTTCACAGCCCGTCCAGGTGTCATCATCGGTAAAGGTGGTACAGAGGTCGACAAGTTGAAGGAAGAGATGAAGAAGCTCATCGGTAAGGAGATTCAGATCAACATCAGCGAGATCAAGAGACCTGAACTCGACGCATTCATCGTCGCAAGTTCAATCGCAAAGCAAATTGAAGGACGTGTTTCATTCCGTCGCGCCATCAAGAAGGCCGTGTCAGACACAATGAGAATTGGTGCCGAAGGTATCAAGGTCATCGCTTCTGGCCGTATCGGCGGTGCTGAAATCGCACGTCAGGAAACTTACAAGGAAGGTCGCGTGCCGTTGCACACACTGCGTGCTGACATCGACTACTCTCTCGTGGAAGCTCACACATCATACGGCCGCATCGGTATTAAGGTGTGGATCTGCAAAGGTGAGGTCTACGGTCGTCCGGAACTGGTGCCTACCACCACAGCCGCTGCTGCACCTAAGAAGGGTGGCAATGCAGGCAAACCAAACGGTGGCGCCCCACGTCGTAATAAACGTACTACTAAGTAATAGATTAAAAAAAGATAAGAGATGTTACAACCAAAAAGAACTAGATACAGAAGACCTCAGAAGGGCAAGATGAAAGGCAACGCACACCGCGGCCATGAACTCGCCTTCGGTACTTTTGGTATTAAAACACTTGAGGAACACCTGATCACAGCACGCCAGATTGAGGCTGCCCGTCAAGCTGTCACACGTCACATGAAACGTGAAGGACAGATTTGGATCAGAATATTCCCTGACAAACCTATCACCAAGAAGCCTCTTGAGGTTCGTATGGGTAAAGGTAAGGGAGACGTCGAGTACTTCGTAGCTCGCGTAACTCCAGGTCACATGCTTTTCGAAGCTGCGGGAGTACCGCTGGAAGTCGCCAGAGAAGCTCTCCGCTTAGCCGCTCAAAAGCTTCCTGTAGCAACTAAGTTTGTGGTTAGAAGAGATTATGTCGAATAAAAAACAGTAACGCATCATGAAGAAAGAAGCAATCAATGAATTAAGCACTGCTGATCTGATGGAACGTATTGAGGCCACACGCGCACAGTACATCAAGATGAAAATGCAACACGCAGTTTCTCCATTGGATAATCCGAACACAATCAGCGCAACCCGCAAACAGATCGCACGTATGCTCACAGAGCTCACAAAGCGTCAGAATGCAGAAAAGAACGTTAAATAATAAACGACGAAAGGAATAAACATGGAAAGAAATCTTAGAAAAGAGAGAATCGGTGTAGTAGCCAGCAATAAGATGGACAAGACGATCGTCGTTGTGATTGAACGTCGTACAAAACACCCGATTTACGGTAAATTCGTTAAGAAATCAACAAGATTCTTCGCACACGACGAGAAGAATGAGTGCAACATCGGTGACACCGTCCGCATCATGGAGACACGTCCGTTGAGCAAGAACAAACGTTGGAGACTCGTTGAAATAATAGAAAGGGCCAAGTAATGTTACAACAAGAATCAAGACTTGCAGTAGCCGACAATAGCGGTGCAAAGGAAGTGCTCTGCATCAGAGTGTTAGGCGGAACCAAGAAACGTTATGCCCGTATCGGCGACGTCATCGTGGTCACAGTAAAAGACGCTCTTCCAAGCGGTAACGTGAAGAAGGGTTCAGTAGTAAAGGCAGTCGTAGTCCGCACAAAGAAGGAAACACGCCGCGCCGACGGATCATACATCCGCTTCGACGACAACGCATGCGTCCTCCTCAATGGACAAGGCGAAATGTTAGGAACTCGTATCTTTGGACCAGTAGCCAGAGAGTTGCGTGAGAAACAGTATATGAAAATCGTATCTCTTGCACCTGAGGTACTCTAATTAAGAAAGGAATAAAGTTATGAGTAAAATGTTCGTAAAGAAAGGCGACAACGTAGTCGTTATCGCCGGAACCCAGAAGGGCAAGAAAGGTACAGTCCTCAGCGTCGATACCGAGAAGAACCGCGTCATCGTCGACGGCGTCAACCTCGTGTCGAAGCACACAAGACCGAATACCGAGAACCCTAAAGGTGGTATCGTAAAGAAAGAAGCTTCCATCCATGCCTCAAACGTCATGGTTTGCGACAAGGACGGTAAAGCCGGCCGCATCGGTCGTAAAAAAGATGAACAAGGAAAATCAATCCGTTATTCAAAAAAATCAGGGGAGGTTATTAAATAATGAACTATCAACCCAAACTCAGAGAACAGTATAAGAGCGAAATCGTGCCTGCGTTGATGAAGGAATTCAACTACAAATCCGTGATGCAGGTTCCACGGCTTTTGAAAATTTCGCTCAATCAGGGTATCGGTGCAGCTCTTGCCGATAAGAAACTGATTGACTATGGTGTAGAGGAAATGACAGCTATCACCGGACAAAAAGCCGTTCCGACTATTTCTAGACACGACGTATCTAACTTCAAACTTCGTCGTGGTAACCCGATCGGCGTGCGCGTGACGTTGCGCGGTGACAAGATGTACGAATTTCTCGAACGCTTAGTCGCTGTCGCCCTTCCACGTGTTCGTGACTTCAGAGGTATTAATGACAAAGGCTTCGACGGCCGCGGCAACTACAGCTTCGGCGTGAGCGAGCAGATCATCTTCCCGGAGATCGACATGGACAAAGTCAACAAGATCAACGGTATGGATATCACTTTCGTCACATCAGCGAACACCGACAAGGAAGCAATGGCCTTGTTGAAACAGTTTGGTCTTCCATTTAAAAACCAGAAAAAATAAGTAAGATATGGCAAAAGAATCAATGAAAGCGCGCGAGCGCAAGAGAATGGCGA